>Ga0335085_10000045_pt1 | contig 430773 bp, 315 predicted proteins | sample Lox_Sample_45_FD_206712 | JGI IMG/M metagenome (GOLD analysis project Ga0335085, IMG submission 206712) | Soil microbial communities from Loxahatchee National Wildlife Refuge, Florida, United States - Lox_Sample_4.5 | ecosystem: Environmental > Terrestrial > Soil > Wetlands | place: USA... | reverse complement strand
CCAGAGCCCGCCTCCGCTTCACCGGCTGACGACGATTCTGGAGGAAATGAGGTAGCTTGAGAAGGAAAAATCAGTGAACGGCAAGTGTGCCAACCGCAGATTGTCTCAATGGAAGGGTTCACCCCACCCCAGTGTGCCAATAGTGTGCCAAACTCGGGCAACGCCGGCTGAGTTGTCCTTGGATGCGAATCCGCCATGGCTCTAGCAAGCTGCTAGGGCCCTCGCCACCCTGCCTCTCTCGCCTTCGAAGCCAGCCAATGCGGAGGTAACCATGGCGCAACCCAACACGGCACGGCAGAGCTCTCCCCAGGAGCGGCACGAGTCGCACAGGGCGGGCAAGAGGCCGTTCGATAAGTTCTAAGAAGGTTCAGTACATGTCAGCATCTGGGAAAACAACCGCGCCAAAGGTGTTTCCGCACGGCGGCTTTCTTCCAGCTGGGCTCCAGGGACAGCAACGACGGTCGAAACTTGAAGGTGCCCGTGGTCTCTCTCGCCGGAAGAAGCCGCTGGACACTTTGGCTGGCTCGCAGCGTTTGTTGGACGGGATCTTCCGGCCTCGAGCGTGCATACGCGAGAAAGTTGGGATGGGAGCCCAAGGGTACCGGCCTGGTCTCCGATCTAGAGAACATGAGCTGCTTCCCAGCCTGAGGCTGAGGTGATCGCCCAGCCCGCGCTGAATCAGAGCGCGGCGGTCAGGGTGCGGCAGCCAGGTGGGTCTCCGGGTTGTACACTCTCTTGTTGGGAGGACGTTCCTGTGAGGCGCGCACTTATGCCGAAGTTGAGGATTTCCTTATTCCTCTTGATGAGTGGAGTTCTGGCGCCGGCCGCGGAGAAATTCACCACCTGGAGCCAGTATTTGGGCGGCGACGATTCGTCCCAATACTCATCGCTCAAGCAGATCAATAAATCGAATGTCCGGCAACTTGAGGTGGCCTGGACTTATCCAACCGGGCCAGGCATCTACACTTTCAACCCGATCGTAGTGGATGGCGTCATGTATGTTCTGGCGCACAACAACACCTGGGTGGCGCTGGATGCCGCCACCGGTAAGGAATTGTGGACCCACGCGAATACCGGACCCGTCGGGACTCGCGGAATCAACTTCTGGCAGAGCAAGGACGGCTCAGACCGGCGCCTTTTCTATATCAATGCCGGTTTTCTGACGGCGATCGATGCGCGCACCGGCAAGACTATCGAGAGCTTCGGCGACAACGGCCGCACGGATCTTCGTATTGGGCTCGACCGCGAGCCCCCGCGTCCGCCTCAGACGAATAATCCGGGCCGGGTCATCGGAGACATTATCATCACGCCCTTGCCCGCTGGCGGCATCAGTTACGATTCCACGCCCGCGGACATCCATGCCTACGACGTTCACACCGGAAAATTGCTCTGGGTGTTTCATGTGATTCCGCACCCCGGCGAGTTTGGCTACGATACTTGGCCTCCCGATGCCTGGAAGACCGTAGGCGGGGTTCACAACTGGAACGAGATGAGCGTCGACGAGAAACGAGGCATCGCCTATATTCCTCTGGGCACTGCTCGCTACGACTTCTACGGCGCCAATCGCAAGGGCGACGACCTGTTCGGGAATTCACTTCTCGCGCTCGATGTTCACACGGGAAAACGGCTGTGGCACTACCAGATGGTCCACCACGATCTTTGGGACTACGATCTGCCCGTCGCACCGAAGCTGCTCACGGTGAAGCACGACGGAAAAGATGTGGACGTGGTGGCGCAGGCCACGAAATTCGGCTTTTTGTATGTGTTCGATCGCGTGACGGGCGCTCCGCTATGGCCGATTGAGGAGCGCAAGGTGCCGCAATCCGACGTTCCCGGAGAGTGGAGTTCGCCTACACAGCCGTTCCCCACGAAACCGCCGCCGTTCGCACGCCAGTCCTTCACTGAAAAAGACATCAACCCGTTTGCTACAGAGGCGGAGCGGACGGACATCCGCGAATTGCTGAAGAATTCGCGTAATGAAGGGCTGTTCACTCCTCCGAGCTTAAGAGGCTCGGTTTCCGCGCCGGGCCACAACGGAGGAGCCAATTGGGGAATGGTTGCCGTGGATCCAGCCAAGGGATTTCTGTACGTGATTACGAAGGAGCATCCCACGTTGGACAAACTGTTTTTGCCGGGGCAAGGTCCCGGGGGACCCGGTGGACCAAGGAGTGGACCGCCCGGTGCGCCGGAGTCTGCTCCGCCGGCGCAAGCCGCCGCGTCAGCTACCGACAGTGGATTCATTCACTACAATTCGCCGGTGAACTTCATGGCACAGAATGGCGGACTTTCCGCGATGGGACCGCCTTGGTCGACGCTCACAGCTTACGATTTGAACACTGGCACCATTCGATACCAGGTGCCGAACGGCGGCGTCCTGGAATTGGAGAAGGAGGGGCACACCGGCACAGGAGCCCGCGACCCACGTGGCGGACCGGTTGTAACCGCGGGGGGCTTGATCTTTGCAGCGACCGCTTCCGATCACAAGATTCGCGCCTACGATGAAGATACGGGCAAGGTGCTCTGGGAATATGAAACTCCGACGGGCTCGGACGGAGTTCCCGCAGTCTACGAAGTGGGTGGCCGCGAATTCATCGCGTTTTGCGTGGCGGGTGGCGACGGCTTGAACTTCGACTTCGCTCACCGGAGGAACAACCCGCAAAGCGCGCCTCCGCCGAATGCTTTTATGGTTTTCGCGCTGCCGCAAAAGTAGGAGTCAGCGCTCAGCATTTTATTCGGGTAGCCTGAAGGCGATCAATTCGGCCGGGAATCCTGGTCCGCCGATGGCGAGCGCGACATATTGCTTGCCGTTGAGCATGTAGGTCATCGGCGTGCCAGTCTGTCCGGCCGGCAGCGCAACAGCTCCGACCTCTTTGCCGGTTGCCTTGTCGTAGGCGCGCAGCATGGTCGGTGATTTACCCGCGCTTCGTTCGCCGCAAATCAGCAAGGTCTTGGTTACCAGGACTCCGAATACTCCAGGCCGTCCGGTGCGCGGAATGTCGATCCCCTTCAGCGCCGGGTTATTTCGAATATCGTCGGGAGTATCGCCGTTCGCGATATGCCAAAGAATCTCGCCCTTGTTCAGATCAATGGCGGTGATGCTTCCATACGGCGGTTTGGCGAGCGGGAGGCCCTCTACGTTCAAACCGAACGGGCCTCGATTGTCGCCTCTAGGTGCGGCGCTGCCCGACATGTAGGCCATGTCCGTTTTGCCGGGATCGCCAGGAATCAGCCCGATCGCGGTGACGCTTCGTTGTGACGGGATATAGGCGATGTGAGTTTCCGGATCGTAGGAACCACCCGCCCAATTCGTTCCGCCGCCCGCGGTCGCCAGTGCGAGCGTCGCGTAGGGACCATCAGGTTTACTGAGAACGCCCGGCGTGAAGACGGGGCCGAGCTTATATTTGGAAACCAGCTTCTCTGCTTCGGCCCGAAGCTCGGGTGTGAAATCGATCAGATCGTCGATGGAAAAACCTTGGAGATCATAAGCTGGGGGCTTGGTTGGAAACGGTTGCGTGGGACTGGTCTTCTCTCCTGGAACGGTGGATTGCTCGACGGGCCGCTCCACGATTGGCCAAATAGGCTGGCCTGTGATGCGGTTGAAGACATAGAGGAATGCCTGCTTGGTCGGCTGCGCCACAGCCTTGACGGTCTGGCCGTTCATGGTGATGTCAACCAGCATCGGCGCGTCTGGAATGTCCATGTCCCAGATTCCGTGATGCACCAACTGGTAGTGCCATTTGCGTTGCCCGGTTTTCAGGTCCACGGCGAGCACCGTCTCGCCGAAGAGACCATTTCCGGGCCGATGGCCGCCATAGTAATCGCCAGTCGGCAGTTCTACCGGGATAAAAGCCATCCCGAGTTGCTCATCCACGCTGATCTGACCCCAGACACCGGCATTTCCCGTATAGGATGCGGAATCTTTTTCCCATGTGTCGTAGCCGAATTCGTTCGATCTCGGAATAGTGTGGAAAATCCACAGCCGCTTGCCCGTGCGCACGTCGAAGCCGCGCACGAAGCCCTTAAGATTGGTCTTGCTCTTCGGAATGCCGCCGGGATGATGTGCTGCGCCAACGATGACGGTATCGCCCGCCACAACCGGCGTCGCGTGCAATCCGATATTTCCGTTGAGCGGATCGATCTCCTGGTCGTCGTTCATTTTCAGATCGACCGCACCGTTAACGCCGAACGACGGCACCGGCGCACCGGTCTTCGCATTGAGCGCAATCAGCCGATAGCCCGGCGTTACATACAAGATCCGCTCTTCGGCGCCGTCGGTCCAGTACGCCAAGCCGCGCCCGGATAGCTGACGTGGCGCCACTTTGCCGCGCTCGCCTTCATTTTCGCCATGCACCCATAGCAATTCGCCTGTGGCCGCATCCAGCGCGACGACGTCCCGGCGCGTCCCTGCAGTGGAATAGATCACGCCCTTCGCCATGAGCGGCGTTCCCTCGAAGTTGAACTCCGGGCGCGGGCCGAGGTTTACTGTCTTAAATCGCCATGCCACTTCGAGTTTGCTGAAATTGCCCGCAGTGATTTGATCGAGCGGGGAGTAGTGCGTATTGCCGAGGTCTCCGCCGTAGGCACGCCACTCTCCATTGCTCGCTCCGGCTTGGCCGCTGACAAGTAGCGGGCAAGTCAACATGCACATGACCGCCACCGCACCAGAAAATATCGGCTTCATGGGTTTCTCCTTACGGCAAACGGGAAACAGTTCGGCTTGGTATTGTATCACTCTCATTAAAGGTCGCAGCGCGGTGGATGCGGAGCCGCCGCCACTGGATACAGCATCGAGTACAATCTCTGACATGCAACCGGTCCGAGGAAGGCTTCTTGTGGCGATGGCGGTGTCAGCGATGGCCCTCGCCCAGGACGCCCCGGTCCCAGTCCCGAAGATCATGGGACCAATCCCGATAACCTCCGATTCCTACCCGTTTCTCGGCGGCGGCCACACCCTCGATCCCATCGACTTCGCAAAAGCCGGTTACGTAGAGGAAGAGTTCTTCCTCAGCGGCACTGCCAACGTGTACGATTGGGCCGCTGACGGCAGCCTCATAGTGAAGACGCAGAAGGCTCCTTACACCACGCGCATCCTGGTGCGCCGTCCCGCCCGGGCGTCGCGCTTTAGCGGCAACGTGGTGGTTGAGCCGTTCATGCCCCCACGACGTTTTGACTGGGCCATTATGTGGGGCTACGTCCATCGATCGCTCATGGAGCACGGAGACGCCTGGGTAGGTGTGACGGTCCCGGCCACGAGCGACGCTCTCAAGAAATTCAACCCGGCGCGCTACTCCAGACTGTCTTTCGCGAACCCGACGCCCATAGCTTCCTGTCCCGGCGCAGGTAAGAATGGCCCCGCCGACTTCGAAGACGGGCTCCGCTTCGACATGCTCAGCCAAGTGGGCGCCGCGCTGAAGAGCGGCAGCGGCCCCATGGGGAATTTAAAGGTGGAAGGCATCTTCATGACCACGCAGGGGGGCGATCTGCTCACCTACATGAACGCCATCCATCCCCACGCGAAGCTTTCCAACGGCAAATTTGTGTACGACGGCTACCTGTCGCGAAATCCGGGGAACATTCAGCGCCTGAATCAATGTGCTCCTCCCCCACAGCCGAACGATCCGCGTGGCGGTTTTCATCGCAAAATTGGTGTGCCGGTGATTGCTGTGGTGGCGCAGGGCGAAGTGCCCGCTACTCTGAGTTTGCGTCGCGCTGATAGCGACGACCCGGCCGATCGTTTCCGTCTGTACGAGGTCGCCGGCGTCAGCCATATCGACAAGGCGGCCTACGCAGGCTTCCCGACGGTTGCTGATCAAATCGCTGCCGTCGGCGCGGCGCAAGGCACGCCAGAGTGGCCGTTTAACGTTACCTGCCGGCCGCCTATCCCGCTCACGCATCAGCCCGCGCTGACCTACGTGTACGATGTCGCCTTCCAGCACCTGTTCGCGTGGGCACGCAAGGGAGTGGCGCCGCCCAAAGCTGCCCGCATCGAGGTCAAAGAAGATACGGGCGAGTCCAGCGCGAAACCAGCCGTGGTGCTGGACGAGTACGGCAACGCCCTGGGTGGCGTGCGCACGCCTTATGTGGAAGTTCCCGTCGCCAGCTACTTGGTGACCAGTCCGGGTCCGGGCGTCTGTGGTGAATTGGGCCACTCGGTTGTGTTGGAGCACTCCCGCCTCGCCAAACTGTACCCGGATGCGAATGCTTACAAGCGCAAAGTTGCCCAAGCCACCGATCGGCTGGTCAAAGAGGGATGGCTGACGCACTCCGATGGCCGCGAGATACGATCCGAGTTAAGCGCAGTCCCGGCGCCGTAGTGGCGGTCTTCCCAATTTGTCTGCGCTGATCAATGCTTAAACATCGCAGTGTTCATGTGGCGCGTATCGACACAGGTGACGAGGTCGCGTTGTTGACAGAATTCGCGATTTAGTACATGATTATTGGAACATTACATTCTTCATGTAGAGTGACGCTCGTTCATCTTCCCCGTCCAGGGGGGACGGTGTTCGCGGGCCGACGGACTAGCGAAATTGACGGAGGTTTTCTATGGCAATTGGGAAAGTTCGCCGGACATTCGTCCGTGCCACGCACTACCTTGTGACGGCCGCGTTAGGCGGAAGGCGCCGCCTCCTGTGCCTGCTGTGCATGGCCCTTCTCTCTGGAATTGCGCCCAAGATGCCGGCGCAGACCTCGAATGCGCGCATCAGTGGGCGAGTCACCGATTCCTCCGGAGCGGTCATATCCGGCACCACAGTCGAGCTGACAAGTGTTGAGCGCGGAACCGTCTCGACCTCCAAGACAAACGATGCGGGACTGTACGTTTTCCCTTCGGTTCAACCCGGCAACTACCAAATCACGGTTCAGAAAGAGGGTTTCAAACAATCGCAGCTCGACAAAGTGACGGTTGACGTCGGAGCAAACCTCGAGGAGAACTTCAAGCTGGATGTCGGCTCGGTGAAGGAATCGGTAACGGTGGCCAGCGAGGCCAATACGGTTGACACCGTGTCTTCCACGATCAGTTCGGTAGTGACGGGCGCCCCGATAGAAGACTTGCCGCTCAACGGCCGCGACACGTTGCAGTTGGCCCTCACTCAACCCGGAGTGATGCCTTCGATCGTAGGTCTGAACAGCGGCAACGGAGCTGCGGGTGTTCCCGGCGGCGAGTTTACGATCGCCGGCGGACGAGATAACGCCATTACTTACCTTCTCAATGGCGGCAACAACACCTCGGTGACGTATGGAGTTCCGGTTGTGAATCCGAATCCGGATACAGTGGCGGAGTTCCGCATCATTGAAAACAATTACTCGGCCGAGTACGGCCGTAGTAACGGAGGCGTCGTCAGCGTGGTCACGAAGTCCGGCACCAATCAGCTGCACGGCACCGCTTTCGACTATTTGCGGAACACCGACTTCAACGCCAACGACTTCTTCAATCAGAGCACTCCCGGAAGCTACCAGCCTAGGCCGATTCTGAGACGCAACCAATTCGGCGGAACGATCGGCGGCCCGATCACGCTTCCGAAACTGGTGAACGGCAAAGACCGCTTTTTCTTCTTCTTCGGTTATCAGGGGCAACGCCAAAGCTCGATTCAGGTGAATCCGCAGGTGACGACCTTCACGCCGGCCGAATTGGGCGGCGACTTTTCACACGCGGTGAACGGCGGTCCGCCCGCGGGACTGGTCAGTTTCCTCCAGACCTATCCTTACTTCCAGTCGAATCCTCAGCTCGCTGCGCAGGGCATCATCGATCCGTCCCGCATCAATCCGGTTGCTCAGGCCTATATCACGAACAAGCTGATCCCGACCAGTCCGACTGGCACGCTAACGCCCAATGGTCCGGCTCTGGACAACCGCGACGAGTTTACCATCAAGACGGACTTCGATATCACCTCAAACGACCGCCTGGCGATTACACTGGTTCGATTTCACAATCCGTATGACTATCCGTTCGTGCAGAGTGGTGCGCCAAATGTCCCTGGCTATCCCGGAGATGACCGGTTCGACAACTACTTTGGGAACGTAGGTTACACCAAAGTGATCTCGCCCACCATTGTGAATGAATTTCATTTCACAGCTCAGCGGAATTACAACTCTCTCAACAACCCGGCAGCGAAATTGCCGACGTCCAACCAACTAGGAGTAATGAACACGCCGGATGACCCGACCGGGCCAACCCAGATGCTCCTGACTGCCAGCAATCTACAGCTGGGTTTCAACATCAACGGGCCAGCTTATTACGCGGACACGACCTATGGTTATGAAGACGCGCTGACCTGGAATCGCGGGAAACACACCTGGAAGGCAGGTGCGTTGCTCGCGTTCGTCCAAAACAACGCGTTTTTTGCTTTCGCGACCAACGGAGCGTTCGCCTTCGACGGACCGTCAGGCATCGGATCGGGCGTCGATCTGGCTGACTTTCTGCTTGGAGTACCTGACTATTACTATCAATACCCCGGCGCGTTCAGCGCGGTTCGCAGCCATCAGTTTGGCGCCTTCTTGCAGGATGAATGGAAGGTGACCCCCACGTTCACCTTGACCTTGGGCGTCCGGTATGAGTACTCCTCGCCGAAACGCGATCCGCAAAACCGGAACTACATGATTATTCCTGGACGCCAGTCAGTCGAACACCCGAACGCTCCTTTGGGGCTGTTGTTTCCGGGCGACCCCGTCGCGCCTTCCACTGGCATCAACTTTCCCGACCGCAATGATTGGGCGCCTCGCATCGGATTCGCCTGGGATCCGTTCGGCAAAGGCAAGACCAGCGTCCGCGGCGGCTTCGGCGTGTTTTATGACGTGCTGTTGGCACAAGACAATCAGAACCAGAACGGCACGCCTCCTTTCTATTCCGCCGCTTTCGTTCCCTTCGACCCGTCTCAGATTCCCGCCAACGGCGCCGCGACGTTTCTCTCGGATCCTTTCGGAACCACCGGCATCACCAATCCGTTTCCCTCCAGACCAATTCAAAAAAACATTGACTTCGCCGCGGCGGGCTTCATTCCGTTCGGGCCCAGCAGCGTCTTCCTCGACCCGCACATGCGGACGCCCTACACCATGCAATACAACTTCAGCGTCCAGCAGCAGATCGCGAACAGCATGGTTTTTGAAATTGGCTACGTAGGCAGCGAATCGCGCAAGCTCATCGCCCAGGAAGATATCGATCCCTTTATCATCGGCACGACGACTCGAATCTTGAACACGCAGCCTGGATTGCAGATACCGGACGCCTATGGCCAAATGCCGTACACCTTCGGGAACCATGCCAACGCCAACTACAACGGATTGGTGGTCAGCCTCACCAAGCGTACCGGCGACCTGAAGGGCATCGGTCAGTTGTTCTTTACGGCGTCCTACACGTGGGCGCACAATCTAAACGACGCCGATGGCTTTATACGCAACAACAACTCCGTGTCCTACTACAATCAGAACCAAGCCTATTCCGCAGCGGACGCCGACATTCGCAATCGTTTTGTTCTCAGCGCCGGCTGGCAGCTGCCATTCGACAAGGCGTGGTCGAGCGGCCCCAAAAGGCTGACCCAGGGATGGATCTTGGACCCGATTTTCACGGCGCAATCAGGCCTGCCCGTGGACGTGAACGCTGGCTTGTTCCAGGATGGTGCGACGCCTGGGCCGTCCGGCGATGGTGATCAAAACCTGGTGCGGCCAAATTGGTCCGGCGGAAACGCGCAGTCCCTAGACCCTCATCAAGAACAAACGATCATGGTCAATGGGACGCCCTTGACCGGCCACTTCTTTTTCAATCCCAGCGGCTTGTACCTGCCGGCGTGTTTTTCCAGCTCGCAAGCGCCCGGCACGCCCGGGGGCTGCCCGACGGCGACCTATGGGACCTTGGGCCGCAATGCTTTTCGCGGACCGGGGCGCGTGAATCTGGACCTGGCGCTGGAAAAACGGACGAATCTGACCGAGCGCGTCCAGTTAAACTTCCGCGCCGAATTCTTCAACGTGCTGAATCACACGGAATGGGCATCGCCGACTTCGACGACATCCATCAATTCGCCCTTACTTGGGCAGATCACTGCGACTTACGATCCTCGCATCGGGCAACTCGCACTCAGGCTCGTTTTTTGATGGCGGCCCGGCAGCGCATCGCGTGACTGTACATACTTAAAGATTGGGATAGAGGAGGTAGAGTCTTGAATATCCGGAGCGTGATCGGACTGGCCCTGGTCGTAGGATGGGTGATCGTGAGTGCGGCTGGTCAACAAAACGTCGACTCGGCGCGCGGGTGGATCTCCTATGGAGGCGACAAAGGTTTCAGCCGGTATTCGCCGCTGGACCAGATTAATCGCGACACGGTCAAGAATTTGCGCGTCGTCTGGCGGCGGCCGGCTTTGGATCCTCAGATCACCGAAAAGTTTCCCGACCTTGTCTCGTCGAACTACTTTCGCGGAACGCCGATTATTGTGAACGGCATGTTGATCGCGCCAGACGGTGTGGGACTCATTGAAGCCTTCGACGCTGCTACAGGACAAACTAAATGGGTGCAGCAACCGGTGGAACCGACCCTTCAGGAAGCGGCTGGGCAAAGCACCCGCGGCGTCGCCTACTGGCGCAACAACAGCGAGGAACGTATCGTTTCCATTCGCCGCGATTATCTGTATGCCCTGGATGCAAAGACCGGCAAGCCCTCTACGGACTTTGGCGAAAACGGCAGAGTTTGGCTGAGCCGGCATACGCCCGACAATGCCGGTTACTTCGGATTTCCGGGGCCGTTCGTGGTCAACGACGTCATCGTAGTCGGCGGCAACGGCGGCGGAAAAACCGGCGAAGGATACGGAGACGATGGATTTGAATCTCATGCCCGGCCTGAAGACATCCGTGGCTATGACATCCATACGGGCAAGCAGCTTTGGACCTTCCATGTTCTGCCGCACAAGGGCGAACCCGGCTACGACACTTGGGGCAAAGCCTCGGCCGAATACATGGGCAACATGGCCGCCTGGGGTTCGATGACCGCCGACGAGCAGCTGGGTTACGTCTACGTGCCGCTCAGCGCTCCCACGGTGTCCTACTATGGAGGCCATCGGCCCGGCAAAAACCTGTATTCCGATTCCCTGGTTGTGCTGAACGTGAAGACTGGCAAGCTGGTGTGGTATTTCCAGATGGTCCACCACGATCTCTGGGATTATGATTCCGCCTCGCCGCCCGTGCTGGCCGACATCACCGTCGACGGCAAGCGGATTAAGGCGGTTATCGCCACGAATAAGACCGGCTTCCTGTACGTGTTCGATCGAGTCACCGGCAAGCCCGTTTGGCCGATCGTGGAGCGGCCGGTTCCGCAGTCCACTACGCCCGGCGAAGAAACTTCACCCACGCAGCCGTTCCCCACCAAACCTCCGGCCTATGACCGGCAGGGCTTCACCGAGGAGGATGTGATCGATTTCACACCGGAGCTGCACAAGAAGGCGCTCGAAATTGTGAGCCACTACAAGCTTGGCCCGCTCTTTACGCCGCCCTCGCTGATGACCGCCGAGAAGAAAGGCACTCTTGCCATGCCGAGCGCTTGGGGTTCGGGCAATTGGAACACCGGCGCGTTCGATCCTGAGACGGGTATCTATTACGCCGTCTCCATGACGCAGCCCACCGCGTACGGCCTGGCCAAAGCCACCAACCCCAAGGCGACCATGGCGTACTGGGTTCCGTTCGGAGAACCGGACCAGCCGCAGCCCACCACACGGCGGCAGCGCGAATTGCTGCCCGGTGAAGTGCCGGACGATTACACGGAGCCGCCCGATCCGCTGAAAGTGGATGGCCTTCCCCTCATGAAGCCGCCGTATGGCCGCATTACAGCGATCGATATGAATACGGGAAGCAAGCTGTGGATGGTTCCCAACGGCGACGGCCCGCGCAATAATCCGCTGCTGAAGGACCTGAACCTTCCGCCGCTGGGCAACCTCGGCCGGCCGGTGGCATTAGTGACGAAGGCGCTTCTTTTCCTGGGCGATGCGAGCAACGCGCTCTTCGGTCGCGCGGGAATCGCCGGGCCAGCCAACTTCCGCGCCTACGACAAAGCAACCGGCGCGGTGATTTGGCAGATGGATTTGCCCGTCGGCCTGACCGGCGGGCCCATGACTTACATGGCGGACGGCAAGCAGATGATTGTTCTTCCGATCGGCGGCAAGGGCTACGGAGCAGGCTGGGTGGCCTTGGCGCTTACCGGGCAGGAAGCGCCTGTCGTAACATCCGCGCCCTCGGGTGGCAACGTCGCGGCCAGTTTTAATCCCGCTCAGGCCCAGCAGGGGCGAATGGTGTTTGAAACTAAGTGCGCCACTTGCCACGGAGCCAGGGTGGAGGGTGGAGAACATGCTCCGGCACTGACTGGGAACACGTTCTGGTCGCAATGGGACCAACAGACGGCCCGCGCGCTCTACGGCCGGATCATCAGCACTATGCCGCCGGATGCACCCGGCACGCTTTCTGAAAGCGACACTATCGATGTCGTGTCCTATATTCTGCAACTGAACCAACTGCCGTCAGGAGCCGCAATTGAAAATGCGAACCAGCTAAACAGCCGAAAGTTGGCCCGTCCGCACTAGCAACTGCCGCCCTGGAAGGTCAGAGAAGTGGAACGCGGGAGGCGCCATGAAAAAACGAGCACAGAGTCGAAGAGATTTTTTAGGCTGGACAACGGCCGGCATCGCCGGGTTCGCTGGTGCTCCCTGGCAGCGAGCCGCCAAGGCCGCCGAGGCGCCCAGAGAGGCCGATCTGGTCGTCTTTAATGCCAAAGTCTACACCGTTGATGCCAGCGCTCCTAAGGCGGAGGCGTTCGCGGTCAAGTCAGGACGATTTACTGCCATCGGAAGCAGCGAAGACATCCGGGGACTAATCGGCAAAACCACGCAGACCTACGACGCCAAGCAGATGACCATCGTGCCCGGCTTCATCGATTGCCACAATCACGCGCCGGGGGAGACATTGCTGTATGAGGTTCTGGTCGGTAATCCGTACGTCGTCGAATTTGTGACGATCGGCAGCATCGTCGAGAAACTTCGGGCGAAGGCGCAGCAGACTCCGTCCGGAACTTGGGTGGAAGGCTTCTTCTTCGACGACACCAAGGTGAAAGACGATCGACTGATTAACGTGCACGATCTGGATCAGGTCTCCAGAGACCACCCGGTGGTGGTTCACCATCGCGGCGGCCATACCTCGTTTTACAACAGCAAAGCGCTTGAACTCGCCGACATCAACAACCGGACCCCAAACCCACCCGGCGGGACGTACGACAAAGATCCGAGCGGCGAACTCAACGGCCGGGTCACCGACCGCGCGAGAAGCGTTTTTGAGAAGGTCGGCAAACGACCGGTCTTCACCGAAGAGCAGAGGCTACAGCGGGCCCGCGAGGGCTTGGCATATATTTCCAAGCAATTTGTCCGCTACGGTTTGACGAGCGTGCATCACGAGGGCGGGAATCTGATGGCTTTGCAACAAGTGCGGGCTCGTGGAGACCTCCGCCACCGGGTAAGCTATGAGGCCGTCGGCAAGACACTGGAGGCGATGATCTCCGGTGGCTTGGTCACCGGATTTGGCGACGAGTGGATCCGGCTGGGCGCTACATCCGAGCATGGCGTGGATGGATCGTTCTCTGAACGCACCATGGCGATCAGCAGGCCGTATATCGGAATCGATCCACCTTACCAAGGCAACCTCACCGAGTCGCAGGATGTTTTGAACGCCTGGGTGGAGCGCGTTCATAAGGCGGGAATTCAGGTCAACTGCCACGCCAATGGCGACGTGGCGATTGACCGAATGCTTACGGCGGTGGAGCGCGCGCAAAAGCTGTTCCCGCGAAACGACGCACGCCCGAAGATTACGCATTGTACCTTGATCAACGACGATCTCGTACGGCGGATGAAAGCGCTGGGGGCTGTGCCGGCTGTGTTCACCTCCTACGCCTACTACAATTCCGATAAATTCCATTTCTACGGCGAAGATCTCATGAAGCACTGCATGGCGTTTCGCACTTTCCTGGACGCTGGAATACCGGCCGCTGCGGGCTCCGACTTTAGTCCGGGACCGTTCGATCCCAGAATGGGCATTCAGGGAATGGTGACCAGGACCGGCTGGAACGGAGAGACCTGGGGCGCCAATCAGCGCGTCAGCGTGGATGAGGCGCTGCGAATCAACACGCTGAACGGGGCCTACAACTCACACGAGGAACAGATCAAAGGATCCATCACGCCTGGCAAACTCGCGGACTTCGTGGTTTTGGCGGCTGATCTTCATACCGTCGCTCCGGACAAGATCAAAGATATCGAGATCGTTCGCACCGTCGTGGGCGGTTCCACGATGTACGCAGCCTGAAGCATCCATTCGTCTGGGGACCGTCGATTCCCGGCCCCGTTCTGCAGAACTCCAAAAGCGCCATGAGACCAGTTGCGCGGGGACGTGCGCCCCAGTCTACCTAACTCCGCCGCCGGCGTGCTGGAAGAAGCGCCCGGCGAAGTACATGCCTAGAATGTGGGCGGCGTGTTGACCCAGATTAATACAGCTTCGTCGTCGGTTGGATTGAACCAGCGGTGTCCGATATTACTCTCGAACCAAAAGCTGTCGCCTTCTTTCAGCACATGGGACTCCAACTCGTCCAGCCAAAACTCCAAGTTGCCCTTGAGCATGTAAATGAACTCCTCGCCCACATGCGAGTAGCTCCCATCACTGCCGGACTTGGGCGGCACCCGAAATAACATGCATTCCAGCATTTTAGTTCCGATGGAGAGGAGTTCCATTTCCACTCCCGATTCAGTCCGGATCAGCCGGCGCTCCTGAGGCCGGATCAAGCGCCGTTTGTGATGCGGAATGTCGAAGAATTCCAGAACAGTCGTGTTGTAGGTGGCTGCCAGGCGCTGGAGAGTCGCCACTGATGGGTTGGCGCGCGATAATTCGATGGCGCTCAGAAAGCCAGGAGAAATTTTGGCTTGCGCCGCCGCCTTCACCAAGCCAAGGTTACGGCCTTTGCGCAATTGGCGCAACTTCGGACCAATATCTGACTGCTTGCCTACTTGGATTGGTGCAGTCCGCCCGCTCCCATTTCCCAGCTCCTCCTTGATGCCGGGGACGTTTAACCTCCTTACGTCGCGGAGATACTTAATCCGTTTCAAAACCTCAAGCATCTCCGGGTTGTACAGCCGGTACTTCCCTGAGTTGCGTGCGGGGCTAATCAAGCCAACGTTTTCCCAAAGCCGGAGAGTTGAGGAACTGACACCTACGATACGGGCCGTCTGCCCGATTGTTAGGAACCTGGCTCGAACTGCATTGGAGATTCTCTTGCGCGCCATTTATTCTGCCTCTTCGCGCCCCGAAAGCCGCGACCATGGGCTCAATTGCGCGGTCTTCGATTATATCCTATGGTGTTACCGGAAACGCGGTTCTGGAGTGAAGCTGCACTGGCGACGATGCAGATCCATGGCGTACAGATATTCGCTGCGGAATGAGACGGCGCAGCAGGCCCGCTCCACCGTCCCGACATCTATTTCGGCTTAGCGACTTTCAGGCTATTTAGCTCCCCGGCGTTCTCGAATTCTTGGTTCCCGGCAGGCAGACCGTTCACCTCAAATAGATACGATACGATTTCGAGTACGGTTTTCTCAGACAAACTGGCAGGCTGGCCCTGAGGCATTGTGCCGATGATCGTGCTGTAGAGGGAGCGGGCCGTCTTTTGATTCCAAGCTTCCCAGAAAGACTCGCCTTCGAGGGAAGGCCCGAAGGTGTTCACGCCGTGACAGCCGGCGCATTTTACTTCGAAGGTCTTCTTGCCGCGTTCAGCTTGAGCCTGCGAAAAAGTGGCCGGCGCGAGCGCGGCGGTATCCTGTGCCGGCGGTGTCGCTCGAGTGATGTCGATCGCGTCGGATGGCGATGCCAGCGCGAGCGCAACCCATCCGGCTCCGTAGCCTTTCTCACCGATGGGCAGGACGATGTATTGTTTGCCTTTAGCCAAATAGGTGATAGGACCGCCCGTCGTCCCCGCGGGAATCTCCTTTTCCCAGATCACCGCCCCGCTGGACTTGTCGTAAGCTCGGAACTTCACCGCTCCCGATAATCCGGCGCGCCCCATGACCGCGTCGCTCGCCTCACCCAGGAACAGCAGAGTCTTGGTCACCAACGGGACAGGGCGTCCGGGAGTGCCCAATGGCGGAAGGTGCAGATCCTTGATCAAGGGGTGATTTCTGGGACCGTCGCCGTTCGGCGCCATCCACGCGATCGTTCCTTTGTTTAGATCGATCGCCGTGATTCTTCCGTACGGACCTTTGTAGATTGGCAGGCCATCAATGCTGAGCCTTCCGGCGCCTTCAACGTTGTGTTCCCGCGGAGGCCGCGGAGTACCCGGCAACCGGCCGGTTCCGTACAGCATCGGATTGTTCGGATCGGGATTCTTGATCAGCGCATATGCTCCCGCCTGCGTCATGGAGACGGCATAATACATCCCTGTTTCCGGATCGAATGCGCCTGTGTTCCAGTTACCGGCGCCCCAGCCGCCCGGCAGCACGAGCGTGCCCAACTTCCCATCCGGCCCGGTACCCCGGATCGAAGGAGGAGTGAACAGTGGGCCCATCACATAATGACTCGCGATTTCGAGTGCCTCTTTATGCAGTTCGGGCGTGTAATCAATCAAGTCCGCTTCGCTAAAACCTTGCCGATCGAAAGCGGGAGGCTTTGTCGGAAATGGCTGCGTCGGCCAAGTTTCCTCGCCGGGGACTGTGGATTTCGGCACAGGACGCTCTTCGATTGGCCACACCGGTTTTCCGGTGACGCGATCGAAGACGTAAAGGAACCCAGTCTTGTTAGCTGCGATCACAGCCTGGATCTTCTTTCCATCTACCGTGATGTCGCCTAGGATTGGCGGCGTCGCGGCATCGTATTCCCAAAGGTCATGATGGATCAACTGGTAATCCCAGACCAGCTTTCCTGTCTTGGCATCCAGGCACACTAGTGTGTCGGAATAAAGATTCTTGCCAGGCCGGTGCCCGCCGTAATGCGAAGCGGTCGGCGCTGAGAATGGAATGTACACATACCCCAGCTTTTCGTCCGCGGTTAGCGAAGCCCAGGCGGCCATGTTTCCGACATATCCGGCCGATCCTTTGCCCCATGTATCGTAGCCGGGCTCTCCTTTGTGCGGGAGAACATGGAAGGTCCAGAGTTGTTTGCCGCTATGGATATCATAGCCGCGGATATCTTCCGGTTGCGATTGCGGGTCATATCCGTCGTCGCCGTAACCCGCTCCCGCTTTGCCGCCGCCGTTGCCACCAATCACGATGACGTCGTTTACTATAAAGGGCCCTGGCCAGCCGAAATACGGCGCGTCGTCTTTGGTATGGCGGTTCAACGAAAGGCGCCCATTTTCTCCGAAGTCGCGGCAGGGCAATCCGGTCTTGGCGTCCATCGCATACAGATACTCACCGCGAACGGCCACGATACGCTCCTCCGAGCCGTTGGTCCAGTAGGCTACACCCCGCGTGCTCTGTCCGGCGGCCTCCCGGAGCGTGGGCTCCACGGGCTGCTGCACCCATTTGGTGTGCCCGGTTGCCGCATCGAAAGCTTCCACCAGGCCAACGCCGTCGGGTGCGTAGAGTACTCCGTTGATCATGATCGGAGTTCCGCGGAAATAGCTCGGGGCCTTCAGGTCCGGAAACTCGCTGGTTAGCAGCGGATCCACGGCCGGGCGTTCCCAGACAAACTGAAGATTCTTGACGTTTTCGCGATTGATCTGATCGAGCGCGGAATACCGGCTAAACCCCTTATCGCTACCGTAGGTGGCCCATCCTCCGACAGCGCTTTGCCAGGTCTCGCTTGCCGCGCGGCTCCCGCCGCCGGCAGCCTTCTGCTGCGCGTGCACACAAACAAGCGCCAGGCCTAGAGTAGCCAGGCCGCCGATAACTTGACGAGTGCGGGTCATGCGCAAATGCCTTTCTCCTTCTTATACAACCTTCACACAGTTGAGGCCGTTTCCTAGAACACCAGTTTCAACGCCAATTGTCCGATTCGCGGCGGATTCGTAGACGTCGATTGACCGATCAGCGCGGAGCGGATCGAGATTTGGCCCACCGAACCTAGGAACTCGGTGTGATTGAGCACGTTAAAGAACTCGGCGCGGAAGAGTAACTGTACTCTCTCGTTGTAGAGATTGGTCTTTTTTTCCAACGACAGGTCGAAGTTGGTCAAGCCCGGGCCGATTAACGTATTCCGCTGCAATGTGCCGTAGGTTGGGGCCGGGCACGCACCTGCGGCGCCGCTTCCCGGGATTGCCGTACTCGCAAAACAGGCTGGAATGTACAGTGCCGACGGATTGAAGAAGAAGTGGCCTGTCACCTGCCGCCCGTTCACCGTGAAGGTTTGTACGGTGCGTGGATCGAGCATCTGTTCACTTCCTCCTGCCCAATCCGGGCGCACTAGCCCAGGATCGCCATCTCCGGCGGGGCCCGGTTTTGTGCTGCTTTGGCTAATGCCCGCGCTGAAATCCACGGGCATTCCCGCCTGCGTGCTGAAGATCGGAAACAAGCTCCAGCCCTCGGTCAGCCGTTTCGGCCCGCTTTGCCAGAGATGCGCGAAGGGAAGCTCCCAGCCGCCGCTCAACACAAACCTTCGCGGAACGTTAATGGTGGATGGCCCGTAGAACTGATGCTGATTATAAGACGAGATGTTGGTGCGATAAGCATCCTGATCGCTCAAGGTCTTCGACCAGGTATAGGCGACCGTAAAGAATGTGCGGCCAAAGATGCGCGAGTCTCCAATGCGCTTGGTCAAACTGGTCAGCAGGCCTTCATAGTTTGAACTGCCGAGGGTTTTGTCGACACCCATCTGAGCAAAGGCGTTCGCATATTGCAAGCCGGGCTGCAAATTCAGCGGGCGCAGCAGCGTGCCCGGAAGGAACGAGTCTGGATCTTCGTTCACAATTTGTTTGTGCGATGAACTGCCCACATAGCCAACCTGCAATGCCATTCCAGCACCGAGAGCCTGCTGCACCGTGACATTCCATCCATAGGTATATGGATTGCGCTGATTGGGATCAATTAACACGCTGCTGGGTCCGAAGGGTAGGAACCCCGCGGATTGGAAGTTGACGCTCGGACTCAGAGGCTTGGACGGGAAGGGATTTACTTCTCCGGCTGCCGCATACGGATTCGACAGGAACAGAGCCGGACCGTTTGCGGGAACCTGCCCGGTGTTGAAAAACAATTCGGAAGCCGAATAGAACGGAGGCGTTCCATTCTGCCATTGCACGTCCTGTCCGTTGAGGATGTCGTAGAACACACCGAAGCCTCCGCGGACACTCGTCCGGCCTTTTCCGAACGGGTCCCACGCAAATCCGAAACGGGGCGCCCAGTTGTTCTTGTCCGGATAATAGGTGCCGGGGCAGGGAGCACCGGGGTCGCAAGGATAGAGCAGGCCCTCCGGCGACAACGGAAACTTCGTCGATTGCTGGCCTGGAAGCAAGAAGTAGTTCTTTTCCTGTGGATCGTTCTTGGGCGAGTCGTATTCATAGCGAATGCCCAGGGTCAAAGTGAGATTCGGTTTGACCCTCCATTCGTCCTGCGCAAAGATCGCATACTGCCGCCCGTGGGCGGCGCTGAATGCGTTGGGATATTGGCCGTATACATTTGGCAGGCCGAGCAGGAAATCGGCCAGATCGTTGCCCGTGCCAATTCCTCCCGAGGCAACCGGTCCAGAGAACGACAAGGTACCGTTCGTTTCGTACGCGAACTCGCCGTTATTCTGGACAACGGCGAATTGACCTCCGAACTTGAAGTTATGCTTGCCCACGTTCCAGCTCACATTGTCGGTCCAGGAATAGGTCGTATCCGCATATCTGCCGGGGCTGCTGGAGGCGATCCCCAAGTTAAGACCCTCAACGCCGAAACTGAGGCTTGGCGGACCATCACTCAAGTCCGGCGTGATGTGCATGCCGAGGGAAGTAGACGTGGGCAGCGGCGTCGGAGATACGCCAGAGTTGTTCAGCAATCGCTGCGTCGTGAAATGAGCCTCATTCAACAGAGCCGGCGTAATGACAGATGTGAATGTAATCCCGCCGAAGTACCGGTCCGCCGTGTTCAAGGATGGGTAGCCGGGAACATTCGCGGCCGGAAACGGATTGAGCGTCGGCTCATGGTTCCGGACCAGCGTGATGGAGAGTCTCTGATTCGGAGTGATATTTAGATCCGCCTTTCCAAGGAACTCATCAACGTTATCCTGGGCGACCCCGTTGGGCGTGAGGATCCCGTTGGGGCTGGTCGGAATCGGCTCTTGCGCGATGAAGGCTTTTGCGACCGGGTCGAACGCCGCGGGAGAAATAATGCCTTTGGCCGCCAAAGCAGGGTCGGGCTGAAAATAGGGATGCGCCTGCAGAAATTGAACGATCCCGGCGTTATTGGGGGCTTGCGAAAAATCGCCCTGCAGCTCCGTCGGAGTGAAAGTGGCGACTTGCGGATTCACCGTCACCGAGTTCTGACGCTGTCCCTGATAACCGAAGAACCAGAATAACCGGTCCTTGCCGTTGACCACCTTCGGGATGGTCAGCGGACCGCCTGCAGTGACGCCGAATTGATTGCGGATGAGTGTGGGCCGCGGCGAGTAGCTTCCTGGGGTAGCTTGATTGAAGAAGTTGTTGGCATTTAGATCTTTGTTCCGCAAATAGTCGTAAGCAGTTCCGTGGATTTCGTTGGTACCAGATTTGGTGACCACGTTCACGATGCCGCCGTTGCTGCGGCCATACTCGGCCGAATAGTTGTTGGTCAGGATGCGGAACTCGGCGATGGTGTCCGGATTCGGGTCCACCGTAGCCACGCTGTTGGATACCGTGTTGTTGACTCCGCCGTCCAGCATAAACGTCACGGAGTTCGAGCGGCCGCCGGCCACCGAAAATCCATTCCCAACAAAGCCCCCGAGCGCTTGCGTGCTGCCGGGCGCGCCGATCGTTTGTGGCGTTACGCCCGGCTGCGTCAAAGCCAATTGCAGCGTATCGCGTCCGTTGAGCGGAAGGTCCTGGATCGGGGCGCCTTGTACCACGGAACTCACCTCGGCTGAAACCGTGTTCACCAGCGATTCCGTGGTCTCTACCGTCACCGATTCTTTTACGGAGCCGATTTCGAGCTGGAAGTTCTGCGTCAACTGGCTGCCGACTTCTACGATGACGTTTTGTGCATCGGCCTGCTTGAACCCGGGGCTTTGCACTGAAATCCGGTAGGTGCCAGGCTGGACGCTCGAAAAGATATACAGCCCCACGCTGTTGGTGGGCTGCGTTTGCTCGGTTCCACGCTCCACGCTGGTTAACTGCACCATCGCGCCGGCAATGACCGCGCCACCGCTATCAGTCACCCGGCCGGAGATTGTAGCGGCCGCGCTTTGCGCGAAACCACTCGGGTTTGCAATCGACATCAGCAAGCCAAGGAGAAAGTACGCTTTGTAACTTCGAGGGCGAATCATCAGTCGTGCTCCTTTGTTGTGTTTCCGACTGACGCGGTGCGGAAGGGCGGGAAGCTCTGGGCGCTGAGCGTTCCTCTGACATTACAGAACCGATTGAAGCTTGACAAAGTGTGCATCAAGTTTTTACTCCTGTCAAACAAAAACTGCGGCGCACCTTGGGATTTCAGTGGGCCTGTTTGGACCATTCTGCATCGATCAGCCCTTGCGAACGCCAATTTAGTAAGCAAGTTTACTGATCCGGGAGGGGGCCAATCCCGACGTAGGGTGGTCCTTCTTCCAGGCTTATATGTTTCGTCTAATCTTGAGCAAGGATGCACCAATCCAGCTCTCTTGTCAACTCCAAATATTACGGTCGCATCCCGGGGTTTTAAGACCCAAGCGCCGGCGCTCGACGACCACCTGTCTCCTTGGAGATCATGATTTGCCGCGCTCCCGCCCAAATCTCGAGGTGACGTCCGGTTAGTTACTTTGAGCCGATTTAGGCCGCTGCGGCCGCTTCCGCCGGCAAAGCGTGCAGGTTCTTTCCGGCGGCAACGACCACGCCTGCCGCAATGATCATTGTTCCGGCGCTGATGGCGCCCATCGCGGCGAAGGTCCCATGAGCAAGCACGGCAGCTCCAATCGAGATTTCGCCCACGGTACCCAGGAACTCGGTGTGATTGAGTCAAAACGGCCGGGAGTCAATCCTACGCGCGTCAAGACTGCGTCTCCACAGGCATTCCACGTCACCTCCGATTAGAAACATCTGTGCCGCCGGATCGGCGCAGTGTCCGGAAAAACTTGACAACATTATACTAGTGATGCAATCTTACAAAAACGCTCGCCGCGTTGAAAGTGGGGAGGTCACTTGAACGCTCATCACCGCACTTGGGGTACGCGCCGGAAAACTCCCAGCTTCGCGCGTGCCGTGATGGCATTATTTTTGCTGGGTTACGCGGCGCCGTCGTTTGCCGGCGACACGCTGCTGCTGGTTCATGGGCGCATCTATACTGCCAACCCAAACGCTCCCTGGGCGGAGGCTCTGGCGATCGACGGCGCGCACATCGATGCGGTGGGACGCGATGAAGAGATCCTGAAACGCCGCGGTGCGAGGACTGAAGTGATCGATCTCTCAGGACGCATGGTGATCCCGGGGATCGTTGACACTCACACGCACATGTGGTTCGGCGCGCTGGCTTTGCATGGCTTCAACCTTTCGACGCCCGAGTACAACATTACGCCCGACAGCCCCGAGGCTTTCGTTGACATTATCAAGATCTACGCCGCCAGTCATCCCAACGAGAAGGTGCTGTTTGGACGCGGGCGATTCCGTCTGAACGTAACTCATCAAATCCTGGACACGGCCGTGTCCGATCGGCCCATCGTCATCCATGCCACCAGCGAACACATGATGTTCGTGAACGCGCAGGCTCTCGCGATGGCCGGTATTACGGACCGGCCGCTGGGCGATCCAGCTCTTGAGAAACTAATCGCGCGGGATTCAGCGGGCCATCCCACCGGAATTGTTCGCGAAGGCGCCATGCAGTTGGTGGAACATGCGATGCCGGCCATGCCGCGGGAAGAAAAGCTCGTGCTGCTGCGCGACGCGTCTCGCTATCTGAATCGATACGGCATTACGAGTGTGGCCAACGCAACCGGCAGCCTCGAGGAGATTCAACTATATGCCGCCCTGCGAGATCGCGGTGAGTTGACCGTGCGCACTCGAACTGCCTTCGGGTCGGTCTCCGTAAATCAGCACTTGACGCCGCAATTTCTGGGTGACCTGGAGAAAGCACGCAGCCTGTATCACGACGATTGGGTGTCGGCCAATCTGGTCAAGTTCTTTGCCGACGCCGGCAGCGGCTTCGCCTACGAGCCAGCCGACTACCAGAGATTGATTACAGAACTCGACAGACGTGGATTTGGCCTCGTGACACATGCGATCGGTTCGGTGCCTGTGCATGCGGTCTTGGATGCTTACGAGGCGCTGGAAAGAACCAATGGCCCCAGAGACCGGCGCCTTCGCATGGAACATCTTTTCAATATCCCTGCCGAAGACGTCTCGCGCTTCAAGAAGCTTTCTATCATCGCCGGGATGCAGCCTGGCTTCTGTTGCGGCCTGACCGACCCGGACAATAAGACTCATCAGTGGCAGTCGCTCGAAAGGAATGGTGCAGCGTTGACGTTCAGCAGCGACTGGCCTTGTACCTTTCCTCCCGACCCGATGGTTGGCATTCAAGAGGCGGTTACGCGCGAGAGATTCCCCGAGGGGCACATCGGCGTCGTTCCGCCCGCTCTATTCGGCGCTCGTGCGCCCGCGCCATCCCTTCCCGCCGTTCAATCTGCAGCAGCGGCGGTCTCTCGCAGCGAGCAACTCACCGTGGAACAAGCTCTCGCTGCATACATGCGCGGCGCTTTTGCAGACTTTGCCGAGGATCGGGTGGGCTCGCTCCAAGTAGGCAAATACGCCGATCTCGCGGTTCTTTCTCAAGACATCTTCCTTGTGCCTGCGAACGAAATTGGAAAAACGCGGGTGGACCTGACCTTGGTCGGAGGAAAGGTCGTGTATAGCCGGCAATTGACACCCGCGGCAGCCGGCACTGGCGTGCAGGAAGTTGGCCCGCTGCAAAACCTGATCTTTGGCACGTGGAAAGTCAACTCGTCCAAGACTGACGATCCTCCCAAGTCCGAGACGCGAATTTACGAGGATCGCGGTGGCGGCTTCATACTCTCCACACGGCAAGGTATCGACTCGCAAGGGCGCGAATATTTTTCCCAGTATGCCGCCAAGCACGACGGCAAGGAATACCCGCGCATGGTCAAGGGTGTGCCAGGAATCAACACCATCTCATTTCGGCAAGTTGACCCGTACATATCGACGTACACTCTGAGGACGAATGGCAAAGTCACGGCCACCGGGAAGACCACGATTTCTCGGGACGGCCGGGTACTTACTGTGGGGACAACCGCCGTCGATAGCCAGAAGGCAAGGGTTGAGGTTTATGACAAGCAATAGCGTCTCGAAAAAGCTGGCCGCGGCGTTGCTTCTGGCGGTGTTGTCCACGTCCGCCGGCGCCCAGCACAAGATGAGCCTGAAATTCGGAACCTGGAAGCTGAACGTGCAGAAGTCGAAGTTCCCTGCCGGCACCCAGCCGCGAAGCGACACCCGAATCTACGAGGATCGGGGCGGCGGCGTCATTATGTCGACGCACACTACCGTCGACCGGCAAGGCAAGGAAGCGCTCACCATCTATGCGGCCAAGTTCGACGGCAAGGGATATCCGGTTGTCACCCGGGGCTCGATCGCGCTCAGCACCATCGCCTTTCACGTGATCGACGACTATTCGGAGTCCTTCGTTCTCACTCGCGATGGGAAAGCCGCCACCCGCGGAACCACCTCCATCTCCAAAGATGGCAAGACGCTCACGATGACCTTGGATACCACGAATGCCCAAGGGCAAACCGACCACATCATCGATATCTATGAAAAGCAGTAGGAGGGTTTTCATGAATAAGTGGAGTCTGCTGGCCCTAGTGGCACTGTCTTGGTTCTCGGCCGCGTTGCTTTCCGCCCAGCGATTACAGTACGCGGACCTGATTTTGCGCGGCGGCAAGGTGATCACGGTGGACGGCCAGGATCACATCGCCGAAGCCGTTGCCGTGGTTGGCAATCGCATTCAGGCGATCGGCACAAACCAGGAGATCTCGCGCCTGGCTGGACCACAAACCAAGATCATCGAACTGAATGGGCGCACGCTGCTGCCGGGATTTATCGACGCGCATTCCCACGTGGAGGGGCTCGCCGAGAGCGAGCACGCGATGGTTCCTATTCAGGCTCCGCCGTTGAAAGACGCCGCAGCCATCATCGCCAGATTGAAGGCGCGTGCTGCGCAGGTTCCGCCGGGCACTTGGATCGTCGGCCAAGGAACCTACAACCAGCTGATGCCTACTCGCGAGGAATTGGACAGAAATCTTCCCGACCATCCCGTAGTGCTGCGGTGGAGCGCGCACGACTTGCTCCTGAATCATAGGGCCGATGTAGCGGCTGGATTGAGCGACTCGACGCCGAATCCGGGTGGACGAGGCCGCATCGAGCGCGCCGCGAATGGCGAACCGATGATCCTGCGCGATGCGGGAATCGAGCTTCCGCTGCCGCGCCCGACCTACCAGCAAATGCAGCAGTGGATTCCCGAAAGCCTGCGGGATTTCTACCTGAAGCGCGGCGTGACCACGGTGTACGACATGTCCAACCCGGAAGTTGCGTATCGCATCTACCGCGAAGAACGGGACAAAGGCGAACTGCCTGTCCGCATGGTCCTCAGCTACATCATCGGTCCCAATGATCTTCTGCCTCGCCAGACCGTGCACGACGAAGCACCAAGTTCATTGGGCGCCCAAGGCGTTGATGTCGAGGCTGCGCTACTCAAATCCGGTTTACGGACCGGTTTCGGGGACAACTGGCTGCGGCTAGGGGCCATCAAGATCATTTTGGATGGCGTGTGGGGCACCACCGCCGCGGTCTACAAGCCGGTCTGGAAGGGCTCCGGCACGACGTGGGTTTCAAACAATTACGGGGGAGTGAATCGGACGCAAGAAGCGCTCAACAAGCAAATACTCGAAGCGCACAAGGCGGGATGGCAGGTGTGGGTGCACGCCAACGGCGATCGCGCCCAGGACATGGTGCTGACCGCGGTGGAAGCCGCTCAGAAGGAGTTCCCTCGCGAAGACGCGCGGCACCGCATCGAACATTTCGGCCATTTTCTCGTACAAGACCCGCAGCGAACCCAGGAACGGCTGGCGCGCATGAAGCGCGATCACGTCATACCGTCCCCGCAAGTCTCGTTTCTGTGGCGCCTGACGGATGTGAACCTGAAAGAGCCGGACGTGAAGTTCTTTCCGATCGCTTCCCTGATCAAAATGGGGTTCCAGCCACCCAACGGATCGGACACGCTCGGCACGCAGAACTTCGCGACGAATCCGCTGTTTGCTATCTCTGCGGCAGTGAATCGGATGACCAAATATGGCGAGCCGGTGGATCCCCAGGAAGCCGTTTCACGCATGGATGCGATTCGCATGTGCACGACTTGGGCGGCCTACAGCGGTTTTCAAGAGAAGACACGGGGAAGCATCGAAACCGGCAAGCTGGCCGACTTGGTGGTTCTGTCGGGAGACCCGCTGACCGTGCCGGCCCAGCATATTCTCGATCTGAAAGTGGACTACACGGTCCTTGACGGCAAGGTCGCTTACGAAAGGCAATAGCGCAGGCGAAGGTTGCCGTGGCCGGCGAAAGCGTTAGACGCTTACTTCGGCGGGCTCGCGCGTCGGGTCGAAGCCGAACTGTTCGCGGGCTTGTTCCATATTGAGAAACCCGTACTCAATGTCGCGAAGCACGGCCTCCCGGCTCCGCTCGCGAGGATCGCCATAGCCGCCTCCTCCGGCGATTTCGATAATAAGCCTGTCGCCGCGCCGCAACGGGAAATTCACTTTCGAGCCAAGGTGAATCGTCACGCCGCCGCGCTCCACGGTGAACTGCGAAGGCGCTCCCGGTTTTCCACCGAACAGTCCCCAGGGAAGAATGCGAAACCGGTCGGAGTAGGCATTGAACATGACGTCGTCTTCCAGGATGCGATAAACCCTGCGCGCGCCCATGCCGCCGCGGAACTTTCCGGCACCGGCCGAACCACGCCGAATCCCGTACTCTTCCACCATCATGAACGGATAATCCTGCTCCAGAGATTCCACCGGGATGTTGCTGCAATTGCCGACGTAGCTGTCGACCACATCCACGCCGTCGCTCGACTGCGTCGCCCCCCAACCGCCCCCAACCACTTCCATGTAGACCCGGCTGCCATCCTTACCCATATGACCCATGCCGATGGCGTTGGTGGTATCGTGCCCCGAAGTCACAACACGCTCCGGCGCAACTTTTGCAAGAGCTCGCATGACGGCATTCGTAATGCGATGACAGGGATTGTTCCGCGCCCGCACCGCCACCGGCAAACTGGGATTTAGGAAAGATCCGTAGGGCACGTCAATCGAGATTGGCCTGTACACTCCGTCGTTCACGGGCACAGCCCCGTTTAGCAGAAATCCGATGGATTGATAAACGGCCGAGATCGTGGACGTCAGCGGCGAGTTGATGATTCCCTTGGTTTGCGGAGCGCTTCCAGAAAGATCTACATGCATGCTGTCATCGTGGATGGTCACCCGCACGGCGACGCGCAGAGGCTCCTCGTCGAATCCGTTGTCATCCACGAAGTCTTCGCCTTCATAAACTCCGTTCGGCAGTTCGCGAATCAGCGCGCGCGTCAAGCGCTCGGAATAGTTCTGCAGTTCCACCGCGGTTTCGAGGACGGCCTCTTTCCCGAATCTCTCCACCAGCTCCAGAAATCGGTTCTCGCCCGTTCGATTAGCAGCCACTTGGGCGTACACATCGCCCATCACCAGATCGGGAGGCCGGACATTCAAGCGGATGAACTGTTCGAGCATGCCAGCTCCCAGGTCGCGTTCCAGATCGAATTTGAGAAGCGGAATCCGCAGGCCTTCTTGAATTACCTCCGTCGCGCGCGTATTCGGTCCAGCAGCGCCACCGCCAATGTCGATGTGATGCCCGATGCTGGCGCTGTAAGCGGTCAAGTCGCCGGCCACGAAAATAGGCGTGAACAACACGAAGTCGTTCAAATGTTGCCCTCCGCTGTACGGATCGTTCGTGAGCAACGCTTCACCAGGTTGAATCCGCGACAAGTCATAGCGCTGAGCGAATGCTTCGAAGACCTTGCCGAACGAATTCATATGAATCGGGCAAAACTGCGCCTGCGCGATCACGTGGCCCTCGCAGTCCAGCAAGGAAGTGGAACAATCACGCGCTTCGCGAATGATTGTGGAGTAGGCCGAACGCACCAGCTTCTCTCCCATTTCCTGGGCGACGGCGTGCAGCCCGTGTCCGATGATGTTGAAGTTCGTGGCTGAGATTTTCATTACCGCGTCTCCTGTTCGAGCAATAGAGCCCCTTCCGGGCCGGCCGTCATCCGCCATCCGGGCGGGACCACGGTGGTTGCGGTCGCCTCTTCGATGATCGCTAGGCCACTTATTGAAAAGCCTGCGGGCAAACCTTCCCGGCGGACGAAGAGGCAGTCGTGCTCCTCGCCCGCGAAGGTGACACTCCCCTTTTCAATCACCGGTTCAGGCGCACGATCCCCGCCGTGGAACTGGTCGGCTTGCCGCCATTCGCTCGGTACCTGGGCCACCAGCCGGTAACTCACCAATTCAATATTGTCATTCGGCGCCGCGGTTCCGTATCGGGAGCGATGAGCCTGATGGAAGAGCTGGCTCAGATACGTGCGACCCTCCAACTCTAACTTGTGGAGATCGATTGGCACCGGAAGCTCGAAACCCTGGCCGCGGTAGCGCATCTCCGCCCAGGTTTCCCATTGCAATTGGGAGGCAGTGTATCCGTAACCGGCAAATTCTTCGATGGCTTCCGCCCCCAGGAGATCGAAGGCCGCCGCAACTACGCCAGGCGTGTCGGACGAGATCGGGGTGAATCCCGTCTTCCGATAGATTCGCTTTAGATCTGACATGAGCAAACCCAAAGCCGAGAACAGACCTGGATGGGGAGGGATGACGACGCGATCGATCTTCATCTCTTGAGCCACCAGGGCGCCAACAACCGGTCCCATCCCGCCGTAAGCATAAATGACATAATCCCGCGGGTCGTAACCGCGCTGCACCGAAACCAGGCGCACGCACCGGTTGGTATGCGCCACCGCGATGTCGATCATGCCTTGCGCGGCCGACCGCACAGTTTGATTGAGCTGCTCCGCGAGGCCGGAAATCGCCTTCTCGGCCCTCTCCGGATATAGTTTCATCCTGCCGCCTAGAAAACTCTGCGGTCGAACCCAGCCCAATAGAACCAGAGCGTCGGTGACGGCCGGTTCGACGCCGCCGTGCCCGTAACACGCCGGGCCCGGACGAGCGCCCGCGCTGCGCGGTCCGACGTGCAGCATCCCTCCGGCGTCGATCCAGCCAATGCTGCCACCGCCGGCGCCCACGTTCGCGATATCGACGCTGGGCACTCCAACCGGCAGCCCGTCCACTTCTTTCTCGGTCGCTACAGCGGCGGCACCGTCGGTGATCAGTGCGACGTCGGTGCTGGTGCCGCCCATATCCAGCGTGATGATATTGCGGTCGCCCAACTGCGAGCCGACGCGCGTCGCCGCAATCACCCCAGCGGCCGGTCCGGACTGCAACATGTCGACCGCCCGGGTGCGAGCAGCCGACGATGGCACCACGCCACCGGTAGACTGCATGATGAACAGCGCAGCATTGCTCTTTTTCCGATCGAGGTACCGCTCCAGATTGCCAAGATAGCCATCCACCATCGGAGTGAGGTACGCAGCCATGGCCGTTGTACTGGTTCGCTCATATTCACGGAACGCCGGGAGAATGGCGCTGGAAAGAACAACGGGGACGCCCGGAAATGCGTCCCGTATCAGGCCCGCGGCCCTTTCCTCGTGGACAGGTGTGCGGTAGGAATGCAGAAAACAGATCGCAAGCGCCTCTACTCCCCGCGCCAACAGCTCCGTAGCGGCTTCCAGGAGCTCCCGCTCGTTCAACGGCGTGAGCACCTCGCCGTTTACGCCGATGCGCTCGGTCACCTCGCGAATCAGATTGAGCGGCACGAGTGGCCTCGGCTTTTCGAAGGCGACCGCGTAGACATTGGCGCGTGTCTGCCGTTGGATCGCCAGCACGTCCCGGAAACCTCGCGTGGTAATCAGCCCGGCGCGGCATCCCTTTCTCTCCAGCACCGCATTGGTTGCAGCCGTTGAGCCGTGGAACAACTGGGTCATGTGCTGGATTTCGTCGCCCAACGCTTCTTCCAGGCCCTGAATCACTCCGCCCGATGGATCCACGGGAGTCGATGGCACCTTATGTGTACGAATAAGTCCTTCTTCGCCGACCCAGATCAGGTCGGTGAACGTTCCGCCTGTCTCCACTGCCATTTTGATCACGATAACCTCCCGTCAGAGCCGAACTCTCATCTGACTGGTTCATACCCTCCAAACAAGATACCGCCTTCCTCTTGCAACCTTACGATATTCTCGCAAAGTTCGATTCGGCCACGTCATCGAAATCGCATCGAGTTGCATTACTGCGGAATTTTCGCCAGTATTGCTGAGAGGATGGGGCAAACCGTCTGGATGTTGTCGATTGCTGTGATCACCACGGGCATCGCGATTGCGCAGCCGGCCGGGGGGCAGGCCGATCGTCAAGCGAAAGCTCCTTCTCGGGATCCCTCGCAGAGCCCGGCATCGCAGCGTCCGCCTCAAACGGTTACGCGGCAGACGTATCCGATCGAGCAGATTCGGACCGGCGAGGTTCGATTTGTTTCGCAGTGCGGCTTCTGCCACGGCCGCGATGCCGCGGGCGGAGAAACAGGACCGGATCTCACTCGTTCGAAGCTGGTAGCTGAAGACAATCACGGCGATCAGATCGGACCCCTGGTTCGCGCCGGCCGACCGGATCAGGGCATGCCCGCCTTTAGCCTGAGCGATGCGGATCTGGCTGGGATCGTCGCTTTCATCCACGACCAGAAAACCAAGGCCGAGGCGGACGGCGGCGGCCGGCGCTCCGTAGACGCCGCGGACCTGGCAACCGGTGATGCTGCGGCCGGGCGTCGCTATTTCAACGGAGCGGGGGGCTGCTCTGCGTGCCATTCCGCCACGGGCGACCTGGCCGGCGTCGCCTCACGATATCAGGGACTCACCCTGTTCATGCGAATGTTGTATCCCGGCGGCCGGCCCGCTCCAGCGCCGCCGGACGCCTTGGCGGCGCACTTCGGTCAACTGTCGAAATACACGGACGATGACATGCACAACGTCTACGCTTATCTGCTGACATTGAAATGAGGTATCTATCCGATGAACACCGCTTGCAGATCTGCGTTGTTTTATTCACCGTTCGATTGGATGCGCCCCGCTGCACTTCCGTCGACTAGCAGCGGGGCCGTACCAGACTTCAACGTGCGGGTACCAAGGATGGCTGCATGAGAGAGAATCATTCTCGGTAATTTACACGAAGGGCCGAACCATGAGAACCGCATTGGCGATTATTGGCTGTGTGATGGCAGCGTACGCATTTACTCTGGGTGCGTTAGTAGTGAGCCACATGCTACCTTCCGGTCATTCGCCTATTATGCTCCGGTTGTGGGCAATCGAGGGTGGACTCGGTTCTGTGTTCTTCTTCCTTTGGGCTGCGATTGAACGAGACTTCTTTTGGCGAGGGGGTGCCCGGATGCCCACCTGGTTCGGTCGAACCTGGTGTATATTGCTTGGTATTGCGTTTCTCTCGTTCGCCGTTCTGATTGTTCTCGGGAAGGTTCAATAGGACCGCGCATCAGTTCAGTGACCTGGGCCGATGCGCCGGGCCGGACGCAAATGCTGTGCGCCTACATGTACGACACCAATACGCTCGATGGCACGTTCTCAGGATCGTACACCCGGGTGTTCACCCGATGAATACGAAATGAAGACCAACCTGCGCGCCCTGTTGAGGATCGGAATGGGAATCGGCTTCGCTGCGCTCGTGTACTCCCAAGATGTCGACCCGAACGAACTGCTCCACCCGCCTGCGGATACCTGGCTCACGTTTCACGGCGACTACTCCGGCCAACGCCATACCAGCCTGAGTCAGTTTAGTCCCGACAACATCGGCAAGCTCCAGCCGGTTTGGGAATTTCAGACGGGCCAGAATCAGCAGATCAAGTCGTCGCCGATTGTGGCGGGGGGCGTACTCTACGTGACGACGCCCGACAACATCTGGGCTGTTAACGCTCGCACCGGCACGGAACTCTGGCATTACCAGAATCCTCCCAACAACGCGTTCCACATCGGGCACCGCGGCGCCGCAATTTACAAAGACACCGTATATTTGACCACTCCCGACTGTCATCTCATCGCGCTGAATGCCAAAAGCGGAAAGGTCAAATGGAATGTCGTGATCGCCGACTCCAACAAGGGGTATTGGTCGACGAACGCTCCTCTCATCGTGCGGAATCACGTTCTGGTCGGTGTCTCCGGCGACTTCGACAACCTGCCGGGCCAGCTGAAATCCATTGACCCGGCCACGGGCGAGACACAGTGGATCTTCTATAGCACGCCTCCACCCGGCGCGAAGGAACCAGAAAGTGGCGGCGCCACCGGCGGACAAATGTGGACCACTGGCACTTACGATCCCGATCTCAATCTGGTCTACGTTGGTACCGGGAATCCCACGCCGGTGTTGAATGGCGCAGCGCGTCCGGGCGACAATCGCTGGACCTGCAGCATTGTCGCGCTCAACCCGGATAACGGGAAACTGGTCTGGGGCTTCCAGGTTTCGCCGCACGATACGCACGATTGGGATGCCAACGAAGTTCCCGTGCTGGCGGATGCAATTTTCCACGGCCAGCCGCGCAAGTTGCTGATGCAGGCATCTCGCAATGGTTACTTCTTCGTGCTCGACCGGACGAACGGCAAGAGTTTGCTGACGACTCCGTTTGCCTTCGTAAACTGGGCCAAGGGAATCGACGCGGAAGGCCGCCCAATTCCGAATCCAGCCAAGTTCCCTTCCCAGAGCGGTGTCCTGGTAGCGCCCAACGAGAGCGGCGCCACGAACTTCCGCCCGCCGAGCTTCGACCCGCAAACCGGACTGTTCATCGTGAGCGCTCAGGACGGCTATGGAATCTACTTCTTCAGACCGGGCTACGGAGCCTACGGTTGGGCTGGCGCCGATTACGGCATCGCGGGCAGGGCATTCCTTCGGGCGATCGATTACCAGACTGGAAAGATTGTGTGGAACCACCCGATCGGCGATGGCGCCGGCACTGCGGGTGTGCTCACAACGTCGACCGGCGTGACGTTTAGTGGCGACGTTGCCGGCAACGTCATGGCGTTGCGCACGAGCGATGGTACTACGCTGTGGCGGCAGTCGATCGGGAGGATTGGAAACGGCCCAATCAGTTATCAGCTCGACGGCAGACAATATCTGTTAGTGGCTGGAGGCAGCTCGTTGTACGCGTTTGCGCTCCCGAAAGAAGAACGCTAATGAGACTCTTCATCGCACTGATGCTCGCAAGCGCTTCATTTGCCGCTGGGCCGATCCGAGTGATGCTTCTTGACGGCGAAAGCGGCGGTCCGTATCACAAATGGAAGCTGACGACGCCGGTGCTCCGGAAGGAGCTCGAGGAGACGGGTCTGTTCCAAGTGGATGTCGTAACGGCCCCTCCCGCCGGAGGCGACTTCAGCGCGTTCAAGCCCGATTTCAGCAGGTACGCGGTCGTGGTCTGGAACTACGATGCCCCCGATGAGCGATGGCCTGCCGAATTGAAAGCGTCATTTGAGAATTACGTTCGCGGCGGCGGAGGCTTCGTCAGCGTGCACGCCGCCGACAACGCGTTCCCCGGCTGGCAGGCGTTCAACGAAATGATCGGCGTCGGAGGTTGGCGGGGAAGGGACCAGAAGAACGGTCCGTTTTGGTATTACAAGCAAGGACAGTTGGCCTCCGATCCAACTCCCGGGCCTGCCGGCAGTCATGGCCGCCGCATCCCATTCCAGATCGTGGTTCGCGAAAATCACCCCATCACGAACGGTCTGCCCAAGGTTTGGATGCATCAGGGCGATGAGCTTTACGCCCGGCTCCGCGGTCCCGGAAAGAACATGAAGGTTCTGGCGACCGCGTATTCTGATCCTGCCAACAACGGAACGGGCAACGACGAGCTGATGTTCATGGCCATCAGCTACGGCCGCGGGCGGGTCTTCCATACAACGCTCGGGCACGACATCAATGCGATGAGTTCGGTGGATTTCGTAGTGACGTTCCAGCGCGGCACGGAGTGGGCCGCGACGGGCCGCGTGACCCAGAAGGTCCCATCGAACTTCCCCACAGCGAACTCGGTGAGCTACCGAACCGATCTGGCCGCGATGGATCCAGGCTACGCGCGAGGGTTGAATCCTCTGGATGCCGCACCCGTCCGGTAGAGGACTGGTCTAGTTCGAGCGGATCAAATGGTGCGACATCTCAGGGCAGCTTGTTCAATATGTATTCGGAGGAATGGCCGACTGCGCTGGACTTATGGCCCAAAGTACCCACGGAAAGAAAACCCCGCCAGCGCAGGCTTCAATTTGCGCCACACCAGCCCTTGAGTTCCGCTAGAAGTGCGCTGGCAAAATCGGACTCTGTCATGAACTCAATGCCGATCTTGTCTCCATCGCTCCGTTGCCAATCGAGCTCCAGCGATTTTTCCTCTCCACGGAAGCTTGCACCAATGCCCGTTGCTTGGATAATTCTTGTGGGAGCCCTCTCGATGAGACGCTGCACGCCTTGGATTCCCTGAGCATTGAAATCCGGAGCTACCTTCTGAATTCGACGCAGGAAATCCGGCAGCGATGTTGCTTCCAGATCGCAGTGCGTCCGTGCGAATCCGGGATAGGGCCGAATAGTCTTTTTTTCTATGAACAGCTGCCTGCCCGGATCGAAGTGGACTTCCTCATCAATCCAAGCCCAGGAGCCGTGCGCGGCCTCCCGGGTGAACTTCCAGTAGCCTGCGCGGACCGGCATGATCGCAAAGACTTGAGTGACCCAGTTCTGAACAACGGGCTTGAATTCGCCCTCCATCACTTCAACGGGATATTGCACCACAGTGTCAGACTTAGGGCTATAACCCCATACTGAACTTGCGTAAACTCCCGAGGCCTCGGAGTCAAAGAGGACAAATTGCCCAGAGACGCCCTCCCCTGTTAAGTCCTGAAGGTGCAGCACCACCGGTGTTCCCCTGTGATCCTTGTCAGGGTGCGGCACATAGTAAGGGCCCTCCGTTGTGAAGAATGGAATTGAGAAGCTGCGCTTGTCGTTTCGAGATTCGATGTATGGGTGAACTTCTACGGTATTTATTACCTTTTCTTTGGATGGGTCGATCAGCGAGAGATTCGTCGGGCCCAACCAATGGTCTCCATAAACGAAATCAGCAGCTGTGTCCCACGAGGCGGTCACTCGTTTGGGTGAGTTCATCCAAAGTACGAGCGCTCTTGCCTTCCCGTCCCGACTGTCAACATTCGCTTTCTCGATGATTCGGGCATCCTTCGGCAGGAGGCCCGCCATTCGATCTTCTAAGTGGCTTTGGCCCGCTACCGGAGTTGTTAGAGAAAGACCGAGGTGCGTCGATACCAGCATCCTCGTCAACGTCGACTTCCACATTTTCTGATTCCAGTGTACTTTGGTCACACCACATTTCGAGCATCCGCAAACTTCCTTCGAAAGCTGCTCTTCGGTTGTTTCCGTAACCCCAAAACGCCGTTCAAGGAGACAGTTAGCGGAATCGTTATGTATTTTCCCCGGCACGTGCCTTTAGGCCCGGTCGCGACACAACGACGTTGACAAGAAGACGAGAACTTATGATGCACCCCAAAATGTCGGTCGCCCGTTTGATGCGATGAGATTCATCCCCGCCATCGCGATCGCCTGTTCCCTTTGGTCTCAGGCGCCCGAGCCCGCCGACCAGCCCCGCGGCGCGCACAGACCAAGATTCGATGCTCGCGCACCTGGAGCTACTCGCAAAGCGCTAAGCAGGGCCGTATCGATGTCTATTTCGAAGGCGACTCCATCACGAGGCGTTGAGGAGCCACCGATTACATCCTGGAGAACAGCGGCTTCAGCGCCGGGTACAGCGACCGGTACACGGCGTGTCCGGCTGCATAAATCCTCGCCTCCTCTTGCCGAGGCTCGATGAGATCCCGTTCCCGTACGATCGCCTTGCACGCTTCGCGAACAGACGAATATTCTCCGGTCGCGACCATCGCCAGGATCGCGGCGCCCAACGCGGAGCCTTCTTGCGACGCCATCGTGACCACAGGCTTTCCAAAAACATCCGCCAGGATCTGACGCCATAGCGGGCTGCGTGCGCCACCCCCGGAAGCGCGAATTGACGTAACGTTTACGCCCAGCGCCGCCACCAAATCCAAACCATCCTTCTGGCTGTAGGCGACCCCTTCGATCAACGCTCGAATCAAATCCGTTCGCGTATGTTTCGCTGTTAGGCCGATCCAGCCGCCGCGCGCCGCTGCATCCAAATGCGGAGTGCGTTCACCCATCAGATAGGGAAGCCAGTACAATCCGCGCGCGCCGGGGGGCGATTGCGCGGCTTCTGCGAGCAGTTCGTCATACGACGTTCCCGGCGCGAATTGATTCCGGAACCATTGCAGACTCAAACCGGCCCCCTGTGTCACGCCCATGACGTGCCACTTCTCCCGAACCGCGTGACAGAACGTATGCACGCGCCCGTGCGGATCATACGCTACGTTTTCCATGTGCGCGAAGATGACGCCCGAAGTTCCTAGCGTGCAAGAGACCGCGCCTGGTTCCACAACGCCATTGCCCACGGCGCTCGCGGCCTGATCTCCACCGCCGCCGGCCATCGGAGTGCCGGGTGCTAATCCCGTCAGCGCCGCCGCACGTTCCGTGATCGTCCCGGTGACATCGGCGGACTCATACGCGCGCGGAAGAATCGAACGGTCGAGGCTCAAACCATCCATCATCTCGAAGGACCAGCGGCGCCGAACGACGTCAAACATCGCGGTTCCGGACGCGTCGGAAACCTCGGTCGCGAGTTCCCCCGTAAGCCGAAAACGCACGTAGTCCTTCGGCAGCAGAACATGCCGCACATTTTCGAATCGTTGCGGCTCGTGATCGCGCACCCACAGCAGCTTGGGTAGGGTAAATCCAGTCAATACCGGATTAGCCGTATGCTCGAGCACCTTCGCGGCACTGAGACGTTGATTGATCCAATCCACTTGCGGTTGACTGCGCTGGTCGCACCAGATGAGCGCCGGACGAATGACTTGATGGTCCCGATCGAGAATCACCAGGCCGTGCATCTGCCCGGAAAGTCCGACGCCTCGGACCTGACTGCCGGTGATGCCGGCACGAGCCAGCGCACCGCGAATCGCCTGAAATGACGCGTCGGCCCAGTTTTCGGGGCGCTGTTCAGCCCACAGCGGCTGCTCCATCGTCATTTCTTCGTGAGCAACGGAGACAGCGGCGGCTTCCTTACCGCGAGCATCCAGCAGAATCGCCCGCGAACCGCCGGTTCCGACATCGACTCCGAGCCAGTGCGTGCTCAATGGATTCGGCACCCGCCCATGGTACAACGCCATGGTACAAGGAAGACTGCATGAAGACGATTCCGATTGAGCAACAACAATCTCTCGTCTCGCGGCTAATGAAGGCCTGCGGAGGCTCCTACCGCCCGGAGATCCGGCGACGATACTTCATATCCGGCCCGCAATGGGCCGCCGCCTATGACGGTAGCGCCCTGTTTCATGCTCCTACCAGGCCGCCAATCGGATTTGAAGAGGTCATCCGCCGTTACGGTGAGATCGGCATCGGACACTGGTGCACGCATGATACCGACATTATTCCCTCGGATTCTCTGGGCACTCCCAAGCAGGCGGAGATCCTCGAACGGATCAAAACCGCGCTCGCAAAGCACGGCGTCCAATGTTCCATGGTCACCGCGGAGACCTTCCACCACGCGGTATGGGCGGCGGGCCCGGCTGCCGAATCACCGCACGTGCGCGAGTACGCGAAATTCCGGGTCCGGAACAATGTAGACATTGGTCATGAACTTGGCGCGAGCTTCGCGGTGTATTGGCCGGGGTCGCTCGGCTACTACGTGCAAGGCGCAGTGGAAGAGACCGATACATTGCGCTGGTATGCCGAAGTGCTGAACGCCGCGTGCGATCACGACGTGCAAGCAGCAACAAAGCGAAGCCGCTCCCCATTGAAGCATTGCCTGGAGGCAAAGCCGTTCGAGCCGCAGGCTGAAATCCTTCTTCCCACCAGCGACGCCATGCTCGCGTTTATTTGTTCCGGGCTTTTGACGCATCCGGAGATGGTGGGCCTGAATCCCGAGTATCTGCACGAACTCATGTGGGGCGCGGCGCCCCGGGCAGCTCTGGCCCGCGCTCTTGTGGCGGGCAAGCTGTTCCACTTCGACATCAATGACGGCTACCGGCTTAAGCACGATGTCGATATTGGAATCGGCCTGGTGAACCCGCTCGACTGGCTGAACGTCCTGGTCCTGCTGCGCAGCCACAATTACTCCGGCCCCTTCAATCTTGATTACAAGCCACCGCGAACCACGAGCCAGTTCGGCGTGTTTGAGGTCAGTTTCCCTTCTGCCGTGGACCGCTTCATCACGCTATGGGAAATGGCGGGCGAGGCCATCGCCGACCCGGTGATCAAGGAGGCAACCGAGGCGCTTAAGGCCGGAGCCGAATACTCCGGCGACGCTCAAGATGTGCAGGCGATCACCGCGGCCCATCGTGAACTTCTTACCCTGCACGAGCTGATTGCCCACCGGCTCGTGCAAATTCTGTGGGGCATGCACAAGGGTCGCCTGTTCTCGATCGTATAACCCCTCACTCCAAGGGGACTAGCATACGTAAGCTAGGTAATATTTAAGGGTATTTCCGGATGCCGACGCCTACCAGAAGTGTCGCATAGTTTATAGTACCGATCCTAAAGCCGTACCAAAGTACGGCCGATTACAGTGTAGCCGTTCTTACGGAAGTATTGGATGTCAAGGAGAGTTAAACTTCTGATGTTACGCAGTTTCCTCATGCTCGCTTATCGCGGGTCAAAGATCGTAATTGGATTTGCCCTCGCGCTGATACCATGCCTGTTGGTTTTGGCATTGGTGCTTGAGGATTGTCGCGCCCAGAGTGGTCCGACGGCTTGGACTGCTCCGAGCCTGCAACGAGTGGGGCCGACGGCAGCGGCGGGAAGCGGGACGGGGGCTCAGATCGCAGCGGGGCGGGGAGAGACCGAGTCGTTCCAGATTATTGTGCGAGCGCCAGGCGGCAACGGGCTGTCGAACGTAAACGTGACGGTGACGGATTTGACCGGACCAGGCACGATCGCAAAGAGCAACATCAGCTTGTACCGGGAACAGTATGTGAACGTGAGTCCGGGGAGCCCGAATTGGGGCGGGTCGAACCAACCGCTGGGAGCGGGAGTGTACCCGGATCCGTTAATTCCGTTCACCGATCCGTCGACCGGTAAGCCTATCACCGGGGCGGCGCTGGAAGCGGTGCCGTTCAGTGTGGCCGCATCCAACAACCAGGCGATCTGGGTGGACGTGAATGTTCCGCGAGATGCGATTCCGGGGCAGTACAGCGGCAACTACACAGTCACGAGCAGCCAGGGCAACGTCACCGGGTCGATCAGTTTAACGGTCTGGCACTTCACGCTGCCGCAGAAGCCTTCGATGGAATCCAGCTTTTCCTACTGGACGGCGACCGGGCTGGCGGCAGACTCGGAGCTGCTTCGGAACCGGCTTACCCCGCTGGCCGTACCAGCATCGGAACAATCGACGCTGATCAGCAATTACGGTCTGACGACTTCGAATCTGGGTTTCTGGAGTGGAGCCGATGTGGGCAATTGCAGCATGTCGGCGGCGCCGTCGGTGAGCACGCTGCAAAACGCGGTGAAGAGCAATCAGGCGGCGCTGAAGCTGTTCAACTTCACGGCCGACGAGATCGGATCGTGCACCAATCTGTACGCGTCGATTCAACAGTGGGCGCGCAATCTGCATCAGGCCAGGGTGGACAATCTGGTGACGATGGCGCCCGTCAGTCAGTTGATGGATGACGGTTCGGGGACAGGGCGGTCGGCGGTGGATATCTGGACGATGCTGCCGATCATGTACAACAAATCACCAGCGATGGTAGCCGCAGTATTGCAGAAGGGGGACCAGGCATGGTCGGCGAACACGTTGGTGCAAGACGCGTATTCGCCGAAATGGGAGATCGATTTCGATCCGATCAACTTCCGCATCCAGCCGGGATTCATCAATCAGAGCCTGGGTCTGAGCGGGGTGCTGTATTGGCGTGTGGACAGGTGGTCGAGCGATCCGTGGAATCAGGTGAATACGACGGGGCAGTTCAGCAGCAACAACTATCCGGGCGAAGGGATCCTGGTATATCCGGGGACGCAGGTTGGGGTTGCAGGCGTGGTGGCATCGATGCGCATGAAGTGGCTGCGGGACGGGGCGGATGATTATGACTACATCACGCTGCTGAAGCAGCAGGGCTGGGGAGATTGGGCGCTGCAGTTGTCGCGCAGCATCGCCTCGGACTGGACCAACTGGACGCGCGATCACAACCTGCTGGAATCGGTGCGCACGCAGCTGGGAGAAAAGCTGGATACGTTGGCCATGGGCGGGACGACGGCGACTGCGCCGGCCGCACCCGGCAACTTGAGCCCGGCGAGCGGGGCCACCGTATCCTCGCTCACTCCAACGCTGTCCTGGTCCGCTTCATCAGGGGCAACTTCTTACGACGTCTATTTCGGGACATCCTCATCGCCGGCCATTGCGGGTACAACCACCGGCGAGTCGTATAGCCCCGGTGCTCTCACCGCAGGCACAACCTACTATTGGAAGGTTGTGGCCAAGGACAGTGCAGGTTCAGCCAGCTCGGCGGTCCTTTCATTCACCACTCCTTCGTCCACTACTCCTTCGTCCACTCCCCCTCCGCCGGTCTCGACAAAACCTGTGAACCCGAAGCCGATCAAAGGGGCGGCCACCGTTTCCACGGTCCCAACTCTTTCGTGGTCGCCAGTCACCGCAGCGTCCTCCTACGACGTGTATCTCGGAACCACTCAGTGGCCCGCCCGCGTCAGCACGGTGGCGGCTGCCAGCTATGCACCGGGTAAACTCAGTTCCCATACGACTTATTATTGGAAAGTGGTTGCAAAGAACGGAACCCGGACGACCGCTTCGCCCCTCTGGTACTTCGCGACGGGTCAATAGGGGCCTGGCTCAGGCGATCGCGCAAGCTTTCCGGAGCCGTTTGGCTGCCGCCGGCGCGTATTCTGCAACGAGGTCCGTGATCCGGAGCAGCAGTTGTTCGGCATTGCGCTCAGCCGCTAGGGACTCCATCTCGCGGACCGCTCGCTGCATCGTTTCCCAACGGACCGGCGGGTCCTGAAATACCTTGATCTTCGGATGGAAGGTCGGCAAGATCCGCTCATCCTTCAGGTTCAGTTCTTCGAACAACTTCTCACCGGGGCGCAGTCCGGTGAACTGGATTTCGATGTCGTCGCCTTCGCGGAGGCCGGCCAGCCGGATCATGTTGCGCGCGAGGTCGACGATTTTGACAGGCTCGCCCATGTCGAGGACGAAGATCTCACCGCCTTGGCCCATGGTCGATGCCTGCAGCACCAGCATCACTGCTTCGGGGATGGTCATGAAGTAGCGCTGCATATCCGGGTGCGTTACCTTCACGGGGCCGCCGGTGGCAATCTGCGTCTGAAAAATGGGGACAACGCTGCCGTTGCTGCCCAGGACGTTGCCGAACCGGACCGACACGGTCCGGGTGGGCCAAGCATTTCCAGCCGGAGGCGCCGCAGAGACAAGCATCTCGCAGACTCGTTTCGAGGCCCCCATGAGGCTAGTTGGATTGACAGCCTTATCGGAAGAGATCATCAGAAAATTCGCCACTTGATGCTCTCGAGCGACGTGCAGCAGATTCCAGGTGCCGAGGACGTTGTTGCGAACCGCCTCCACGACATGGGTTTCCAGTAGCGGAACGTGCTTATAGGCCGCCGCATGATAAATCGAATCAATTCCGTGGCGTTCCATCACTTCCTGGAGGCGCGTATAGTCGCGAATGTCGCCCAATTCAGGGCTTACGGAAAGAGCAGGGAATTTTTCGCGGAGCTGCGAATCGATGCGAAACAGGTCGCTTTCCGCCTGGTCGAATGCCACTAACTGGCGAGGTTCGAAACGGGCGATCTGGCGGCAAAGCTCCGAGCCGATGGATCCGCCCGCGCCGGTAACCAGCACAGAGCGGCCGGCGATGCTGGAGCGCACCTTCTCCTCGTTCAAATTTACTGGCTGGCGTCCCAGGAGGTCATTCACAGAAAAGTTGCGGATTTGCGCGCTCAACACTTTACTTTCGAGCAGCTCTCCGATGCCGGGCACGGTGCGGCATGTGACTCCGGCGGCGCGGCAGTTGGCCAAAGCCTCGCGCATCTGCTGCCCGCTCGCGGCCGTGAAGCTGACGATGATTTCCTGAAGCTCGATTCCGCGCCGCTTCAAACCCTCGACGATGTGGATGGCGTCTCGACCGCTGCCGAGTACGCGGACTCCCAGCATGCTACAGCCCTTTTTCAAAGGGTCGTCGTCTAAGAAGCCTTCGACCTCATATTCCAGCGCGCGATTGGCCTGGACCTCTCTGAGGAGCATATTCCCGGCCGAACCCGCGCCGTAAATCAAGATGCGTTTCCGGCCAGGCTTCGGGCCTCGAGGCTTCCAAACCGGCAGGCGGATCAGAGCCATATAGGAGAGCGAGGCAGTGACGAAGGCGCACAGGACGAAGTCGATGGCGTATATGGATCGGGGGAATTCACGACCGGCATAAAGAATGATTCCGATCGCCGTCACTGCGGAGGCCAAAAGGTTGGCTAGCAGAATATGCGCCAGGTCTCCCGGCCCTGTGAATCGCCGCCAGGTTCGATGGAGGCGCTCAAAATGAAAAATCGAGACCTTCGCGATCACCGCGACCAGCACGGCTCTCTCGAGATGCACGATTTCGTCGGAAGGGATGCGAAAGTCGAAACGCAGCGCGAACGCGGCGATCATCGAGAGAACGGTCGCTCCCAGGTATGCAACGCGATTCGCGATACTGGCACGTTGCAGAGAAAGTCTCATAATCGCACCTCCTCGGCGGTCTCCTGGCTATGTGGCGCGGCAGGCGGGGCTGCTCTTTTCAGCCAGGCTTCGCGCCAATAGAAGAAGCAGGACCGGTCACAACCATAGCCGGCGCCCTCGCAATACACACCCTCCAGCAAGACTGTATTTTTCATCTTCCGAATCTGCCGGGATTCTTCCAGAAACATGGTTTGCATCCGCCTCCAGACGCGGAAGCGCCGGCCGCAATACGGCGCCATTCCGGGAAGAAACTTGAGGCCGCGCGTGGAGCCGAGAGAATCCAGCGTCTGCCGGATCTCGTTTTCCGGCTTTACTTCCACCCAATCGCCGGGCTTCAGGCCGAGCGACTCTTCGATCCCGGCATCCACGCCGGCGCGGTGCGCCTTTTTTCGCGTCCACCCTAGCCAATCCAGCGTGTAACGCCACGCGGCCCGCGGCCCGCGATTGCGCAGATGCCACCAGGCGCGGCTGAGCAGCACAGCCGGAAACGGGCGGCGCAGGCGTGAGAATGTCTTCGGGCTGGCGGCTTGACACTGGATGAGATCGCTGCTGGGTTGTCTGGAGGCTACTGCTCCGCGCAGCGTCACCGCCGCGAAAGCCGCTCCGACGTGATGCGGACGCCAGTGGTGAAGCTTATTCGCGGCGCTAACGACAGGGCGGGAAGCCAGCCACGGCGAAACGGCCGGATGAAGCTGAATGACGCAGCTGCACGGCTCGAATTGAAAGCCGAGGCGGGTCTTGTACTCGTGCAGGCCCTCCATGGGCACCAGCGACTGCCAACCCATGGTGACTGCCTCAATGGCGGGGTCGGCGGACGCATCGCGCGTGATGCAAAAGTCGAGGACGTGGTTGGGCGAACTCTCCAGATCCGACAGGCGCGACATCTTGTGAACCAGATGGAGCCAGCCATCCTCGCGGCAGGTGATAACGTAGGCAGCCAGCCGTCCGTCGATGAAGGCACTCACGGCGGCCATGGCCGGGACGGCGAAGACCGCGTCCACCAGCCGCTCCCATTGCCGGCGGTCTCCAAACTCAGGATCGAAGCGCTGCTGGCGCTGCATCGTCTCCAGATTCAACTCTAGTCCCTGGTCCACGAGCTCGTCGTGTTCGGCGCGCCGGATCTCGCAGCGCTCCAGGCCGTGGCGCACCTTCTGGCGAAAGTTCCGGTGCAGGGTTTGCATGCCATAGTCACGGCCCCGATACACGTACAGGCCACTGGGCAAACCCGGGCGCGAGGCGGACGGGAAGCGCACACCCAGCGCGCGCGAGGAACGGAGCAACCGGTTTACGGCCGCCCGGTCAAGATCCACGTCCAACTGCGGGGGAACGCTGATGAACATGTGCCCGTCCACGCTCTGCCAGAGCACTCCCGCTGCTTCGATGATCCGGTGGCCGCGCAACTCCATGTGCCGCGCAAACTGCGCGCCGAGGGGCGTGCTCGTTCCCCTGTGTTGCTCTTGAGGTTGCAAAATCGCCGCCATAAAATCGCCTCCTGACTATTCCTCGCGCCCGTAGCCGCTCATGACCCCAACCGAGACCCGCTTCTTGTTGGCCTGCACCACTGCCTTCACGGCTTGGGCAACCGCCGCTAACTGCTCTTCTGACAGAGCGGGGTAAAGCGGAAGAGAAATGATGCGCCGGTACAGAGCCAGGGCCCGCGGGCAATCGTTCTTCGCGAGGGAAGGAATACCGGCGAAGTACGGATGCAGGGGAATCGGGATGAAGTGGACGCTCGTGCCGATACCGCGCCGGCGGAGCTCTTCAATGAATTCATCACGGCCGATTTCCAGTGCATCCAGATTCAAGCGCAGGATGTAGAGGTGCCAGGCGTGGCGAATCGCGGCGCTGTCCGGAGGCAGTTCCAGTTCCTCCATGTCGCCGAACTGCTGCTCGTAGAACCGGGCGTAACGGGTTCGAACGTCGATGAAATGGTCCAGCTTCTTGAGTTGATGGATTCCGATGGCGGACTGAATGTCGCTCAGGTTGTACTTGAAGCCCGGCGCGGTGACTTCGTAGTACCAATTCCCGTGGTCGGTGTAGCGGTTCCAGGCGTCTTTGCTGATCCCATGCAGGCAAAGGACGCGCATCTTTTCGGCCAGGGCCGGGTTTCCACAGGTGATCATTCCCCCCTCGCCGGTGGTAAGGTTCTTCGTGGCGTAGAAGCTGAAGACAACCGCATCACTGGAGTGGCTATTGCCCGATGAGCCGATGGCTAGACCGCGATACTGTGCCCCGGCGGCGTGAGCGGCGTCTTCGATGACATGGCAATTGTTCCGCTCGGCGATTTCCCAAATCGCCTGCATCCGGCAAGGATGTCCGGCCAAATGAACAGGAAGGATCGCACGGGTCCGGCTGGTGATGTGAGCCTCGATTTGGTCGGGATCGATATTGCCATCCCGGCCGATATCGGCCAGCACCGGCGTGGCGCCCACGTGCAGAATCGTGTTGACGGTGGAACAGAAGGTCAGGGGCGTGGTGATGACTTCGTCTCCCGGACCGATGCCCAAACCGGCCAAGGCGAGGTGCAGGCCGGCGGTCGCCGAATTCACTGCCAGCGCGCACTGCGCGCCAACATAAGCGCCGAAATCCTTCTCGAACTGCGCGGTCCGCGGCCCGGTGGTAAGCCAGCCGGAACGAAGGGTGGCAACCACCTCTTCGATTTCTTCTTCACCGATGGATGGCCGGTGGAATGGAATGAATTCAGTTGTTTCCATATGACTCCTTACTCAGCGAATGGCCCGGGCAACCACAAAAGCCTCCGCCGCGGGGCGGCATATAGTGCTGCCCCAATAGCCCGCTCGAGCCCGCAGCGCCTCCGGACTGCGTGGATGCGGGTTTTCGCAAACCTCGCGCGAATAACACCGGAAAGCCGCGATCTTCGCCTCCAGATGCGGGGTAATGTCGACGAACAGCGCCGGCTGAAAACTTGGCAACAGGTACGCCGATCCCCACTCTGTGGAAGACGGAATTTCAAACATCAGAACCTCTTTGACGAACGGTGCGGCGCAGGGCCGGGTGGCCACCAGCACCGCTTCGGAGACGACACGATGATCCCGGTTCATATCGCCGGCAAAGTGCGTGTAAACCACTTCCGGGCGGTATCGTTTCACTAGAGTTTCGACCTTCTGGATCACGTCGATCAGCGGCAGTGTATCCAGGCGCTGTTCGGGCAGGCCTACGAGAACAGGTTTGGCAAGCCCGAGAACCTTCGCGGCGCGTTCAGCTTCCTCGGCCACTTCTGCATCTCGTTGCTGGCCGTAGCGGACGGAGACGCCTTCGCAAATAATCGCGGCTTGCACGTGGTCTCCGCGGGTGGAGTGGACGAGCGCGGTTCCGCCCACGCCCAGCAGCTCGTCATCGGGATGTGCGCCGACAATCAAGACGTTCATGCCCCGCTCCTTTGTGGCGTCTCCAGGCTCGGCCGCCCGTCGGGCGTATAGATGCCGCTTCTCGAAAGAACCGCGAACGGCGTCTTCAGCAGAATCTCGAGGTCGAGGCGAAACGAGAGATGCTCGACGTAATAGCGGTCGAGTTCGGCGCGCTTCCGCCAGGGCAGTGAATTGCGCCCGCGAACGGCCGGCAGATTTGTCAGTCCGGGCCGGACCCGCAGCTTCGCGCGGAAGAGGTCGTCATAATACTTCGCCTCTTCCAGTTCGTCCGGACGCGGCCCGATCAGGCTCATCTCGCCGGTCAGCACGTTCCATAGCTGCGGCAGTTCGTCGAGAGAGAACTCGCGCAAGAAGCGGCCCAGCCGGGTGATGCGAGGATCGCGTTTCCCGGCAAAGGCCGATCCGTCCGCGTTGCGTATCGACGGCGCATTGGGCCGCATGGAACGAAATTTGTACATGACGAATGGTTTGCCATCCTTGCCCAAGCGGTGCGAGCAAAACAGTATCGGACCGGGTGAATCCAGCTTGATCAGAATTGCAATCAAGGCCAGCAGGGGCAGCAGACAAAGCAGGCCGGCTGCGGCGGCTACCAAATCCAGAACGCGTTTAACGGCGGGATACATACGACTCCTTACCTCAGCTACCAAGCCGGGCCTTCAAGCTGCGTAGTGCCGTGGAGGCTGGTGTGGGTTCCGCGTCCTTGACGGCTGAGGAAACAACATTGAGCTGCATCACCCCATCACCCGTCAGAACCCACACCGCGCCATCCAGGATTCGCACCAAGCGGCCGGGAATACGCCCGACGTAGTACGGCGCATTGCGCACGGGGGTTGCCGAACGGATCAGCAGCCGCTCGCCGGCGGACGTGGTCCATGCTCCCGGCATCATGGGCGGCGCCAGCGCGCGGATCAGGTTGTAGATCTTGCCCGTTGGTTGGGACCAGTCGATTTGACCGTCTTCCGGAGTGCGGGCGCACGTATAAGTCGCCTGCGACTCATCCTGGCGGATTTTCGGTGCGCCCCCGTTGTCCAGCATTGGCAGGTATCGGTCCAGCAAATCGCAATACACCGGAATGGTCCTGTCGTAGAGATCGTTGACCGTGTCATCGGGTCCAACCGGGATGGCTTGCTGAGCGATGATGTCGCCCGAATCCACCTCTTCGTCGACGTAAAAGAGCGTCACGCCCGTGGTCGTTTCGCCATTGATAATGGGCCAGGACAAAGGCGCAAAGCCGCGGTATTTCGGCAGCAGCGCTTCATGGAAGATGACAAAATGGCGGACCGACTGGTAGATTTCCTTAGGGACCAGCGTCCTCCAGTTTTCGGCGACGACGATGTCCGGATTCCACGACTTGAGCTTGCGGGCGGGCTCTCCATTGCGCAGCGAGCGCCCGACGACGCTATCGACGTCGAAACGGTCGGCGATGGCATAAAGGCGATCGGCCCACTGCTCTTCGTGCGGGTCGTCCTGCATAATGATGCAGCCCTTGATCGGCACCTGTTGCCGTAACAGCCGCTCGAGCAGCACCGCGCCGCGGCGCCTTCCAATGATCAGAACGAGGTTGGACTTCATGATGCTTTCCTTTCCTCCGTGGATTGCCATTCTCGGGCCGGGGGAGCAGCTGCCGGCAGGGCTCTTTTAGAAGACAGGAGCCGGAGATACAGGCGCCGGTAGTCCTGCAGCATGGTTTCTTCGGTGTAGTGTTGGCGGAACCGCAAGCCCGCATTTTGCCCGAGCTGGGCCGCCAGATTGCGGTCTTGGTACATGCGGACGATAGCGCTGGCAAGCTCGTCGCGATTTCCCGGCTCGACCAGCAGAGCCGACTGCACTTCCCGGTTGCTTCCGATACTGGTCGCGACGATGGGCTTGGAAGCCGCCATCGCCTCGAGAAGCGATATTGAAAGCCCTTCACGGATGCTCGGCAGAACCACCAGGTCGGCGGCGGCCAGCAGATTGGGAATGTCGTCGCGAAAGCCCAGGAATGTTACCAGATCGCTCAATCCCAACTGAGCCGAGAGGGCTTTATATTCCTCTTGCGCCGGTCCTTCACCGGCAAGGTAGACATGGAAGCGCCCTTCCAGCAGGCCTTTGAACCGCAGCACGGCGTGTAATAGATCCTCGATGCCTTTCTGGGGTGCTAGACGGCTGGGGCAAAGGATCGCAAAAGTTTCCGGGGCAATACCGAGCGACTCCCGGACCTGCGCCGGCGGCAAGGCCGGCAGGCAGCGCTGCCGTTGAATGCCATTGGGGATCGCGACCAACTTTCGATCCCGCGCCAATCCCAACTGGCTGCCCCAGTCGCGGTGAAACTCGCTGACGCAGACAATCTCATCGCACCAGGAGGATGCCAGGCGTTCCAGCGCGACATAGGCAATTTTTTCCATGACTGGCGAGGCTTCGTGGATTGCGAATCCATGGGCAGTGTGGACGACCACGGGTACGCCGGCCAGCTTGGCGGCGAGCCGGCCAAGGAATCCGCCCTTGGAGGTGTGAGTGTGGACGATCGTATAGCGCTTGGCGCGCAGGAATCTCCAAAGCCTCCAGAGGCCCCGCAAATCGGCCAGTGGCCGGATCTCGCGGTTGATTCCGTTCAGCGCGACGAGCCCGATCCCGGCACCCCGGACCTTCTCTTGGAAAACGGGATCGGTGGCCAGGATGTCCACCTCCCATCCCTCGCGCTTGGCAACTTCCGCGAGTCCCAGGATGATGGCCGACGCGCCTCCGAATTTCGAGCTGCCAATCACGTGTAGGACACGGATCGTATCCACAGAATTACCTCCTTTGAGTTGCGCAAGCAGCGCGGCTCTGCTGTGTCAGCGCTGCTTCCAAATGGGCTATGCGATCTAAGACCAGGTCGGGTGGGGGCAGGCAGGGACGATGGCGGTAAGGTCCGTTCAGGACCCGTGCGGTTCGCATGCCGGCGCGGCGGGCGCCGGCGATATCACGGTCGGGATCGTCGCCGATAAACAGACAGGACTCGGGCGGGATGTCCAACAGCAGCGCGGCGCGCATGAAGGGCTGCACGGACGGCTTATACCAGTCCGGGCCGTAGTCGTCGGTGTAGAGAGTGAAGCGGAAGAACTCCGCCAGGCGCAGTTCCTCAACTTTAGAACGTTGCAGGCTTCCGTTGCCGTCGGTGATCAGGAAGAGGGGATAGCGCGCGGCGAGCCGTTCGAGCAGCGGGCGCACGCCGTCCTCCAGTATCAGCTGGCATTGATGTGCGCGGTACCGGGACACGAGCTCGCGCACCCAGTCCGCCTGCCAGAGGTCCAGTTCGCGCAGGGCTTCGTCGAACAGGAAAGGGCATGCCATGGTGCGGCGCTCCCACACCGCTTCGAAGCAGGTGGCGGCGATTTCCGAGGAGACGCCGCTGCGCTCCTCGATCCATTCGCCGGCTTCCCGGAAGAAAGAGCGCAAATGCTGCGCCTGGTCGTACAACGTGTTGTCCAGGTCAAATCCGAACGCTCGATACATGGGGTTTCCCTGCAAGATTTTCCGCCTGTTCCGGCGTCAAGTACACCTCGCTCCAGTAGCGCAGCATCACCAGCGGTTTCGCGGGGCGCAGATACTCGGGCGGCGTTTCGCCCCGCAGCAGAGCGATGATGCCCTCGAAGAAAGGAACACCTGCCGCAACCGTCAGGATGCATGTGCCGGCGATGCGGGCGTTGACCTCGGTGAAACTCACTGTGCCGTCGTCGGCCAGGAAGCATTGAATATTCGCCGGGCCGATGATGGGCAGTTCCCGCACAATCTTCTTCACCCAGTGGACGATCTCTTCCTCCCAGGCGTTGACGCCTTTCGACGAGATGCCGGACTCGGTCTGCAGGCGCTTGCGCGGCGAGACGATCACTGGATTCCCTTCAAAGTCCCCCAGCGCGTCGATGGTGTATTCGATTCCGCGCGCCATCTCTTGCACCACTGGCTGCCGCGACCGTTGGACGTAGAACTGCACTTCCTCCCAGTCGTGGGCCACATAGACGCCGGCGCTGCCGCGGCCCGCCCGCGGTTTGACGATTTGCGGATAGGAGAGAATGTCCTCGGGCTGAAGCTCCGCGGTACCATCCAACGTGCGTGGAGCCGGTATTCCGTGCGATTCGAAAAACGCACTGGTCTTCAGCTTGTCGGTGCAGGTGCTGACGACGCTGGTATCGGAGAGCATCAGCCGCGTGCCGATGGCCTCGAATTGGGGCCGGTTTTTCGCCAGCAGCACCAGCTCTTCGTCCAGATTCGGAACCAGCCAGTCGACCTGCTCGGCTTCGCAGACGTCCAGCAGAGTCTCGAGGTAGTCGGGAGCGGATGCGACCGGCACTTGATAAGCCGCGTCAGCGAAGGTGAAGCCGACTGAAAGCGGGTCCGAGTCCACTGCGACGACGCGGAGACCGCGATCCTGGAAGTTCCTGATTTGCGAGACGCTCGGCGCAGAGCCGGTGGCCGTGCGCAAGATGGTGAGAGGTTTCGATATTGTAGGCATTTAAGATTGCTCCTTGGGAACTGGAAGGAATGCGGCGGGTATGTACCGGACCGCGGCTCCTTCCCGCAGAGTGATGCAGTAACTGGATGCGATGAGGCCGAAAATCAGCCACCAGGGGCGCGTATAGAACGCTTCAATTCCCATGGAAAGTACGAAAGTCCCGACATGCGCGAGCACCAGGGAAAGCACCAGCGGCTTCTCGGAGACAGGTGCGCGCCGGTAGCTTTCCATCCCTTTCCACAGAAACCAACCCAGGAAGCCGAACAGAACAAACAACCCGATGACGCCGAACTCGGTCAGGAACCACAGGGAAGTGTTGTGAACGATTACGCCTTCCCGCTCCAGGTAACCTCCGAGGCCGATTCCCAGAAATGGGTGTTGGCTGATGTACGCGCCGGCGTTGGTGATGATGTCCAGGCGCTGGGCGATCTGATCGGGACGGCTGGCCATGTCGCGCGCGTAGACGAGCACCCCGGCTCCAAACAATGGCGTCGCCAGCGCCGCAGCCACGGCCGCGACAGCCATGCGCAGCGCCACTCTCCGGCGGAAGAACCAAGTTGCAATCCAGATCGTCGCCAGGGCCATCCAAGCCGATCGCGAGAACGTGCAGACGATACCGAGCAAGAGCGTCAGGCTCGCGAAATTCTTGAAGATGCGGTTCATCAGCGGCGCTTCGCCCGATGAAGCTACCTCGTTGATCGTCAGCGTCAACACCAGCAGACCGCCGTACGCGTTGGCGTCCACCAGCGCTCCGCACAGGCGGTAGGGATTTCCGTTGAGCCAAGGAACGTACAGGCCGTACGAGCGGCCCGCGAGGAACGCCGCGAGCGAAGCAATATTTTCCAGAGTTACGCTCACGACCAAGACCTGTAAGACTCGACGGATGCTCAGCCAGCTCCGTGTCGTCGTTGTGACCAGCATGTAAAAGAGGAAGAGGACGCCGAGCCCCACGCACTTGTTGACAAGCACGTATCTACTGAGTTCGCCTTCCGCGGCGACGCTTACCAGCGTGCCGATTCCAAAGAGGACCGGAAGGCTGAGCTGCCAGATGCTCCAGGCCGGGGCGACATAACGCAGGCTGATTCCGCCAAGAATCAAAGCCAGGAACAGGAAGAGATCGGACGGAGCCACGCGGAAGTCCACCACGATTTCGATCTGCCAGGGTAACAACACGACGTAAGTGCACAGTAGGAAATCGAGAACACCGAAGGCGTGCCGCGCCGGCCGGGTATCCTCCAGCGCCCGGCGGGCTGGAAGAAGCGGCATGGGGATCGCAAATGAATTCGCGCTCACAGAATTACACTCCTGGCCGCTTGGCCTCGCAGGCTAAGCATGCGTGCGAGGAGAATGCTGCTCAAAACGACGTGGACTCCAGCCGCCAACACCATGGCCATGGCGGCGCCTCGCGCTCCGTACGGGCGGGTTAAGGCTGCGCATCCAATTGCCGCCGTCGCCACCACAACCGCGTACAAGGGGACCTGCTGGCGGAAAAATCCTCCGGCGGTCAAAGCGCAGCACAGCAAAGTGCCCACGCAGCCGATTCCGGCGGCAGTCATGAGCCAAACGAAGATGTCGCGGTAGCCGGAGTACTCAGCGCCGTAAGCGACGCGCAGCACGAAGCCTCCCGCGCCGGCCGCCACTGCAATCCCAGCCAGGCCGGCCGTAATGCCGAGCGCCACAAGCCGCATCACAAGTCCCATGAAGGCGCGCAATTCGCCTGCGTGGAATAGCTTTGCCAGGCGGGGCGCGACGGCCAGCCCCAAGGAGTCAATGAACACCGTAAGAAGCGTCCCGAGGTAGGCGATGGCGGAAAAGATGCCCAAAATAGCCACGCCCGACTTCCACTGCACGAAATAACGCGGCATATTCAACTGGAGCGACGTCAATGCTGTGACAATTCCGAGTGGAAATGCCGTGCGTGCCAGGTTAAGCTCGGTTGGACCCAGGAATGGACGGTGGAAGCTAATCCACCGGGCGGCGGCATTTCGAGCCCGCACGCTACCTGCGTGCGTAGAGGTGGTTAAAATGCCGCCGCCCCTGCGGATGTCAAAGCGAAGCAGGACCAGCCCCCAGGCAAGTACGAGAGCCGCCACTGCACAGGCCGCCTGGCCGGTGAAGTACAGTCCCGCCGCCAACGCGGATACACCCAACGTACCGCGCAGGGCCATCGACTTCGCGACAGTTTCTAATTGCTCCCTGTTCTGGAACAGGCCATAGTGAACATCGCTGAAAGATTCCACGGCTTTGGCCAGCGCCACAAATAGCACCACCAACGCGGTCGACGCGCGCCAGCCGGCGGCGGCGGTGATGACCACCACTGCCAGCACTGCCAGCACCGTGGTCTTGCCGCGCAATCGGAAATAATCCGTGAAGCTGTACCGGTTGGCCGCGTCGGTCGCTTGGACCGACCGTAGCTGCAGATTCGCGAGCGTGATGATGGGAGTGGCGATGGCCAGTCCGAGAGAGAACTGGCCGACTACCTCCGGGCTGCCCAATCGCGCTAGCGCGATCAGCATGCCCCACTGGCAGGCCGCGAACAGAACGTTTCCCGCCAGCGCCCAGCCGAAGTTCGACTGGAGCAGAGGCAGAGTTCCGGCTGCCGGGGAGCTGTCAGGCTCGCGATCTGTGCTAGCTAATAGAGCGGTCATAGTGCTTGGCGTACTTGTGCAAATCCTGATAACCGTAGGCCTCGCCCCGCACCTGCGGGTCCCAGTCGTTAAGAATCGCGCCAAACAGAGGAATTCCGTCGGCGTGCAGGCGCTCAATCGCCGTGGCAACCGTGTTCCGGCTGGTCTGGTTGGCGCGCACTACCAGGACCACCCCGTCGGCGTAGTGCCCCAGCATTCGCGCGTCCGCGAAATAGAGCAGAGGCGGAGCGTCAATGATGATGTGGTCGTAGGTTTGACGAAGCCGGTTCAGCAACGCCGGCATTGCGCCGGAGTGCAGCAGGCGATGGAAATCCTTGGATGGCGGTCCGCTGGGTAGCAACGAAAGGCGGTCGATCTGAGTGCTTTTGACGAGCACGGACTCAGGCAGATCCGTGATCGCCTTCTCATCGCGAAGCAAATCGCTCAACCCCCAGGTGTTGGGCACATTGAAGACGCTTTGCATCCGCGGGCTGCGCATGTCGGCATCCACGACCAAAACGCGGCGTCCGCTTTCGGCTAGAGCGATGGCCAGGTTGCTGGTCACCGTGGTCTTGCCTTCCATGGCCCGCGCGCTGGTGACTACCAAGACGCGTGGCGTGGTGGTCGGACCGGGTAGAACGATGGAGGCCAGAATGTTGCGGAAAGACTCGGAGACCTCGGAAAGCTTCCGCTCCAGAGTGATCAGCTCGACCTGGCCCGGCCTTCCACCCGTGATCAAAGGCCTCGCATGGCCGGAGATGCTGCCTCGCGCGACGCGTGGAATCGCTCCCAGTTCCGGCACGTTCATCAATGTGAACATCTCACCCGGAGCCCGGACCGGAAGATTCGAGCGCCTCTGCATCAGCACCGTGCCCAGGGCCGCGGACAGACCCACGAAGAGCCCGACGGCCAGGTTCAACGGAACGTTCGGCCGATAGGGGGAGGCGGGAGGCTCGGCGGCCGCGATTGCCCGGACGTTGCTGGAGCGAATCGCGGCGGCAATCCGCGCGTCTTTCACCTTCTGCAGCATGCCGTCGTAGAGCGCCCGGTTGGTTTCCACCTCGCGAAGGAGGATGTTATAGCGCACGGATTTCGCCGATTGGTCGGTGATCAGCCGCGCCTGCTGCGTGTAGGCCGCGCCCAACTGCCGCTCCCGGTACACAGCGGATTCGTAATCTTTCCGCACGCGGCTGCGTATGTCGGTTACTTCCGTGGCGATGGCAGCTTGCACCTGTTCGACCTGTGCCCGTACCTGCTGCACCTTGAAGTTCTCAGGCTGATAAAGCGTCGATAATTGGGCCATTTCCCGTTTCAGGTCGGTTAGCTTGGCTTGGTAGGCGCGCAGCGCAGACGTATCGAGCGTGGGCGGCAGCGAATCCGCGGAACTGGTCAAAGCAGTGTCAAAGAACGACTGCTTGGAGATGCGGTCCGCCTGCGCTTGGGACAATTCCGTTTGGATTTGCCGCAAGCGATCCTCGGCGACACTTTCTTTGCCGCCCGTGCCCGTGTTGAACAGAAGTCCGTTCTGCCGCGCGTAGGATTGCATGGCATACTCGGAGCTTTCCAAACGGGTTTTCAGGTCGGCGAGCTGCGCGTCCAACAGCTCGCGAGTCTGGGTGTTGGTCTGCCAGCGCGCCTCTAGGTTTTGCTTCTGGTATTCGTCCAGAAGATCATTGACGAAGCCGGCCGCCAGCTTCGGGTCGGCCGACTCAAAGCTGACGCGGATGAGACGGCTTTGGCGGACCTGCTGCACGCGCAGTCTGCCGGAAGCTTTCTGCGCCGCGTAGACGTCGGCCGGCAAGGCAGGAGCCACGGGTAAGTGCACTGCTTTCGCCGCCGTGTCGAACCAGGTCGTATTGGACGTAAATTCCTGCTGCTGCTGGAGCTTCATCTTGTCCGCTACGCGCTCGATGAGCGCGGGGCTTTGCAGGATCTCGACCTGCGTCTGGATGTAGCTATCCATGGTCTGGGGAGACAATGGCGCCGCCGGGTCCACGTCGGCGAGGTTCAGATAGTTCTCATTCAACCCCTGGACTTCCAAGGAGGCTTCCGAGCGGTAGACCGGTGTCTGGACCAGATTGACGCCCTGACCGAGCGCGAGCCCTAGGGCCACGACCAGGGCGATACGGCCCCGCCGCCTCCCGAGCATATCGGCGACTTCGCTCCAGGTTGTGGAAGCGTCCGGTTCGCGAGAGACCGGTGCAGGCATCATGACGATTTCGCGAGCGGCCTCCCCTGCCGGCACCGGCTGAATCGCGTTGATCTCAGGCGGATTACACACTAATTGTTTTTCCATGGCAGTTCTCGATTCTCCTAGAAGAGGCCCCAAGCCGCGATTGTGCCGGCTTGTAGCGCCGCCTCGATTGCCCGCAGCCCCGCTTTTTTGGCGTTGCTGGTGGGAATCAGCAGGATGTCGTTGGCCTGCAGATCGATGTTCTCGGCCTTGCCGTCCAGCACTTTCTTCAAGTTGACGGGGATTTCTGTGCGCTGCTGGGTGCCGGGCACGGTCCTCAGAATGCGCGAGTTTTGCGGCGCCGGAGTGGGCCCCAGCCCTTCGGCCAGAGAAAGAGCGTTCAGCACCGACATCTTGCTGCTTTCATGGAGGATGAGCGGCCCCGGCTTGTGCACGGCCCCGATCACGTAAACCATTTCGCCTTGGGGAACCGTGATGACGTCATGCGGCTGGATCAGGATGTTGTCCTCAGGAACCCGCGCCTGAATGATGTCTTGGACCTTCACCTCGGCAGTGCTGTAGCGGCCGCTCGGATCCGGCTTGGCGGAATCCAACGGAATCCGCGGCTGCCCGATTTCCCGGCTGATTTTGATGATGGGCCCGGCATCCGCACGCAATCCGCCGGCCACCGAGAGTACCTCTGCCAGCGTTCTACGCCCTTGTAATTGATGGACTCCCGGAGTATTGACGGCGCCGAGTACTGATACCGGCTGGCTGCCAAACTCTACTACGGTCACCGAGACCTGTGGGTGCTTCAACTGGCTCTCGAGACGCGTGGCGATGCTGCGCCCGAGTTCTTCCGTGGTGAGGCCGGAGGCCTGTATCGGTCCGATCAAGGGCAGATCCACTCGCCCACTGGCGCCGACGCGTACGGGTTTGTCGAAAATGTCTTCCAGGCCCAGTACCCAGATCCTGATTTGATCGTCGGGACCTAGAGCATACGCCGGGCTTACCTGGGCCTCCGGTTGGTTAGGAATAATTGCACGGTCTGCTGCAAGTGCAGGTAGGAAAAGAACAAACGGACAGCCGACAACGGCCATCCACATTCTGCGGCTCACGAGTGCACCCCCTCTGTAGCCTTGAAGACACACTTCTCTTCGCGGCTCTGCTCGATTGCATTTAGTCGGTCGCAGCTTGTGAAACTGCAAGCGGAGGGTTTACCTTGCTAACTTAGTTCGCTGGCATTCTCCGTCGCATTTTGTCAAGCTGCTTACACAGGGGCATCCAGCGTGCCAAAAAACTAAGCCTTTGCGCTCATGGACGTAGGAGGAGAACCCTAGGTGAAACCTTAGGTGAAATACCCGATTTGAGGAAACCTGGGTGAGGTAAAAGCCTCTCCAGGCTTAGTTACAATTACTGAGGTAAATTCTCCTCAATTTGGGGTTTGCTTCGCCGACCTAAGATGTGCGTATCTGCCGCAAAATAGTCTCGTCTTTGATCGCGCGGTCGTTGGACAGCAGAAACGCTTTGCTAAGGATGACCGCCAGCGTTGAGTCCCCGTCAAAAGGTAATGGAACTGTGGCGGCGGTGTCGCCAGGGCCGCGGACGATGCAGATGTAGCGGCTGCCCGGCTCCATCAGGACGTTACTGCTGCCCAGATGAATTTTGTACTCGCCCCATTCGCCGCGCGCAATCAGGTAGCGGTCCGCGATCCGGCAGCGGTCCCGGATCGCCAGCTTCGGAAGCAGGCTCGCCAGGACGGCCTTGCGATTTTCGGCGGCTGTGGAGAGTTCGGCGTCGGCGAAACGCTGCCAATACTCCGCGTGCTCGCCTGGATGGTCGACGGCCCAGGTGGGGTCCGCTCCAATGCTGGTGACGCCGACGAACAGATCCGCGTCGCGCATGACTTCGGAAAGAACCACGGGCGGAATCTCAGCCAGATGGAGCGCCTGGGCCCGCGGTCTGAGCTCGAAGCGGCGCCGTTTGGCTTCGATGGGGAAGAATCGAACCTGCCCCGTGCTGATCAGGGTATAGACCATGTGGCCGGAGACTTCTGCGCCCTCCAGAAAATCCACGTCGAATTCAGCGCGGAGATTGTACTGGGGGAGTTCCAGGTGAGGTGTATTGTGCGAATCCCACTCGCCCATCAGGTTGAACTGCCAGCCGCGTTCGCGGCACAGAGCGGAGAACTGATGCTGCCGGACGATGTGTCCGGTGAATCGGTTGGAATAAGTGTCGGTTTCGCGCTCCGCATCGGTCAGTAGATAAACTTCCCGATGCGCCTGCTTAAACGGCTGCCGGATGCCGCGGTCCACGAGCCAACAGCGCCAGCTCAGCACCTCCTGCACCTGGGCGCGGATGGGATGCCACAAGCGAACCAGGGAATCAGGCGCCGCGGCGACCGGGTTGCCTGCCCAGTCGACCAGTTTGCCTTGCCACCACATCGCGGTCCGCGACTCATCGCCGGTCTGAATTTCCCAGATGAGGCGCCTGGCGAAGGTGGAAGTCACCGGGTGGTTCAGATACCAGCCCTGCCAGCGTTCGAACAGGGAGGAACTTTGCGACAGGAGCTGGCGTTCCAGCCGCAGACGCTGCGCGCCAACCACCGCCTCCATTTCCTTCGCGGACTTCTTCAGGTCCGCCAGCGCTGGGGCGTGGTTCGTCTTCACTTCAGCCGGCGCAGACTTGAGAGCCGTTCCTTGCCTTCGCCAGGTGAGCAGAGCGGCGCCGTCTTCCACGGATAATCTGGCCTCGCAGCTGCCAAGTACTTCGATGCGCACGCCGGACGCGTCTAATCCGTAGGTGGGAACGGCCATGGCCTCCAGGTCGTCCCGGCTCACGTGATTGTGTTCGGCGGCTTCGGCGAGCGCTTTCTCGATCAAACGGCGCGCGACGTCATACTTCACCCGGACGGCCAACCGGCTGATTTGCGTCACGGCATCCAGGCCGGGCATGACGGCCAGCGCGTTCACGCAAGCATTGCCGACGCGATGCGACACGGCCCCGATCCGGGGGATTTTTCGAAAACACGCCAGTGCGAAATCGGCGATGCCGGGGGCAATCGAAGCGTCGCCCACCGTACCCAGCGCCCAGATGAATCCTTTCTGGTAGTCGGCCTCTTCCTCAGGGACCTGTAGCTGGGCCGGCATTCCGGGCATGGGACCTAAGGCGAGCCAACGCCGCGACGCTTCCAGGAATTCAACCCGTCCAATCTGGTCGATGCAGGCGATGGCTTCCTTCTTCCACTTCGCCGTCGGGGTAGCCTGGGTGAGCGACCGGGCATGAAGTAAGAGACGGCGCCAGTCCAGCTGTTTGGCGGAGGCGTCGATTTCCTGAAAAACCTGCTTGCTCCAACCGGAAACTGCCTCAACCGGTTTCTCCTTCTCGCCGTGAACCAGAATATCAATGCGCTCCTGGATTTCCTCCATTCCGTGGGTGTCGCCGACGATGGTACGCAGGCGAAGCAGCGCCTCCTTCAACGCCGGTGTCAGCGCGTCGCGGTCGAGGGCGGAAAGCAGCGCTTTGTAGGGGAAATGGAATCGATACGACCGGTTCGAGGCCAGCTCGATCATGCGGAGAGCCTGCAGGGTGTTAAGCGGCAAGCCTCGCAGCAACTGCGAGATTACGCCCTTCAACACGATGTGCAGCGAAATAGATGCGGACGTGCCCAACACTTCCAGCGCCTCGATGACGAGCGCAATCCGCTCCTCCGGGGGCGCCGACTTCAAGCGTTTGAGAGGCTCCTCGACGGCTTTGAGCGCGTCGCGTTCTTTAAAGGCCGGAGGGTGGGCATTCAGAGCTTCGATGAGCTCCTGCATGCGCGCACTGGCGCCATCCGGAATTTGGATCTGCCGTCTTGGGAAACCACCGAACCTTGCTACTACCTCTGCGATATTCACCGCTTCCTCCGAGATTCGATCACGTGCGCTAGCCGCCGACCAGAGGCACAAGCTTGACGAACTGCACTTCGGACTCCGGCCGCAACTCGATTCGCTCATCCAGGCCGGTGACTTGAAGGCCATCCACCAGGAGCAGGAAACCGTTTTTTTCAAAGCTGGAGCAGGCCCGCCTAAATTGGACCTCCCAATCCAGGCGGCGTTTCTCGCGAAGGCGATACCCGTTGAGGATGCGTTCGGATTCTTCGGGCTGCACCAAGCCGCAGAACACCTCCGACAGGGACTCGTTGTGGCGTTCGACTTCGTCCCGCACGCGGTTTCGGATGAGTTCCCTGGGAGTCGTCTCGGCTTGGGGAACCGAAACAATCTGCGCCGGAGAAAGAGGTCCGGGGACGATTTCGTCGCGGATGTGGACTGTCACGGGCATACGTTTATGATCGGCATTTCCGGGCAGGGTGCGACCAAGGTGAAAGCCTTAGTGCTCGGGGGCTTCCTTATGAGCTAGCGGATCATTTGCTTCTACTTCGGGCGTTTCGCGGCCATTTCCGCCTGCCTCAGGATCTGGCCGAGCGCGACATGATCGAAGAGCCGGCCGCGTGCCACGACTGCGTTGATCTTCTGTGTGTTCCGGATGTCTTGAAGGGGATTTGCGGCGAGCAGCACCAGGTCGGCGACCTTGCCAGCTTCCACGGAGCCGAAGCTCGCCTGCATTCCGAGAAACCGCGCCGGGTTGCTGGTCGCCGTCTGCAGCGCCTCCATCGGCGTGAAGCCGGCTTCGACAAAATTGGCCAGCTCGTCGTGTAGGCTGAAGCCCGGCATGATATAAACTCCCGGGGCGGTGTCCGTTCCCGCCAGGAAGGGCACGCCAGCGCGGTGCATCGCACCGACGATCCGCAGATTGTCCGCGAAGTACTCCTGGCGAAGAGCGAGCGGGTCGTGAAGAAGATCGGGCATCATCTCATCGGTAAAACGGCGCCAGGTGACATCGCGCCAATAGGCGGGAACATATTTGTCGAGAGGCTGGTGTTTCAAGTCGCGTTGGTCCAAGAACTCCCCCCCTCGCTGCCAGACGAGCGTCGGCACCTGCCAGGTCTGGTGCTGTGCCAGCAGTTGGATGAGTGCGTCGCATCGTTGCTTGTTCTGCGTGCCGAGTAGCAGCTTCAAGTTGCCTTGGCCGCGGATGAACTTCTCCTCTTCGGTGGAACAGCCTTCGAAGATGCCCATCAGGTGCTCCACGCTGACTTGCCCCGCTGCGACAACCTCGCTCATGCGGACTTTATCCGGGACGTGGCCGACGATGGGCAGGCCTTGTTTGTGGGCTTCCGCGGCGGCGGCGAGATAAGCGTCGTGCGGAACCTCGGACTGCACCTTGATGAAGTCGACGCCCTGCTTCTTGAGAGAGTCTACGGCGGCTACAGCACTGGCCGGAGTGGTGACCGGTACCGAACTCGGAAAGCGCAGCTTCCCGTTCGGCAAATATCCGTCCAGCATTGGACCGGAAACGACCATGTGCGGTCCGATGATTTGTCCGCCTGCGATCTCTTTGCGCCACTCGAAGAGAACGGGGATGTCGCCTCCCATGTCGCGCACGCCAGTGACGCCGTTGGCGATAAAAAGCGGCAGGATGATGTCGCGTCCGCCGGGAAACCAGTCGCCAAAGGCCGAATGGACATGCATGTCCCAAAGTCCCGGGATGAGGTATTGACCAGTGCCATCGATGACGCGCGCGTTATCCGGCAGGCCGGCTGTTGCCGCGGCGGCAACCGAGATGATTCGATCGCCTGTGACCACGACTGTTCGATTGGCCTGAATCGATGACGTGCCCGGATTGATCACAGTCACGTGCGTAATCGCGATGGGACGGGCAGTTGTCGAAGGCTGACACAATGCAGACGCCACCGCTAGCAAAAATGTCGCCAAAGTGCGCATGGCTAGAGGGTATCACCGGGCGCAACCGCCGCAGTCACCCGGCCGTCGACGTTGAGCTAGCCTTTGAAGGTGCTTGCAATCACGACCCGCAGTGATAGTATCTGAAAAACGATCCGACCGGCATAATCCGGTCGGAAGAAAGGACGCGTCGGATGAGACGACGATATGACCTGCTCTGCCTCCTTGCGCTGACCGTAATCGCAGTGGCGCCTCAATACGCGAAGGATGTGACGCCCGCTTCGCTCGCCGGTGTCACCTGCCAGGCACCGCCGCCCCTGCACTGTCCCGATGCCAATTGTCCGGGATCGCTAGAAATCGAACAAGGAACTGCAGTCGAGCCTAAGACCGGCCGCAAATTCTTCCTCGATTTTCCCTGCGACTGGAAACGCGGCGAGAAGGTGACCTTTGTCTTGAGCCTGCACGGCGCCGGGTCCTATGGAAACTGGCAGCGTCATTATTTTCCGATCGTGGACTATGCGCAGAAGTATCGTCTGGTGATCGCGACTCCGAACACCCCGACGCGAGTGTGGAACCCCAAGGACGACGAGTATCTGCAGAACATCGTGAATCTGGTCTACGATCAGGTCGGCAAAACGAACATCAGAGCGTTCTGGCTCGTGGGACACTCGCAGGGAGGCATGACCTCGAACCGGCTGCTGCGCACCGAGTTCTTTAAACAGCGGGTGACGGGTTGGCTGAGCTTATCGGGTGGGCGCTTGGGTCCGACGCCGCCCATTCCGGCGAGCTTTTTCACCGCAGCACGCCCAGGCAGTTCCGGCGCGGCTCCTCCGCCCGGCGTGCCGACTGGCCCGGCCGGCCTCGCTGCAGCCATGGCCGCGCTCCGCGAGCCACCCGATGGGACGTTTTCGTTCATCTTCGAGACGGGCCAGCACGAACTCGGCGATCAACCCATTCCCGATGTTTCGCCATGGGCCGATAAATTAGGTTGCCGCGCACGAGTCCGGCGCCCCGACGTAGTCGACACGAAGGCTGGCTATGTTTACGATCCCACGCGCCAGGATCCAGGCTCCGATGCCTGGGGCCGTCTGCCGCGTCCCGGCACCGCCGAGGTGTTCGTATATCCGCACTGCAGGGACGGCCGCATCGTTGCCGATGTTGTCCGGATGGGCAAAGGGCATACAGAAGGCCTTGAACCTCACATCACCGAGCAGCTGATCAAAATGATGCTCTCAGCCAAGAAGTGATTGCGAAACTGGCGCTTGGGGTTCCTTACCCTATCTTGATGTACTCTTGTTTTTCGACTTGGCCGGACTGAATCCAGCAGTCCGCGACTTCGCGACCGGTCGCGTACCAGACTTTGGGGGATCTCATCGTGAAGTCGATGAACTCGCGCAAACAGGCGAGACGGGAAGGCCGGCCGATCACCTGCGGGTGGCAGACTAGATTGAAGAGCCCGCCATGGCGGTAGATCTCCTTGAACTCTTCCCGCCAGATCTCCAGGACGTGCGAGTTGGTCATGATCGGGCGCGGATTCTTCAGCGAGAAGAGCATATAAGGCGCATCGTCCAGGCTCCAATGCCAGGGCAGCTCGATCGGGCCGGGACGCGTGCCGCCAACGCGTAGCTGGTAAGGCTGGATGTCATCCTGTAACGAACTGTCGTAGAGAAAGTTGTGTTCAGCCAGCAGTGCAACCAGGTTTTCGCTGGTTTCGCCGGCGGGTGAGCGGTAGCCGTTCGGACGCACGCCAACAGTCCTCTTCAAGGCTTCCAGGCCCTTCTCCAGCGCTTCCCGCTCCTGGTCCGGAAAATCAGGATCGATCCACTCGTGGAGGTAACCGTGGTGTCCGACTTCGTGGCCGTCGCGGAGCATGGCCTCGATGCGGCTCCCGTATTTTTCGGCGGTCCAACCTGGAACAAAAAAGGTGGCCTTCAGACTGTAGCCGCGCAGGAGTTCCAGAATCTTCGGCACGCCGACTTTACCGCCGTAGGCGCCTTGCGAAAGGGTGCCGGGCCTCTTCCAGTTCGACGCATCGCGTGAGATCCAGAGCGTCTCGGCATCGAAATCGAACGTGAACATGACTGCGCACTGTGCGCCGTTCGGCCAGGGGCCGGTTTGACTCATGGATTCCTCCCGGTTCGGTGTGTTCAGACGAGTTGGCCTGTTGCGACTGTTGCGTGGAGCGGCACGGCCTGGAAGGCGGATTGGCAGGGCGGACCGTCGGTGACGAATAGTGTGCGTGTGTTCAGATCGATCGCGGCCGCCGTAACGGAGGTGACGCGCTTCGGTTCAGGCAACGTCATGTCGGGGTGGCGGCAGATGGCCGCCGGAGCGCTGAAGTGGTCGGACAGCAGCGAGTGAATTGTGTCGATGCCGATTGCGCCGGCGTGACAGCGCAACATGCGTTCCAGGCGGTTGGCGCGATACAACGAATGCGGTGCGATGCGCTCAAACTGGGATGCGATTCGCGTTTCCCGCACCAGGTGGTTGGCATGCGTGACCACGCCGTCCTGGGGATAAATATAAGAGCAAAAGTCCGGCGTGGCCTCGATGTCGATGATCTCTCCATCCGCGTGTCCGATCAGGAAGTTGGTGGAGCAGGTGCGGTCGGTTTGCACCACCGGCAGAAGGGCTTTGTCGAAAGTCCAGGCATCCAGAATTTCGCGGCAGCGCACATGGAAAGGCTTGCGGAATCCGTTGGCTCCGTCGCGTTGCGTCACCAGACCGTTCACGCACAGGCCAATACCGGCGGCATTCACGCCGATCTTGCAGCCTACGATGCCCGCTTCGGTAAAACCAACGAAATCCGGCTTGCCCACGCCGGGTTCCGATGAACGCTGCACGCGCATGATGAAGACGCGTCCTTGCACCTTTTCCAGCCAGTCCCAATTCTGGCCGATCCAGGTGTGGCCGCTGGCCGTCATCTCCGGCAGCAGCCCGAAGGCAGTGCAGCCCTCCTGCTCGGTGATGCTCGCGCTGTTCAGGGATTGCGCTTCAGACCCGAACACGCAGTAGGCTAATTCGTAGCGGGCGTTCAGCATGGCGACTTCCGTCAATGAAAGTTCAGCGCCCGCTGCGACGCCGGCCATTTCTTCGGAATATTCAGGGTTGTCGCGGGCAATGAAGGCCGCCCAGGCGTCGCTTTGTTCCAGCACGACCGGTTTCCGCGCGCCGCCGGCCTCGAAACGCTCGATATAGGTCGCGAAGTTCTGCCGGATTTCAGCACGCATGGTGCGCCCGTGGACTTTCCCGCGTTCTCGCGGATCGGAGGCGAGTTCAAGAACTGTCAATTCAGCCATAAAATCCTATTCTCAGTGTTTTCCCAGCAGCTCGGCAATCGGTGCATCGATGGGGCGCGAGCGGCCGTGCTCGGCGGCCTCGTCGATGCGCGCGAAGGCGCCTTGCATGTATCGAACTGAAAGCCAGCGCAACGGCTCCGGCTCCCAATTTCTAGATCGCCGCTGCGCCAAGGGCAAGGTCACGAGCGCGTTTTGTTTTCCTAGAATCAGGCTGGCCAGAACGCGCCCCGCGAGATTCGTGGTTGCGACGCCTTGGCCCGTGTAGCCGCGCGCCGTTCCGATGCGGGACTCCGGATCGAACGCAACCGCCGGCATCCAGTCGCGCGGCATGCCGAGCGGCCCGCCCCAGGCATGCGAGAAGCGGATGCCCTCGAGCGACGGAAACCAATCCACCACGGCCTGCCGGGCGCGCGAGTGTGTGGGTTCGTGCCGGTCCTGGGCGTCGGTGATTTTCGAGCCGAAAGCATACGGCGCGCCGCGGCTGCCGAAAAGGATGCGTCCGTCGGCGGTGTGCGTGAGGTAATCCACCGTATAGCGGTTGGAGCCGATGCTCTCACGGTTCTGCCAGCCGATGCTCCGCCACTGCGCCTCGGTGAGCGGTTCGGTCAGGACGATCAGCGAATAGACCGGCATCACAGCCCGGTGCTCTTGCGAGAGGCGCGAAAGATAAGCCTCGCCTGCCAGAACGATACCTTGTTTGGCGGTCAGTTCGCCCGCAGGGGTGCGGAGCTTCGATGCGGAGCCCCCTTCAAAGGAGATCACTTCGGTTTGCTCGAAGATGGTTCCTCCGCGGCGCTCCACCGCTCGGGCCAATCCGCGGATCAGGCGGCCTGGGTGCACGCTGGCGCTTTGAGGCGTGTAGAGAGCGCCATGAACGCCGGCGACCTTGACGCGTTCGCGCGTCTCATCCGCACTCAACAGTGTGTTGCGATCTTGGAGTCCCAGACGTTCGTACGCAGCACGAGAGGCCTGAATCGAGGGCAACTGATGCGCGCCGCGCGCCAGGCTCAGCGCGCCTCCTTTGCAAAAGTGGGCATCGATATTCTCCTCCTGGCAGATGCGGCAAACCTCATCCACCGTTTCGTACATCGCGAGGAGAAGCGAGCGCGTGGCTTCGCGCCCGTAACGTTGTTCCAATGTTCCGGCCGTGACGGGGAACTTCGGCGAACACCAGCCGCCGTTGCGCCCGGACGCTCCAAATCCAGCGATCTCCTTTTCGAGCACGGTGATGCGCAGGCCTGGATTCTCGCGCAGTAAGTAGTAAGCCGTCCACAGGCCGGAGAATCCCGCCCCGAGGATCGCGACGTCGACTTCCGTGGAACGCTGCAGCGCGGGGCGCGGAGTCAAATCTTCGCCGGCGGTTTCGAGCCAGAAGCTGTATTGGCTGTATGCGGATTCCACAACGTTCTATTCCCGCCGAATGAAGGCTCCTAGGCCGTAAGTTTCGGCATGGCGCGCCGGTTCAACACGTCGCCCACGGCGCGATGCGCTTCCCACAGCGCGGTATCGGTGTGCGGACTGGCGCCGGCGTCGGAGTTCGCGATGGCAATCAGTCCAAAAGGCTGCCGCGCGATCACGCAAGGACGTTGTTCGGACGCGGTGAACACCCATTCCATCGGGTCGAACAGGCTGTTGTAGGTGTAGGCGTAACCGTGCGGCCAGCGGTTGACCGTAATGTCGACGATGTCACGCGCGGGATCGAATCCGCCGGCCCCGAGCGTCCGGGCCAGTTGCTCACGAATGTTTCGCTCGAACGTCTCAAACGTCGTGGTCAGCAGCTCGGCGCGTCCAAGCCGGTGTTGTTCCTTCCGCGGTCTGCCGGGAACCGTCATGATTTTGACCAGGTGCAGCGCGATCGGCTCCTCGGGCGTTTGTGGATGCTTCAAATCTCCCAGTGAAACGGCTTCGGTAAGCGAGACGTCAGTGTGGAACATGCTGGGTGCGTCGATGCGGCTTATGCCGAGCTTCTGCCACGCCGTCCAGTTTTTCACTCCCACGCTCGTGTAAACCAGCGGACCCTTCACGGCGTATGCCAGGGCTTCCTTCTGCGCCGCCGGGAGTTCGGGAATCAGGTAGGGGATGAACATGTTCCAGCACGCCATCACGCACGCCTTGGCGCGCACGTCGTACATCTTTCCACCGCGGCTGTAGCTAACCACCACTTCGGTGGCGCGCGCGGGATCGCCTTCATGCGTCACGTTGAGTACGGTGCTATTCAGGCGAATGCGAGCGGGCTGGTTGGGACGGTCCAGCCGCGCGTAGTTGATTCGTGCTGCGCCGACGTCTTCCATGGTCTTGCCGGGCACGGCGTCGGGAATCAGCCAGCGCACGATCAGCCGGGCGACCGTCGCATTGCCATCTGGAAAATGTACCGCCGGACCTCCGCCTTCCTTCTGCCGTCCGTGCTGGACGCCGGGCAGTTCGGCCAAAACACCATCCGGCGTAGGGTCGAGCTGCATCCCCGAGAATCCGGGCTGGCCCATTTGCCAGGCGAATAAGGCCGGAGTCGCATCGGCTCCGACACAAAAGACGCCCTCACCGAAGTGACGGAAGAAGTACAGCACTTGCGGATCCACTTTGGCGAAGTGGAGTAGAAAATCCTGGTAACTCATCTTCGCCAGCCGCACCTTCTTGTCGGCGGAAGACAGGCCAGGAAGATAATCGGGCTGTTCCTTCTCGTACAAGCGCAGCACGTCTTTGCGCGCCTGCTCGGATAGCGGGGTCTTAGCCAGGAACTCCGCCGGGAGTCCGCCCCGGTACCCGGACTGGAAATCCGACGGCGGGCGTACGGCCAGCCGGTCCGCGCCCCAGCTCTCTTTGTCGAAAAAGTATCCTCGGCCCAATCCGAGCGAGCGGTAAAGATCGTGGTTGGTGGTGTTCTCGGTTTGGAACCGGCTGAGATCGATCCCGACGGCGGCCAGCAATGCTTTGGCCGGTTCGTTATATCGTCCCGGCGCCTCGATGTTCAGCGTGCCGCCGTTAATCGCCAGTAGCCGTCCGTTGTAGCGAAACTCGTTGCGCTTGGCGTGTCCGCCGAAATCGTCGTGGTTGTCCAGTATGAGCACCTTGGCGCTGCGGCCCGCGTTGGTCAGGAAGTAATACGCCGCGCCGAGCCCGCTAATGCCGCCTCCGACGATCACCAGGTCATAGGTCTCGTTGGTGTGAGTAACCGCGGACAGATCGACTTTCCGGCTGTCTCGAAGCTGATGCGCCACCTCAAACGAACCAGGATGATCGCCGCGCATTCCGGTCCGCGCTGGGGGATAGTAGCCGGGCGCCTGCTCTGGCGCGAATTCCTGTGCCGCCGCCCATTGCGGCAAAAGAGCGGCACCAGCAACGCCCAGACTGACCCCATTTACGAAATCACGCCGCGTGATCTCACGGTCCATTCCCAGGTCGCGGTCGTCTGCGCTCAGATTGCTCTCCATGCTCAGAGATTATCGATCTGTGTTTTGTAAGATTGCATTCTTGGGATAATGTTGTCAAGCTGCTTTCTACGGCAAGTTCGCGGTGATTTCCTCTGGCGGGTTTAACCGGTCGGCTATAATCGCAAGGCTGTAGCCTCTTACAAATGAAACGCCACAGTTCGTCCGCCCTGCGGCTTTGGGAAGGCGTGGGCTTGATCAGCCCGCCCTTGGACACCGATCTTACGCGGCGGGTGGCGTTTCGAACAGCAGCGTTAGTCCTGTTGGCTGCGGGACCACAAGCCGCCCTCGCGGCGCCACGGACTTATATCGTCGGTTCGACTGCGACCGGCGTTCCATTCAGCTTCATTGACGTCAAGACCGACACGCTGGTCGGTGCGATGGTCGACATCATGAAAGCTATCGCCGCCGATGCTGGCTTCCCAATTGATCTGCGATTAACAGCCTTCGGCGCACTGATTCCGTCGCTCACAACGCGTAAGATCGACATCATCGCCGCGGCCATGCTAAAGACACCGGAGCGGGCCAAGGTAGTGGATTTCAGCGACCCGGTTTACGCATACGGCGCAGGCATTGTCATTCCGTCGCGGAGTGGGCGAACATACAGGAGCATCGAAGACCTGCGTGGCCTGACGGTTGGAGTGCAGGTTGGGACGCGCTTCTACGATCAACTTAAGACGGCTGGCGTACGTGAGATCAAGACGTACGATAATTTGATGGAAATGCTGGGCGACCTGAGCGTTGGGCGAATCGGCGCGGCGTATGGCGATGAGCCGATTTTCGCCTACCAGGTCTCGCAAGCCAGAATTCAAAGCGCGCGCGTGGCTGCCGAATTCCGTCCACCCAGCGTGGAGGACGTCTGTCTGGTCGTCCGCAAAGGCGATACCGATCTGTTGGCGCGGATCAATGCGTCGATCCAGCGCCTTAAGGCGACCGCGATCGCGTCCATTCTCAATCGTTGGGGACTGCACTGAGCCGTGAACGATTTCCTCTCGGACGCGAAAGATTTCCTCCCGATTCTCCTGAGCGGTGTGTGGATCACGATTGGCATCACGCTGTGTGCGCTGCTGCTCAGCGTGCTGCTCGGGTTCGTGTGGGCCATGCTCGGGACTTCGCGCTTCCTGATTCTGCGCGGCGCCAGCCGAACCATCATCAACACCGTGCGTGGGATCCCTATCCTGGTTCAGCTTTTCTACATCTATTTCGTGCTTCCGCAACTGGGAATCACCTTGAATGCCTTTCTTTCTGGGGTCGTGGGGCTTGGCCTGGCGTACTCGGTGTATCAGGCGGAGAACTTCCGCGCTGGATTCGCCTCCGTCGACCGTTCGCTCATCGAAACCGCGGAGTCGCTGGGAATGCCTCGCGCCATGATCGTCCGCCGTCTCATCCTGCCGCTCGCGATTCGTGTGATTCTTCCGCCGTTCGGCAATACATCCATCATGCTGCTCAAGGATTCCTCCATTGCCTCGACAATCACCGTGGCGGAACTCACGCGGCAGGGCCAACTCCTCGCGGTTTCCACGTTCAAGAACATGACGGTTTACACACTCGTCGCACTCCTTTATTTAGCGATGAGCCTCCCGCTGTCCTATCTCACGCGCCGGCTGGAGCGGAGGTTCGCCGCGCGATGATCGAGGTTCGCGAAATCCACAAAGCGTTTGGCGAGCACCAGGTTCTTCGCGGGGTCACGTTCTCGGTCGCCAAAGGAGAAGTGATTTGCCTGATCGGGCCGTCCGGCTCAGGCAAATCCACTGCGCTGCGGTGCATCAATGGATTGGAGAGATTCGACCGGGGCGAAGTGACCGTGGACGGAATCCCACTCGGCGATGCAACCCTGCGCGAGATCCGCGGCAAAGTGGCTATGGTCTTTCAGCGCTTCAATCTTTTTCCGCATCGTACGGTCCTTGAGAACGTAATGGAAGGGCCGGTCTACGTGCAGAGAGTTCCAGCCGCGGAGGCCCGCGGCCGCGCGCTGGACTTGCTGGGAAAGGTGGGATTACAGGGCCGCGGTGATGCATATCCGTCGCAATTATCCGGCGGACAGCAGCAGCGAGTCGGTATCGCGCGCGCGCTGGCCATGCGGCCCCAGGCAATTCTGTTCGACGAACCGACGTCGGCGCTCGATCCAGAACTGGTCGGAGACGTGCTGCGCGTCATCCGTGCGCTGGCCGACGAGGGCATGACCATGGTGGTGGTCACTCACGAAATGAGCTTCGCGCGCGAGGTGGCCGATCGCGTCCTTTTTATGGACGGTGGAGTGATTGTCGAGAGCGGTGCGGCCCGGGAGGTCCTCACTGCTCCTCAAGTGGAGCGAACACGTATTTTCCTGGACCGCGTCATCCATCCGCTGTAGCGATTCCGGTTTGACAAACTTCGCACAGTTTATGTAAGGTTGTATGCCATGCCGACACTATCGCTGCAGCAGCTCTCTTCGCAGGAAGTGGTGGACACCACTCGAAGATTCAACTTTGGTACCTGGCGCCGCCAAAAGAACTGGATGCCGCTGCACATCGTGGACGCCGAGGGCTGCTATTTCACTGACAGCAACGGAAAGCGCTATCTCGATTTTTCGTCCCAGCTGATGTGCGTCAACCTGGGACACAAGAATCCAGCGGTCATTGACGCAATCGTCGAACAGGCTCGCACGCTGCCATACATCGCTCCCGGCTACGCCACCACCACGCGCGCCGAGCTGAGCCGTTTGCTGCTCGAGGTACTTCCCGCGGGACTGGAGAAGTTCTTCTTTGCGACTTCGGGAACCGAAGCCAACGAGGCGGCCATCAAGATTGCGCGAATGTTCACCGGCAAAACAAAAATCATTGCGCGCTACCGCTCCTATCATGGGTCCACAATGGCGTCCATCGCAGCGACCGGCGACCCCCGCCGGTGGCCCTTGGAACCCGGCGGCAAAGGCCAAGGCGTCATCTTCGCTCCCGAAGTGAATTGTTATCGCTGCCCCATCCGTCACGAATATCCCGGTTGCAATGTCGCCTGCGCCGACTATCTCGAACACATGATCCGGAACGAGAGCGATGTGGCGGCCGTGCTGGTCGAGCCCGTGGTAGGAACCAATGGAGTCCTGGTGCCTCCGCCCGAGTATTTCCCGCGGCTGCGCAAGATTTGCGACGACTACAATGTCCTGCTCATCGCCGACGAAGTCATGTCGGGTTGGGGACGAACGGGAAAGTGGTTTGCAGTGGACAACTGGAAGGTCAAGCCCGACATTCTCGTGACGGCGAAGGGCATCACTTCCGCCTATGTTCCGCTGGGCCTGTGCGCCACCACTCAGCGCATCGCTTCCTTCTTCGACGAGCATTATTTCGCGCATGGCCACACCTATGAAGCTCATCCGATGACGCTGGCGCCGGCCGTGGCGACGATTCGGGAGATGCAGCGGCTCAATCTGATCAAGCGGGCTTCCGTCATGGGAGAGTATCTCGGCGAAAAGCTTAGAAGCCTGGCCCGAACCCACCCCTCCATCGGCGAAGTTCGCGGCCTGGGGCTATTTTGGGCCGTGGATCTGGTCAAGAATCGCCAATCCAAAGAGCCCCTGAACACGATGCCCGATAAGCTGGCCGATACGCCGCTGGTGGTGGACGAAGTTGCTGCTGAAATGATGAAGGCCGGAGTCGCGGTGCAAGCCTGGATCAGCCACCTGGTGCTGGCGCCGCCGCTGATTGTCGAGAAAAGCGAAGTAGACCTGGCGATCGCCGCCCTCGATTCCGCTCTCGCGCTGGCTGACCGGCGTGTCGAGGCTTAACGCGCCGGCCGGACGTCACGCCTGGTAGGCCGTCGAGCCGCCCACCACTGTGCGGACGATTTCGATGTCCTTAATCTTCTCGTGCGGTACTGTGAATAGGTCCTCGGCCAGCACCACGAAGTCAGCCAGTTTACCCGCCGTGATCGATCCCTTAATCGCTTCTTCGTGTGAATTGTAGGCGCCGTTGAATGTGTTCACGCGCAGCGCCTCCTCCACGGTAATCCGCTGGTTGGCGCCCCAGGTCTGGCCATTCCAGCCCGTGCGCGTCACCATTCCCTGAATGCCCATTCGTGGATCGAACGGCCCGGGATCGAAATCCGAACCGGCCGCCACCACGATTCCGGCGTCAAGGAAGCTGCGGAAGGCCATGCATCGCTTCATCAGTTCCTCGCCATAGAAATGGAATTTATCGGAGTTGTAATACGCGTACGAAGTGAACGGCGCCGGAACTGCGCCCAGCGCCTTGATGCGCTTGATCAGTCCGTCCGTGATCAGAGTGCAATGTGTGATCTTGGGGCGTGCGTCGTTGCGCGGGAACAACCGCTGAGCCCGCTCTACGGCGGTCAGCATCATGTCGATGGCAACGTCCCCGTTGGCGTGGCAGTTCACCTGAATGCCCGCACGATGCACCCGCTCCACCCACGCATTCAGATCGTCCTGCGTTTCGGTGATGTTTCCTTTGTACGGCGGATTGACGCCGGGGTAGGGGATGCTGAGCGCCATCGTTCGCTCGGAGAACGAGCCGTCGACGGTGTGTTCGAACGTAGCTCCCAGACGGATCCATTCGTCGCCGAAACCGCTCTCGATGCCGCCAGACAGCATCGCCTCCAGCACCTTGCCGCTGGCTTCGTAGCTCACCCGGTGCTTCAAATCGCCCCGCGCCCGCACCTGCTGCAGCGCGAACAGATCGCCGCCCTCATGATGAACGCTGGTCAGCCCATAGCGCACGAACTGTTTGGAGATGTAAGCCAGGCCGTCGCGGTCGCGCTGCAATCTCTGCGCCTCGCTAAAGACCGGCCTCTTGCCGGCCTTGGCGAACACGCTTCGGGCGCGGTCGGTAACCCGGCCGTTCAGCGCGCCGTCCGTATCGCGGTCAAATGTTCCACCCGGCGGATTCGGCGTGTTTCGGTTGATATCCGCCATCTCCAGCGCTTTGCTGTTGTAGTACGACGTATGTCCGCCGCGGTGATGCACCACCACCGGCAGGTCCTTCGACACCTGATCCAGATCGTGAACATTGAGCTGGCGGTTGTCCTTCACCTTGGTGTCGTCGAAGAAGAAGCCCTCTACCCACATGCCAGGCGGAGTTTTCTCGGCTTTCTTGCGCAGCTTCTCGATGATGCTGGAAATCGTGACGAACTCGACTACGTAGGGATTCCCGACCAGGACTTCGTAGAGCAATGTGTCGCCCGGCGCGTGATTGTGGCAATCGATGAAGCCCGGGACGATGGTCATCTGCTTAGCGTCGAACGTCTCGGTTCCCTTGCCGATCAACCCCTTGATGTCATTGGTGCTCCCGACCGCGGTGAAGCGGCCCGCCTTTACAGCGAACGCTTCTGCTCGCGGTGCGCCTGAATCCACGGTATAGATCTTTGCGTTGAAAACAACTAGATCCGGGGGCACCGCTTCGGCAGCCCACGCCGTGCGAAGCCATGGTGCACCGGCCAAGCCGGCAATACCTGCCCCTGTAAGGCCCAGAAAGCTCCTACGGTTGTAACGGCGGTTCATCATCGGTTTCCTCTATTAAGCGCCAACTGCCAGCTGCTCCTCAACTGCCCGGTAAGCCTGATCGATCGCCTGATCTGTATAAGCTGCCGCTGCCGCATCGGAATTCGCAATAGAAATACGCCCGAACCGCTGGCGGCCGATCTCGCAGGGCGATTGGCCTTTGGGCCACTCCGGGTCCCACAGGTAGTTGTATTCGTACGCGTAGCCGTGCGGCCAGCGATTCACCGTAATGGCGTCGATGTCGCGAGCCGGATCAAACCCGCCGGCTTCCAGCACGCGTGCCAATTGATCGCGGATGTTTCGCTCGAACGTTGAAAACGGCGTCATTAGTAGATCCACGTGCCCCGCGCGCTGTTGGTCCCGCGCGGAAAGCCCGGGTTTACAGGGCGTCCGCAACATCCGCAAAAGAATCGGCTGTTCCGGCGCGAGTTCCGGCCGGTAACCGGCGATGTCGGTAGGCTGCTCCAGATTCATATTGGAGTGATACATGCCCGGCGTCTGCGCGCCTCGCAGGCCCAGCTTCTTGAAGGCGGCCCAGTTGCGCAGCGCCACATTCGTGTACACCAGCGGAACTTTCACGCCGTAATGTAGCGCCTCTTTCTGCTTTGCCGGAAGCTCGGGGCAAAGGTAGGGAATCATCATGTTCCAGCAAGCCAACACCACGGACTTCGCGCGGACAGAATACATCTGTTGTTCACGGCCGTAGACGATCTCCACTTCCTGCGCCGTCGTTGGATTCCCCACGTGACGCGCGTGCAAGCAGGTGCTGCCCAGGCGAATGCGAACCGGCGAGTCGTTCTTGTCCAGGCGGCTGTAATCGACATTCGCAAGGATGCTGTCCTCGGCCGTGTGGCCCGGCATCGTTCCAGGGATCAGGGAACGCACCAGCAGACGCGCGATGGTCGCGTTGCCATCCGGGAAATGGTAGTCGTAGGGCTGCTTGGGAATGTGCTGGCCCAGCGCGGTGAAGCTGAGACGACGGTACGGCCCCGGTTCTAGGTTCATGCCTTGAAATCCGGGAAAATAGCCCCAAAGTTCCAGCGCGCCAACGGCGTCGATACCTATTCCGTATAAGCCGTGCGTCCGCGTCTGATAGAACGGGATCACGCTGGGATCCACCTTCACGAATTGCAGCAGAAAGTCCTTGTAGCTGATTCGCGACAGACGGTCCTTCTTCTCGTCGTCGGAAAGCCCGGGCATGTAGTCGACGTGATCTTCCCGTAACCGCAGAATGTCGGCTTGCGCTTTCTCAGAGAGAGGAGTCTTCGCCAGGAATTTCTTCCAGGCGTCGCCGTCATCGTTTGCCCCCGCGGCGCGTCTCCCTCCCGGCAGGCCGACAACCAGTCGATCCGTGCCGAACGTCTCTTTGTCGAAGAACACCCCGTTTTCCAGGCCTCCCAGCGCCGATCGATCTGTAATCTTCTCGGATTTCGCTTCGAGAGTCACCGGGTCGATGCCCAGTTCCGTCAGCAGCCCGCGCGCTTCTTTGCTGTAGTCGAACGGAGATTCGATGGAGAGCGTGCCGCCGTTGCACAGGAACAGGCGCCCGGCCGGGCGAAATTCGTTGCGCTTGGCATGCCCGCCGAAGTCGTCGTGGTTGTCGAGGATGAGAATCTTAGCGGAGGATTTGGTGCGCCCGCGGTAGAAATAGGCCGCCGCCAGGCCGCTGATCCCGCCGCCCACGACGATCAGATCATAAGCCTCGCCCGTGTCGATCGGCGCCGCGGCATTCTTAAAGACTTTGCCGTCACGCAGCGCATGCGCATACGTGTATGAGCCTTCATGGCTCCCGCGCATACCCGTCAATACCGGCGGATCGTATCCCGGCTTGTCCTGCGGGAAAACGGTGGCGCCTTGCGCCTGTTCGGCAAGAAGACCCGCCGCGCCAATCGTAACCGCGACGCCATCCAGGAAATCGCGCCGCGTGATCGGCCGATCCATCCCCAGTTCCCTGTCGCGTTTCGGGTCCGGAGGTTCGTTTGCCATGGCCAATATTGTATAAAAACCTTACTGAAAATATGTAAGTGTGGCGAAACTACCGTTCGAAGACGACCTTCCCGCCGACCATCGTCATCGTGACATGCGTCTTGCCGATCTCGGCAGGCTTGGCGGAAAAGATGTCGCGCGAAAGAACAGCCAGGTCCGCGAATTTCCCCGGCTCCAGCGTTCCGGTGGATTTCTCCGCGAAGTTCGCATAGGCTGCATCCCGCGTATAAGCCAGCACGCCTTGCTCAGCCGAAAGCCGCTCCTGAGGCTGGTTAAATTGAACCGGGCCCACCGGGCCGTGTGGCGTCACTTCCCGCAGGACCTCCCGCGTCATGGTTTCCTCGATCGCGGCCAGCGGGTCTGGCGGCCACGTACAGGGCCAATCGCTGCTGAAAGTGACCATGGCGCCGGCCTTCAGCAGGCTATTCCAGGTATCGATCTTCACGGGCCCCAGCGATCCTGAGTTGCAGCAAAAGCTGGGCTGCATGCTCGCGATCACCCCGAGCTGATGAAAGCGCGCGACGTCCTCGGGGTTGAGATAATCCGCATGCTCCATGCGAAAACGCCGGTCCCGCGGCCCATTCATTTTCTCCGTGGCTTGGTAGGCATCCAGCACCATGCGCGCCGAATCCACGCCGATCGAATGCGTCATCAACTGGTAGCCGCGTTTATCCAGCTCGACATACAGTTTCTGAAGCTCAGCGGGCGTATAGACCGGCGGATCCGTCAGTCCATCCGAAAAGAACTTGACCAGGTTGGCGGAAACCCACGAGTCATGGTAGCTGCTTCGCGCTTTCTCCAGATCCGCCACGAACTGCGCCGACAGATGGTGATTCACCGCCACCTGGCCGAACGCGGTCCGCGTCCGGATCGTGAGCAGCCCGCGATCCCGCATCTTGCCAAGAAGTTCGATATCGGCCAGATTTCCCGTCGCCATGGTCGCGCTCGTAATGCCGAAGCTGTTCAAGTAATGCATCGCCTCGCGCAGCCACGCGAACTTCTCTTCCATCGGCGGATCGGGCAGCGCACGCTCCACAATCTCCATCGCGCCTTCCATCACCACACCGCTGCGATGCCCATGCGCATCGCGGAGTATGTTCTTCTCGATCGACGGATCCGCAAATGGAGCATCCGTAATGTGCGCCAGATCCAAAGTCTTCTGATTCACCCACAGAGCGTGCTCGCTGGTGTCGTGGATGACCAGCGGCCGGTCCGGAACGGCCCGGTCCAGCAGTTCGTGAGTCACGGTGGGCTTCTTATAAGCGTTCCCGGAAGGTGAGAAGTCCGTAATGAACTGCACCCTCCCGAAAATCACTGGATCCTTCGGATGGCTCGCCGTGTAGTCTTTGATCCGGCTCAGCAGCAACTCCGGATCCTTGGGAGTGATGTTGGATTCCGGCGTGGACAGATTGAATCCATGCAGCGCCAGTGCGCCAAACCACAGATGGACGTGGCCATCCGTGATTCCCGGAATCACCGTCTTGCCCTTCAAGTCGATCACCTTGGTGTTCGCTGATCGGTAGCGCGCGATCTCGGCGTTCGATCCGACCGCCTCGATCTTGTCTCCGCTGATCGCCACCGCCTCGGCCCAGCGATTCTGCGATTTCGCGGTGTAGACGTGACCGTTGATGAGCACCGTATCGCTGGCAAGCAGAGTCCCGTCGCCAAGCCCCAACAACAGCAGCGGCACCAGGCAGGCGCAGCGTTCCAGCGTGTTAGAAAACATGCCTACTATGATGGCAAATCGTGTAACGGATAGAATAGACTGCTGTGCAGTACACACGCTTGATCGTTGCGCTGGTGCTGGCTGCCTTCTTGCCTTCCTCCGCGTCAGCGGAGAACAGAACGATCGCCGGCGAGTTCATCGCCAACCCGCCTACTTTGCTTTCGCTCGGCTTCGAGTGGAAAATCAGCGGCGACGACAACCGCAACGCTCGCGTCGACGTCACCTATCGGAAGAAAGGCCAACCTCAATGGCGCAAGGCACTCCCGTTTCTACGTCTTCAGCAGGAGCAGGTCTTGGGCGGTAATCCGCGGAATGCCGGCCGCCACAACTACAGCTACATCGCCCCCAACGAATTCGCCGGAAGCATTTTGAATCTGGAGCCGGGCGCCGACTATGAGTGCCACTTCAGGCTTTCCGATCCCGATGGCGTCAAGGGCAAGACGGAGCGAACCATGACCGTCCGCACGCGCCAGGAGCCGCAGCCGGCAACCGGCGGTCACGTGTATCACGTCTACCCGTTCGGCTACAAGGGCCCTAAGCAGCAGCCCGCGTTCACCGGCTTGCTTGCGGCCTACTACATGGGCGCGAATCAGTCGGATCATTCCAACACGTTTCCTCCGCGCGTTCAGCCGGGCGACATGATTCTGGTGCACGCCGGCGTCTACAAGGACAACCGTTTCATTTACGGCGGCTTTGACCCGGCCCTTGCTGCCTACGGCACGCCCTTCGACGGCACGTATTACTTGACGCAAAACGGCACCGCGGACAAGCCGATCGTCATCAAGGCTGCGGGCGACGGCGAAGTCGTCTTCGACGGCGACGGCTGCCAGAATCTGTTCAATTTGATGGCCGCCAACTACACCTATTTCGAAGGAATTACGATCAGAAACACCAACGTCGCGTTCCTGCTGGGCATCAAGAATATCGCCGGCGCTAGCGGCTTCACGTTGAAGCACTCGCGCCTGGAGAATATCGGCCGCGGCGTGGAAGATGATTGGTCGGGCTCCAAGAACTTCTACATCGCCGACAACGTGTTCATCGGCCGCCACGATCCGAACAAGTTGCTCAGTTGGTTTACGCCCGCCGTTTGGGGAAAGTTTCCCGGCTATCCGGCGCCCATCACGTCCGAATATGCGGTGAAAGTCTACGGCCAGGGCCACGTCGTCGCTTACAACTACGCCGCCAACTGGCACGACGGAATCGACATCGCAACCTACGGCGATCCCGACGGCACGCCCAACGCGATCCAGGACCGGCTGCCCTCCTCCATTGATTTTTATAACAACGATTTTTCGAACATGGCCGACAACTGCATCGAAGCCGACGGCGGCGCGCGCAACATCCGCGTCTTCGAGAACCGCTGCTTCAATTCGGCGGGTGGGGCGCTCAGTGCACAGCCGATGTTCGGCGGTCCCCTATATTTCTATCGCAATCTGGTCTATGACGCGACTACCGGCGGCCCGCTGAAGTTTGTCGACACGCCCGCCGGTGTGCTCGTTTATCAGAACACCCTCATTGGGCAGGGACGGTTGATGGGCCCGGCCTCCAACGTACATTTCTTGAACAATCTGATTTTAGGCGACGGATACCTCGACCCGGTTCTCAACCTGCGCACTTATACGAATTATTCAACGTCCGACTACAACGGCTTCCGCCCGAATCCGGGCGTCGAGGATGCATTCGAGTGGAACTCCCCGCCTTTCGATATCGCGGCCGATTATGAGCACGACCAAGTGACACGCAAGTTCAAATCGCTGGATGAGTACCGCAGCGTGACCCATCAGGAGCAACACAGCGTCCTAATCGATTACGACGTGTTCAGAAATGTCCGTATTCCGGACAAATCGGATCCGCAGCATCTATATAAGCCGGAGGATTTCGATTTTCGCCTGAAGCCCGGTTCGCGCGCCGTGGATGCGGGCACCGCACTTCCCACGATTACCGACGGTTTTACGGGACGCGCACCCGATCTGGGCGCCTATGAACTGGACCGTCCGCTGCCGCACTACGGTCCGCGCTAGAGGTCCGCGGGGCCGGCTTCCATGGTCAGCAGAGTCTCAGCGGCTTCGGCCAAAGATCCATATCTGCGACGAAACACACGACCTTTTCGCTCGATGAACCAGGCGCTGCTGTCCTGGCCTTGCATGGCATAGCCGATCACCGGCGAGACCTCTCCCGCAAATGTAATGGCGAACCGGCGGGGTGATATCTTCCAAGCCGAATAAGCAGCCTCGTCCGGCACCCTTAGATGAGTGTTCGCTCCCATAAACTCTTCAACCCGCAACAGTTAGCCCCTCTTGTCGGCAGACAGCTTCTGCCTTGATCGATTTGGAACAGAGCATGCTGCGGGCCAACAAACATCCTTCAGAAAATCAAAGAGTTAAATCAATCGACGAGGATTTGTGGGTGATTCCACCCATTTTGTTTTGAAACACTGAGACATTACTTGCGTCCGGAATCGTCTTCGGCGATCACGCCTTCCACGGCGTCGAGCACCGCATCGGCAACTGCTTCCCTCACAGCGACTTTGATATTGTTTTCCACTATATCCGGGTCAACTCCGACGTCCGGCCTGGATCCCGCTGCCTGCTTCACAATTCCTTCCAAGACTGGCGCGACCGGAAGCTCCTTGGCGATCGCTTTTGCCACTTTCTTTGCAAGCGCAGCCGCGGTGACCGGCTGTGCGATGCCGGTCTGCTGGAAGCTTTCCGCCAGACTCCAATCCTCGCGAAAAGTCTTCAGGAGTCGCCCGATGGTTGCCGGATCACGGAAAATCAGCCCGACTTCGCGCCGTGCGGCGAGCTCGACTTCGCGAAGGCTCTGGCTTCCGATGAACGCCTCATGACCGTCACGGATAATGCAGCGTGTGTGCAGGCGCAAGTGCGGGAGGCGGTGCTGCTTCACCGCTTCGCTCCTCCGCGTCAGTCTCCCCAGGATTTTCACGTCAACGCCGGCGTTAGCCTTTTCCTCCAGCAGGCGAATCATCAGCGAATCACTCACGTCCGGGTCGTAGATGAGCAGTTCCTTGCGGGCGGACTCGATCAGACTGGAGAGACGTTTGCGGGCGTTGACCGGACTCACCACGAATGCGGCTGATTTGCCGGAATAGGCCTGGCGCCGGACATCCGCCTCAAACAAGTTGACTGCCTCCTGCACCATGCGCGCATTACTCGTGACCAATCCAAAGCTGCGGCTGTGATCGATATCGAGATGCGTGAAGTTGAAAGCAAACAGATGCAATTCCCGCCGGTCGATGATCATGAACTTGCCGTGATATCGAGCCAGGTCATCGGAAGTTCGTGCTACCGTGACGCCCGAGGCCAGCAACCGCGTCTCCAGCTTTCTCAGTTTTCTCTCGCCGCCGCGGTTCACACAAGCGACCAGCGCGTGCACGAAGACGCCGCGCTTCACTGCGTTCGCCAGAGCCTCCTCCAGTTCGCTCCGGTCGCAGCGGAAGATGGCGATTTCCACTTGCGCCTGCGCTTTGTCGATCGCCTCCACCAGAGGCGCGATGCCGTCGTCTGGCTGCGTTAACAGTTTCAAGTAGCCTCCCCCTTGTAAGACGCGCCTGCGTCGCATGGCGGATCCTGTTTAATCTGGCAAGTCTCGTGCGGTGTTGCCGGTAGGCGTCGGGAGACGTCTAACGGGATAGCCATGCACACAAAGAACCTTTTGATCGTCATCGTTGCCTTTGCCACTTCGCTCGCGGCGCCCGCGGCTGTGAAGAAAAGGGTCAAGCATGCAAAATCGGCGGAAGAAAATACACGGGGCACATTGGCGGTTCTGTGGCAGGAGCCGCGCGACTTAACCTCGCGGAACTTGTATTTCGGCCCGGGCGGCCGCCGGGATGAACCCCACGGACCGTTCACCTTCATCGAGGAAGACCTGAAAGGCTCCAACCCGAAGTTTTCGGTGCGGGATCGCGATGGCGTGAAATGGAAGGTCAAACTGGGCGTGGAGGCTCGTCCCGAGACCGTTGCAACCCGCCTGGTCTGGGCCGTCGGCTACTTCGCGAATGAAGACTATTTCTTGCCGGTCTTTCGCGTGGACGACATGCCGCCTTTAGAGCGCAAGCACGCCGGCAAATTCGTGGAGCCTGATGGCTCAATGCGCAATGTCCGGCTCAAGCGGGAGCCGGATGACGAAAAGAAAATCGGAACCTGGCGCTGGCGCAACGATCCTTTTTCAGGCACCCGCGAATGGAACGGACTCCGCGTCCTGATGGCGCTCATCAACAACTGGGATCTTAAGGACATCAACAACAGCGTCTACCTTCTGAAGGGGCGCGGCGCGCCGGATGAGCGAGTCTACATGGTGAGCGATCTCGGCGCCAGCTTCGGCACCGCTTGGCTGGACCGGACCCACGAGAAGTCGAAGGGAAATCTCTCCTGGTACGAACGCACCAAGTTCATCACGGCCGTTCACGGGGACTCGGTAAATTTCGAAGATCCGCGCCGCCCCGCCTTTGTCGTCCTGGTGAATCCCCACGAGTTCTTCAGCCGGCTTGGTTTGCGCTGGATTGGCCGCGATATCCCGCGTGACGACGCCCGCTGGATCGGAGGCCTGCTCGCCAAGCTCTCGGAGCGGCAAGTTCGCGAAGCGTTTGAGGCCGCGGGATACTCACCTACGGAAGTGCACGGCTTCACTTCCGTCGTCGAATCCAGGATCGCCGCGCTAAACCGGCTCTGAGACTGCTGCTTCCGCCGCCTGCAACTGGATATTGTAGAGCTCCGCGTACAGCCCGTCTGCACGCAGTAAGTCCGCGTGTGTGCCGGTCTCACGAATCGCGCCGTTCTCGACCACGAAGATCGAGTTCGCCCGTTGGACCGTCGAAAGCCGGTGTGCGATCACGATCGAAGTCCGGTCCTGCATCAGTCGATCCAGCGCTTCGAAGACTAGTTTTTCAGACGCCGCGTCCAATCCCGTAGTAGGCTCATCCATGATCAGAATCGGAGTATTGCGGATTACCGCGCGCGCGATCGCGATGCGCTGCCGCTGGCCCCCGGACAGCGTTACGCCGCGTTCGCCGACCACCGTATCGTAGCCTTCCGGCATGGTTTCGATGAACTCGCGCGCGTTGGCGAGTTCGGCCGCGCGCAGAACCTCTGCGCGGCTTGCGTCCGGCTTGCCGTAGGCGATGTTGTACCAAATGGGACCGTGGAACAACAGGGTGTCTTGCAGAACAAAACTAATCTGATGCCGTAATGACTTCTGTGTGAACCACCGCACGTCCTGGCCGTCGATCTTCACCACGCCCGAACTCGGATCGTAGAACCGTGCGATCAGGCTGATGATCGTTGTCTTTCCCGCGCCCGTGGGCCCAACCAGCGCAGCTAACTGACCCGGTTCAATCCGAAGGCTCACGCCTCTGAGCACTGGCGTCTCTGGTTCGTAGGCGAAGTACACATTGTCGAACTCGATTCGACCCTGGAACGCCCGCGCGCGCCGCGCTCCGGGGAGATCGCTGACCTCGCCGTTCACCGCCAGCACTTCCCGGATGCGCTCATATCCGACCGCGGCCTTCGAGTAAGCGTCCGTCATTTTAGAGAGCTGCTGCATCGGCTTGTACATTTTGCCGAGGTAAAAAATGAAGACCACCAACGAACCGGCCGAGAGACTTCCGCTTAGAGCCATGCGTCCGCCGAACCACAGCACCAGGCCGGTGCCTACGGCCACGATAACCTCAACCAGCGGCGAAAGCTTCGCTTTGAGTCCGCGTGCGCGCAGCGCGATCTCCACCCCCTCCAGGCTCTCCGCCTCGAGGCGGCGTTGCTCATAATCCTCGCGGGCGAAAGCCTTCACCACGCGAATCGAGGAGAGAACCTCCTGAATCACCGAGGCGATCTCCCCTTCTTTTTTCCGAACCTCGCGCGACGCCTGCTTGATCCTGCGCGTGTAGCTGAATACCACCAGGAACAGTAGCGGCGCGATCGAGAGCGCGATCAGTGTGAAATGCCAATTCAAATACAACATCACGCCGATCATGCCTACCAGCGTGATCACGTTGATCAGGACGCCCAGCAGGCTGGAATTGATGAAACTCTGAATCGCGTCGATGTCGCCGGTGACGCGGGTGATCAGATCGCCGGTCTGCTTGTGATCGTGATAGGAGAGCGAGAGCCGCTGGATGTGGGAGTAAAGCGTGCGGCGCAGGTCGTGTGTCACCCACTGGCCGACGCTGGTAGTGACGTATTTCTCCACGTACGAGGCCAGGCCGCCCACCAGCGCGATCACCAGCACGGCTCCAGCGGCAAATTCCAGGACCTGCAGCTTGTCATGGTCAAAGTGCGCCAGGATCAGGTGGTTCAGCCAACCGTTCCCGGTCCGCGACTTCAGCACGTTGTCGAGCACAACTTTGAGCGGCCACGGCTCCAGCAGGTTGGCGAGTCCCTCGCAGAGCACCGCTGCCAGCCCCAACAGCAAGGCTCCAATGTGCGGCTTCAGGAGATCCCGGATTGTGAGCTTCGAGGTTCCGCCGCCGCTCGGCTTCGCCATTTTGTCACCTGTCCATTAGATGCTTTCGGGGCAAGGATGCATACGTTCCGCCTCCAGGTTTGCCTTGAAACGTCATCCCTGAATCGAGCGTCCAAGTGAGTGGACCCCTGGTTCGGCCTTAAATGAAACTGTGCTTCGCGTGGTTGCCCTGTGTGTGCGCCGGCGCCCTTTTGGCTGCCGATCGGCCACCAATGGCTGGCGTCTCCAACTTTCACCAGGTAAACGAAAGTGTGTATCGCGGGGCTCAACCCTCTGGTGAAGGATTTGACAGTCTCGCCCGGCTGGGCGTGAAAACCGTGGTGGATCTGCGCGTCCCTGGCGAGCATTCTCTTGCCGATGAGAAGCGGATTGTGGAAAACCTGGGGATGCGCTACATCAGCCTGCCCCTGCGAAAGCTGATGGCGCCAACCGATGCACAGATTACGGCGCTGCTGGCGCTGCTGATGGATCGTTCCGCCGGCCCGGTCTTCATTCACTGCCAGCGAGGGGCCGATCGTACCGGCGCCGTCATCGCCTGCTATCGCATCGCTCACGACCACTGGGACAGTCGCGCCGCTCTCCATGAAGCCAGAGAGTACGGCATGCGCTGGTACCAATTCGCCTTGCAGAAATACGTGCGCGGTTACCAGCCGTCGGCCACGCCTGTCACCACAGCCTCGTCGGCGGTCCCAGGCCCACCCCGCCCATAGGCCGGTAACTTTCGTGCAGTGCTTTTATGGCCTGCCTACTGTTGATTGTGGTTCTGGCGTTTCCCCGGGTTGTATTGGTTCTCCTGTTCCTGTTCTCCACTTATCTGGAACGTGCCTATCACGGCCTGATTGTTCCCGTTCTTGGGTTTATCTTCCTTCCATTGACCACGTTGACTTACGCGTGGATGATGAATACGCACCAGCCGATGGCCGGAATTCCCCTCCTCGTCCTGCTGCTCGCAGTTGTCATTGACGTGGGCGGCTGGGGAGGCGGAGAATATCACCGGCGCCGGTTTTGAAGGTTGCAGTTTGTGCCGGAAGGCTGGTAAGAACTGCGTACCCCGATCATTCCTATCCGCTCATCCACGTATCACTTGTTGCTAAGGAAAGTCGCGTGCACACCAGTTGCATGAGAGTGTGTGCGTAACAGTTATAGGAGGGTTTGTGATGTCTTCGAAGAATAGAGCATTGTTTGGAATTTACTCCAGCCAGTCGGACGCGGAGAATGCCTTAAGTCAATTAAAGCTGGCCGGATTTCGTAACACCGATCTTTCCATGTTGTTTCCGGAGAACGAAGGGACCAAGGATCTCGCTCTGAATAAGGCCACCAAAGCTGCCGACGGTTTCACGGCGGGGGCGAGTTTGGGTCTGATCGTCGGCGCCGCGCTGGGATGGCTGGCCGGCGCCGGCATGATAGCCCTCCCGGATTTGGGAATGCTCACCACGGCGGGCCCGGTCATGAGCCTCCTGAGCGGTGTCGGCGCGGGCGGCGTCATCGGAGGTTTGATCGGTGCCTTGATCGGCATGGCAAGCCCGCGCTACGAAGCCAAACGCTACCAGGGGCGTGTTCGCAGGGGCGGAATTCTGCTTTCCATCCATTGCGATGATTCCGATTGGGCGAAAACAGGGCGCATGATTCTGGAACAAACCGGCGCCGAAGATATTTCCATTGCCAGCGAAGCGAAGGCCGACTTCGCCGCCAGCGATCGGCCGCACCAGAGAACCGTCGAACGGCGCGCCTGAAGCGGCGCGTTCCCGGCTGCGTAAGAAATACCCGGCGCCGGTGTTCACCAAGTTACTCGCGGCTTGATTCCAGGCACCTTGCCGGGTATGGCTGGCGACATGCCTTTCCAGCGCATGGAGGTAAGTCATGAATCGTTTATGGATCGCGGTTACTGCGATGTCTTTCTTGCTGTCGGTTCCTGTGGCTCGGGCTCAGTTCGGCGAACCCACCCATTACGATGCCGCTTCCGTTACTGCACTGACGGATCAGGTCCAATCCGACTTGAACCAGGCCTACCGCACCTGGCATTTCTCGAACGGCGATCGCGGCCGCTTGAATCACGCCGAAAAAGAGTTGCGCGAGTTCGCAAGAACCTGGCAGAACTATCATTTCAACAAAGGGGAGTTAGATGACGCCATCAGCAGCATTCAGCACGTGCTGGACAACAACCGGCTGAATCCAGGCAGCCGCGATGCTCTCTCCGAGGACGTTTCCCGATTGCGAAACATGCGCGAGGCCTACGACCATCACGAGATTCGATAGCCCGTCGAAATGAGCCGCGCTATTTTTGGCCGATTGCGCCCGTGCAGGAGGCTGAGCCGCAAGTGCATGGAAATCGACGGACCCCCTCGCCGAAGTTGTAATTGACGGTGAGTTCTTCGCCGGGCTTGATGGCACGGAGGCTCATGTACAAGACGTGGCCCTTCATCACCCGGCTCACCAGGTTGGGAGTGCAGCTATGGTTGATGATCTCTGCCCCGCTGCCGCCCACCGAGCCGTCCAGGGTCCAGTAGTTGTCCACCGCGAACAGGTAAGTATAGTCGCCGTCGCCTCTGTACTTGGCCTGTTTGCGGTTCAGGCGCTTGCCGGTGTACTCGATCACCTTGCGGTTGGCGGGAATGCGCTCTTGGGCGAACACGCCGTAGCGGTGGATCTTGGAGCGCCGGATCGCCAGCTTGAAGGACGTGTATCGCGCATCCAGGTTGGGGCTCTTCAGGAGCTCGGTAGGCATTTATAAACCATGCATTATAGCGAACCAGGCGCGGCGCTCTCATGCCCTATTGTTTTGAACGCTAATGGCCGATGAACACCGTGTTCTCCGATCCCGATTGGTTTCTCGTGGCCGCAAGCTTTGCGACTCTGGTATCCTGCGGTTTGGTTCGTGCAGTCCGTACTTCCTCGATCGAATTCATCCCATGCCTTTGAGAATTCGAGTTCGAACCAAGTCCTCGTCAGATGGTTCGCACCGCCTGATTCGAGGCTATCGGATTCGCCCGGTTTCCTTTATTGCCTCCATTACCCTGCACGGCTCGGCTATCGGCGGCCTGCTGCTGCTTCCGGCCAGTCACTACCAAGCTCCGGAGCGGCCGGTCTATGAGGCCCTGATTCAGCCGGAAGTTCACAAAATCGTCTGGTATCGCTTTCCGAAGCCTGAGCCGAAACCCGAAGTATCGGCCGTAGTGAGAATCGGAACCTTCCCCCGGCCTCGAGGCCAGGTGAAGTCCGAGCAGGCCATCATCGCGACAGCACCAAAACCAAAGTCCGTCAAAGAGTTCATCTGGCGACCCGTGCCCAAGATCGAGATCCAGCAGGATCTTCCCGCGCCCAACCTGATTGCGCGCGCCGCCATGGCCATTCCGGCGCCGCCACCCCCGCCTCAGCCCAAGCCCAAGGTGGATAAGCCTGACATGCCGGGCGTGAAGGCGCCACAACCGAATCTTTCGCCGCCCACGCCGAAAGGTGATGTTGCCAAGGCCGAGCAGACGCCGGTCCAACCAGTGGAGGTACCCAAGCCGCCCAAGGCGTTCGTGCCACCTCCGCCCGTGAAACAGCAGACCCGCTTGCCCATTCCAGTGCAAACGGCGGTCGTCCCGCTGCCGAATGTTTCCATCACGGGAACGCCAGCGAGACGAGGGTTGCTGCCGGAAGGGTTGGGAGCGCCTGCGCTCTCCGTGGGCGCACCGCCGCCTCCCCAGGCGCCCCCAGGTCCGGCAAACAACGCCGGCAACGCCAAAGTGGACGTCGCCGTGGCCAGCCTGCATCCCAGCGATAAACCCGGCTCGCTGCCCGACGGTTCGCGCGCCGGAGCATTCTCGAAGGCTCCCGACGTCGGCGAAGTGGCTACCGGGGAAGTGAAAGCCGGCGGCTTAGCGGTACCCAACCTGACCATCCATGAAGCGAAGCCGGTCGCGCCACCCCACGTGGACGACAACCGCAAAGTGATTCTCTATGCGGACCGCGTGCGCACCATGTCCGTCTCTACTCTGTCAGTACCCCTCCGGCCGTCGTCTCGAACCATCCCGGAGGCCATCGATGCGCGATTCCAGGGCCGTAATGTCTACACCATGGTGATCCCGATCGAAAATTTCCCGCCCTACTCCAGCGACTGGATCGTGTGGTTCGCCGAGCGCCAGCCTAGGCCGGGGGATTCGCCGTTTGTGCACGCCCCGGCGCCGCTTAGGAAATTTGAGACCGTCGAGCCAGTACTGCCGGGCACGCGAACGGAGCTTCGTGTCCAATTGGCAGCGGAGATCACCAAAGAAGGAAAGCTCCAGGGAATCAAGCTGTTGCGCACCTTCGCGCCGCCGCTCGAGGACGCCGTACTGCGGGACATTTCGGCCTGGGAGTTCAAGCCCGCAACTCGTGACGGAATACCTGTCGACGTCGACGTGGTCATGGAGATCCCTTACAGCCTGCCTCCCCAGATCGCGCAAGGCCCTAGGCCGTGACCGAACCCCGCCCTGCGTTGTATGTTATATTACAATTCGCTGCATCAACGTTACACTTCGGCTTTTGACGGTGACATCCCGTAATGAGGATGCCTAAATCGTCGTCAAACAGGTCGAATACTTACCCGCGAGGTGATGCGCAACCTAATGCAAAGACTTGAGTACTAGTACGATCTAGTCCGATTCACTCTTGGATTTAAGTGCTTTCCGATGTGAAATGGGATAGGCTAAGGTTCTGGCGGGAAGCCAAAGTTGCCTGCGCCATTATAAGCAGATGCCCACGTTGTCCTGCAGCCTTAGGAAACGTTGTTAGAGAGCTTGGAGGAGTGGTCGCTTGTTCTTAATTCTGACGCTCGGTGCTCTATCAGTCGCGCTGGCACTCATTCTTACCCCGCTGGTACGAAACTACCTCGGCCGGTGGGGGTTCCTCGATCATCCGGACGGGATACGTAAGAAGCACTCGACTCCGATTCCCCGGGTTGGTGGAGTTGCTATTGTTCTCTCCTACGTGGCGACATTCGCCATTGCGCTGGCTTTGCCTTTCGGCTATACGCGAATACTGCATCATGCCTTGCCCAACATCGTTCCGCTGGCTCTGGTTGGCTCCCTGGTGTTCCTCACCGGAGTGCTGGATGATCTTATCGGCCTGACCGCCTGGCAAAAGCTGTTGGGAATCACAGGCGCGAGCGTGCTGGCGTACTTCCTGCACATTCACGTCGACATTCATGCCTTACACGGTCTGCCGGCTTGGCCGTGGCTCGGATTCGCCATCACGGTGATCTGGCTGGTGGGCTGCGCCAACGCTTTTAACTTGATCGACGGCATGGACGGCTTGGCTGCGGGAGTGGGCTTTCTGGCAACGGTGACGATGCTGCTGGCTGCCTTGACGCAAGGAAATTTACCTCTGGCTCTGGCTACCTTGCCCCTGGCTGGCGCCCTGCTTGGGTTCCTCCGGTACAATTTTCACAAGGCTTCGGTCTTTCTGGGCGACAGCGGCAGCCTCCTGATCGGGTTCCTGCTGGGGTGCTTCGGCGCGGAGTGGAGCAACAAATCGGTCACGCTCGTGGCTCTGACGGTTCCTTTGTTAGCTGTGTCGATCCCGCTGCTGGACGTGCTGCTTTCCATCGCGCGTCGGTACCTGCGCAACCGGCCGATCTTTCAAGCCGATCGCGGACACATTCATCACAAGCTTCTCGAGCGCGGCCTGAGTCCGCGCGCTGCCGTGCTCACCATTTACGCGCTGTGCGGCATGGTCGCGGTATTAAGCCTGCTCGTGAGCGCGCTGCATGACCAGTTCAGCGGTCTGATCGTGATCCTGTTCTGCGGCGTCGCCTGGATTGGCATCCGCAAGCTGGAGTATGCCGAGTTTGCTTCCGCCGGACGCATGTTCCTGGGCGGAAAATTCCGGAGAATCATTGACATCGAAACCCGGCTCAGCGATTTCCAATCCTCTCTGAGCAAAGCCGACGACGTGCACGATTGCTGGGCCAAGATCCGGACCGGCGGGCGCGAGTTCGGCTTCCAGGAAGTTCGCATGTGCATGGACGGAAGAGTCTTTGAGGATCTGCCCGTAGCACCCGCTTCCAGGACGAAGCCGCGTTGGCAGCTGAGGATTCCGCTGCCGGACTCGCAGTATGTTAATTTCTCGCGCGACTTTGACTCGGAGATGAATTCCATGGTGTTGAGCGGTTTCGTGCAGGCTGTTCAGCATGGCCTGGAGGCCCGCGTTTCGGCGCGCGCCGCCATGGAAGTCCTGCGCATGCCCGCTTCCCAGGAACTGTTCTACGCGGCCAGCGCCGCGGCCGGCAGCCCAAAGTCTTCCGCGGCCCACTCGTAACGCGACAAAATACGTTCGGCGACGCATAATGGAGATCGAGCCTGTGCGGCTATCTCCTATGACCTTCCTACTTCACCCGAAGGGACGGCGGACGTGAGCGCCGGCCGCATCCTCGTCGTCGATGACGAGCCTCAAATCCGGCGCACCATGCGCACCACGCTCACCGGCGCCGGTTACGAAGTCGACGATGCCAAGACAGGTGAGGAGGCCCTCGGCAAGCTCCGGGACTTTCGCCCCGACCTGGTTCTCCTGGACATGAATATGCCGGGAATGGGCGGCTTGGCTACCTGCCGCGAGATTCGTGCCGACACCGGCGTCGCCGTCATCATGCTCACTGTTCGCAACACCGAGGCCGACAAAGTGGCTTCGCTCGACGCGGGAGCCGACGACTTCGTCTCCAAGCCCTTCAGCACTCCCGAGCTTCTGGCGCGTATCCGCGCTGCGCTTCGGCGGCTGCCCTCTTCCGCATTGACGTCTCCGGCCCGAATTCGCGTCGGCAAGGCTGTCATTGACTTTGGCGCCCGCACCGCCTTTAACGGCGCCGCTACGAGCCATTTGACGCCGAAAGAGCTGGACCTGCTGCGCTACCTCACCCAGCATGCCAACGAGGCCGTAGCGCATCGCGCTTTACTGCAAGCCGTTTGGGGACCCGATTACGGCGATCAAGTGGATTACCTGCGCGTATTCATTCGCAATCTGAGAAAGAAAATCGAGGCTGATCCCGAGCATCCCGAGTACATCATCACCGAACCCTGGGTCGGCTACCGCTTCAACGGCAGCCCGGAATCCGTGTAGGCTTGGTGCTGGCCGGAACGATGGCACGCGGAGTGCACTACGTTAGGTCTTAATAAACTTTTCACGCGTTTCTAAGGACTTCTTAGTCCGGTGCGACTTACGCTCGGTACAGGAGCACCAAAATGTCACGCGTTTCGCAGAGCCGCATGACGCCCGCCACGGCGTTTCCCGAAAGGCGCCTGGACGAGCAATCCGAGCGGAGGCTCAACATCTCCGTCGTGTTCACTTCCGTCAAGCCCACACTCTCCGCGTTGCGGGAAGCGGGCCGGTTGGCCAGCAGCCTGGGAGCGCATATCACGCTCCTAGTGCCGCAGGTTGTGCCCTACCCCCTGGAATTGGAGAAGAAAACGGACTGGGAAGATTTCAACGCGCGGCGATTTCGCATCGTGGCCGGCGAAAGCCCGGTCAGCACCACGGTGCGAGTCTATCTCTGCCGCGATCCGGAAGCCGCGGTCCTGGCCGCTTTGACACCTCATTCGCTCGTGGTCATCGGCGGCCGCAAGCGGTGGTGGCCCACATCAGAGAAACGGCTGGCGGGCAAGCTGCGTCGCGCCGGCCACGAAGTGATTGTTGCAGAAAGGAACTGACGCAATATGCTCGACCTGTTTTACGTCGCCGTCGGTTGCATATTCCTGGTTGTCTGCTGGGGCTTTACCAAGGCCTGCGACAAGCTGTAGGAGGAAACCAATGGATTACATCATCGCCGGAATCGCATCGTTCGGCTTGTTCATTTACCTGGTTTATGCTTTGCTCCGTCCGGAGAAGTTCTAAGGGGAACTCATGACTAGCGCGGGTGTGTTGCAAATTCTTCTTTTCTTTGCGCTGATTCTGATCTGCGTGAAGCCCCTGGGATCCTACATGGCGCAGGTCTTTGAAGGCCAGCGTACCTTTATGCATCCCATGCTGCGTTGGCTCGAGGCGCTGACTTACAAAGCCGCGGGTGTGCGCGAAGACGTCGAGCAGCGCTGGACGCAGTATACGGCCTCTGTGTTGGCTTTCAGCATCTTCGGCTTTTTGCTGGTGTACTTTCTGCAGCGCGCGCAGGCCTATCTGCCGTTTAATCCGCAGAACTTCGGCACACCCAATGTGCCGCCGGATCTGGCTTTCAACACGGCTACCAGTTTCGTGACCAACACGAACTGGCAGGCCTATACGGGCGAAAGCACGCTCAGCTATTTCGTGCAGATGGCGGCTCTGACCGTGCAGAACTTCGTCTCCGCCGCCGCTGGCATGGCGATCGCCATCGCAGTGGTTCGCGGTTTTGCCAGGCACGAGATGAAGACCATCGGCAATTTCTGGGTGGATGTCACGCGTGCATCCGTCTACGTCCTGTTGCCGATTTCATTCATCGGTGCGCTTTTCCTGTGCTCGCAAGGCGTGATTCAGAACCTGAAACCGTACACCAACGTGACCACGGTAGAAGGCGCCAAGCAAGTGATCGCGCAAGGCCCGGTGGCCTCACAAGAAGTCATCAAGGAGCTCGGAACGAATGGCGGAGGCTTCTTTAACGCCAATTCCTCGCATCCGTTTGAGAACCCGACGCCCGTAACGGACCTGGTGGAGATGTGGCTCATACTGGTCATCGCCGCGGCCCTGACTTATACCTTTGGAAAGATGGTCGGTGACACACGGCAAGGCTGGGCCATATTCGCCGCTTTCACAGTGATGTTCTTTGCCGGCGTATTCATCTGCTACGGTTTTGAGCAGCAAGGCAATCCGATCCTCGCCAAAATGGGGATCCAGACCGCCGCCACCGCGACGCAACCAGGCGGCAACATGGAGGGCAAAGAGGTCCGGTTCGGCGTCGTGAATTCAACTTTGTGGGCCACCGTCACCACGGATACGAGTTGCGGCGCGGTCAACTCGTGGCACGACAGCTTCCTGCCCATCGCGGGCCTGGTGCCGCTGCTGAACATGATGACCGACATCGTCATCTTCGGCGGTGTGGGGGCCGGTCTGTACGGCATTCTGATCTATGCCATCGTCGCCGTGTTTATTGCGGGCCTTATGGTGGGCCGGACGCCAGAGTACCTGGGCAAGAAGCTCGAGCAGAAGGAGGTCAAGATGGCGATGCTGGCGATCATTGTCACCTCCGCCAGCATTCTGGTCTTCAGCGCCATCAGCTCGCAAATTGGTTTTCCGGCCAAGGGTTACTGGAATCCGCCGGGCGCCGCGATCGCCAACCTGAATAATGACGGCCCGCACGGATTGAGCGAGATTCTCTATGCCTATACCAGCAGCACCGGCAACAACGGAAGCGCGTTCGCCGGAATCAACGTGAACACGCCGTGGTACAACCTGACGCTGGGCCTCGCACAGCTCATCGGCCGCTTCCTCTTCTTGATCCCGATTCTGGCCGCTGCGGGAAGTCTTGCGGCCAAAAAGAAAGTTCCCGTGACCAGCGGCACTTTCCCCACCCACGGCCCGCTGTTCGTTGGGTTGCTGGTGGGCACCGTGGTGATCGTCGCGGTATTGACTTACTTCCCAGCAGTTTCGCTGGGACCGATCGTAGAGCATTACCTGATGCACAGCGGCAAGCTGTTTTCCATGCTTCTGCCGCTCTGGAGTTAGTATGTCGACCATTACAACGGAAGCGCAATCCAAGCCGGGCATTCCGCAGGAAGATCCCACTTCGCTGCTTCCCAAGAAGCTGGCCCGGTCTCGCCCGCTCTTTGATCCCGAGATCGTGAAGCGAGCGGTAAAGGCTTCGTTCGTGAAGCTGAACCCGGTTACGCTGGCCAAGAATCCGGTGATGTTCGTGGTTGAGGCTGGCGCGGCTTTAACGACGGTCTTCGTGGTGCGCGACATCTTCGTCGGCGCGGCGCATCTGGGATTTGGCATCCAGATCGCGCTATGGCTCTGGTTTACCGTGCTGTTCGCCAATTTCGCCGAGGCCATGGCGGAAGCTCGCGGCAAGGCGCAAGCCGACAGCCTGCGCAAGACCAAGACCGATGCCCTTGCCCGGCGGATCGCCTCGTCCGGCAAGATCGAGCCGGTGCCCGCTTCTGCCCTGCGCTCCGGCGACGTTGTGTGCTGCGATGCGGGCGAACTGATCCCCGGAGACGGTGAAGTGATCGAAGGCATCGCGACGGTGGACGAATCCGTGATTACCGGCGAAAGCGCGCCCGTGATTCGCGAGTCGGGCGGCGATCGCAGTGCGGTTACGGGCGGAACGCGGGTGCTTTCGGATCAGATTAGAGTCAAGATCACTTCCAACCCGGGCGAGACGTTTCTGGACCGCATGATCGCGCTTGTCGAAGGAGCGGAGCGGCAGAAAACTCCCAACGAAATCGCGCTGAACATTCTGATCGCAGGATTGACTTTGATCTTCCTGCTGGCAGTCGTCACTCTGCAGCCGTACGCGGCTTTCAGCGTGAGCCAGGCGGGCGCGGGTACTGTGCCGACGGTCGCCGTTCTGGTTTCGCTGCTGGTCTGCTTGATCCCGACAACCATCGGCGGGTTGCTTTCCGCGATCGGTATCGCGGGCATGGATCGCGTCATGCAGCACAACGTGCTGGCCATGAGCGGCAAGGCGGTGGAGGCTGCCGGCGACGTGAACTCCTTGCTGTTGGACAAGACCGGGACCATCACTTTGGGCAACCGCCAGGCCGTCGAGTTTCTCGCGATCACCGGAGTCACCCCGGAAGAACTGGCCGACGCCGCACAGCTTTCGAGCCTCGCCGACGAGACGCCGGAAGGCCGCTCGGTCGTGGTGCTGGCCAAGGAGAAGTACGGCCTGCGCGGTCGCCACATTCCTGAGCGCGAGGCCAATTTCATTCCGTTTTCGGCTTACACCCGCATGAGCGGCGTCGATTTTGAGGGGCGCGAACTGCGCAAGGGCGCCACCGACGCGATCATCAATTTCGTGAAGGAGCGCGGCGGCGACGTCCCCGGCTACTTCCAGGAGATGAGCGACCGGATCGCCCGTAATGGCGGCACGCCGCTTGCCGTCGCCGATGGCCACCGCCTGCTCGGCATCATTCACCTGAAGGACATCGTCAAGGGCGGCATGAAGGAGCGTATCGCGCAACTGCGCCGCATGGGCATTCGCAGCGTCATGATCACGGGCGACAACCCGCTGACTGCAGCGGCCATTGCTACCGAGGCCGGCGTGGACGACTTTCTCGCCCAGGCCACGCCCAAGGACAAGCTGGAATACATCAAGAAAGAGCAGGCCGCGGGCCGGCTGGTGGCGATGACCGGCGACGGCACCAACGATGCGCCGGCGCTTGCACAGGCCGACGTCGGCCTGGCGATGAACACCGGCACCATGGCGGCGAAGGAAGCCGGCAACATGGTGGACCTGGACAGCAATCCCACCAAGCTCATTGAAGTGGTGGCGATCGGCAAGCAACTGCTGATTACGCGCGGCGCGCTGACCACGTTCTCGATCGCGAACGACGTGGCCAAGTATTTCGCCATCATTCCGGCGATGTTCATGGCGACTTATCCGCAGCTCGCGAAACTCAACATCATGGGCCTGCACACGCCGCAAAGCGCGGTGCTGGCGGCCGTGATTTTCAACGCGCTCATCATCATCGCGCTGGTTCCGCTGGCGCTGCGCGGCGTCAAGTACCGTCCTCTGGACGCGGCCAGCCTGCTGCGGCGCAACCTGGTCATCTATGGCATCGGAGGAATCCTGGTGCCGTTCCCCGGGATTTGGGCTATCGACCAATTGCTGGTTCTGTTCCATTTGGCGTAGGAGACATTGATTATGTGGTCACAACTTTTACCGGCGCTTCGAATGAACCTGTTCGCGACGATTCTGTTTGGCGTGGCGTATCCGCTCGCCATCACCGGCATCTGCCAGGTAGTGTTTCCGCATCAGGCGAACGGAAGCTTGATCGTCCAGGGCGGCAAGGTCATCGGCTCGGACCTGATCGGCCAGAATTTCGCGAAGCCCGAATACTTCCATCCGCGGCCTTCGGCAGCGGGTAATGACGGCTACGACGCGACGGCGTCGGCCGGGTCGAACTACGGGGCCACGAATCAGAAGCTGATCGATCGCGTGAAGGCTTCGATTGCGCAGTTCCGCAAAGAGAATCCGGATTACCAGGGGCCGATCCCGGCGGACCTGTTGACGGCGTCGGCGAGCGGTTTGGATCCGGACATCAGCCCGGCGTCGGCGGAGGCGCAACAGGCGCGAGTGGCGAAGGCGCGAGGCGTCACCGTGGAGCAGATCAATCAGTTAGTCGCGCAACTGACGCAGGCGCCGGAGTTCGGGATTCTCGGCGAGCCGCGAGTCAATGTGCTGAAGCTGAACCTAGCGTTGGACCGTCAATTTCCGCGCCGGTAATTTCACGATGCGGGCAAAGCCTTCGGCTTTGGTGGGTGGCTCAAGGCGGCGCGCCATCTTCTGAATGGCTTCTTCCGGGACGATGCGACGACGGCGGCGGTTGCGGCGCATGCAGACATCCACGGGCACATCGAAGTAAAGGGCTTCGAGTGCGCAGCCGTAGCGCGCGGCGAGTTCGATATAGGGCCGGCGCTCCCAGCGCGTCAAGTGCGTGGCATCGACGTAGGTGACCGGGCGAGCGGCGGCGATGCGTTGGCGGATCAGGTATCGGATGGTGGCGAAGATGCGGGCGTTCATCGATTGATCGGTGGGGTCGTCGGCGAGAAGGCGACGGATTTCGTCCGATGAGATCGAGTTGACGCCGAGCTTCGCGAGATAAGTTGTCTTGCCGGAGCCGGGCAGGCCGACGGTGATGACGAGTTTCAAACCAGGTAGCGGTCCGCCGCGAGCAGGCGCTCGGCGATACGACGGCGGGCGGCGATCGCGTTCACCGGTTCGAACTTGGTGAAGCGCTTCAGTACGGCCAGGTTGGTTCGCAGAGCGTCGCCTTCCGAGCAAGCAGCCAGCACGTTGCGAGCGGCGCTTTCCACGGTTTCCATGGCTTCACGGAGGAAGACCTCGGCGGCGTCGGCGGCAATCTCGCCTTTTCCGAGGTGGGCCAGCTTCTGAGCGCGCAGCTCGACGGATTCCATCACGAAAGCGTTCATCGCGATGTCGGTAATGGACGCCAGCACTTCCTGCTGTTCTTCCAGAGCCGCTCCGTATTTCTGGTACGCCACTCCGAGCGCGACGAGTGCAGTTTTCTTGGCGTTTTCTACCAGGCCGGCCGGCGCGGGGCCGGATAGAATTTCTGACTGGAGCTTCTTCACGGCTTCCACCAGCGGCAGTTGGCCTCGCTGCGCGCGCTTGAGCAGCATGCCGGTGGCGAGCAGGCGGTTGATCTCGTTGGTGCCTTCAAAGATGCGGTTGATGCGCGCATCGCGGTAGGCCTTCTCGACCATGTAATCCTGATGGAAGCCGTAGCCGCCGTGGATTTGCACGCCTTCGTCGGCCACGTAACCGAGCATCTCGGAGCCGAAGATCTTGATGTAGGAGCATTCGGCGGCGAACTCTTCGACGGCCTTTAGTTCCTTCTGCGCGGCGTCGGGCTGGCTCCAGGAGAACGCCTCCAAGTGGCTTTCGATCAGGCCGACGACGCGATAGGCGGCCGACTCAGTGGCGAAGATGCGGATGGCCATTTCGGCGAGTTTGTGTTGGATCATGCCGAACTCGGCGATGGACTTGCCGAAGGCCTTGCGATCCTTCGCGTATTTCAGGGACACGCGGAGAATTTCCTTGGCGCTGCCACAGGCGAAGGGGCCGAGCTTCAATCGGCCGAGGTTGAGAATATTGAACGCGATGATGTGGCCGCGGCCGATTTCGCCCAGTACGTTTTCGACGGGCACGGGGACGTTGTCAAGGTAGATGGCGGTGGTGGAGCTGCCCTTGATGCCCATCTTCTTTTCTTCAGCGCCCGCGGAAACGCCGGGGAATTTGCGCTCGACCAGGAACGCCGTGAACTTCTCGCCGTCGATTCTCGCAAAGACGGTGTAAAGATCGGCTGCGCCTCCGTTGCTGATCCACATCTTCTGGCCATTCAAGATGTAGTGCTTGCCGTCAGGGCTGAGATCGGCGCGCGTACGGATGTTCATCGCGTCGGAACCGGCCTGCGGTTCGCTGAGCGCGTAAGCGGCGATCAGTTCGGCGCTGGCCAGCTTAGGTAGATAGCGCTGCTTCTGCTCTTCGGTGCCAAAGAAGAGCAGCGGCAGAGTGCCAATGCCGCTTTGTCCGCCATGCCAGACGGCGTAGGAGCCGTCCTTGGCGATGCCCTCGGCGACGATCATGGCCGAGGTCAAGTCCATCTCCATGCCGCCGAATTTTTCCGGAACCACGACGCCGGTGAGGCCGAGCTCGCCGGCTTTGCGCAGGATGGAAACAGCGACGCCGGGCTCCTGGTGCTGAAGGGCTTCGAGCTGCGGAGCGATTTCCTTGGTCCAAAATTCTTCGGTGGTGCGGGCGATGGCGCGGTGCTCTTCGGTGAAGTCCTCCGGCGAGAAGAGTTCCTCGGGCGAGGTGTGCTCGATGAGGAATGAGCCGCCCTTGTGTTTCGCGGGGGAGAGGGTGCTAGTTGCCATGGGAACCGTTCCTTGCCAGGTTTTCGAAAATGCCGGCGGCGCCCTGGCCACCGCCTACACACATTGTCACCATACCGTATCGGGAATTGCCGCGGCGCATTTCGCGCAGGATGGTGGCGGTGAGCTTGGCGCCGGTGCAGCCGAGCGGATGGCCGAGCGCGACGGCGCCGCCGTTGAGGTTCACGCGGTCGAGATCGAGGCCGGCTTTGCGGATGACGGCGAGCGCCTGGACGGCGAAGGCTTCGTTTAATTCGATGACACCGATGTCGTCGAGCTTGAGGCCGGCGAGCGCGAGCGCTTTGGGAATGGCGACGACGGGGCCGATGCCCATGATCTCGGGCGGAACGCCGGCGACGGCGAAGCTCGCGAAACGGGCCATGGGGGCGAGGCCTAGTTCTTCGGCTTTGCGCTCTGACATCACGATCGCGGCCGCGGCGCCGTCGCTGGTTTGCGAGGAATTGCCGGCTGTGACTGTGCCGCCTTCCTGGAAGACGGGCTTGAGCTTGGCCAGGGCTTCGACGGAGGTGTCGGCGCGCGGGCCTTCGTCCTTTTGAAAAATCGCGGTGTGGCGGCGCGGTGTGCAGTTGTCGAGCACCGTGGATTCTACTTCCACCGGGACGATCTCTTCGTCGAACTTGCCTTCGGCCTGCGCGCGGAGGGCGTTTTGGTGGCTGCGGTAGGCGAACTGGTCGGAATCCTCGCGGGTGACGCCGTACTTGCGCTGCACCTCTTCGGCGGTGAGGCCCATGCCCATGTAGATTTGCGGCATGTGGTCGACCATCCAGGGATTGGGCGCGAATTTGTTGCCGGCCATGGGGAGAAGGCTCATGGACTCGGCGCCGCCGGCGATGATGATTTGGGCGCTCGAGGAGCGGATGCGGTCGGCCGCCATCGCGATGGCTTGGAGGCCGGAGGAGCAGAAGCGATTGATGGTGACGCCGGGGACGGAGTCGGGCAGGCCCGCGCGGAGGGCCGAGATGCGCGCCATGTTCATGCCGGATTCGGCTTCGGGGGTGGCGCAGCCGAGGATGACGTCGTCGATTTCGTCGCGCGGGACGGATGGATACTTTTCGAGCAGGCGGCGGATGACGGTGGCGGCGAGGTCGTCGGGACGGGTGTTGCGCAGAGTGCCTTTGGCGGCTTTGCCGACGGCGGTGCGGAGACAATCGATGATGACGGCTTGCATGGGCGAGTAACCTCACTCCAGCATATACTGCGTTGGGGCTGGTGGCTGGTGGCGAGGTGTTCATTTTTGGGATTGGGTTCGTTTGGCGATAAATTACTTGACTCACCTGAGAGTTGGTGGTATAGTTGAGTCATGGAAACGGTTAAGTCGTTAGAAACCAAGGGATTGTTAGAAGCCATACGGTACTTCTCCGATCCTAAAACATGCGTCGAAACCGTTGCGAGCGTGCGCTGGCCAGACGGCGCTTTCTGCCCACGCTGCTACAAGAAACGGCTGTCGTTTTTGAGCACGCGGTTGATGTGGAAGTGCCTCGACTGCAAGAAGCAGTTCTCCGTCAAAGTCGGCACGATTTTTGAGGACAGCGCCATTGGCCTGGACAAGTGGCTCACTGCGATGTGGATGTTGGCCAATTGCAAGAATGGCATCAGCAGTTACGAAGTCGCACGCGGCCTCGGAGTCACGCAAAAGACCGCGTGGTTCATGTTGCAGCGCATCCGCTACGCGATGCATCACGGCACCTTCAACAAGATGACTGGGACCGTCGAAGCCGATGAAACCTTCATCGGCGGCAAGGCGCGCAACATGCACGCGCACAAACGAGCGGAAAAGATCGGCTATCGTGGATCTACACGCGGCAAGCAAATTGTTTTTGGCTTGCTGGAACGCGAGACGGGCAAGGTCCGCGCGACTCCGGTTGACTTTCGCCGCAAATGGCAACTGCATAATGAGATTCACGACAACGTCGAGAAGGGCGCGAGTCTCTACACTGATGCGCTGCACTCCTACGAAGGTCTGGACCGCGATTACGAGCACAAGGTCATTGACCACGCGGAGGCATATGTTGACGGCGCAGTACACACGAACAAGCTGGAGAACTTCTGGAGCCTTCTGAAGCGCTCCCTTGGCGGCACGTACATCAGCGTCGAGCCGTTTCATCTTTTCAGATACCTCGATGAGCAAGCGTTCCGCTATAACGAGCGAAAGCTAACGGACGGACAGCGCTTCTTGCTGGTGCTAAGTACGATTGTTGCGCGTCGGTTGACCTGGAACACCCTGACCGCGAAGGAGGCGGGGCGATGACGGAGCACAAGGAACCAAAAAGCGACAAGGCCGAGGAAAGAGAGCCGCCTGAACCTAAGCCCAAGCCCCCACCGGGGTTTCGGAAGTTTCGGAAGTTGCTTAAGGAAGTTATCAAAGCGCCTCCGCTGAAGCAGGCAGAACCACGAACTTAACTGCTTGCGGTTTCCACGTCACACTTTCTTCTACCTCGGACGTAAGGATGAAACGCTGTTGAAATTTATTGCCAGCCAGATCGTCAAAAAACACGTCGACGAAATCTAATGGATCTGGATCCATCCTTTTCTCGCGTATGGTGGACCAAAGATCGCCGGTAATATTCGGCTGATGTTGAGCTACCGTGATCTTGCGCTCCTCGGTGGCCTTCGCTGGTATTGATCCGAATGGCTTGTAAATCGGCCTAACCTCATGCTTTTCCACATGAACCAGCGGGCCAATCTCTACATTCACCGCTCCATTAGATCCGTCGTTAGTGACGGACAACAAGTTCTTGTTCTTGGGGCAACTGACCAGGAGCCTAGGAGCGTCTCCCGGAACTGCTCTACCACTGATCTGTTCAGTAAGTTTACGTATGAGTTCCTTGGCCCTTTGAAGTTCCTCGCGGTCCTCTATGCTGTTATTCGTCTCTACTCGCAACTGCGACTGAAGTAGCTCTCTCTCGTGGGTTGCCTCAGTTCTTGCTTGCTCCAAAGCGGACTCGTGTCCAAGCCTGTGATCCATAGCCAATGCGGTCGTGGTTTCTTCGTTTATCTGCCTGACCGTCTCCGGCGCGGGAAGATTCGCTTCTTCCAAGAGGCTTGCGACAATATCCCTAACTTCTGGATTTGGCTCTACGTTTCCAGGTATTCCTGGCGTCCTTCTGCAGAGATTAGTCGTCAAGACTTTATTTAGTGAATCGGCCACCACGCGAGGGGCGAACTTCATATTTGATAAAGTTGTTCCGAGAAAGGCGACTGCGGTGCCAGGATGCTCATAAATCTCTCTAACCAGAAATTGTTGACTGACTGAGAGTGACGCAAAAGTTATTTTGGTAGCAGCAACAATCGGCGTATTTGGCAGCGAACGTGACAATGAAGCGGGCGATGGGACATTCCTTTTCCTTGAAGCAATCAGCAGCGCCAAGGCCAGGAACAGCGAAGAAGCTACAGTTGGCGATAAGATGAGCCAGAACCTAAGTGTAGACGGATCGGTCATCGGAGATGGTGCCTTTCCACTCGCTGCAACCTGTGCTGTTTGCTGCTTAGGAAACTCTCCTCTGTAAACAGTCCATCCGTTGAACACCGTTGACAGGACCGTCGCAATAATTCCGATTCTGACCCAATTGTCGATATGCATGGGCAACTTCTCCTCAGAGACGGCGAGTCTGGCAACTCCTTGCCGCCTCTGAGTTTACCACCACAGGTGAGCCAAGTAAGTTGTCGCCGTTCGTTTGGTAATTTCGCTCGTTGCGCTCCAATCGCGATTTTGTTTGTTGCGCCCAACCTTGCGATCTTAGACGGAGGATGGGGGTGCTGGCGGGGAGGGGAATTGGAAGGTGGTCAGGGGGAAGGAGATCGGGGTGGAGGAGTGTTGTGATCGAGCGGTCTAAGGCCGAAGTTCCGGTACCCGGTAGGTCAACAATTCCCGAAACATTCGCAGCGCCAGATGCTTCCCCAGAGCTGTGGCCATAAACCAGTCGCGGAGCGCTTCGAGAATCGGCTGGTCGAGTTGCAGCATCCGCCCACTTTGCAAGGAACTGCGCACGATCATTGTCGCGCGCGGAATTCGGAGTCGCTCATATTCGCGCAGGGCGGCTTGCACGGGTTGGATACGGCGGATGCAATCCGCGAGCACGACGGCGTCCTCGATCGCCTGGCACGCACCCTGGCCGAGGTTCGGTGTAGTCGCATGAGCCGCATCGCCTAGAAGCGTGACGCGGCCGCGTCCCCACCAGCGGAGCGGCGGCCGATCGACAATGTCATTCTGCAAGATCGCGCTTTCCGGGGTGCTCGCAATCACCCGAGGGATGGGAGCCGCCCAATGCCGACACAGCGCGACGATTTCCGCCTTGGACTTTTTGGTCCCCGAAGGCGCCTTCTTGGTGAGGAACCAGTAGAGCTGTCCTTCGCCGCACGGCCAGAGCCCGAACTGAGACCCCGCGCCCGCAGCAAGCAGGGCCGTGCGATCCGGAAGCACTCCAGGCTCGCCACAGACGCCCCGCCAGCACGTATAGCCGGCGTATCGCGGCGCTTCGGCTGCATGGAGCCGCTCGCGGATCACGGAGTTGATGCCATCGGCGGCCACCAGAAAATCTCCCTCGATCCGCTCGCCGTCTTCTAATATCGCCGCCGAGTCGTCGAAATCACGGCAGGGCGCACTGGTCCGGACCATCTCAGAAGGCAGCTCTTCAAGGAGAATTCGCTGCAAGATCGCCCGATGCACGCAAACGCAATCCGCTCCGGCGGTGCGGCTTAGATCCGAAAACTCGGTGATTGCAACGAGCCTCCCCGATAAGCTCTGGGACACATTACGATCGATCCCCGAGGCTGCTGCCCAAACTCGATCCTCGACGCCAAGTTCACGGAGCGCGTTCATCGCGTTCGACCAGAGTGAAAGACCCGCTCCGACCTCGCGAATGTGAGAAACGCGCTCGACGATCAGAGGCTCCACTCCGACGCGCCGCAGCGCGACCGCCGCGGCGAGGCCACCAATTCCAGCGCCGACCACCACTGCTCGCATCAGAAGTAAGTCTAGCGCCGCAAGAAAGGGGATACGAACCAGAAGTCCCGTTGGAAGAAGTTACTCGCGGAAGTTGTGGAGGGTTAGTGAGAGAGAACCCGCCGGAAGAGACCCACTGGTCCCCAATCGCCCGCTAATAGGGGGATGTCGTGGTTGGCTGCTAGATGTATACTCTTCCGCAAGGCCCAGGAGGTATAACACTCGATGAAATTACGGGGAAGAGTTTCCAGACACTTACTAGCCTTGTCCGCGCTGCTTTGCGGATCGGCCGCACTTGCCGATAACGCACTGACCGTAAGCCCGACCTCGATCAGCTTAAAATACGTCATTGGTACGGATAAAGCTCCGAAGCAAACAGTCCATGTCGGCACGACTGGAGCTTCGAGCGCAGCCGTTGTTTCGCTCATCAACGAAGGCACTCCGGCCAATTTTCTGAACGTGACGCCAGTTGGCTGCCAGGCTACTCCGTGCGATTTCACCGTGGCCGCGGCTTCGGATGCAGCGGCTCAACGCGTGTTGGACAAGCTAACTCCCGGCGTCCAGTACACGGCCAGCTTTCAGTTCATCGGCAGTGCCGGTGTTCCAAACTCGCCGGTCGTGAACGTGACGCTGGCGGTGGAGGCCGCACCAAGCCCGATGATCCAGCTAAGCCCGACCTCGGCTTCGTTAGTGGCTCCGGTATGTTCGGCGACGCCGTCCGCCCATACCGCACCCGGCAACGCCCCCACGCGCGAGCCGGTCGCGCACGACACTCCAACCATCCCTATTGCGCCTTTGTGTTACCAAGCGTCCGTGCCGATTACGGTCAAATCGATCGACGGCCACTCGCACACATTCACCGTGACATTGTCTTCGCCTGACCTGTCGGTGGATCAACCGTCTGGTACGGTATCTGGCACGGACGAATCAGTAGTCCACGTTTGGTGGAACGACCAAGGAGAGAAGCCGGGGCCTTCCACGGGGGCGGTTACCTTTGTATCCGACACTGGAGCTACAACCAGCGTCTCCTTGATCAAAAACGTTACTGACGAGGCGATTCTCGAACTAAGCGAGCCCTCATTGACGTTCCATTATCAAGACGGCGGACTATTGCCCGCGCCCCAATATTTATCGTTGGACGTGATCGGTCCGGCAACATCGTATACGAGCACAATCGTCGAAGGGACCTCGAACCCTTGTCCCAAGGGTCTGGTCCTGTTCACGCCCGATACTGGCAGTCTGGAATCCGGACATGTGAACATAGTTGTTGCGCTCGATGGGACGGTGAGCGTCACAGGTCCGTGCACGAATATTTTGCAGGTGAGTGCGTCCAACGCGTTTAACCCCGTGCTGACCGCCCTCGTCTCAGTAAATGTCTCGTCGCAACCCGCTCTTGTTTACAGGACGGCTCGAGGTTACTTCTCTGGGCCGGAAGGCTCCGTCACGATCCCCGCCACTGGTACGATCAACGTCTCGATTGAGGCCTCGGACGCCAGCAACGTGCCCATATCCCTGGGGAACATACCCTCCTGGGCATCCGCCAAGCTTTCCGGCACGGTCACTCCAGCCGTGCTTACTTTAAGCTCTTCACCGGCGCTGGATACCAATGGCTCATTCGCCGGCGACTTGAAAATCACCTCCACGGGGGCTTCTAACAGCCCCCTCGACATGCCGGTTGACATGACGGTAGGTCAAGGTCAGGGAGGCGACTTTTCAGCGTTTCCGCCGGCGTCTTTTTTTGACATCTTTGTCGACGTGTCTACGCCTCAGCATCAGGACTTGAGGATTTCGGGTCCAGCCGGCACTTATGATGTGGCAACAGGGCCGCCGTTCAGTGCCCCAACAGCCGTCACTCTGCCGAACACGGGGTTTGCCGTCGTGCCAGTGACGGTCACTCCAGGCGGACTTCCAGGCACAACGGTGGGTGCGTTGTCGCTCCTGGTCCCTGGCATCTCCAGCACGGTGCTCAGCGTCCCAATTACGGCGAACGTCACCCCCCACAATCTCGTGATTGAGGATGAAGCACAGCCCGTCGAGCCTGATCTCTGCACCTGCACATCGTGCTCGTGCCCTGTTGAGTCGTCGCTCATGTTCTTTAGAGATTCATTCACGCCAGCCGATCCTGAATTTAGCGTGTCTGCCACCACCTTAGGCGGCACAGCGAATGTCTTGAGCGTCTCTCCAGGCACTCTCAACCTACTGGAAGGGGGGACTCCATCCGCGATCCTTCGTCAGATCAACCCGGGAACGCCACCTGGGACTTACGTGGGCACCGTGAACTTAACCCTGTCAGGCTCGACGAGTCCCATTGAGTTTCCATGGGTTGCCAGGATCCCTTCGTCGACGCGGAAAAGCTCACTCGACGTCCGAGCGCTGCCCCTCTACAGTCAGCGGACTTCTTCCTCGGCTACGACCCAGGTCACCCGTTTTCACCACGACAGCGCAGACAGTGGTGTGCCATCTGCGACCGTCAGTCTGGGCGGTTCCGGCCAGTCCTACGCCGCTATCGGCCCGGATTGGGTAACGGTGACGCCCGCAACCGGCACTACGCCCCAGACGCTGACCGTCGCCGCCAATCCTACAGCGCTCAGCGTGCTCTCCCCAGGCAGCTACGCCGGCGCTATTGTTATCGCAGTCTCTTCGGACCCGTATACTTGGACCATACCGGTGAATCTCGTGATCGGCGCCGCGCCTTCCGTTGCTGTGGTGAACGCGGCCTCGGGCCACTTGGGGTCCGTGTCGCCCGGCGAGATTGTCAGCATTTTCGGCGCGAACATCGGGCCGTCCACACCGGCCGGACTGACGCTCACGCCTGCGGGGACCGTTTCCACAACTTTGAACAACACACAGGTTCTATTTGACGGCGTTGCCGCGGCGCTCACCTATGCCGGGAGCGGCCAAATTAACGCCATCGTGCCTTACGAGGTTGGCGGGAGGCACTTCACGAGTGTGACCGTCCGAAGCAGCGGAGCCGAAACCGGGGCGACTGTGCTCGCGGTAGCGGACTCGGCACCAGGCATCTTCGCCGCCCAGGGCGGGACCGGGCAGGGCGCAATTCTAAACCAGGACAACTCGTACAACGCAGCGTCTAACCCCGCCGCGGCGGGATCGACCATTACGATCTACGCGACCGGGGAGGGACCGCTGACACCCTCGGTGCCGACCGGTTCGGTCACGTCTTCTACAGGACCAACTTTCCCGGCGCCCGTCGCTCCCGTCTCGGTCACGATTGCGGGCAAGGCGGCGGTGACCACCTACGCAGGTGAAGCCCCGGGCTTCGCCTCCGGCGTTTTCCAACTCGACGTGACGATTCCAGCTGGTACTGCTGCCGGAGCGCAGCAGGTGGTGGTGACCGTCGGCAACAACGCTAACGCCGCGCAGAACGTAACTGTTGCTGTCAAGTAGGTTCAACGCATCAAACATCAGGAATAGCGATCCCGCGGCCGGCGGCGACGGATTTGGCGCGGTGGAAGATGACGTCGGGAATCTCCAAGGTAGTGTTCGTGTTTCGACGCTGTCATATTTATGGGAGGGTCAAACCGGTTACACGTCCGGTTGAAGATTCGAAGCTGTATCGCAACGGCTCCCCCTTTAGTCCCGCCGGGGCTTTCGCAATGTACGAATCCTGCCAGCATTGTCGACGGTCTTGATGTGACGCAGCGGATCACCCACGTATTCATCGATGGAGCGGCGGCCTTCCTCGTCTTCGATTGTGACAATCACTTGCCTGCCGCGGCTCTTAGCTGAGTATCGGGCCGTAAGCGTTCGGAACTGCGAAACGGAAGCTCCGTGCTTTGCTGATATATCCGCCAAGACGCGGCGATAAAGATGGACGGCCTTGCAGAGCGGTTCGGAGGCACGTCCGGCTACCAGTGTTCCCTCGAGAAAATCCACGGTTATGAGACCTGCTGGGCTTCTCTCAGCTTCCCCGAAGACATCGGTTGCATAGTAGCCAATCGGAAAACCTAACCCACTAGCGAACGAGTCTGCGACGTTGTGCGCTATGGACCTGAGCTTATCGTGCTTCACGCGTCGACCGATAGGAACATCTTAACCGGAGCGGCGCGGGTTTGCGCGACGGTGGAGCCGATTGAAAGGTCTGTGTGCGGCGGGACTAGTTCCGGAGGGGCTTGCCGGTTTTCAGCATGTGCTGCATGCGGGCTTGCGTTTTTGGGTTGCCGCAGAGGCTGAGGAAGGCTTCGCGTTCGAGATCGAGGAGGTATTGCTCGGAGACGGTTTGTTCGCCGATCAGGCAGCCGCCGCTTAGGACGTGGGCGAGTTTGTCGGCGATGGTCATATCGTAGTCGGTGATGTAGCGGCCCTGGTGCAGGGTCCATGCGCCTAGTTTGAGCAGGGCGTACGCGCTTTCGCCGCCGACTTTGATGTCGGTGCGCGGGGCGCCGGGGGAGTAGCCGGGGACGAGCGACAGCGCGAGCGCTTTGGCGTCGCCGATGAGGCGCTCGGGGTTCATGGAGATTGAATCTTCGCGCTTGAGGAGGCCCAGCGACTTGGCGTCGTCGGCGCAGGTGGAGACTTTGGCCATGCCGATCAGTTCGAAGATGCGGCGAGGGTCTTTCAGGCGTAGGAGCAGTTCCTTGCAGCCGCCGCCGGCGGGGATGACGCCGACGCCGACTTCGACCAGGCCGATGTAGGTTTCGGCTGAGGCCTGCGAGCGCGCGGAGTGTAGGACGATTTCGCAGCCGCCGCCTAAGGCGCGGGCGAAGGGGGCCGAGACTACGGGCTTCGCGGCGTACTTCAGCGCCATGGTCATCTGCTGGAAGCGTTGGACGGCCAGGCCCAGCTCTTCCCAATCGCCTTCCTGCGCGGCCAGCAGGACCAGCATCAAGTTGGCGCCCGCGCTGAAGTTCTCGCCTTCGTTGGCGATCACCATCGCTTGGAAGTTGCGGTTGGTTTCTTCCAGGCCGGCGTAGAGCATGGCGATGTTGTCTTCGCCGAGCGTGTTCATCTTGCTGTGAAACTCGACGCAGAGCACGCCGTCGCCGAGATCGATCAGCGATGCGCCGGGATTGTCGAGCACCACGCCGTGGGTGCGCTTGCGGTCGGTCAGCGCAATGATGCCGGGGCGCGGCTCGATGGGTTGGTGCGTGTTGGTGCGGAAGTCGAAGTATTCGGTTTGCGGGCGGTGCGGCTCGGGCTGCTTGTAGAGCGCGATGACGCCGCGGGTGAGCACGTCCTTAATGTTGGCGGGAAGCGTGCGGCGGTCCATTTCGAGGCGCGTGACGACGTCGAGGAAGCCGAGCGAGTCCCACAGCTCGAAGGGGCCGAGCTTGTGTGCGTAGCCCCAGCGCATGGCGCGGTCGATTTCGACGATGCGGTCGGCGATTTCGGGGATGCGCTCGGCGGCATAGAGGAAGAGGTCGCTGAAGACTTTCCAGAGGAAGCGGGCGGGGCGGTCCTGGGTGCGGAGGATGGTGCGCAGGCGTTCGCCGAGGTCTTCGATGTTGCGGGCGGCTTCGAGCGACGGGAAGCGGGGCTTGGCCTGCGGCTGGTATTCGAGCGTCTTCCAATCGAGCACGTGGATTTCGCGATTGTCGCCCTTGCCCACGCGTTTGTAGAAGCCTTGGCCGGACTTTTCGCCGAGCCAGCCGCGCTCGATCATTTTGTTTTGGAAGTGGAGGGGGAGGAAGCGGTCGCGCCAGGGGTCGTCGGGGACCATTTCGTAGAGGTTGTTTCCGACGAACGCCCAGACATCGAGGCCGACGATGTCGAGCAGGCGGAAGCTGGCGCTCGAGGGCAGGCCGATGAGGGGGCCAGTGAGCGCGTCGACTTCTTCGATGGTGAGGTCCTCTTCGACCATCGTTTTGGCGATGGTGCCGCCGAGGAAACTGCCGATGCGGTTGGCGATGAAGTTGGGCGTGTCCTTGGTGCGGACGACGCCTTTGCCGAGGCGGCGGTCGGCGAACTCTTCGACGTCGGCCAGGATGCGGGGGTCGGTTTCAGGGCCGGGGATCAGCTCCATCAGGTGGAGGTAGCGCGGCGGATTGAAGAAGTGGGTGCCGAGGAAGTGGCGGCGGAATTCGGGCGAGAAGCCGTCGGCGATTTTGGCGAGCGGGATGCCGCTGGTGTTGGTGGAGACGATGGCGTGGGCGGCGCGGGCGGTTTCGACTTTGCGCCAGAGGTCGCGCTTGGCGTCGAGGTTTTCGACGATGGCTTCGATGATCCAGTCGCATTCGCTGACTAGGTGGAGGTCGTCTTCGAAGTTGCCGGGCAGGATGAGCGCGGTCTTGTCGTTGGTGAAGAAGCCGCCGGGGCGCTGCTTGAGGGCGTTGTCGATGCCCTTGAGCACGGCGGCGTTGCGGTTGGGCTGGCCGGGGACGACGATGTCGAGCAGGATGGCGGGAATGCCGGCGTTGGCAAAGTGGGCGGCGATGCGCGAGCCCATGGTGCCGGCACCGAGGACCGCGACGCGACGGATGGAGCGCATAGAATCCTTGACGATTATAGCGAACGGGTGTTTTCAGGCCGCCGTTTCCCAAGACCAGATCAGGGAGCAACGACGTTGCTTGAGTTAGAATTGTGCCGTGAACAACGCTGTCCCTAAGCCGCATATACCCGAATCGTTCTTCGAACACCGACAGGTCTTCGCCGAACCGTGGGTCGAGCGGTGGGGTATTCCGAATCCCTTCATCTCGGCACTTTTCCCTCTGCTCCGAGATGCTGGCGCAGAGCTAACCGACTACTCATTCAACAATAGCGCAGCGAACGTTGGCGAAACATACCTCAACATCGCGGTTCGCAAGTTCAATGCCGGTGTACGGATTGGCCTCGATACTGTCACCTTCCTGGCAGGGAACCCATATTGGGAGATGGCGCCGCACTTGATCGCCCTTTTCGACCGAGTCTCAAGTACGGTCCACGATCTGGTAGGGCATCCCTCGAAATACCAAGAAGCTACCCTGGCATTTCATGTCACCCCCGGGCCAGCGGACTTCAAAAGCATGACGGCACGTTTCGTGAACGTGGACCTCCTAGGTGAGTGCCTATTCTATGGGGCGTCCTTGCACCGAGATGACAGCGTTCTGATAATTGACAAGTCGCTGAGGCACGAAGGTGCTGCCTTCGTACGGCTGCAACGCACGTTTCCAGGAAACGTGCTGTTTGCTGAGATTGCCTCACGTTTGTACCAAGACGAGGTTGCCGCTCTTCGATTGCTTGGTATTGCGGAGGTACCATAGTAGTCAGCCATGGCTCACGCCCTACTTGTCGCAGATCAGCACGTTAACGAAAGCTTCTTGAAACCAGCGCGCTCAGAGCTCTTTGAGCGTATGGCGACTCAGGTTTACCTTCAGACGCTGCCTATACGCGACATCGATGCGTTTATGCTATTGCCGGTGACCTTCCTGCCGCCACTTGAACTCGAAGCCCCCTTCAGTGGGCCAGCTCCGACGGTGGAAGCTCATCTTAGTCGCGCCCATGAGGTCTTAAGGGACTTAGCCAAAGCTCAGGAGATCGAAGCTCTTGATCAGAAGTTTCGTCAGGAGATGACTTGGCTGGCAGCGAACAAACATCGATACGCTGGACGCTGGGTCGCATTGGATGGCGACAGGCTGCTGGCAGAAGGTGTTACTTCGAAGGAAGTCTTCGCTAAAGTCAGTGCCGGTCCTAATCCTCCGCTTGTAATCCGGATTGAAGAGGAGGAGTTGCCGTTCGGCGGATGGTGAGAAGCGTGAAGACGTTAACTTTTGGTGTGGAGCATAGCTATTCGTATTCAGCCGCTGGAATCGAAGTTCCGGTTTGTTTGAAGATGGATAACGCCAGAAATGTTCGGCTTCACGCCAAGGTCGACACCGGCGCTGCGGACTGCATCTTCCAGAAGGACTATGCGGACCAACTGGCGATTGAGGTCGAAAAGGGTGCTCTCAAGACCTTTTGGACCGCTACAGGAAAATTCGACGCCTACGGCCACTCGTTGACCCTTTCGTGTTTTAACTGGGAATACGAGACCACGGTGTATTTTGCCGCGTCAGACGAGTATAGAAGAAATGTTGTCGGGCGATCCGGGTGGCTTCAGAAGTTCAGGCTGGCGATCATTGATCACGATACGCTCCTCTTTATCAGCCACTATGACGACCCGTGACGACATGCGCCGCGCAGTAACTTTCCGACGTCAACGACGAAGTCCACTCTTCGGCGTTCGCAATAGTTTGACAGTGCTTTAGCCCACCACTGGCAAAATCCGCGTATTTGAGCGGAGAGGTCTACTAGCGCGGTCGCCAGTTGGTAATGTCTTCATAGAGACAGCACCCGCCGGTTCGGCCCTGAAACTGCTAGGATTCGTTTCTGGACACTGCCATGCTGCCCTTTCGAAAAATATTGTTTCCGGTGGATTACTCCGAGCCGTGCAACGCTGTCGTGCCCTATGTGAAGGACATGGTGCGGCAGTTTGAGGCCGATTTGACGCTCGTTCACGCCTATGGGCTCGGCGCGTTGATGACTTTGGCCGAGGGGGAACTGGCGTTCATCGACCCGGGGCTGTCGGAGAAAGTGCAGGCTTCCGAAGAAGGGCGGCTGCGTCAATACGCGCAGGAAACCTTTCCCGGCCAGCATGTGGAGACCATTGTGGAAGTAGGCGAGCCGGCGGGCATCTTGGACCGGGTGGCGCAGCATCAGGGTGCGGACCTGGTGATGCTCGCGACGCACGGGCATGGACCGATGCGGCGGCTGCTGCTCGGGTCGGTGACGACCAAGGTGCTGCATGATTTGAGCGCGGCGGTGTGGACGGGCGTCGGGTCGGCGTTATCGGGACATGCGCCGGGCATTCCGTACCAGTCGATTGTGTGCGCGCTGGATGAGAGCGATGAGGCGGAAGTCGTGTTGAAGGCTGCGCACGCTCTGGCTTGCGCTTACCACGCGCAGCTTTCTCTATTGCACGTGGTGCAGCCGCCGATTCCGTCGCCGGAATACGATTTCGGGCCGGTGTTGAAAGAGCTGACTGAGGCGGCGCACTTTCGGTTGCGGGAGATGAAAGCGAAGCTGGGAGTGGATGCGCCGCATACCGTCGTGGATGCGGTGATCTCGGATGGCGTGCGGCAGGAAGTGCTGCGCCGCAAGGCGGACCTGGTGGTCACCGGGCGCGGGCACGCGCAGCGGACGCTCAGCCGGATATGGTCGCACCTGTATTCGATTGTCCGGGAGTCGCCTTGCCCGGTGCTGAGCATTTGAGCGCGCCCGTCAGATGTTGACGGCGCTCATGTGCTGGGCCGGGTAGCGCAGTCCGGCGGTGCTTCCTTTGGGCAGCACTTGATCGATGCGCTCCAGTTCGGCTGGGGTGAACGCGATCTCTGAGGCTTTCAGATTCTCTTCGATTCTGGCGCGCTTCTTCGCGCCGAAAATGGGGACGATGTCTTGGCCTTGCGCCATCACCCAGCCGAGGGCGACTTGCGCGGGCGTCGCGGCTTTCTGGCGCGCGAGCGCTTCGATGTGGCGGACGAGATCCAGGTTCTTGTAGAAATTTTCGCCTTCGAAGCGCGGGTGGTGGCGGCGGAAATCGTCTTGCGGGATGTCTTCGGGGCGCTTGAATTCGCCGGTCAGGAAGCCGCGGCCAAGCGGGCTGTAGGCGACGAAGCCGATTCCGAGTTCGCGAACCGTGGTGAGGATGCCGTCTTCAGGATCGCGGCTCCACAGCGAGTACTCGGTTTGCAGCGCGCTGATGGGATGGACGGCGTGCGCGCGGCGGATAGTGGCGGGCGCGGCTTCCGACAGGCCGAGGTAGCGCACCTTGCCTTGCTTCACCAGATCGGCCATGGCGCCGACAGTGTCTTCGATGGGAACTTTCGGGTCGACGCGGTGCTGGTAGTAAAGATCGATGACGCTGACGCCAAGACGCTGGAGCGAAGCGTCACAGCATTCGCGGAGATATTCGGGGCGGCCGCATACGCCGAGGAATTTTCCGTCGGGGCTGCGCTGGTTGCCGAACTTGGTGGCGAGCACAACCTGATCGCGGCGGCCGGCGATGGCCTTGCCCACCAGCGATTCGTTCTTGAAGGGGCCGTACATGTCGGCGGTGTCCAGGAAGTTGATGCCGCGCTCGAGCGCGAGATGGATGGTCGCGATGGACTCGGCTTCGTCGGCGCGGCCGTAGAACTCGGACATGCCCATGCATCCCAGGCCGATGCGGGAGACTTGCAGGCCTTGCGATCCTAATGCCACTTGTTGCATTCCCCTATTGTCGCGCGGTGGGAGCGTATATAATTCCTCGGACGGACAGAGGGAGGCGCTCATGTTGAGGACCGTGGTGCTGTTGATGGGGATTTCGGTTGCCGCGCCGGCGCAGTGGGTGAATTTGCCGCACAAGGGGATGCCGCGCACCGAAGATGGGAAGGTCGACATGATCGCGCCCGCGCCGCGCATGGCGAACGGGCAGGCGGATCTGGAGGGAATCTGGCTGGTGGACAGCCCGCGCTGGCTGCAGGATTTGACTAACGGGCTGAAGCCGGGCGATGTGGTGATGCAGGCGTGGGCCGAGAAGATTACGGCCGAACGCAAGGCGGGGCTGCATGCGAGCGAGGAGTCCGATGCCAACTGCCTGCCGCAGGGCGTGCCGAAAATCAACGCGACGCCGGTGCCGTTCAAGATCGTGCAGCAACCGGAACTGGTGGCGATTCTCTATGAAGCGTTCGGGCAGTACCGGCAGATCTTTCTGGATGGGCGGAAGCTACAGGACGATCCGAATCCGACGTGGCTGGGGTATTCGAAGGGCCGCTGGGATGGCGACACGCTAGTGGTGGAGACGACCGGGTTCAATGGCAAGGCGTGGCTGGATCAGGCGGGGCATCCGGCCACCGAAGCGCTGCACGTCACTGAGCGGTATCACCGGCGGGACTTCGGGCATCTGGATATTGGAGTGACCATCGAAGATCCCAAAGTCTACGCAAAGCCCTGGAGCACTACCGAGACCATGCACCTCCTGCCGAACACGGAAATTCTGGAATTTGTGTGCAACGAGAATGAGAAAGACGTCAGACACCTGGCTGCGAAGCCGCGGTAAGCGGGATTGCAGCGTCGACCGTAGATGCGGCCAGGGCTTCGCGGCCGAGAATGCGGCGGTGCATTCGGCCGACAGCGTAGATGCAGACGGCGAACACAGCGGGGCAGACCGCCAGCACGGCGAAGATGTAGCGCACCGGAAGACTGGTGGAGAGGATGATGCCGCCGAGAATCGGTCCGGCGACCGAGCCGATTTTCGCTACCGACGTGGCCCAGCCGGCGCCATTGGCGCGATAGGCGCTGGGGTAGAAGATCCCGCAGATGCTGTGCAGGCCGAAGTGGCCGCCCACCAGGAAGCCGCCCATCACCGCGACCAGTACCATGAACGGTGTGTGACCGATGGGGACGAAGCTTGCAGCGAGCAGCAGAATCATCGTGCCGATCGGCATGACAGTGATGGCGATGGCTCCGCGCTTGTCGGTGAAGCGCATTAGCAGAAGGCCGCCGGCGGCGCCCATGATGGAAAACAGCGACGCCACTTCGGCGGCTTCTGTTTTGGTGTACTGGAGCGCTTCAAACACGATCGGCGTCCAGTTCACCATGAAGAAGACGGCGAGGGAACTGGCGATGTAGCCGAGCCAGATTAGCGGGGTGATCCAGACGAGTTCGCCCCGGAAGAGCAGGGAAGGCCGGAAATCCTTTCTTTGCGTGCTCTCGTCGCTGACGATGAAGGACGCGCCGGCGGGAACGGTCTGATCGGGCGCGATGCGGCGGAGGATGGGGGCGATGCGCTGAGCGGCCGCTCCTTTGCTCACTAGGAAGCGAATCGATTCCGGCAGAATCGCAAACAGCACACCGGCGCAGATCAGCGAGAGCGCGCCGCCAAAAATGAACACCGATTTCCAGCCGAATTTCGGGATCAGCCAGATGGCGACAGGACCGCCGAGGCCGGTGCCGATGGAGTAGCCGATCATGATGACGGTGACAATGGTGGCGCGGTAGCGTTTGGGAACGTATTCGATGTTGAGCGCCCAGGCGAGCGGGAGCATGCCACCGAGGGGAAGGCCGTCGATCAACCGCAGCGCGAAGAGCGACCAGTAGCTATTTGCGAGCGCGAAGCACATCGTGAGGATGCCGAAGGCGGCGGTGGCGAAGATGACGGTGGGACGGCGGCCGATGCGATCGCCGACGTAGCCGAGGATGAATCCGCCGATCATGGTGCCGAGCAGGCCCATGCTGAAGATGTTGCCGAGCTGGATTTTGGTGAGGTGGTATTGGGAGCCGAAGTAGGGCGCCGCGAAGCTGATGAGGTTGCTGTCGAGGCCGTCGAAAAAGGTGATGATCCAGGAGATCAGGATCAGGCCGATGAGGAAGCGGCCCAGCTTTTGTTGCTCGATAACGCCGGAAACGTCGACGATATTGGGCTCAGACAAGCTACTACGATATCAAACGAGATCCCGAGCTTCGAGGGTTCAGGCGGCCTTGGACTTCAGGAAAAGGGCGATCTTCCGGTCGGTCTCGCGGATGTGGTGGCGCAGCCAGTCTTGCAGGAATTGAAGAAGGCCGACTGTGACAGCGACGTGGCCGGTCTCGAAGTCTCTTTGAAACTCCACGACCTTCGCGGTCAAAGAGTCGTGATTGGCTTTGTGCTGGGCATAATCGGGATAGTTGTGCGCCTTCATGAGGCGCTCCTCGGTTGCGAAATGCAGCTTCGTATAGGAGATCAATTCTGCCAGCGTCTTGGAAAGGATGTTTTTGCCTTTGCCGGAGATCATGGCGGTGTGCAAATCGCCGGCGAGCACGAAGAGTCTTTTGTGCTGGCTGTCGATCTCGGCGTGACCCACGCTGTATTCAGGTTTCCAATCGAACATGCTCATGCTGAGCATATCGGCTCGATTCCCGGAAGTAATAGTACGGACTAATTCTTGCGCAAGGACGCCGCGACCTTGGCGCCGTATTCGACGGCCTTGGCGAGGATGGCGCGGGAATCCAGCGTCAGTGAGCGTCCGTCGCGCACGATGGGCTTACCGTTCACCATCACGTCTTCGACATCGGAGCCTTTAAGCGCGTAGACAATCTGCGAATACACATTATAAAGGGGCACAGCATGCGGGCGGTCCAGCCGCAGCGTGATCATGTCGGCGCGCTTGCCGGTTTCGAGCGAGCCGATTTGCTTGTCGAGTCCGGCGACGCGCGCGCCCAGAATGGTGGCCATGGCGACGGCTTGCTCGGCGGGAATGGCGGTGGGATCGCCCGTGCTCACCTTTTGTAGATCCGCAGCAAGGTTCATTTCTTCCATCAGGTCGAAATCATTGTTGCTGCCGGCCGGGCCGTCGGTGCCGACGCCGACCGGGACGCCGAGCTTCAGCAGTTTCACCACGGGCGCGACGCCGCTGGCCAGCTTCATGTTGCTGGACGGGCAATGCGCGATCCCTGTGCCGTGCTCTTTCAGGATGCGCATGTCGGCATCGTCCAGCCACACGCCGTGCGCGGCGATGGTGGGGCCGTTGAGAACGCCAAGCTGATCCAGCAGGCCGGTGGGCGTAAGATGGCGCGCCTTCATGAGGTCGTCGTTCTCCTGCTTGGTTTCCGACAGGTGGATCACCAGCGGCACGTGATATTTGTTGGCCAGCGCGCGCGAGGCTTTCAGCGTGAAGTCGGTGTTGGTGTAGACGGCGTGCGGAGCGGGAGCGGCGACGATGAGCGGATCGCCGCGGTATTGCTGGAGGAATTTCTCGGTAAAACGCAGCGAGTCCTGAGGCGTGGGCGCGTCCGGCGTTTTGAACTTCATGATGGTTTCGCCCAGCACGCCGCGCATGCCCGCCTCTTTTGTCGCTTTCGCGACCTGGTCTTCGTAGTAGTACATGTCGACGAAGGTGGTGGTGCCGGAAAGCATCATTTCCAGGCAGGCCAGCCGGGTTCCCCACAGAACGAACTCCGGCGTGACGTTGCGGGACTCGGCGGGAAAGATGTAGTTCTGGAGCCAATCCTGGAGGCGCAGGTCGTCGGCGATGCCGCGGAACAGCGACATGGCGGCGTGGGTATGGGTGTTGATCAGGCCGGGCATGAGGATGGCGTCCGGGCGGTCCAGGTGCTGGCGGGCTTGAAACTGCTTCTCAATGTCGGCGAGCTTGCCGACGCCGACGATGTTCTGGCCCCGGATGGCCACAGCGCCATCGTTGATCAACCGGCGCTGTGCGTCCATGGTCACGACGTAGCGGGCGGTGTAGATCCAGTCGGCGGGCTCGGCCCACGCGCCCGGCGACAACAATAGAAACAGGAGAACTGTACTAAATAAACGACGCATCGAAGGGCCTCGGGAAAAGATCTTTCAGCCGGAACGTTTCGGATTTACCGTGCAGGTTAACCAGTGTGAGCTCGGTATCGCCCAGAAACTCCCACAGAATCTGACGGCAGGCGCCGCACGGCGGGGTCAGTTCGTCGGTGTCGGCGGCTACGGCGATACGGCGGAACTTGCGCGCGCCTTCGGAGATCGCCTTGAAGACGGCGACGCGCTCGGCGCAAATCGTCAGACCGTAGGTGGCGTTTTCGACGTTGCAGCCGGTGAAGATGCGGCCGTCGTCGGTTTCCAGCGCGGCACCCACGCGAAATTTGGAGAAGGGAGCGTGCGCGTGGTCGCGGGCGGCGATGGCAGCTTGGGTCAACTCGCTCATAGCTGCGGCAGCATTGCCCTCAAGAACCGGGCCAGCGTCCCTTGGACTTTGCGGCCGGCTTCCAGCACTTCTTCATGATGGATCTTTTGCGGCAGGATTCCGGCCGCCATATTCGTCACGCAGGAGATGGCCAGCACTCGCATGCGCAAATAGTTTGCGACGATTACCTCGGGAACGGTGGACATGCCCACCAGGTCCGCGCCAATGGTGCGCAGGTAGCGGATCTCCGCGGGTGTTTCATAACTGGGGCCGGTCATCGCGGCGTAAACGCCTTCGGCCAGTGGAATTTTCAGCTTCTCCGCCACCTGGTGCGCGATGGACCGGTAGCTGGCTGAATAGGCATCGCTCATGTCGGGGAAGCGCGGGCCAAGAGAATCGTCGTTGGGTCCGATCAGCGGGTGGGTGTGCTGCAGGTTGATGTGATCGGAAATCAGCACCAACGAGCCGGGGCGGTAGGAAAGGTTGATGCCGCCGGCGGCGTTGGTGAGCACGATGGAACGTACGCCGAGCCGGTGCAGCACCTGGACACCGAAGGTCACTTGCGACGGCGTGTAGCCCTCGTACAGATGGCTGCGGCCGGCCATCACTACGACGTCCAGTTCGCCGATCTTTCCAAAGACCAGCTTGCCGGCATGTCCCGCGGCGGTCGAAAGCGGCCAATCCGGAATTTTCGAGTAGGGAATTTCGATGGCATCGCTCAGTTCGTCGGCGAAGGCGCTTAAGCCGCTGCCCAACACCACGGCGACGCGGGGTTCGCGGCTCGTCTGCAGGCTGATGTAATCAACGGTCGGTTGCATCAATGGATCAACATGCCTGCAATACAGGCCGACATGAAATTCGCCATAGTTCCGGCCGCCACGGCGCGCAATCCCAGCCGCGCCAGGTCGGACTTGCGGCTCGGAGCCAGGGCTCCGATGCCGCCGATCTGGATGGCAATCGAGCTCAGGTTGGCGAAACCGCACAGAGCGTAGGTGGCAATGGTGAACGAGTGCGGATCGAGGCGCGACTTCATGGGCCCCAATTGCTGGAACGCTACGAATTCGTTGGTAACGAGCCGTGTTCCCAGCAGGTTTCCGATGGAGCGGCAGTCGTTGAAGCTGACACCCAACAGCCACGCGACGGGCGCAAACAGGTAGCCGAAGATTTGCTCCATCGAGGTATGGAAATAGCTCAGGATTCCGTCGCACATCGCAATCAGAGCCAGGAAGGCGATCAGCATGGCCGCGATGTTCAGCGCCAGATGCAGGCCGTCACCGGCGCCGCGGGCCGCCGCGTCGATCAGGTTGACTCCCGGACGCTCGATGGCCACCTTCACGGTTCCAGCGGTAGCGGGCTTGCCCACTTCCGGCGAGAGAATCTTGGCCAGCATGATGGTGGCCGGCGCGGTCATGATCACGGCCGTTAGAAGATGGCGCGGCTCGACATGCGCCATCACCACGTAGGCGGCCATGGTGGCTCCCGAAACATGCGCCATGCCGCTGACCATGATGGTGAACAATTCGGATTCGGTCAAACCTTCGAGGAACGGACGGATGGTGATGGGCGCTTCGGTTTGACCCATGAAGATGCTGGCGGCCACATTGGTGGACTCGGCGCCGCTCGCTCCCATGACGCGCTGCATGATGATGGCCATGGCCTTCACCGCCAGTTGCATCACGCCGAGGTAATAAAGAACCGCAAACAGGCTGCAAATGAAGATGACGATGGGCAGCACCTGGAACGCGAAGATGGCCGGCTGGCTGCCGCCCAGTTGATCGCCGAAGACAAACTTGCTCCCAACCTGTGTGTAAGCGATGATCGCGTTGATTTTGTCGCTGAGGATTTCGAATCCTCGCGCGGCCGGCGTGCGCAGCACGATAAACGCGAAGGTGAGTTGCAGGCCCAAGCCCCACAAGATCAGAGACGGGCGTATGGCGCGCTTGTGCTTGGAGAACACGAAGCACACCAGGAGAATCGCGAGGATCCCCAAAACGCCCGTGAACCGCTGCATGAAGCCGTCAGCTCACTACTTCTAGGATCAGTTCGCGCTCTTCGGGTTGCTGTGCGGAAATGCGGAAGGCGTCTTCGATCTGGTCGGCGGCCTCCTCCACGTTGTCTTCCCGCGTATAGTACAACCGGCAAAGCACGGCGCCGGCGTCCACTTTCTGGCCGACCTTGACTTCGAGAATGACGCCCACCGCCGGGTCGATCACGTCTTCTTTCGTGTTGCGTCCGGCGCCGATCTTGGCCGACGCCAGGCCGATGTCTTCGGCGGCGATGGCGCTGACATAGCCGGCGCGCGGGGAGGTGATTTCGCGCGCGCCCGTCGCGTTGGGGAGCAGATCGAAGCGATCGAGGACTTGCGGATTACCGCTTTGCGCCTCGATGACATCCTTGAATTTTTTGTAGCCGGAACCATCCAGCAGCTTTTGCTGGGCCAGCTCGCGTCCTTCATCCAACGTATGGGAGATCTTGGCGAGGAAGATCATGCGGGCGGCCAGTTCCAGAGCCAGGCGCGTGAGATCGGTTGGCCCGGCGTTCTGCAGGGTCTGAGAAACCTCCATCACTTCGAGCGCGTTGCCGACGGCGTATCCGAGCGGCTGATTCATGTCCGTGATCAGCGCCTGCACGCGCTTGTCGGCGCGGCGTCCGATGCCGACCATCATTTGCGCCAGCCGGCGCGCGTCCACCTGGCGTTTCATGAAAGCGCCGCTGCCCACTTTGACATCGAGAACCAGGGCATCCATGCCTTCGGCCAGCTTCTTGGACATGATGGACGAGGCGATTAGCGGGATGGACTCCACGGTCGCGGTGGCGTCGCGCAGCGAGTACAGCTTGCCGTCGGCGGGCGCCACTTCCACGGTCTGCCCCATGAAGGCCAAGCCGTGTTTCTTGAGTTGTTCGCGGAATTCATCGACGGTCAAATCGGTGCGGAAACCGGGAATGGACTCGAGCTTGTCCAAGGTGCCGCCGGTATGTCCCAGGCCGCGCCCCGACATCATCGGCACCACGACGCCTGCCGCAGCAGCCAGCGGAGCGGCAATCAAGCTGGTCTTGTCTCCGACTCCGCCGGTTGAGTGCTTATCGACCTTTACACCCGGGACCGAACTCAGATCGATCGTTCCGCCGCTGCGCACCATGCAATCGGTTAGTGCGCTCACTTCCCGGTCTGTCATCCCGGCAAAGAAGACGGCCATGAGGAAGGCGGACATCTGGTAGTCCGGAATTTCATTCCGGCAGTAGCCGTCAACCAGCGCGGCGATCTCTTCTGGCGATAATTCTTCACCATCTCGTTTTCGGTGGATCAAATCGACAGTTCGCATTATAGGTTCTTCAGCGTACCATCTTATGTAGTTGAAAGTAAAGGATTCGCTGATCCGTATCGAGCGCGTGCCTGGCTTGATCTGGCCGGATTCGCCCGGTCGAGTGAAATCCGGCCACCCTGGACACCGGATTTTTCCAGTGATATACTTTCGCCCCAAGAAGAGTTGTAAGCCGGCGGTTTCCTCTCGTAACGGGCGCCGACCGGAGAAAAGGGGATTTTCATGAAGGCCACGTCGCTTTTGCGCTGGGCTGTGGTTGCTGTTCTTGTATTTTCGTCCTGGAATGCGCTGCTCAAGGCCCAGTCGGCCGGAACAGGCGCGCTCACCGGAACCGTCACCGATCCTTCCGGGGCCGTTGTGCCCGACGTGACGGTAACCATTGTTAATTCTGAAACGAACCAGACGCGAAGCGTCACCACCGGAAGCGACGGTGTGTACAAGTTCACGTTGCTGACACCGGGTTCGTATAAAGTTCGGTTCGCGGCCAGCGGGTTCAAGACGTCTGAAGTCGCCTCCGTGACGGTAAACGTCACCGAAACGCCGGTGCTGGACCGCACTCTGGAAGTGGGCGCGGCCAACGAGCAAGTAACCGTGGAGGCGACGGCCGAGACACTGCAGACCGCGAGTTCCACACTGGGAACGGTAGTGGGGCAGCATGCCGTGGTTTCGCTGCCGCTGACCAACCGCAACTACACCCAGATCCTGAGCCTGTCGGCGGGCGCCAACGTCAGCGTGAACAACGCGTCCGCGTTCGGCAAAGGATCGCAGGATGTCAGCGTCAACGGCGCCAACACCAACCAGAACAACTATCAAATGGACGGCGTGAACATCGACAATTTCGCCGGCAACAACCTGGGTGCCGACGCCGGGATTTACGTTGGAATTGGAATCCCCAACCCGGACGCACTGCAGGAGTTCAAGATTCAGACGTCGACTTACGACGCCAGTTATGGACGCAACCCGGGCGCAAACGTAAATGTCGTTACTAAGTCCGGCAGCAACGCCTGGCACGGTTCATTGTTTGAATTCTTCCGCAATACGGACTTGAACGCGGTAGACTTCTTCCGCAATCGCGCCGGCGGCTCCAGGCAGGTGCTCAACCAGAACCAGTTCGGCGGCACCGTGGGCCTGCCGATCAAGAAAGACAAGCTGTTCGCCTTCTTGAGCTATCAGGAGACGCGGCAGATCAACGGCGTGGGCACCAACGGCTACTCGACGCCGACGCTGCCGCCGATCCCGTCGGGCGACCGTAGCGCGGCAGGCTTCCAGTCTGCCTTGGGCGCGGCCTGGTGTCCGGCGAATCATCCGGGCAATTCGCGCTATACGACCGTGGCGGGCGGCGTGCAAGTGGCCTGCGACGGCTCGAACATCAACCCAGTTGCTCTCAATTTTTTGAACCTGAAATTGCCCAACGGCAGTTACTATATTCCTGGATCCACCAACGGCGGCTTCCAACTGGTGCCTTTCAGTCAGCCGGCCCGCTTTACCGAACATCAGGCCGTGGCGAACGTCGATTATGTGATCAACAACCAGCACACGTTATCCGCGCGGTTCTTCACGTCCCAAGATCCTCAGACCATTCCGTTCTCGTCAGCCAACGGCGAGTTGCCGGGCACTCCCGCCAGCTACCTGTACGCGAATACAAATGCGGCGCTCAAGCTCACTTCGATTTTGACGAACACTCTGGTCAATGAAGCGCGCTTGTCCTATCAGCGCAACCTCGCGTCCAACTCGAATGGAGTGCCATACACCGCTACGCAGTTGGGGATGACGCCGATTAATCCGGCGATCCCGGTCATGAATCCGATTACGATTCAGGGCTTATTTAACGTGGGCGGCAGCATCAGTGACGATGTATTTGATCCGACGGATCAGTTCCAGATCGCCGACACGATTTCGTGGTCTCACGGCCGGCACACGATTCGCGCCGGGTTTGAGGCCGAACATATTAACTGGGACATCGTGTTCAAAGGCATCGAGCGCGGCAACACGACCATCTACTCTTTCCCGGACTTTCTGATCGGGCGGGCGGGCTGCACGCCGGGCGACGCCACCTGCAATCCTGCGAATCCGGGCAACACCACGGGCACGGCGTTGAGCAACATCGCGTCCTGTTTGTTCTGCGTGCTCAGCGGCCCGGACGGCATCATCCACGGATATCGCGCCAACAACCTGAGCGCGTTCGTTCAGGATGACTACAAGATCACAACTCACCTGACGCTGAACCTGGGCGTGCGCTGGGAATACGACGGAACGCTCAGCGACAAATACGGCAACCTCACCAACGTCTGGCAGAGCCAGGTTCTGAAACAAGCTGTGCCAGGCAATTCACCCGCCACTGGCAGTTTGTCCGGATACGTCGTGCCGTCGAACTTCACCGGTGCTGTCCCCTCGGGCGTGTTGAAGTCCAACAGGAATCTTCCCGTCCAGAGTGGCCCTCCGGCGGACAACTTCGCGCCGCGCTTTGGATTTGCGTGGCAACCCTTCGGAAGCGGGCGGATCGTGGTGCGCGGAGGAGTCGGACTCTTTTATGACCGCATCGGCGGCAACCTGTTCGTCCATTCGGTGGAGCAGGGCAACCCTTACGCTGTAACCCTCGACTACGCGGGTCCGGCCGCGCAGCCGGCCAGCCTGCAGCAGTTGTTCCCGGCTGCGACCTTGTCCTTCATTCCGCGTTGGGTGGACTTCACTACCGGCAAGACGTCGAACCTCAATCTGCCCTTCATCGACGAGAACATCCACACGCCGCTGGTGCGCCAATACAACTTCGGCGTGCAATGGGAGTTTATTCCGACCTGGGTGTTGGACTTGGGTTACGTGGGGTCGAGCGGAATCAATCTAGCCGACTACAATCACAACTACAACACGGCGTTATTGGCCAGTCCGTCCAATCCGATCAATGGCGTGACTACCAACACGGTCTCCAACGCCAATCTGCGCGTGCCCTATCTCGGTTTCGCCGCCAGCGGTTTCCAGGGAACGGGATTCGACGGGATTTCCAATTACAACAGCCTGCAGGTTACGGTCCGCAAGCAGCTTTCGCACGGCGTCTCAGTGCAGGCAGCCTACACCTGGAGCAAGAGCCTGACGGACTTGATTGGCTACGGCGCCAACGGGAACGATGCCAGCGACGTGAGGCAGCAATACGGACCGGCGTATTACAACCGCCCGCAGCGCTTCATCGTGAACTATAGCTGGGATCTCCCGTTTGGCCATCCCTCCGGCGTTTTGGGCAAGTTAGCCGAAGGCTGGAATCTTTCGGGCGTCACAGTCGCGCAGGACGGTACGCCGCTCACGCTGACCGATTCGCGCGCTGGCACTATCTTCGGAGTGAGTGGGCCTTCGCCGACCTCGCCAACACTGAGTACTGTTACGTTTGGCGCGTTCAACGTTGGGCGCGCCCAGATGTGCAACGGCGCCAGCTACGGCAGCATTACCACTTCCGGCGGGATCGAAAGCCGGCTGGGCGGAGCGAGCGGTGGGCCGGGCTACTTAAGCGCCAGCGCGATTTGCGCGCCTCCGGCCATTGGCAACGGGTTTGGTTATGGCAATTCCGGCGTGGGCATCGTGCTGGGGCCGCCGCAGTTCAATTGGGACTTGTCGCTGGTGAAGACCACCAGGATCACCGAGCGGCAGACGATTCAATTGCGGACGGAGTTCTTCAACGCTTTCAACCATCCGCAGTTCAACAACCCGGGCACCGCGATTTCGACGGCGGCAACCTTTGGCGTGATTACGAGCGAAAGCGTGAATCCGCGGCTGATTCAGTTCGCGCTGAAATATTCGTTCTAGGCGCGCTGCAATAGCGGCCGGAGGTCGCGGACGGATTTGAGCTGATCGAGATTCAGTACGGTCTCGATCAGCTTCGAGCATTTGGTCTCGCCGAGGATCGGTTCCATCAAGTCGCGGCTCTTGTCGACGACTTCCTGGCGGGTCATCGGATTTTCTTCGGTGCCGCGCACGGCGTCGACTCGTTGGGTGAAGGTTGTGCCGTCGTTGAGCGTGACCTCGACGATTGCGACGCGCGCGGGCAGCAGGCGCTCCAGTTCGGCGTCCTGGACAAGCTGGATCTTTGCGCGCTCGCGCTGGATGGCCGCGTCGTGCATGCGCGCCTTGTCGTGCGCCGCCTTGAACGACGCTGTCTTGTCCAGCAGCATCACGGCCACCATGTACTGCATGCAGATGTCCGGCATCTCGCGGTTGTTCACCAAGGCGGCTTCGCTCGAAGCGACGCGGACCACCACTTTCTTCACCTGATCAGCTTGAAATTGGTGCTTCTTCAAGAGCGCCTGTAGCGCGTCCATGGGCGCCTGGATGGGCGAACCGACGCTCCACTTCTTGATATTGGTGCGCACGATTTCGAAGCGTTCGCCGAGCTTGTCTATGAGCTTGTGCGGGTCGGCGTTGGGCGCATAATCCGTGACGAAATTGTCCGGACCGGACAAGACATCGTCGACGCCGGTGCCGCCCGCTTGCACGATCAGAGCGGCCGTGACGCCATTGCGTGCGGGCATTCCGGCGAATAAGAAGGCTTTTTCGATGTGGTCCGTGTCGCGCTGCCAGACCTTGATGCCGGAGCCCTGCTGCGATGCGTAGTCCAACAGCCAGCGCATTTGTTGGTCGCTCAAGCTGGCGGCGCATCCTGCTGCGGCGGCGGAGCCAAAATTTCCCGAGAGAGCGTGCGTGCTGATGTGCGTAGCAGTTTGAAAAGCGCCGGCGCCCACGGTCATGGTGAACCGTGTTCCGACGTCGTAGCCCAACGCAACGGCTCGCAGGAAGTGCGTGCCATCGATCGCGAACTGTTCGCCGGCGGCGAGAGCGGAAGGCACGATGGACGCGCCGGGATGGGACTGCGAGGGCGCGTGCGAATCGTCGGTCTCATCGGAATGCGCGAGCATCGCGTTGGCGAAGGCCGCCTCGATGGCTCCGCAGACCACCTGCGAAGCCGCGACCGTCGCTACTTTTTCGCCAGCGTATTTGCGTGCGAAGCCGATCGCAAAGCGGCCCGGGGCGAGTTCGGAGCCTGAGACCATGGCCGCGAAGGTGTCCAGGATGTGCTCTTTGGTCCGCTCGGCGGCCTCTTGCGGAAGGGCATGGGTACGCGCCTCGCTCATATAGGCGCTCAGGCGGACCATGACGTCGCTGGTGGGCAGGGCGGCCGCGCGCGCCGCTCGCGTGGAGATGGCCGCCAACCCGCCGGCTGCCTGCAAAAGTCTGCGACGCGTTAAGAAAGGTGTCATTTGCGCATCTCCGCTACTTCAAGTCGTTTCGAAATACGACGCCGCCCTTCATGACGAACTTCACATGTTCCATCTCGCTGATGTCCTGCAACGGATCGGCCGCGAACGCAACGATATCGGCGAACCGGCCTTTTTCGACGTAGCCCACTTCCTTGGGCAACTCGAAATTCAGGCTTTCGGCGGCGTTGCTGGTGGCCATCTGCAATGCCTGCGCGGGCGTCATGCCCCACTTCACGAAATAGCCGAATTGGAAGGCCTGGGCGCCATGCCCGTTCGTGTACGCGCCGCTGCCGAAGACTTCCTTGACACCCGCCGCCACCAGCCGCTTGAAGCTTTTCTCAGTCAGCGCGAAGCGTGTGGTGTGGCCGCGGCTGGCCTTCAGGTCTTTCTCCTCCAGATCGCCGATCAGATCCCAAAGCGTCTGCATTACTGGACGCATCGTGCCGTCGGCCAGCGGCTGCTTGAACAGGCGGATGGTTTCGTCATCCAGACCTTCGGCGCCGGTGACGCCCACGATGACGTGCATAGGCATGTCTACGCCGGCTTCCAGGCAGTTGCGCAACCCCTCGCCGCCATAAGCGTGGCAAGCAACCTTCAGACCCCGGCGGTGCGCCTCGTCGACGATGGCTTTATCTTCCTCGAGCGTCAGCGAGGGAACGTTGATCATCTTGCCGTCGGGCTTGAACGCTCCGGAGCCGGGCGGGTCGGGATAGCCGCCGCCTTCGTAGTCTTCGGTGTCGTAGATCTTGATCCAGTCGACGCCGTAGTGGGAACGCTCGCGAACGGCCGCGCGCGCGAGCCAGGGCGAATTGACGTTGCTGGTGAGCTGCCAGGAAGGAGCGCCGGGCGCCAAGCCGAACGGCGTCGGCACCGGAGGCGCAGGATAATACGTGGCGCCGCGGGGATCGATCTGCGGTCCGGCAACCTGGAGGCGGGGGCCAGGCACCTGGCCTTTATTGATGGCATCGCGCAGTTCGACAGTGGCGTACGTGTAGGCCGAGCCCATGTCTTCGAGTGTGGTGAAGCCGGCGTTCAGATCCTGCAGCGCGTAATGCAGTCCGGTGAAGGCCTGCCGCGCGTCGTTGGGTTGCTGGTCCTGCATCAGGTGGACGTGGCGGTCGATCAGGCCGGGCAGCACGGTGGCGCGGCTTAAATCAATGACGGCTGCGCCTTGCGGAATGTGCACGCTCCCGGCGGGACCGACCTCGGCGATGCGGTCGCCCTTGATGAGAATCACCTGGTCCTTCAGGTTTGTTCCGGTTCGAGGGTCAAACAGGCGGCCGGCGCGAATGGCGAAGCCTTGCGGGGGCGGTGCCTGCATGTCCATGTGCGACGCGTCGAAAGGCCGGGCCTCCGGGCGGGTGCCTTGGGCATAGGCGGCGATTCCCAGAATCGCGAGCAGTGGAAGAAGCGTTATCTTCATGGGTAGATCCGGGCAGTTGACAGTATATACTGGCGGGTTGCCGGAAACGGAGGCTCGAAATGGCTAGCTGGAAACGGATCGGAATTTATTGGCTTGGGCTAGGTGCGTTGGGGCTTGCCTTAGCGGCGAACCTCGGCGCCCAAAATACGTGCGACCGGGCGTGCCTGGAAGGCTTCGTCGACAAATATCTTGACGCCATGATCGCGCACAACCCTCAGCAACTTCCGCTGGCGTCTAACGTCAAATTCACCGAAAACGGCCAGAAGCTGGAGCTGGGCGAGGGGTTGTGGAGTTCCATCGTGGGGAAGGGAACGTACCGTCTGTTTGTGACGGATGTGCCCGCGCAGCAGGTGGCTTTCATGGGAACCGTTCGTGAAGAGGGCCCCAAGCCGGGCGAGAGCGTGCCGAGAGCGATCGCTCTGCGGCTCAAGATCGACCACGAGAAGATCGCCGAGGTGGAGACGCTGGCGGTCATCAGTCCCATGGCCGGGGAGAACATCGAAAAGCTCGGCAAACCCAATCCCGTGTTTCTGGAGACGGTGCCGCCCGCCGAACGCATGTCGCGCGCGGACCTGATCAAGACCGCCAACATGTATTTCTCCGGGATGCAGCAGAATGATGGCAAGGGCGTTTACCCGTTCACGGATAACTGCAACCGCATCGAAAACGGCCGCCAATCCACCAACGTACCCACGCCGCCCGGCCAGACGCGTCCCGACCCAAAGACAGCGACCAATTATTCGGGGCAATGGAGCTGCAAGGAGCAGTTTCAATCCGGCCTGCTGCATTTCGTTACGCACATTCGGGACCGGCGCTACGTCGCGGTGGACCAGGAGCGCGGGCTGGTGTTCAGCTTCGCGTTTTTCGACCACGCTGCCGGCAAGACGCGGCACTTTGAGACGCCGAGCGGCCGCGAGGTGGTCGCCGGGCCGACCTCACCCTGGACCTGGGAGATCGCGGAGATGTTCAAGCTGGAGAAGGGCAAGATCCGCCAGATCGAAGCGATTCTGGAGCGTGCTCCCTATGGCATGAATTCGGGTTGGAGCAGTTGGGAAGACGGACGGTCGGACCGCGCGCGGGATGTGACGATGGTTGCTGGCCACAAGAAGTGACGCTACTCGGAGATAACCTCTAGCGCGAGGCGGTTGGTTCGAGGTCCGAGGAGACCGATGGCGAGCATCACTACAACCATGCTCCCGGCGATCAGCGCGAAGACGCCGGGAACACCGGCGCGGTCGAGCACAAATCCGATCACGAACGAGCTCAACACCACTGACAAACGGCTGAACGAGTAGACGAAGCCGACCGCGGAGGCGCGAATGCGCGTCGGGAACAGTTCAGCCTGGTAGGCGTGGAACGAGAACGACAACATGTTGTTCGCCAGCGTCAGCAGCACGCCGAACACGATCAACAGAGCCGCCGCGGTCATCTGGGCGAACAGTAGGCCAGACACGGCGATGGCCGCCGCCGCCCAAACGATCTGCCACTTGCGCTCGAACCGGTCGGCGATCGCCGCTGCCGCGAGCGGGCCGAACGGCGCCGCGATCGCAATGAGGAACGTGTACTGCAAGCTGTTCGTGACGGCGATGCCGCGCTGGATCAACAGCGTCGGCACCCAATTGGAAAAGCCGTAGAACCCGACCGTCTGAAACAGGTTGAAGACGATCAGCATGATGCTGCGCGTGCGGTAGGGCGGCCGCCACATCTCACTAAAGCCGCCCACCTCGTGCACCCGCTCGCCGAGCCAGCGCGGGCTCTCCGGAACCCGCCGGCGAATCCACCAGACGAAGATCGCGCCTGCCGCGCCCAGTAGAACTACCCAGCGCCAACCGTCCAAGCCCATCGGCGACAGAGGCACCAGGCGCCAGGCCAATAGCGCCACCACCGGCACTGCGCTGAACTGAATCACCTGGTTGAATGCGAACGCGCGCCCGCGCATTTCTGCCGGCACCAGCTCGGCAATGTACGCGTCGATAGTCACCAGCTCGACGCCCACGCCGATTCCCGAAACAAATCGCCAAAGGTTCAGCCCGAACACATCGTGCTGGAACGCCATGACGACGCTCGCGGCGGTGTACCAGAGCAGAGAAAACGTGAAGATGGTCCGCCGGCCAAAACGGTCGGCCACAAAACTGACCAGAGCCGTGCCAAGGAACAGGCCGGCGAACATGGCGGCAACGAAACCGGCGACGCCGGTCGTGCCGAACAACCCGCGCGTGGTGGGAGTCAGGATGCCGCTGCGAACCAAGCCGGGGGCAATGTATCCGGTGAAGAACAGGTCGTAGTATTCGAAGAAGCCGCCCAAAGACAAAAGCACCACGCGCGTCCAGACGCTGCCGGTAGCGGCCATGTCACTCTATCTTGCACCGGTTCGGAATCTGAATGTTCTGGCGGGCTTAGGCGGCTAGAGCGCCGGCCAATTGCTTGAGCTTGGCTTGAAATTTCGCAGGATCTGCGCCGGAGCGGAATTCTACCACGCCGGCTTTGACGCCGAAGGACAAGTTACGGCTCATGCCGTCTTCCTGCTCCAGAAATGGGGCTGAGAGCTTCTTGACGACATCGTTGGACAGCGCGATGGCGTTCGCCGGTTCCGTGCTCAGGACGGCGGCAAACTGATCGATGGCCCAGCGGCCGGTCAGCGCGGCGCCGGGTACGACATCGGCGAAGCGCGATTCGAAACTGCGGAGTCCGGTCTCGATGAGAGGCTGGGAATGGCAGTTGCGCATGCCCTCCAGGTTGGTCACCACTACCAGCAGGACTGAAAACTGCGAACCGCGTTGAATCAGGGCATCGATTTGGTTGTCCAGCTTGTGCCGGCTCTCGTTAGCGGCGGATTGTTCGCTGGGAGCGCGGCGGAGGGTAGAGCGGATCTCCTCGTGCAGCAACCGGATCTCGTCTTTCAGTTGCGCGATCACCGCCTGGTTGGCCGTGCGCATTTGCTCGACGCTAGCGGAGATCTTGGCGGTGGCGTTCCGAATTGCGCCGCGAACTTCATTGAGATTGTCGCTGGTGGCGGCTTGGTTCAGCTGCTGCAGTTCGTGGTTCAGCCCTTTCTCCAGTTCCCTCCCGTTTGCCGTCACCGAACTGGCGAACTCTTCCACGGCCGCAGTTGCTTCTCTAATGTCCTTGCGCAGGCGCTCAATCTGCTTTCGGGATTTGTCCTGGTATTCCCGCAGTTCGGTGTCGAACGTAGCCTGCACGCTTTCCAGCTGGCCGGCTTGGCCGGCGTCTTCCAGGCGGGACTGCAACGCCTGAAGCTGGGCGCGGAACTGCGCCAGTTCGGCGGCGTCCACCTCCACGGCGTGCTGCTCGGTGGAACGTAGGGCTTGGGAGTAACAGCGGACCGCGGCGCGGCTCATGTCTTCCAGGCGGTCCAGCTCAGTGGCAGTTTTTCGGAGCGAGATCAATCGAAGGGAACCTTTCCTATTCTTTATCGGCCTGGAAACGGCAAAGTTTAGCGATTCTTTGGGGGGTGAAAGTACTACAATACCCTTAATCTGCAGTCGTAACGGCAGACCAAGGGGAGGTACTTCATGACGTTTCGAACTATCGCCGCGGGCATACTGTTGATGGCCGCAAGCGCATTCGCCGCCAGTCCCGACGGCAAGTGGAAGGGCTCCGTCTCCACACCCAACGGCGACTTTCCGGTGGCCTTTACCTTCATGGCTGATGGCGCCACTTTGAACGGATCCATGACCGGCATGGACGGCATGGAGATCAAAATCAAAGACGGCAAGGTGGACGGGGACAATATTACATTTTCCGTTACCCTGGACTTCGGCGGAATGCCCTTTATGCTCAACTACAAGGGCATGGTTGCCGACGAGGAGATCAAGTTCTCCGGCGACGCCGGTGGAATGCCGTTCGAGTTCACCGTCAAGAAGGATAAGTAATCCCCGCTAACGGGGGCGTTCCTGCATCAGCTCGATTAGAAGGCCGTTCGGATCGCGCACGAACACCAACGGCGTTTTGTTGAACTGGATGGGCTGGCCGCCCCTGGTTACCACCGATCCGCCACCGGCCTCCACGGCTTCCGCGGCGGAGGGCACATCTCTGACAATCACGGAAACCGCCGGCGAACCTGCGTCCGCTACGTTGAGCTTGAATGGCTTGCGGGCGATGTCCTTGAACTCGATCATCTCCCAATCAATGGGCGAGCCAGGGACCTTAGCGGAGTTGATGCGCCATTGCGCTCCCCGCGCGTCGATCAGCGAAGCGATGGTTTTGTCCGTGCTGAACGACGCGCCGGGCTTGGTTTCAAAGCCGAGCACGTCGTGGTAGAACTTCATGGACTGATCGGTGTCTTCGATGGTCAGGCCAATGCGCGCGCCCATGATGTTCCCGGAGCCGGTCGCTGCGGGAAGCGGTGGTTCGATGTGCGCCAGCTCTAGCAAAAAGCCATCCGGATCGCGAACGAACACCGAGCGGCTCTTGCTGTTTTCGCCGCCGACTTTCATGGGATGCCCGCCCAGGCTGAGGACGGTTCCGCCGTTCTCTTTCACCTTGGCCAGCGTCGCGTCCAGGTCCCGGATCATGAGGATCAGGGTGGCGGCGCCGGGGTCCTGCATGTGAGGCATGGTGTGCTTCAGCGGGATGCCGGAAAATTCTGTCAGTTCCAGTTGCAGTTTGGTTCCAGGAATCACGAAGATCGCATTGCGGAACTTGGCGCCATGCGTGTTGGTGAACTTGGAGAGGTCTTCACTGAGTGGATTCGGTGCGGGAAGTGAGGCTAGAGTCTTGCCGGCGGCGCCGAGCGGTTCCATACCCAGGCCGTCGCGGTAAAACTTGACGGTTTTGTCCAAATCGGCGACCGAGTGGATGATCGCGCGCACACCGACGGAAGGCCCGCTCGCTTCCTGCTCCAGATCGTTGCGAATGATCTTGCCGCCCTTCATCACGAATTTCACGCGTTGGAGTTCGGTGATGTCGGCGAGCGGATCGCCGGAGACAGCGATCAGATCCGCGAACTTGCCCTTGTCGATGGAGCCGATGCGGTCCTGCCAGCCCATCGCAGTGGCGTTGGTCATGGTTCCGGCTTGAATAATTCGCGCAGTCGACCATCCCGTGACCCGCGCGAGTGCCGCGAATTCCAGCGCCTGGGTGCCGTGCGCGAACGTCGCGCCGTCGACGCCGCTGCCGACCATCAGCTTGAGCCCCGGCGTTGCGGCCGCCATCCGCACGGCGTGCTCGAAGATGGGAATCATGCGAAATTTGCCACCGGTGTTCTTGGCGTCGTTGTCGTCCATATAAGGCTCGGTGTAGCGGACCAGGGTCGGGTCGAAGTAAAGACCTTTGGCGACGATCATGTTCACTTCGTTCTGATCCAGGCCGAAGCCGTGTTCGATGGTGTCGCAGCCGGCGACGATGGCATTGTGTAGGCCTTCGCCGCCGTAATTGTGGCATCCGGTCTTGTGGCCCAGACGATGCGCTTCATCGATGGCGGCCTGCAGAACGGGCAGCGGGTATGTCACTTCGTATTCGTCCTTGCCAGTGGGGCTGAAGCGATACGCGCCCGCAGGGTAGAGCTTAATCCAATCCGCGCCGTGAGCGATCTGATCGCGCACCGCGGCGCGCGCTTCTTCGGGCGATCGAACCACGGCGGCGGCCAGAGGGTCCTCGGGATGGCTGGGGTCCTTGGGCTTGGCGCCCCAAATGATGCCGCGCGTGGAAACCTGATAGCGCGGGCCATCGATGCGGCCTTCGTTGATGGCGTTGCGGATGGCGACGTCGCCATAGCCGTTGCCGTGGCTGGTCATGTCGCGCGCGGTGGTAAACCCTGCGCGCAGTTCAAACTGCGCGTTCTGCACGCCGATCAGCATGTAGTCTTCGGTGGTGCCGCCGGGCTTGCGCGTGTTGAACATGTGGGTGTGCGCGTCGATCAGTCCGGGCAGAACGGTGGCGTTGCGCAGGTCGATCATTTGGGCGCCGGCGGGAATCTTGATCTGATCTTCGGGGCCAACGGCGGTGATTCGACCGCCATTAATCAGCACGGTTTGTTTCGCGAACATGCGGCCGGCCTTGCTGTCGAACATGTGTCCGGCGCGGACGGCAATGAGATGGGGAGGAGGCGGGCATTGCAGGATACCACCGTCCGAGCCGACGCACGGAGCTGGGCCGGCGCCGCGCCAAGCCGTGCTGAGCGGCTTGGGCTGGGCCATTGCGGCCGCGGCTATGAACACGCTGAAGAGGATGACTTTCCATTGCATGGCAGACCTCCACGGTTAATCAGTGCATCGCTGATTCTATCGCACGTTGGAGGCTGCGCCGCCGCAGTGCGAGTAGCCCGAGCGGATGGCCGGCAGGCGGAGGTTCCAGGCTGGGTGCTTGGGAGACGGGTACTTTGCCAGGGCGCCGAGCGCTGCGTGCATCTCCGGCGGGCTGAGGTTGCTCTTTGCCAGAGTGCAGCCGGCCCACGCATCGGCGCGCAGTTCCGGCGTCCAGCGCTTGTCGATCCACGCGGCGCCCAAGGTGTCGTCCAAGGCGTGACCGACTTCATGCGCCATGACGGCCATGATGCCAGCATCGCCGAAACCCATGTAAACGTCGGCGAAAAACTGGGGCGCGTACACGAGTTTTGCTTGGCCCGAGGTCAGGACCAACGCGGAATTCGGCGCCGTCGCGTTGCGATACAGCGCGATTTCCGGGCAATTTGAGGCACAAATGGCTTTCTCCGCCGTGCTCACGCGCGCCGCGAGCAGCATGGCATCGCGCGCGGGACGTTGATCTTCCGATGCTTTGTAGGAGGCTGCGCCGGGTCCTAATGCGCAGACGATCTGGGCCGCCGCACTCACCGGCAGGAGGAAAACGAGAAGCCGCATGCGTTTAGAACGTGCGCACCGGCCGGCCCAACAGGGTCCGCAACGTGTTGAGCCGATCCCCGGAGCCGGTCAACAGATCCTCTGGAAACCGCCGGTAGCTGAGAAGGTGGCGGTAGATCTCTGCCGAACCGCGCGAGTTCAATCCGAAACCGGCCAAGTATTGCAGCCGGAGGTTTAAGTCATCGTTGAGAGCAACGCCGGTCACGAGCGGCTGCAAGTCCGCGGCCCGGCCGGCATACGTGGACAGTACATCGACCGCCGAGTGAAATCCGGCATCAGCGAGCGACGCCGTTACGGCGGAATATCCGGGTTGATCGAGCCGCTGCTGAAGGGCGTCGACATTGATTGGGGATGGATTGGCGCGCCCGAGCAGAACGAGGTCGTACCCGTCGCCCTGGTAGTAGTTGCTCCAGACAGTTGCGTCGGGGAAAACGCTGAAGAAAGTCGCCAGCTCCGTGCGGACGGTTTCTTCGTCGCTCTCGTAGATGGGTAGCCATTGCGCCACGACGCCTCCGGGATTCAAATGGCTCTTGGCCAGCTCGTAATACTCTTTCGAGTACAGCGTCGAGGTGCCCTTTACCCACGGATGAATCGGGTCCGTGGTAATCAGGTCAAATTTAGCGGGAGTTGTGAGAATATAATGCCGGGCGTCATCATAAATGATCGTGGTTCTTGGGTCGCGCAGAACGTGATCATTCTGTTTTCCAAAGAATTCATCGGAAGCCGGCGGGATTATTGCCTCTAATTCACAGATTGTAATGCTCCGCACCTCCGGGTAGGGAACGAAGGAACCAGCTGTGACGCCCGCGCCAAACCCGACCACCAGCACCGATCGCGGGGCGGGATGGATCAGCGCCGGGATGTGCCCCATCATGCGTTGCAGGCGCATATCCAACAGCGCCGATGAGGCCTCCGCCTTGCCGCTGACATAGAAGAATCGCTGATCACCACGTTCGGTGATCACCACCGAGGAGTTGATTCCTTCGCCGATGAATAACGGCTTCGTTTGGGCGTCGGCGGCAGGGTCCAGACCATTGAGGATCGGGGCAATGCGCCGGCCATGGGCGATAAGCTGCCAAGGGACATTCGGGACGGTCGCGCTGAGCCCCCACGCTGCTACCACGGTGGCGGCGAGCGGGGCGACTCCGCTAGCCGGCGAGAGTTGACGGATTCTCAGCGCCGAAACCAGCGCGGCCGCCGCGGCCGCCGCTCCCAGCCAGATCAACAGTGACTGAGAGCCACGGGTTCCAATCGCCGGGATCAGCCACAGGCTGAACGCCAAGGCACCCACGATGGATCCAGCGGTATTGACGGCGTAGACCGATCCGGCCAAGCGTGCCGGATCCTCACCCTCGGCTGCCACGCCGGCCAGCGCGAGCGGGAAGCTGGCGCCCCATAGCAGCGTGGCCGGGAAAATAGCCCGCAAACAGCGTGTGAAATCCAGATCGAAGTTGAACCAGGGGCTCGTTGAGAGCCATGGATCGACCGGCCAATACGGTAGCACGCGCGCTACCGTGAAGGCCGTCCAGGCCAGCGCAAGCGCGAGCAGGATCTGCGAGGCCGCCAGCGCCACTCGCGGCTCTCGAAGCACGCCTTGGGTCCGGCGGACTAGAAAAGAACCGACACCGCTGCCGGCCCAAAGCCCCAGCAGAAAGACCGCCAGGATGAGGGAGAACGTGTATACGGTGGCGCCCAGCAGCAGGGAGAGGAGGCGCGTCCAAACGACTTCGGCGCCCAGCGCGGTCAGGCCAGAGAGCGCGATGGCTATATAGACGAGTGTGGCTCCCGGCGGGCGTTGAATCCTGAGCGGCTCGTCGAGGCGTTCGCTCCGCTCGTGCGGGGACCGCGCCGCAAGCGTCACGGCGAGGGCGGCGACTACGACGTTGATCGCGGCGGCAGCGTAGGTCGCCACTCCCATGTCATAGACGCGCAGCAGGTAAAAGCCGGCATACAGGCAGCCAATCACCGCGCCCGCTATGTTCGCGCTGTACAGGAGCCCCAGCCGCGAAACGCCTTTCGGTGTGGTCTGCACCCAGCGCCCGAGCGCGGGGAGCGAGGCACCCATCAGTACCGTCGGCGGCAGCAGGCATACTGCGGCGATCACGCCCCGCAGCACCAGCCCGGCCAATCCCGATGCCGGGCCAGCAACGTAAATCCGTGCCACTACAGGTACACCGAACAGCGCAATGATTCCGAAAGCGCCGATGCCCAACTCCAGAAGCGCATACACGCGCATCGGGTGAAGCTGCGCCGGAACCACACGCGCAAGGGCAGCACTGCCGAGACACAAGCCGCCCATATAGGCCGCAAGCAGCAATCCCAGCGATACGGCCGACGAGCCGATCACCAGTTGCAGCAACTGGAACCAGACAATTTCGTAAATAAGCGCCGAACAGCCGCTGGCCGCGAACAGCACCAGCAGCGCCGCCAGGGAAGAGGCCGAAGGCTCCGCAGCCGTCTTGGTCTCGACTTGGACCGGCTGGGGCTTGGCAGACTCCTGGCGGATTACTGAGGGTCGCCTCGACATTCCCTCGTTAGCTTATAACGAGTGAGGGGCGGGTTGTCATTCCCGCCCCGCAAGATCAGAAGGTGAACCGTGCCACAACCTGACCCGACCTGGGCTGGGCGCCGCCGAATTGCGTCTGGCCGCCGTTCACCCAGTTCACATAGCCATACCCTGCGGACAGCGTACCTCCAGGGTTGCCGTGTAGGGTGGGCGAGCTAATTGAAGTGAACGGTACGCCAAAACCTGCGCCGTCGGCGGGCGCTTGATAGAACAGCCGGTTAAAGATGTTCTGGAACTCGGCCCGAATCTGGATCTGGTACCGTTCCTTGATGCGGAAGATACGCCCGAAGGCCAAGCTCTCGGCAGGCTGGCGCTGCCAACGGAAATCGTTGAAGTATGGCGCGGATTGGCCGAAAGTGCCGTAAGGCGGTTCCACCCATGCGTTCGGATTCAAAACCAATTGCTTGGTTGGATCGAAATGGGAATTCGGGTCCACCGTGAAGAGGGGCTGTCCTGGCACCCGATTCATGAATGTGTAGCCTCCGCCCCAGACGGCGGGATTATTCGCTGGTCCGCGCGCCAGGTTGGAGAGGAGGTTGTTGGACGAGAACGGGCTTTGTAGGATCAGGCCGCTCTGATAGCGGAGCACGCCGCCTACCGTCCAATCCCGCGCCAGCCAGGACACTGCGCCGACTCCCTTCCAGCTGCCCTCCAGCTTGGGAGTTGTGTAGTTGAACGCGATAATCAGTTCCTGCGGGACGCTGAACCCGGAGATCTGTTTATTGACGTCTTTGTTGAACACATCGTTGATGAGCGGTGGGGAAGGCGTGACGTAGCTCGTGTTCGAGTTGGTCCCGTTGGTGAGTTCCTTCTGCCAGGTGTATGCCACCTGTCCGCTCAAGCCGTGCGAAATGCGCTTGGTCACCTTGATCTGAAGCGAGTCGTACCAGGTGTTTCCATCTGGCGGTCCCAGGAAGGGTGGGATGCCGTTCCACTGCGGATACGGTCGTAGCGCCTGCAACAGTGTTTGTGTGTTGGGGAAACCCGGATAGACATTATTGGGATTCGCCAGCCAGGGGAACCGGGCGGTGACGGCCGGCGAGTTGATTTGGGTGTTCAAGAGCGTCGTGTCTGCGCGGCTTCTCACGTCGAGTCCGTATTGAGTGAGCAACTGTTGGGGAGTCAGTGCGTTGTAGTTCAGACTGGCGAGCAAGGGCGACACCCACCAGGCGCCGCGGTTGCCGACGTAAGCGGCATCCACTACCAGGTTGCTGGTAATCTCGCGCTGGAAACCGATGCTCCATTGGAACGTGCGCGGCAATCGGCCAGTGTTGGGAGCGATGGAGACGAACGGCGAAGAGGGCGGGATCACGCCGGGCGCTGCTGGAACTGGGTAATGCGGACTGAAATCCGGCCAGTGGACCACCGGATTGCCGAAGCGATTGCCCGGCCCCAGCGGATCGCCGTCCCTCAGATAGCCCGCCGCGGCACCATAGGCGGCAGCGGAGATGCTATAGAAGTCCCCCGCGCTCGAGTTCAGCCCGGCTTGATCGGAAACCGCCGCGTACGAGATGGCGCCGCCCGCGCGGAACACGGTCTTGGGTGTGATCTGGTACGCGACTCCCAGGTGCGGTCCGAAGGCGAACGGGTAGGCGTTGGCGAAGGTGCAATGGCAGGTCGCCTCATACTCCACGGTGCCAATCCGTCCACCGATCAACGGGTTTGGCTGGTCGAAGGCGGCATTTTGCAGACGCCCGTATTGCTCCTTCCAAAGGATGGCGTAGTCCCAGCGCAGACCGTAGTCGAAGGTCAGCCTGCGAGTGACCTTCCAACTATCCTGGATGTAGATTCCGTAGGCATGCGTGCCCAGGCGTACGTCTGCGGGGGCGGCCGTGGAGACGATATTGGCGGCGCCCAGGAAGAAGCTTGCATAGCCGAATCCGCTGCTCGCGAAATTCGCAAAGGGCTGCCCGTTCTGCCAGGGGTCGGCGGTCTGCTGCTGGTTAAACGTGAACTGCCCATCAGCGCGGCTGGCATTGATGCTCTGGATGCCTTCAAATAGCGCTGTGGCCCCCAGCTTGTAAGTGTGGTTGCCTTTCACCCATGTCAAGTTGGCGTTGAAGGTCGGTTTGTAGTCGTTTGCCTCGGGCGTCAGCGTGAACGCGACACCCGTGTTACCGGCGGGGAATCCGGCGCCGCCGTTCCAGCCACCACCATTCGTGCTATACATTCCCGCCATATAGGGGAAGAAGTTGCCCGCGGTGAAGGGAACACCATTGGGGAACAGTTGCTTCTGATCGTAATTGGGTGCGGTCTGGGGATTCGAGGTGTGCAGATAACCGGCGCCCAGGTGTAAAAGCAGAGTCGGAGTGAGCGTCATGTCCAGATTCAGGCGTATGGTCTGAGCCAAAGCGTTTTGCGGCTGCAAGGCAGTGTAAGGTTCCGCGAAGCCGTTCGTTTGAGGCGAGTAGGTCTTGGTGGCCGAATAATAGCCGGACAACTTCACCTTGTCGCTGATCAGTTCGTCGATCTTGATGGACGGGATCGTCGTGTGGCGGAAGTTCGAGTAACCAGGCGCGGTGTAGTTGAACAAGCCGGGGGTATTGGGCTCCGGAATCATGTTCTGGACGATCTGCGCCGACGGATCGATCATGCTCTTCGGGATGACGTTGTTCTGGAACGGAGTCCGGACGATGGCGCCTCCGACGCTGCGGTTGCTGCCGGGATCGAAGATCTCGTTCAGACAGACCATCTGGCCGGCTGGATCGGGTCCGTTGCAGGTGGGCCGCAGGGCCGCGCTGAAATCGCCACCGCGCTGAGCGTCGGTGGGCACGATGCCATAGGTGTTGCTGATGAACGAGCTCTGCCGGAACTGCTCGAAGCTAAAGAAAAAGAAGCTCTTGTCATGACCGTTGTAGAGCTTAGGAATGACGATGGGCCCGCCTAAAGTGAAGCCGTAGTCGTTCTGCCGGATGGGGTTGCGGACGTGCTGGCCTTCCTTTTTTGGGTTGACCGTACCTGCGTCGGTGAATGGCGTGCCGGCGTTGAGCGCTTCGTTCACGAAATAATCGAATCCGCTGCCATGCAGCTGGTTGGTTCCCGACTTCATGGTGTAGTTGAAGTAGCCGCCGCCCGCCTGGCCGTATTCAGCGGCAAAGTTGCTGGTCTGGATGGCGACTTCCTGGATGGCTTCCATGCCGGCCTGATTCACCTGGTTCTGTTGTTTAAAGAAGCCGTTGGTCGCATCCTGACCTTCGATGTTGATAGACTGCGAATTCGACGGCATTCCATTGACGCGTAAGATGGCGTCTGTCGAGATTCGGGCTCCGGGCAGCAGTTGCACCGAGGACAAGGGGTTGCGGATATTGCCCAGGCTGTTGGCGCTTCCGATACTGGCTGCCGAGCCTGTGAGCGTCAGGATGGGAAGTTCGTCCAACGTCTCGGTGGAGACGTTGTGACTCACCTCTCCGCCCTCGGTCTTGAGCAAGGTGGCAGCGGCTTCGACCGTGATGGACTCGCTCGCCGAGCCGACTTCCAGCAGGATGTCAACGCGCAGGTTGCCGGCCACTTCTACCTGCAGTCCATCGCGGACGTACTTCTTGAAACCGGGAACCGTGACCGACACCTGATACGTCCCAGCGGGCAGCTGAGCGATGGTGTAGTTACCGGTGGCCGAGCTTTGCACTGGATACACCGCACCGGTTGCGACATTCTTTGCTTCGATCGCGGCGCCGGCGATTACGGCTCCCGCTGGATCGGAAATGGTGCCCGTGATGGTTCCGCGATCACTTTGCGCGAATGCGGCGGAAACGAGCAGAAGAATCCCTAAAGATGAAGCGAGCGTCTTCACTATATCACCCCATAGTTCGGAATATCATTCGAGCCCCGTGCCCAAATGAGACAAAGATGGACAAGTCTAACCCGACGGGGTTGACAGAACAAGATTTCTGATATAAATTGGACGGCGAATTGACGCTACCCACGAATATGAATTTTGTCGCTTCTTTTGTAAGCGCGCGACTAAGGAATTCTTCGGAGGGTTATTGACGAAGGCCGGCTCAGCTAAGTTGGGTTGAGGCGGGACAAGCGAGTTATACTGCGCCTGCCCCGCTCAGGTTCGAATCAGAACGTGATGCGCGCGATCAACTGGCCGCTGCGGGGCATCGCGCCGGCGCCGCCCTGGAAGGCGACGAAACCGTAGCCGGCCGAGAGGAGACCCTGCTCATTTACCAACCCGTTTGCGCCGGTAATAGAGCCGCCGTTGGCCGCCGATGTGGCAGGATTAGTGGACGGCAGGCCGAATATGCCTACACCGTCAGATGGCGTAGAGTAAAACAGCCGGTTGAAGATGTTCTGGAATTCGGCGCGAATTTGGAACTGCATGTGCTCCTTGATGCGGAAGATGCGGCCGAAACCCAGTGACTCGGCCGGCTTGCGCTGCCAGCGGAAGTCGTTGTAGTAAGGCGCTGAATAGCCGTAGGTTCCAGGGTTCTGGGCCGCCGTATCGGTCCAGGCAGCGGGATTCAGAACCAGCTGTTTGGTTGGATCGAAGTGGGAGTTCGGATCCACCAGGAACAAAGGCACGCCCGGGTTTCGAGTGTACAAGGTCGTGCCGCCACCCCAAAGAGCAGGATTGTTGGCGGTTCCAATTCCCAGCTCCGTCAACAGGGGACTGTTGGAGGGAGGAGTACGGATCAACAGGCCGCTCTGGTAGCGAAACAACCCGCTCAGGGTCCAGTCCCGCAGCGCCCACGAAAAAGCTTTTCCGCCCTTCATCGTGGTCTCCCATTTTGGAGTCGTGTAGCTGAAGGCGATGATCAACTCCTGTGGGATATCGAAGCCCGATAGCTGCTTCCACGTCGATGAATTGTAGACGTCGTTGATGATCGGGTCTTGCGGGGTCAGATAGGAGGTATTGGAGTTGACGCCATTGGTAAGTTCTTTCTGCCAGGTGTAGGCCACTTGGGCATTCAAGCCGTGCGAGAAGCGCTTGGTGAACTTGATCTGCAGCGAATCGTACCAGGTGTCGCCCAGGGGCGGACCCAGGAATGGCGGAATGCCGTTATACCATTGCGGCTCCGGCACCAGCGCTGCGATCAGCGGCTCGGTGCCGGGGAATCCGGGGTAAACGTTGTTGGGATTGGCCAAATTCGGGAAGCGGGCGGTCACTTGAGGCGAACTGATCGGCGTCAGCAAGAGCGCCGCGTCCGTTGGATTCTTAACGTTCAGCCCGTACCTGGACTGCAGTGTGTTCACCGAGAGGCCGTTGTAGTTCAGCGACGAAAGTAGTGGCGCGGTCCACCAGGCGCCGCGGTTGCCAACGTAAGCGGCTTCGATGACCATATCTTTGGACAATTCGCGCTGGAAGCCGATGCTCCACTGGAAGATGCGGGGCAGACGGGCTGCGTTGTTCGCGATGGAAACAAATGGCGAGCTAGGCGGTACGAGACCGGAAGTCGCCGGCGGGTATTGCGGAGTTTGAGGATTATAGAAGTTGTCGTAGGTCAGAACCGGGTTGTTTAAGACGTTGCCGGGGGCATAGGGATCGCCATTCTTTAAAATCGCGGCAGGCAATCCATATCCGGGGGCCGTCAAAGCCAGGAAGTCGGCCACGCTGGCGTTCAGTCCGGCCTGATCCGGTCCGGCTCCATAATTGATGGCTCCGCCTGCGCGGAACACGGTCTTGGGTGTAATTTGCCAGGCAACACCAAGATGAGGCCCAATCGACAAGCCATAAGGCTGGGCAAAGGAGCAGTGGCAGGTCTTTTCGTAGATTACGCTTCCGAGCCGCCCTCCCAGCGTCGGGTTTGGCACCGTGAAGGCCGCGTTCTGCAAACGGCCATGTTCTTCCGTCCAGAGGTTGGCATAGTCCCAGCGGAGGCCCAGTTCGACCGTGAGGGTGTGGGTGACCTTCCAACTGTCCTGAACGTAGATGCCATAGGAATGCATTCCCAACCGGACACCTGTCTGGGAGGGTGCAAGTTGGAGGCCGTCAGCCCGGCCCAGCAGGAAGCTGGCGTAGCCCAGGCCGCTGCTGGCGTAGCTCGCCCAGGGCTGTCCATATTGGGCGGGATCGGCAGTCTCGATGTTGGAGAATTCGAACTCGCCATTGGCGCGGCCTGCCAAAACGCTGGGAATCCCCTCAAACATCGCGGTGGCGCCTAGCTTGAAGGTGTGGTTGCCTTTAATCCAGGTGGCGTTTGCGTTGAAGGTCGGCTTTACGTCCTCCTGAAACGGTGCTTCAAAGAAGGACGCGGTGTTGCCAGTGGGGAAAGAGCCGGCACCAAAAAATCCTGGGAATAGAAATGCCGCCGTGGAAAGACCCGAGATGTAGGGGAAGTAGTTCCCCGGGAAGGGCGACCCTTGCGGAAACAGGCCAGCCGAAGCCTGGTTGAACGAAGGAGTGACCTGGGGATTGGTGGTGTGCAGAAGACCGGCGCCGAGGTGCAGGAGGAAGGTCGGCGTCACCGAGTCGTCCAGGTTCAACCGAATCGTCTGCGCCAGCGTATCTTGAACCGCCGAAGTGGTAATCGGAGCGGCAAAACCATTGGTCTGCGGTGAAAATGTCTTGGTGGCTGAGTAGTATCCGGAGATCTTGATCTTCGAGCTGATCAACTCGTCAATCTTGATGGAAGGGATGGTGGTATGACGGAAATCCCCATAGCCCGGGATTGTGTAGTTGAACACCGGTGAATTGTTATTGGGCGCCGGGAAGTAATTCTGCATGAGCAACGCCGTGGGATCCATCATGCTCTTCGGAACCGCGTTACCCGTGAACGGGCTCGTCGTCGGAATGCCATTCACGGTGGTTCTCGTAGTCGGATCGAAGATCTGGTTCGGGCATATCGTTTGATTCACAGCAGCGACAGTATTGCAGCCTATCGTGAAACCAGCCAGACCAGAGTCAAACAGCCCGGAGAAATCCCCATTGCGTTCTGCTTGCGTCGGCACCTGCGTGAAGCCAGTGGTGGTGAAGTTGTTTTGGCGGAACTGTTCGAAACTAAAGAAGAAGAACGATCTGTCGTGGCCGTTGTAGAGTTTCGGGATCACAATCGGCCCGCCGAGCGTGAAGCCGTAATCATTCTGGTGAATCGCGTTGCGAGTGTTGTAGTTTGGATTCACCGGGTCGATCGTGAACGGCAAGCCCGCATTGAGCACGGTGTTCGTGAAATAGTCGAATCCGCTGCCGTGCACTTGGTTGGTGCCGGACTTCATCGTGTAGTTGATGTAGCCGCCGCCCGCCTGGCCGTATTCGGCGGCGTAGTTGCTGGTTTGAACGGTGACTTCCTGGATGGCGTCCGCGCCCTGTTGATTGGCCTGGGTGAGCTGCTTCCAGAACCCGTTGCTAGCGTCCTGGCCCTCTACGTTGATGGTTTGCGAACTGGAAGGCATTCCATTGACACGCAGGGTATTATCGGTTGAGAAATCGGTGCCGGGCATCAACTGGAGCGCGGCGAGCGGGTTGCGGATGTTGCCCAGGCCGCTGGAATTGAAGAATCCGGGAGGAGCGCCGGAGAGGGTGAGAATCGGCAGGTCGTCCAACGTGCTTGTCGGAATGTTGTAGCTCACTTCAGTGCTCTCGGTTTTCAACAGGGGCGCCGCCGCCTCGACGACAACCGACTCCGTAGTCGCGCCGACTTCCAGCACGGGATCGATGCGGTATATACCATACGCCTCAACCGTGATGCCGGTGCGCGTGTATTTCTTGAATCCCATCACCGTCACCGTCAGTTCGTAGGTGCCCAAGGGCAGCTGGGAGATGGTGTAATTGCCGGTAGCGGAAGAAGCCACCGGGTAGACCGCGCCGGTAGCGGTATTCTTGGCTTCAATTGGTGCGTTGGGCACCACGGCTCCGGCTGGGTCTGTAATTGTGCCGGTAATAGTGCCGAGATTTGTCTGAGCAGCAGCAGACAGGGCGAGCAGGCAAACCAGAATCAAAACGTTGATCAGGCGCATTCTTCTCTCCGTGACAAGAGTCCAGCAAAGGCGTGGCAACGCAGCAACTTTCCAGCCATCGAACCAGACCCGATTTAGCTCTGGGGGAGACTATATTCTGGTCATGCAGATTTGTCAACGCTCATAGAACGGTGGAAACCACCTGGGTACGAGCTTTGACGCTAATTTGACGCCAGCTATACACAGCCATACAAAGGCGGTTGAGCAACTCACTCGCAGCCAAAACGTCTGCTACGATGGCTGCACTTGCCTCAGCGTTTGACCACTTCGGTTGCCGGGTCGGTCGTACGGGTCTCGATCGGAAATTTTCTCGAGATGTACGACTTCATGGTCTTCGGCTACTATGCCGCCGATATCGGGCGGACTTTCTTTCCCAGCTCCAGCGCGTTTGCATCGCTGCTGCTTTCCCTCACGACGTTTGGCGCCGGATTTCTGATGCGGCCGTTGGGTGCGATCATTCTCGGAAACTATGTCGACCGGCGCGGACGCCGGCAGGGTCTCATTCTGACGCTCGGGCTGATGGCAGTGGGGACGCTGTCGGTGGCCTGCACTCCCGGCTATGCCAGGATCGGGATTGCCGCGCCGCTCTTGGTCCTGGCCGGACGCCTGGTGCAAGGTTTTTCGGCTGGCGTGGAAGTTGGCGCCGCGTCGGTCTACCTGGCGGAAATCGCGACGCCAGGCCACAAAGGCTTCTATACGAGTTGGCAATCCACCAGCCAGCAGATGGCGGTGATCTTTGCCGCTCTGCTGGGTCTGACGGTTGCGCCGCGGTGGGGATGGCGCGCGCCGTTGCTCATTGGATGTGCGCTGATTCCGTTCCTGTTCTGGGTTCGCAGTTCGCTCCCGGAAACCCAAGTGTTCCTGGCGCGCAAACGCCGTCCGTCGGTGCGCGAAATTTGGACGACCATGATCGCTCATGCGCAGTTGGTGGTTCTAGGCATGATGCTGTCGGCTCTGACCACCGTGAGCTTCTACATGATCACGGCCTATACGCCCACTTTCGGCAGCAGCGTTTTGCATCTTGCCAGCCAGCAGAATCTACTGGTGACATTGTGTGTGGGCGCGTCGAACTTCATCCTGGTACCGCTGATGGGCGCGTTGTCGGATAAAGTAGGGCGGCGGCCTCAACTGGCGGCTTGCGGAATCGCGGCGGTGCTGACGGCGGCTCCGCTCTATATGTGGCTGGTGGCCGCTCCATCGGCTGCGAAACTGCTGTTCGTCGAGCTTTGGTTCTCCCTGATCTTCGCGGCCTGCAGCGGCGCGATGGTGCCATTTCTGACCGAAATCATGCCCGCGAATGTGCGCACCACCGGATATTCACTCGCTTTCAGTCTCGCGACGGCGATTTTCGGCGGTTTCACGCCAGCGATTTCGACCGCGCTGATCGGCTTCACGGGGAGCCGCGCGATGCCTGCGCTCTGGTTATCCTTCGCCGCGCTTCTGGCTCTGGTCGCGGTCGCGCTGCTCAAGAGCGTTCCGGAGGAGAGCGGCGGAACGGTAGAGTCCGTGTACGAACTTGCCGAAGGGAAGAGTTACGAATAAAGCTGCGACAATCGCCAGATGTATGGCTAGTAAGGGACTCATGGCCGCGGTTGCCCGCAGCAGCATCAACGCCAGACCCGTGACGGCGGTGGCAAACAGAAGTGCGAGCAGGAGGATGTCCATCGCGTCCTGGCGCGTATCGGCGATTCTCGGGTCCCGGCGCACTTTCAGCACAAAAAATCCAAGCGGCCCGGCAATCAGTCCCACGCCGCCCAGCGCTCCGAGCACGACCGGCACGCTGAGATAGGCATACGGCGCCTTCCAGCCGAAGGCGTTGTCATAGACCGCGGCAACCGAGGTCGAGGCGAAGCATAAGAGGAATCCATAGAACGTGAAATGGTGAAAGATACGGCGCGCCTGCGAATGACGTTCATTGGGGTAGGTGCAGCCGGCGCCGTGACTCGACAGATTGGACAGCTTCAGGACGTCTCTGAGCGCATCAAGGAACGCGCGAGCGCGCAAGGGCGGCCTGGACCGATCTTCATTCCAGCAGCGTGCCAAGCCGATTGCCCAAGAAGCCAGGATCAGCAGACCCATCGCACCGAAGAAGCCCACCATCACTCGATGCGAAATGGCCGTGTAGAAGTCGCCGCCGGGTGCGCGTGGGGTGAAGATGAGCGCGAGGACGGCAAGCGCGACTGCCAGCACGGTTCCCGCCCAGGCGCCGCCAAGGAACCCCGGCCAGGAGTATTTCCGGTACGACCGAAGCCGGATTTCGGCCAGCACCTTGGGCACGTTCACCGCAAATTCGTGAGGCGGGGCATACTGGCAGGCATAGAAGCATTCCGCGCAGTTATGGCAGAGGTTTGCCAGATGGTGCAGGCTAGCCTCGGACCAGTTTTGCCGGCGTTCGATGGCGGGAAACACGGCGCAGAAGCCTTCGCAGTACCGGCAGGAGTTGCAGATCGTCAGGATCCGGTCGCCTTCTCCCCGCCAATCAGTTTGCGGCACGCGCGGCCTGCCTTCCCGCGATGCGCCCGAACACGGTACCGATCGTCATCCCAAAGCCCGCCAGATAGCCTTTGCCGAGAATGTTGCCGGCCATCAGTTCGCCGGCCGCGAAGAGGTTCGGCGCCGGCGTTCCGCCCTGCATTACGATGTTCGCCGATTCAGTCACTCTGACGCCCAAGTAGGTGAATGTAATTCCCGGACGCAGCGGATAGGCCAGGAACGGCGGCGTGTCGATGGCCTGCGCCCAGTGCGACTTGGGCGGTGTCAGACCTTCGGTGCGGCAATCGTCAAGCAGCGTGTGATCAAATTGGCCCGCTCGCACCGATTCATTGAAGCGCCGGACGGTGGTCTCCAGGGGCGCGACGGGTAGGTTCAGATCTGTTGCCAATTGGGCGATCGAGTCCGCTGCGACCGGCGGAAAAACCGACGGCATGAACCGGCCCACGACTTTGGAATCGATGATGGACCAGGCGATCTGCCCCGGCTGTTCGGCCACCAGGCGGCCCCAGATGGCGTAGCGCTTCGGCCACAGGTCTTCGCCTTCGTCGTAAAACCGTAGGCCGTCGCGGTTGACGACAATTCCCAACGGCAAGCAGTCGAGCCGGGTGACAATTCCACCGTCGAACTTCGGCGCGCGGGCATCGATCGCCACCGCGTGACACTGGCGGGGATCGCCCACCGGTTCGGCGCCGCTTGCGAGAAGCAACTTCAAGATCGTGCCCTTGTTGAACGGCGTTCCCCGGATCAAGAAGTTCTCCGCGGCTTCGCCCCAGGCTTCCTTGAGCCATTCGATGTTTGCTTCGAAACCGCCGCCTGCGAGCACGGCAGCCTTGGCGCGCAGTTCGATCGGAGAGCCGTTTACCCGCGCGACCGCGCCTTGAAAAGCACCGTTGTCGATATTCAGCGCTACCACTTCCGCGTTGTACAAAATTCGGACGCCCCGCTTTCGCGCCGCCTCGTAATAGGCGTTGAGGAGCGCTTTGCCGCCGCCCAGAAAGAAGGCGTTGGTGCGCCCGAGTTGCAGCGTTCCGCCCAGAGCCGGCTGAAAACGCGCGCCGTGGGCTTTCATCCACGCGGGCGCCTCGCCGGACGCGCGGATCGCCATCCGCGCCAGTTGCTCATCGGTATGCCCATCCGTGACGCGAAGAAGATCCGACCAATATTCCTCCTCCTGATAGGAGGCGCTCAGACAGCGCATGTTGCGCGTATGCCGGCTGTTTCCGCCGCGGAAGTCGATGGGAGCGGATTCCGCCACTAGTACGCGGGCGCCGCACTCGCTCGCGCTCAGCGCCGCGCAAAGAGCAGCGTTCCCGCCACCGGCAACGAGTACGTCATAGAGGAGATCTTCTTCGTTCAATTGCGTCACTTGGCGTCAATATGATGGATGTCTTTCTCGTTCTCGATGCAGTAGGACTCCAGCAGGTCCGTGTCCGGGAGCAGGCGCTGCTGCAGTTTGACTGTAAATGGCCGGGTGTATGTTTGAGGATCGTCGATCGTCAACAGCACGTCCATGTGGCCGAAGTCGCGGCGGTGAAAGCGCTCGGTGAGATGCAGCGCCTCGCTGTGCGTGTGGCCGCGTGCGTCGAGCCAACCGCGGTCGTTGAAGCCAATCGTATCCACCACCAACGTATCGCCGTCCCATTTGCCGACGGAGTAGCCGAGCCAGGTTGGCTGCGGATCGTCGGGCAGCGACCGGCCGTCGGTGTACACTTGCCGGAACGTGGTGTCGCGTTCATACAGCATGAACGTCACGCCGGGTGTTTGAACAAGCTTGTAAGGAGCAGGCGCCATTTCCACCATTGGCATGCCCTCGGGAAGACAGTGCGAGATGGGCGACTCATTCGTGAAATTCCGCGAGCGCTGGCGGAATGATTCCGCGGCGGAGGGCCGAAGCGGGTCGTCTCCGGGTTTGAAATCCGAGAAGATGTTGATGAAGTACTGCGAGAGGGGCTCTTCGCCCGCGCCGTTCGTGGTCTCCGGGATCAAGCGCTTCAGGACTTCGGGCGGGGCACTGTTCGTCTGCCAGAGACCAGAGAGGTCGGGTTTTCCATCCGCTGTGCGAGGCGCCGGTGCTGAAAGATTCGGTTTGCCATCCGGGGTTCGAGGGATGCCGGGAGTAGGATGATTCAACCACTGGGCGAGGACGAACGCGGGCGATAGGGTCAGGATGATCAGGATGGGTAGGATTCGCGTGCTCATCTGTTGAGCCTTCCTATCGATCTTCGCTTCCCATACATTATGCGCTCTCCGGCGGGACATTACTCGTTGACCCCGGCCGCCGGCAGCGATAAGATAGGCCGCAACTCGAAAGGGAGACGCGCAATGTTCGCCGTACGATACTCTATTTTCGTCTTGGCGGTGGGGACGCTGGCAGCGCAGCACGCCTACACACCCGCGGACATTCAGGAAGGCCAGCGGTTGTTCCGCGAGAACTGCGTTCTGTGCCACGGCCCGGAAGGCGATCAGATTCCCGGCATCAACCTGAGTCAAGGCAAGTTCCGGCAAGCATACCCGGAAGAGGCGCTCATCAAGATTATTCAGGAAGGCAAGCCGGGCACAGCGATGCCGCCTAGCAACCTGCGGGATTTTCAGGCCGCGATCGTGCTGGCGTATCTGCGCTCCATTGCATCCAGTGGCCACGCGGCGCCCGTGCATGGTGACGCTGTCCACGGTAAGGCGATCTTCGAAGGAAAGGGCGGATGTACGCAGTGCCATCGCGTGGGAATGAACGGTTCGCGCGTTGGGCCGGATCTGAGCGACATCGGCTCGCTGCGCCGTACGGTTGAACTGGAGCGCTCCCTGCTCGATCCTAACGCAGAAATCCTGCCACAGAACCGCTACTATCGCGCTGTGACGAAGCAAGGACAAACCATTACCGGCCGGCTTCTCAACATCGATACGTTCAGCGTACAAATCCTGGATAACCACGAACATCTGGTTTCGCTGCAGAGGTCGGATTTGAGGGAATCGGCCTTCCTGGATCATTCGCCTATGCCTTCGTACAAAGACAAGCTCAGTTCGCAGGAACTGGCCGATGTTGTGACATACCTGGTTTCCCTGAAAGGTCTCTGACATGCTGCGACGCCTTGCTTTGTCCGCCTTGATCGCCGGATCGCTCTCGGCTCAGGTGTCCTTCGAGCGCATACTGAAGGCGAACCAAGAGCCGCAGAACTGGCTGACGTATTCGGGCACCAATATGAGCCAGCGGTACAGCCCGCTGAAACAAGTCACGCCGGAGAACGTCAAGGACCTGGAGCTCAAATGGGTATTCCAGGCGCGGTCGCTCGAAAAGTTCGAAGCCACGCCGCTGGTGGTGGACGGGGTCATGTACACGGTGCAGGCGCCGAATGACGTTATCGCGCTGGACGCGGTGACGGGCCGGGAGTTTTGGAATTATTCCTATTCGCCGTCGGCCCTTTCGCGGCCCTGCTGCGGGCGTGTCAACCGCGGCGTCGCGATCGTCAATAACATGCTGTTCATGGGCACCATCGATGCGCACTTGGTCGCCATCGACGCGACCAACGGCCGCCCGCTATGGAATACCGAAGTCGCCAAGCCGGAATCCGGCTACGCCATCACGCACGCGCCGCTGGTGATCAAGGACAAGGTGATCGTGGGCGTCGCGGGCGGCGAGTTCGGCATCCGCGGCTTTATCGCGGCCTACGATGTGCGCACCGGCAAGGAAGCATGGCGCTTCTACACCATTCCCGGGCCTGGTGAACCGGGGCACGAAACCTGGGCTGGCGACTCCTGGAAGACCGGCGGCGCGTCGGTGTGGGTGACCGGCTCCTACGACCCAGCGCTCAATCTCACCTATTGGGGCATTGGGAATGCGGGTCCGGACTACAACGGTGACGTGCGCAAGGGCGACAACCTGTACACCAGTTGTGTCGTCGCATTGGACGCCGATACAGGAAAGCTCAAGTGGTATTACCAGTTCTCGCCGCACGACGAATTCGACTACGACGCCGTCCAGGTTCCGGTGCTTGCGGACCTCCAATGGAAAGGACAGCCTCGCAAGGTGATGTTGTGGGCCAACCGCAACGGCTTCTTCTACGTGCTGGACCGGGCCACTGGACAGTTCCTGTTGGGCAAACCGTTCGTGGAAGTGAATTGGGCCAACGGCTTCGATGAAAAGGGCCGGCCGATGCGAGTGCCGGGCAAGGTCCCTACTCCCGAGGGAACTGTGATCTTTCCGGGAAACCAGGGCGGCACCAACTGGTATTCGCCTTCGTTCAGTCCCGCGACGGGATTGTTTTACATTCCTTCGTGGGTCGACTACTCATCGGTCTACGTGAAAGCACCGGCTGAATATGAGGAGGGGCGCAGGTACTTGGGCGCATCGCCGCGATCGCTGATCGGCGGGCTGCAGCAGGCCAAGATCAACACGCGCAAGCCAGGCGAAGGCTACGGGGCGGTGCGCGCTATCGACCCGCAGACAGGCGAACGGAAATGGGAATTCAAGATGAATGACGTCACGGATGCCGGCATCCTGACCACGGCGTCCAATTTGCTTTTCTCCGGCGGCCGCGAGGGGTACTTTTACGCGCTGGATGCGCGCAGCGGCGAACTGCTGTGGAAGGGGGCAGTGGGCGGAGCCGTGGCTTCCGGACCCATGTCGTACGCGGTTAACGGCAGACAGTACGTGGCGATCTCGGCTGGCAGTTCGTTATTCGTGTACGCATTGCGCAAGCCTTAGAGAAATTTTTAAAACCTACTCCATTCCCTTCGGCATTCCGCGCATATGCCGCCGGTCGCGATCGGGACTTTCGAGCTCCATCTTATCGTTCAACAGCGGCAACAAATAGGGATTCCCACCCTCTCCGGTCACCCATCCGCCGTCCACAAGCTGCCGGTGAACCAGCGCGCAAACATTCTGAACGATCTCAACCTGACGCTCGATCAGCCGGATGGAAAGAAGCTCTTCCAGCATCGGCACGTATGGTTGAGCCTCTGGCCGCTTGCGAAACTCGAACGCGAGCCATTTCCAATAAGGTGTGAAGTCGCGACTCAGCAGCAGTACGATTCGCATCACGCCAGTAGCGAATTCTCCGAGACAAACCGCGACCGCGATGGGATCGCGACGATGCGCCATCCGCTGAACAAAATTGTATTCACCGTGCTGCCAGATGCGAAAGCATTCTTCGGCCAGCCGGGTACGCAGGACTTCTTCAGGGTACTCGTGAAGAGCCAACCGCCACCTGCTCAATTCACCGCTGCCATCCATCCAGATTTCGCCATGGCGAAGGAAGTACAAGATCGACTCCGCGGTGGACGGGGGCCAATCTGCCGCAGCCAGGGGAGGCCGTTCCAGCTTGAGATACCTACGGAACCATTCCGGGATACTTTCAACTCGTACGCTCTTGTCGCCGGCCCCTGCCAGTCTATATCCGTTCCATGGGTTGGGCGCCGCTGTGTTGATCTCTCGCGACAGCTCTTCGCCAAACGCCGCACAGTCGTCCGCGGAGAGAAACAGATCGAACTGCGGGCCCCAGTCGTGATCGCGCGAAATCTCATCATCACCGCCGAGCACGTCAGAACCCAGGATCCGGCCGGCTGCGACTCTGTCAGCCAGATCGGGAAATTGGGCGGCCAAGAATGGACGCGCCCAGGAAAAGAAGAAATCGCGCGCTATTTCCAGGCCTTTCACAGGACCAGGAGACTAACGGCCGGCTCCTTCGGCAGGATAGACCGGCAGCGTGACGTGATCGCCGAACGCCGCCTTGAGTCCCGCGATGGCGCAATTCTCATCGCCACCGCCCGCGCCGCCGCCGACACCGAGGGAGCCGATCATTTGGCCGTCCACGACGATCGGAATGCCTCCCGAATTCGAGAACAAATCGAAGTAAGTGGTGAATCGCGGCGTATTGCCCGGATTGTTCTTGAGCTGCGCGTTGATCACAGAAGTGGGCTCGCGCATCTTCAAAGACGTTTGCGCCTTCAACAGCGCGGTGCGGATGTTGTTATAAACCTGCCCGTCCATGCGCTCCATGTGCACGAACTCGCCGGCGTTGTCGAGGATGTAGAGCGACATCGAGCCGCCCTTCGATGCCGCCCAATCGCGGCATGCTCGCGCGATCTTCTTGGCGGCCGCCAGGGAAATTTGAGTTCCGGTAAAGACTCTCTCCGCGTTCTTTCCGTTGAGCACCCACTCTTCCGGCAGGACGGATTTGGGCGGTGCGGCCGCGGCGAAACGCGGAACCGGAGCATGCCCTGCATTGGGGTTCTGCGGCCGCGGAAGGTCCTCCACGAGAGGTGGAACCGACTCCCCGATCACCTGGACCAGCGCTTTGTGAGCGCAAATCTCGTCGCTCCAGACGGGCGGATGCGGCGCGGATCCGCCGACGCCAACCACGCCGATCAACTGGTGGTTCACAACAATCGGGAGCCCACCAGAATTCGCAAATTCGCCGAGCTGGATATACTGCAACTCGCGTTCGGGGTCCTTGATGGCGCTATTCATCAGGTTTTTGCTAGGCGCGCGGAGCGTCAGGGCGGTGCGAGCCTTCATATCGGCCGTGATGATGTTGAGGTAGCCCTGGCCGTCCATCCGATCCATGTAGACCTGGTTGCCGTCGTGGTCGAGCACCATAATGCTGATCTCGACGCCTTCTTTGGTGGCGGCTTCCTCGCACACCTCGGCAATGCGCTCCGCGGTAGCCAGGTTGATGGTATTGAAATCCTGGATCTTTTCGGCGGCTTTGCCGCTGACGACGAACTTTTCCGGTACGTTTTGAGCCAGCCCTGCGGCACTCAACAGGATTGCGGCGATTGCGGCCAAGCCGGATTCAACAAGTCTCATTTTGACCTCCCCTGCGTTCGCAGCGCCCTGAACTATATCACACCCGTCCCAAGGATCCGGTCTCGCAGTATTCTGAAGCGATGCCGGCTTATGAATACGCGGTGATCGGTGCGGGAGCGTTCGGCTCTTGGATTGCGTATTGCTTGCGGCGGCGTGGGCATGCGGTCCTGCTCCTCGATCAATACGGGCCGGCGAACAGCCGGGCGAGTTCCGGAGGCGAATCGCGCATTATCCGCGCCGCGTATGGGTCCGATGAAGTATACACGCGCATGGCGGCGCGCTCGCTGGAGTTGTGGCCGGAGTTCCTCACGCGAGCAGGCGCCGAAAATTTGTTGCACCGCATCGGCGTCCTGTGGCTGGCAAAGGCGAACGACACGCGCCTTGAGCACAGCCGCGTAGCACTGCGCAAGGCCGGTGTCCCGTTTGAGGATCTCTCGCCGGCCGATCTGCGGCGCCGTTATCCGCAAATGCACCTGGAGGCCGATACCATTGCACTCTTTGAGCCGCATAGCGGAGCGCTGATGGCCCGCCAGGCGGTGGCGGCGGTCGTCGATCAATTCGTCGGCGACGGTGGTTCATACCGGCACGCCGCCGTGGAACCTGTGCGCGGTCGCAACGGCAGGTTGACGAACCTCAAAACCACCGATGGCGATTCGGTCTCCGCGGACGCCTTCGTATTTGCCTGTGGCCCGTGGCTGGGAAAGGTGCTGCCGGATGTGCTAGGCGAACTCATCTTCCCGACACGTCAGGATGTCCTTTTCTTCGGGCTGCGTCCCGGCGACCGCCGATTCGAAGCGCCGCAGCTGCCCATCTGGCTGGACTACACCGACGGACGGGGTTTCTACGGGTTTCCGGATATCGAGAGCCGCGGCTTTAAGGTCGCCTGCGACGTGCACGGCCCGGCATTCGATCCGGACGCCGGCAACCGCGTGGTTAGCGCGGAGACGATCGTTGCCGCTCGCGCCTACATGAGGGAGCGCTTTCCGGTGCTTGCGGACGCGCCCATTGTCGATTCGCGCGTCTGCCAGTACGAGAACACGTCCAATGGCGATTTGATACTCGACCGCCATCCAGATCTTGAGAACCTATGGATCGCGGGCGGGGGCTCGGGGCACGGATTCAAGCACGGTCCGGCTGTAGGCGAGTACATGTCGGCGCGCGTGACCGGCGAAGCGGTGCCGGGCATGGAACCCCGTTTTCTCCTAGCCGCTAAGGGCAAGCTCAAGAACCGTTCCGTCTATTGAGACGCCGCCGGTTTATCATTCGAACTGTGAGCCTGCCGCTTCCCCGATATTTCTCTGAAGAAGACGTACGCGCGCGATTGCGCATGCCTGACTTGATCGAGGCCATGGAACGCGCTCTGGTGGAATTCTCAGCCGGGCGAGTCCAGCAGCCGGTACGCACCGTGTTCTCGTTCGGTGCGGAGCACTCCTTCTTCGGCTTGATGCCATCTTACGTGCCGTCGCTGCCGGCGCTGGGCGCGAAACTGGTGACGGTCTGCGCGGGAAATCAACAGCGCGGCCTCGATACGCATCAGGCGACGATCATGATGCTCAACCCGTTGACCGGCGTAGTGGAGGCCATTCTCGACGGCCGCTACATCACCGAGGTTCGTACTGCGGCGGTTTCGGCCGTGTCCACCCGGCGATTGGCGCGGGCCGACGCTCAGGTGCTGGGCATTCTAGGCTCGGGCGTTCAGGCGCGTAGCCACGTCGAAGCGCTGCGGCTGGTGCGAGACTTCCGCGAAGTGCGGGCGTGGAGCCCCTCCGCCGATCGTCTCCGCCATTTTGTGGCGGAAACCCGGGCGCGTGCGATGGAAAGCGCGGAGGCAGTGGTGCGCGGGGCCGATGTCGTCGTGGCCGTCACCGCCTCACCAACGCCGGTGGTCTGGAACCAGTGGGTCAGCGAGGGAACGCATGTCGTTGCGGTCGGAGCCTGCGTGCCTACGCAGCGCGAACTCGATCCGGACTTGGTTGCGCGTGCCCGCTTGGTGGTGGATTCCCGCGCCGCGGCGCTCAAGGAAGCGGGCGACGTCGTCATGGGAATCGCCGAAGGCCGTTGGACGGCAGGCCATATTGCCGCGGAACTCGGCGAACTGCCGGTTCGGCGGAATGACCGCGAGATCACGGTGTTCAAGTCGCTCGGCCTGGCGGTGGAGGATCTCTTCGCGGCGCACTTGGTTTTGACCGGCGAGAAACCCCGCCTCTCTTTATAATGAAAGGTGAAAGAATTCGGAACCTGGAAGTATCAAAATGATCAATAAGTTTGAAAGCAGCCCGCAGCAACGCCGGGTGGCGCGATTCGGGGCTGCGGCCATTGTTGCCCTGTTGTTTTTGGCAGCTTCGGCATTCGCGCAGTCCTCCTATCAACCTCCGCGCACCAAGGACGGACATCCGGATCTGAATGGGATCTGGCAAACGCTGGATACCTCGGCGGACTGGAACATTGAGCCGCATGACGCCCAAGCAGGCCCGGTTCAGGCTTTGGGCGCCGAGTTTGCCGTGCAGCCGGGGCTGGGAATCGTCGAAGGCGGCGAGATTCCTTATTTGCCGGCCGCCCTGGACCAACGGAAAAAGAACTTCGAAAATCGCCTGACCGCCGATCCGGAAGTGAAGTGCTTCATGCCGGGCGTGCCGCGCGCGACCTATATGCCTTATCCCTTTCAGATTGTCCAAACACCGGATTTCATCATGATCACCTACGAATACTCGGCTTCAGTTCGGACAATATTCATGCATGATCCTGGGCCGGCCCCATCGGACAGTTGGATGGGCTGGTCAGTCGGCCATTGGGAAGGCGACACTTTGGTGGTCAACGTGACGGACCAAAACGATCAGACCTGGTTCGACCGCGCGGGTGATTACCACAGCGATGAATTGCACGTCGTCGAGCGCTACACGCGCACCGGACCCGATACGCTGAGTTACGAAGCGACGATCACCGATCCCAAAGTCTTCTCGAAGCCCTGGAAGATCAGTCTCCCGCTCTACCGCCACATCGAAAAGAACGCCCAATTGCTCGAATACAAGTGCGTGCCGTTTGCCGAGCCGGTGCTCTATGGAGCGCTCGAGAGGAAGACGGCTAAGCCGGCGGATCAGCCCGCGGCAAACAAGTAGGCGCAACAGCCTGAAGCAGAGGTGCACGATGAGCTGCAGGCGCCGACACGTACCTCGCCCGTGGGTACAATGACGCGTTCTACGACCGCGGATCGAAACTGGCGCCAACGCTGCAGACGTCGATTGTTGTCGATCCTCCCGACGGCAGGATGCCCCCTTTCACGCCGGCCGTGCTCAAGCAGATCGCGCAAGAGCGGGCCGATCTCAAGGAAAAATGCGCCGACCCCACGCGGGTTTGCCCGCCTGGCTACGACGGCAAGACACCCAGTCTGGCCGACAAACCAACGGATTTTTCTCTGATGTCGCGCTGCGTCAAACAGCAGACCTCCGGCCCGCCGATGCTTCCGGCCATCTACGACAGCAACTATCACATTGTCCAGTCGGCGAAGTACGTCATGATCCAAGTCGAAGGCGGCCGCGATGTGCGCATCATCCCGACCGATGGCAGTCCGCATCTGCCCGAAAGCGTCCGGCTCTGGCTGGGCGACTCGCGCGGCCATCGGGAAGGCAACACGCTGGTGGTCGACACGGCCAATTTCAATGATGAAGGCGGCGTCCAGCACTCGGGAAGGAATCTGCACGTGGTGGAGCGCTTCACCAAGGTTGCGCCGAACGTCCTGCTATATGAATTCACGGTGGAGGACCCCACCACGTTTACGCACCCATGGACTGGAATCATCCCGATGACCGCCATCAAGGGGCCCATTTACGAGTACGCCTGCAATGAGGGCAATTACGGTCTGGCGGACATCCTCCGCGGGGCGCGGCTGGAAGAAAAGAAACGCGGCGCGTCCGGTTCCGTTTCCAATGCAGATTCCGCCGGGCCAGCGCGTTAGCCGTTTGGTCGTTTAGAACATTTCCAGTCCGCTCTGTTTGAAACTCCTTCCGGGCCCCTTTTACGGCCTTTTCTCGCGTGTACTCGGGAGGCTTCTTGGTCATCCAAGCCCGTGCTATAGTGGACGGCTGCTGTTTGTTCGGGGGAAATGGAGCAGAACAAGTTAGTTGAATTCCTTTGCTCAACCGAATTGTTCGGGGGCGTTCAAGTAGCCGCGGTCGCGGGGATTGCCCGGGACATGAGATTGATGAGCCTCCAGGACGGGGAGGTCCTCGTGCGCCAGGGAGACTTGGCTCAAGACCTGTACCTGGTGCTGGCAGGACGTTTGCGCGTTACGGCTCACAATCGGGCCAACGATCCGAGACTGGTGCTTCATGTCGAAGCAGGCGAAAGCGTGGGCGAAATGGCGGTTCTTTGCGATGACCCGGCGTCCGCGACGATTGTGGCGGCTGGCGAGGTGCAAGTGGCTGCGTTATCCCGGTTGGCCTTCAATCAGTTTTCCGCCGCCCAGCCCTTTGCCGCTCTTCAAGTGACCCAAGCGCTCAGCCGCCGTCAGCAGCGGCACCGCCTCTCCGTGGCGCTCCACTTGAGCGATCTTTTCGCGGCACTGGCTCCGGAAGCAATCGCGGATCTCGAGTCCGAGCTAGAGATGTTCTCCCTCTATGGCGGAGAGACTTTATTTCGCCAGGGGGATCCGGGCGATTTCGTGTGTATGGTCATTAGCGGACGGGTGCGCCGCCTGGCCCAAAGCGGTGACAGCCCTGAGCTCCAGATCACGCAGCTCGGCCCGGGCGAACTGGTCGGTGAGATGGAAGTGGTGGGCGGCCACGCCCGTACTGCCACAGTGGAAGCGGTTCGAGACAGCCAGTTGGCGAAGCTCACCAAGGAAGCTTTCGACCGCTTTACGCGCAAGCACGGGAGGGCTGCCGTCGAGATGGTGAGCCGCAAGCTTTCGGAACGCTTGCGGGAGGCATCCTCCGAAACCGCGCGTTGGCGCCGCGGAACAGCCACCATAGCGATTGTGCCCGCGCACGCCTCTGCTCCGGCCAATGATTTTGCCGAGGCATTGTCCGAGTCTCTTGTACGATTCGGGCCCACCATCCGCCTCACCAGCGAGATCGTCGACGGACATCTCGGCCAGCCGGGTATCGCCCAGACCTACGAACGCGGAGGCGGAAACATCCGGATCGTGGATTGGCTTAGCAAACAGGAGTTTGAGCACACCTACGTGCTCTATGAAGCCGATCCCTTTCTGTCCCCATGGACGGAACGGTGCATCCGGCAAGCCGACCACGTCATTATTCTGGCCGATGCGGCCGAGGATCCGTCGCTGGGAGAGATTGAAGCAGAGCTTTTGCGTCCCAACGCCGGACGCACGGGCGCGCGCCAGTGGTTGGCGCTGGTGCAACGGCAGGGCGATCCCGAGAACACCAAGCAGTGGTTGGACCCGCGTAGCGTAGTGCGCCACTTTCACTTGCGGCCGGGCGATTCGGCCGCTGTCGACCGCCTGGCGCGAGTGATTACAGGCCACGGCGTCGGGCTGACCTTAGGAGGAGGGTTCGCCCGCGGCCTTGCCCACGTCGGTGTGATCCGAGCATTTCAGGATTTGGGCGTTGCCATCGATGCCGTGGGTGGCGCGAGCATGGGTGCATTGGTGGGCGCTCTTTGGGCCATGGGATGGGATCGCGAGCGAATTGTCCGCGAAACGTGCGCGGCCTGCTCGGGAATCTTTGGCGATCTCACCTTTCCGTTCATTGCCTTTAAGAGCGGAAGGAAGTTCAGCGAGGCTGTCCGCAAGCTGCTGGGCGACATTCAAATCGAGGACCTCTGGTTGCCGTACTTTTGTATATCGGCGAATCTCAATCGATCGGAACTCAAAATCCACCTCGAAGGTCCGCTCGCCAAGGCGGTGTTGGCGGCCACACGCGCGCCGGGAGTGTTTCCTCCCATTGTCTACGACGGTGAACTGCACGTGGATGGCGGCATCATCAACAACGTCCCCGTGGACCTCATGAAAACGTTTAACAACGAAGGAATCGTCGTCGGCGTGGACGTTTCTCCGCCGCACGAATTGAATCCGGTGCACGACTACGGGGACGAGGTGTCCGGTTGGAGAGCGTTCTGGAAGCGATGCAATCCGTTTTCGAAGCGGCGCATCTACACGCCCAGCATTCTTCTGGTGATGATCCGGACACTGGAATACACCGGCATCTCGTACAAGAATGTGAGGGTCAAGCTCGCGGATATGTACATGTATCCACAACTGCTGCAATTTAAGCGTACGGATTTCCACCTGGTGGATGAGATTGCGCAGGCCGGCTACGATTCGGCGCGTGAAAATCTGTCCAAATGGCTGGCTTCCGACGCAGTAGCGATCCGCAGGCCGGATCTCGTTGACGCCGCGCAGCGTCTGGCGGAATCCGATTCCAGCCGTCTCAACCTGGATGCGGATGCAGTGGGGAAGCAGGTTGAATTGTCCCAGGGCTAGGAGGAGCCCATAATTGTTGGGGCGTGGCGTTTAAGTTATACTTTCCGCTAATCCGTTCGCGGACATTTAGCGGCCCAGGCTATGAAACTGCATCCGGAGGAGCTGCAACTCGCCCGTGCCTATCAGGACGCCCTGGAGTTTGAGGAACTGAGCCCCGCGCAAATGAAACTCATCATGGATCGTGGACGCTCTTTGTCCAAGCGGTTCAAAGCTCACCCGTACATGCACAATCTCATTAGTGCAGCCGTCATTGCCTCGGTTTTTGTTCTGGATGCGCTGACGTTGCTCGGCCTGCCTCGGATATTCCTCGCACATGGCCGTCAGGATCAACTCACCTGGATCCTGCTGGCAAGTCTCGCGGCGGGCTGCGCCCATTGCTGGCTCATCTATTCGCTCGGCGTTTTTTCCCTCCACGAGGGTGCTGCCCACAACCTGATATTTTCCGGCAGCGGTTGGTTTGCAAAGACGGGTCAAGTCATCGGAAGAAACCTCTGTCGCCTCAACCACGGAGAGCCGAATTACTATGCGTCCTGCCATATGGCGCATCACGCCAAGTTCGGAACAGAGCAGGATTCCGAATTTCTGAATTTCATCATTCCCCACCGCTTCTGGCTGGCATTCCTGCCCTTCGCCGCATTCATGAACTTCACGGATTTCGTCATCCATCGCCCGCCAACCTACACCCGAAGCAGGGTGATTTCGGGTGTTCTGAGTTTGCTTTATAACGGCGCTTACGCGTATCTGATTTTCCGCTCGTTCGGCTTGATCTTTATGCTTCTGATGATGCTGGCGTTCGTTCCGCATCTGACCTTCTACCTGGATCGCATGCGCCAGTTCAGCGAACATAACCTAATGCCGTTGGACAACCGGAACGGCGCACGCAGCTTTGGAGTCGGCTTCTGGGGGCTCTTGATCGGCGGTGGGCCCTGGGGACAGCCTTGCCACTGGGTGCATCACTTGGTGCCGAACATCCCCTGGTATCAGCAAATATCGCTGCACTTCTATGTGAAGAGCATCTTGACCGAGTGCCAGCGCCGGCAGTTCCTTTTGGATCCTTTTGTGGGCTTTCCCGTGTTGCTGTGGCACCTGGTCCGCGACACCGGCACGTTTGCGCGGGGCGGTCAAGCCCTGGGGAGATCTGCTGCGCAGCATTGAGGAGTTGCCGAAGAGCGAGGAGAGCATGATGGGAAACCGATCTTGGGGCGAATGGATCAGCGAATATTCCGCAGGTCACCAGAACCCGGTCAACCGGGCTTGCCACACCGTGGGCATTCCGATGATTGCCGTGGCTGTGCTGTTAATCCCGCTGGCGATTTGGCGTTCGCAGGCCTGGACTCTCGTGCTCGGCCTGTTCATGCTCGGCTGGATCTTCCAGTTCGTGGGCCATGTTTTTGAAAGGAAGCCCCCTGAGTTTTTCAAAGACTGGCGATTTCTGTTTGTCGGTTTGCGATGGTGGTTCGCAAAAATGGCCGGCAAAGCATAGATTCAGGTTCTGAGGAGTCATGAGCGACGCTGCACAGCAGATCTTGTTAACCGGCGCGACCGGCGCGGTAGGCCGCGAGTCGCTGGCGCGAATGATTCGCCATCCTGGCAATCGTGTCGTGTGCCTGGTGCGCGCGGCCACCGACGAGGAAGCCTCGCAGCGGATTTCTACCACGTTGGACGAGTTGGCTCACCATGGCCTGTCGGCCGAGGAACAATCTCGCGTGGTGGCCCTGCGCGGCGATATCACCCAGGAGCACATGGGCCTGGAGCGAGCGAAATGGGAGGCTCTTGCCGCGGAGACCACTCGCATCGTCCATGGCGCTGCCAACGTGAGCTGGAGCCTGCCGTTGGAAGAAGCGCGGCGCATCAACGTGACGGGTACTTCGGAATTGCTGCGCCTGGCCGAAGCGGCCTGCCGCCGGGGCACCCTGCAGGCTTTCGACTATCTCAGCACGGTCATGGTGGCCGGTAAACGGCAGGGCCTGATCGGCGAGGAGGAACTGGACTCGAGCGCGGGCTTCTGGAGCACCTACGAACAGAGCAAGGCCGAGGCGGAAGGGATGGTGCGCTCCCGGCGTGGATCCCTTCCCGTGTCCGTTTTCCGCCTGAGCATGGTAGTAGGCGATTCGCGAACCGGACACACATCGAGCTTTAACGTCATGTACTGGCCGCTGAAGATGCTCTCGCGCGGGATGTTTTGGATCGCACCGGCCGACCCTGAAGGAGTGGTGGACATTGTGCCAGTTGATTACACGGTCGACGCGGTGGAGGCGTTGAGCGCCGATCCCGCGCAGCGCGGAAAGTGCTTTCACATCGCCGCGGGCCCGCAGTGCTGTTGCACCGTTTCCCAATTCTTGGATCTCGCCGTTGAGGTGATGGGAATCCGTCGGCCCATCCTGCTCAATCCGGCCGTCTTTTTCACCCTGGTCAGGCCCTTGATTCTTACCGTCACCTGGGGAAAGCGCCGCGAGGCCTTTCACAAGGCGCGTGTGTATGTCCCCTATCTTTCCTACAAAGCACGATTCGACGACAGCCAGGTGCGGGCCGCGCTGGAGCCCCTGGGATTGCGGCCGCCACCGGTGCAAACCTATTTCCGCAACCTGATCGACTACGCAATCGCGACCGAATGGGGGAAGCACAGCCGGAAGGAGGCAGCGCGGGGCGCGGCTCACTAAGATGAATCTCTACGATATTGATGCCGAACCGCAACAGGAGCAGGCGCTTGCCCGGCTGTTCGCCTACCTTCGCGATTGCGTCGGCCAGTACCATCCCTATCTGCGCCGTGTTTATCGCGAGAAAGGTGTCGATCTGCGGCAACTGCGCACACGCGCCGATCTGCTTTCTCTCCCGTTGATCCACAAGGATGAGCTGCGAGGGAACCCCGCATTATTCGTGCTCCAGCCGCGCGCTCCGGGAGCTCCGCCGCTCCCCGACGGCTACGACACCGAACCCCTGGGCGCGGGCGCAATCGCGAAATATGCAATCCGGGCTGCGCTAAACTATCCGCGCGATCACAGCCAGGCTGTCCGCCGCCCGACGCTGCGCGAAAAAATTACGCGCCGCGGCCAATACGAATGGCTTCCCATCCACTACCACGCATCCACGGGATCCACGGGCGAACCCACCCCGGTCGTGTTCACCATGCACGACATCCACGGCATGGTGAAGGAGATGGCTTGCCTGATTATTCAAGAAAAGCGGTACAACCCGCGTTTTCTCCCCTACGAATGGACCGAGCGCTGGATGTCACTAATGCCCGGCGCGCCGCATGTTGCATTCTATTCCGTTGTCTTAGGAAAATTGGCGGTGGGCACACCGAGCTTCGAGACCTTTGGCGGGGCCATGATTCCGACCGACCGTCAGGTGGAGCTGTTCGCTCGCGGGGGCTTCACCGGCGCGGTTGCCATCCCTTCTTATATGACGTATTGGCTTCGGCGCGCCCGGGCCTTGCAGCGGGAGGGGCGGATCGGGCCACTCACCGGTCTGCGGCGTTTGCTTCTGGGCGCTGAGCCGATCAGCGACACGCTGCGCGAGTACATCCGCAACCTGGCACTCGAAGCTGGCGCTCATAAGGCCGTCAAGGTGATCCAAACCTACGGCATGACCGAGCTCAAGTGGGTGTTTTACGAGTGTTCGGAGGGTTCTGGAATCCACTTAAATCCGAAGTATTACTACTGGGAGCTTCTACATCCCGAGACGCGCCAACCGGTGGCGCCCGGCGAGCCTGGCGTGCTCGTTTTCAGTCACATCGGTTGGCGCGGAACAGTGCTGATCCGCTACTGGACCGGCGACCTCATCAAAGGCGGCATGCGCTGGGACCGCTGCGATCAGTGCGGCTACACCTTTCCGCGCATCTATCCGCCCATCTGCCGCGCCGATAAGGATTTCACCAAGCTGAAAGGAACACGGGTTGATTTATCGCTGCTGGTCACCACCGTGCAGGATACTCCCGGCGTGCGCCGTTTTCAGATTGCGCTGGAGCATGAGAACGAGCAGGACGAATTCTCGCGAGATCTGGTAGCGGTTCACGTGCTGGAGGAGCCGGGCGCGGGACGCTCGGAGATCGAGGCCGCCATTCGCGAGCGCATGAAGAGTGTGATTGAAGTGGCTCCGGACCGGATCGTTTTCGAAGATAACGAGGCCGAATTCGAGAAGCGCCTGTTTAGTAGAAACGGCGTCAAGGCCGATTATGTCGTGGAGCGGCGGAAGAATGCTTTGTAGCCCCTTGACCCGCTGACAAGACCAGGAAAAGGATAGTTCATGCCCGAGACAGCGGTGCAAAACTGGTTTGGAGACCTGATTTCCCATCCGCGGGTTGTCGCGGAGGCGAATTCGGTCGACGACATCATCCGGATTCTGAAGGATACTGCCCAGTTTCCATCCCCGGTCCGTGCGGTCGGCTCCAACCACTCGACTTCGGAATGCGGCGTGGCTGACGGCGGCACTCTGATCAAGATGAAGATGAAGCGTATCCTCGCCATTGGCAAGGACACCGTCACCGTGGAAGCCGGCGCCGAGTACATCGATATCGCCAAGGAATTGGAACGCCACGGACTTCAGTTTCACATCAATACGGAAATCGGGAACCTCTCCGCGGGTAGCGCCGCCTGCGCGGGAACCAAGGACGGCTCCATGCCCGGCGAGTACGGGCAAGTCGGCTCTTACGTAATCGCGGTCAAAATGGTCCTGCCCAACGGCGAGCTATTGGAGGTGACCGAAGGCGGGCAGCCGGAGCTGATGCGGCAAGTGCGATCGAGCTATGGAACGTTCGGCATCGTCTACGAGGTTACGTTTCGCGTGCGCCCGCTCACACCCATGAAGGTCTACCATCGAACCTTCGACATCGAGGAATTCGCACGCAATCTCCCGGACTTGAAGAAGCTCAACACCTCGATGATGATGTACCTGTTTCCCTTCACCAACAAGATCACCATCGAGTTTCGCGAGTACAATCCCAACGCCCAAGGTAAACCCAATCGGCGCGGCTGGGCCGTACGCAACGAATACTGGGCGGTATCCGGTCCCCGGGTCGGGGATCTGGTCGACCGTTTCGTCTTCCCGCGCTCGCTGCGGTACAAGATCGTCGACGGTCTGAACGCCCTGTGGCGTTTCATCCTGCAAAACCGGGTCGACAGCGATAACACGATCCCGCCGGATCAGATCATTCGCTACCCTCCCGTCGGCGGCGTGAGCAAATACACGTTCAGCTTGTTCGCATTTCCGGAGGAGCAGTATCCCGGCGTGCTGCGGGCCTTTTATAAGTTTTGCGTCGACTATTACCGCAAGACGGGCTATCGCGTGAACTTGCTTTGCGTCGGCTACGCCATTGCCGCCGATCAGCATGCGCTGCTGTCGTATTCCTATGATGGTCCGGTAATGACCATTGATCCGGTCTCGACAGGCAATCCGGGCTGGAAGGAATTCCTCACCGCATTCAACCACTTCTGTGCCGAGCACAATGGCGCCCCGCTGCTGAATCAAACCAGGGGCCTGACGCAGGAGATCGTTCGCAAGGCCTTTGGCGACCGCCTGCGGACGATCGCCGAAACACGGAAGAAGTATGATCCGGAGAACCGTCTTCTCAATCACTACTTTGCGGAGTTATTCGCTTGACGTTTGAAATGAATGTTAGAATCAGCGTTTCCGACTGCGGGCGGAAACGCACATGATTGTGCTCGACCAGGTCGTGAAACAATTCGACGGCAAGCGGCAGGTAACGGCGCTCAACGGCGTGTGCCTGAACATTCAGAAGGGTGAGATGGTCTCCATCGTTGGCCCGTCGGGTTCCGGAAAATCCACGCTCTTGAATCTGGTAGGCGGCCTCGACCGCGCGACTTCCGGTCAAGTCTCGGTCGACGGAGCGGATCTGTCCGGATTGGGTGACGACGAGTTGACACGCGTCCGGCGCGACAAGATCGGTTTCATCTTCCAGTTCTTCAATCTTCTTCCCACACTCACGTCGGTGGAGAACGTGTCCCTGCCGCTTCACCTGCGCGGATGGTCCCGCGCCAAGGCGCAAGAGCGAGCCCGGGAGCTTCTGGCTCTGGTTGGATTGGCAAAACGCCAGGAGCATCTTCCCGAGGAGCTTTCAGGCGGCGAGCGTCAGCGCGTTGCCATTGCCCGCGCACTCTCGATTTATCCGCCCATCCTGCTCGGAGACGAGCCGACTGGCAATCTTGACACACGCACCGGCCGCGAGATTCTCGGGCTGCTGCAGGATCTGCATTCGCGTTTGGGTTCCACGGTCGTGATCGTTACGCATGATCTCAGCGTTGCCGCCAGTTGCCCGCGGACCGTGCACATGCGCGATGGCCAGATCATACAGGATGTGCGGCAATGATTTTGTTCCGTCTCATTAGCTGGCCGTATGTCCGGAAACACGCGCTGCGAAGCCTGCTGACCGTCGCCGGCATTGTGATCGGCGTCTCCGTCTTTTTCGCCATGCACGCGGCCAACGAATCCGTTTTCAATGCCTTTCAGGAGACGGTTCGCCGCATCGCGGGTGCGACCGAGCTGCAGATTACCGCGGGCGACCCCGGATTCAGCGAGGACGTCTTGGACCGCGTGGAGTCCCTACCGCAAGTCGCGGTGGCCGCGCCGGTCATCGAGGCGGTCGCGGGCACGGGTCTCGCAGGGCAGGGAAATCTGCTCGTTCTGGGTGTGGACCTGACCGGCGACCGCAGCCTGCGCGACTACCAATTCGACAGCGGTGACGCCGCAGTAATCGACGACCCGCTGGTCTTTCTGGCGCAGCCCGATTCGATTATCCTGACCAGCGATTTCGCGAAGCGCAACAACATCCGGATCAACAACAAGATCACGCTCGAAACCGCGAATGGCGTGAGGCACTTCACGGTACGCGGCATGCTCAAGAGCACCGGCTTCGCCAGCGCATTCGGCGGCAATCTCGCAGTCATGGACATCTATGCCGCTCAGCAGGTTTTTGGAAGAGGCCGCCGGTTCGACCGCATCGATATCGCGCTCACTAAGGGTGTCTCGCTGCAGGATGGGCAAGCGGCGCTGCGCGCTCTGCTCGGGCCCGGCTTTGAGGTCCAGCCTCCTGCCTCCCGCGGGCAAAGCTTCCAATCCATGCTGCGGATCTACTATTTCATCCTGAACTTCTCGAGCGCCTTCGCTCTCGTGGTGGGGATGTTCATCATCTACAGCTCTTTTTCGATCGCCGTGACACAGCGCCGCAAGGAAATCGGCATTCTCCGGGCCTTGGGCGCGACTCGACGCCAGATCGCTATCCTGTTTCTGGGCGAAAGTGCCGCCGGTGGCTTGATCGGATCCGCGGTCGGCGTGCTAGTGGGCTATTTCGCGGCCGGTGTGATGGCCCAGGCCATCGGTGGAATTCTACAGGGCGTTTACGGCGTTGTGCAAGACGGAGTGAGCATCACGCCGAGCCCGGCGCTGATCGCCGCGACCGTCGCGATCGGCGTGATCACCAGCATGATCGCTGCCGGGATACCCGCTCGAAACGCCGCCAGAACCAGTCCGATTCAGGCCCTGCAGAAAGGCACGATCCAAAACTTATCGGCTGCCGAAAGCCGCTGGAGGATCGTCCTGGCGTTTGCGTCAGCGGCGATTGGCGTGATTATCTTTGCGGCGACCAGTTCGCTCGCGTGGTTCTACGCCGGCTATCTGTTCGTCATGATGGCGGCGGTCCTTCTCACGCCCATCCTTTCCCAACAGTTAGCGAAAGCGCTGCGCGGCGTCCTGCGATGGCTGCGCCCGGTGGAAGGCGCCTTGGCCGCCGACAGCTTGATCGGTTCCTCGCGCCGGACGGCGGCGACCGTAGGCGCATTGATGCTGTCTCTGGCTCTGGTGATCGGCTTGGCTGGCACGGCTCGCGCCAGCTACAACAGCATCATGGGATGGGTGTCCAGTGCGCTGAACTCCGATTTCTTCGTTTCCAGTTCTCCCACCCTCACTGGGAATAACTACCGCTTCCCCGACTCCATGACCCCGCAACTCGCCGCCATCGACGGCGTCCGGGAGGTCTACCGCATGCGGACCGCGCGCATCAACTTCCGCGGCGACCTCGTCTTACTGGTTGTCCCCGACAGCGAGCCGTTGGCGCGACTTTCGCCGCCCCCGGTGGTCGCGGGCGATCCCAAGGAGATGTTCCGTCTGTTGGCCGAAGGCAAGGCTGTCATTGGATCGGAGAACCTGGCTTCTCTCCGGCACTTGAACGTGGGCGACCAGGTTGATCTGCCCACGCCGAAGGGCATTCTGCGGCTGCCCTTGGCGGGGCTCGTCCGCGAGTACTCCGACCAGAATGGAGAGATCTTCCTGGATCGCAAAGTGTATGAGAAATATTGGAGCGACAACACGGTGGACCATTTTCGTGTATTTCTGAAAGCGGGTGCGAATCCCGCGCAAGTCCGCCAGGCGATCCTCACGAAGTTTGCAGGCAACCGGCAGTTCTTCGTGCTTTCCAATAGCGAGGTTCGGAAGTTTATCGCCGGGCTGGCTAACCAGTGGTTCGGAATCACCTGGGTCCAGATCTCCATCGCGATCCTGGTGGCGATCCTGGGCATCATCAACTCGCTCACGGTCACAATTGCCGACCGCCGGCGCGAACTCGGCGTGCTCCAGGCCGTGGGCGGCCTGCGCAGCCAGATCCGCCTCACCATTTGGATCGAAGCCGCCGGCATAGCTTGCATCGGCCTGATTCTCGGTCTCGCGTTGGGCGCCATACATCTGTACTACGTCCTGCAAATGACCTATCGCGATTATCCCGGCCTGCGATTCGACTACAGTTACCCCTCTGGCGTGGCGCTGCTGCTGCTTCCCATCATTCTCACGGCCGCCCTGATCTCCGCTTTCGGCCCCGCTGAGGCAGCGGTGCGCGGTTCACTCGTGGAGTCTTTGGAATATGAATAAGCTCAGTCTCTCGGTTCTCCTGGTGGTCTGTTCTTACCCATTGGCGGCGCAGGACCCGCGCCAGATTATCAGCGAAGTTCAGAAACGCTCCCACGCCGAGTCCGAACAATACCAAGGGCTGCTGCAAGTGATCGAGTCCCGCGGCAAGATTACCGATAAGCGCTGGACCTACGACCGCATCGGATCGCACGGCAACAGCAAGGCGATCATCCGCTTCATCGAACCGGCGGAGGTCAAGGGCGTCGCGCTGCTGATTGTAAATCATCCCGACCGCGCGTCGGACCAATGGATGTGGACTCCGGCTTTGAATCGCGACCGGCGTATTGCTCTGCAGGACCGCAGCACCCGCTTCTTCGGAACGGATTTCAGCTTCGAGGATCTGGAGGAGCGCGACGTCGACCAGTTCGAATATTCCTACAAAGGAGAAGAAGCCGTGGATGGCGAACCGTGCTGGAAGATCGAGTCGAAGCCACAAAGCAATCATCGCTCACAATACACCTCGTCGATGCTCTGGGTGCGGAAAAGCAACTACACCTACGCGGTCATCGAGAATTACAAAGGCTCCCAGCTGATCCGCCGGCTGAAATACCGCAACATGGAAAACGTGCAGGGAATCTGGACCGCGCGCCTGCTGGAGATGGAAGATCTCACCCGCAACAGCCGTACAATACTCAAACTGGACTCGCTCAAGTATAATGCCCCGCTTCACGAGGACCAATTCACACTGGAAGCTCTTCGGCGCGGTTAACTTGAGCCTGGAACACGCGGCGTGGAATCCGCGATGTTGGCGGGTTTTCTCCTTCGCCTTGGTCCTGATTCCTGCGCTCGCCTCCGGACAGTCCTTCACGCAGCAGGGATTCTTCGAAACAACCTTCACGGTCTATCCGCAAACCGCTCCCGGTGACAGCGGCCAGGCGATTTCGGCTTCCGAGGCGCAGTGGGAGCCCGCCGTGAAGTGGGGCGAATGGCACTTCAACGCTTTGTTTGGCGCCGATTTTGACTCCCATCGCATGGCCGAGCGCAAATTCGCGGTGTCCTATTGGGATCGCAGCGTGCTGCGCCCGGCCTTCGACATTCAGCGCCTCAGCGTGTCCTGGGCGCACGGGCCGGTGACCGTTGAACTCGGGAAGCAACTGGTGCGATGGGGCAAAACCGATATCCTCATTCCCACGGATCGTTTTGCCCCGCGTGACTATTTGAACGTGATCGATCCCGAATACTTGGCGGTCACTGCCGCGCGCGTCACGATTGCCAACCAAACCGATTCGCTGGACCTGGTCTACACTCCGCGCATGACCCCCAGCCGCATCCCGCTGCTCGATCAGCGTTGGGTTATCACGCCCCAGCAAGCACAGGGCATCGCGCTGATCGACGGAGGCGCGCGGTATCCCGGCGGCGGACAGTATGGAGCTCGCTGGAATCATCTGGGCAGATACCTGGAATACTCTTTCTCCTACTTTCGTGGCTATAACAATTTGCCATTGCTTCAGGCTGATTTTGTTCCCGCTCTCGGCGCGATCGACGTGAGCCGATATTATGTGCACTTGCAGAGTGTCGGCGCGGACACGGCCATCCCACTGTCCTGGATCACGCTGAAGGCCGAGTCGGAATACTTCGGCAGCGACACTCCCCAAGCCGACAAGTACGTTCTGTATGTCGTGCAGGCCGAGCGCCAGTGGCACGAATGGCTGTTTATCGGTGGGTACACGGGCGAATACGACACCGAAGTGCATAACATGTTAGGCTTCGATCCCGAGCGCGGGCTCGCCAAAGCCGTTGTTGGCCGGGCTTCCTGGACTATCGACACACGGCGCAGCCTGGCGGTGGAAGCAGTGGAGAGGCAGGACGGCTCCGGCTTCTACGGCAAGTTTGAATATTCACAGATGCTCGGCCAACACTGGCGCGTCACTGGCCAGCTTGGAGTGATCCGCGGGTCTGACAACGACTTCCTTGGCCAATACCATCGGAACTCATTTGGCAACTTGATCTTTCGCTACAGCTTTTGACAGCGCGCCCAGCCGGATTCTAGCGATGTACGCTCAGCCGCGCGTTGTCCACGAGTAGAAGCTCTTCTCCCTGGACCGGCAGCGAAACGCCGGGCGAAAGTGTTCGCACTTTGTCGGACAGCCTGGCGCCTTCTCCCACGGAGGGACCGAGCATGAGAACGTCGTTGTGCTCGGCATCGCGCGTAACCGGCACCAGCGACACCCGCACCACTCGCTTTCCGGCCACGACCACGCGAGCAACCAGCCCTTCTTTGTTTGGCCGCATACGGATCCAATCCGTCGCGAAGTTTCCCAGGCAGTACATCACGGGCTTTCCTTTGTACACCTCCACGCCTTGCACAACATGGGAGCCGTGTCCGTAGACGATATCCGCGCCAGCGTCAATCGCAGCATGCGCCAGCTCTCTTTGATAGGGCTCCGATTTGGAGAATGCCGGCCCAAGCGGGATCGGGGCTACCAGTTGAGCGGGATCGACTGGTCCCCGGTTCTCCGGGGCCGCCGAAGACAGCACCCGCCCCAGTCCATCGCGATTGTGGCTCGATACCACCAGAACATCCACCAGCGGGCGGAGCCGCCGAATGTCTTCGCGTACGCGCTCCAGATCCTCGGGATCAATCGTGATTCCGTCCCGGGACTTCACGCGCGCGACTCCGGCTGAGGTGGCCGTCGCAATTTGTTCGTCCTCGCGATACCATTTTGCGGTGTATTGCAAGAACCCGATGCGCACGCCCTTTCGCTCGATAATCGCAGGTTGATGCGCCTCTTCGAGATTATGGCCAGCGCCGGTATGGAGAATTCCGTTCGCGTCCAAAATCGCGAGACTCTTCAGAATGTTTTCACGTCCGTAGGCGACGTTGTTGGCCACGCCAACCACTTTAATGTTGCCTGCTTTGAGTGCCTGCACCGCCTCCGGTCCGATATGCTGCCAGCCGCTCTTGTCGGGGATATCTTTATCGGGCCCCTGCGACTTGATCAGCAGGCCCTCCAGGTTGCCATAGACAAGATCCGCGTTTTCCAGCGTCTCGTGCACGTGCAACATCGCCGAAGCTGGATCGCGTCGCTGCTCAACGTTGACATCGCCGAGCAACAGAAGTGTCACCGCGCGGCCGTCCTGTGCGCCGTACCAGGGCCACGCGCCATCGCCCGCCCAGACAGAGATCGCGAGACAAAGAGCAGCTACGCAATACCGAATCACGAGCAAATTCTATCGCAACTATAAAGTGGCGGTGAGGTGGGATTCGAACCCAAATGCGCCCCGGGCCTCCGTAAGTTCCAGATTCCATGTTGATCGCCGTGCCAAACACGCCAACAATGCTGTATACCATTGCACGCTAACGCGAGTCTGACCGATACCAGACACTGCCTTGCCAAACCATGTTGACCTCCTGGTCCCGAACCTTGGAAAGCCCCTTTTTGCGGCTATTTGCCGCTAATTTCACCTTTCTGTTTTCATAGCCTGTTCTCCGTCTGATCCAGCAGCTTGCGCCGGATTCGAAGTTGTATCGGTTTGTACCGTTATGCCTGCGCTGTCGCACTAACTCCTGCCCGGTCGACGGTGTACCCAATGGCATCGTGGCCTTTCAGCCGTCTTTCAAACATTCTGGCCAACATCGGCACATTCGGGTCGACGTAATCGTATACCTGTATGACGCGCTTTCCATCGTGGAGGCGATGCAGCCGTCCGACGTACTGCTGCAGGGTGCCTTTCCACGAGATCGGCAGCGCAAGAAACAGGGTGTCCAGCCGTGCGTCATCAAAGCGTCCTGTGAGCAACAACGGCGACCGTCCCGCTTTCATGGCACTTCGAAGATCAGCCCCGATCATCGAGTTGCCAGCCGAATCATTGACCAATGCCGCGTAGACGTCTTGAATAGTCAGATCCGTCATCTCAGCCAGCATTCGGAAATCCGTGTGCCGCGGGATCACCTTATGTTCGAAAGGCATTGTTTGGGTCATCGTCCGGGCACTCATGTTGAAGCGGATCGGCCCACACTGCATGTAAATGATTGGGTGATGGCCATCCTTGCGCGTCGCATCTGTGGCATGATAAGGGGACCAACTATGGCGGTGGGGCGGATAATCCGGAGCGTCGTAGCGGTCTTTTTCCTGCTTCTCGCTACAACGGAAATTCTCGCTTGTGACGCAAGCGCGTCGCCAGCTTGCCCGTTCTCCACCCACACCTCACATGATTCGGGCGACGATGGCTGTGCCGATGGCTGCCTATGCTGTTGTGGGCATATCGTGGTTGTAGCGCCGATCGTTCCAATTGTGCCACTAGGATATATCGCCCGGGCGGTCACTTTCGATGCCCGCCCAACGCCTGACGTCCCGCTAGACCGAATCGAACATCCTCCGCGCTTCTAGGTCTCCTCACATTCTGTAGCTGATTTCAGCATCAAGGAGATTCTATGAAGAGGATGTGTATGGCGCCTCTCTGCATCGCCATGCTTGTAGTGCACCATGCTGCGAGTGCGCAAGAGAAGGCGTCCGTTAAATCAGACGAACTCGCGAGGAGCAGCCTGGATTGCAACTGGAAGAATTCTACGCTTTGTGAGCCTGTCGCTCAGGCTCAAGGGGCTGGTAACCAGGCCGATGTAAAATCCCGATCAGCGGGCGGCAACGACTTGCGCGCCGCTCAAGCTCTGGAGCCACAAGGGAGGATCGAAGGCGCAGCGGCCAATTCAAAGGTTCAACCCGATCGGCCGGGTGCACCGCAAGGGACAGAAAAGGAGGCCGTCGCAATCCTCGAATTGGGGGCCGAACCTGCCCGGAGTCTCAGCGGGGGCGGATGGACTCTCAGCCCCACCCTGGCGGCTGAAATGACGCCAATCGAGAATTGGCTAGAACTGGAGTTCGGTGTTACACCAACCTTCACTCATCACTCGACAGAGTGGGATACTGACCTGTTGTTCAAGAAACCGTGGGCCCTCTCCAAGAAGGTAGAATTCATGTTCGGCGTCGGCCCCGAGTGGATTTACATCCGGGAGAACGGCATCACCACCAATTCCGTGGCTGGCGAAATCGCGCTGGACTTTATGTTCTGGCCGTCTCCAGAGCGCAGGTTCGGCTGGTATCTCGAGCCAGCGTATGATTACACGTTTGGGCGCAGCCACGATCAGGCGATCGGCGTGAGCATCGGCCTGCTGATTTCGGTCCGCTAACACTCGTTGAAGGCAACCCACCCAGCATCGGTGGACGGCGTTGCAGGATTCGGTATCCGTCACGTCGGGAGCACGTGTCACGATGCTGAGAAAGTGCGTGCAGGGAATCGCAGCACTCAGATGCCCGCTGATGCCGCTGAGCGGGCTTGAAGAGCGCTTTCAAAATTAGCGCTCTTGTAGGGAAGCTATGTCCCTGCTAGTCCCAGCCATTTCCGTGTGGCCGGTATTCTGCGGAACACAACAAGCTCAACAACTCTAACAACTACGATCGAAACTCCTAGCAGGGGAAGATACGCACAGAAAAATAGCAGCACCAGCAGGAAGCTAAAAGCTAGTGGTCTCTCTGGGGCCAGGGACATCGGAGCTCCAAGCACTTTGTCGGGACGCCGCCGCCACCAGAGCACGAACGCGCTGATACTCAGAACGATCAGACAGATCGCCGTGAACAGTCCGAGAAGCTGATTGGCAACGCCGAACAATTGTCCCTCATGCGCCGCCACTCCGGTTTCCACCCACCGGTCGATCCATTGCTCCTGGCCGAAGTCCTCGCGTCTGACGATGGCGCCATTAGAATCCAATTGAAGACTCGATCTGAGCGTGCGGTTTTGAGCATCGGATTTCGCAGTCCACAGCCCGCCAGGAACGAGCGGAGGAGCAATCAGCACTGGCCAGGCAAGGTGTAGAGGAGTGACCGCGGCGACGATCGTATCGATTCCCGAATACATCGGAGCAGCGCTTCCTGGCATGGCCCTCGGATTCCGTGCGAGGCGCGCGGCGGCCTCCGCTGCCGATCCTGAAGTCCAATCCGGATTGCCGGAAGTGTAGGTCAATGATCGAACGGCCGCCAGGTACTTACCCCAGTTACTCGCCCAGGGAAGGCCTGTTAGTAACAAGAACATAGCCAAACCGGAGACCCAGATTCCCGTTACTGCGTGGAGATCGCGCCAGAAAATTCGCGGCCCTTGGCGGAATCTTGGATACAAGATTCCTCCGAGCCCTTTGGCGCCGCGAGGCCACCACAGAAAGAGCCCGGTGGCGATCATGACGATCGCCCAAGATGCGGCGAGTTCCACGATCATCGACCCGCGATCGCCCATGAGAAGCTCGCCATGCAGATGGAAGATCACAGTCATCGGCCGGGAATCTTCATTGACAATCTGCATAACCCGCGTGGTCTGCGGGTGCACGTAGACACGGGACTCCTCCGAGCCGCGGCCGACGATGATCTGGACGGCGGATTGCGGCGTAGTTGGGAGCTGGTAGAAATGCAGGTTCGACCCGGGGACGGCATTGAGAGCCGCGGAAACCTGTGCTTGAGCGCTCGCGCGTGCGCCGGTAATGTCGAGGTGATCGTAGGGGCGATCCAGCCAGGCTTCGATTTGCGGCCTAAAGAGGTAAATCGAGCCGGTGGTCGCGAGAAACACGATGAACGGGATGGCGATCAGGCCGGCGTAGAAGTGCCAGCGCCAGATTGTGCGGTAAGCGGGCCAGCCTCTTGTCAAACGCGTCGCTTCGATGGGCGTGGACATAGCGGTAGCTTCAATAGCGCACTTGAAACTCCATCATCGCGTTGATCGGCGAACCGGGAAAAATGTTCAGCGGCGTGTTGCCGGAAACATAATAAAGCCGGTTTGCCAGATTTTGGATGTTCACCGCAATGCGGTAACGCTTCTGTTCGTTGTGCAAAGGCCCAAACTCGTAACTCGCGGTCCCATTCAGGAGGCCATATCCGGGCAGAATGACGTCATCCGATGGATCGACGTAGCGATAACTGCGGGCTTGAACGCCTCCCCCGAAGCTCAATCCGCGCAGGGCTCCATGCTGGACCTCGTAGACCGTCCAAATGCTGCCGCTGTGGCGAGGCGCATTCTGCAGGATATTTCCGATCGGATACACGGGATCGGAAACGATGCTCGCTTGGTTATAGGCGTAGGCCAAGGTTACATTCCATCCGGGCAGGATACGCCCGGACGTATCGAATTCGATACCTTTCGATTCGACTTCGCCGAGCTGGATCGACGCGAGGGGATTCCCCGGATTCGTGATGAGCAGGTTGGATGAGCGGATCCGATAAAATGCCAGCGACGATGTCAGCCTGCCGTGAAGCTCGGTGGTGCGGGCGCCGGCTTCCCATTGGGTCCCCTTCTCCGGGACGAACGGTTGACCGTTCGGCCCGAACTGTGCCGCCAGAGTCGGGCTAAAGCTCCGGCTCCAACTGGCATAAAGAGACAGAGGCTGGGCTACCTGGTACGTGATTCCCACGCGTGGGAGGGCGGAGACGTTGCTTTGCCGGTTGTGCGTGTCGTAATCCAGCTCGTCGTATTTTTGGGTGAAGCCTTCGAACCGCACACCGGCGAGCACTTTTAATCCCGGCAACAGGGAGATCTGGTCCTGGAGATAACCGCCGTGGGTCATCAGCCTGGTGGTGCCGCTGAGCGGAAAGTAATCCGGGGACGTCGGATTGAAGAAATTGGCCATCAGAGCCGCTGCGCTCGGCGTGGTTTGGCTGAAGTAGACCGGATTGAACAGATTAATCGGTGGCGCATCGTCGAAGATGGCACGTTGCACTACGGACTCGAAGCCATATTCGAAGCCCATCAGGAAATTGTGCTCAATGGGGCCGGTCTTGAAGATGCCCGTGAGATCGGTTTGCCAGTCATAGAACCGGAGCGGATAGGCTGCGTCTTCCGAGTATCGCGCCAGGGTCTGATTGTCGGACATGATGTAACCCGAGCTGGCATCCAGATAATTCCAATCAGTGAGCGTGGCACGGAAGCGGCTGCGGACCACCCAGCGGGAACTCAGGTTGTGGGCCACATCCACGCTTCCCAACTCGTTCTGCAGGTGCGAATACTGCCAAGGTTCCCCGTAATAGTTGCTGATCGGCACGGGCGCCGGACGATCTCCAAGCGCGGGGATGCCGTAGTCGGTGGTTGTGGAGCCGTGCATATACTCGATCAGAAAACGAATCGTGGTGCCATTTTGCGGCTTCCAGGTGAGCGCCGGCGCCAGAAAGTAACGGCGATCATGAAAGTAGTTTCGAAAACTCGATGTATCGGCCAGCTCCGCGTTCAGGCGGTAGAACAGCTTTTCGCTGCCGCCGATCGGGCCCGTGATGTCGAAGGCAGGACGCACTGCGCCGAAGCGGTCCCCCTGAAAACTGAAAGTGTAGTGCGTGGCCGGCAACGGCTCCTTGGTGATCAGGTCGACGATACCGCTGGAGGTTGCGCGGCCGTAGAGTACGGAAGCCGGTCCTTTGAGAATCTCAACCCGGTCGACATCAGTCGTGTCGGAAGGAACCATGCCGTCAAAGGCAAAGCCGTCGCGATAGTAGTTGCTGAAGATTCCAAGCGGCAGACCTCGGATGGTGAGCGCGTTCCCGACATCGCCCGCTAATAGCGCGTCTCGATCGACCCCGCTGATGTTTTGGACTGCATCCGCAAAATAGATGTCCTGTTGACTCTGGATCAGTGCTTGATTGGCAACGCCGACGCCTTGCGGGATTTCGTTCAGTGGCAGATTCATCTTTGTCCCGACCGAAGTCTCATCCGTCTGAAAGGAATTCACTCCCGCCGTTACCGTCACCTGTTGGCCGGGACCAGCTACAGTCATCTGGATCGTGAGCGGCGACAGGGGCCGCCCCGCGGTCAGAGTCAGTTTTCTCTCGGCTTGCGTGAATCCTGTTCTCTCCACCTCGACCAGGTAATCTCCAGGGGAAGCATTTTGAAAAGCAAAGGTTCCGTCCTGTCCCGTTTTCGTTTGCTGCAAACGGATCGAAGCTGCGCCATTCAGCAGGATGACCTCTGCATTCTGAAGAACTCCACCCGCTTGGTCTACGACTTGACCGGTGATGCTTCCGATGCCCCTAGCATCCTGGGCACGGCCGGCTGCGGCAGCCAGCAAACAGACGCAGACCAGCAAGCCCTTTCCGGCGCTCAGATGTCCGCTCCGTGGAAAAGAGAAACTATTCAGTTCGAACACAAATGGATTCATGGCGCCGCCCTCTTTCGCGGGTGACCTTTCTTCTAGCAAGCGAAGTCGACAAAAGCGCAGAGCTTGGTTCGCACGGAGCCAACTATCCGTCAGGGGAAACTGCGCTAGGGAGTGTTGCTACGACAGAAGCGTGGGAGGACCGCGTTTGTGATGCCCGCGGCTAAAGCTTTGCCTGCTAAATGATTGCCTGCCGAACCCGCGGAGATTCAAACGAGCAATGAGCCCGGTAAAGAAAGCATGTGGAGCGGGCGTCAGACACTGGGTTCGATTTGCGGGAATAAGCGTTAGATTCGGAAAGCGGGGACAGGGCGCGGGCGTCAGAGACGGCCCGGCGGAAGAATCAAACTGCATCAGCATCGCGCAATGGTGCTTTCCATTGCGGCGACAACATGCGGGAAGACTCGAGTCCGGCTCAGACGCGAAGAGCAGCCCGACTGTCGGGGAGACGAGCAACGCCAGAAGCAAAGCTGCGAGAAAACGTCGCAAGATAACATCCTACGCCGACAGACGGCAAGTCGGCAATACTTGCGATGGAAAATTCCCTGGATGGTTCGTCGACTAAATTGCGGAAGAAAGATCTAGCCACCGCCGTCTAATAGAAAAACGGCACCACCGGCTGGCAGAGGTTATTGATGATTCGATTGGCATCTTTGCGCCCTAAGCAACTGGCAACGTGCTTGTTGACCGGTATGGTGCTTTTTCTTGGACCAGCCAGGTTCGAAGGACAAGAAACGGATGCGAGGATCCGCCAAATCGAGGCGCGTTTTGTTTCTCCATGCTGCTGGCGGGAGAACCTGGCGGTTCATGACTCGCAGGTCGCAGAACAACTCCGCACTTTGATCAGGCAAATGGTTGAGTCCGGTCGCACGGAACCGCAGATCGTAGACTACATGGTCGCTCGATTCGGCGAACGAATCCTGCGGGAGCCGACAGGCGCTCGATTCCGGTTCCTCACGATCACGCCGATCGTCGCGCTCGGAATTGGCTTCTTGTTGGTGATTCGATATCTGTTGCACGCGCGCCATCTCACCCTGCGCGAGTCAAACACGCGAGCGGTATTGCTGCTGTCGGCCGAGGACTTCGAATGGCGGTGAATCTCTCCACGCCGGACGAGCATTGCCAAATCTCATATTCTAAGAAAAGAGGTGCATCAATGAAACGAGTCCGTCGATCGATTTCAGCCCTTGCCGCAGGTCTGTTGATGGCCGCGTTCTGTCTTGGACAAGCATCGCCAGCCAAGAAACAATACACTTTCCACGGCAAGGTAGAAGCGGTGAGCAAGAGCGCTAAAACTCTCAGGGTGAATGGCGAGAAGGTCGAGGGTTGGATGGGGGCTATGACCATGAACTACAAAGTCGATAACCCCTCGATCTTCGATACAGTGAAACCCGGCGACGAGATCATGGCCACGGTCTACGATGGCGACTATTCGCTTCACCAAGTCAAGATCATGGGGCGGATTACGGAAAACCCAAAGTCCAAGAAATAGGCGAATTCGGATGCCCAGAGCCCCCCGACTCTGGCATCGGTAGCGTGCGCGCAATGTCCTGGCACAGGCTCTACTGCTTTCTGTCGCCACGGCGAGCGGGGCGGTCGGCGGTCGAAGGCGGCACCATGTTCTTCGCGCGATAGTAGGCCACAATTTGGCCATACATTTCGCTATTGTGAATCAGGTTGAAGTAGAGGGTGCCGAGTTTGGTCTGGTCACGCCCGAACATCTTGGTCATCTGCGTGGCGGTGGCATCCGTCAGCGGTTCGTAGGCTCCGTCGCAATACTCGAAAGATTCGTTCATCGCGGCGACCAGGTCCGCTTTGGATGTCTTGGTCCCCTCCGCGCTTCCTCGTTTTTGCTCACCTTTGGCCGCGCTGCACAGCGCTAACTGCACATCGGCAATATGTCCGATGATCTGGCCGAAAGTCCGCGTATTTCCTGGCGCCGGTTTGAAGTTGTAATCCTCCTCCGGCATCCTTGTCGCGGCCTCGGTGATATTTTTCTTGCTGCTTGCGTACTGGGCCTTGAGTTCAGAGCTCACCGGGTTATCCTCCGCGCAAAGCAGGAAAGCACAGGCGAGCCCAATAACAGTCATGGTCGCTATTTTCATAGTCGTTCTCTCCTTCTTGACCCGCAGGTCGCCCTTATTCTACATGGGACCGACGAGACTCGCGACCTCTTTTTGAAACAAATAAGCGAGAGCCAGCACCATTCCCTTGCGCTGGTGACGACTGTGGACTTTGGAACATTGCCGGTAACGACCGAGCATGTCCGCCCACCATGGCCTTTAGCCCGCCAGTTGCTCCCGCTAGCCCGCCCATAGAAAACTTCTTCGGCGATGAACTCCAGCGTGCTAAAAGTGTCTGAGCTCTGGCGTCAGGCATGCCCTTGAGAACTCTGATCGTGGATGACGAGCCGATAGCGCGGAAAATATTGCGTGAGGAACTCGCTTCCTTCGATGAAATCGAGATCATTGGTGAGGCAGATAACGGTGCTCTCGCCCTGGAAAAAATATCCGCGGACCGTCCTGATCTTGTACTGTTGGATCTACAAATGCCCGTGATGGGCGGACTTGAGGTAGTCCGAAACCTCAGGCGCGGGACACACATGCCGGTGATCATAATTGTCACCGCTTATGACAAATATGCGCTTGAGGCGTTCGAGGCGGGCGCGATTGACTATTTGCTAAAGCCGGTGGGTGAAAAGCGTTTGGCGGAGGCAGTTCATCGGGCGAAGCGGATGACGGAAAGGGAGGCTGCTGAGAGACTGGCGCAGCTTCAGCAGATTCCCGATAAGCCCGCCGTTCCTCAGGCCCGACGGATCGTGGGGAGAATCGGCGAGGAATATTTTCTCCTCAGTGCTGACGAGATCTACGCATTCCAAGCAGATGGTGAGATCGTATGGATTATCACCGCAAAGAAGAAATACCTCGCCACTCAGGCCCTCAAGGTCCTGGACCAGCGCCTAAAGAACACAAGCTTTCGAAGAATTCACCGCAACGCGTTGGTGAACGTCGATCACGTCCGGAAGATGAGCGCCCTGAGCAGCCAAAGATGGTTGATCACGCTCGCTAACGATCAGGAATTCATTGCGAGCAAACGGCAGGCCGGAAGTATCCGCGAGCTTCTAAAGGCGTAGGCAGCTTACGGGATTGCCACTGATTTAGGCATCAGCGTGGCAGGGTTGGGCTTTTTCGCCGCCGCGGTATTATGAGTCTCCTCAATGGCAGTTGTCGTCTTTGGTTACATTGAGATGTCGCCCGACGATCTGGATTTTGCAGTGCTGTTTGGCAGCTTAAGCCATTGGCTGGCGGCGTGCGCCTTACTGCTCGCGCTTGCTGCGCTGGCCTAACCGTCCGTCCGCTCACGGCTCAAATTAGGTCACTGATTTCGAGTATCAGCCCGGGCATCGAATTGTTCTTGGCGCTCTAAGGGTTAGGCCTCACAATCGAAAAATATGAGAACGACACGTCTGGTAGCCTCGCTGGCTTTTCTGGTACTGTGCCTCGCCTCCCCGGTTGCAACGTATGCGCAATCGAGCGGCGGCAATGCCGGGACCGTTCACGGAACGGTTCTCGACCCCTCGGGAGCCGCGATTATCGGCGCGACGGTGGAAATACAGAATCCTGTGTCGCACTACAATCAGACCACGAAGACGGACAACCAGGGCAATTTCGAATTCCCCAATATTCCGTATAACAACTATCACCTCTCGGCTACCGCGTCCGGTTTTCAGAATGGTGGCCAGGATGTGGACGTGCGTTCACCACTGCCACTGGACGTCAAGATGAATCTGATGGTCGGCATAGCCACCCAAACCGTTGAAGTGACGGCGGAAGCCGCCGATTTGCTCGAAAACGATTCGACCGCGCATACCGATGTGGATCGAGCGCTCTTTGACAGACTGCCTCTCGAAAGCCAGTCTTCGTCGCTGAGTTCGCTGGTTACGTTGGCCTCGCCAGGCGTTTCGGCTGACTCGAATGGTCTATTTCACGGTTTTGGAGATCATGCATCCAACTCGTTTTCCTTGGATGGACAGCCGATCACCGATCAACAAAGCAAGGTTTTTTCGAATCAAATACCAGCTGATGCGGTCCAGTCCATGGAAGTGATCGAGGGCGCGCCGCCTGCCGAATATGGAGACAAGACCAGCTTGGTGATCGACGTCACCACCCGGTCGGGCTTGGGCTACAAGACGCCGCGGGGCGACATTACCACTTCCTATGGCACATTTGGAACGGTCAACGGCGGCTTCGATCTTTCCTACGGCCGTGAGAAGTGGGGCAACTTTATCGCAGCGGACGGACTGAACACCGGTCGATTTCTGGACGCACCCGAGTTTCAGGTGTATCACGACCACGGCAACCAAGCGAATATCTTCGACCGCGTCGACTTGAAGCCCTCGCAGAACGACACCATCAACGTCAATTTTCAGTACACGAGATCGTGGTTCCAGACTCCCAATTCTTTTGACGCTCAGACCGCCGATGCCTGGTCCGGATTGGTTGTCGACAACGGAGGCTTAGGCCCGAACGGTTTGCCTGTGGGCTCGCAAGATCAGCGTTCGAAGATCAGAACGTTCAATATTGCCCCTACATGGACGCATCTGGTGAATCCGAACACGGTCTTCACCCTCGGCGCCTTTGTGCGGCAGGATCAATACAATTACTACCCGAGCGCCAACCCCTTCGCCGATTTCACGCCGGATCTTCAATCGGAAACGATTGGTCAGAGCCGCCGGTTGACCAATGTGGGCGGCCGCGCCAACCTTTCCTACGTGAAGGGTATTCACAACATTAAGGCTGGAATCGTCTATGAGGACACCATCCTCACCGAGAGGGACACCTTCGGAGTCGTCGATCCCACCTTCAACCCGGTTTGTTTCAACGCAGATGGAAGTCCGAACACGGATCCCACTCTTACGGATCCCAACAATTGTACGGCGGACCTCCAAGCTAACCCTGGCTATGATCCATTGTTGGCTTGCATAGACTTGACACGGACGGCCCCCCTGCCGGGCGCCAATGGTTGCCCGGGTTCCACGAGCGGGTTGTACCCCTACCGCGGACACGCGGACATCCGGGAGTTGGCACTCTTCTTTGAGGACAATATCAGGCTGCAAAATTGGACGTTCAATCTTGGCGTCCGATTCGACCACTACGATGGAATCACTACCGCTAACCAAGGAGAACCGCGCCTGGGAATTGCTTACAACATCAAGCCCACCAACACCGTGTTGCGAATCTCCTATGCTCGAACGCTCGAAACTCCGTTCAACGAAAACTTGGTGCTGGCGAGCAACGGTTGCAATGACCCAATCGTAAATGAACTGAATGCCGCCCTTCAGGGTTATCCGTGCCTAACGGAGCCCCTGCGGCCCGGTTGGCGTAACGAGTTTCACGCCGGCATACAGCAGGCTTTCGGAAGGTACTTGGTCATCGATGGGGAATACATTTGGAAGTACTCACATCTGGCCTACGACTTCAGCGTTCTGGGTAGCACGCCGATCACGTTTCCCATCGCATGGGAGAGTTCCAAGATTACCGGCTATGCCGTGCGTGCCAGTATGCCGAATTTTCACGGGCTGTCCGCATTTTGGGTTTTTTCCGGTGTGGCTGCGCGGTTCTTTAATCCGCAGGTCAGCGGAATCGGCGCCACTCCAGCCGGTGAGGGCGGCAACGCAGTGTTCCGCATCGATCACGACGAGAATTTCAACTCGACGGTCCATTTGCAGTACCAGCCATGGCAAAGGGGGCCTTGGATGGGCTTCAACTGGCGATACGACAGTGGTCTGGTCGCCGGCCCGGTGCCTTGCGCCGGCGGAAACTGCGCGAATGGTCCAAACGGGGACGATTCCACGGTAGACGCTTCCGGCTTGACGCCCGATCAGCAGTTTGAAGCCGGATTGTACTGCGCTGGAGTCTATGCAACGCCCACGACACCTATTAGTCCGACGGGGCTTTGCCCTGGCTCGCAATACGGTTCGCACCTGGTGAAAATTCCGGCTCCTGGAACAGAGGACGACGACCACAATCCGCCGCGGATTCAACCTCGCAATTTGTTCGACTTGGCAATCGGACATGACAACATCTTCCACGGCGATAAATACAAGTGGAGCGCGAGGCTCGAAATCGTTAACCTGACCAACAAGTACGCGCTCTACAATTTCCTATCGACCTTCAGTGGAACGCACTACGTGACGCCTCGCACCGTGACCGGGACGATCGGGTTCCACTTCTAAGGAACGCGTGGGGAATCCGCGTCCCTGGGTTTCGGATCGAACCATGGGTACAGAAGCGGAAGAATGTAGAGAGTCAGAAGTGTCGAAGTGATCAGGCCACCGATAACGACCGTTGCGAGAGGCCTTTGAATCTCGGCGCCTGTTTCCGTTGAGATTGCCATCGGAAGGAAACCGATGCTTGCCACCAACGCGGTGATCAACACTGGCCGTAGCCGATCAGCAGCACCCTCGTGGATTGCGAGTTGCATCGCCATTCCGCGGTTCCTTAAGAAGTTGATATGGCTCACGAGCACGATCCCGTTCAGAACGGCGACGCCAAATAGCGCGATGAAACCTACGGATGCGGACAAATTGAGGTTGAGTCCGCGAACCCACAGCGCTCCAATTCCGCCCACCAAGGCAAAGGGGACGTTGAGGAGGATGAGGCTCGCTTGCCTTAGCGAACGAAAGGTCGCAAACAGCAAAGCGAAGATGATTGAGATCGAAACTGGAAGAACGACAGTCAGTCTGCGATTTGCCCGTGCTTGATTCTCGAACTGACCGCCCCATTCGATCTCATAGCCGACAGGCAGCTTGAGCGCGCCATTTACCTTTTGTTGAGCCAACCTAACGAAAGTTCCCAGATCCGTCCCTCGTACATTGGTCTGAACAGCAACTCGACGGCGCGCGTTTTCGCGCGAGATCATTTCGGGGCCACGAACTGTTTTGATCTGAGCCACTTGATTCAACGTCACGAGTTCGCTGCCTGGGGCGCGGAGTACGATTCCCTTCAAAACTTCGGGATCATTCCGCAGCTTGTCCGGAAGGCGGACTGCGATTGGGAATCGTGCCTGGCCCTCAAGCATTTCGGACAGGGGCTGTCCTCCAACCAACGTTTCGATGACCTCCTGAACATCGGAAACATTCAGTCCATAGCGCGCGAGCGCGGGCCGGATAACATCCACCTGCAGTTCAGGCACGCCCGACAGCACCTCCATCTGCGGCTCCGCCGCGCCGGGTATCGAACTAATCAGAGTAAGCACTCTCTTGCCCAGGGATTCTAAAGTCTTAAGATCGTCGCCAAAGACCTTGATGGCGACGTCACCACGGATTCCCGTCACCGTCTCATCGAGCCGCATCTCCATGGGTTGGGTGAAGGTATAACTGACTCCCGGAATCTTCCGCAGCGCTTCTGAGAGCTTCCCGATGAGTTCCTGCTTGTCATGGCAGCACTTCCAGCTACTTTTCGGGGCCAGCTGAAGATAGGAGTCCGATTCGTAGATCCCCATGGCCTCCGTCGCTACGTCTGGCCGCCCCAGCTTCGTTACAACTTCAGAGACTTCCGGGAAGCTTCGAATCGTCCTGGCAATTTCTTTACTGATGTCGATCGATTCGCTCAAGGCAATTCCCGGAAGTTTACGGGACGTTATGACAATGGAGCCTTCGTCGAGTTTGGGCATGAATTCCGTGCCGATGAAATGGAGCGAAACGATAGCAGTAGCGACCAGCATCAAGGCAAGGGTCAAGCATATCGGCCGATGTTTAGTTGCGCGATCGAGCGAGTGGGAGTACATGTTTCGCAAATTCGTCAATCTCGCATACCAGGCTTGGCTGACCGTGGTGCGCTTGGGTGTCCTCGCCAAAAAGTAAGTCGACAGGACCGGTACTGCGGTCAGCGCCAAAATGAGCGAGCCGAGTAGTGCCGAACACACCGTTATTGCCATGGGCCTGAACATGCGTCCCTCCAGACCCTGAAGCGTGAAGATAGGCAAGTACACAGCGATAATGATCGCAACGCCAAACAAGATCGGACGAGCGACTTCATGGGATGCCGTCCGAATCGATTCAAAGAACTGCTGATCAGCGGACTTCTCCAGACGATGCACCGAGTTCTCAATCATTACCACGGACCCGTCAACGATCATTCCGAAATCGATGGCTCCCAGGCTCATCAGATTGGCGGTCACGCCAAAGGTAGCCATCCCGATGAAGCCAAATAGGATCGATAACGGAATCATGATGGCAACGATCAACGCCGCACGCAGATCGCCGAGGAAGACAAGTAGGACAACAGTGACCAGTAGCCCGGCCTCAAGCAGGTTGTGCAGTACGGTGTGGATGGTGCCATCGATAATTTGCGACTGATCGTAAAAGGCGCGAAGGCGATAGCCTTCAGGAAGACGGACTTGGGCCAAACGGGTCTTGATCCGATCGATAACCTCTCTCCCGTTCTCTCCTTTCAAGGCAATCGCCGTGGCCGATACAGCTTCCTGGGTGTCGCGCAAGGTCGCCCCGTATCGCAGAAGGGGCACGGTTGCGACGGCGCCGACATCTCGAATGAGGACGGGAACGCCGTCGTGGGCTAACAAGACTGTGTCTTCAAGATCAGCTGGACCAAGCGCACGGCCCAGCCCTCGGACCGTGTATTGCTGCTCGGCGTGTTCTATGTATCCACCGCCAAAATTGGAATTGTTGCCGGCCAAACGCTCAATGACGTCGTGCACCGTGACTCCGTATTGCCGAAGTGCAATAGGATCGAGTTGCACGGCATATTGCTTCGACTGCCCACCCCATGCGTTCACCTCGCTCACGCCGGGGACGCTTCGAAGCGCATAGCGGAGAGTCCAATCCTGATAGGTCTTGAGATCCATCAATGACTTGCCGCGGCTCTCGAGAGTGTACTGGTAAACCTCTCCGAAGGCGGTAGCCATGGGTCCGAGTACTGGTTGCAGATCGCGCGGCAAGCGCGGGCGGACTTCCTGCAGTCGCTCCGCAATAAGTTGCCGAGCGATGTATTGGTTGAACGAGTCATCGAAAATAACTGTGATCATGGAGAGGCCCAACTTGGATATAGACCGCACGGTCTCGACGTGGGGCATCCCTGCCAAGGCGCTTTCGATTGGATAGGTGACGAGTTCGTCCACCTCCGTGGAAGACATGGACGGGCATTCGGTAACAACTACTACTTGGTTGTTCGTCAGGTCGGGAAATGCATCGATGGGAAGGTTGGCAAGAACATATCCCCCTGTTAAGACAAGCGCGATCAGCGCGGACAAGACGAGCCATCGGTTGTCGAGAGCCCAATCCACTATGCGAGTTAACATTACGGGCTCATTCATCCTGAATCATGGACTTGAGCAGTTGAGACTTGAGCGCAAAGCCCCCCTTTACTACTACAGCGTCGCCAGGCTTGAGTCCCTCGACAATCTCAACTCCGCCATCTACGTGCCGGCCAGACTCGACAGTACGAGCGCGAAACTCATTTCCAGAGTCCCTTACAAACACCGTGTCGACGCCATCAATCTCTTGAATGGCTTCCTCCGGAACCACCAAAGCCGCGTGTCTTCCGAACTGCTGAACGGTAGCAGTCGCGTACATTTCCGGTTTGAGCAGACCTTGTGGGTTGGGCACCATAATCCGAATCTGAAGCGTGCGCGTGGACGGGTCCAGTTGTTCGCCCAGCTGGAGAATGCGGCCGGTGAACTCGCGCTCGGGATATGCGCGAGCCTCAATACGGACCTGCTGGCCAGGATGCAGCTTGGACAAATCCGCCTCATTGGCAGCCCCAATCATCCACAAGCTGCTGACATTTGCGATTACAAAAAGCTCTTCACCGCTGTTCACTACTGTTCCCAAGGTTGCCTTTCGTTCCAAGATCAAACCTGCAGCCGGAGCAAGAATCGGGATGTCGTCCTCCTCGTCATTGTGAGCGTTAACTGTTGAAGGTTCCTCGGTGGGCAATCGGAAAATGCTCAGGTGCGCATGCTCCTTCTCGAGTTCGCTTTGTGCCCTATCGATTGCGGCTTGGGCATTCCGCAAGTCCGCTTCGGCGGTCTCGAGATCTTGGCGAGAACCAGCTTTCAGCTCGAAAAGCTTTGCTGCGCGATCACGCCGCTGTTGAGCGTAGCCTTCTTCTGAGCGCGCCCGTTCCAGTTCGGTTTTCGCCTGTTGATAGCCCGCGCGCGCTTCATGGACTTCATGGCTGTGGAGGCGCCCGAGGATCTGACCGGCGCTTACGGTATCGCCGATACGAGCGGATATGTTGTCGACTCTGCCGCTTGCAATCGCGCCGACGTGCCAGGTTTGGTTCTCGTTAAAGGTAATGTGGCCTGGGATCGCGAGCGTGGCAGCCACGTCCTCAAGCCCAACGGATGCGACAACAATATGTCCCTTTTCCTGCTCCGCGGAATCAAGAGTTACCGTAGCGGCTTCGGTCTTGCTCTTTTGGGAGGCCTCCGCTGGCGGGCTAGCGGCGCGTGGATCAGGGCCGGAGGCCGACGTACTGTTCGGCTGGCAGGACGATAACACCATGGACGCAGCGACTATCAAAAGTGGTTTCATGGTAGAGCTCCTTGTGCGGTTTCCAGGACAACTGCGCTCTGTTGCAAGTCCGAGAGGGCACGGACGTACATCAACTCCGCCTCGATCTTGGTCCGTTCCGCGTCGAGGAGCCTGAGTATGTCCGATCCGGTCTCTCGATACGCTGCATCCACGATTCGGTACACCTCATTCGCCCGATCGAGCATCGGCCGCAAGGTCTCGTTTATAAGTTTCTGTCGCGATTCGTAGTCATGTATCGAACTCTCTAATTCCGATCGAATCGCCACCTTTGTTGCAGCCACCGAAGATTCCGCCGCTTTCAACTCGGCGGCCGCAGCTTCAATCTGCCCTTGGTTGCGATTCCGAATTGGAAGCGGTACCTGAGCAGCAGCGTAAAGCGTGTCGAATCCTCCAATACGCTCGTAACCGAATTGAAGATCGGGATCCGGCTTACTGTGCGCTTGTTGAAGTCGCAAGTTGGCGCGAGCTTGTTCAACAGCTTGGCGGGCCAGGGCCATCTCCACGCGTCTTTCCAGCACTTGGTCCGGGGAGAAGCTGCCTACTTGGATTACTTGTTCGAGCACGTCCGAAAAAGCGACTTGCGGAAATTCGGACTCCCCCATTTCTCGAAACAACGCGATCCTGCCCAACTCGGCATCCTTGCTGGCTGTTCTAGCTAAACTGGCAAGCCGGTCTCGCTCCACTTCGATCCGCACCAAATCGACCTCGGGCGCGGCCCCCTCGCGCACCCGATCTCGGTGAAATTGAACCACTCGTTCGAAGCTCGCCACTTCTTCCTGAAGCAAATCGCGAGCTCGCGCAGCTCCGGCGGCAGCCCAGTACGCTACGCTGACGCGGCTCTCTATCTGGTTTCGCTGAAGCCGCATCTCAAGCTCACTGCTGCGGATTTCTTCAGTCGCAAGTGCGACTCGGCGATTGCGCTTGCCACCGGTTTCCACAGTCTGAGCGAGAAAGGCATAAGTTGCTGTGTCCTTTGGGTAGGAGAAGGAAGGATTTTCCCAGAATCGCGTGTTCTCCAATTGAACGAACAAGCGCGGATTCGGCGACAGGCCGGCTTGCTTGCGGAGGCCTTCGGCGGCGCTAATATGAGCTGACGCGACTGACAGCAAAGGATTGCCCTTTAGTGCCCGTGCTACTGCATCCCCCAATGTCAGGGACGCTTGGCCAAAAAGCGCGGGCGCACACATCAGCGGGAAGACGTATCCCCGCACGAAAAAGCGCATGTTCACCTCGCAAACAATTGAAAATAGGACTAGAACGCGCTCAAAGGAGCGCGAAACTGGCGAGGTAGTTAGGCAGGGGGACTGCGGGGATTTTTACGACATAAAAGCGGTGGATCGTGACCGACTTGCAACGGAGTTTCCAGTGTCCATCCACCGAGTTCAGGCAGAGGGAGAGCAAAAGGCTCCACTTGGATCAGTGGCGCGATTGATCCAAAATCCACTGGCGGTGCCGAGAACCACCCTTCGTACAGCGCATCCTCGTTGGGGTCTAGAGTTCGGAGTTCGGGACTCGTACTGACGGGACTGGCCGGCGTGAAGTGTACATGAAGGAAACCGCCCGCATGCTTTTGGTTAGCCTCATGCAGGTGGGTGTGCAAAAACGGCGCCTGGACGAACGCCAGAAGCAGGGCCAAGCTCGACAAGATGGAACCGGAGGAGCGCACCGTACCTTCGCTTATAGCACATCACCGGGATTGAAATCTCAAGGCAGGGGAACGAGCGGGCGTTGCGCGGTAACAGACGGGCAGAATTCTTGGTCCGATTGACTACGGCTCACGGTCTGGATTGCGGACCTCTAATGGAAGACATTCCTGGGCCAGGATTGGCCCGCAACAGCGACATTTCCTGGAAAACCTGAGATTCAGAATATGCGCTCCGGCTATGAAGCACACTCCAATGCCTGCGCCGATCGACTCGCTCGGCAGATTGGAATGAATCTGATGACGCAAAAGCAGACATGTGATGCCAGTACAGAACATGACGAGGCACGACCGGCGTCCATGATGCCTGCGATAGCCTGGAATGAGAGTTGCGACACCTATGGCAAGCGAGCCCAGCAGAAACAGGGGCTCCAATTTTTCCGACACGCCGATCAGCGACGCGAAACCCGCGAAGGACAGCAGGACAGGTCCGGCGATGCAGTGCACAAAACAGACCGAGGCGATCACTATTCCTGTTCTGTCGCCGCGGGTACTTGTAGAATCTGCTCGGCGGATCATGGAGCGGGGCCGCGAACCACTTCTACAAAGCCATTCGGTTGAACCCAGGTTTTGAAGGCCGCCCGAACCTGCTCGGCGGTCAGATCGAAGTAGCGGCGCGCGGCACGGTTGGGTTCATCGAGAGGCAGCCCAATCCTGGCCCTGGCGAGCAGTCCGCCAGCAACCGCTTCTTCGCTGGATTCACGCAAAGGGAGCTGTCGTAGCAGGAGGGCTTTAGCCTGCTGCAGTTCCGCCGGGGTAACCGGGTTGGTCCGCATATCCACGAGATCGCGTGCGATCAGCTCGCGTGCCTTTGAAGTGTTCTTGGGATCGCAAGCATAGGTCACCGCATACGAGGCGCGCGAACTGGTCGCATTGAGGCTTACATTCACGTTGTAGACATAGCCCGTAACCTGTCGAAGGTCGTGATAAAGGCGGGTGGCGTAGAAACCACCACCCAAGACATGATTCCCCAACTCCAACGCATAGTAATCTGCGTTGAATCGATTCATCTCCAACTCCTGCGCCAGGATAGCGCTATCCTGCAATTCGCTCGGGTCCGGGACCCTTACGGCGGAGACTTTATTGGCGGGCACGGGCGGAAGCGTTACATTCGGCCGGCGGCCAGAAGCGTTCCAAGCACCGAACCACTTCTCGACGACGGAGCGTACCTCTCCAGCAGAAACATGTCCGATCACTACGATCGTCGTCAGGTCCGGCCGGATAGCTTTGGCATGATATTGCCGGACATCTTCCAGCGTAATGGTTTCGATACTCTTGGGCGTTGCCTCTCTCCGCTCAGGATCGCCCAAAGGCAATAGGGCATCGGTCAAAGCCCGCTGCGTTCGATAGCCGGGGCTCTTCAGGTTGCCCTGAACGAACTGGGCTGTCTGGCGTTTGACGGTCTCAAACGCATTCGCTGGCAACGCAGGATTCAGTTCATTGTCGGCCAAGAGCTCCACGCCACGCGAGAAATCGTTCTTCAGTACTCGGACGGAAAAGTTAAAGCCGGCGCTTTCATTGGCGGCGATATCGTCTAGAGCCTTTTGAAAGGCCAACCGGTCCAACCTCTTCGTGCCATAGCTGAAGAGCCCGTCGAGAACATCAGCCACGCCTTCTTTTCCCGGCGGCGTGTCGAGATTCAGTTCGTGCTTCACAGTTCCCAGGACGGTGACCGTGGGGCTTGCGTTCGCAGTCTTGACGATGAGCCGTATTCCGTTGGGCAACCGAGTGTCCGTGATGTTCAGATCCTGGCTGGGAACCTTCAGTGACAGGAGTCTCCCCGCGGCCCAATCTGGAAGAATGACCTGTTTCGTAGGCTCCGAAGTTACCTTTTCGCTTCCGCCAAAACCACTTGAGGCAACCGGACCGCCGGCTGGTATTGGCTTCAAAATCCCGACCACCGAATTCTGTGCCTGAAGATATTGCTTTGCCAGCCGGTTGACATCGGACGGCTTCACAGATTTGATCGCATCAATCTCGTCCTCGGGAGAGTTACGTCCCTCAGCGGCCAAGGCCTGCGACCACGTTGCCGCCAGGCCAGGGATAGAGTTGCGCTGGAACTCCGCTCCAGCGACCTCCTGGCGCTTGGCAGCTTCTACCAATTCCACCGGTACGCCGTTGGCCGCGTACTCGGAGAGAATCTTCTTCATTTGATCCGTAATCGTCGCCCCATCGGATTCGGAAGGCACGGCCGCTACCGCGAAACCGACGCTCGCGAGCGGGTAACTTTCGGCCATTCCGAATTGTGCCGCAAGCGCCTTTCCGTCGGGCACCAGAGCGTACAGGTTACCTCGCTGACTCCCGAGGACATCGGCAAGGATCTGCGCTGCGGCATAATCGGCACTTCCGGTTCCCGGCATCCGATAGGCGATGAAGGCGAGGAGGTAAGGCAAGTTGCTGTCGAGGGTAAATGTTTCGGATTTGACCGGCTTCAGGATTACCTGGGGCCTGGCTGGAAGTGGGTGTTTAGGGATCGATCCGTAGAGTTGCTCGATCTGCGCGAGCGCCGCTTTGGGATCGACATCTCCTACAACCACCAGAAGTGCATTGTTGGGAGCGTACCAGTCATGCGCGAACGTTTTGAGCATCGCGCCGGAGGTAGCGTCGAAAGACGCCTTGGTGCCGAGCGCATCGTGGGCGTAAGGCGTGCCAGAAAACAGGTCCTCATTCATCCTGGTGAGGAACTTGTATGTCGGATTGGAGAGGTCGCGGGCCACTTCCTGCTCGATCGCGCCTCTCTCTTGCGCCCACTCTGCATCGGCATCTTCGATCTGGTGCATGCAGGCCGAGTCCATCCGCAGGACGATGTCAAGATCCGCGGCCGGAACAGTCGCAAAATACTGGGTGATGTTTTGTTGTGTGTGTCGGCGTTATTCTGGCCACCAAGCTGTGCATATAGGGCGGCCGTTTGGTCCCCGGAAATGCCGGTGCATCCACGAAACGCCATGTGTTCTTGAGCGTGCGCCGTTCCAGGGAAGCCGTCTGGCGTTTCATCGCCTCCGGCCAGATAATTTTCTTCGACGGTGACCACGGGAGCCAGCGGATTCCGAATGACGACCACCCGCAACCCGTTCTTCAGTACAGCGCGTGTGACGCCGGAAAGCTCTCCCTTCGGTTGCGGAACTGAGTTCAACGCTGCGGCGACCACCATAAGCCCGAGACAGGCAGCCTGCCATAATCTCCGGCGCAAAGCGACTAATATCACAGAATCTTCCTCATGTAGATTTTTGTTTGGCGCGACGATGATAGACAATCCGAACATGATGCAGGCTTCGGTCGCCCGGGTACACCGTCGCGCGGATGTCGTCACGCGGACGGAGCTTTTTCAACACCGGCTCGTCGTCTATGGAGTATTCCGATGTCCCTTCGGCCGCATACTCTGGTATCTCGACGTGCTTCACCATCGCGGTGCGGTGTGCAGCGTCCACACTTTGGATTTCCCCTAGGAATTGGATTCCAGTCTTTGACCGGCTATCTTCGGCGGACACAAGACAACACAGACCGCAAACGGCGATGAGGCAAAGTCTGATCCGTATGTGCACTACCCTGATCATGCGCCGCACGCACGCCTTGGACAAGCAATTACTGATAGGTGGCCTTTTCTTGTCCCTGAGCGGCTATCTAAAGCGAGCGTGCGGAACCGCGGATGTGTTCGCTAGGCCTTCCAACGCCTCGCAGTAAATTCGATAGCCCAGAGAGGATTGTTCCGTTAAAATCGAGCAGGTGTCCATAGTTCAAATTGTTATTCTCGCCGTCGTGCAAGGACTCGCGGAGCTCTTGCCAGTTTCCAGTTCGGCGCATGTGGTCGTCGCGGAGAGGCTTCTGGGTCTCGACCCATCCTCACCCCCGATGACCCTTCTACTGGTCATGTTGCACACCGGGACTATGATCGCGGTAATCGCATATTTTCGGCGGCGCTGGAAAGAAACGTATTTCAAAAGCGCGGCCAGCCTGAAACAGTTTACGCAACAAGTCGTGATTGCTACCGCCTTCACGGCTGTGATCGGTGAAGTGCTTATCAAGGTCATTGAAAAAACCATGTTCCGCAACGCGCCCCACGCCGAAATCGAGGATCTATTCAGCCATCTCGAAATCATCGCTCCTGCCCTGGCAATCGGTGGACTCTTGATCCTCATCGCTGGTATCGCGGAAAGGCGCGGTTTACGCGCCGGTCACGAGTTGAATACTCGCCACGCTAGCGTGATTGGTGCAATACAAGGTCTGTGTCTTCCCTTTCGAGGATTCTCCCGTTCTGGCGCGACGATTTCAGCGGGCATGTTGGCTGGAGTGTCCAAGGCGCGCGCCGAGAATTTTAGCTTCGCGTTGGCCGTAATACTGACGCCTCCGGTTGTCGGACGCGAAGTACTGAGGCTAATGCATGACCACCTGAATGGGCCAGCGGACAGTTTATCTTCGGCGGTTTTCTCTGGCCTGCTCGGTGCAGTCTTGGCATTCTTTGCCGGTCTTGGCGCCCTGCGGTGGTTAAGCCGCTGGTTGGAAGCTGGCCGCTGGTATCTTTTTGGTGTTTATTGCCTGATCGCAGCGGGGATTGTGGCGATCCTCCATTACAGAGGTTACTGATCAAGCTATCAGGCTACGGGGCGCAACGAGACGTTCGCATGGCCCGACAAAGCTAACCGTTGTTCCGCCTGCGTCACTCTCGATCCGAAGCCGCGCGTCCGAGCCGTAGCAAAGAACCAACCGTCGCGACACATTATCCAGACCGACTCCGTTGTGGTTCTCCGGCACGGCGGTTTTAGCGGTGAAACCAGGTCCCGTGTCATGGACGAGAAAACGAAAGTTATCGCCCTCGCGTTTCGCTTGAATGTGAACCGCTCCTCCCTCAGGACGTGCGGCGACACCATGTTTGATAGCATTTTCGACCAGCGGCTGGATCGAAAGCACTGGAACGGGCGCCCGTAAGGCGTCGTTGTCAACGTCGATGCTGATCTTCAGCTTGTCTCCCAAGCGCAGTTCCTCAATCCCGAGGTAGGCCTTCACGATCCTCAGTTCTTCTTCCAGCGGGACGAATGTGTTCTCGGACTGCAGAAAATAGCGGAAGACCTCAGCCAGGTTCAGAAGCATGCGCCTTGCATCGGAGATGTGACGCGGAATGATGCCATAGAGCGTGTTGAAAGCGTTGAATAGGAAGTGCGGATGAATTTGGGCCTGAAGAGCGCGAAGCTCAGCCTGTGAGACAAGCCGCCGGGTCTCGGCCTCGCGGATATGTTCCATCTGTTCACCAACGCAGGCCGCCATACGGGCAAGGACTTCTAAGTCCTCGCTCAGATACCGGCGCCCGCCGCGCCGCGGCCCAAGAAATATATACTTCCTTTCGGCTAGACCATGACCGATCGGAACAACGACTTCCACACCATCTTTCTGTAGAGCCCCTGTTGCCGCCATCGCGCCGGCCAGTACGGGGAAAGAGGATTCGACGGACTGCGGCAGCAGCTCACGTCCGGCGTGGCTGCGCTTCGCGTTCATGCGTTCCGCAATGTATTCGGTGGCCCGGTCAATGTAGGCCGTCTCATCTGTCGCCTGCGCTCCCAGAGCACGCAGCTCTCGCAGGGCTTGCTCGGTGTCGGGTTGCCGGAAGACCAGTTTCGTCAGCATCCGCTGCAGGAATCCTCGCGTGGCGGCAAAGCCAAACAGAATCGTCCCCATGCAAATAACCCGCATGGGAAAGCCGAGATGCGGCGAATAGGACGCAACGAATAGAGCGAAGATTACGGCCAACAAACCGTTTACAAGAAAGCGCACGAAGGCGTCCAGAAAAACGAAACGGTAATCCTGCATGATGATAAACAGCGCGAGCGGGATCCCCGCATGATGCACCGCCAGTTCGGTCGACCAAGCGTCGGAGCTCTTGCTGTGATCGAAATGGACAAAGGAAATTGCCAACAGAAACAGGGACATTGCGCTCAATAGCCGCATGCTCAGCGAACGCGGATTCTCCTCCCCGGACCACAGAACCGCGATCACCGACACAACACTCAGCAATCCGAATCCAATTGTGATTACCGTAAGTCCCAGCCGGTGGAAATCGGCTCTGCTGCCGAACCACTCGACTATGTGAGCGAGTACTGCCAGAGAACTCAACCCATAACCTGATCGGACAATTAGTGGAAACCGCTTTCCGAGACAAAGGTCCAGCAACACCGATGGAAGGACGCTCAGGGCGCAAAATGCCACCCCTGCGACTACGGATTCCGCCAGGGGATCGACCCTGCCCATCACGATGACCAGAAGCGACGATGCGTTCCAGATCAGCGCCAAGGCTCCGGCGAGTAGCGATAGCCGGCTGGTCCTCAGTTGCTGAACCGATCGCTGACTCAACATCAAGGCCAGAAAGATTCCGAAGATCAAAACGCCTGCGGCGTGGCCGAGGATGTTTACCGAAAGATGCCGACCGTCTCCGAAAATATCGATCATGGAGCCTTCTTCGAACGCCGAAACCCCACACCGTGCCCAAGTCAGTATAAGGGCGCGAGTCGCATTGACCTAGTGAAAAATGATGGACGCTATGGTCACGACTGCCAGCGGATAGTTTTCGCCGATGAACGGATTGACTCACTTTTCGGCATCACCGTTCCGTCTCCTCTGTTGACTGCATACCTACAGGGGTATATTCTCGTCGGCAGAGCGGGATCGCCTCAGCTCTGGAGGAATAATTCGCGTTGGCCCACATTATCCGCGATAAGAAGAAGCTTCTGAACCGGGTTCGCCGCATTAAAGGGCAGGTGGACGCCGTTGAGCGATCCCTGGAAGAAGGCGCCGAGTGCTCTGATATTCTGCACACCATCGCTGCTTGCCGGGGCGCGATTGACGGTTTAATGGCTGAGGTTATCGAAGGCCATATCCGGTTTCATGTGATTGATCCAGACCACCATCCCACTTCGGAACGCGCGAAGGCGGCCCAAGAGTTAATCGATGTCATCAAGATGTACATGAAATAACAGGCAGATTGGAAGGAAAGCCATGTCAGAATCTCATAACCATGTGCAGGAAGACGATTGTCGCAGCGAGCACGTGGAGTGGCTGGAACTGGGCCGCATCGCCTTGGTCGGGCTGGCAATCGCCTTCACGTGGTTCCGGCTCTGGCAGCCGCTGCCGCACTTCGACGTGGTTGGTTTTGCGGCAGTTCTGATCGGTGGCTATCCCATCTTTCGCGAGGCCTTCACCGATCTTCTGTCCCGGCGCATGACCATGGAACTCTCCATGACCATCGCGCTCGTATCCGCGCTGGTCATCCGGGAAGTGTTCACTGCACTGTTGATCGTGTTCTTCGTGTTGATCGCCGAGGTCCTCGAGGAGTTGACGGTCGGGCGCGGTCGGCGAGCGATTCAGGATTTGCTCGATCTTCTGCCTCAGCAAGTGGAGCTTCGGCGTGCGGACGGCGTACGGCCCGCCAGTTTAGGCGAACTGAGCAATGGTGATGTCGTGCTGGTCCGGCCGGGCGGCCGAGTCCCGGTGGACGGTATCGTGGTTGGCGGCCACTCGTTCATCGATCAGGCCACCATTACTGGTGAGTCCATGCCGGTCGAGAAGGTTCCGGGCGCCCATGTCTACGCGGGGACCGTGAATCAGTCCGGAATCCTCGAAATTCAAACACAAACGGTGGCCCGCGAGACGGCTTTTGGGAGAATCATCGACGCGGCTGAACAGGCCGAGCGTTCGCGAGCTCCCGTTCAGAGAACTGCGGATCGCCTGGCGGGATACCTCGTGTATTTTGCTTTGGCTTGCGCGCTCTTCACATTTATCCTCACGCACAACGCGCGCTCGACGATTTCCGTAATTATCGTGGCCGGCGCATGCGGCATTGCCGCGGGAACACCGTTGGCTATCCTCGGCGCGATCGGACGCGCGGCACGGTACGGCGCGATCGTCAAGGGCGGCTTGTACATGGAAACGCTCAGCAAGGTGGATACGGTGGTGCTCGATAAGACCGGCACGCTGACGCTCGGAAATCCGGAGGTCGTAGCAATCGATCCGGCGCCTGGAATCGACCGCGAACGATTACTGCGTGTTGTCGCAAGTGCCGAGCGGTATTCGGAACATCCTTTGGCGCGCGCCATTTTGAAAACCGCTAACGATGCGGCACTTGGATTGGTTGATCCGGATGGGTTCGCATACACACCGGGCAAGGGGATTTCTTGCCGGGTAGATGGAGAGGAAACCGTTGTCGGCAACCGAGCCTTTCTGATGGAGCACGACGTAAAGGTTTTCACTCCGTCCATAGACCACGATTCTGCGACTGAAATATCGGTGGCTCAAGGCCATGTTCATTTGGGAAGCCTTAGAATCGCGGATGTCCTGAGGCCGGAAGCCGTGGAAGCTGTTCGAGCGCTAAAGGAGATGTCCGTGCGAACCGTGCTCCTGACTGGCGATACCGCAGCAATCGGCCGGGCCTCCGGGCAGCAGCTCCAAGTGGACGACGTGGAAGCGGAACTTCTTCCTCAGCAGAAGCTCGATCGCGTTCGCGCGCTTCGCAGCGCTGGCAGAACGGTCGCAATGGTGGGCGATGGCATCAATGACGCGCCTGCGCTGATGGAAGCGAATGTCGGGATCGCGATGGGCTCCGGTACGGAAGTGGCCCGTGAAAGCGCCAACGTGCTCCTGCTCGGAAACGATCTCCTGAAGGTAGTGGAGGTAATCAAGATCGCTCGAAGGTGCAACCGGATCATCATGTTCAATTTCGCTGGAACATTGGGCGTCGATGGCGTCGGGGTCGGACTGGCGGCGTTTGGATTCTTGAACCCGGTCCTGGCGGTACTGATCCACGTGACCTCGGAACTGATCTTCATTCTGAATTCCGCCCGCTTACTCTCGCGCTCCCCCGGCGAGTCGCCTGTTGCCGCCGCTCGTCAAACTGAGGCGATTCCCGCAGTCCGGCAAACCGCCGCCGGAGGCGTCGCACGCTAGACAAACGCGCGAAGGCTGATCGACTCCTCATCGAGGTGGTCCCCACCGTCTCGCGTTGCTACCATTACGGAGCAATGTGCCTTCTGCATACCCGATTCCTGCTCATCCTTGCAATCGCCTGCGCTCCCGGGATTGTTCCGGCTGCCGCGCAGGAGCACGAAACCTTAGGCGCCGTCGATCTGGACATCACTCTTCCGCTCGACAAGCTTGCCGCGCAGCTGGAGACCAAGCGTGTCGTGTTCGTGGGAGAGACCCACAACCGTTACGGCGACCATCTCAATCAACTCGAGATCATCCGGCGTCTTCACGAGCTCGATTCGAATCTAGTGATTGGCGTGGAATATTTTCAGCAGCCTTTCCAGTCCAAAGTGGATGACTATATCTCCGGGCGAATTACGGAATACGAATTCCTTCGCGACACCGGCTATTTCCAGAATTGGGGCTATGATTACCGTCTTTACGCATCGATTTGTCGATTCGCTCGCGAACAGCGGATTCCAGTGCGCGCGCTCAATGTGCCGGGAGCTTTGCCTTCAGCAGTAGCCAAAGTTGGTTTCGCCGGGCTCTCCGAAGCACAACGCGCTTACTTGCCCAAAGAGATCCGCCCAGCGGACCAGGCCTACCGAAAGCGGCTCCGGGAGGCGTTTGAAGAGCATGGGCCGGCCAACCCCGGCGCTTTCGATCGCTTCGTCGAGGCGCAATTAGTATGGGACGAGGGCATGGCCCAAAGTGCAGCCGAGTATCTGAACGCGAACCCGGAGCGCCGTATGGTGATCCTCGCCGGTTCCGGACATTTAGCATTTGGTAGCGGGATTCCAAAACGCCTGGAGCGCCGAACCCACGCGACCTACGCAACTGTGCTGAACAGCGGCGTAGAGATGGCGCCGCATGTGGCGGATTATATTTTACTCAGCGAGCAACAGGACCTTCCGCCCGCCGGCACTCTCGGCGTCAGCCTGGAAGACAAGGGCGGAGAATGCCGTGTTAAGGCGTTAGTTCCGGGTGGCGCCGCGGCCAAAGCCGGACTGAGGCGGGGAGACGTATTGGTGGAGATCGATGGTCAGAAGGTAGCGGCCGCTGCCGCGGTGCACCTGGCGCTTTGGGACAAAAGGCCGGGAGATCGCGTGCACCTTAGCTTTCGCCGCAAGCACCGCTTCGGAGCTGTGGCCATCCGCAGCGTGGAGGTGGAGCTGACAGCGCCAGCGAATGCTCCCAGCGAGTCATAAAGGGGGCGCCAGATGAAGCGCGCGGGTAGAATTTCAAATTATAGTTGAGGAAAGTATACCGGTCGAAGTTCAGGAGACACTATGTCAAACTTATTTCGCTTGATTGTTCCAGCCGATTCGGCGCACTATGAAAGCGCTGCTTGCCAGCACGAAGTGCTCGGCACGTTATTAGATCCGTTCCGTTTGGTTGGGCCCTCACAGCTACCAATCCAGTCATCTCAGCATTGGTAAAGTGAGACAGGAGCCTTGGAAGCGAAGTTCCAAGTGGGAAAGCGATTGACGCCCTGAATACGGTTCGAACTCGAACCGTGGCGTCTATGCCGGCGCTGGCGCACTAACTCCTGCCCGCTCGACGGTGTACCCAATGGCATCGTAGCCTTTCAGCCGTCTTTCAAACATTCTGGCAGGAGATGATCCGAGGCTTGCCGGCGGTACCGGTACCGGGATTCCGTTTTCAACAAGGAACTGGCGAAGGGTGGCGTTCTCGTCTTTCAGACGCTGATAGTCGGCGAGCGCTGCGCGGAGTTCACTGAGCTCGTGATCCTGGTTGTCCACAGGGCAAACGCCTACGCGGACTTTCGCTATAATATCGTGTAAAACCTCAGTTTACGTACCTAAAGTACACTCGTGGGTGCTCGATGTAAACGAGTTACTTGCGAGCGGTGCGCACAGAGTGCATTTAAGAACCCGCAAGAACTTGTTACCCTTGATTTGGCGCGTTTCCCATTGCACGGCTGGTATACGGTCACGCTTGCGAGAGAGTTTTGCCCCGACCCATCTGTCCGAAGCCCCACCCGCAGCATTGCCGGAATAGACTTATCGGGCGTTCAAATCGCCTCCTATTGAAGATGGCGCAGAGCACCAGGACGCGATCCGCCTTCGAGGTGTCGGATCGCGCTGATGAGCCCGACATGGGTGATGGCCTGAGGGAAGTTGCCCAATTGCTCGCCGGTTTGGGGGTTGATTTCCTCTGAGAATAAGCCCAGTCCATTCTGAAAAGACAGCAAATGGTCGAGTAGGTCCTTGGCGCGTCGCTCGCTTCCGATGAGGACATAATAGTTCACGAGCCAAAGAGTGCATGACGTGAAGGCGCCTTCGTCTGGCTCGCCCTCCCCATCTGAGTAGCGATAAAGAAGACCATTCTTCAAAAGCTGCCGCTCAAGCTGTTCTACAGTTGAGCGCATTCGCGGGTCGTGAGGATCGACAACACCCTGGAGCGGGAGCCTGAGGACGGCTGCGTCGAGCACGTTCGACGCGTAGGATTGAACGAAGGCGGCTAGCTCTGTATTGAACCCGTGTGCCGCGATGGCTTCGGAAATCGTATCGCGCTCTTGCCGCCAGCACTTCAAGTCATGTTGGGCGTCCGCGATCGGGGCCAACCTGATCGCCCGGTCGAGGGCGGTCCAGCACATGGCTTTCGAGTGGACGTATTGTTTCGCGGCTTTTCTCGATTCCCAGATACCCTGGTCCGCTTCGCGCCAATGCCGCACGACGCAATCGGCTATCGATTGCGCCATCGGCCAGATTTCGTTGGCGCGATCCTTTTTCTCCGCCGCGGATGCGGCCATATGGCAATAGACATACATGCAATTGAGCAATTCGCCGTAGATGTCGGATTGTTTCTGGCGGCCGGCGGCGTTTCCGATCCGGACTGGCTCTGAATGGCGATAGCCCTCCAGGTAATTCAGTTCCGTCTCGCGTCCCGCCCGCTCACCGCGAATGTCATACAAAATCTGCATCTGGTCGGCGGGACCGCTCGCGGCCTCCTTGAGGAATTGAAAGAACCTGTGGGCTTCCTCGAAGTAGCCGCAGTGCATGAACGCCTTCAACACGAACTGAGAGTCCCTGATCCAGGACAAGCGATAGTCCCAATTGCGCCGACCGCCGCGGATCTCGGGAAGGGAGGTCGTCGGAGCAGCGACTATGGCGCCGGTAGGCGCGAAAGTGAGCAACTTCAACGTGAGAATGCTTCGGAGGATTTCATCTCCGTAATCGCCCTCATACTGCAGTCGTCCTGACCACTCGGCCCAGTAGCGCCGTGTAGCTTCAAAGGCCGCGATCGGGTCGTGGAGCTCGATTGCATCGAGCGGCGTGCCGAGCGCGCCGCAGGAGACCGCCACGAATTTTGTATCGCCGGCCTTGAGGCGGAGCGCCGCCCGGACGGTCGCGTCTTTGCGGATCTTAATGCCCGGCGCTTGCACGATCAGACGAAGATCGGGGCCTTCAAACACCGTAACGTCGGGCCCTCGGGGATGACCTTGCGCGCGCGCCGACGCATTGTTGAAAGTGGGTTTGATGTCGATCGACAAATCGACCGAGCCGGAAGTACAGCGAAGCAGCCGGATAATCCGACCTGACGGTTCTCCTGCGGGCGAGGCCGGCCGCAACGGCATGAAGTCGGTGACGATCAGCGAGCCGGATCCGGCCGTGAAGGTGGTCTGCAGGATATTCGTGCCCTCAACGTAGCGGCGCGATGTCCCTAGGAGATCTCCGACCTGGATGGCGCAATAGCCGCCTTTTTGTCGATCGAGAAGTCGAAGAAAAACGGCCGGGCTGTCGAAGTAGGGCAGGCAGGCCCAGTCAATAGACCCGTCGGCCGCGATGAGAGCGGCCGAGTGCATATCGCCGATGACGCCATAATCCGCGATCGGCTTGTAGTCCGCTACTTGAGGCGCGGCGGGATCGGCTTCTCTCAGCGCATCGGGCGGCGCTTCTTTGGACATATGCGGTGGGAAATCGCTTTTAGACGACCTCTCGAATCTTGTCCTTCATGACTGTCTTGAGGATCTTCCAGCCGTCTTTCTGGCCTTTCACCAAGGCTTCGCTGAATTTTATGAATTGGTCCGTGCTGACATTGCCGGGCAAGGGCGGCTCGTTAGGATCGACGACGGCCTGAACGACCGCGGGTCCATCGTGCGCGAGAGCGCGCCGCAAAATGTCTTCGGCTTCTTCCGGCTTCTCTATCGTAAAGCCGGTCGCGCCGCAGTTCATCGCAACTCCCGCAAAATCGATGGGCTGCAGGTCGACGCCATACTCAGGATTGCCCTCGAAGACCATTTGCTCCCATTTGATCTGTCCGAGCGTGTTGTTCTTGACGACGATCACTTTGACGTTGAGCCTGTATTTCACAAGTGTGGCGAGCTCGCCCATGAGCATGGTCAATCCGCCGTCGCCGACAATGCAGACCACCTGGCGATTGGGATAAGCGACGGCGGCACCGATGCTGTAGGGCAGGCCATTGGCCATGGTCGCCAATGAGCCCGAAAGCGAGAACTGCATCCGATCGCGAATCTCGATGTAGCGGGCAGCCCAGGTTGCGATCGTGCCGCTGTCGGCCGAGACGATAGCATCCGGCTGCAGCAGCTTGTTCAGGTGATAGGTGACGGCCTGGGGCTTCATTGGCATGTCGGTGCGCCGTCCCCTTTCTTCCGTCAGTTCGTTCCAACTCTTCATGCGCTTCTGGCAGGTCTCGATGAAACCCTTGTCGCTCTTCTTCTTGAGCAGCGGCAGCAGGGCGCGGAGAACCGTTTTACAGTCGCCCACGAGTCCCACTTCAGCCGGGTAACGCAACCCGATCCTGGTCGGGCTGACGTCGATCTGGACTGCTTTAGCCTTGCCAGGCCTGGGATAGAAGTCGAGATATGGAAAACTCGACCCGGCGATGATCAGCGTGTCGCATTCCTGCATCGCGTCCTGGGAGGGCGCGGTGCCGAGCAAGCCGATGCCGCCTGTCGTGTAAGGATCTCGGTCTGGCACCACAGCCTTGCCAAGTAGCGCCTTTATGATCGGGCCGCCGACTGTCTCCGCCACCTCCCGAACCTCGGCGCCCGCATTGAGGCAACCGCGGCCTGCCAGGATAGCCACCTTTGACCCGTCGTTAATGACCTTCGCGGCCTGCGTGAGCAATTCCTGAGAAGGCACTGGAGTCGCGGCAGTGAAGAGATCGGCGGTGTGTGCGGCGACGTTGGCGGGCGAGCGTTTGCTCTCGGAGTTCCAGTCCTGCACGTCCTTCGGAATCGTGATATGCGCTACGGTGCGGTAACTGAGCGCAGTTTTGATCGCCTCGTCGACGACATTGACGACGTGGTCCGGCCCGGTCACACGCTGGTTGTAGGCGGCCACGTCCATGTAAAGCTTGTCTAGATCGACATCTTGCTGGTAATGCGTGCCGATCAAGTCATGGAAGGTATGGCCGGTAATGGCCAGCACTGGCTGGCCGTCGCATTTGGCGTCGTAAAGGCCATTGAGCAGGTGAATACCTCCGGGACCGGAGGTCGCAAGGCATACGCCGAGACGCCCGGTATATTTCGCGTATCCGCAGGCGGCGAAGGCGGCCGCCTCTTCGTGCCTGACCTGGATAAACCTGATCTTCTGCTGGTTGGTGTGCAGAGCTTCGAATATTCCATTTACCCCGTCGCCGGGAAAACCAAAAATCGTATCGATGCCCCACTCGATCAGGCGTTCCACCAATAAATCCGCGGTTGTCTTGGCCATTTTTATAACCCCTTGAGTTCCTTTCTTTACGATGCCCGCTTGCGGAGCGCGAAGGCTACGAAGCCCAATGCCGCGCCCGCCAGCGCCGTTGTTCCCTTATGCTGCGAGAGCCACGTGGTCGCGGCCTGATCATGAGCCTGCCGCCCGAACACGCCATGCGCGCCGAAATCGCCCGGAAGTGGCTCGAACAGATTGTCAGGCCGATCCTTTGAGACGGACTCCGGTGTTTGCTGCGAGTCGAAACCTGTCTGGCCGAGGTACAGATCGGCGAGCGAGGGCGCGAGTTTGTTCGCCTCGATCGCGACGACGGTCGGGACGCCGACAAAAACCTCGCGCCGCTTGTGATGCGAGGCCCAGACGATTCTTTCGGCCGCCACTTCCGGCTGGAATATCGGAGGAACCGGCTGAGGATGGTTCGGCATCTTCGATCGGCACCAGGTGAACTGCGGCGTGTTCATGGCCGGAAGCTGTACCATCGTCAGATGTATATTCTTGCGGTCATGGATCAACTCAGTGCGGAGCGAATCTGTAAAGCCTGCGATAGCGTGTTTCGCGCCGCAATAAGCGGCCTGCAAGGGTATCGACCGGTAGGCGAGGGCTGACCCCACCTGAATGATGCGCCCCGCATTGCGGGGCAGCATGCGGCGCAAAGCAGCCATGGTTCCGTAAACGGTACCGAGATAGGTGACCTCGGTGGCGCGTTTAAACTCTGACGGCGTTGTCTCCGACACAGGAGCAAAGACAGTGGTCATCGCGTTGTTGACCCAGACGTCGATGGGACCGAGCTCATTTTCGATACGGGCCGCGGCAGCCTCCACCTGGTCGGCGTCGGCTACGTCCGCTGGCACGGCCAGTCCTTTTCCACCCAGTTCGTTGGCTTCTCGAGCGGCGACGTGGAGACCTTCGGTGTCGCGGGCGATCAGACCGACACGTGCTCCCTCGCTCGCAAACGCGCGGATGGTCGCGCGGCCTACGCCGGCCGAGGCGCCGGTGACGACGGCCACTCTTTGAGAATTTTGTTTTCGCACGCTAATAACCCTCCACTTGGCGATTCCGTCCCTCCCACGCTCCACGGTGTGCGCCGAAGGCGCTACGTTGTCCACGGAAATGTGCCATTCCGTCTTTTACCGCTCCTGTATGATCCGGCTCGATTTCATTTCTGGTCCAGGTCGATCAATGCAAGACCGCTCTCCGGATCGAACGTACGTTTCAACTGCTCGCCTGAGTCCTGCAGAACCAGCTCCAGCGTCGGACTCACGTGGGCTTCGAGTAGGTGCCCGCCCATGGCCGCGCCGTTCTTCTTTCCGACGACGACATGCGCATGCACCTTGGGCTCGCCCTTGTCGAGCGCGATGTCGCCGATCAGCGAGACGACCTCGACCTGTTCGTCGACCCTGTTCTTGAGATAGTCCTTTTTCTGCAGGTCGAAATATCCGATGCCGGCGTCGCTGAGGGCGCCGATCGCCGTAAAATGCGCGGCTGCGATTTTGTTGTCCTTTGCGAATTTCGTCAGCGTGGAGACGACTTCGTCGCCTTTGTCAAAGACCAATACCGTTCCGCTGTCCAGTTTTCTGCTCTTCATCGAAAAATCCTCCTTCCGAGATCCCACGCTCCTAAAGCTGCGCCCATGCCGCCAAGGAGCAATGCGCCATTGCGGATCAATACCGACCTGTCAGTCCGTTCCTCTTCCAACCCGTCGCTGCGGTGATCCAGTTCCGCATCGCCGTGCTTTGCGATCTGCAGCAGCTGCGCCAGGTGCAGCGGACGCCGGCCGGTCGCCTGTTCGATCTGGGTCTTGCAACTGAAGCCGTCAGCCACCACTAGCCTTTCGGAAGGGATTTCGCGCAAGTGCGGACCGAGCTTGTGCTCGTAGATCCGCATTGAGAGATCGTACTTGTGTTCCTCGAAGCCGAAACTGCCGGCCATGCCGCAGCAGCCGTCGTCGAGGATTTCGGCTTGCGCCCCCATAGCCGTGAAAAGCTTCTTCTCGGCGTCCATGGAGATAATCGCTTTTTGATGGCAATGCCCGTGGACGACGATGTCCTCATGGAAGACAGGCGGCTTGTAGTCCTGGCGGTTCAGGAACTCTGCGAGCGTGAAGACCTGTCCGTGCAAGCGCTTTGCATCCTGGTCATGCGGCCGGAGGTCGAGCATTTCATCGCGGAACACTGCAAGACAACTTGGCTCCAGACCCACCACCGGGGTCCCGGCCTCGATGGACGGTTTCAAGTGGGTGAGTATTTCGCCGAGAAGCTTATCGGCGTCATTCAGGAACCCGTAGTCGTAGAGGGGGCGCCCGCAACACAGGGGCGCGCGAGGTACGATGACGCGGAACCCGGCATCCTCCAACACTTCGGTCGCTGTCGCTGCGACACGGGGATGAAAGTAGTTATTGAAGGTATCAGCCCAAAGGATGACTTCAGGCTTGCCCTTGTTCCGCGTGCCGCGCCGCTGGAACCACTGCTTGAAGGTGACCGGCGCGAACTTCGGCAGCTCGCGCTTTTCTGAGACGCCCGCGATGAGCTTCGCGCCCGGAAGTCTCGCCAGGGCATTGGCCAGGCCCGGAGCATGCGAGGCGAGGCGCGCCCAGCGGTTGATCCATCCCATCGCATAGGCGTAGCGCGGCCGAAGTCGGTTTTCGTAATAATGCGAGAGAAACTCGGCCTTGTAGGTCGCCATGTCGACGTTGACCGGGCAGTCGCCCTTGCACCCTTTGCAGGAGAGGCAAAGGTCGAGCGCATCGAAGACTTCCTGGCTCTTCCAGCCGTCCCGGATCACGTCGCCGTGCATCATCTCGAAAAGAAGGTGGGCGCGGCCGCGCGTCGAGTGTTTTTCCTCCATCGTCGCCCGGTAGCTCGGGCACATCGTGCCCTTCTCCTGCCGCCGGCATTCGCCTATGCCGACGCAGCGCATCGCGGCGTGCGTGAAGCTGTTCTTGTCATGAATGAAATGAAAATGCGTCGCGGGCTCGCGCGGCGCGAAATCCGTGCCGTAACGCAAATTCTCCGTAATCGGGTAGGGATCGACGATCTTGCCCGGATTCATCTTTCCGTCTGGGTCCCAGATCGTCTTGAATTCGCGAAAGGCTTCGCAGATCTGCGCGCCGTACATCTTCGGCAGGAACTCCGCCTTGGACTGCCCGTCGCCGTGCTCGCCGGACAGTGATCCGCCGTACTTGACGACGAGCGATGTCGCATCGTCCATAAAGGAGCGGTAATTCGCGAGGCCCTTGGCCGTGAGCAGGTCGAACGTGATCCGCGTATGGATGCAGCCCTGTCCGAAGTGGCCGTAGAGCGCGCCTTCGTAGCCATGTTTCCCGTAGAGCTCGCACAGCTCCCTGAGATACGGGCCGACTTTATCCGGCGGAACGGCTGAATCTTCCCATCCTTCCCAGGTCACAGGCTCGCCCGGCACCCAGGCCGTCGCGCCGAGGCCGGACTCGCGGACCTGCCACACGAGGTGCTCCTGATGCGGGTCATCGTACAACTTCATCGACGGCGCGTCCTTATGCCTTTTCAGGCTGTCCATCATGCGGTGAGCCTGGTTGTCCGAATCCTTTCGATCCTCGCCGCCAAATTCCACAAGCAGCCATCCGCGGCCCTGGGGCAAGAGTTTGAGATCGCGCGGATGAATGCCCTTGGTCTTCATGTTCTCGACCAGCAAGGCATCGAGCGCCTCGCAGGCGGTCGGTTTGAATTCGAGGATTTCGGGTACGTGATCGCCCGCCTGATAAATATCGGGGTAGCCGAGGACCACGAGAGAACGGCCCGGCGGGCTCCAGACCAGTTTTACCGTCGCTTCGAGCGTCACCGCGCAGGTGCATTCCGTGCCGACCAGCGAGCGCGCCACATTGAAGCCGTTCTCGGGCAGGAGGTCCGGAAGATTGTAGCCAGAGACGCGGCGTGGAATATTTGGAAAACGGCGCCGGATCTCGTCGGCGTGCCGCTCCGCGAGTTGTTTCAAGCGTGCGTAAATATCGCCGCGGCGGCCGCCGTCGCTCACGATGCGCCGATACTCGTCGTCCGGCGTCGCCCCGACGCGAAGGCGCAGTCCGTCATATGTGACAACGTCGAGTTCTATGACGTTCTCTTCCGTCTTTCCCGCCATCACGGAATGTGTGCCGCAGGAGTTATTGCCGATCATGCCGCCGAGCGTATTGTGATTGTGGGTCGAAGGATCGGGACCGAAGGTGAGCTGGTGGCGCTCTGCCTCCTTGCGCAGCCAGTCCAGGACGATGCCGGGTTGGACGCGCGCTGTCCTTGACCGCGGGTCAAGATCGATCAGCTTGTTCAGGTATTTCGTGAAATCGAGTACGACGGCGATGTTGCAGCATTGCCCGGCCAGGCTCGTTCCGCCGCCTCTCGCAAGCAGGGGCGCGCCGAAACGCCGCGACTGCTCGACGGTGATCAGAACATCTTCGATGGTCTTCGGGACGACGACGCCGATCGGCACCTGCCTGTAATTGGACCCGTCCGTTGCATAAAGCGCGCGGCTGCCGTTATCGAAGCGGACTTCGCCTTCAATGCGCTTCCTGAGTTCGTTTTCGAGCGCAAGCGCCTCGCTTGACGGATAGGTCGCGAACCGCGAACGCGCCCAGGCGATCTGGGACTCATGCAGGAGTGTTGCCATAAACCCTGTACTTCTCGATGTCTGGCAATTTGCATTCCAGACCGAAACCTGGGCGCGCTGCATCCGGGCACAACATTCCGCCCTTTGGCACGAGCGCGCCGTCGAAAAACATCTGCTCGATCCTGTAATGGTCGAAAAAATACTCAACGTTCATCGCGGAGGGAATGCCGCACGAAGCATGCGCGTGCAACGACGGCGCGGTATGCGCGGAGAACGGCGTTGAGAAACACGCGCATAAATTGCCCGCCGCGAGAAAGCCGGTTATGCCGGCGCAGCGCGTGGCGTCCGCCTGCAGCACGTCGACTGCTCCGGCTTCGAGCATGCGGCGGAAGTAGAACGAATCGTAACCATATTCACCTGCCGCGATACGCATGCCGGCAGGCGCCTGCTCGCGAATGAGGCGCAGGCCTCCGAGATCGTCCGAAGATACCGGCTCTTCGAACCAGCTGACGCCGAGGTTCGCGAAGGCGACCGTTTTGGCGAGCGCCTGCTTGCGATCATAGGCGCCGTTGGCGTCGACAAAGAGCTCAACGTCGGCGCCAATAGCCTCGCGTGCCGCGCGGACGCGCTGAACATCCGCCGCCGGATCGGTGCCGATTTTCATCTTTACGGCCGTGAGGCCTTCATCAACCCAGCCCTTCATTTGGCGCTTCAATTCATCGGTGGAGTACGACGTAAATCCACCGCTACCATAGGCCGCGATGGAGTGGTGTGCACGGCCCAAGAGATCGGCCACGGACAGATGAAGGAGCCGCGCCTTGAGATCCCACAGCGCGTTGTCGACGGCAGAAATTGCCATCGAACAGATGCCTGGCCGGCCGAGGTTTCTGATGCTGCGCACGATGGCCGACCACAGCTCGGGAATGTCCAGAGGATTGCGGCCGACTATATGACGCTTAAGATGCTCGTCGATTAAATGCGCGGTCGCGATGTCGGCGAAGGAATAGCCCAGACCAGCCGCGCCGCATGCCGCAACGCGCACTAGCACAAGCGTTGTTTGGCTCCATGCGAAAGTGCCGTCCGACTCAGGCGTTTCGGTGGGAACTGTATAAGCTGACACCTCCAACCGCTCCACTTTCGGGGTAGATGCGGGTTCCACCACTAAGTAGATGAGAGTTTGAGCATAGTTGTTTCGCATCATTGTTCTCCAGCAAATGCGATGGTGCTTAACAGCGCATTCTCGGATTGCCGCGAATCCAGACGCGTGTGTTGCACGACGATCGGGACATCGCTGATGATGACGCTCGAAAACGGCGTGTCTGCCGCGATCGGTTCGGGATCTTTGAAATTGTTGAAGCGAAGATGACGGCTGCGGCGGGGCGCGATCTCGAAGCGATAGGGACCGACCGGGTCTCTGTTTTCGTAAAACAGCAGTATTTCGACATGCGCTGCTGCATCGCCCGCGTTGAGAATGCAAACCGCTTCGTGGCTGGTCATCTGCGGTGAAGGTCCGTTGCTGTAAGGCGGGATATACCCTTCGGCGATTGCCCATTGTTTTCTGCCGATGCTCATACCTCATAGACATCCGGGCAGCGTCCTAGGTTGCCTTTGCATCGACGGCAGACAAATTGCAACGTGACAGCGTGCGGAAGAGGGCCTGATCGGCGTTGATATGAGAAGGAGCCCGCCGGCGTCCCACTGGGTGAATGGTGCTGCAAGGCACAAGGAGCCATTGAATGAATAACGGAAGCGCGCGACACCGTCAGCGACGTGTTCAAGCCCAAGTAGCGAAGGCGGACCGCCGGCGGCCAAAAGAAAAGCCGGAAGAGCCGATGCAGGCGGGCGCCCGAAAATATCCGGCGCCGCCGTTTCCAAAGCAGCACCAGGGCAAGCCCGGTCAGGAATCCAAATTAGATCCTGCCCCCATGTACGACGCGCCGTTCTATCGCGGCTCCGGCAAGCTTCAGGACAAAGTCGCGCTCATCACAGGCGGCGATTCGGGAATCGGACGCGCCGTCGCTATTCTTTTCGCGAGAGAAGGCGCTGATGTCGCCATCGTTTATGTGAAGGATGAGGAGGCCGATGCCGAGGTCACCAGAAGGGGCGTGGAGGCGGAGGGCCGAAAGTGCGTCCTTATCGCAGGCGATGTTTCCCGGCAGAACTTCTGCGACAAGGCGGTGGAACGAACGGTAAGGGAACTCGGCTCTCTCGACATACTCGTCAACAACGCCGCGTTCCAGGTGCATACCTCTCGTTTCGAGGACCTGACGGCTGAGCATTTCGACGAGACGCTAAAGACCAATCTTTATGGTTATTTCTACATGGCCCAGGCGGCGGTGAAGGAAATGAAGTCTGGATCTGCCATCGTCAATACCGGTTCTGTCACCGGGCTTCTCGGAAGCGAATCGCTGCTCGATTATTCGATGACCAAGGGCGGCATCCATGCTTTTACCCGGTCGCTCGCGACGCATCTCGTTCCGCGCGGCATCCGCGTCAACGCGGTGGCGCCCGGTCCCGTATGGACGCCGCTCAACCCGTCCGATAAGGAGGCGGAGGATGTTAGCGAGTTCGGCGGCAAGACGCCCATGAAGCGTCCGGCGCAGCCCGAGGAGATCGCGCCGGCCTATGTATTCCTCGCCTCGCCTCAATGCTCCAGCTACATCACCGGCGAAATCCTGCCCATCATCGGCGGCTATAGCGGCGGATAGGCTGCATAAGCTGCCATGCCCACCACGCCGACAGGAGAATCGCCAGGGAAGAAAAAGGATGGGGTCGCCCGAGTTTCACCATGGCGCGACGGCAACCTCAATCGAGAGACATCGAGCCTGCCTGCGCTCAGTCGCGTTGATCTGTTTTTTCGCGATCTCGGTCCGGGATTGATCACCGGCTGTGCTGATGACGATCCGTCGGGGATCTCGACATATTCCATTGCCGGAGCCGCTTTCGGCTTCGCGAGCTTATGGACCGCTCTTGTTTTGTTCCCGCTCATGGTAGGCGTGCAGATGATGTGCAGCCGGCTCGGGATAATCACCGGAGGCGGACTCGCATCGGTCATACGGCTGAACTACCCACGATGGGTGCTATGGGGCGCATGTCTGCTGCTGGTTACGGCCAACGTAATCAACATCGCCGCCGATCTCGGCGGCATGGGCGAGGCCGCCGCGATGGTGACGGGCCTCAGCGCCAAGCTATGGACCGTGCTCTTCACCGCGCTCATAGTCAGTTTCCTGTTCTGGTCTTCCTATCGGCAGATCGCACGCGTCTTCAAATGGATCACGCTGGTGCTCCTCGCTTACGTCGCCACGGCCTTCTTCGCGCATGTGGATTGGAAGACGGCTCTTATCGCGACGATCTTCCCGAAACTCACCTGGTCTCGAGACTTTCTTTCGGTCTTCGTCGGCATTCTTGGGACGACCATCTCACCTTATCTGTTTTTCTGGCAGGCGGCGCAGGAGGTCGAAGAGGAGCGCGCGCAGGGACGCAATCACGCGCAGCGAAGGGGCGCGACTGACGCCGAGCTGCGCCGGGCGCGCATCGATGTGATCACGGGCATGTTCGCTTCGAACTTCATCATGTATTTCATAATCCTGACGACGGCCGCCACGCTCCATACGCATGGTGCGACGCATATCGATACGGCGAGGCAAGCCGCAGAGGCGCTTCGTCCTCTAGCGGGCAAGGCGGCTTATTGGCTGTTCACTTTCGGGCTCATCGGTACGGGGATGCTGGGGGTGCCGGTTCTGGCTGGCTCCTCCGCTTATGCGATCGCTGAAGCCTCCGCCTGGCGCGGATCTCTGGAAAAGAAGCCGCGCAGCGCCCGCCGTTTCTATGCCGTCCTCGGAATGGCGATGATTGGCGGGCTCGCAATCGATTTCGCAGGGCTGGACGCCGTGAAGATGATGTTCTGGTCTGCCGTCGTCAATGGCGCGCTCGCGCCGCCGCTGATCCTTCTGGTCGTGCTCCTCACGAGCAACCGGCGGGTCATGGGCGAACGCGTGAACTCCCCGCTCTTGCGTGCGCTCGGCTGGGCCACGTTCATCCTCATGACCGCGGCGACGATTGGCATGTTCGCGAGTTGAAGCCATGCCGGACGGAAATCAGCGTCGTGGCCGGGTATCGGCCGCACTCCTGCTGATCGATGTCATAAATCGGGCACGCTCAACAATGCCGAGATCGCCGACCGCCTCGCGAGCCTTGCGCAACTGATGGCGGCCGGCAAGGAGAACCCCTATAAGGTGAAAGCCTATCAGCGCGCCGCTCGGCGGATAAGAACCTTTTCGGAAAACATCGATGAGCTTGTGCTGCTATATCACGCCGACGATCTTTGTGCCTCGATCGAGGAATTCCTGCTGGCGAGATGCAGCGTCCGCCGCGTGGCGGTCATCGAGGGGTTGGAGTTTGTCGTCGAGGCAGACAATTTTACAGCCACGGTGGAAACTTCTGCACGTTTTGGCGGGCGCACTCCGCTTGTTTCCTCCGACAGGCAAGAAGCCTTCTTCGCCGTCTCGACGGGAATCCTGGTCGGCCTTCGCGAGGCGGCTGCGGACGCCTGGGTGGGCCGTGCTGGTAGTTTGCACAGGCTCGAAGGCTCATCTCAGGAAACTGTCGATGGTGACGGGACCCTTGAGGGCGCTTGAAAAATCGGGGCATGGACGACCGAAGAGGCTTTCCATGACAGTTTCAGGCGGTAAGCCAGCTCTCAGGCCGCTTTTCTCTTGCGGCTGATCTTCTTCTTCGCTGCGGCCTTTGTCGGAGGCGCCTCTTCTTGGTTCGTCTTTTTCGAACTCGCCTGAAGGCTCTTTTTCAGAGCCTCCATGAGATCGATCACTGGCGCCTTATGGGGCTGGTTGACGGTCGTGATCTTCTCGCCTTTCTTCTTTTCCTCGATCAGGCGTTGGACGTTTTCCCGATAGCTGTCGTGAAATTCCGAAAGCTTGAACTTGGCAGTGAGGTGCTGAACGAGGCTCTTCGCCATGTCCAGCTCCTTCGAGGAAAATTTCGTCTTGGGCGCCTCGGCCTTGTTGCCCGCATGAAGCTCGTCCTCATAGTAGAGCGTGTGGAGAACGAGGCCGCCTTCCGCCGGCCGGATCAGCACCACATGCTCGCGATTATGCATGGCGATCTTCGCAACGGCATCGCGCTTCGTTTCGGTGAGCGCAGCCATGAACAAGGCGTAGGGCTTGCTGACCTTTTCTTCGGGGGCTACATAATATGAACTCTCGAACAGGAGCGGATCGACCGCGCCGTTGGCGACGAACTGAAGTATTTCCATGGTCGTCGCCGTGGTCGGCGCGATCTTCTTCAGCTCATCGTCATCGACGGTGATGTACTCGCCTTTCTCGACCTCAAAGCCCTTGACGATGTCCGAGCGCTCGATCGGCTTGTCTTCTTCGGCGCAATACCAGACTTCCTTGACGCGGGATAGGTCCTTCTTGTGCAGCATGTGGAAGTGCACCGCCTCGGCCCGCGCGGCCGAGAAAAGCCGCACCGGGAACGAAACGAAGCCGAAGCTCAGATATCCCTTCCAGACTGTAGACGGCATGCCGGTCAGCTCTTTTTCTGGTCGCCGCGATCGTCCTGGCCCTTCGGGACGACCGCCTGCGCTTTATGGCGGCGGTCCGCGGCGAGAGACTTGCCGACATCCACCTGCTCCTTCGTAAACTCGCCCTGCTCATCGCGACGGACGTAACGCTTGTCACCTTTTTGTGGTTGAGTGATTGCCCGGTTTGACACAAACTTTCTCCACTCATTAGATTCGCAATCCTCGGGCCCTGTTGCGCGCACTGGCGATAAAAGTGCAGCGGAACTACAACGTTGGCATGCGTGCGTCGTGTGCCGACAAATACGTACGAGGAGGAGAATTGCAATGCTAGAGCGGCTCACACTGCCCGATACCCATGCGATTTCGATCATCCTGAAGGACCACGATACTGTCAAAGTCTTGTTTGACAGGTTCGAAAAGGCGAAGACGGCGGCCCAGAGGGAGAACATCATCGCAGAGGCGGTAACGGAACTGAAGATTCACGCGATCATCGAGGAAGAGATTTTCTATCCCGCGATTCGGCAGCAAGTCGGCAAGGACCTCATGAACGAAGCGGATGAAGAGCATCACGTGGCGCGCATGCTGATCGCCGAGCTCGATGCTACGGGTCGGGAAAACGACCACCGTGACGCCAAGTTCAAGGTGCTCGCGGAGAGCGTCCGGCATCATATCAAGGAAGAGGAAAACGAGGTCATTCCGAAAGCCAAGGAGCTGAACATAGACTTCGATGCCCTCGGCCAGCAACTGCTTGACCGCAAGGAAGAGCTGAAAGAAGACGGCATCCCGGCCGACGCCGAGCATGCCATGGTTGCCAAGGCGCGCGGCCGGGGCGATACGCCTGCCGCTGCGGCCCGATCCCGCAAGTGATCGAAAGGTCTCCACGCCCGCACGGCGCATTAGAGAGGAGATAAACGAAATGGCCACCAGATCAACGCATCCCCATTCCAGTTCGAGCAGCGGCTCCAAGGGCAAGCGCAAAATCCATAAGGTGATGAAGGAGCACAAGCAAGGCAAACTGAAGTCCGGCAGCGGAAAGAAAGTGAAGAGCCGCAAGCAAGCTGTGGCGATCGCCTTAAGCGAAGCCCGCAAATCCGGCGCGAAAATCCCGAAGAAGAGCAAGTCGTGAAGGCTCATCGGCTGCCCGGAGTATGAAAATGGGCGATCTTACTACTCTTTCGAACCAGCTCGACGAGGAAAAAGGCACATGCCGCGCCATCATCGAGACCCCCCAAAGGCTGCCGTAGTAAGTTCGATTATGATCCCGAATCGAATCTCTTCATGCTGGGTGGGGATTCCGGTGAAGCTGAACGCTCATTCCGAAGGGAAACCGAACGGCATTTCGGGATGATCCCGAACACCATCGGAGCGTAGCGACGCTGGCTTCTCGATTGTGCAGTAAAGTGTTCGGCTTCGTCAAGAGAAACCTGTCCGGAGCGCAGCGAAGGAAAGATGCCGCCAGCGGGCAAAGGGGTGCGGGGAAAGGCGGCAGGCCTTGCCCCGCCTCAGCACTGAATTAGCCGGAGCGCGACCAGCGCTCCGACATATTTACTAGCTTCTGGTTGGCAATTCGATTCTTGTCGGCCTTGGAATCCTGCCATTGAAACTCAGCCACAACAAGTTTAGAGACAGTCGCCGGAAAACCCGATGTTTGGGCCTTTCCAGGCTCGCCAGCGCAGGCTCTATTTACGCACGAGCATGGCGGAAAAAACCGAGCACATAGCTGCGAACATTGCGATGAGACGAACCTGATGCCACTGCCACCAGCGACGAAGATAGTCCTGGTAGTCGGGCGGCAGGGCGGAGGGAATCCAGGTCGCCAACCGGTTGTTAATCGGCACGTTGACGAAAATCGTCACTAGGTCCCCAATGACCGCGAGTCCGCAGGCCAGCAGCAATAAATAGAACGTCGGGCGATCAGTGCGATACAGGAACGCGGAAACTCCGGCCAGCACTGTGCCTCCGATCCCCGTAACAGCGATGGGCACCACAATCCGACGGTCGAGCTGCTGAAAGAATTCGACGTACGTTTGGCCCGACATGTTGAACGGGTTCTCGCCAAGAGTGACCCAAAACGCGCGGCCCGCCGTAAGACCGAGCAACAGAGCGGTGAAAAACAACAGCAGGCTTCGCAACATGGTCTACCTTTCTAGCGGTGATCGTATCACGCACTAGAAACTAGCCGCCACTGGTGCACGCAGTTACCGAATCCAATCGCTATGCGCTCGACTTCCCCCGATTCCTTCGCATCGAATCACCACGCATCTCGATGCGGTGCGCATTGTGGACCAGCCGGTCGAGGATGCCGTCGGCCAGAGTCGGATCGCCGATCTGCTCGTGCCAGCGCGAAACAAGGCCGCGGGCGAGGCTTGGTTCGCATTGCAACGAGTCCGGCTACAGCCGGAGGGATCCGCGACGTAGAGATGGAAAAAACCGACCCAGATCTTGCCTTCCCGCGGTCGGTCGACCTTCCTGATCCAGCCTTCGGGAGCTTCACTTCCAGTCAGCTTTTCTGGTTGCGCGTGCGCCCAATGTGGCGAACATTGATCTCGATGACCGGAGCAAGTGCGGGGCGAGAATCGATAGGATGGCTGGCGGAAGAAGGATCCGAGGGATGCGTGGCTGCGTTCTTCGCCATGCCCGCAGTATAGGAGCGTGAATTAGGCAGGTGCACTTTTTCCAGCCACGGCGCCCCTCTTCGAACTCGCCCGAGCGTGAGTCTTCGAGGTGGCCGCCTTCGCATTCCTTGCGATGTCTGTGGTAGAGCTTGAGAGACATACAGCCTCAGCCATTCCAAAACCGTTTGCGCGCTATTGCACTCTAAAAAGGGTACTTGGCTGTATGTTATTGATTCTATTGTGGCGGTGAGGGTGGGATTCGAACCCACGGAACCCGTAAAGGTTCAACGGTTTTCGAGACCGCCCGATTCAACCACTCTCGCACCTCACCGAATCCTTATTCTACCTGGTTTCCAAGCACTTATCGATAACGTCACCACGCGGTTTAGCATGCGATCGACTGCGACCGGCGCATCAACCACAAACGAGTCTAGCGCGTGTATCGCGAGCTGGAACTGAGTGCCCGGCGCGCTCGCCGCAAGCAATTGCCACCGAACGCCCACAGCGGTGTCCATTTCGGCGACGATGTCGGATCGACAATGGGGCACATCACGGCTAAGTGTGCCGGACGCATCCACCAGTGGATCGACGCCATGTCGAACTGGAAATGCCTTCACGGCCCTAAGCCGTCACGTTCTTTCCTCGAAGCTTGACGGCCTTCATCCTGATGGCCACCATTTCTCGGTCAACGCGCTCGGCCAATTCCACCCAATACTCACCTATTTCGGAGGAGGATATAACATACCGCTGGTACGCTTGTTCAAAACTAATACCATCGTGCCAGCTGACATAGGCGGCGAAAAGACGACGGGCGGCTTCCGAGTATTTTTCTCTGCGATGCTGTGATACCATCTCCCGGCCTCTGCGCTGATCTTAGAAATGCTAACTGTCCAGTTACAGGCGATACTCAGCGAGTCTCATGAGCAAAAACCTGTTTGCGTTCCTGCACTCTGCCACTTACAAGGCAGATCGTTTTGCGAACTCAGCTCCCCTCTGATCCCAGCTTCGAGTAGATAACAAAGGCGCTAAGCATATTCAGCCGACCGTACTCCGGTTCAATTTCGGCAGCCCGAGTCCAAAGATCAATAGGAAAGTTCACCTGCATGGGCATGCGAATCCCTAGGTATATGTCTGTACCTTCCAAGAAGATTTATGATACACCAGCTGCCGTCCATGGGTTTGCTGCGCTAATTCCGTGTTGTGCCTAACAGTGCGCAATTGTTGTGGGGTTGTTGCGGCGGAAACATGGCAAAGCGTTCCGACGTTCGCGCCCTGGCGAATAGTCTACTAGCCTCCTCCAGGATAACCACGGCTACTTCGCTACGTAATAGACCATCGACGGCAACGCTGTGAATTGAGAATTTGCGCTACTTGTGGGCACGTTGCTTTCAAATGGCGCATCAGATTCTGAAATCTCTGGGACGGGGCGTGCCTGCTGCGAGCGTGTTCCTAGCCGGTCTCAACCCTCTTGTCGCCGCCGCATTCTCATCCAGCAACTCAGCGTCTCTGAACAGCCTTGTCGACAAGCCCGCGTTTGAACAGGACAGCGGCCCTGGCGCGACCGGCTATGTCTGGCGCGACCACGGCGTCGCGGCCCGCTTTCGGTCCGCTGGAGAAATGCTCCTGCAGCTTCGCACAGGAGCCAGGATCGAGCTTACTTTCGAAGGCGGGGCGTCGAATGCGATGCCCCGAGGAGAGTCGCCGGCTCCGCCTCATATTAACTACTATCTCGGCCCTTCGAACCACTGGCACTCAGCGCGGCGATTCGACCGCATTCGTTACCACGATCTCTATCCCGGCGTGGATCTGGTGTTTGTTACCAACGCCGGACATTTGGAATACAACTTGGAGATTCGCCCGGGCGCTGACTTAGGCGCCGTGAAGATCCGGTATCACGGTGCGACAACATCTTTGGATCCGCAAGGCGATCTGGAGATTCGCGCCGGCCAGGAAGTAATCCGGCAAAAACGCCCACGGGCGTTCCAGAGTAACGGAAGCCGTGAGCTGGAGTGCTCCTATCGTCGCGATCGATCGGGCGTCATTACTCTAAGCGCGCCAACACGCGACCCGCGCGAGAATCTGTTGATCGATCCCGTGCTGAACTTTAGCACCTATCTGGGTGGGCCTTCTTTCGACGCCGCAAATGCCGCTGCCATCGACTCCGCGGGAAACGTGTATCTGACTGGAGAAACCTCTTCGGGCACGATGAGAGGCTCTGCTTTGCCGGACCGCTCCAGCCGCGATGTCTGGGTCGCCAAACTCGACAGCTCCGGCACGCAGGTGCTGTATATGACTTATGCGGGCGGCAGTGGAAACGACTCCGGCAAGGGTATCGCGGTCGACTCCGCCGGCAATGCCTACATCACCGGATACACATCCTCCACCGATTTCCCTACGACAAGCGGAGCTCTCAACAGCCACAGCGGCGGAGCCGAGGACGCCTTCGTACTGAAGCTCGATCCAAATGGCAACGTCCTTTACTCCACTTACCTCGGTGGCTCGGGAAGCGACCATGGTCTTGCGATTGCCGTAGACACCGCCGGTTCGGCCTACATAGCCGGTCAGACTGGCTCCGTTGCATTTCCGACGACGCCGGGCGTGTTGCAGACATCTAATCACGGCGGCCTCTCTGACTGTTTTGTCTCCAAGTTGAATCCCGGCGGCAACTCCCTGACTTACTCTACCTATCTGGGTGGTCTCGGATTGGATCTCTGCGCCGGGATCGCCGTGGACACATCCGGCAATGCCTATGTGACCGGTACCACCTATTCTTTCGACTTCCCCACGCAGAGTCCCTTGCAAGGCAGCTTGACGGGGACGGCCAATGCTTTTGCGGCCAAGATCAACGCGTATGGTTCGGCGCTGCTGTATTCGACATTCCTGGGCGGCTCCATCATGGACAACGGCAACGCGATCGCTTTGGATTCCAGCGGCTCGGCCTACGTCGCCGGATGTACCGCGTCGCCCGATTTCCCCACCTCCCTGGGAGTCGTGCAGATCGCATTGGCCGGCGCTTATAACGCCTTTGTGGCGAAACTGTCCCCGGCAGGTAACAGCTTGACTTACTCGACCTTCCTGGGCGGCTCCGGGTCCGACGACGCTACCGCAATCACCGTGGACGCATTGGGACAGGCCGTAGTTGGTGGCTACACATCGTCGGCGAATTTCCCAACCATGGCTCCCCTCCAGACGGCGTTTGGCGGCGCCTTCGACGCGTTTGCCGCGGTTCTGAATTCCAGCGCTACCGCCCTTGTTTTCTCCAGTTACTTCGGCGGCGGTTCGGATGATCGGGCCTACGGCATTGGTGTTCTGTCTGGCAGTCGTCTGTTCCTGGCCGGAACAACGTCATCTTCCGATTTCCCCACCGCAAATGCGATCGCGAAGGCCTTTGATGGAAACTACGATGCTTTCGGACTCAGCGCGACCTACTATCAAACCCCCACCTCCAACGGCTTGGCTTTTTACTCGTTGCTTCCATGCCGGGTGGTGGATACGCGATCCTCCGGCGGAAGCGGAAGAACGGGCGCATTTGGACCGCCCTATATGAAAGGCGGCGTCACGCGTGACTTCCCGATTCCCCAGGGTTCCTGCAGCGTGCCGCCCTCTGCTTTGGCTTATGCTCTAAGCGTTTCCGTGGTGCCTCGCGCCGGACCGATGCCGTTCCTCACGATTTGGCCGACCGGCTCGCCCATGCCTTTGGTCTCCACCCTGAATGCCATGGACGGTTTGCCGGTGGCGAACGCAGCCATTGTGCCTGCCGGGACCAACGGCTCGGTAAGCGTGTACGTGTATGCCAACGCCGATGTCATGATCGATGTCAGCGGCTATTTCGCCTTGCCCAATGCTCCGCAGGCATCGGCCTTCTATCCGGTAGCGCCCTGCCGCATCGCCGACACGCGCTCGGTGGGCGGCAGCGGGAAGACGGGTCCGTTCGGACCGCCGCAAATGAGCGGTCATTCGACGCGCACTTTCCCGATTCCCTCCAGCAGTTGCGGCATTCCCGGTACCGCAGAGGCATATTCATTGAATGTCACCGTGGTCCCGCCAAAGGCCCTGTCTTACTTAACCGCATGGCCGGCCGGACTACCGCTTCCGAACACAACGACGTTGAATTCCTCCAATGGAACCATTGTCGCGAACGCGGCGATCGTACCCGCCGGGGCCGGAGGCGGCATTAGCGTCTACGTGAGCAACACGACGGATGTAGTGATCGACATCAACGGCTACTTCGGTCCGCCCGGGCCAGGGAGCCAATACTTCTATCCGCTGGCGCCGTGCCGCATAGTGGATACACGTGCCGTCGGAGGGAGCGGCATAACCGGTGTGTTTGGTCCGCCTCAAATGAAAGGCCAGGTGAGCCGCGATTTCCCGATTCCGTCGAGTCCTTGCCACATTCCCACAACCGCCTTGGCCTACTCGTTGAACATGACGGTTGTGCCGCCGGGATATCTGGCCTTTCTGACGACATGGCCCGCTGGAGAGCCGATGCCGTTGGTGTCGACGTTAAACGACCTCACGGGGAAGATTCTGGCGAATGCCGCGATCGTGCCGGCGGGCGCCGCGGGCGCCATCAGCGTTTATGTCTACAATCCCACGGATCTGGTCATCGATACGAACGGCTACTTTGCGCCTTAGCCCGGCAATCGTCAACGGCCCGGCTTGCTCAGGACGCAAACCGACTGTCCTAATGCCGCTTTACCGCTGATCTCGCGGCCATCGTCAAATTTGAGCGCCTTGGGAAGGGTGACAACTTCCGCTGTCGCGTCAATCATTTCGATGACGTCAAAGCCCAGATGCCGTGCCCACACGGTAATCGCGTCGCGCGACATGAACTGAACATGCTCCGCGTCGGCGCCGATACCTTCTTTTACCCGCTTGACCATATATCCAAAGATGGGCCAGATAGGTTCGTTGGTGAACTCCAAGAAAGAGAACACAACCTTGCCGCCGGGCCTGAGAACCCGCAGCGTATCCATCAAGTAAACATAGCTTTCCTGATGAAAGAGGTGCGTGAAGACGCTGAAAAAGGAAACCATGTCGGCCCGCTCGTCGGGAAGGGGAATGCTCAATCCCGGCGCGCGGACAAATTGCCAATCCGGCCGGTTCGCTTTTTCGGCGGCGTATTGGAGGAGTTCCGGAACGACATCTAGTCCCAGGTAAGGGCCCTTCAGATAAGATGCCAGAGCCGTCGCCAGACGTCCGGAACCACAGCCCGCGTCGACCAGGAAGTCATTGGGCTGGAGACCGAAATGCTTGAGCAATTCGGCCTCAATCGCGCCTACCACCTCATACTGCCCGCCCACCGCGATTGACATCGCTGTATCGCGGGGATGCAGGCCCATCAAAGTCTTGACCATGCGGTTGTGAGAGCGCCGGTAGTCGACGTCGGTGTGAGACATAAAGGCAATTTTATCCAACGGGCAGCGCCTGCGAAAGCCGAAGCTAACCGGCCGCTGAACTTTCGAGATATCGGAACAGCACTTCCTGCCCCGCCTGAAATTCCGGGCGCGTGGAAATATCCGGAAAATCCACCGAAAACCGGGCGAAAAGTTCCTTGGCCTCGCGGCGCGTCCGCTTGGAGTTTTCCAGGATGGTGTTGCCCGCGTGTTTGCGGTAGCCGGTGAGAAAATGCGGGATGTACAGCGGGCGTCCGAGCACCATCGCCCGCAAAGCGAAGTCCCAGTCGTGGACGTAACGGTAGGCCGCAAACCCTCCTACCCGTGCATGGAGGGCCCGTCGGAATACCATGTTGCTGGTGCTGATCAGATAGTTTTCCCGGGATAGAGGGTCCAAGAGGCGCTTGTCCAGGGCAGCGTCTGAATCTTGCTCGCAGCGTGTCCGGAATGCGTCCCAAGTGTCGATTGGGCCTCGCTTCAATCCGGTCAAAGCGCCGCGTTCATCCATAAACAAAACATTCCCAAACACGAAATCGGCGGTGGGGAAGTGAGCATCGCTGACGATCGCTTCGAAGCGGCCGCTGACAAAAACGTCATCGGAATTAAGGACTGCGACCCACTCGCACCGGGCCGCCTCAACCAATTCATTCAGCCGGTGGTGAGCTCCCCGGTTTGCGTGGTCTTGCGGTGTTAGATCGCGCACGCGGCTCGGATGCTCGGCAGCCAAGCTGGCTGCAATGGCGGCGGAACCGTCACTGGAGCCGTCGTCCAGCAGAAGAATTTCTTGCACTAAGGGAGTCCGCAAAGCCGACCACACCGCCTGTGAAACAAATTTGGCGTGATTATAAACCGGCACTACGACCGAGAACATTTCTCTCTCGCCTACACACCGGCCGCGCGACGCGGAATCCTCCACCGGCGTTCGGCGATGCTATCGACGTAGTGGATTAAAGGGTTCAGCCCATAAACCGCTACATCCGGGTGGCGTTCCAGGTACGCTGTAGTGCCGAACTGGGAATTCGGATTGCGGCCCTCGGTAATGCCGGGCCCGAGGTAGTGGCTCAAGGGATTCCACCCGGCTTTGCGGACATCCGGGTTCTGCTCCAGATAGAAGCTGCTATCGAAGAGCGGATGCGGGTCGCATCCCTCACTAGCGCCCCGTGTCAGGTAATGGACAAGCGGGTTCGTGAATGAATCTTCCGGGCCCCGATTGTGCTCGGTGTAATAGCGCACGTCGAACAGAAAATGCGGATCTCTACCTTCGCGGGCGCCAAAGACAAAAAAATGGAATAACGGTGGAATTCTCAGACTCAGAACATCCGGATTACTTCTCAGATAGTACTGATCGTCAAATAATCCGCTGTCCAGAACTAGTTTCCGGAACCGGAGCCATTGCACGAGGCCCGCCATCTTGGCGGGTTCGATGAAGCCGCGTCCGCAGTTTCGGGCGACACCCAGGATGATTCGCAGGCCGTCCAGGAAAGTTCGCAACGGAGCAGTCAATCTCCATGACCCGGAAGCCCGGAGCGCTTGGACGGCATGCCTGGTTTCAGCCATTTCCTCGGCGATAAACCAGAGATAGTGCCGCAACATTGCCCAGTTGTCCTGCGATTCCGTACAGTCGCCCGTAACCTTATGAGCGTCGTAGGCAAATGCCTTGGCAAGAGCATCCGGATGGGATGTGAGATTTTCCAGAACGTCCAGCAACGCGCCTATTTGTGGGTCTTGCTGGAGCTGTGTCTCGGAGAGCTGCTGGATTTGCCGGACAAATGGAACAACTGTATGTTCCTGGGGCGTACTGCCAGTCCCACTTCTGGCCTCAGTTACCGGCGTGCTAGAGCGCGACGCCGACTGTACTTCGAAAGCAACACCTTGGGCATTATTGCTCATAACCTTGGGTTAGGCCCAATGCTTTCCGATATCATAACACGGGAGGGGCAAGTGGAGACACTTTGCCTTCAAATGGTCTGAAGGTGATAAAAAGTTAGGAACAAATTGGATCAATCACGCAGGCCGGCGGCCGTCGAAGGCATCCTGCAGCACCGCGCGAATTCCGTCGCGCGTAATGGCACGAGGATTATAGTAGGGATTTTGCACGGCAATATCCGCGGCGTGGTCGAGATTGGCGGCTTTCATGCCGATGGCTGCGAGCGAGGTGGGCGCGCCCAGCGAGGCGGCGAGATCGAAGAGCCCCTGCGCGGCGGATTTCGCGCCAAGCGCACGGGCAATTCGTGACATCGCCTCTGGAGCAGCCGGAGCTGTATATGCGGTGGCGTGCGGCAAAACGACGGTGTGCGTCTCGGCATGCGGCAGGTTAAAACTGCCGCCGAGAGTGTGGCAAAGCTTGTGATGCAACGCCATACCGACCGCGCCCAGCGAAATGCCGCCCAGCCAGGCGCCATAAAGCGCGTGGGAGCGGGCATCGAGGTTAGTCGGATTTTTCACAACCTCCGGCAGCCCCAAAGCCAGCGCGCGGATACCCTCTTCGGCGAGCAGCGAGACGATCGGATTGGCATCCTTCGAATAAAGAGCCTCCACGCAATGCGCGATGGAATTCATGCCGCTAGTGGCTGACAGCAGGGCCGGCATGGTAACTGTTAGCTTGGGATCGTACAACACTGTTTTGGGAAGCACGCGCGGCTCGCGGCCGGTTTTCTTCAAGCCACCTTCGGTGATGCCCCAGATGGGTGTCATCTCCGACCCCGCATATGTCGTGGGAATGGCGAGGATCGGAAGCGTGGAGACCAGGGCGATGGCCTTGGCAAGCCCAGTGGTTGAGCCGCCGCCAACCGACACGCAGCAATCGGCGCCGCAGCGGACCGCTTCCGCTCGTGCCGCGTGAGCGATCTCGATCGGCACATGCATGACCGCTTTGTCGAAGAGACCGGCGGCCCGTGTACCCAGTTGGTCCAGCACTTTCCGGCCTTCTTCCCGCTGTTCCGGCGTACAGAGCACGAGAGCGCGAGTTGCGCCTAACCGTTCGATTTCTTCAGGCAGCTTGTCGAGACAGCCGGCGCCAAACACCACGCGCCCGGGCAGCATGTCATAGACGAAGGTAAGCATCAAGCCTGTCCAGCGTGAGCGCGGGCGGTGCGTTCGTTCAAGTCGCGGAGCACCGACAGCTCGGTTTCTGTTGGCGCCTGCGTGGTTGTAACTTGTGGCGCGACTTTGAGCGGCCAGCCCGTGGCTTCGACAGCGCGCTCCACCGTGACACCAGGGTGAACGCTGGTGAGAGTCAATTCCTTGGTAGTGGGGTCGGGCGTCAGAATGCCAAGGTCGGTGATCACCGCGGTCGGCCCCTTGCCGGGAAGGCCCATCTTGGCGCGGCTGTCGCCTCCGCTGAAGTGGCCGCCGGAAGTGACGAAGTCCAGTTTCTCGACGAAGGCGCGCTTGTTTTGGCGCAGCGTGATGAGCACTTCTTTCGACGATGCCGCAATCTCGGGCGCGCCGCCGGCGCCGGGCAGCCGAACGGTGGGTTTGAAATAGTCGCCAATGACGGTCGTGTTGATATTCGCGAAACGGTCGATCTGCGCTGCGCCGAGAAAGCCCAAATCGATGCGGCCGCCTTGCAGCCAATAGGAGAAGATCTCGGGTATCGAGACTACGGCTTCGGCGGTTTCGGAAAGCTCGCCGTCGCCGATGGACAGCGGCAGCACCGTGGGCTTGGTGCCGATGCAGCCGGATTCATAGATGAGCACGGTCTCGGGGGCATGCGTCAAGCGCGCCAGATTGGCTGCGGCGCTGGGCAGGCCAATACCCACAAAGCAGGACGCGCCGTTGCGGATCATGCGAGCGGCGGCGATGGTCATCATCTCGTCGGCGCTGTATTTGGTTTCAGGCATGGCTCACCGCCTGTTCCAGGCTTTGCTTGTATTCATGAAAGTCCTTCGTGCCGAACACGTGCCTTTGCATCCAGGCCTGGAAGGTTTCGCGCTCGCGGGCGATGGGGTCCCACTGCTTGTAGAAGGCGTTGTTGCGCGGGTAGTAACCTTGGGCATAGGACGGAAATGCGCCGCCTTTCACCTCGCAGACCGCGCCGATCACCCAGTTTGGCAGCACGAGAGCGTTGGGTGGCGCGTCCAGGTGGTCGACGATCTCCTCAACGGTCACCACCACTCGCTTGGCGGCCATTACCGCTTCTTTCTGTACGCCGACGACGCCCCAGATGAACACGTTGCCTTTGCGGTCGGCCTTTTGGGCATGAATCACAGTGACGTCGGGGCGAATCGCGGGAATGGCGGCCAGACGCTCGCCCGTGAACGGGCACTCGATGAACTTGATGTTCTGGTTGTACTTTGGCAGATCGGATCCCAGATAGCCGCGCAGCAGTCCGAAAGGCAGGTGAGCGGCACCAGCGGCGTAAGCGGCGGCCATGCCGGCATGTGCGTGCTCTTCGAGCGCGAGCGGGCTAGGCCAGCCATTCTCCACTGCATCGCGCAGCCGGTGCAATGAGCCCACGCCGGGGTTGCCGCCCCAGGAGAAAATCAGCTTCGAGACGCAGCCACTGCCGATCAATTGGTCGTAGATGAGGTCCGGCGTCATCCGGACGACGGTCAGGTTGCGCCGTCCCTGGCGGATGATTTCATGTCCCGCCGCTGACGGGATGAGGTGCGTGAAGCCCTCCAGCGCGACCGTGTCGCCGTCGTGAACCATTTCCCGGATGGCTTCTTGGAGTGGAAGTATATGGGCCAAGTTCTGATTATGCCATGCGCGGCAAAGCGCGGTTTGACAAGGGCGCGGAGCTTGGTCCTGCGGCAGGCGATAGGTTATTTCGCCACCTGTGCTGCTACAGGATGGTTGGAGGCTCCCCGCGCTAAGGGGATAATCGACACGCCTTGAACGAAGATCGAGAACGTCACGACCGCAAAGCTGAGGGTAATGATGGTGTCGCGTTGCGGCATCTCGGCCGGCAGCGCGAGCGAGAGGGCGAGCGCCAACGCGCCGCGGAGCCCACCCCAGAATAAGATATGCTGTTCGCGCCAGGGAACGCGCACAGCCGACCAGTGGAACAAACCGCAAACGGGATAAACCGCCGCGGCCCGGCCGAGTAGGACCAGCGCGATCGCAATGACCGCGGTCAGCCACACGGCCACGAAGTTCTCGTGAGCAACCTGCATTCCCATCAGCAGGAACACCAGCGAATTCGCCACGAACGCCGCGAATTCCCAGAACGCATGAGCTGCTTCTTTGCCGCGCGAAGTCATGATTCCCATAGACCCCACGTTTCCGACGATGAGGCCGGCAGCCATGCTAGCGAGTACACCGGACGCACCGAAGTGCTCCGCCAGAAGAAAAGAGCCCCAGGCAGCGACGGTGGTGAGGGTGATCTCTACCAGATGGTCCTGTGTGCGTCCCGCCAACGCCAATGCCGCGCCCGCCACTATGAATCCGCACAAGAGACCCCCTCCGGCCGTGATAACGAATTGAAAAATGGACTGCAAAGGCCCGGGCGTTTCCCCGGTTAGAAATTCCAAAGCGACACCGAAGGCGACCGCCGCCGTGCCGTCATTGAAAAGACTCTCGGATTCCAACAGTAAGCGCAGACGCCCTCCGACCCCGGCCTCGTTGAAAGTTGCGATCACTGCCACGGGATCTGTGGCGGCAATCAGTACTCCGAAAACTGCCGCGCTCAGCCATTGCCAACCCGCCAGGTAGTGCATTCCGACGGTTGTTACGCCCGCGGAAAGAGCCACCCCAAAAGTTGCCAATGCGACGATGACCCCGAGATCGCGGCGGAGCAGTTTCCAGTTGATGTAGAAAGCCGCTTCAAAGATGAGAGGCGGCAGCAGCACCGTGAACAACAGGTCCCTGGTCAGGCTGATTCTCGGCGAATAAGGCAGAATGCCCAGAAGAATGCCCACGGCCGCCAAGCCAACGCTATACGGCAGGTTGAGCCGGCGCGTCGCGATTGCAACGACGGCCGCGATCAGCAGCAAAACTGCGCCTTGTTGGACAGTGAGTTCCAATCCTCCATTACAGCACCGGTCAGACCGGCGGCGCACCAGCCAGCGGCCGAAATAGCTAAGATAGATTCCACTTCGGGCGTCTTGTGAGAACGATTTTCAATTTGGCTCTGTTGCTGGCGGCAAGCGCGGTTGTTCGAAGCCAGGATGCCGCCATCAAAGTGGACGTGAACGTGGTCAACGTGCTGTGCACGGTGCGGGACCGCCGCGGCGCTCTGGTGACGGATCTACGGAAAGAAGACTTCCAAGTGAGGGAAAACGGCAGGCCGCAGGATATCCGCTATTTTTCGCGCGAAACGGACCTTCCCCTGACCGTGGCGTTGCTGGTGGATGTCAGCGGGAGTGTGCGTCCGCATATCCAGGAAGAAAAGGACGCCGCGGGGCAATTCTTCGACACCGTGCTGCGGCCGAGCGATCACGCGATGCTCCTCGGGTTCTCAAGTACGCTGATTCTCTGGCAGGATTTTACGTCGTCGACCGCGCCGTTGCGGAGAGCCTTGAATGCGCTGCGGGCGGTTCCATTCCGTGGCCTACCTGCGGACGGGGAAGCGATGCCCTCCACGTTGCTCTACGACGCGGTCTATCAATCCGCGATGGCAAAGCTGAAAGGCGTGCCGGGGCGCAAGGCCATGATCATCATTTCCGATGGATTGGATAATGGCAGCCGGAAGCATCTGGACGATGCAGTGGAGGCGGTGCAGTCGACCGATACGATCGTGTACGGGATCTGTTATGAAAGCGGGTTTCCGGGCTGCGACTTTCTGAAGGCCATGGCGGATCCGACAGGCGGGCGGATGTTCAAGGCCGGCAAGAAAATTCCGCTCGCGGCGATCTTCCAGACGATCGAGGAAGAATTGAGGAGCCAGTACGCGCTAGGATATGTGCCTGTGAAGCAGGAGCGCGGCGACGCATTCCGTAAGCTGGACGTCAGAGTGCGAGTGAAGGGTCTCAGGGTCCGGGCCCGGAAAGGCTATTACGCCGACTAACGCTTCTGGGATTTTTGGATCGTTGATGAGGCTGTGGCCAGAACCGGATTGCCGGGGAAATAGCCCAAACCGGCGTTCAGGATGTCGCGCGCCTGGGCATCGTCGCCGGTTTGCCGGAAGCTAAGCGCGATTTGCGCCAGCGTCACAGGCGACGACTTAAAGGCCGCGAGCCCCAGTTTCTTGTATAGCTCGGCGATCGGCGCGAACTGTTTCGAATTGAAGTAGAGCTGGACCAGGTACTGGCCAGCAAACGTGTTGCCGGGATTCTGAGCCAGGGCCTGCCGGAAGTACTGCTGCGCGGCGGCATCATTCTTCTGGGAAATTGCCTCCAAGGCGCGCATATAAGCGGCGACTCCGGGCCGGGCCAGGCCTTGCGAATCGGCCGAGAAGTACAACGGCGGCTCGGGCTGCGAGGGGCCGATGCGCAGCGGCATATTGGCGGATGCAATCACCTGCGCCGAACCTGCCTCGCGCAGATTTACGATGAGACGGTAGTCACCGTCTTCCAGATCGGCAATGGCGATGCTCTTGGATTTAAGCAGGCGGCCGTCTTTGAACTCCTCGGGCTTGACATCGTCAGTGATCGTGCGGCGGCCGGCTTTGTCCTGAAAATTTGCGACGATGTACTCAAGCTGGTAGCCCGACGTCGAGGCCATTGGCCGGTGCAGTTCGAAGAGCAGGTGCATCGGCTCGGGATGGTGCACCTCATGCCGCGCGGCGGGGTGGAACTGCACGCCGAAATATTCAAAGGGCTGGAACGGATTGGGGCGGGCCACGCGGTCGATGGAACCGGCCACCAGAGGGCCTGCAAAGGACGGCCGCGCCGTGGGCCCGACCGTAAGGTCCGTTTCACCTTTGAACGTTTGCCCGGCGTCACGATTCGTGACCTCGACCGCCAGCTTGTAGGTGCCCGGCTCGATGGGCAGCCGGTTGGCGACCAGAAAGGGTTGGAATTTCTTTTCGGCATCGAACGCTACGTAAGCGCGATCTTCACTGTCTTCGAGCACGGTGTCGCCCGCCGTCGTAGTGAGCCGGTAGCTGACGCTCAGCTTCAGCTGCGAGCCGGCCGCATCGGGCTTGCCGAGTTTGGGATCGTCGATGAGGACACTGTAATCCAGCCAGTAACGGCCGGTGGGGTCGGCGAGAACCAGCGAAGTGAGGTCCAGGGGCCGCTCCTGGCCTACGAGAAAGATCGAGCTCACCTTTTCATGCAAAGCACGCAACTCGCGAATGCGGCGGAGATTGAACGGGTCGTTGGCCAGATTCTGAATGCGGCTGACCAGCATGTCGCTGGACAAATCAGGCTGGAAGTTCACTGTGTCGACGGGTTCACTTGGCACCAGCGAGAATGCGGCGTGGGCCACGTCGCCACCGAGAGGCAGCAGGAATTTATAGACATCCACGTTGGAGTTGAACTGGGAGCCGCGAACCAGTTTCATCGGGCCGTCCAGGAAAGGGCGGTAGAACTTGTACTCGCCGATGCCGCCGTCAATGTAGAACAGCAAATAGTAAAAAGAGGGCAGCGCTGGGTCCTGCGTGCTGTTCTCGTAGAACCACAATTCCATAGGATAGATTTGGCCGTATCCGACGAAAGGGTGGCGGGAAGTAGGCGGCCCGAATAGGATATAGGCGCGGCCCATATCGGTCATCCAGCCGGGCGTATTGGACTCACGGCCAAAGTGGGCATTGGCGTACTCCAAGCGATTGTAATGCTCTTCCTTGTAAGGATTGCGGGAGGAGCCACGCAGCGGATTGCGAACGTCCCAGAAGTTTTCAATGAACTTCTCGCGCTCGTCGTCGGTGTTGAGCGCCAGGAATTCCTTGCGCTCCTCGTCGGTGATGATGTACACGACGTCCTGATCGAGCCAGTGTTTGTATTGTTCGGGGAGCTTGGGCTTCTTGGTGGCCGCGGTCAGTTGCAATGCACAGACCAGCAGTGCCACAGCGAAGGTAATGCGATGCATGTTCTTACTTCTATTGTCTAACAAGAAAAAGGGGAGGTCCGAAGACCTCCCCCGATGAGTGTGTTTCGTTCGCGCCTAGAATTCGAAGCGAATCGCAAGCCGGGCGCTGAACGGATTTTGATAAGGATTTTGGAAATCCTGGAGATCGGGCAGCAGGAAGTCAGGATTCTTCTGTCCTGGGCTGCCACTGATTTCGTAGTTCTGGTTGACACGAACGATCTGCTGCTGGTTGAACAGGTTGAACATATCAGCCACGAACTTCAAGCGCTTGGTTTCGGTGAGTTTCCACGTGTAGTCCACGTGGGCGCTGAAGGGCAGGGCCCAATCGGTTCGGCCCAAAGCCCCGCGAGGACCGCCCGCGCAGGTGAAGGTCAGATCCGGGCAGATGGGAAGTTCGCCGGAATTCTCATAAACCGGGTGGTCCATGAGCTGCGTGATGGGCGACCCGGAGGCGATACTCCAGGCACCGCCGAAGTTGAAGCCGCGCCACTGATAGTTGCCGAACAGCTTAAACTGGTGCCGGCGGTCGGTAGGCAGAACACCAGGAGTGTCCTGGCCAGTCAACAGGCCGTCCGAATTGGTGAAGTCGAAGAGCGAGCTGATGTTCGGGTCGGTCTGGAAGTTGTCGGTCCGGAAGGAACCGGGGAAGTTGCCGTACAGCTTCGAGAGCACGTAGCTTCCGTAGAACTGGAAGTTGGTTGCAAAGCGCTTGCTGACGATGATCTCCATGGACTTATAGACACGGCTCGGGTTGGGGAAGCCGTCCACGATGCCGTCGGAGCCGAGCGGATTGTCGGTGCCGTTGGCGAAGTTGGTGAAGCCGATATCCGTATTGCAGTTCGGACCCGAGGTGCAGGGGACGGAGTTCTGATAGATGTCCAGAGCGCGCGACGGGTTCGCAATCACGTACTGTTGCGGAACGCCGGCCAGGGCCTGAGTGGTGTTGACGCCCGAGGTATCTTCCAGCATCCTTCGAAGGTCGCGATAGACATAGCGAGCGGTCAGGGTGAGGTTGTGCGAAAACTCGTGTTCAACTCCACCGATGATCTCATCCTGGAACTGCGCCGCTGTCCCGCCGGCAATCGGGGTCAGGCCGGCTGCCCCCTGGAAGGAGATCTTGCCGCCAGGGATATAGTTACTGGTGTCCAAGTTGGGCTGGGCTCCTTGTCCAGGATCCTTATACAGCAGACCCGTCAGCTGGGTCTCAACGGACAATTCGCGCACTGCGATATCCAGCGGGACTTTCTCGAAGAAGCGTCCCGCGCTGGCAAAGATCTTGGTCTTGCGATTGTTCAGCGGATCGATGATGATGCCCAGTCGGGGCGCCCAGTTGTGCGCAAAGATGTAGCTCTGAGTATTGCCGAGCAAAGCCTGCTGCTCGAAACGCACACTCGGCTTGAAGGTAATGCGTCCGAACGTCCAGGAATCCTGGAGGAAGCCCGCATGATAGCGCGTGTCCGTTGCCACCACAGGGCTCGAATAGACGTTGCGGGTCATCTTCAGCACGATCGGCTGGGTTGGATCGTTGTTCAGGTGAGTGCGGATCCAGATGGCGCCATAAGAGGTCTGTCCAGCAGCAGCTTTCAGCGCTGGGTCGTTCGGCAGCGTGAAATTGGCGCCAGTGTAGCGGATCAGGTCGTTGTACACGTCGTCTTCGAACTGGTAACCGTACATAACCGTATGCGCACCGAAGAAAGTGAAAATGTGCGAGCTGGAAACCGTGAACTGGTTTACCTTGGACTCGGTGGCTTCGATGGAACCAATGCCGCCATAGACAAGATTACTGCCCGTGCCTTCCTGGGTGGGAGTGTTGTCGAGTATCTCGTAGCCGTTGCGTAAAGGGGTCTCTGTCAGGCTGTTGTTGTAGTTGCTGTAGTTCGCTGTCACCAGCCAACGGCTGGTCAGCGTTCCATTGTACCGGCCCGTCCAGGTGCGGGTGCCGTACTCCAGCTTACTCTCTGAACTTAAATCCACCGGATTCTTATTTCCATTCGCATCCAGGAGAGGAGTGGTCGGTATCGGCGCGTTGAAGGTCATGGGTGTGTTGGAGGGATCGCCGAAAATCGAACCTTCAAACTGGTGCTTAGAGGACAAGTTGTAGTCGATCTTGGCCGTGTAATCCAGCGTGCGGTATTCCTTGTCCACCGCGCCTAATTGAGAATCTGCGAAGACGGCATCAGCGCGCTTATAGTTGTGGTTATACAGCGGGTTGATTCCGCCATACCAGAACAATTTGTCCTTGAGGAAGTAGCCGCCGCCGTCGGCGCCGTAGTCCAAACTGCCCTGATGTTCCAAGTAATCAAATTTGCTGACCAGGAGAGGATTAGCGTTGTTTCGAGTGGCCTCGAATTCCTGCGGACCAAAATAGGCGAAAACATCACCATGATAGGCGTTGCTACCGCTCTTCGTGAGCACATTGACAACGCCGCCCAGCGCCTCGCCATATTGGGCTTCAAAGCCGCCCGTTTGCACCTGGACTTCCTGAACGAAATCGAAGTTGATGCCCTGGCCCAAAGGTCCATAGCTTCGGCTATAAGTGCCGAAGCCGCCAAAGCCGGGGTCCGTCGTGTTCGCGCCGTCGACGATATACTCGTTTTCCAAGCCCGAGGCGCCGTTGATGGACGGGTTGGCAGCGCCAGCGCCGTCGCTATCGGACACGCCTGGGGACATTGCCATGACGGCCGAAATGTTCCTTCCGATGGGCACGTTCTGGTAGAGCGATTCGTTAATGTTCGCGCCAATGGTGGTGGAACTCAGGTCAATAGCAGGACCGGCTTCCGCCGTTACCTCCACGGATTGAGCGGCGGTGCCGACTTCCAACGTGAAATCGTAGCGGGTTTGCTGTTGCACGCCCACCGACAGGTTTGTCGCCTTGGCAGTGGCGAACCCGGCGTGTTCGACACTCAAGTTGTAGCCGGTACCGACAACCAGGTTCAAGAAGGAGTAGCCGCCGTCGGCTGTCGTTGTGGTGGCACGATCCCCGTAAGGTGATGTCAGTTTCACAGTCGCGCCCGGGACAACCGCGCCCGTGGCATCATGAACCACGCCCGCGATCGAGCCCTTGGTGATGTCCTGTGCTTGTAAGGTAAGAAACACAGAAAGGGCCAAGAGCAGCGTTTTGATCAGAAATCTCATTTGGTTTTCTCCATTTACGTTCATGTTGTGTACAGGTGCACCGGTGAGCACACCAACTACAATCCGCCCCGGCGGAATCCCTTGCGTTTAGGATTCGCGAGGATTGGGCCGTGCTTACGAACTAAACCGCCTCAACGTTTTTGAAATGGAAGCCCCAAAAAGCCAACCTCGAGCTCCCCAAACTCGCAACGAAGAGAGTGCCCGTTTCACTCAAACCAAGAGCAGCGTCGCCTATATTGCAGGCGTGAGACCAAACCACCTGCTTGGAGCTTTATAAGCTACGTTGACTATATACCATAGAGTTACAAGGAATGGAAGGGGGTAGAATTACGCTTTCCAGAAGATTGCAGAGGGGAGACTTCCAGAGAATGGATTTGGCACCACCCCAAGGTGGCGCTTTGTGGGGGTACTAACGGATTGTCAGTACCCCCCCTTACTTACCGACGAGAGGCTAGCTAGAAGCGAAGCACGCCGCGGATCTCGAGGAAACGGGGCGAACTGCCGGCGCCCACAAACGAACCGAGGAGGCTGGTCGGGGGACCAACATTGGCGATGCTCGAACCGAATTGCGGGTTGGAAATATCGGCGACCGGCTGATCGAAATTCGCGTGATTAAACAGATTGTAAGCTTGCGCACCAAACGAGAAAGTCAGACGTTCGGTGATTCGAATGTCCTTCATCAACGAGAGGTCTACGTCCCAAAAATGCGGCCCATAAATGGAGTTGCGTCCCATGGTTCCGAAGCCGGTAAGGCCGCCGGCGGAAGCGAATTGGGAAGTGGTGAGACAAGGGGAGTTCACCGCGCTGGTGCAGGGGCCGGGGATGTTCGTAAGCGGCGTAGCAAAGATATTTCCTATGTAGTTGTAGCCATAGAGCGTCCCGAAGGCGGCGTTATCGATGGGAGTGAATGGCAAGCCCGAACGTCAGAACCAGTTGCTCGAAAGGGTCCAACCGCCAAAAACTGAATTCGGACCCCACTTCATTCCGGCGTGGCGGAACGTGTCGGTCAAAACCATGTTGGCGCTGAAATAGTGCCGGACATCGTAATCCGAACTGCCGTAGTTGGCTCCGATATTGTACGGGTTCTGGGGGAAGCCGAGGCTGACATTGGTGGCGAGGATCCCGAACGGTATATTAGCGATGCCTCCGTTGGAAATATCGTCGAGGGCATGGCTCCAGGTATAGTTCACATTGAACGTTAAGCCGGCCGCAAGCCGTCGCTGGAGGCTGACTGTCAGGCCGTTGTAGTTGGAAGTGCCCGCGGACATGTACTGCTGCACTGTGCCGAAGGCCGGGTTCGCGGCGGCGGCCGGCAGCCCCGCAAACCCGCTCGGGCAGACCGATGCCGGGCAGTAGGCGTTGAAGCCGCCGTCGTCGATGGGAATGTGGCTGCCGTGCATTCCCGAGTAGTTCAGGCTGAGGATCATCCTCGCGCCGATATCCTGCTGGATCTCGAAATTCCACTTGTAATAGGTGGCGTTGTAAAACGTGTTCGGGAAGGAAAAGAAGTTTGGCGCCGCAAAGCCCGGAACGGATTGCGAAATGGAATTGAAGCTTCCACCGGAGCGGAACTGGGAAATCAAAGCCTGATTGGCCTGAGCGGCTGTGGTGAACAGGCTGCCGGGGACGCCGGGCGCAATCATCCCATTGGGAATTGTAAAGGCATTAAACCCAGGCGAGTTGAAAGCAGCTTCTTCGGCCAACCCACCAGGAATTTCGTCTCCAAAAATGCCTCCGCCCGTCCGGATGACGGTCTTGTCGTTGTGGAAGGGCCGCCAGGCAATTCCGATTCGCGGTTCCCACATCAGGGTCGGAGTGTTCGGATAGGCGTTGTGCTGCCCTGAAATGATCAACTGGTTGTAGGGTGTGGAGACAGCATCCGGACTGGCGATACCCGCAAAGGAGCTGGGCAGGCGCGCGAAACAATTGGAATCGCACGTGGGATTGGCGTAGTTTTCGAGGCGCAAGTTCAAGGAAACGGTGAGGCGGTCGGTGACTTTCCAATCGTCGGCGATGTAGCCGGCAAACGTGTTGAACTTCAGGCCCTGCTGCGGAGAGGAGGGAAACGCCTGGTTCAAAGACGTGGAAGGCCCTCCGCCGTTAAAGAAGTCGGTCAGATTGGTTGTGATTGCCCCGTTGATCGGACCGCCGATGGACGCGAAGTCCAGGTCGGTGATGGTCCAATGAAGCCAACTGAAGCCGATGCGGAACGTGTGGTTGCCATGGACGTGCGAGAGGTCGTCCAGAATCTGGTACTGGAACACGCGCCTGCCGTTGGGAACATAGAAGTTCGGTCCTGGTGCGCCGAACGCGCCGACGGAAGTAAAGGGGCCTCCGGAGAAATTCATTTCCGTCGGGAGTGCGTCCAGTGAACCGGTGGGATCCGATGGCACGAAGACCGCCGCGTAGAACAGAGTCGATCCCTTGAATTCATTGACCGTGTTTGGACCGAAGACATGGGTCTCCGAGACCTGGGCGGACATCTGGGGCTGATTGCTCTGAACGTTAAAGGTAGGGCCGAACGGGCTGGTGAAAGTCGGCTGGAAGCCGTTGTCCCGCAGCACGCGAATAAAGCCCCGATCGGTGTCGCTGAAAGTATGATCCACGCGCGCTGACCAGTTGTACTCCTTGATCAGAGCGGGCGGCGTCGAGCGGAATTGAAGAGCACAGGGGACGCCGGCCGCCAATCCGGTGAAATCCTGGCATCCGCCTCCGGCCACCGGCGTCGCGGCGCCGGCTCCGGGCGCATTGTTGTAAATCGAAAAGACCTTTTGGTAGAACGGGATCTCGGCGGCATTGCCGTTGCTTGCCAGATTAGCCAGCGTTGCGCTTTGGAACTGGGGGCTGGGAATCAGATTCAGGTTGGCTGCCGTGGGCAGCACGTTGCGGACGCCCTCGTAGTCCACGTCGAAGAAGGTCTTGTTTTTCCAGATTGGACCTGAGAAGTTGGTCTGCCACTGATTGAAATTGTTGAAGGGTGTAGGCAGCCCCGCCTGGTTGGCGAAAAACTGGTTGGCGTTCAGTTCCCGGCCGTTCCACATGTAGAGGGCATTGCCATGAAATGCGTTCGTCCCGGTCTTGGAGATGTAAGCGATCTGCGATCCGGCGTACTGCCCGTATTGCGCGGAGTAGGCGTTGTTGATCACGTTGGCCTCGGCGATGTCGTTTGAGCCGAGCGCCAGGTTCGACGCTCCACTGTTGTTGATGCCGAAGAACGGATCGTTGTCGTTGACGCCGTTGATCGAGAACAGGTTGGATGTTGCGGGCATCCCGTCGGCCACAAAGTTGCCATAGCCGGACTGGGTGTTCATCACCACGCCGGGCGCGGTCTGCGCGAAGTACGTCACGTCGCCGCCGGGGTTCGGGAGATTCTGCACCATATTGGTGTTAAACGTGGTGGCAACGTCGGCGTTCTCGGTCTGGAGATACGCCGGCGCTTCCGTGACGTTTACACTTTGCGTGGAGCCCGCCACTTGTAATTGGACGTCCACTGCAGTCGGTTGGCCTGCGCGAACAACTATGCCAGCGCGCTGCTCGGTCTGGAAGCCGGTCGCGGTGACGGAGACTTTGTAGGTGCCGGGAGCCATGAAAGCGAATCGGTAAGTCCCCTGCGCGCTGCTGGTGGTGTTCTGCGAAGTGTTGGTGCCGAGATTGGTCAACGTGACAGAGGCGCTTGGCACCGCCGCGCCGGTGGCGTCGGTTATGGTTCCGGTGACGTCGCCGGAAGTAATGGACTGAGCCCTGGATTGCGAAGTGACAGAAACCATCGCCAGGACCAGAAGCAGAGTTTTCAGTAAGGATCTCATCGCGTCGTTCTCCATGAAACTTTGACTAGCGCAAATAACACGTCGAAATTGAATCTCGAACACATTCAGGATGTGGAATATTCTTAGCGTGAATGGCCGTTCATTAACGGAAAAACTGCAAGGTGCATACTCCACAAATTGAATCGTTACCATCGACGGGCTAGCGTAGTAGCAGTCTGGCTACCAATTAAGCCGCTTTGTAGGTTAGAAACACGCCGGATGAAAAAACACCGACTTGCGGCGTGATGTTACAGCAGGCCGATTCCGCGTTCCGGAAGACTGTAGGTGCCGGATTCCAGCGGACGGATTGGCGCGGCGTCCAGTGGTCAAGAAAGCGTCGAATGGCCGACAGGCCGGGTCTGCTGTTTCTCCCACGCCGCCGGCCCCACTATAATTCGTACAGGGTATGCGAAAGCGTTTAGTCTTCGGCACGGGCTTGGTGCTACTGGCGATTCTGGTGACGCTGGTAGTGCTACAGGGATCCTTCAATCTCAGTCCCTTTGCGCCCACCAGCATTCAGCAGACCTACTTGTTCTGGGCCGTTTCCACGGTGATTTTTATTCTCACCGTGATGCTGGGCTTCATGCTGTTCCGCACGGGTGTCAAGCTCTACATCGAGCGGCAGAGCAACCGGCCGGGGTCGCATATCAAATCCAAGCTGATTGGCGGCGCGCTGGCTCTGAGCGTCCTGCCCATCATTTTCCTGGTGCTGTGGAGCGTATCGGTATTGAACCTGAACCTGGACAAATGGTTTAGCCGTCCGGCGCAGAACATGAATATTGACCTGGTACAGATCACTAACGCCCTGAACCAGGAAGTCCAGGCCAAGCTAACCGCCCAGGCAAACTGGCTGGCAGCCCGCCCGCTCACCGAAAGCGCTGACTATTACGAACGCTTCTGCCAAGACAACCAAATCGAAGAAGCGCGAGTGGAGGATCTGCGCGGCAACTCACGATTGCTGTGTTCCGTTTCCAAAGCGAGCAACGGGCCCTTATACACTGCGCGCGTTCAGACGGATGCCGGAACACTGGTTCTAGTAGCGCGCATGCCGTTGGATCTGGCGGCCAAGCAACAGGAAATCAACCGTTCGGTAGCCGAGTACAATCGCCTCTCGGTGGACAAGAAGGCGATCCGGCGGTTGTACCTGCTGTTGCTCTCCCTGATCACGTTGTTTGTTCTGTTCTTCGCCATCTGGATCGCGCGCTACATGGCCGGTCAGATCAGCACGCCGCTCACCGCTCTGCTGAAAGCCGCCGAGCAGATCCGCAAGGGGAACCTGGGCTACCGCGTGCATGTGGGCGCCATCGATGAAATGGCCACGCTGGTGCGCGCGTTCAATGAAATGACGGAGGCTTTGGAAGCCAACAGCCGAGAATTGGAAGCACGCCGCCGGTTTACGGAAGCCATTTTGGAAAGCATCCCCACCGGCGTGATTTCGCTGACCTCGGATGGTCGCATCCAGCGGGTGAACCGCGCGTTGATGGGCATTTTCCCGGAAGACCAGGTTGCGCGGGCCTCGCGGCTGAGCGATCTGTTTTCGCGCGAAGATACCGCCGAGATCCGTTATCTGATGAACCGCGCCCGGCGCACGGCTGTCGCGGGCACGCAGATCGAATACCAGGCGGAACGGCGAGTGTTGCAACTGGCTCTTACGGTGGCGGCGCTGGATGAGCAGCGCAGCTCGGGCTTCGTGCTGGTGGTGGAAGACACCAGCGAACTGTTGCGTGCGCAAAAGGCCGCGGCCTGGCACGAAGTAGCGCGCCGCGTTGCGCATGAGATCAAGAATCCGCTCACGCCCATCGCGCTGTGCGCGGACCGCATCGCGCGCCAGTTGGAGCGTCCCGAACAGACAGCCGAGACGCGCCGCATTCTTCACGAATGCTCGGCGACCATCGCCGGCGAAGTGGAAAGCGTGCGTGCGCTGGTGGACGAATTTTCGCAATTTACCCGCTTCCCGGCCGCGCAGCCCGTGCCGAGCGACCTCAACGTGGTGGTGGACAACGCACTGGCGGTTTTCGAGGGAAGACTGGAAGGACTCCGAGTTGAGAAAGAGCTGGCGCCATCGCTTCCTCCTGTTCGGATTGATCGCGAACAGTTCAAGCGGGTGGTCGTGAATCTGGTGGACAACGCCGCAGAAGCGATGCAGGAGTCGCCGCTCAAACGCCTCTACGTCACGACGCGCCTGACCGAGGCGGATTCGGTGGAGCTGGTCATCGCCGACACCGGTTGCGGTGTGTCGCGTGAAGACAAGGAGAAGCTCTTCCTGCCATACTTTTCCACCAAGGGGCGCGGCACGGGACTTGGCCTCGCGATCGTGAATCGCATTCTGGCCGATCATGACGCCACCATCCGCGTGGAGGACAATCTTCCGGCCGGCGCCCGGTTCATCGTGGAGCTTCCCGTCAGGACTGCGGCCGAAACTGAAGTCAGGAACACCGAGGCGGCCGCCGGAGTGGAGATTCGCTCGTGAAGCCCGCCAGTATTCTGATCGTCGACGATGAGCCGTTGATCCGGCAATCGCTCGCTGGAGTTCTGGAGGACGAAGGGTATCACACGCATGCCGTTGCCACCGGCGAAGAATGTTACGACGAAATCATGCGGACGCCCTACGACCTGGTGCTACTGGACGTCTGGCTGCCTGGCATGGATGGCTTGGAGACGCTGGCGCGCTTGCAGGAAATTCCGTTCGCCCATCGTCCTGTGGCCGTCATAGTTTCCGGACATGGCACCATCGAAACGGCCGTGAAAGCCACTAAGCTGGGCGCTTTCGATTTTGTCGAGAAGCCGCTGACCATCGAGAAAGTTTCCGTAGTCGTAAAAAATGCTCTGCAGCAGCGCAAGCTGGAACTTGAATTGGAGCGCTTGAAGGAGGACGGGCGCCGGCAGCTGCAGATTATTGGTGAGAGCGTCCCGATGAAAGCGTTGCGCCAGCAGCTCGCCTTGATGGCCGCGACCAACGGGCGCGTGTTGATCTACGGCGAGAGCGGGACCGGAAAGGAGCTGGTTGCCCATGCCATTCACAGCACCAGCCCGCGTGCTTCCGAGCCATTTATCGAAGTGAATTGCGCCGCGATTCCGGAAGACTTGATTGAAAGCGAGCTGTTCGGGCACCGCAAGGGCAGTTTTCCGGGCGCGCTGGAGGACAAGACCGGCAAGCTGGAGAAGGCCGACGGCGGCACGCTGTTTCTGGACGAAGTCGGCGATATGAGCCTGAAGACCCAGGCCAAGGTGTTGCGGTCACTGGAAGAGCAGCGGTTCGAACCGGTCGGCGCTGCAACATCCATTAAGGTGGACGTCCGCGTCGTTGCGGCCACCAACAAAAATTTGGAGGAAGAGATCGAGCGCGGCAACTTCCGCGAGGATCTGTTCTACCGCTTGAACGTGATTCCGTTCTATGTGCCGCCGCTGCGTGAGCGCGTGGAGGACATCCCGCTGCTGGCCGACCATTTTCTCAAGGAGTTCACCACTGCCTACGGCCGCCGCCCCAAGGAACTGACGCCCGAAGCCTATGAGGTTCTGAAGGAACATCGCTGGCCTGGGAACGTGCGCGAGTTGCGAAACCTGATGGAGCGGATTGTGATCATGAGTCCGCAGGTGCGCATCGACGCGCGGCATATCCCACTCATCCCCGGCAAACGTGCCGTTTTCGAGCGTCCCGTTGAGCGGCTGGGAAGCCTGCATGAAGTCCGCGCGGCCGCCGAGCGCGAGTACATTCTGAAGACGCTGGACGAGACCAAGGGCAACGTGACCAAGACGGCCGAGTTGCTTGGGCTCGAGCGGAGCAATCTCTACCGGAAAATGAAGGCGCTGGGTATCGGCCCGAAAGAATCAATGGGCGCTTGAAATGGCGGCGAGGTAGCGCTCAGCCGAGCGTTCCAACGCAGCTTTGGCATCCTCGGCGACCGTTCGCTGCGGGAATGCGCCATAAATCCGGTCGAAAGGGTACGGCCGCAGCGTTTTCACGATGCGCTCCACCGCGCGCGGCCCCAGCGGGATGTAGTTCGGATAGCTGGTCATGAATGAAACCCAGCGCCGGTCCAGGCATACCTGAGGCTGATCGCCCGAGAGAAGCGCGCCTTTGCCGGCCGCGCCGCCCGGCCAATGCAGGACCTGAAAGCCATCGAAGTGTCCGGGCGTATGGACCAAGACCAGGTCATTGAGCAGTGGTTTCGTCTCGCCCGTCCAGAACTGAACGTTGGCGTGCGGCCGCATCACCCACTGTTGGTCCGCCGCGTGAAGATGAATCGGTGCGTTTCCGAAGGTCAGGCTCCACTCCACCATGGTCGTGTAGTAGTGCGGATGCGAGATGGCGATGGCTGCTATGCCGCCCAGGTTTTGGACCGCGGCGATCGTCGCGGGATCGAGCAGCGCGATGCAATCCCAGAGCACGTTACCCGCGGGGGTTTGCAGCAGGAACGCCCGCTCGCCGATGCCAAAGGCCCGCTCGGTGTGGATCGAGTATAAGCAGGGCTCCTCCAGTTGAATCACGTTACGATGTTGCTCGCGCAGCTCTGGGAGCGTGATCCACTTCTGGCCATCCCAGCCGACAAACTGGCGGGCGTCCATGCAGATGGGGCACTCGGCAGGAGGCTGCGCCGACGGTGCAAACTGCGTGCCGCAAGTGAAACAGATGAAGCCCTGTGCGTGCTCGCGAGAGTTCACCGCGCCGCCTTCTTTCCTTCCAGGGCCTCCGCCATCTCCAGCAGCTTCTGCACCGTATTCCAGTTCCTGCCCGTGCCTTGCACCTGCAGCTTCTTTTCAAGAAGCGACACGGACAGTTTCGGACGAGCCATGCCGTTGGCGAAGTAGATGTACAACTCCCGTGTTTCCACGCACAATTCTTCCGGCGCGCATTCGATCTTCAACGCGCTCGTCCGCGCTTCCCGCGTCGGTGCGCCGGACAAGAAAGTAACCAGCAATTTGTTCGGTTCGATATCGCGCCGCGCGGCGAAAGGATTCCTGGTGATCACCTCGCGCAATTCCGCGGTCGATCGCGAAATCACCGCCGGGCGAAAACCAAAGTTATCTTCGATCGCGCTCTCAATCTTCGCCGACAGCCGCCCGATATCCCGCGCATCGCTGCGGAAAACCACATTGCCGCTTTGCACGTAGGTTTGCGCGTCGCGCAAGCCGAGGGAATCATACAGCGCACGCAGCGCCTCCATCTTGATCAGGTTGCGGCCGCCCACGTTGACGGCGCGCAGCAGAGAAACAACGACAGGCATAACACGTACAGCATAGCCCGCCGCTCGCGGCTTCTGCGAGCCTACTTACCAGAGCAGCTTCAACCCGAATTGAACCTGCCGCGAAGTCGTTGACGTGCTGGTGATGATACCGGCCGTGGGCGAGAGCGCCGGTGTAAATACCACCGCGTTGGGTGTGTTGAAATTCGCTCTATCGAGAATGTTGAACAGCTCCGCCCGGAACTGCAGGTGCATCGCCTCGTGAATCGAGGTGTCTTTGAAGACCGAGAAATCCCAGGTGGCGAGGCCCGGCCCGATCAGCGTGTCGCGCCCCAGATTTCCATAGAATCCGCTGCTGGCCGGCGGGGCAAGGAACGCAGCCGGATTGAACCACTGCGACGGACTGCCCAAAATGACCGGGCCGGTGAACGCGGGGTTCACGAACGGGCGCACCGGGTTTTTCGTGTCGCCATTGTTGGACGGGTTGTAGCTCAACTGCGGCGTGAAGGGAAATCCGCCCTGCAGCGTCACGATCGAATTGATGGTCCAGCCGCTGGCTAACGCCCTGCTAACGCCCGTTACGCCACTCAAGAACGGCTTTCCGGCTCCGAATGGCAATTCGTAACTCGCATTGATAATGCCTGCGTTTCTAACGTCGTAGTTGGCCAGACCTTTGTCCGCGCGGAGATTGAAGGGGTTCGAAGCCAGCGCCGGCTCTCCGCCCGACGTTGTGGCGTTCAGCGAATCGCCGTCATCAATCGCCTTCGCGAACGTGTACACTCCCCGTAGCGAGAGCCCGCGGCTGAAGCGGTGATTCAAATCCACCTGCAGCGCGTTGTAACTGCTGTCGCCCTCGGAAAAATAGGTCCATGTCGGTCCCAACGCGGGATTCGGCTTGGTCGCGGTCGGAACGTAATAGGCGCCCGCGGGTACGGGCGTGCCCGCGATGCCCGCGGGAAAACTGCTTGGATAGGTGGCCGGGCACGGCGCGGCGGGGCAAACCACCGGAAAAGGCTCATTCGCGTCAATGCCGATCAGTTCGTGATATCCGTGCGATCCTACATAACCGACGGTCAGCGCCGTATTCGCCGTCACCTGTTGCTGGATGCGGAACGACCAGCTAATCAGCGTCGGCGTCCGCAAGTCGGGCTGCACACCGCCCGGAAGCAGCTTCGCGCCAGCAGGAGCGATAGCGCTAGGTATGACCGGGAATTGCGACACCGGCAGATTGGCGATCGTGTACGTTGGATTGAACGGAGCATTCTGATCGGTGCGGTATCCCAATGCGTCCTGGAGGTCGTTATACATGCCGAACCCGGCGCGAAACACCGTGGTGTGCGAGCCGCCGAATGGGCTCCACGCCAGCCCGGCGCGGGGCTCCGGTATGAATCTCGCGTGGTTGACCGTGAATGCCGAGTTTCCGATGGTGGGCTGGCTGGATATGATCCCGTTCGGGAACGTATAGGTAGATGCGCGGTTGTGCGCTTCATTCCAGCCGGTGGTGAACTCGTCCCGGAAGCCGAGTGTGAGTGTGAGCCGCGGAGTCATCCGAATGACATCCTCGGCGTACAGCGCGCCAAGCAGCGAGCGCCATCCCAGCGGAGTGGAAGCCGGATCGTACAAGAACGTTCCCACCGTTCCCTGCAGGAATGCCTGCAAGCTGGTGAATGTCGCCTGGCCATATTGGCTCAGGGCCAAATTCTCGTTCGACCGCACGCGTTCAAACCACGCTCCGAAATTGAACTGATGACGGCCAGTGGTTAACGACACGCGATCCTCATAGGTGAAAAGATTCCTAGCCACGTGCAGATTGCTTCCGTTGTTGCTTCCGGCCAGGCTCAATTGCGCCGTCGGATTCGAAGCGGAACTGCCGCCCACCACGATCGCGCCAATCTGGCTGCCGGCTAGAAATCCGGGAAGGTCCGCCGCGGGAGTGCCGGGAGTCGGTTCGCCAGTGAAAAAATAGGCGGCTCGCGAGTAGCCGACGCGCTCTGTGTTGAGGAGGTTGGCCGAAAAGACGTGGGTCGCTTCAATGCTGGCGACCTGCTCGCGAAGACTCGCTACGGCGGTGCTGTACGCGTTGGTACTGGTGGGCGTGAAGTCGGCGCTGTCGTCGATCGTGTACACGGCGCTCAGGGAGTCCTTGTTCGAGAAAACCTGGTCCAGCCGGAAGGTGCCGAAATCATCGCGAATGGTCTGCAGCGGATTGTTGAATGCTTCCGAGATCCCGCCGAAATCAGGCGCGCCTGGCGTCGGCTCGGGCCAGGCGTTGATCAGCGGCGAAACCCCGACAGCCACAAGTCCAGAGGCAGGGCAGGGACTGGGGGCCGGCTTCACCAATGTACAAGGCAGGTATCCATTGCGTGCGTTCGCGTCCGGGACAAGGTCCACGCCAGTCTGGTGCAGATGTTGAAAAAAGCCTTCAAAATTGCCGAACAAGAACGTTTTATCTTTCTTAAGCGGCCCTCCCAGCGCGGCGCCAAACTGGTTTCGTTGGAAACCCGGAGGTGCGCCAGGATCGAAGTAATTCGGCGCATCCAGCGCGTTGTTGCGAAGGAATTCGTACAACGAGCCATGCAGCGCGTTGGAGCCCGACTGGGTGACAATCAGGACTTGGGCGCCCGGCCGCTTGCCGTATTCGGCGCCGTAGGAATCGGTCAGAAGATTGAACTCCAGCACGGCATCGACCCCCAACAATTGCTGACTGGTGCCGCCGGGCTGCATATTGTTTTCCGCCGCACCCGTGAATTCGACGCCGTTCAACAAGAAGAGATTCTGTTGCGGCCGGTTCCCGGAAACGGCAAAGTTGTTTCCATTTGTCGAATTGGAAACGCCGATGCCGCCTGTCTTCTCCCACGTGAAGTTCACCACGCCCGGATTCAGAGTCAGGAGTTCGTCGTAGCTGCGCCCGTTCAAAGGCAGGTTTTTTACCTGTTGTTCACCTACCAGACCCGCGACGTTGGCGGTGTTGACGCCCACGACCGACGCGTCGGCGCGCACGGTGACTTGCTGGCTGGACTCGCCCACCTGCAGCGCGAAGTCTACCGTCGCGCTCTGGCCCACCACTAAATGAACGCCGGTGCGGATTTGCTCCGTGAACCCGCTTTTGCCGGCCTGAACCTCATACTCTCCTGCAGCGAGGGACGGGAACTGGTAATGTCCGCTGTCATCGCTGGTCGAAGTGCGGGCGGCCCCAGTCTCCGCGCTTTTCAAGGTCACGCTGGCGCCGGATACGATGGCGCCGCTCGGATCGGTTATGGTTCCGGAAAGAACGGCGGATCCTTGCGCGTAGACGGCCGGCGCGCAGGCGAGGGACGCCGCTAGGAATCGGAGGAGTACCGCGGGTCTGAGATGGCGCATGTGTCTTGTAAAGACTGCAGTGTATCGTAAAGAAGACATTCGGGCAAGCGATGGACTGCCGGTGGCAGTGGCTGGCGCCGCTTCAGTTGACATCCCCATCCCGGAAATGTAGGATCGAGAACACCTGATGTACCTTTTGGAGACAAGAAATATGCGAAATCGCTCCACTGCCTGCATTCATGTCGTGATGACAGGCGCCGCTATCCTGGCTTTCGCGGCAATAGCCTCCGCCCAGTCGTTCAGACCGCCCCGCACTGCCGACGGCAAGCCGAATCTGAACGGCATCTGGCAGGCGATGAACACGGCCAATTGGGACATCGCGCCCCACGCCGCGCAGGCTGGACAAGTGGTCGCGCTGGGCGCCACCGGTGCGGAGCCGCCGGGGCTGGGGGTGGTCGAGGGCGGCGAAATACCCTATTTGCCCGCCGCGCTGAAGACCAAGCAGCAAAACTACGCCAACCGGTTGAAGCTGGATCCCGAAGTGAAGTGCTACCTGCCCGGCGTGCCGCGCGCCACCTACATGCCCTTCCCGTTCCAGATCGTGCAGACGGCCAAAACCATCCTCATCTCTTACGAGTATGACGGCGCTGTGCGGACCATCTATATGGACAATCCCGGGCCCGCTCCGGTCGACAGTTGGATGGGCTGGTCGGCGGGCCATTGGGACGGCGACACGCTGGTAGTGGATGCCACCGGCTTCAACGACCAGACCTGGTTCGACCGCGCGGGCGACTTCCACAGCGACTCGCTCCACGTCACCGAGCGCTACACCCTGGTCAGTCCCAACGAGATCAATTACGAAGCGACGATCGAAGATCCGAAGACGTTTTCCCGGCCCTGGAAGATGAGCATGCCGCTGTACCGCCATCTGGAAAAGAACTTCCAATTGCTAGAATTCAAGTGTGTCGAATTCGTCGAAGAGCTGATGTACGGGCATCTTCGCAAGCATCCGACCGAATAAGGCTCGTCCAAGGGAGGTTCTCGTGAACGCTCCGTTACGAATTGCAGGTGTGGCTGTCTTTTTCGCGACAACGCATCTCGCCGGCCAGGTCTTTAAGCCCGCCGCCGCAAAAGAGTCGGCTGCGGTCAAGAACTGGGCTCCGTCTCGCACCCCGGACGGCCAGCCCGATCTTCAGGGCGTATGGACCAATTCCACGCTCACACCCCTGGAACGTCCCGCCCAGTTCGCCGGCAAACCCACGCTGACCCAGCAGGAGGCCGACGAATATGTGAAGAGCCTGCTCTATCGCGTCAACTCCGACCGGCGCGACGGCGGCGCGCAGGTGGATGTCAACCGCTCATATAACGAATTCTGGCGCGACCGCGGCAACGAGTTGACGGCCGACCGCAGAACGTCGCTGATCGTCGATCCTCCGGACGGCAAAATCCCCGCGCTGACGCCGGAAGCCCAGAAGCGCTCCGACGACGATCTCGCCTGGCGCCGGGAACACGTCAACGAAGGCCCCGAAAGCTTTGGTTTGTGGGAGCGCTGCATCGTGCGCGGGCTGCCCATGGTGCCGGGCCCTTACAACAATGATTTCCAGATCCTGCAGACGCGCGGGTCGGTGGTCATCCTTATGGAGATGATCCATGATGCCCGCGTCATTCCGCTGGACGGCCGGCCTCATGCTCCATCGGGCATCCGGCAGTGGATGGGCGACTCGCGCGGCCGCTGGGAAGGCAACACCCTGGTCGTCGAAACGACAAACTTCTCGCCCAAGTTCAGCTTCCACGGTTCGGACGCGAATCTCCACCTCGTCGAGCGCTTCACGCGCGTGGACCCGGAGACTATCCGGTACGAGTTCACCGTGGACGATCCCACCGCTTTCACCAGGTCCTGGACGGTGCGCGTTCCCATGCGCAAGACTCCCGAGCGCGTGTTTGAATACGCCTGCAGCGAAGGAAATTACGCGTTGTCCGACATCCTTGCCGGCGCCCGCGCCCAGGAGAAAAAGGCCGCCGGAGGAGGTAAGTAATGATGCGCGGCTGCATCTTGATGATCGCAGCGGTCTCACTGGCGCTGCCTCACGCTGCGGGGCAGACGTCATCGGGTAAGACCGGCTGGACTGCGCGCACCGCCGACGGCCAGCCCGATCTTCAGGGTCTATGGTCCAATGCCACGATCACCCCGTTGGAACGTCCGGCGGACCTGGCGGGCAAGGCTGTCCTCACCCCCGCAGAAGCTGCGGCCTATGAAAAACAGGTGGTGCAGCGCAACAATGCCGACAAACGCGCGCCCGGCACCGAGGGCGACGTCGCGACTGCCTACAACAACTTCTGGTATGACCGCGGGACCAAAGTGATCGGCACGCGCCGGACGTCGCTCATCGTCGATCCGCCGGACGGTAAGATTCCCGCGCTCACGCCGGAGGCGCAGCGGCGCGTGGATCAGGCCCGCGATTGGGCCGCCGAACATCCCGCCGACGGGCCTGAGGACCGCTCCTTGGGCGAACGCTGCCTTCTGTGGCGCACCGCCGGTCCCCCCATGCTGCCCGGGCCCTACAACAACAACTTTCAGATCATCCAGGCGCCCGGCTACGTCGTGATCGTCAATGAGATGATCCACGACACGCGTTTCATCCCGCTGGACGGCCGCCCGCACCTGCCCGCCGGCATTCGCCAGTGGAGAGGCGATCCGCGCGGCCATTGGGAGGGCAACACATTGGTGGTGGATTCCACAAATTTCACTACCAAGACGCGCTTGCTCGGCGCCGACGAAAATCTGCATCTGATCGAGCGCTTCACGCGCACCGGTACGGATTCGCTGCTCTACGAATTCACGATCGACGATCCGACCGTATTCACCAGATCATGGACCGCGGCGATCCCGGTCACCAAAGCCGATGGCCGCATGTTTGAATATGCGTGTCACGAAGGCAACTACGCCATGACCGACATCCTTGCAGGCGCGCGAGCTGAAGAGAGGCGGCACTCCCGTTGAGCCTGGGATAAACATATAATACGGGAAAGCAGTTAGAAGGAGAGTTCCATGCGAACGAAGCTCTTTATGATGATGGCCGGTATGAGCATGTTGCTGGCTGGGGTGACGGCGGCTTGGGCGCACCACGCTTTCGCCGCGGAGTTTGACGCCAACAAGCCCGTGAAGCTGAAAGGCACAGTCACGAAAGTGGAGTGGATCAACCCGCACGCCTGGATCCATATCGACGTGAAGAACCCGGATGGGACCGTGACCAATTGGATGATCGAAGGCGGTAGCCCCAACACGCTGCTGCGCCGTGGCTTTACGAAATTGTCTCTGCCCGTGGGCACCGAGATTGTTGTGGACGGCTACCAGGCCAAGGATCAATCGTTCCGGGCCAACGGACGCGACATCACCTTCCCGGACGGCAAGAAGCTGTTTGTCGGCAACTCCACTCCCGACGAGGGCGCTCCTTCCAAGTAAGCTCGCGCCTGCTTGCAGGTCGCGTTTGTGATAAGTTGGGGGCGCTGACCGCGCCCCAGGCGCTTGGTCTGCGTCTTTACCCATGGAGGTGTCATGAGATTCACCTGGTTCAATCTGATGCCGTGGCCCTACCTGCCAGACGACTTCCGCGAGAAGAACCGTTCGGTCTGGGTGGACATCAATTCCCGGCTGTTCGATCCCGCCAAGAGTCACGAGGTCTACAACACTTACCTCGATTTGCTCGAATACGCGGGCAAGCTGGGCTTCGACGGCATCGGAGTGAACGAGCATCATCAGAACGCTTATGGCCTGATGCCTTCGCCGAACCTGATCGCGGCCAGCCTGGCGCGCCGTACGGACGACGTCGCGCTGGTGGTCCTGGGCGCATCCATTGCGCTCTACAATCCGCCACTGCGCGTGGCCGAAGAATTCGCCATGTTGGACTGCATCTCGGGCGGCCGCTTGGTGGCCGGTTTCCCGGTCGGCACCTCGATGGATACGAATTACTGCTATGGCACCATCCCAGGCCTGACGCGCGAAAAGTACCGCGAAGCGCACGAACTGATCCGCCGCGCCTGGACAGAGAAGGAACCGTTCGCCTTCAACGGCCGCTACACCAAACTGCGCTACGTGAATCCCTGGCCGCGTCCCATCCAACAGCCGCATCCGCCCATTCACATTCCAGGCGGCGGTTCGGTGGAGACTTTTGATTTCTGCATCGACAATACGTATTCCTATTCCTATTTGAGTTTCGGCGGCTACATCCGCGGCAAAGCGCTCATGCAAGGCTATTGGGACCGCGTCGCCGAGCGAAAAGCGCCGGACAGTTCTCCGTATCGCGCCGGCTTCGCCCAGACGATTTGCGTCGCGGAGACCGATGCCGAAGCGGAACGCCTCTATAAGAAACACGTCAGCTATTTCTATAACCGCTGCCTGCATGTTTATCCCGGCTTCGCCGATGCGCCCGGCTACCGCACCATCAAGACGATTCAGAAGGGAATTCTCTCGCAGTATGCTCCGCTGCAGATGTTCCAGGAACTGCCCTGGAAAGAGCTTGTCGACAACGGCAGCGTAATCGCCGGAAGTCCCGAGACCGTGCGCCAGCGCATGGAGGATCTGATCAAGTCTCTACACGTCGGCAATATTTTCTGCCTGATGCAAATCGGCGACATGCCCAAGGACAAGTGCATGTACTCCACGCGACTCTTCGCCGAGAAGGTTCTGCCCAAGCTACGCAACATGTTCCCCGAGTACGACAACGATCAGCGCTTCTGGTGCAAACCGCTCGCCAAGCGTGTTACCGCTGGCGATTTACCTGCTGAATCCGAGATCGAATCGTTGGTCGGCGTGGATGCCTGAGGAGAAAAGATGGAGCTGAAGACACTCGAAACTCCTCGCGTACCAGTTCGCTATTACGAAGGCGGCTCTGGCCAGCCGCTCGTTTTCCTGCACGGCGCGGGCGGGTTGGACCTCGACCTGAATTTCCTTGACTCGCTGGCGGCGAAGTTCCACGTTTACGCCCCGCTGGTTCCCGGCTACGGCGACAGCGAGGAATGCTCCGAACTGCGCGACATGCTCGACTTCACCCTTCATACCTGGGATGTCGTCGAGCGGCTGGGCTTGAAGGATCCCGTGCTGGTCGGCCTCTCGATGGGTGGCATGATTGCAAGTGAAATGGCGGCCATCGCGCCCAACGACGTATCGCGGCTGGGCCTCATCGCGCCGGCCGGTTTGTGGCTGGACGAGCACCCCATCCCTGACTTCTTTTCGATGATGCCCTATGAGCTTCCCAAGTACCTGTTCCATGACGAAGCCGCGGGCGCCAAAGCCTTCCAGGCCGCGGGCGACATGAGCGATCCGAAATTCCTGCAGGCCTTTCTGGTGCAGAACGCGCGGCAGCTGGGCGCCGCCGGCAAGATTCTTTTCCCGATCCCTGAGCGCGGCCTTTCCGGCCGGCTCTACCGCATCAAAGCGCGGACGATTCTGATCTGGGGTGAAAGCGACAAGCTCGTCCCCCCCGTTTACGCCAAGGCGTTCCAGCGCGCCATCCCGCGCGCCGACGTGGTCATGATCCCCGGGGCCGGCCACGCGGCCACGTTCGAAAAGCCCGGCGAAGTGATCAGCGCGATCGCGCGGCTGCAGTAAGGCCGTGCGAATGAACCTCGGAAGAATCGCGTTCGTCACTGCCATTTTGTTGGCGGTGGTTCGGATTCATTCGCTCTTCGACCAGGTCCGAGCTCTGCGCGCCGGCTTCCGATGGTTGTATGTTCCCGCCGTCGCAGCCAATTTTCTATTTGTACTTCCTTTCCTGGCGTTGCTCTTCATCCTCAACGGAAGTAGGGTGCAACTCTCGATTTCCAGAGGCCGGAAACGCATCGCGCTTGGTGCGGCGTGCGTCTATGGTCTGCTGTTCGTTGCTCCCGCACTGTACGCGTTGTTCCTAATGGTCCGCCAGGATTTGCAAGGCGTCAGCCAAACACCAAATTTGGCAAATCAGGTGTGGGCGGCTCTCGGTTCGCTTTCGGAATTTGCGTTCTGTCTGTTTCTCGTCGCCCTGTTCTTCCAGAAAGACCAACTGCAAACAGACACGTCCAGCTCATTGAGAGAAACTGCGGCGTTGGCAGCAATCACCGCTGCTCTCGTGGTGGTCTTGAGCCTGGGCGGAATGGTTTACGGTGCTGTGGAATTGCGCAAGCAGGCGAGCATTCAATACGTAGGCGATAGCGTCGGGAAGCTGTTAGCACGGAGCCTGATATCCATGATTCCGAGGATTTGCGAACTCATCGCGGCGTACATAATCTTCAAGAGCCAGCCGCGGATGCCCGAAGAAGCCTCGCAGGCCGCGGACGTTTTACCCCACCTGCCGGTAGCCAACACATAGACAGCCAGCAAGGCATGCTCATCACGTGGCCCGCAGCGCCCGCCGGCCGCGGCTGCGCGGAAGCTGATATCTTGCAATAGTGCTAAGTAAGGTTCTTCTGGTGTCCGCGGTAGTTGTGCCGGGTCTCGCATGGGCGCAGAATCCGATCACGATCGCCGCCCCTCAAGCTACGGTTCGCAAGACTGTCCAGACTACGGACGGCCAAACGATCAGTGGCCAGGTGCTGAATGAAGGAATGACAGACTTGCAGTTGCGCAGCGACAACAAACGCGTCCTGCTGCTGCGCAAGGCGGGGGACCGCTATCGTGTGGTGACTTCGCAAACGGACTGGCCTACCTATCACGGGGACCCGAGCGGCAACCGCTACAGCAAGCTCACCCAGATCGACAAAAGCAACGTGGCGCGGCTCGCCCCGCGATGGATTTTTCCGATGCCCAACGTCTCGCAAATCGAGACCACGCCGATCGTCGTGGAGGGCGTTATGTACGTTTCGAGCGCCAATGAAGTCTATGCGCTCGATGCCGGGACCGGCCGGACCATCTGGCATTTTCAACGGGCGCGCACGCGCGGCCTCGCCGGTAACGCGGCTTTCGGATTCAATCGCGGCGTGGCCTGGGCCGGCGATCGCATCTTCCTCCTCACCGACAATGCCCACCTCATCGCTTTAAGCCGTTCCAATGGCGAACTGCTGTGGGAGACGGAAATGGCGGACTGGCATCAGAACTACAACGGAACTGAGGCGCCGCTGGTAGTTGACAACCTTGTCGTCTCGGGAACTGCGGGCGGCGACGAGGGCGCGCGCGGTTTTGTCGCTGCATACGATCAGGCAACGGGCAAGGAAGTCTGGCGCTTCTGGACTGTCCCCCAGCCCGGCGAGCCTGGCTCGGAAACCTGGAAGGGAGCGGACAGCGAGCATCGCTCCGGCGCCACCTGGATGACCGGCACGTACGATCCGCGGCTCGATCTGGTCTACTGGCCGGTCGGCAATCCCGGTCCCGACTTCACCGGCGATCAGCGCGAAGGCGACAACCTTTACACAGATTCCATCGTCGCGCTCGAAGCCAAGACCGGAAAGTTGAAATGGTATTACCAGTTCACGCCGCACGACATCCACGATTGGGACGCGCAAGAGCCGCCGCTGTTGATCGACGCTAACTGGCATGGGCAGCCGCGCAAGCTCCTCATTCAAGCCAATCGCAACGGATTCTTCTACGTGCTGGACCGCTCCAACGGCCAGCTCCTGGTGGCCAAGCCGTTTCTCCACAAACTGAATTGGGCGGACGGCATTGGCGCCGACGGCCGGCCCATCTTGCGGAAGCTGCCGGAGAACGCCGAAGGCCAGACCTACGTTTGCCCGGGATTTCAAGGCGGCACCAATTGGTTTTCGACGGCGTTTAATCCCAACACTGGTCTTTACTACTTTCAGGCGCTCGAACGCTGCAATCTATTCTCGAAAAAGCACGGCGAGTGGCAGGCCGGCCGCGAGTACATGGGAGGGACCGCGCGTCCGGCGCCTGGCGAAACCTTCGAGAAGTCGCTGCGGGCAATCGACATTCAGACCGGCAAAATCGTCTGGGAAGTGCCGCAGGCCAGCGGCCGTACCACGGCGTCGGCGGGCGTCTTCGCTACGGCGTCCGGACTGGTGTTCTTTGGCGAAAATGGCGGCGACTTTGTAGCTGTGGATGCCGCCACTGGCGCGGTCCTCTGGCAGTTCCCGACGAATCATGTTTGGAAGGCGTCGCCGATGACCTACGTCTTCGATCACAAGCAGTACATCGCCATCGAAGCGGGGCAGGGCATTATCGCGTTTGCGGTAACGGGAGACTAACATGCTGAGGAAACTGATCACCTTTGTCGTTGGAACGTCCACGATCGCTCTGGCGGGCCAAAGCCATTGCGACCGGGATTGTATGGTCCGCCTGACCGACCAGTATCTAGCCGCTCTGGTGAAGCACAGCCCGGCAGGCTTGCCGCTGGCTCGCGGTGTCCGGTTCACCGAGAACACCGCCGAGATCCCGATCGGTGACGGCCTTTGGGTGGGCGCGTCTGAGGCCCCCACCACGTTCAAGATCTACGCTTTCGATCCCGCCAGTAGCCAGGTGGGCTTCTACGGCGTCATGAAGGAAAACAATCGACCGTTGATCATCGCCCTACGACTCAAAGTCATCGATGGCGAGATCACCGAGATTGAGCATGTGCTGGCGCGCAACATCCGCCCCGACCGGATGCAGAACCTGATCACGCCGCGCGCCGCGTTCCTCGCTAATGTTCCACCGGGCCAGCGCACCTCGCGCCAAGACATGATCAACGCAGCCAATTCGTATTTCGAGTCCATCGAGCATGGCAATGGCGAACTTGCACCGTTCGCCGAAGATTGCGAGCGGCACGAAAACGGCGGCCAAACCACGCACAACGCGACGCCCGTGCCTTGGCCGGTTCCCATGGGCTCGCCGGCGGACGATCACGCGATGGCCATTCTCGGAACATTAACCTGCACGGCCCAAGTGAACAGCGGCATCCTGAGTTTCATTACGCGGCTGTGGCCGCGGCGGCTGGGACTTGTGGATGAACAGAAGGGGTTAGTTTTCGCCTTCCCGATGTTCCAGCATCGCGGCGCAGTGCGCGACATCAAGATCAAGGGCGTGCCTGGCGTCGACGTGGTGCACATGAACGGCGGCACGTCCAACCTGCAGGCCGGCGAGATCTTCAAGATCCGCTTCGGCAAGATTCACGAGATCGAAGCGATGGGCGTCAGCCTACCCTACGGCACCAAGAGCGGGTGGAATTGATTGGGCCACTTCCAGCACCTTGGCGACGAAGAGATCCGGCGCTTCCATCATCGCGGCGTGGCCTTGACCCTCTAGAACCACCAGCCGGCAACCAGGAATCGTCTTAGATACGTAAATCGAGCCTTCTTTGAGCATCGATGTGGTCTCGCTGCCGAGCAACAAAGTGACGGGAAGCGTGCATTTGCTCAGGCGATCGTCCCAGTTCCGGTAGGTATTGACGGTGCGCGATTCGCGCGGCAAAGTTGAGGCGATCTCCAGCACGACCGGCCAAATCGGCGACGACTGAAATCCCGCCAGGCGCTCGGCCGGAGCTTGCACCTGATCCCTCAGAAAGGTGGTCACAACCTCGGCGCGGTCGCCGGCCGCCAGCGCGCGATCCATGTTCGCCAGGATCCGATCCGATTGCTCCCCCATCGGAGCGACGATTACTGGCGGCTCATAGAGAATCACCTGAGTGACGCCCTTGAGCCTCTCCAGGGCATCGAGTGTGGCGAGCGCCCCATAGGAGTGCGCGAGCAGCGTGACCGGCTGCCCGATCGCCGCGGCCACCGCCGCGATATCGTCGGCCTCGAGCGACAGAGAATAGTCTTTTCCGTCGCCGCTTGGCGCCCGCCCGCGACGGTCCATCGCGTACACCGTGAAGCGCTGCGCAAACTGCGGAATCACCGCTCCCCAGGAAATGCTTCCATTCAAAAGGGCGCCGTGAACAAGGAGCAGCGATGGCCCCGATCCGGCTTTCTGGACGGATATCTCCACGCCATCGGTGGATCGAACTGAGAATCTTTCAGGCATTGTTAGAACTCCAGCAGGTCGCGCTTCGATTCTATCTTGACGGCATCCACACCGGGGATCTTCTTAAGATCCGCGACAGATTTGAATCTGCCTTTCTGCTCGCGGTAGTGGACGAGCGCTCCGGCTTCAGCCGGCTTCAACTCCAGGCCGGCCTCGATCTCCTTCGGCGTCGCCTTATTGACATTGACCTTGACCGGCGGGAAGTTCGCCGCCAGGTAATTCACGATGGTCTGCTGGTCGGCATCGGTAACGTCGGTTTCTTCCTGCAGCATCTCGGTCACCTTAGCCTGCCACTGAGCCTTAGTCAGATGCTGCGTCGCCGCTCGTGTGGGCGCGTGACACACACTGCACACTGCTCCCACGACTTCCTTGCCCGGAGCATCAGGCAGGGTTTGCGCGAAGGCGCTGTAAACGGCTAGCGCGAAGGTGAAAAGCTTCAGGCCCACAGCTTCGGGATCAGCGCGCCGGCGGTTCCGGTGGGGCGTTCGGTGCGGCCGTTGTGCAGGTAGGTGGTGCGGAGATGGTCCAGGCCGAGCAGATAAAGAATCGAATGTATAGCATTTAAACCGCTGGAACGGAAGGCACTGAGGTGCCAAATAGGAAGCGCACAAACTGGCATCCTGTGACGACTTTAGGTACTTTTTCTGGAACTCCGCGTCCTGTAACTCGTACTCATTACCAGGCTTGATGCAGAACCCGCTAGGAACTCTCAAATACACGCTGCGGCAGTTCCGCCGGTCGCCGGTGTTTACGTCCGCCGCAATCCTGACGCTGGCCCTGGGAATCGGCGGCACCACGGCGATCTTCACGCTGATCCACGCGGTGATGCTGCGCTCGTTGCCGGTTTCAGACCCCGCCCTCCTCTACCGGATCGGCGATGGGGACGATTGTTGCGTGGAAGGCGGCCCCCAGGACCGCTGGGGTATGTATTCTTTCCCACTGTTTGACCGCCTGAAGGCGGCCGTGCCGGAGTTTGAAGAAGTGACTGCCTTCCAGGCGGGAAGTAACTGGGTCAGCGTGAGGCGGCAGGGCGACGCCAACACGGCCAAACCGCTGATCGAGGAGTACGTAACCGGCAGCTATTTCTCGACTTTTGGAATCCGGGCGTTCGGCGGCCGCTTGTTTACCGCGGATGACGACAAGCCCTCCGCTCCGCCTGTCGCCGTGCTCAGTCATCAGGCTTGGGATTCGGATTATGGAGCCGATCCTTCGGTAGTTGGTGCTACCTTCGTGATTGACGGCCATCCTTTCACCATCATCGGAGTGACGCCGCCGGGGTTCTTCGGCGATACCTTGCGCAGCGATCCGCCCCAGATCTGGATCCCCGTCCAGCAGGAGCCGCTCATCGACGGCGACAGCAACCTGGTGCATCAATCCGTAGGCGCGTGGCTGCGGGTGATCGGCCGTTTGCGGCCGGGCGCTTCGACGGCCGGAATGGCGCCGCGAATGACTGGCATCCTGCGGCAGTGGCTGCAACACGACTCTGGATATCCCGTCACCTGGATGGCGGACATGCAGCGGCTGATTCCGAAGCAGATGATCAACGTGGTTCCGGCCGGAGCGGGAGTCGCAGTGATGAAGGAAGAGTACGGCCGCAGCCTCCAGATCCTGCTGGCAGTTTGCTGCATGGTTTTGCTGATCGCTTGCGCAAATGTGGCCAATCTTCTGCTGGCCCGCGCCGTTGCCCGCCGGACTCAAACTGCTGTGCGCATCGCTGTGGGCGCCAGCCGCCGGGAGATCGTAGCGCAGGCACTGGTCGAAAGCGTTCTGTTGGCCGTTGCCGGCGGGATTGCGGGACTGGTTGTAGCGGTTGCTGCGGCCAGGCTGCTGCTCGTGCTGGCGTTTCGAAGCTCACACTTTCTACCCATCGACCCGATGCCTTCGCCGATCGTGCTGGCTTTCGCTTTTGCGCTCGCACTGGTTACCGGAATCGTCTTCGGAGCGGCCCCCGCCTGGTTTGCCACCCGTACCGATCCGGTGGATGCTCTGCGCGGCTCCGGCCGCAGCACGGCGGACCACTCCGGGTTTGCACGAAAAGCGCTGCTCATCGTCCAGGCGACGTTGTCAGTAGTCTTAGTGGCCGGTGCGATGATGTTGGCGCGAAGTCTCGACAAACTCGAGCACCAGAACTTCGGATACCGCACCAGCGGGCGCATCGTGGTGTCGCTGAACCGTCCGCCCGCCGGTTACCCGCTGCCAAAACTGCAAGCGCTTTACCGCCAGATTGAAACCTCCGTAAACGGCTTGCCGGGTGTTAAGGGCTCCGGCCTGGCTTTGTACAACCCGCTGACAGACAACTGGGGCGAACTCATTGTGGTGTCCGGCCATCCTTTGCCGAAGCTCAACGAAGAAGCGGGGGCATCGTGGGACCGCGTGAGCGCCGATTATCTCCAGAATTTCGGAATAACAGCAATTCGCGGGCGAAACTTCACGAGCGCCGACAACGAGACCACAGCGCCGGTGGCAATCGTCAATGAAGCTTTCGTCAAACGATTCTTCAAGAGCGGCGAAGATCCGCTGGCGCAGCACTTCGGCATGGACGTGCCGGAGAACGCTGGAACGTTCCGCATCATCGGTATCGTGCCCGACACAAAATTTGCGCCCTTCTACCTCCGAAGACCGTCCCAGCCGATGGTCTACGTGCCGCTGGCGCAAAATGTCGATTACAAAGACCTGCTGATGAAGAGAATCGAGCTCCAGTCCCATTACATCGGCGGAATGATGCTGGTGACGGATCTTGCGCCGGGTGTGCTGGAGCCGTCCTTACGCCGCATACTGGCAGGAATCGATTCCAACCTGACCATCAACAGCCTGCGAACGATGGACCAGCAAGTTTCGCTCAGCTTCGATCAGGAACGCGCCGTCGCCAGCTTGGCGGGACTGTTCGGAACCGTCGCCTTACTATTGGCAGCGATCGGCCTGTACGGAGTGACCGCCTATACCGTGGCTCAAAGAACCAACGAAATCGGTATCCGCATGGCTCTCGGCGCCGACCGCGGGAACGTGGTTCGGTACGTGCTGCGCGGGGCTTTTCTGCGAGTCGCGATTGGCCTCGGCCTGGGCCTCCCTCTGGCGGTCCTCGCCGGGCGCCTGATCTCCAGCCAGTTGTACGGCGTTTCCTTCTGGGACCCATTGGCGCTGGGGGTTGCGGCGGGTGCCTTGGCCGTTTGTTCGCTGGTCGCGGCGTTGATCCCGGCCGGCGTCGCCGCTTCTATTTCCCCTATCGATGCTCTCAGAGCCGACTAGGGCTGAAGTTCTACGCTCAAACCGCCGATATGGAGACGGTATGAGTACGGTCAGCCTGATCGGTTTTGGTACAGCGGGTCCAACTTGAAGTGATTGTGTCCGCCCGGTACGGGCGACGAATTCCAACCAGACCCAGAACGGGCAGGATAGCGTCGACTTGAGCCCCGCGGCCAAGGCCCGGGCCGACAGGCAAGCGGCTGCCTCCGATCCGGCTCATGGCATCACGATGGGCGCCTCCGGTCTCATCTACCGCACCTCGCCAGCGCTGTCTTATCAGCCTGGCCCGAATCCTCAGTCGCCCCAGTTTGAAGTGTACGGATAACGGTCTCATCCGGCGGCACCCGCCCCGCTTCCTCCCGCAATCCAGCGCGTTCGCAGCCCCTGCACCGGGTGTGTGAGCAATTCGTTCGCGGTCTGAATGAATCGCACAGTGTGCGGCAACTGAGCGTGCTGCTCGAATGCAGCCTCATCCACCCATTCGGAATGAATCGCGAACACGGCCGGTGGCCCAAGCGACTCAAATGCGTGGATCGCGAGGCATCCCGTTTCGGCAAGCGTTGGCTCAACAACGCGGAGCAGCGCCTCCCGAAACTCTGGCTCCTTGCCCGGCCGAGGTTCCAATTGCACGAAGAAATGAACTGACACGCAGCACCTCCCGCGGCACCAGTATGGCAGGGATGCGGCACTTGTCAGCAGGCGCCCCGCAACAGGACAATAGAAGGACCGATGATCCGGCGATGCGCGGTTGCGGCTCTGCTGGTGTTCACGCTCGCGGCGGCCGAGCTGTCGCATGATGACTACGTTCGCCAAGTCGAGCAGTGGCGGGCGAAGCATCAAGCCAAGTTGGCGGCCCCGGATGGCTGGCTCACCGTTGTTGGGCTGGACTGGTTGAAGGAAGGCGAAAATCGCGTGGGCACGTCCGCCGCGAGTGAAGTGCCGCTGCCGCCTGGCTCGGCGCCCGCGCAAGTGGCCACCATCTCCTTCCACTCCGGGAAGGCCGTGCTCGATCCCGCGCCCGGTGTTGCGCTGAAGCTGAATGGCCAGCCCGCGAAAGAAACCGTGATGCGGGAGGATGACGACGTCTTCACGGTCAACCGGCTGACGTTTTACCTGATCCGGCGAGGCAACCGCGCCGGCATTCGGTTGAAGGATCAGGACAGTGCGGCGCGCCGCGAATTCCACGGTCTGCGCTGGTATCCGATCGATCCCGCCTGGCACATTCGTGCAAAGTTCACGGCGTTCGACAAACCGCGCACGCTCACGTTTGACTCGGTCATCGGAGAGCCGGAGACGGACGATTGCCCTGGCTTTGTGACCTTCAAAAAAGACGGGCGCGAATTCCGCCTGCAACCCGTGATCGACGAAGGCCAGCTGTTTTTCGTCTTTCGCGATCAGACCAGCGGGAAGACCACTTATCCAGCGTCGCGGTTCCTTTACTCGGACATGCCTAAAGATGGCGTGGTGTGGCTCGACTTCAACCAAGCCGAGAATCCGCCGTGCGCTTTCACTCCCTATGCGACCTGCCCGTTACCGCCACCGCAGAACCGGCTGGCGTTAGCCGTGGCTGCCGGAGAGCAGTACAAAGGCTCGCACTAAAGCGCGCCCTATTTGTGAACGACGGGCGGTGGTGGGAGCGGCGCAGGGTTGATGTAACCGCGCGTCCCGTCCGGCCGGATGGGGCCAGGACCGAATCCCAAGTGCGTGCGATCCACGTTGTTTTCGGCGCAGGAATATTCCTCCAACTTCTGATCGGGCGCGCCGAGTTCCCAGGTTCGCGAGTAAGTGAACGAACGCGTGTAAAACTTGGGGTCGTCGATGGTGGCTTCGACATGGATGTGATCGAAGTCGGGTCGAGTCCAGCGCTCGACGACGTGGAGCGCGTCGCTGTGCGGGCTGCCGTTTTCGTCTGCCCAGACCTTCTCATCCTTAAACCCGATCGAATCGACTACGAGCGTGTCGCCATCCCAGCGGCCGACTTCGTCGCCGAAGAACGATGGATCGGGGTCCTCCTGATGCTTGCGGCCATCGGTGGGAATCAGCCGGTAGTAGCTATAGAAGTACAGAAACGTGACATATTTTGGCGTCTGCATCACCATAAATGGCAGACCACTGGCATCGTGGCGCGGGATGCCGCCCAAGATGCACAGGCTTTCCGGATCGATGGTCGCGGTGACGTTGTGCTTCCACGCCGACTCGCCCGCCGCCGTCAATGGCAGTTTGAGCCCCGGTAGATCCTTGGCGATGTTGCCCACGGGCACAGTGTTGCGCATGCCTTTCCAAAATCCATTCAGGTCCGGATGGCCGTCCGGCGTTCGCGGCGCGGGTTTTGATTGGGCGCAAACCAACGGCGGGATCAGAAAAATCAGCGCGGCGATGGTCAGTGTGGCGTGCTTTCTCGTGCCCATGACTACTTCAGGATATAGTAATGCAAGGAGGCTGTTGTGAAAGCCAAACTAGCGGGGCTGCTTGTCATCGCGGGCGCATTCGCCGCGCTGCCGGTGAACGCCCATCATTCCTTTGCAGCCGAATTCGACCCTAGCAAAGCGGTGCGGATCACCGGCGTCCTCACCAAGGTAGAGTGGACCAATCCGCACGCCTATTTCTACCTCGACGTGAAGGATGAGCACGGCAACGTGCTGAACTGGGCGCTGGAGGGCGGCGCTCCGAACACGCTTTCGCGACGTGGCTTCAAGCGCGTCGACATCAAGATCGGCGATACGATGATCGTTGACGGATACGTCGCCAAGGACGGGTCGCACTTGATGGATGCCCGCCGCATTACGCTGAGCGATGGCCGGTCCTTCTACGGCGGCTCTCCTGGAGATGGTGGTCCGGGTGACCCGGGCAAATAGCGACAACCACTAGCTCGTCGGCCGGTCGAGCGTTTGCGAAGGAAGCTATCTTCCGTCAGCATTCCTGTTCTCGTTTGAGTGAGCGGGTGGCCTGCGTTCCTGAGCCGGATTACGGGAGGAGTGCGGCGGTGTTGGCGGCGGCGCAGGTGGTCTGACCTGTTGGCGCTGTGGCGGCGGGGAGGCATGACTCGGCTCTGGAGTACGTGCCGGTCGCGACTCCCGCCGTGGGGCGGCTGGGGGATTGGGTATTTCTTGTCGCGGTGGAGCAGCCCGGTGCTCCGGCGCTTGAGACCGGGCTGGCTGCGGCGGCTGTTCAGCCGGATGTTGCGGAGCAAGCGGCGTCACACGGGCGGGCGGCCTCGGTGGAGGGGCTGGCTCGAAAGGTCTGCTCTGTTCCGGATGCGCCTGTGGCCGGTTCGTCGGAAGCTCCGGTGGGCGGTTTGGAGCGGAATTTTGCCTGACTTGCGCGTGGCGTTGCAGTTGTTCCTGTGGACGCTCGAAGGGTCGAGGAGCCGTTCGCTGGGGAGCCGCTGGTTGCTGTCGCGGCTGTGCAATTGGCGGTTGACTTCCAGGTCGCTGGAACGCCTTGCTAGGCACGGCCTGGGCGCGACGCGGAGCTGGTGTATTACTGACGCGCGGTGCTACAGGTGGAGCCTGTGGTACGACCCTCACGTGCTGTTGAGTCGCCGCAGCCTGCGTTCCACGTGCCAGTTGCTGCTGAACCTGGAGCGGACGCCCGGGGTTCCGCGCCAGCAACGCCTGCCGCTCGCGGAATGGCGCCACAGGAGGTGGAGGGGCTGCCTTCGCAACCACTGGTTTGTTGATGACCGTCGTGGGCGGATGCGGCGCAGTACGTGTCACAGTTGAACGGCCCAGCACACTGGCTACTTGTGGTACGACGCGGGGCGCTGGGTCGACCGTCTTGATCGCCTTGATCTGATTTTGCGATACCTTTAGCGCGACCTGCTGTACCGGACGTGCACTGGCCAATGCATTTTGTGGAACCGCTACTAGCGCTCGCGGCGCCGCTCGGTTCACGGAGTTTGCCGTCGCAGACACCGTCCCAGTCCGTACATAAGTGTTGTAGACGTTTGTAATCGTCGTGTTATTGACGACGGTCGTGTTGGTTCTGTTGATTCGGTCAACGTAGGTTGGGCTGGCATGGTAAGCCGGGACGTAAACATCACGTGGGGAAAGAGGGAACCAACCGACGGCGGGCCCGCCTCCGAATCCCAGCGAAACACCGGCGCCTCCACCGAAACCAACCCATGCCACAAGCGCGGGAGCATATACTGGCGCTACCGTAACGGGGCCAGGAACCCAGCACCATGAGCCGCCGGCGAAAGCCCAACGTCCATAGTGGAATGGCGCGAATCCCCAGGGCTCATCGTCCACCCAAGTCCAGCCCCAAGGATCGATCCAGTCCCAGTGGCCGTCGTGATAAGGAGCCCAATCCCCCGAAACATGAGTGGGTACCCATGCTTCGCCATACCCTGGAACTGCCCTCCAGGAACCATAATCGTCCAAGTCCTGATATCCGACGACAAATGGAGACACGTATCGATCTTCCCTATCTTGACGGCGATCTTGCGACAACGTCCATTGGTCGAAGGCGTCGTATCCTGGCGCGGAATAAACGGCGTACTGCGGTTGGTCCTGTCCGGTAACAACGGTTTCCTGTTGGGATTGAAGCCGGAACTCGCCGGCGTTGGACGTCACGTTGCCGTCACCGCGCCATGCTGTTACGCGCGTTTCATAAGTGTCCGGGTTAACGTCGATGCGATATTCTCCGGGACGATCAATCGAAAAGGCTAGGTTCGGCGTGTCAATCTCCAGGCTCTCATCTCTTTCCAGACCGCGCACGTGGACTCCCAAAGTCCCCTCCGACAAGCGCGCCTGAACGTTCCGACTGTCGAGATTCAAGAACTGAAAGGCAGTCTGTGAACCGAGTTGGAATGCGGTACCAGGCACTTCGATTTCCGCGCGAGATGCCTGGTCGGCGTAGACTTGGTCGCCGATAGTGAGTGGGCGGTTGATATTGGCCTGAACCCAATCAGTAACGCCGGCAGGTTCGAAAGAAACCGAACCACTAACATAGTTAAGCCGTCCGGCGATTGTCGGCGGATCTTGAGCGGCAACAAGGCTGGCCGCCGCCATGACTAACAACATCAATCGACATGGCATTTGTGTCTCTCCCCGATTGTGGGACGATGTTCCCCGGAAGAGTGTTGCGCCCGTCTGCTAAAGCCCTGTAACGAAAGAAATTTGTATCGGCTCTCGAAAATAGCCGGTTTTGTTGCCGCGCCATCTTTGTGAAGCGCGAGCCTAGGAGTTCACATCAGATGAAGTTAGTGGTGTCCGGCCGCGCGGATCACAAACTCCGGCTCGGCTTCTTCGACTTTCGGCTTGCGGGCCATAGCCCGTTCGTTGATGCGAGCCGTCAGTTCCGCCCTCTTCCGCGCGTTGGAGAGATCACGGTCCTTGAACTCCGGCAGCACTTCTTTGGAGAAGAGCCGGATCGAAGAGCACAGCAGATCGTGCGGAATCGCTCCGGCCTGCGAGATGCACAGCACCTGATCGATGCCCGCCTGTTCGAAATCGCGCAGGCGTTGGCGCAGCGCGTCCGGGGTCCCCACGCAATCCTGAATCCGGCCTTCCGGCGGGGCAAACTCATGCGGGTTGGTCTTGTATTCGTTCCAGATATCGGTGTGGCCGGGACGGTGCTCGCCAAAGAAGCTGTAATGGCCCAGACCGTAGATGAAGAATCCGTAGCTTTCCATGCCAACCTGGCCGACGCGCTTCTCATCGCGGTCGCACAGAAACGGCGCGGCAACGGCGAAGTTGGGGTTGACTGCATAGCCAATGGGCTCGCATTCGTTCTCGATGATTTCGTAATAGTCCTTCACCCAATGGTGCGCCTCTTCCGGGCTGACGAAGGAAAACGTCAGCGCGCCCATGCCGAGCTTGGCGGCTTGCAAGATGGAATTGCGATTGGAGCAGGCCATCCAGAGCGGCGGATGGGGCTTCTGATACGGCTTGGGGACCAGGTTCCGCGGCGGCACGTTGACGTACTTGCCTTCATAGCCGGTGAACGGGTCTTCCACCAGCAGCCGCAGCGCTACCCGCATGCCCTCCAGCTGCATGGCCTTCTTTTCCGACTGCGGGACGTTGAAGCCGCCCAGTTCTGTTTCCGTCGCGCCGGCGCCGGTTCCGAACTCGACGCGGCCGTCGCTGATCAAATCAAGCGTCGCGATGCGCTCCGCCACGCGCGCCGGATGATTGATGAGGGGCGGCGTCTGCACGATGCCATGGCCGATTCGGACGTTCTTGGTGCGCTGGCTGCATGCAGCCAGGAAAATCTCCGGAGCCGAGGAGTGCGCGTATTCTTCGAGGAAATGATGCTCCGTGGCCCAAACGTAGTCGTAGCCGCATTCATCTGAAAGCACAGCCTGTTCCAGCGCATTCTTGATCAGGGTGTGTTCGGATTCCGCGACCCAGGGCCGAGGGAGCTGGTGTTCGTAAAAGCCGCCAAATTTCATTGCGTATGTGACCTATCTTCTATTTCAAGGGTATCATTGTAACGTAGGGGCAGTTGAACAATGACCAGCAGTTTTCGCCCGTTGATCGTGGGAATCGGCGGCACTACTCGCGCCGGATCGTCTTCTGAGAAATCGCTCCGCTATGCGCTCTCGCTTGCCGAAGAACAGGGCGCAGATACCCACTTGTTTGTGGGCGCCAACGTGAATCTTCCGATGTACGCGCCCGAATCGCCGGTTCGCACCGAGGATGCTCGTAACATGCTGGCGGCGCTGCGCCGGGCGCATGGCGTCATTCTCGCCACGCCGTGCTACCACGGCTCGGTGTCCGGCCTCATCAAGAACGCCCTGGACTATACCGAGGACATGGCGCACGATCCATATCCGTATCTGGACGGCCGCGCCGTCGGACTAATCGTGTGCGGGCACGGCTGGCAGTCCACCGGAGTCACCTTGTCGGCGTTTCGGTCCATTGTGCATGCACTGCGCGGATGGCCTACGCCTATGGGAGTGGCGCTGAATACGCAGGTCGAGAAGTTCGACGAACACGGCGCGCTGACGCATGAAAACTCGGTGCGGCAGATGGCCGTTATGGTGAGCCAAGTGGTCGACTTCGCCCGGATGCGCTGCTTGCAAATGAATGCGGGCAGGGAAACCACGGCTTCCGGCGTTTAGCCGGTTTCTATCAGGGAACACGATAGAAGACGACTTGCTGAGGAAAGCCTTTCCCGTAGTCGGTGACATCCAGACGCTTCCTGTCCGGGGATAGTGTCGCCTCAAACCTGCCTTGCATCAGGAGGCCGTTCACATAAGTAACGGTCAGGTTTCGCCCGGTCAGGACTCCTTGGCCCGCGGAGGCGATCACTCCGTTCATCGTTACCTGCGTATGAATGTTGGCCCCGAATTGGGTGATCGTCATCATTAATGGGTCGGACCGCCAATTCCCTGCTATGTTCGGTACCTGCTCGTCCTGCGAGTCTTCCTGGTCTGCAGCGCCTCGCGTCGGTGGCGGGGTTTCCGAAGCCTGTGCGGCGAGCTGAGCCTTGATCTCGCGCGATCGATCTTCCAGTTGGGAAGTGCTCTGATTGGAGGGAGCGGCGCCCGGGTTTGCGCTTGAATCCTTGGGCGCGATGCCTCCGGCCAACTCGACCGAAACCGCTGGAGTCGTGATCTTTGTAGGAGTGAAGCCCAGCTCCTTCACCGTGATCAATATCGCGATGATGCCGATTACGCTCCAAACGATGTACTTTACGCCACCCCGGCTTTGTTCCGCCATCAATCCCTCCGACTACCGGCCCAGGCTGGGACTATATGTTTGGAGCGTAGCACAACTCGACGGCGTTGCTGGGCCTTAGCGTAGGGGCTTGAGCTCGGGTTCCACGCCCGGCGGCATCGGATAGCGGTCGACATTCAGCAGCATCGAGACCAACTGGTAGTAGCCCACCACGCCGGTCAGATCCACCACGCCGCGTTCCCCGAATTTGTCTTTGACTGCGTTGAATGTCGCGTCGCTGACCTGCTTCGTGTTAAGCAGCTCTGTGCAGAAGTTGTAGACGGCCTCCTCATCCGGCTGCATGGACACTGGGCGCCGGCCCTCTGCAACAGCAGCGATCAGAGCAGGGTTCAAGCCGGCCGCCAGAGCCGAACGATGATGCGCGTACCATTCATATTGAGCCGTCCAGTACCTGCCTGTGATTAGGATGGCGAACTCGTTCAGGCGCCGCGGCAGCGAGGAGTGAAAGCGCATCTCGGCGCCGAACTTCTGTGCCAGGTCGCCCATTTCGGGGCTGCGCAGCAGGACGTTGAACGGCCCGCCGAGCGAAGTGCGTTCGCCGGACAAAATGTGATCGACCATGGCTTTCTGCTCGGGCGTCATGGTGTCGTAGGTCAGCGGTGGAAAACGGTCGCCGCGAAGCTGGAGGTCGCGGTGTGTGGGGGCTTGTGCGTTCACAATGCCTAGGATAGCGAGAACGCCGGCGCAAACAACAGGCAGTCGCATGGATGCTCCTTTCCGGGAAGCAGAGAGATTCCAGCGTATCAACTTCGGGAAGCCTTTCGGCGGGCGCGGGCATCCAACGAGTATGAGGAAGGCTATCTTTGCGATGGGGTTGGCGCTAAGCGTCGCGGCGTGGGCTCAGGAGAAACCGAAACAAAGCCCTGGTAAGGAGATCGGTAGCGGAGCGGGCAATATTGGTAAAGGCGCAGCGAAAGGCGCGGGTAGCGCGGCGAAGGGCACAGCCAAAGGGGCGGGCGACCTGGTCACGTTACATCCGGTGAGAGCCGGCGAATCGGTTGGCAAGGGCGCGGCGGGCGCGGGCAAGGATGTCGCGGTCGGGACGACGAAGGGCACTGCCAAGGTGGCGCGCGGGATCGGCCGGGCGTTCAAGAAGCTGTTCTGATTACCGGAACGCCGCCTACTGGATGCTCAGAAGGACGGTGTTCGCGGCGAAGCCGTCCACCCACAGCGATACCTCTACCTGCCCGCTACCGGCGAGAGTCCCGGGTAGGCGTAGATTCACCTGATCGAGACCGGGGAAGTCAGGCGCTGGACCAGCGAAGGTGGGGCTGATCATTGCGCTTCCGATCGTGGCTCTTACCGCGGATAACGAACTTCGCGAGCGCAGCCCGGTTCCATACAGCAGCAGAAAAATCTGATCCGTCTTCGAACTGAGGTCGATCGGCACGGGAACGAAATGTTTCTGCGTTGGGTCAAATTGTGCAATGGGTTCGTAAGCCTGCGTCCCATCCGCGTGGACTCGTTGTACCAGTGCGGCCGCAAGCCCGTGACCGCTACCGTCGGCCGAGAATAAGCCTGGCGCGACGGTGTTTATGAGAAATGGGCCCGAGGCAATAGCACCACCGTTCTGATTGATCGTCACTGTCGCCGTTCCCGGAGCTGTTCCCGAGGGAACCAGGTAATTGATCTGCTGCTGCGAGATGGATATCAGGCCTGCTTGGCGGGCTTTGCCCGCGCTGTCCTGGACAGTCACACTGACGCCTGCGAGGGTAGTTGGCAGGGAGGATGACGGCGCTATTTGCGTGGACGAGGCCAGGTTTGAACCAAAAGCGGAAACGAGCGAATCCGGCGCCACCGCGCCGTTATCAAAATAGCTCGCGGCGGAAACGGTTGTTACCTCGCCCGCCTGTGGCGCAGCCAAGCCGAACAGTTCCGCAGTGGTCAGTCCTTTTTCATCGCCGCTCGTACCGTCGCTTCCGCCCGCCACCAGGACCTTGCCGTCCTGAAGCAATGTTGCCGACTGGCTCCCGCGCACGTGCTGCAGAGACGCAGTGGACGACCATGTGCCGCTGGCTGGATCATAGATTTCTGCTGTGTTCAAAACAGTCGAGCAATTGCTGCCGCCGGCGGCCAGAACTTTGCCGCTAGGCAACAACGTCAAGGAGTCACCGGTACGAGGGGTCGACATGGAGCCAGTGGGAGTCCACCGATCCGCGACCGGATCGTACAACTCGGCGCTGGCCAAGCACCCGTTCACTCCCGAACCTCCTGCAACCAACACCTCACCGCTTGGTAACAACACTGCGCGGTGACCTTCCCGCGCGACGGTCATATCAGCGGCGGCTGTCCATGTCCCGGCGGCTGGATCATACAACTCCGCGCTTTGGAGCGGCAGATTCTTATCACCCGTCTGATTGTTCGTACTGGTTCCTCCAGCCACTAACACACGCCCATCCACGAGCGTGGTCACCGTATGCGAAAATCGCGGCACGCTCGTGTTCCCGCCTGGGCCCCAGGCGCCGGTTTGCGGATCGTACACTTCCGCCCAGCTCACCGGAGTCCAGTTCAGGTCCAGCCCTCCGACGACCAAAATTCTGCCGTCGAGCAGTTTGGCCGACTTGTGGAACTGTCGCGGCACGCGCAGACTGCCGGTCGAACTCCAAGTGGCCGTGGCGGGATCGAACAATTCGGTATTGCCCATGACGATTCCGGGCTCGAAGTAGCCCCCGGCGACCAGCACCTTGCCGCCCGGCAGGAGTTCAGCAATATGGTTAAAGCGCGGCAGCAGGGGAGACGTCGTAAGGGTCCAGGAGTTCGACGACGGGTCATAGAACTCGCTAGTGTAGCCGCTATAACAGTTCGGGTTGCAGGTCAGCGTCCCGACCACCAGCACACGCCCATCCGGGAGGAGCGTCGCCGGGTGTTGGGTATGTGGCCGCGTTCATCGCGCCGGTAGGACCCCAGGCCTGTTGCCCGAAGACCGGCAGCATGAGGGTCAATGGAAGAAAGACCGTGGCCCGTCCCATTTCTAGCCCAGTCTACGACTGTGAAACTACGCTCTAAAATACCTGTGATTTGGGATTCTGCAATACCAGCCGGACGGTAGCGATTTTCAACTCTTCGCGGACGCAGGGGGCATCGGCGCAACTTACTGCGCGGGAGCGGCCGCAGGTGCGACAGCCGAGGCTTCCGGAACTGCCATGAGCTTGCGCAGCAGCGCTGCGGTGCTTTCGTGGACATCGCGGCGGCTGTGATCGAATCCGCCGTTGCCCAGCAGACCCATGGCGGCGTCCAGCGGCGTGCGTCCCTTGCTGTCCTTGATAGCCACCTTGGCGCCGTGATCGGCGAGATATTGCACGATCTGATCAAAGCCCCATTGCGCCGCGCCATGCAGCGCCGTCTGCCCCTGCCGGTCGGCCGCATTGACGTCGGCGCCGGCGCCCAAACACAACTGGATGGACGCGATGGCTTCTTCTTGCGTCTTCTTGCGTCCGGTAGTGTCTTCTTCGTGCGTGCCCAGACCGGCGGCGGCCATGAGCGGTGTGATGCCGAACTTCGTGCCGATCTTCGGATCGGCCCCCTTGGCCAGCAGTATCTTGACCACTTCCGCGTCGCCGGCCTTGGCGGCGCGCAGCAGCGGTGTCGTTCCTGTTGTGAGCATGGTGTCGTCGCCGCGATCCAGCTTAGTGCGGTAGGGCTGCATCTTCAGCAATTGGGCATTGACGTTCGCGCCGTGCTCCAGCAGCTTGTTGATGATGTCCAGACTGGTGAGCGTGTTGTCGTATTCTCTGGGAGACGGGCGGTTGGAAGCCGGCATGGTGTGGTCATCGACAGCGGCGTACAGCGCCGTGCGGCCGGTTTCGTCCGCGATGTTCGGGTCAGCGCCTCTGTCGAGCAGGAACCCGGCGAAATCGTAATGCCCGTTGATTAGAGCCATCAACACGGGGCTGATGTTATTCGGATCGGTAGCGTTGATGTCGGCGCCCGCCTGCACCAGAACACGTGCGCAATCCACGCAGCCTTGCCGGGCGGCGAACAACAGCGGGGTCAAGCCGCCCAGCGGTAGCCATTTCTCGCGAGGTTCGGAGGTCACCTGCCGCTCCCAGTGCCAAGTGACTTGCCGCGCATTCACGTCGGCGCCGTGCGCGATCAGTTCCTGCATCATCGCCGGATGGCTTTCCGCCGCGGCCCACATGAGAGGAGTCTGCTGGCGCCACTGCTCTTTGGAATTGACGTCGGCGCCGTGGGCGATGAGCACCTTCGCTGCGTCCACATTGCCGGTGCGGGCGACGGTCATGAGCGCGGTCTCACCTTCGGTGACAGCCGCGTTGGCATCGGCGCCCGCCTTCAACAGCAATTCGATCATGGGCGCGCTGCCATTGAGGCAGGCCAGATACAGCGGAGTGACGCCGTAGCGATTGGCCGCCTTCACGTCGGCACCGGCGCGGATCAACTGCCCCGCCAACTCCAGGTTGTCCTGGCGCGCAGCCCATGCAAGCGCGGTGGTGCCGTCCGCCTGCGGCGTGTTGACATCCGCGTGCTGCTTCAGCAACGTCGCGATCGCGGCCGTGTCGCCGTCCTTCACTGCGTCCGCCAAGCGAGGCTCCGCGTTATCCGTGGCAGCCCACCCGGCAGCGGAGAAAAGTGCCACCAGGCACCATGTGCGAGAAGTTATCGAGAGCATGCGGCTCCTGTTACAGGTTGATGAGTTCGCCGGTGCTATCGCCGATTTTGTCTTGCGGAATCCCGCTCTTGTCGAGAAGCGAAAGCAGCAGATTCGCCATGGGCGTATGGTCGGTATAACGGAGATGCCGGCCGCCCTGGAGTTGACCGCAAGCGCCGCCCGCAACCAGGTTGGGCAGCGGGAAATGGTTGTGCAGGTTGCTGTTGCTCATGTTGCTGCCGAACAAGATCACCGAGTGATCCAGCAGATTGCCGTCGCCGTCCGGAGTCTTCCTCAGCTTGTCGAGGAACCGTGCGAACAGACCGACGTGGTAGTTCTGGATCTTCACCAGTTTCTCGATCTTTTCGGGCCGGTTCTGGTGGTGCGACGTGGCGTGATGGCCGTCGTGTACGCCCACTTGCGGATACGTCTTGTTGCTTTCTTCGCGCGCCACCATGTAAGTGAACACCCGCGTGACGTTGGCCTGATAGCCGAGCACGAGCAGATCGTACATCAGGTTGATGTGCTCTTCGAAGTTGTACGGGATGCCGACCGGTTCGGTGGGCAGGTCCAGCTCTGCGTCGGTCTGCTGGAAGCCGGCCCGCTGGATGCGCCGTTCCATTTCGCGCACGCTATCCATGTAGTCGCTGAGCGTGGCGCGGTCGCGCTGGCCCAGGCTGCGATTCAGATCCTTGGCTTCCGCCGTGATCTCATCTAGAATACTGCGGTCCTGCTGGTTTCTGAGCGTCCGGTCGGCCTGGCTGCCGCCTTGTCCAAACATGCGCTCGAAGGCTTTCCGCGGATTGATCTCCATGGGCATCGGCGTGGTGTGCGTGCGCCAGGAGAGCGTATTCATATAAATGCAGCCGTAGTCGCGGTCGCAGGCCCCGAGCAACGCTGAATGGTCTTCGGTGGCCAGTTCGATGGAGGGCAGCAGCGTATCTTGTGAGATGTGCTGCGCGGCGATCTGGTCAGCGGTGATGCCGGCGTAGGCGTCCACGCCCTGGGTCGGCTTCGGACGAACGGCGCTGAGCCAGGTGGTCGGGCTCAGCGAGTGCACGGCAGTACTGTCGGCGGCCCGGTTACCCAGTCCGCTGATGACGTTCACGTATTGGCGATGCGGTTCCAGCGGTTTCAGAACGCGCGAGAACTCGAAGTTCGCCCCTTCGGCCGCGGGGGTCCATTGGTCCATGATGGCGCCGTGCGGCACGTAGACGAAGCCCACGCGGGTCTTTCCGGCAGCGGCCGTCTTCTTCAGAAGCGTCTGCGCGGGCAGCATGGCGTCCAGCAGGGGAAGCGCTAGCGTGACACCCACGCCGCGCAGAAACGTGCGGCGCGGAAGATGCTTCTTCGTGATGTACATAGCTAAATCCATCCTACTCCTTCCCACCCCTCGTTGGTCGTTTAATGGTGAGCCGCGGCGTCTGTCACGCCTGCGCTCTCCACTTCCACCGCCTTCTTCATCTCGAACGGCGTGCTCTTGACGATCCCCATGATCAGAGAAGAAAAGCGGTAATCGTTGTGCGACGAGTCGGTGACGATCTTGCGCACCACCGGCATGTCGTAATACTCCAACGGCCGGCCCAGAGCGTAGGTCAGTAATTTCTCGGTCAGCGTGTTCACGAAATAGTCCGGATGCTTCATCAGAGCCGTGCGCAGCCCGATGATCCCGTCGATCTTCGAGCCGTCGGCTAACTGGCCGGATGCGTCGATCGGCCCGGAAGCGTCCTTGGTGCGGTACTCCCCGATTCCGTTGAAGTTCTCCAGTGCAAATCCCAGCGGGTCCATCACCTTGTGACAGGTGGAGCAAGGGGGATTCTTACGGTGCTCTTCCATCAATTGCCGGATGGACAATACCTTGCCGCCTTGCGCCTGATCCTTGAGCGCGGGAACGTTGGGAGGCGGGGCCGGCGGCGGCGAACCCATGATATTTTCCATGATCCACTTGCCGCGCAACACCGGCGAGGTGCGGGTAGGGTATGAGGTCACGCTCAGGATACTGCCTTGGCCCAGAAGCCCTCGCCGCGCTTCGTTCGGGATGGAGACTCGGCGGAAGCGGCTGCCATAGACGTCGGGAATTCCGTAAAGTTTGGCCAACGGCTCGTTGACGTAGGTGTAGTCGGCCGTCAGCAGATCGAGCACACTGCGGTCTTCGTTGACGATGCTCTGGAAGAACAACTCGGTCTCGCGCTTGAAGGCTTGCCGCAGGTTGTCGTCGAAATTCGGGAAGGTGGCTTCATCCGGCGCGAGGCTCTGGACGTTGCGCAGGAACAGCCACTGCTCGGCAAAATTGTTCACCAGCGATTCGGCGCGCTTGTCGGCCAGCATGCGCCGCACTTGCTGGTCCAGAACAGCCGGATCTCTCAGCTTGCCTTGCTCGGCCACTTTGAGCAGTTGGTCATCCGGAATGCTGCTCCACAGGAAGAACGACAGGCGCGATGCGAGATCCATGTCATTCACGTGGTAGACAGTGCCGGCCGCCATTCTAGGTGGATCCGGCTCGGCGCGGAAGAGGAACTTGGGGCTCGCCAGGATCAGCCGCAGCGCATTTTCGATGCCCGCATCAAAGTTCCCGTGATTGCGGCCGGACTGGTAGAACGTGAGCAGGGTCTCCATGTCCGCGTCGGTCACCGGCCTCCGGTAGGCGCGCCGCGCCAGCGTCGAGAGAATCTTTCTAGCGCAAGGCAACTCGTCTTTGGCAGTGGCCGGGTGGCACACGAAGATGCGGCGGCGGCTGGGCGTATCGCCGGGTCCAGTCGCGTCGATCGGTCCTGTGATCTGCACGTGGTCAATGAGCGGGATACCGTTCATGTTCTGCAGATCCAGGTCGCGGGTGAACGGCTGAAGCGGTTCATCGGATTCGGCTGAATCACGGCGGAGGAACGCAACTGCGACGGCGTGCGGTCCGGCGGTCACGTGCACTTTGGTCCTCAGGCGCGCATCCAACGTGTCGCCGGCCAGTGCCAGATTGTCGTCCGACATCTTGTTGTCGGCCTCGCCGCCCACCGGAGCGACGAAAATGCGCTTGCCATCAATGCTGATTTCCAGCTGATGCGGGAACTCCAGGCCGGTGGTATACCCCACGATGTTCCGCAACAAGAAAACGTTAAATTCATAGTCGGCGTCGAGCGGGAAATCGTGACGAATCAGAATTCCGCCGCGCGTGCCGAGGGGTAGCCCCTCGATGTGCTCCTCCTGGGACATGTCCGGAGGCACGCGGAAGCTCAGGCTGATCGGGCCGATCTTGGGATCGCCCATTGCCAGGCTGCTCACTTCGCGCGAGGCCGACAGGTACGCCTCCAGCAGGGATGGCGACACGCGCAGCACTTCGGCGATGTTGTCGAAGCCGTTGCTCTCATCATCGGCCGGAAGCAACGCTGCCACGTCGACGTTCAAGCCAAGCAGGTCGCGGACCGCGTTGGCGTACTCGGTGCGATTCAAACGGTGCAGCGGCGAACGGCCCGGATTCGGGTGCGTCAGCGATGCCCGATCGAGCGATGTCTCCAACGAAACCATGAAGGCGTCCAGCTTGGCCTGATCCGGCCGCGGCATGCCCTGCGGCGGCATCATGCCTCCGCGCAGCTTGCGAACCACCTTTTCCCAGATTTCGGCGTGGTCGGCGGGATGATCGACGTCGGCGGCATCCAACATCAGGCCGGCGGTCTTGGCGCGCTGGTTATGGCACACCACACAATACTGATTTATCAGTGCGTGATCGGGAGAGACAGTGACCTGGGCATTCAGAGGGCTGCATACAGCCGCAATAGCCAGGCATCCAATCGCGCTAACCCAAAGATTCGACGCTCTTGTCTTCACCTGTTTCCCCATTGTGGCACAAATGGAAGGCGACGGTGGAGCGGCAAAAATTACACGCAGAATTTACTTATTCAAGGTCTCCGGAGCGGGGCGCTGCTGCAAGGTTTTCGGGGCGCCGGCCGCGGGCGTGGGCGTGGCGGCCGCTGCCAACTCCGACCGCTTGTACTTCGGCTCACTGATATAGCCCTTGATCTCGTTCTTGCTGATCCGGTTCACCACAACTTCTACCGGCTCCGGCCGGTCCGACAGGCGGAACATCAGCGGCTCGTAGAGGTCCACATGCTTCTTTTCGAGCTGCTGGTCGTCCACCATGAGCGCCAGATCGCAATACAGGTGCTTGGTGTTGGCTTTGCGCAGGCTGATCCCGATCGGGCCGATGTGCTGGAACTGCTTGGACTTATCGAGATTGAACTCGTAGTAGCTACGCTCGCCGCGCTTCTGTAGCACGACCAGCTCATCGTGGTTTTTCGCGATGGAGCCGTTCAATTCATCGTGAGTGGAATGCAGCTGATCGGTCAGATCCTGGCGCGTTTGGGCGACTTCGGCGCGTGTGCTGGCGATCTGCTGATCCTGGCCGCTAATCCGGTCTTGCAGCTGCCGGAAGCGTGGATCGTCGCGCGGAGCCTGTTCTCTATTGCTGGCCAACGTAACGCGCTCGGTCACCAGCCGGGGCTTGTGCCGACGAGGCGCGGGGGCGGGTGGCTGCGCGGCTCGGGCAGCATCTTCCGCAGTCAAGGTATCCAGCCTTTGTGAAACCGATTGCAGCGTGTTTTGCATCTGTAGAAGGGATGCGTGCAACAGTTGATTGGAATTGGCCAAGTCATCGGCTCGCTGGCGTTCGTGCGATACCCCTCGAAGCGCGTAAACCGAAATTACGAGCAAGACGATGAGCAGGACGCCCAGCGCCAAGCTCAAGATCGGGCCCCCGCGGGAGCCATCTTCAAAGCGGTGTTCCATGCGCCACTGCTTAGCAATTCACTTTCCATCAAAAGCGCGGGGACGAGACCGCAGCTGAACTGAGAAACTTCCATGTTCCTTCGAAAGTCGATAATGGACGTATCGGGCGCGGCCTTGGCCCGTATGGCCATGGGACACCTGACGCGCACCTTGCTCTTGTCGCTAACCGCAGTGGCGGCGCTGGCTCAAAACAGCCCCGCGCCAGCGCCCCAGAACGCGGCACCACCCTATCAACCGATCACCGGAGGTGGGCGGTTTGAATGGGCCATCATGAACACGATCAATCTCCCCAGCTTTGGCGTGGGAATTATTGACTCGGCCTGGGGTACCGGTTTCAATCAGCCTCACGAATATGGGGTCAGCCTGAAGGGTTTCGGAAAGCGATTCGGAATTCGTTTGACCGGCATTGCCACCAGCAACACGATGGAAGCCGGGCTGGGCGCGGTGTGGGGAGAAGATCCCCGCTATTTCCGCTCCGGCGAAGGCTCGTTACTGAAGCGGGAGGGTCACGCCATCAAAATGGTCTTCATGGCGCGCAATCGTGATGGCGATGTCAAGCCGGCCTATGCGCGCTACGCAGCCATTGGCGGCAGCAATTTCTTATCCAACGCCTGGCGCGCCGATAGCGACGCCACTATCAGCCACGCAGCGATTCGCGTCGGCCTTGGGTTCCTCGGGCGATTGGGCTACAACACGTTTTACGAGTTCTGGCCGGACGTAAAGAGTCGGGTCTTCAAGCACCACTAGCTGACGAGAGCGGGCGAGCGAGTGGGGTGTTTTTCGGCAACGGCCAACAACACGCAGATAGCCACTCCCTCTGCGGCCTGGGCCACCTCTGGCAGCTCCGGAAACGTGGGAGCGATCCGGATGATGCGGTCGTCCGGGTCCTTGCCGTAAGGATGCGTTGATCCGGCTGGCGTCAGCTCGATGCCGGCCTCTTTCGCCAGTTGCACAATCCGTGCGGCGCAGCCTTTGGGAACTTCCAGCGTGATGAAGTAGCCGCCTTTCGGCCGCGTCCAACTCACGCCGGGAACGTGCGCGAGGCTTTCCTCAAAGGTGCTGAGCACCTTTTGGAACTTTGGCGCGATCAAGGCGCGATGCCGGTCCATTAGCTGGAGAATACCGGCCTCGTTTTTCAAAAAACGGACATGCCGCAACTGGTTGATCTTGTCAGGACCGATGGTCTGCGGCGTGAACCGTTCCAGCAACCACCGAACGTTTTCCTTCGACGCCGCAAACATGGACAGTCCGGCGCCGGGGAAGGTGATTTTGGATGTAGAAGCGAACACAAACGGCCGGTTCCCATGCCCATGCCTCGCGCAAAGCTCCAGGATGTTGGCCACCTCGATGCGCTCGGTGGTCAAGTGATGCACGCTGTAGGCGTTGTCCCAGTACAACCGGAAGTCCGGCGCAGCGGTCTTCATCGCAGCCAGACGCTCCGCCACGGAGTCCGAATAGACGATGCCGGTCGGGTTGCTGTACTTGGGGACGCACCAGATCCCTTTGATGGATGCGTCGTTGGCCACGAGCCGCTCCACTTCATCCATGTCCGGACCGTCGTCATGGAGCGCTACGGGGATCATTTTGATCCCGTAGGTCTCGCAGATGCTGAAGTGCCGGTCGTAGCCCGGAATCGGGCACAGGAACGCGATCTCGCCTTGCTTGGACCAGGGCGCTGGGCTGTCGCAGGTTCCTTTCAGGAGCGCGAACACTACAGTGTCATGCATCAAGGCCAGGCTGGAATTGTTAGCGACAACGATCTGCTCCGGCGGCGCGCCCATCAGCGAGGAGAACAGGCGGCGTGCCTCCGCCAGACCTTGCAACCCGCCATAGTTGCGGACATCGGTGGTGCCTTCCGCCATGTAATCGGCAGGGCCGGGAAGCGCGAGCAAGTCGGCGCTCAGATCGCACTGCGCCGCCGATGGCTTGCCTCGCGTCAGGTTCAGCTTCAAGCCTCTGGCCTTGAAAGCGTGGTAGCTGGATTGAACTTCTTCACGGTTGATGGTCATATTCGGGTGTGCAGTGCAACGCCGGAAGGGGACTGCACTGTCCATGGTAACATCGCGTCGCCGAGCGGAAACGCGCGAAGCGCGCTCGATTTGTCAGGGCTTCTCGGGCTTCGCCACAGGAGTGAGCGCGCGCGCCAGCGGATCGCCCCAAATGTAGTGCCCGAACCAGTTTTCGTTCTCCTCCATCACGGCGCGCTGCTGTTTGGGTTTGTTAATTGGATGGCCGAAACCGTCGTAGACAACCATCTTTACGGGCACGCCATGATCCTCCAAAGCTTGCCGCAGTTCGTAGCTGTCGGCGATGGGCACGCGTTTATCGGAGCCGCCGTGCTGGATGAGGGTCGGAGTCTTCGCCTTCGCGATATAGCTGATCGGCGAGGTCTTGCGGTAAACTTCGGGATCGTCCCACGGTGTCGCGTGCAGGTACTGCCGCGTGAACGGCGTGATGTCGGTGTTCGAATAGTAAGTCATCCAGTCCGAGATGCCCGCGCCGACCGACACCGCCTTGAACCGGTCGCTCGATGTTGTGATGAACGCCGAGATGTAGCCGCCTTCGCTCCAGCCCATGGCTCCGACGCGTTCCGGGTCGACGAATCCGCGCGCGATAAGCGAGTCCACGCCGGAAATCACATCCGCGTAATCCCCTACACCCAGGTTCCGGACATTGAGCGACCGGAACTTCTCGCCGTATCCGGCCGAGCCGCGATAGTTCGGCCGCAGTACCAGCGCGCCTTTCGAGACGAAGCGCTCGACCGGATAGTAACGATCCGGGGTGACCAGGGGCATATCGATGCCCGTCGGCCCGCCATGAATGACGACCAGCAGCGGGTACTTTTTCGTCGCGTCAAAATCCGCCGGTTTGTAGAGGATTCCCTCGATGGACGTCCCGTCCGAGGATTTCCAGCGCACGACCTCACGCTTGGCCGTGTCGAACCCAGCCAGTTGTTCGCCGCTGTGCGTGAGCTGCACGCGCGAATTGGCTGGCACGTCGCTCGAGTAAATCTCCGGATATTCATTCGGTCCAGCGCCGCGGTACGCGATTTGCTTGCAATCCTTCGAAAAGGAAAACTGCCCGGCGATCTCGCTCCCGGGCGTTTCAACCGGCTTCACGGTTCCGGCGGCAGGGTCCAGCAGGAAGAGGCCCGAGCGAGTCTTCTGCAGCGCCTGAAAGTAAATGCCGGCCGATCCCCACCGGAGCAGGTCGGGGTCTTCGTCGAAGTCCAAGGCCAGCACGCGCGGCGTCCCGCCATCTTTTCCTACCACCGCGATCCGTCCATTGGTGTAGAAGAAATACTTGCTCCCGTTCGAAGTTACATACGCGATCTGCGTTCCATCTGGAGACCATTTCGGATCGCTGTCCGGCCCCGGCGTGTCCACGATCTTCTTCACGCTCGCGTCGGCGAGGCTCAGAACATAGATGTCTCGGCTGAAGCTCGAGATCAGGTCCGGGTCCCGCTGTGCGGCGAAGGCGATGTGCGTTCCGTCAGGCGAGAAAGAAAAAGTCTCCACGCTAAACTTGTCGCCCGGCGTCAACAGCTTGGGATCTTTCAACGCGCCGATCCGGCCGGCCGCATCCGTCTCCGGCAAATCTACCAGCCAGAGATCCACCATGCGATAGTCGCCATGGATGACATCGTATTGGCCAAAACTGTCCTTGCGATCCTTCATGGCCTTGGTTTCGGGAGCCTGTGCGGTGACGGCGATCCGTTTGGAATCGGGCGCCCACTCGAAGGAGTTCACGCCATTCTCCAGCTTGGTCAGTTGCTGTGCTTCGCCTCCGTCCGCTGGCATCACGTACAACTGCCGTTTGTCCGCAGGCGAGCCGGGCAGCGGCGCCGGCCGATCCGAGAGAAACGCAATCCGGCGGCCGTCGGGCGACCACTCCGCGTTGCTGCTCGACTTAACAGCCGTCGTCAGCAAATGCCGCTCGCCGTTTGCGACGTTCGCCAGCCAGAGATCCGTTTCGAACGCATTCGCCTCCCAGTTGGTCCGCGATTGCTCGTACACCACGCGCTTTCCGTCCGGCGAAATCTTGGGGGCCGATACGGTGTGCATTTCGAGCGATTGGTCGATGGTGGGAGCTTTCTGCTGGGCCAGCGTTTGCGCCAGCGTCGCGAGCAGCGTGAGGACAACATTCGTCGGACGGTTCATGTGGATACTCCTCAAGCAGATGAGACACACATCAGACTGACTGACGCGACAGGGCGGCTTACGGTAGTGCGAAAACGAAAACGTTGTTGGCTTCGCTCGGATGTAGCTCCGGCGCCAGGTTGTTGAGGCCCGAGCTGACCAGTGAACGGCCGGTGCTCACCGCGACATATTGTTTGCCATTCGCCGCGTACGTAATCGGATAGCCGGATACGGGTGAGCCGAGATTCACCTCCCACAGCATCTTGCCCGTCTCCTGGTCCAACGCCATGAAGCGCCCGTTCGCGTCGCCGCCGAACAACAAGCCGCCGCCGGTGGCCACCAGCGACATCATCCCGGCGCGCTGCTCATACTTCCAGTTGATGTCGCCAGTTTCGACGGAAATCGCCTGCACAGTACCGATCTTGTCGGTACCCGGCGCGATCTGATTCTTGCCGCTGATCACGTACAACGACGTGGTGAACGGCTTATCGGGCAGCGCCTTTACCATCTCGCAGGTGTTCTGCAGCGGGAAGTACATCATGTGCGTGAGCGGACTGTACGCGCCGGCCTGCCAATCCTTGCCCCCGTTGGCGGTCGGGCAGACAAACCGCTCATCGCCAACTTTGTTGAACACGGTTTCCGGATTTACGGTCACCTTGCCCGTCGCGCCATCGATGTTCGACACCACGTTCTGCCGCACCGTCGGCCTGGCCCAGAGGAATTCGCCGGTCTGGCGGTCGAGCGTGTAGACGATGCCGGTCTTGCCGGGAATGCCGGTCACCACCTTGCGCATCTCTCCCGGTTTCAAACGCGGATTGATCCAGCTCAGCTGCGTCTTGTCGGGATTCACAGGCGTGTCGACGAGCAGCCGCTCGAAAGGATGATCGAAATCCCAGTGATCGACGATGTGCTGGTAATACCAGACGATCTTGCCCGTGTCCGCGTTCAAAGCCAGCGTGGAGTTGTGATAGAGATACTGCTTGTCGTTGCCGGCCAGCAAGAACTTCGGCGCGGGCGAGGTGACCGAAGTCCCGATATAAATCATGTTGAGCTGCGGATCGTAGCTCGGCACCATCCAGGAACCCACATGGCGGCGGTTGGCGTCCGGAATGCCGCCCCAGGTCTCGTCGCCGGGCTCGCCGGGGCGGGGAATCGTGCGGGTGCGCCATAGCTCTTTACCCGTCTTGCCATCGTGCGCGGTGATGACGCAGCCGTTGGGCGTGGCCTTGTACTCGCACCCGCGGCCGGAGATGATCTTGCCGTTCGCGATGATCGGCCCTGAGGTTTCCTGCGCGGAGTCCTCACGGTAATCGACGATGCGGTTCTCCCACGCCAGCTTGCCCGTCGAGGCGTCCAGCGCGTAAACGAAGTCGTCCACGCTTGTATCGATAATGGTGTTGCCGTAGATCGCGATGTTCCGGTTGATGCTGGGGACGATCAGAAATTTCGCAACGTCTGGGGGCAGCTTCCGCTTGTATTCCCAAATGAGGTCGCCGGTGGCGCCGTTGATGGCCTGCACCAGGTCGCTCGGGTTCGGCAGATACATGACGCCGCGGTAGACCAACGGCGTGCCTTCCTGAATGCCCGGTCCCATGCCCCGCGTCCACACCATGCGTAATCCGGCGACGTTGGCGCGATTGATCTGGTCGAGCGGGCTATAGCCCCAGCTATTCAGCGTGCGCCGCCACATCAGCCAGTCCGCCGGGTCCGGGTTCTGCAGCATCGCATCCGTTACTGGAACGAAGCCCGCGGCCGGTTGCTGCGCCGCCGCGGACAATGTGGAAAGTAGCGCCATCAGGAACAGCGCCAGCCCGTTTCGAAAAGAAGTTTTGTCTGTCATGGAGTCCTGCCAAACATTTCGCATTCGATCAACCCGCACAGAATGTGTCCTAGCATCATATAGCCTTCCTGGATCTTGGGTGTCTCCGAGGAAGGGATTCGAATGCAGTAGTTGCACAGTGCGGCCATGTCTCCGCCGGTTTCGCCGGTCAGGCCTACCGTAAGGAGGTCCTTGCGACGCGCCTCTTCCAGCGCCCGCAGAATGTTGGGGGATCGCCCTGAAGTGGAAATGGCGATGAACACATCGCCAGCTGTTCCCACGGCGTTCAATTGCCGGGCGAAGAGTTCCTCGTACCCGTAGTCGTTGCCGATGGCCGTCAGCACCGCGCTGTCGGTGGTCAATGCAAAGGCCGCGAGCCCAGGCCGGTCAAATTGGAAGCGGCTGACCAATTCGCCTGCCAGATGCTGGGCATCGGCCGCGCTTCCCCCGTTTCCGGCCAGCAGGATCTTGTTGCCCGCTCGAAGCGCGCCGCAACACGCGCGAGCAATGCGTTCGACTTCCGCGGCGATGCGGTCGTCGCGCGCGAGCAGTTCAATCGTCGCCAGGCTCTTGGCGACTTCGCCTTGGATGTACTGTCTCAAGTAGCCATACTACAGTAACGGCGCGCCCTCGCTAAGGGAGTGCGCGCCGTAATGAGTTGGTCGCCTCGGATCGGATGGCTAGAAGACGTACTTCACGGCGAACTGCATGATCCGGGGAGCTACGTCGGCCTGAATCTTGCCGAACGTGCTGCTGTTCAGCGCCGAATTGGCGCTGCCGCCCGCGATTCCAACGGTGCCGGGGTTCAGATAATTCGCCCGGTTCTCGATGTTGAAAGTCTCGGCGCGAATCTCGAAGTACTGGTGCTCCTTCACGGCGAATTGCCGCGACAGCGACAAATCAAAGTCGAAGTAGCCGGGGCCTTCGATGTTGTTGATGCCCAGGTCACCCAGGGTTCCGGTCGCCGCGGGCGCGAACGCTTTGCCGTTGAGGTAGCAGTTGACGCTGCGGTTTGTGCAGTACGGGCTAGCGATAATCTGATTGGGCCGCTGGGCGCCGATTCCGCTCAAGGCGTTGTCGAGACCCGAGGTCACCGAGAAAAAGCTGCCGGTATGCGCGCTGACGATGGGTGCCAGTTGCCAGCCTCCCGCGATCCATTGCAGCGGGCGCGATGAGTAATGCGGCGATTGCAGGACGGCCGACAGATTGAAGTTGTTCCGCACATCTACCGCGGTGCAGTTCCCACGGTCGAACCGCCGGTTAGCCGGATTCGTGTAGATCGGCCCAGAAAGCTCGGTGGTCACCAGGTCGCCGATGCAGTGCGCCCAGGTGTAGTTCGCCAGCATCGAGAAATGACTCGAAAACCGGTGTTCCGCCGAAACGATCAGCGCATTGTAACTGGCCGTGCCGCCGTCGTCCAGATATTCCACCGTCCCATAGAGCGGGCCCTGAGTGGGGTTCAGTTGGGTAAACAGGCGGCGAGCTTGCGTATTCGAGGTGGTCGAACACGGGCCGGGCGCCCTCAGACCATACTGCCCGGCCGCACAAGTTCCGGGAACATAAATGGCCGGATTCAGCTCCTGGTCAGTCCACAGATGGATCGTGTTGTTGCCCAGGTAGCTCGCCTTCAAAAGCCAGCTCGATCCCAGCTGCTTCTGGATCGCCAAATTCCATTGCTCGACGTAGGTGTTTTGGACATGTAGAGGTACCGATTCGTAATATCCTCCGCCCGGGAACTTAATGTTCGGGCTCAACACCGTCGGGAACGGGTTCCCTCCGGCGACGCCCAGCCATGGATTGGCGAAGCCACCCTGAGGGGCGATCAAAGTTTGCGAGCCTCCCCACGGCGGCTCCGACGAATAGTTATAGTAGAACAACGTCTGCGGCATGTCGTAGAAGATGCCCCAAGACGCCCGAATCAGAGTTTTCCCGCCGCCGAACGGATCCCACGCTACACCCAAGCGCGGCGCGAAGTTATGCCACGTCGTATTGTTGGGCCGGCTGCCGGTGTCGAACCCGGCATCGCCGGGAAACTTAGTTCCGGCCGGCGCGTTGGGGTACACCGAGGAATGCACGTTTGCCAGAAAATCCGACATTACGAAGTGCGTTACCTGATTGTTCAGCAGGCGCCCGTTCAGGTACGGTTCCCAGCGCAGGCCGTAGTTTATCGTCAGGCGGGAGGTCACTTTCCAGTTGTCCTGCGCATACAGGCCGAGGTACTGCCACTTCTCGTTGTCGTGCGAGATGTTCAACTGGGTGAACGAATCCAAAGAGCCAGCAATGAAATCCGACATCGCATTTCCCGTCAGATTGCCGTTGAACGTGAACAACCCGTTGCAATAAACGCAGAACGTGGTCGCCTGCATCGGCCGGATATAGTTAGCGCCGAATTGCATCTGGTGCGAGCCCTTGATCAGGCTGTAGTCGTCGCTGAACTGGTAAGTAGTCGTGTTGACGAGGCCCGGAGTGGCAAATCCGCCGGCGCTCATGAAGTCGCCCGTAATATTGATGTTCGAATAGCTCGGGAGAGCTTCGTATACGTTCTGAACTCCGATGCTGGACGGAGAAATGATCGGCACCTGGAACTTCGTGATGCCGTTGCGATCCAGCGTCGCGTGGAATGTGTTCAGAGCTCCCGGACCGAAGATGTAGGTGTGGCCGAGAACCAGGGTATTGACTTCGTCATCGGTGCCGGCGTTCTGGACCGAGAGTTCAGAGCTGCCGTCGAAACTAGATGGCTGCAAGCTGTGGGTGCCGAAATAGCGCGCGAAGAACGATTGTTTTGAGCTGATCTGGTAATCGACCTTCGCCAGACCCATGTGTTCGTTCTGATTGGCGAGTTGCCCGTACGTGACGTTGCCGCACGGTCCCGGACCCACAGGAAAGTGGCTCGCCATCGCGAGCGCTTGCGGGCTGACCAAAGAGGCCGGTAGAACGTTGTTCACGTAAGGCGCCTTCAGCGTCTGCGGCGACGAGAAGCACTGGGCTTCGTACGCGCTAAAGTCGCCGGTCAATTCCGCCGCTGTCGGTACCACGGCGGGCGTGGCTGCTGGCGCCGACCGGATCAGCGTGCCTTGATAGCCCAAGAAGAAGAACAGTTCGTTCTTCTTGATTGGCCCGCCGATGGTTCCGCCAAACTGATTGCGCTTCAGGTTGTCGTTCACCGGCGCGAAGGTGTCGCGCGCGTTGAAATAACCATTACGGACGAACTCAAAGGCATCGCCATGAAACTCGTTCGTCCCCGACTTACTGACCACGTTCACCGCGCCGGCTGAATGTTGCCCGTATTCCGCCGGCAGCGCGCTGGTCTCCACTTTGAATTCCTGCACGGCGTCCGGGAAGGGCAAAGGCAGGTTCAGGTTGTTGAACACGTCGTTGTGCGTTCCGCCATCCAGCAGGTATGTGGTGCCGTTGAGCATGCCGCCTGCCACGCTGACCAGCGCCTCGTTCGGATAGTTCTTGCTGGAAACCAAGTTGCCCGACGACGGCTGTTGGCCGAAGCCGTACTGCACGGTGTTGGAACCGCCGGCCAGGGTGATCAACTGCGTCACCTGGCGTCCGTTCAAAGGCAGATCCACCACCTGTTGCTGGTTGACCACCTGGCCGACGCCGGTGCTGTGCGTTTCCACCATCGCCGCCGAAGCTTCCACCTGGACGGACTCACTCACCGCGCCGACCTTGAGCACCGGATCGATCGTCGGAGCCGTGTCCACCTGCAAGACAATTCCGTCCTGCACGAAGCTCGTGAAACCTTCCTTCTTCACCTCCATGCGATATGGCCCAAGCGGCAGACTCGGCAGCGAATACGTCCCCGACGGTCCGCTCTCGGTGGATCGGCTAATTCCTGTGGCGGTCTGCGTCACCGTAATCTGCGCTCCCGGAATCGCTGCGCCGGTAGCGTCCTTCACGGTGCCCGAAATCTGGGATACCGCTTGTGCAAACAGACTGGAACCTGCTCCCAGACACAAAAGCAGATAGACGAACAACATGGTCGAGATTCGTTTCATAACTCCCCTGATTCTTAACGTGAATTCCCGTTCGCGGCCGCCAGCACCCGCTCTCCTGGGCCATAGCTGCGCGCGCACAAAAACTTCCTGAAAGCAAATAGTGCTCTTCGACTTATATCCCGCCGTGGGGCGTCTGTCAAGCGATCTTTGCCGCTTCTTAGCCGGGTCCTTAGGGGCGGTGGGCAGGCTTCGGGTCCAGAGCCCGTCTGCATGCAGCAATGCGAGCTGTTGCTGTCAATTCGCTGATCGCGCTGCTACGTAGTTCGCGGGCCGTTTGCGTTGTTAGTGCCCCGGCTGTCTTGACGTGCGCCCCATAAACCGTTCGGCCCAGGCGATGAAGTATTTCCAATTCGGGGCATCCGTGTGCCCGGCGTCATGCTGCCGCCAAACGAGTGCGCCGTTCAGCAGTCCCGTATTCACGGGCGGCATGTTCGCGGTGCGATAGTTGTCCGGAACACCCATGTCCTTGGCCCCCAAGAGCCGGAACACAGGTTGCGCGGCGACAGCCGCCATGAAACTGCCTTGCTGATCCAGCCACTTCGCATCGCCTTTCTCCGGCACTCCGTAGCTGATGAAGGTCGGGCGCGGCGCGCATAACGCGATGAGTTCATGCGCATCCACGGGCAGGTCGCCTGCGTTCCTGTTTCCAAAACTGGCTTCGGCCGCGCCGTACTTCAGGAAGTTGCCCGCCATCCAGTGATATTCCCCGGCGCCCGTCAGATTCTCGACTGCTTCGCCCCAATTGCGGCGATGCAGTTTGGCTCTGCCTTCTCCCGAGGAGCCAACCAGCACGAACGCAAAGCGGGTATCGAAAGCCATCGCCACCAGCGCGGCTTTGCCGTATCGGGAAACACCCTCGATCCCAACGTGTTTCGAATCCACGGCTGTCTCTGTCTCCAGATAGTCCAACCCGCGGGATGCGCCCCAGGCCCAGGCACGCAAGGCTCCCCAATCCTCCGGCTTTCGCGGCTGGCCGTGATTGACCAGTCCGATGATGCCGCGAGTGAGTCCCGCGCCGTTGTCCGCCTGGATACTCACGGCAACGATCTGAGCGTAGCCCCAGCCATCGGCGATGAGCTGCTCGGTCGCAGGCGGATCCTTGGGCTCAGACGCATTGGCTGGCCTTGGCGGCAGGCGGCCATTGTAGACGAACATCATCATCACGGGAACCTGCCGCTTCGGGTGAGCCGGCATCACCAGCGTCATTTGGATGTCGACACTGATGAGCCGGTATGACGAGTCATCTACGTGCCCGATCACCTTCTTGCTGATCGCCGGGTAGGGGCCGATCATCGTTTCGGTGGTCCTCTCGACGGTCCACTTCACCTTCGGCACGTCCTTCGGAACGCGGCCGTAGACTTCTCTTTCGAAGTCTTCAACGATCTCCGGACGGCGCTCGCGATACCACATCCCGGCGGTGGTCACCTTCGTGCCATTGTTCAGGGTCAAGGGGTCGGGAAGGTTCGGAAACGGATCGGCTTTAGATTCGTCGTAGTTGGCGTGGTTGGGCGCGCTCTCATTCCCGCTAGGGCCAGGGCGCAGCGCTTGGATGCCGAGTTGGTCCATCATGTTTTGATGGTCCTGTTCGGCGGTCCAATTGACAGGCTGCTTGCCGGCGAGGTGGGCCGTAGTAATTAGGAGGCACACCAGCAATTTCATACGCTATCGAGCCTATCGCATTTCTTTTCATTAGGAGATTACCCTAGCTTGATCCTTTTTGCCCGCGCTCCACGCGTATAACTGACGGGAAACTGCTTTTAAACCATGACTACATCTCGCTTGCATCTTGTTTCAGCGGCTTTCTTGCTAATTACCTTCGCCGGAGGTTCCGCGTGGGCTCAGGCGCCCTCGAAGCTGACCGTCACCAAGGCGACTAGCACGGAAGTGGATCTCAGTTGGAGCGGCAGCGCTTCCAGCTACACGGTTGAACGCGCGGTATTGGGCGGAGCCTTCAGCTCCATCGGAACGGCGTCCAAGACAACGTTCTCTGACACGAAAATCGACGCCTACACGACGTACCAGTACCAGATTGTCGCGAACTCGGCGCAATCGAACCAGGTGACCGTAGGCCCGCCTCCGGCCGGCTTCCAGGTCGCTGCCCCAGTGCCGGCTCAGGTGGACCCTTCGAGCTACGGATTCGACATTTCGATGGTGCTGGACGCGAACGGCGATCCGGCGTTTGCGTTCATCTTCAACGACGCCAATCAGGACACTGACGCTAGCGATTCCGAGCTTCTCTTCCGTTCCTGGAACCGGGCGCAATACAAGTGGAACCCGGTGGTCAAAGTGGACACGGTCGCCGATTCGGCAACGTCGTCGCACGCCTCCGTCTCGCTGGCCTACGACTCGAACACTTTTGTGTTGGCTTCCGAGATCAACGGCGGCGACTCGCTTCGCGTTTATGTTTCTACCGACGGCGGCGCGCACTGGTCGACGAAAACCACTTATCAATCCAGCGAAGACGCCTCCGAGGCCCCCTCGCTGGCTCTGAGAGGCGGCAAGATCTACCTGGCCTACGTGCTGGAACACACTGGTATCCAGTACGTCACCGGCACATTGAGCGCGGACGCTTCCACCTGGACCACCACTACGTCACCGCAGGCCAACGGAACCGACACTCCCGGCAATGAAGCCTCTCCCTCAATCGCGTTGGATAGCTCGGGCAACCCGGCCATCGCCTATTGGGTTCCGGACCTGACGCAGGGCTACAACCAGATCCTGATGTTTTGGCGCCCGCCCTCGGGCACTCCGCAGCGCGTGCTCGATACGCAGAACAACCAAACCGACACCTACGCGAAGCTTTTGTTCAACGGCACGAATCCCAGGATCGGGTTCTACGCGGTTCGCAACGATTCGCCCGACGGGAGCGACGGCGTGCACTTCGTCAAATCCGACAACGGCGGCGCAAGCTGGTCCCCCACGGTGCTCATCCCGGCGGACACCGGCAGCAGCGGAGACTATCCGATGGACTTGGCCATCAATTCGACGGGCGGCGGCGCCATCGTTTTCGAACAGAACGGCAGCGATGGGAGCAACGTGTGCGGTTTCCCGAAGCTTGCTCAATCTTCGGATCTGAACAGCTGGACCACATGTGCTCCCGGGGGCCACGCTCTTGTGGACACAACCATGCAGTTCAGCCACGTGCCGCATTCGGTCGGCGTCACGTACGGTGGCAACGGCAAGCTGTACGTCATCTGGCAAGACGACTACAGCAGTCCCACCGGCAACGGCGTTTTGCTGTGGCGCGAACCTCCGGCCAGCCAGGGCGCGGCGCCCTCGCTACGTTCCAGCGATCCGGTGGAAGACGCCGTCAACAACCTGCCGCGGATCGTCTCGGGCGCTTGGGTTTCCATTTACGGTTCGAACTTCTCCGACATCACCACGGACTGGAGCCAGCAGGACTTCTCCAACGGGCTTCCCACGTCGCTGGCAGGCATCCATGTCTACGTGAATGGCATCGCTGCTCCGGTTTACTATGTGCAGCCGACGCAGATCAATATCCAAGCGCCATCCAACCTCAGCGGATCGGCTACGGTTCAGGTGATTCGCAACGGCGTTCCCAGCCAGACCACAACGGTTGATGTCGTGGATCACAACGCGGGACTCTTCGCCTACAGCCTGGACTACAAGACCTTCTATCCGTCCGCCCGGTTTAACGATAACCCCTACGAGATTGTCGGCGATCCGGCGATCTTCGGCTCGGGAGTCCAGAAAGCCAAGCCCGGCGACAGCATCCAGCTTTACGCGAATGCTTTGGCGGCTTCGGACGCCGGCGTAGTTTCGCCGGCCAACTCGTTCTCCGATCCTGTGACCGTAAGCGTTGGTTCCACCACCGTCAATGCCGATTTCGCGGGTTTGGTTTCTCCAGGGCTGTTCCAGGTGAATTTCACCGTGCCCCAACTGACGCCCGGCAACTACGCAATCACCATCACCACGGACGGCTCGACATCGCAGGCCAGCGTCTATCTGGTGGTTGGCAATTAAGCGCAGCTAGCGGGCCGCGGGAACATACACCCGGCCCGCTGCTACCAGCTCGGCGTTCGGCACTTCGGTGGTTAGTTTCAACGATTGGAAGCCGGCTTTCGCATGCGGTTTCGCCTCGAAGGTCAGCCGGTATTGGTGCTCCAGACGGTCCGAGAACGCAGCGAGGTACGGCGTAAAAGAAACCAACGGCCCGAACCCCATCATGTACGCTTCGCCGCCCGTTTCCTCGGCGAGCTTCGAGAGGCAATTCTGGCCCTGGAAGATCAGCCAGTTGCTGTGGCCGTAATGGCCTGCGCCAGGGGTGTAGAGCGCCGAGACCATAACGCCGGCGCGCAGTGCGTCGTCGATCGCGTTGTCGAGGTAAGGATCGTTGATGTTCGTGCCGCCTAGCCGGTCAATGCCGTCCGTCACAAGCAAGACCTGATGCCGCCGTGCGCTCTCCGGCCAATGCTTGATCAGGTCACTCAGGGAAAGATACGGGCTCGCATTGATCCCAGCGGAAGCTAACGGCAGCCGCAGCGCCTTCGCGGCTAACGCGTGATCTGCAGTGAGCGGCTGACCCATCATCACCGTGGCGTTGCGCATGTAACCGACGCCGATCTCGGTGGTGGCTGGCTGGGAGTTGATGAAGTGCCGCAACTCATCCAGGTAGGTGCCCAGCATGCTGCTGGAAGAGTCGTCCAGCACGATGTACAATTCCAGACCCGCCTGGTCGCCGGTGAGAGGCTCCCAACCGGTTACCGGCAGGCGCTGTTGATTCTGCAACACTTTGACGTCCTGCTGGTACAGCACCGGCGGAGTTTTCCCACGCACAGCCTCCACGGTGACCACCATTTGGACCGGGACGCCAGGAGCGGGACCGGGGTTGATATCGGCCGCCAGCAGCATTCCGCAGCCGGCCAGAGCACTTGCAAACAGCAGTTTCGTCTTCATTGGGGGACCCCCTTTATTCGAAGCGCAAAGCTTCAATAGGATCCATAAAAGCCGCTTTGCGCGCGGGATAGTAACCGAATGACACGCCCACAATGGCCGAGAACAGGAATCCCAGCAGGATGGAGCCGGGGCTCAGGAGCGTGGACCAGTCGGCGAAATAAGAAATCAAAACGCTGGTGGCGACGCCCATGGCGATGCCCACGGCTCCTCCCACCACCGAGAGCGTCACCGCCTCCACCAGAAACTGCGACAGAATATCTTTGGTCTTGGCGCCGACGGCCATGCGCAACCCGATCTCGCGGGTGCGCTCGGTTACCGACACCAGCATGATGTTCATGATGCCGATGCCGCCCACCAGAAGCGAAACCGACGCGATGGCGGCCAGCAGGATGGACATGACGCGCGCCGAGCTCTCCTGCGCCTGGAAAACTTCCTCCATGTTGCGGATGGTGAAGTCGTCGTCCTGGTTCGGCTGGATGTGGTGGCGCTGGCGCAGCAGAGTAGTCATCTCGTCTTGCGCTTCGGTCGTCATACCCTCGCGCGCCTGCACGAGAATCATGCCGACAGCGGCGGCGTTGGCCTGGCTGGAACCGATCACCTTTTTCTTGGCCGTGCTGATGGGAACCAGGATCGTGTCGTCCTGATCCTGTCCGGTCGGAGATTGGCCTTTGGGCACCAGCGTTCCAACCACTGTGAACGGGACGGATTTGATGCGGATGATTTTACCCACCGGGTCTTCGCCATTGAACAGGTTGTCCACCACGGTTTTGCCAAGCAACGCCACCTTGGCTGCCGCGTCTACGTCGGCGCTGGTGAAGGCCTGGCCGTCCTGGACCTGCAGGTCGCGGATTTGGAGATAATCTGGCGTGGTGCCGAGCAGCTGAGTGGCCCAGTTATTGTTGCCGTAGACCACCTGCACACCGCCGCGGCTGGCGGGCGCGGCCGCTGCAACGCCTGGACAATCGCGAGCGATCACCTTGGCATCATCTTCGGTGAGCGTCATCGCGTAGCCGGAACCCATGCGAATCCCGGAGCTGGTGACGCTGCCCGACAACACGATGATGACGTTGCTTCCGATGGACGCGATCTGTTCCTGAATGCGCGCCTGGGCGCCGGAGCCGATCGCCACCATGGCAATGACGGCCGCTACGCCGATGATGATGCCCAGCATCGTCAGCGCCGAGCGCAGCTTGTTCACCCGCAGAGCGGTGAGAGCGATTCGCATGCTGGCGGCGATCTTTTTCATAAGGCCAGAACCTCCGGCGCGGGGCCATGTTCCAGTTCTTCGGCAGCCTGGCGCGGGGCCGGAACGCGCTCGTCGCCGACGATCCGGCCGTCCCGGAAATGGATGATGCGTTCGGCGTATTGGGCGATGTCCGGCTCGTGCGTGACGATGACGATGGTGATGCCGTTCTCGCGATTGAGCTTCTGGAATATGGCCATGATCTCGATGCTGGTTCGCGAATCCAACGCGCCGGTGGGTTCGTCGGCCAGGATGATCTGTGGGTGGTTGATGAGGCTGCGCGCGATGGCGACGCGCTGCTGCTGGCCGCCGGAAAGCTGATTGGGACGGTGATCGGCGCGTTCGGCGAGGCCAACCACTGCCAGCGCGGCCAGGGCGCGTTTCCGCTGGTCGCTCGCGATGCCGTCGCCATAGAGCAGCGGAAGCTCCACATTTTCGATGGCCGTCGTGCGAGGGAGCAGATTGAACTGCTGGAACACGAACCCGATTTTCCGGTTGCGGATTTCGGCGAGCTGATCGCGATCCAGTTCGGCGATGTTCACGCCATCCAGGTAATATTCGCCGGATGACGGCTTATCCAGGCAGCCGACGATATTCATGAACGTCGACTTGCCGGAGCCCGACGGTCCCATGATCGCGACGAAACTGCCGCGGTCGACGGTAACCGAGACATCGGCGAGCGCGTGAACCGTGATTTCGCCGAGCTGATACGTCTTGGTCAGGCTCTCGATTTGGATCAGCGGTGTGGCCATCTTAGAACCCCATTCGGCGCGTGCCTCCAACCGGAGAGGAAGTCGACGGCGCCGACTTGGAAACGGCGCCCACGATCACGCGCTGCCCTTCGGTTAAACCGCTCAGCACCTGGAGATAGCTGCCGTCGCTCAAGCCAAGCTGGACGCGGACGGGCTTGGGCTGACCTTTTTGATCGAGCACGTAGACCGTTTGCAATGCGGGCGTCCTGGCGACGTTCGCGCCGGTCTTGGGTCTTGCGGGTTGCGCGCCCTTGGCGGCGGGATGGAATCGCAATGCGGCTGAAGGAATTCGCAAAGCGTTCGCAGCTTGGCCAGTCAGGATCTTCACGTTCGCTGTCATGCCCGGAAACAGCTTCAGGTCCGTGTTGTTCACCGCGACCACGACGTCATACGTGACGACATTCTGCACGTTGATGGGCGCCTGGCGGATCTGCGCCACCGTGCCCGGAAAAATGACGCCCGGATATGCGTCCACGGTGAAATTGGCGCGCTGGCCCACGCGCACGGGCCCGACATCGGATTCATCCACGTTGGTGTCGACCTGCATTTTGGTGAGATCCTGCGCGATCAAGAAGATTGTCGGAGCCTGGAAGGTGGCGGCGACCGTCTGGCCAACGTCCATGTTGCGCGACACCACGGTTCCGTCGACGGGTGCGCGGATTTCGGTATGCGTGAGATCGAGCTGCGCCTGCTGGAGGGCCGCGGTGTCTTGCTTGACCACGGCTCCGGCCGCGTCCAGTTGCGTCTGCGCCACTTCACGTTGCGCTTTGGCGGATTCCACCGCCGACTGGGCGGCGCGCACCTGGGCGTTGGCCGCATCGAGCGCTGCCACCGCCTGGTCGTAGGTGGCCTGCGAGGTATCGGCGTCGGCTTGCGCGATGATGCCCTCTTTCAGCAGCTCAACGCTGCGAGCGTTCTTCGTTTTCGCATCGTTCACCGCGCTCTGTGCGTGCACGACGTTCGCGTTTTGGCCCGCGACGTTGGCTTCGGCGTTGGCGATGTCGGAATCGGCTTTCTTCACGGTGGCGCGCGCAGTGACTACGGCCGCCTTGGCGCTATCCAGATTGGCCGAGGCCTGGTCGACGCGCGCCTGGAACATCGCCGGATCGATGCGCGCAACCAATTGCCCCTGCTTGACCTTGGTGTTGAAGTCCGCATAGAGGGCGCTGATGTTCCCCGATACCTGGCTACCCACTTGCACCGTGACCACGGCGTTGCAGTTGCCGGTAGCGGTGATGGTGGAATCAATGTCCCCGCGGTCGACCGAGGCCAGAGTGTATTGCGTATTGCCCCCGCGGCCGGCGACCAAATACCAAGCCAAGCCAGCCAGTGCGGTGGTTGCGGTGGCTGTAAGCAACCAGCGCTTGACGTGCCCGCGGTGGCGCGGCTGAGCCGGCGCTGGCGGGTTGATCCTGGAAGTTGATGGCGGCGTAGCAGTTTGCACGGGGGCCGCGGTCTGAATCCCGTTTAGCTCGATGGTCGGCACGGCGTCCTCCAGTTATGAGGCAGCAATTGGAGTGCCGCTGGCATGAAGGGAGTTCCCACGTAACTCTATGTAAAGAGGCCGTGGTCTTTTGGTGAGCCCCTGGGTGTAGTAACCCAACTAACATCGGTGGGTTCGTTTGGTAATTTTGCGTGAGGAGGGCCGGCGGTTACGGTGCGGGGCGGTCGAAGTTCAGCAAACCATCGCGGTAATCGATGGTGAGCCGGAACAAGCTCAAGACGGGGAGGCCCAGGAAGCCGGAGATTTCGGTTCCGAGGCGGCGGCTCTGCTCCCACAGGTCGATGGACGTCATGCCAAGATTTTTCTGGCTGAAACCGGCGAATTCGAGCATTAAATTGCCGGTCTGATAGACGTCCGCCACCTTGCCGCTGAGGCCTTGAAGGCCCGTCCGGCCGTCACGATTGAGCTTGCTGACCTCTTCGGCCAGATCGTAAGAGATCAGCGTGCGGGCCGCTCCGGTGTCGAGCACGAAGTGGACTTCGCGCGACCCGCTCACGCGCGTGGGAAGGAGCAGCATGTGGCCGAAGCGGTAGACGCGGGTAAAACCGCGCGTTTCGGGCGTCACGGCGGCGTCGTAAGGATCGGGGTTGCCGGGACGGTAGTTCGGAAACGGGGTAAGGCGTAAGGCGCGCGCGGCGAAGTCGATCGTAACCAGGAAATCCGAAAAAACATCCGCGCCGATCAGGCCGTCCTCGACATCGGGGATGTCGCGATCCGCTACGTTGACTATAGCGTCGCGGTATTCAACGGCGCCGATGCGGAGATGATCAGCCAAGCCGCGGTAACCACCCGTCGGTCTGGCATTGTTGCCGAAACCGCGAATCGTGGCAGTGGCGACACGCGTAAGCCCCGCCGCCGCGGCCGCGCCGCGCGATAGCAAAATACCGGAAGCGCCGGTGTCCAGCACCAGCTTCACCGGATGCCCGTTGATGTCGACGTCCAGCCCAAAGGAGCGCATGCGATTGACTACCAGGGCGTCCAGCGGGATTTCGGTCTGTTGGTAAGGACTCGCGAGGCGCAGTACGTCGCGGCCTTTCAGCGCCTGGTCAAACTGGATGTGCTCGCGCAGGGCGACCAGCTCGCCGGCGTCGCGGGTGGGATTGAGCGCCGCGGCGTATTTTTCGAGCGCGTCGATATGCTGCTGCCCTTCCAAATGGAGCGCCCAATCGCGGAAAATACGGGGATCGCGCGGGTTCAATTCATAAGCCTGGCGAATGTCCTGAAGCGCGGATTTGTGCAGCGACGTGCAGTCGGCCACGCGAGCGAGACCCCACCAGGCCAGCGCGAAATCCCGGTCGATTTTGAGCGCCGCGCGGAACTCGGCTTCGGCCTGGACGAAATCGCCGCGGCGGAAAAGCACTTCGCCGCTGAATTCATGCGTGGCAGGCGACGCGGGCGCTTCGGTCAAGGCCTGCTGGGCCAGCTTCCACGCGGTGGCGACTCCGTCGTTGGCAAGCGCCTTGCGTCCGAGCGCCAGAGTGTCGTCCACGGGCGCGCCACTCAAAATGGCAGCCGCGCCGACCAGCGCAATGGCGGGAATCGCACGGAGATTCATGACGGCCAACAGATCCAGTGTATCGATTCAGTTGCGCGAAGAGAGTTGCGAAGGATTAAATGGGTTCTAGTGATCCGTCAGCAGATTCGCGATCAGGCGCTCTTGCGCCCGGAAGCCCCGGCCATCCTGGCGCCCGGCCGCGCCGCGCTGACCTACAGCGGCCTGGATGCGCTGGTGGAGCGCGCCGGAAGCCGGCTGGCTTCGCTTGGCGTGGCCGCTTTGGATCGCATCGTACTTGTGTGCTCGAACGGTCCGGAGGCTGCCACCGCATTTCTTGGCATTGCCGCACATGCCGCGTGCGCGCCGTTAAATCCTGGCTATCGCGCCAGCGAGTTCGAGTTTTATCTATCGGATCTCCGGCCGCGCGCCGTAGTGGTGGAAGCTGGACTGGATTCGGCTGTGCGCGAAGTGGCGGCCGCGGCAGGCATCCCGGTTTGGGAACTGGCGCCGCAGTTGACTTGTCCCGCGGGCGTCTTTGAACTGGCCGGAAATGCGAGCAGCGCGGAGAGTTGCCCGGCAGCTCCCGCTCCCAGCGACATCGCGCTGCTGCTGCATACCTCCGGCACAACCTCGCGCCCCAAGCTGGTGCCGCTGACGCAAGCGAATCTGTGCGCATCGGCGCGGCACATCGCAGAGTCACTGGAGCTGACCGGCGCGGACCGCTCGCTGAACGTCATGCCGCTGTTTCACGTTCACGGGCTGGTGGCGGGCGTGCTCTCGGCGCTGGCCAGCGGAAGTAGCGTGGTTTGCTGTCCTGGTTTTATCGCTCCCAAATTCTTCGAATGGGCCGGCGAATTTCAGCCCACCTGGTATACAGCGGTTCCCGCAATTCACCAGGCGGTGGCGGCGCGGGCGCAGTTACAGCGCGAAGCGGCCGCGCGCCACCCGTTTCGCTTCATCCGGTCCTGCTCGTCGGCGCTTGCGCCAACGCTCGCCGAGGAGATGGAAACGATCTTCCAGGTTCCCGTTGTCGAGGCATACGGGATGACCGAAGCGGCGCACCAGATGGCGTCGAATCCACTGCCGCCCGGAGAGCGCAAGAAAGGATCCGTCGGCAAGGCGTCCGGTCCCGAGATCGCGATCATGGACGACGCGGGCCGATTGCTGCCGCGCGGCGCCGCCGGCGAAGTCGTGATCCGCGGGGCGAACGTCACTTCCGGGTACGTGGAAGATCCGGACGCCAACGCGCGGTCATTCACCGGCGGCTGGTTTCGCACCGGGGACGAGGGCCGCCTGGACGCGGACGGTTATTTGTACCTGACCGGCAGGTTGAAGGAGATCATTAATCGCGGCGGCGAGAAGATCGCACCGCGCGAGATCGATGAAGTGCTGCTTAGTCATCCCGCTGTCGGCCAGGCGGTCGCGTTCGCTGTGCCAAACAGGGCATTGGGCGAAACCGTCGCCGCGGCTGTAGTGGCCAGGGCGGGGCAGATCGCGACCGAACGCGAGTTGCGTGAATTCGCCGCCTCCCGCCTGGCCAGCTTCAAGGTGCCTGAGAGAATTCTGATCGTCGACGAGATACCCAAGGGACCAACGGGCAAGGTTCAGCGAATCGGCCTGGCGGAAAAGCTGGGCATCGGCGAGATCCGGCCAGCCAGCCCGGAGCAGCCTCGCTACATTGCGCCGGCCACGCGAACCGAGAAGGAAATCGCCGCATTTTTCACCGAAACACTGGGGATCCAGCGCGCCGGCATGCGCGACAATTTCTTCGATCTGGGCGGCGACTCGCTGCTCGCGACCATGCTGCTGGCGGCGATCCGAGAGTCGAAAGGCAGGAACGTCCCGGTGCTTCAGTTCCTGGAAGACCCAACCGTTGCTGGGGTGTGCCGCAGCCTGGAAACGCCCGCCTCCGTGGCCGGCCCGGAAGAGTTGCGCGTGGTGATCCGGCCCGGCAATTCGCGTCCCGCACTGTTTTGCGTCCCCGGCTCGTACGGCAATGTAATGGGCTTCTTCCGGCTTGCGCAGCATTTGAACGCGGATCAACCGGTGACGGCGTTCCGTCTTCCGGACACCGATTCGTGCGTTGACGCCTACTCTATCGAACGCCTGGCGGCGAGGTACGTTGCCGAAATCCTGGAGGTTCAGGCGGAAGGCCCGTACTACCTGGCGGGCGCGTGCACCGGCGGTTTTCTCGCGTACGAAATGGCGCAGCAACTTGCGGCGCGGGGCCGCGGTGTCGGTCTGCTGGCTTTGATGGACTGCTACAACCACGCATGGGCGGGCAGGCTGGGGCGCATGCGGAGGTTACTATTCCGCGCGGATCTACTCAGCAAACGACTTCGATACCATCGCCGGAATCTTCAGGACGCCGGGTTGAGCGGGGCGGCGGGCTACCTACGTCCGCGATGCGCGGCGTTTCGCGAGACGACTCGCGAGCGCCTGGAGGAGTGGACGCACTCCTGGGTTCTGCGCACCGGGCTGGAGCCGCCGCCTTTCTTGCGCAACCCGCGGCTGGCGATTCGTCACGCGGCAGCAAGCTACGCGCCCGCCGACTATCCGGGACGGCTGGAACTGTTTTGCGTGGACGAGCCGCGCGTGGACGCGTTCGACTATCCGGAAATGGGCTGGCAGGGCAAGGCGGGGAGTGGCATCGGCTTGCATCGCGTGCCGGGAAGCCATCGGACGATGCTCTCGGAGCCGCATGTGCGCGTGCTCGCCGCCGGGCTTTCCGATTGCCTGGAACGCGTCTGTCTTGTGGCGTGACCGTGCCAGGACTGATCACCAGAGCTTACTGGAACGCCTTCACTGTTTGGCATGCTCGCGGCGAACGGAAGCTTCCCTACCGGCCGCTCGCGGAGATTCTCGAATTGCAGTCGCGACGCGTCCAGGCCATGGTGGCGCACGCATACCGGCACGTGCCCTTTTACCGCGACGCCATGAATCAGCGAGGGCTGAAGCCGGGCGACTTTCAGACGGCGGCGGATCTGGCAAAGCTGCCGCTGATCGACGCTCGAATCTACTTTGAAGAGCAGCCGCGCTTCCAGGCTGGGAACTTCGCGCAGCGCGCGGGCTTGACGATCAACTCCAGCGGTACGTCCGGCCGCGCCAAACAGCTTCGCTACGACGCGCGTGCACTGTTCCTCGCGATGGCCCAAGGGCACCGGCAGAGAATCGTATACTCCCGATTCTCCGGAAAGCTCTTGCAATACCGGGAGATGAGATTTGAGCGGCCGGGCGGCATGTCGTCTCAAATCCGGCGGTTTTACGAATCATACTCGTGGACCCCGGCCAGATTTGACTTGAAACGGCAAGCTCGCTCAGTGGGCGATCTTTCGATCGAAAAGGCAGTCGAAGACCTCCATGAATTTCGTCCGGACATCGTTACCGGTTACGGATCGTATATCGGAGTGCTGTTCCGCGAGGCGCGCCGGCGGAACCTCGAGGTGTATCGGCCGAAGTTGGTCGCCTATGGAGGTGACCGGATGGCCGATGCCGACCGCCGGCTGATCGAGCAGGAATTGGGTATCCCGGTGGTGTCCACCTATCAATGCGCCGAAGCGCTGCGCATCGGCTTCTTTTGCGAGGAAAGGCGTGGGTTTCATCTTTCGCTCGACGCTGTAGCGGTACGGCTGGTGGACGACCAGGGCCGCGACGCGGAGGTCGGCGCAGCCGGTCAGGTCGTCATTTCCAATCTCACGAACCGGGCAACCGTGTTCCTGAATTACCGCCTGGGCGACATCGCGACGCCAAGGCAAGAGCCCTGCGCCTGCGGCCGTACGCTGCCCATGATCGAAGATCTGAAAGGCCGCAGCGACGACCTGCTGTGGCTCGACGGCGGCCGTCCCATGCACGCCTTGGCAGTCATGCCGTATCTGCAGGCGGTGGCGGGGGTGGTGCAGGTGCAAATCGTACAGCATGCCGCGCGGCGGTTCACCGTACGAGCGGTCGACGCATCCGGAGCCAACCGCAACGAAGCAGCGGCCGGCTTAGTTCAAGCTCTTCGCTCCAAAGTGGGGGAGGATGCGCAGGTGGACGTGGACTGGATGGAAACGATCCCCGCGGCATCGAACGGAAAAGTGAAGGCCGTCATTACCGAGATGCAGGACTCCCGGGCTTGATGGCGCAAACTGCCACGAAACACGCGGTAAAAGCGCGAGTGGGAAGATGGCCGCATACGCCGAACAGCTGGAGCAGGGCGCGGACGGGCGGACCAGCGTGCCGCCCGAATACTCTCCGCAAGCCCAGAAACAGGAGGGTAGAGACGAGCCGCGGATTGTGAATCAGGTATTCCGTTTTCTCAATGCGGAAGCCACGTTCCTGGAGCATGCCGGCCAAGCTGGATAGCGAGGCTGTCTGGCCCAAGCGGAACGGGGTCCAACCGCGGCGGCTGGCCCATCGCAGGACGTGATAAAGGGGATTGCGCGGATTATCCAGCGTGACAAACAGAGTTCCGCCCGGACGCAGGACGCGCTCTAATTCGTCGATCGACGCGGCCAAAGGTTCGCGGGTTTCGAAGTGGTCCAGCGTGGAGGTGGACACGATCACATCCACGGAGGCCGGAGGGAAGGGCAGATGGCGGACGTCGCAAGCGGCGGACCCAAAACCAGCGGAGCCGTTGCGGGAAGCCGCGGCGCGGACAGTCTCCACGTCCAGGTCGATCCCCACGGCGAGGCGGGCTTCCGGGAAAAGGTCATATAGAATCCGGTCTAGTCCATAGGCTTCTTCGAACAAGTCCGTCTTGAGAACCACCTCGCGCGGGCGGTTTCCGAGCAAGCCGCGGATCCAGCGCTGATGAACCTGTCGCTTCTGTTCCGCGACCAGCGGATCCAGGTACCAGGAAGGAGAATCCGTCACTGGTTCACCAATCTAGTTCGATGTCGTAGTCGTCGGCGCCGGGGCCCGGATCGTCGATCTCGAACACGAGGCGGTAATTGTTGCGTTCGGACGGGTGTTCCAGGATGGCCACGCGTCCACGTCCGCGCAGCTTTTGGATAGCGGGATTGAGATCGCTGTGTGCCGGCAGCGGCCGTAGCAGGTCCGAGTGCTCGTTCCGCACGGGTTGGCTGCTTACCTGCTGAGAGAATACGGCGCCGCCTTCCACCGTCACTTGAACGCGGCCGGTCACAGTGCCGCTCCAGATCAGGCCGCGGCTTGCAGGCTCGGCCGGAGGAGCCTGAACACCCGGCGCCCGGTTCCAGACCAGCGTGAACGAGTAATCGCTTGCGCCGCCTTGGGGATCGCGGATCGAGATACGGGCGGTGTAGTGATTGTTTTCTCGCGGCTGCTCCACCACGCGGATGTCGCCGCGGCCTTCCGCGTCCTCCAGGCGAACATCCAACTCCTGCGCGGGCAGAGGTTTGGAAAACTTGTAATGCTCATCAGCGACCGGGGCCCCGCGAGAGGCGCTCGATACGCATTTTTTAGCCTGGCAGCTCACGGTGACGTCTTCGTCCACGCGTCCGCTCCAGGTCGCGTAGTCCATCTTTTTGTGCCCGCGTTCGAAGGCCTGGTCGGACGCATCCCAGAACAGCGCGATGGAATATGGAGAGGGGCCGGGCTGGCGATCTTCAATGGCAAGGCTGAGCGTATAGCCGTTGTCCAGGCTGGGCTGATCGATGATGTGCACGTAACCGCGGCCCTCGAGCACCTGGAGACGCACTTCCTGCCCCGACTCCGGCAGCGGGTCGTTGAACCGAAACTGCTGGTTCTGGACCGGCCCGCCGTCCTGGATTTGCACGGTGGCGCGCTGGCGCGCGAGACGGAGCACGACCGCGCCGTCCACTTCGCCCTGCCAGACGAATTGCGGGCGTGGCTGCGCACACAGCGCGAGCGGAACCAACACAAGTGTAACGGCTTTCACGCAATCTCATTGTAACGGCCCACTACCAAAGCCGCGAGATTGGGTTAAAATGGAAAGGTTAGCAAGGGCCCCCTTGGTTTGCTGTCCAATGGTGTTCGCCATAAAGACTCTAGATGGTTACAGCTACCGTTGTTCCCGCATTCCTGCTGGCAGCATCCACCACCAATCAGTTGGAGCGCGCTCTCTTCGATGACACCTTCGCCGGGGTGCATCATCTGGAGCTGTTCGACTGGTCGCTGCTGATTCCCTACTTCGTCATCCTGGTGATTCTGTCGTTTTACGGTTGCCACCGGTTCGAGATGATCCGGCGGTACGTGAAGCATCGCAAGAAGCTCACGCCGCAGCCGGCCGCGCGTTTCGAACAGCTTCCGCGCGTGACCATCCAGTTGCCGCTCTATAACGAGCGCTTCGTAGTGGAGCGGCTGATCGAAGAAGTCAGCAAGATGGAATATCCGCGCGAGCTGCTGCAGATCCAGGTGCTGGACGATTCCACCGATGACACGCATCCCTTCACCGAAGCCCTGGTGCGGGAATATCAGGCCGCGGGCGTTCCGATCGAGTATCTGCATCGTGCCAATCGCACCGGGTACAAGGCGGGCGCCCTGCAGGAAGGCATGCAGCGGGCGACCGGCGAGCTGATCGCCATCTTCGATGCCGACTTCTTACCGCCGCGCGATTTTCTGGCACGCACCGTGCATCACTTCACCGATCCCAAGATCGGCGTGGTGCAGACGCGCTGGAGCTATCTGAACCGGCATTTCAATCTGCTAACCGAAGTGGAAGCGATGCTGCTGGACGGGCACTTCGTGCTGGAGCACGGCGCGCGTTTCGGCAGTGGCCTGTTCTTCAACTTCAACGGCACGGCAGGAATTCTGCGCGCCAGCATGATTGAGGACGCGGGCGGCTGGCAGCACGACACGCTGACCGAGGATACCGATCTAAGCTACCGCGCGCAGCTCAAAGGCTGGCGGTTTGTGTATCTGCCCGGTGTTGACTGCCCGTCGGAACTGCCGGTGGACACCTACGGCTTCCAGGTGCAGCAGTCGCGCTGGGCCAAGGGGCTGACGCAGGTGGCGCTCAAGCTGCTGCCGTCCATCCTGCGCTCCGATGCGCCACGGCGAACGAAGATCGAGGCGTTCTTCCATCTGACGCCCAACATCTCTTATCCGCTGATGCTGATCGTTTCGGCCCTGATGCTGCCGGTGATGATCGTGCGGTTCTATATGGGCTGGTTCCAGATGGTGACCATCGATTTGCCGCTGATCATCGCGTCCTTCTGGTCGATTTCGGCGTTCTATCTGATGGCCGAACGCGAACTGGATCGGAAGACCTGGAAGCGGGCCTGGGTCCTGATGCCGGCGCTGATGGCGGCGGGTATCGCGCTGACGCTGATCAACACAAAGGCCGTGCTGGAGGCCCTGTTCGGCATCAAGTCGGCCTTTGCTCGCACGCCCAAATACGCCGTGGGCGATCGCAAAGTGAAGATCGACAACTCGGCCTACCGGCGGCGCAGCGGCTGGCTGCCGTATGCGGAGTTCGCTGTGGGCGGGTACTTCGTCTATATGACGGCGTTCGCGATCGAAAGCTGGAATTTCCCCGCAGTGCCCTTCCTGCTGTTATTCGTCGTAGGCTACTGGTGGGCGGGCTTCACGACGCTCTATCAGGAATACCAGGGTAAACTGCAGTGGCAGCGCGAACGCGCGCTGGCGCTGGAAAAAGAAGCCGCGTAGACGGCCGGATCGCTTCACCTGTCCCGATAATCCGTGAAGATGTAATCCTTTGACGCGGCTAACCTGTGACATGCGCTGCCGCATTTGGCGTCGTGTCCCTGCGGCGGCTTGCTGGACATGTCGGCAGGCGTGAACGTGCGGGATGCGGCGTCATATTCGAACATGGCATACGCCCATCCGTGCGTGTCTGCGAATCTCTTGCTGTCTTTCTCGATGAACTCTACCGCAGCCAGCTCACCAGGCACCGTGTCCGGTGTGCTCGCCGAAAAAGGGCGATCCGTTAGCTTTTGGGGCCTCCACTCGATCTTCGCGATCTTTGAGCCATCGGGGAACGGCTTGCCATTGCCGGGAACACCTTGCCTGTATGCGTCGATCATCGTTCGATTCGCCACGATCAACCTGATCACGTTTTGGGCGTCGGTCAGACTCGGGCCGACAGCCTGCCAGTCCTCGTATCCCCTGAACTCAGAGAACGCGAGCCCGCCCGGCACCTTCAGAGTGTACCTGTCCTGCTTTTCCTGCGCGGCGATGGTTAAGCCGCCTATCGCGGCAAGCACCCCCGCAATCACCGCACTTCCCGCAATTCTTTTGCTGTTCATTGAGCGCATCCTCCTTAATTTGGCCGCTGGCCCTCTCCCAGGCTCCGCAAGAGGCGCGCCACTTCGCTTCAAGCCCTTATACTCTTGAACCAAAAGCATTTCCTAATTTCTATGGGTGCGCTACCAGGTCAAACTGTCGACTGGTGGGAACTGTGCGCGGACGTCTGCGTCGTCGGGAGGACACCTAGGCTTCGAACGGGCGCTCGCGCTCAAAGAAGAAGCAGCGCAGCAGATAGGACGCTCACTCAAAAGTGATGTCTGTTGACCTGGTTGTCATCTGATCTTGTCCAGGCCCTCGGTCAGCTCGATGGAGACGCCCCAAGGATCGACGATCGTCGCCGTCGCGATGTTGTTCATGGCCGGGTCGTTCTTCTTATAAGGCCGAACGGGTTGGATGCCCTTCGCTTCGAGTTCCTTGCAGAACGTCTCCAGGTTCTTCACTTCGAATCCCACGTGATCGACAACGCGGCCGGCCGTGGGGACGTGCGTGATGGACTGATCGCCTTCCCATCGGAAGAAGTTGAGACTGTATCCGACGCCCGGCAACTGGGCGCCAATATAGAAGTCGGTTTTGTTAGGCCCCAGAGTGGCGTTGAACGCGTTCGCGTACCATTGTTCCATCTCGACATACTGCTTGTTGATGAAGTGGATGTGATGCGCCACAATGGGCGGCGCGTTTTTTTCCGCGCTGGTGACGAGCTCGATTTTCACCCCGTCCGGGCCGAGAAAATAGGCGAATCTTCCATACACGGCCGACGTGCCTGACGCCGCTGCAGGCGGCACACCCGGTTTCGGCTCCCGCCCGGTTGTCTCCTGATACCCCGCTTTCGCCAGCTTCGTCGCCATCGCCGGCACGTCCGGCACCGCGAATCCGATGTGATCGAAAGCCGTGCCGCGCGTCGGACCGGTCGGTTTCTGCTCGCGCAAGAAGATAAACGCGTCGGGAAACTCAATCACGTCGATATCGCCGAACAGCATTGCTTTGCCGCCGAGCGTGTCGACCCAGAACTTCTTCTGCGCTTCGATGCTCGTGACGTTGAGATGATAGTGGCCAATGCGCACCGGCGCGCCGGGGTGGCTCACCAGTTGTGCAAATGCAGGCGGCGCTGCACACGGCAGCAGTGACGCTAGAGCGACAATAGCTGTTCTCATTTGCAACGCTACTTGATGTTGACGAGTCCTTCCGTCAATTCGATGTTTGTTCCCCAAGGGTCCTTGATGAACGCGATCGCGAGGCCAAGCTGGGGCACCTTGGTATAGGGGACCGTCAGTTTGATTCCCTGGGCTTCGAGCTGCTTGATGAACGCCTCCAGGTCTTTGACCTCGAAGCCGATATGATCGATCGCCCGGCCGGTCGTGCCGACGGTCGGCGTGGGCGAGGGGCTGAAGTTCAGGAACACCCCAGGCAGCCGATCCTGTACGAACGCGGACCCCGGATTGGCCGGGACCACCGTCGCGCCGAACGTCTTGGCGTACCACGCCTGCATCTCGGTGTTCATTTGTCCGAAGAAATGGATGTGATGAAGCTGAATCGGAGCCTTCTGCGATTTGACCTCGACGAACTCGACTTTGACATCCTCTGGACCGAGCGCAAAGGCGATATTGGTCGTGGGACTGGCGGCCGCGATGTCGCCGGTCACCTTCACGTTCGCGGCAACCGAATCGGTGGTGATCATTTTGAAGCCGTTCGCTTTGATCTTCGCAACCACCGGCTTGAGATCGGGGACAGAAAAGCCGATGTGATTCACCGTCGTGCCGATAGAGCCGCCGGTCGGCGCCTGCATGCGGCGGAAAAATATTAGAACGTTGGGGAACTCGATGATCTCCTGCTGCCGGTCGCCGGAGCCAATCTTGACCACGGTGCCGCCGAGCGTGTCGGCATAGAACTTCTTCTGTGCTTCCAGGTTCGTGGTGTTCAGATGGTGGTGCCCGTACACCACGGGACCTTCTCCGCCAACCAGAATCTGCCCCGAGGCAAATGCCGGCGCGAACAGGATGGCTAGCGCGATTCCGATCGATAAATGTCTCATGAACACTCCCTGGCCGCTAAGTCTACACGATAACGCCTGGGTGCTTCACGCGGACGGGCGTATCGGCTGTTTCTGGATGCCTTTCGTTTTACTTGAAGGTGCCGCTTTCGGAATAGGAAATCGAGCCTTCCGCTGTAGCCGCATCCAATCCACTCGCCGGAAGCGGTGAGAGAATGATGTCTTGGACCTGTGTTCCGCCGGCGCCGGCCGGAAGGGCGGAGAGGATATGGGAAGGCACGGTGAACTGTCCGTCGTCCGCGTGGGCGAGACATCGATAAGTCACGGGCACCGAATTCTGCCCCGCACCGGTCGTCCCGTCAATGTAAACGTAGCTCCCGGGATTTCCGCCGGTCCACTTCAGGGTTAGATCCTGGGAGCGATCGACGTTGTCGGCGACGCTCGGATTCGTCCACACGAGCAATGTGTTCAGCACGAGAGTGGAGGTGAATGGCCCCACATCCGCTCCACCGGTGCCGGTGAAGGTGAACGTTCCGCCCGCGTCGGGGATCGCGTTCTGGTCGAGTGGAAAATAGAACGCTCCTTTGATTCCCTGTGGCTTCAATTGCGCGGAAAGTCCGCCCGGCCCTGTGAGACTAATGCTGCCTGCATCCAGACCCGTAATGCCGGGAATCGGAACCGGCGTGTCGTAGGTCACAATGCAACTGCCGGGCGATAGTGAATAAGTCGGTTGATAGACTCCCGTGTACTTCTCGAAAGCGGCGTCCGTGAAATCGGAAATCGTCCTGCCGCTCTTCGCTTGCGTGTTTGTCCGGCCAAGTGCGACTAATCCCCCGCGAATCGTGCGTCCGCCCGAAGGCGCGATTTGGTTGCCGTTCAACCCGCTGAATTCGTCGACGCATGCACCGCCGCCGGAACGAATGGGAAGTGTCGCAACGTTGCCGATGGCGCCGCCGGAGATCACCGCGATGGAGATCCAGCAACCAGTAGGAACCGAATTCGGGATCGTCAGGTTGATCTGATCGACGCCTGGATATCCCGCGGAGCCGTGATAGAGGATATTGGCCGCCACACCGCCTACGTACACCTGGACCGCCGCGTCCACCTGGTGTGGGCTGCTGGAGAAGACGGTGTCACTGTCGGCGGGATCGGCGCCGAGCCCGGTAGTCCAGAGAGTGATCGTCTCGCCGGGCGTGGCCGCGTCAGTAAACGTCAGAAGCCTCGCTCCGTCTGTCGCGACAGCGGTATTGACGTAATACGTATTGATTCCGGGCGCGTGCGCAACCACGTGAATGGGAAACGGGCCGCTGGTGGCACCCCGGTAATTCACGGTCAGAGTCCCAGTGCCGACCGGCGTCGAGGCGGGCAGGACGGCTGCCAATTGCGTTGGGCTCGTGTAGTACAGCGCCGGATGGACGGTCGTGCCGTTGACGACGACAGTCAGGCTGGCGCCATTCAGAGACAGCGGGATGCCGGGAGCGGCGCTGGACTGCAACACCGGGGCGCCGGCGTCGGCGAGATTTTCTCCCTTGATGACGAATATGCTGCTGGGCGCGATGCCCGAACTCGGGGTTCCATCCGGAATCAGGCTGGAGTTGTTCAGAACCGAGTCAACCTGCGGGCCAGTGGGCGTAACACCGAACGTAATGAACTCAATGGTAATGGAACCCCCGCTCACAGCCGTCAAAAGTCCGCCGGCCGTGTTTCCTCCATTCGTAAACACGGCTAGTCCGGTGCCAACTGTGATCTTCTGGGCCGGAATTGGCGTGGACTTCGCGCTGGACTTGAACGCCTGGTAGTAACTCTTCGTCGTCTCGAGCCGGTTGAAATTGGCAAGAGCAACGGCCGTGGCGCTTCCTTGCGGAGTAAGAGTGGTCCCATCCCACAAGAGGTCGCCGCCGGAGCTCACCACTCCCCCAGTGTCGAAGTTCAGCCGTTGGCCGGACTGCAGAGTGAGGGTGTTATGAATGTCCGCTTTGGCGGTAGCGACTACGACAAGAGCTAACACAATTCGCATGATTCGGGTCCGGCGGGCGTGCCACATGACTGGAACCGTCGAATGCGCGGCCGTCTCAGCAGCGAGACAGCCGACCGGGCGGGTTTCGAACTTGCTTTTTGCCATATGCTTGTTTTTAGTCATTGGAGCACAATTTCGTACAGAGCAAAACGCGGCAGTGGTTCGCTACTTCTGCAGCAACCTCTGTGTATTGACGAGCAGCTCGTACTGCGCTTCGGTCAGCCGGTCGATCTTCTCGTGGAGGTATGCGATCTTCAGCTCCGTGTTCATGGCTGACTCGAACTCGATGTCGGAGCGAATTCGGTCGCGCGTGCGCTGGCGGTTCTGGCTGGTGAGCACGAACAGCGTCAGGAAGATCGCTTCCACGGAAATGATCACTGACATAAATTCAAACGGGTACGGGTCGAAGGCTCTGACGCTGCGGATGAGGCTGACGTTGATCGCGATCCAGGCGCCGAAGAACAAGGCGTGGAAGGCGAGTGACGCCAGGCTTCCGGTGAATGCGGGGACTGAGTCGGCGAGGCGCGTCAGCAGAGTGCCGCGCTCGGCAGCGACGTCGTTGACATTGCGAGTCACGGTGCGGCGGATGAAGTCATCGCTCTTGCGCAGGCGGCGCGCGGCAACGCTCAGCAGATTTAGCGCGGCCGGCGTGTACCGGCGGACATAGTCTTCGAAGTGCTCGCGGTCCAGCCGCAGCAGTTCCACGTCGGTCACCGCGGCCACCCAGGCGGTTCGCGGGCCATCGTCCAGCAGCGATACTTCGCCGAAGATGTCGCCGGGCTTGGAGATCTCGAGCACGATCTTCTCGCCCTGGTCATTCTTTATGTAGATCTCCACTTCGCCGGAGCGGACGATGTACAGCGCGTGGCCGGGGTCGCCATAATTGAAGACGATCTGGCCGGCGGTGTAGGGGACCAGGTCGATTTCCTCCGACAAGGCGGTTCGCTCGTTTTCGCCGAGCTCGCGCAAATGCTCGATTTCGCTCAGGATGGACGCGTCGATAGGCATGGTTTTCATCAGGCTACCACTGGCGTACGCCGGCTTATCACCCGCCGATTAGTCAGTTTGTACGGGCAAGGCCAAGCGGCAAAACAGGACCGTAAGGGGATTTTCCGGTGGCGCGAGCGATGACATACTCGTGCGGTGAAAACAATCCCGGCCCTATGGATAGCAGCAGTTTCGCTATCCGCCAGTCCTATCTATACCGTGGCAAATCTCGGCGGTCTGGTCGGATATTCGGTCAATAACACGGGCGGTGTCGCGGGCTGGTCGGAAACTCTCTCGGGTGCTGAAGGCTTCATCTCAAGCCCCAGCGGCAGCCCGCAGGCGCTCTCGTTTCCGTCCGCATCGGAAACTTTCGCGTATGGTCTGAACGACGCCGGCGTGGCCGTTGGAATTTCGTACGTGAACGGGCAAGCGCACGGCACGATCTGGAGCGGGTCCACCGCGACAGACTTAGGCGCAGGCGTGTTCGCGACGGGAATTAACGACGCCGGCGAGGTGATCGGCAGCAACGGCCATGCGTTCGTGCTCGCGAACGGACAATATCAGGACCTCGGGACGATTCCCGGCGGCGCTTGGAGCGCCGCGTACGGGATCAATGACTCAGGCACAGTGGTGGGCGACGGAATGACCGCGTCGGGCGCCTTCCGCGGAATCGTCTGGGACTCGCAAGGGGACATGCAGGTGCTAGGAACGTTTGGTGGGTCGAGCAGCCAGGCTAACGCCGTCAACAACATGGGCGAGGTGGTGGGGTTTGCCAGTCTGGCGAGCGGTTACCAGCACGCCTTTTCCCTGAGTGATGCCGCGATGATCGACCTTGGGACTCTGGGCGGTGGGAGCAGCTATGCTTACGGCGTCAACGATTCCGGTGAGATCGTCGGCTATAGCTGGCTGGCGGACGGCAGCACCCACGCGTTCCTCTATCTAGACGGCCAAATGTTGGACTTAAATTCGCTCCTCACTGCGGGGAGCGGATGGGAGCTCCTGGCGGCTTATGGGATTAACGATCAGGGCCAGATTACCGGCGAAGGCCTGTACAACGGCGTGCTGAGCGCGTTCCTATTGACCGATCCGCCCGGCCCTAGCCCAGCCGGCATTAACCCGGTGCCCGAGCCTGGCCTGCTGCCAGTGCTGGCCTTGGGACTGCTGGTGTTGTGGCGGCGCCGCTACGCTTAGCGATTCCGCGTGTCCGCTTTCGTGTCCGGGACGCTGACCGGCAGGCGCGGCACCTGACTGGAACGCTGGCCGGAATTCCGCTGGAATAAGCGGAGTCTGGTCCAGGAAGGCAAGCTCAGCGGCTCGCGTGCGGCGGGGTTTCCCACCACTCCCCAGACGGCCGAAATTACGGATCGACCTTGGAACATCATTTCTCTACTCACCCTGCGCTGTTAAATCGGCAAGTTTTCTTAGAACTTTAGACGTTGCAGCGCTGCCAATATGTTACCCAAATGTTTTGCAAAAAGCGACTGGATTCTAACTGGGAACTTCCCGGGTGGCTCCTCCGACCAGTGCCTGAAGCGCGGGCATTCAAGTCATGGTTCTACTCTCGCTTTACACGGACACATCATTGTCCGTGGTTCTTATCGGCTGCAAACGGGAGAGGTTTCGGACTTCGGTCAGGCCGTCCGCCTGCTCAAGGCTGGACGGAAACCCGGACTTGGCCGGTGGTCCAGCAGCACTGGAAGCCCGCACCGCCTTCGCCGGAGTAGTCGTTAGCAGTGACGTGAAGGACGTAGTCTCCGGCCTCACTAAACGTGGCGGTGGTGGCGGCCGTGCCGTTGAACGCGGCTTGGCTCGCGGGGCGCTCCAGTTTCTGCACCTCGGGCCGGCTCGCACTGAAGACCACTGCGGCAGGCCCGCGGTACATCACCCAGCGCAAGGTGACCGGCGGGCCCAGGCTCTTCGGGCGTGCGCTGGAAGAGGACGTGAACTTGGCATCGTCGGAAACCCAAACGGCGAGCGCGAGCGGCTGGCTTACTTTGGCCGTACGTTGGACAACGAGGCCGCCAGGCCCTTGTACTGAGGCGCCGTGCTCCTCGAAGCTGAGGACTGGTGGCGTGTTGCCCACGGCCGCTTCGACGAACGGCGAAATCTCCCAGTCGGGCTTCAAACTGGCGGGGATTACGGTGGTCTTGCCGTTGGCCGCGATGGTCCAGGTGAGCTTGTTCTCGCCGAAATCGGCCGGCACCTGGATTGTAAACAGGCCCCAACCCCGGCCGGGCATGAAGTGCGTGGGCTGGCCGCGATCCGGCCCTCCCGGTTGGATGGCATTGTCCGGCCCGACGGGAACGTCCACTTCCTGCTTCCGGTTCCGGTTGTAGTATCCGAGCAGCAAGCTGAACGTGCCGTCCGGATTCTTGAACCAGCCTTCAAAAGCGCCCGTGACGCTGGATCCGTAATCGCGGGCCGGTTCCAAAGGAAACTGAGCGAGCGCCGGCGGTGCGCCAACCGCCAGAATCAGACCGATCCAGAGCGCTCGCATCGGGATCGAATGCTACGGGCGGGCTCCGGCTCCCAGCTTCAGCCGATGTTGAGCGGCCCAGGCGTTGTAGTCTTCGTCGCTGATGTAGGTAACGTTCATCCAGGCGTGGCCCATTTCGTCGACGGTACGGTCGCCATAGCCGACCCACTGGTCGGGATCGGGATTGTAGCGGTTGGCGGCGGTGTTGTCGTACCACGCGGTGACGTGGATCGTCGTGCCCCTGGGCAGCACAGGCGCGGCGTCGTCGGCGTAGATATAGTTGGTCATCCAGTTGAAGTTGAAATTGCCGACGTAGCTGATGGTTTGCACCGCGCCGGTGGGCAGGATGGCTTCCACCAGCATCGCCTTGCCGCGCAGATGCATGTGCGGCTGGAAATTTTCGATGACGGCGGCGCGCTTCAAAACGGTGTAATTGTCGGTGGCCACCAGCGAGTTTGGCGGAATATCGAGATTGCGCCCGGTCCGAACCAGCGAGTTGGAAGAATTGAATCCGCGCACGGCTTGAAATCCAGTCAGATAGGTGCGGTATTTCGGCTCCTGGCCTTTCGGATAGAACCAGATGCCGAGCTCGACGTTGTCACGAATCTCTTCGCCCACGGCGTGAATATGGACGTCCCAGGAGATCTTCGATCCCGGCAGCATTAGTTTGCCGGTATTGGCGCGGTATAAATCGTAGCCCTTGCCGATGGCCCACTCCATCAAATAGCCCCGTCCAGCCAGGTCGGGGCTTGCGCCCGGCGCGGAATTTTCGGGATCGTCGTCCTGTACCAGGTAGGCGACGGCGTGATGCGTGATCCGGCGCCCGGCAGCGGTTCCCGGACGGATTTCGACTGCGCGAACCCAGCGCGGCTCGGTGAGCGGGATGTCCGAGGTTGGCCGCCACCATACATCTTGATGATGCGCCGCCATGGTGTAGGGCGCCGACTTGATCACCAGGTCGGGCTGGCCCAGTTCCTGGGCGGCTTTCCATTCATCGGCCGGGGGAAACTGCTTGGGAGGCGGCATGTCCTTGGGGTCACCTTCGGGCGCGCCGGAATCCACCCAACGGACGATGGTGCGGGTCTGCTCGGGAGTGAGCGAGATGTCGTTCTTGAACTTCTGCACGCCGACCGACGGATCGATGTGCCAGGGGGGCATCTGGCGTTGGATGACGCGCTGGCGGATGGATCTGGCCCAGGGTCGCGTTTCTTCATATGTCAGAAGCGACATAGGCGCGATGGAGCCGGGGCGATGGCACTCCTGGCAGCGCGCCTGGAAGATGGGCGCGATGTCTTTGGTGAAGGTGACGGGCCGCGCGGCGGTATCGGAGCCGGCTCTGACCGATGAATCGGCGGCGGTGGAGGAGCCGGGCAGGGCCACCAAGGCGGCCAAGGCGGCGCTTAGAGCGAAAACGTGGCGCATGGAGCAGATCGGAGAAGTCATGCGCGCTCCTTTCCCCATTCGCCGGCACAAGCAGCGAATTGGTGACAGTCTATACGTCCGATGCGGCGGAGTCAATCGCTCAGATGGTGGCGCTTCTACGGTAAGGGCGTTTTCCGTCAACTTGACGGCAAATATGCCAAGTTTCTGGTTGGCGCGTCATCCGATTGGGATCCTTTTCCCTTGAACCCCCAACGGATCGGAATGCCTCGATGGATAATGGTTCCATGAAATTCACTCTCGGAATGTTGCTGTCCTCGAGTTTATTGCTGGCGCAACCTGGTTGGCATAACGTCAAAGATAAAACCGGAGCCTGTCAGGTGTCAGTACCGCCAAATTGGACGATTTTATCTGAGCCGGGCATGGTTAATTCCCCCGAGCGCATGACAACGATGGTCCTTGCGGGGCTGCGTCCCTACAAGCCTTGGAGCCCGGAAACCCTAAAAACGCTGGCCCCAGAAAAAGTCTTCGAGAACTCTGACAAACGCAGCTTTTACGTTACCAAGGCCACGAAAGGGACGCCCACTGTGGTTGCCTACCATGTGGAGGCGCCCGGTGGCGCCAAGTCGTGTATTGTTCAGATCAGTGCGACGCCATCGTATTCTCTGCAAGAGATAAAAGCAATCGCCCTGAGCCTGTCAGTGGCCAAGTAGTGCAGTGTTGCGGTTGACAGCGAATCGGCGGCCGCGGGGGTCGAAGGCATCTTCGCGCTGGAGATTCAACGGCCGCTCTGTCTGATTGAACGCAGCAGGGGGACGCCTTGCGCAGAGGGACTCACTTAGTGGATCGTATCGCCAATCCGGAAGCTATTCACTTGGAGGAATAGTCGCCAAACCGTAGATGTGGGTTTCTGCGGTGGGCACCCTACCGCCAGTCAGATAGATAGGCCCAGGACTGTGGACAATGACCGGGAGCAGCCTCTGCTTCCCGCGGTCGGCCTACTGCGCCCGGCCCGAATTTCAATGAGCGTGCTTCGGGCGAAGACGCCTCAATTTCGCCAGGGCTTCTTACGCACTTTCTTCAAATGCAGCAGGATGTTGACGGTCCATCCATCGCGACGAAGGTCCGTGTATTCCGTGTAAACGCCGCTCAGAGCTGTGCTGCTTACGCTAAAAGCTTTCCTTCGGCCGTTCCGGCAATGCCCGGCGCAACTTCCTGGAGTGTCCGCGGAAAGCGGCGCTGGGCGCGGGCGGGCGGCGCGGTCCGGACCCGGCCTGGCTGGGAGCTACGAACCCGAAGCCCGATGAATAGCCCGCTACATTGATGGTCGCCATTTCGTTGAAGGCCTCGATGGTTCCAAGCGCGAGCGACACATCGCCGTTCGCCAGGCCGCTCTTCGGCAGGGTGAAATTCACCTGATATAGTCCGGCGAATCCGGGCGCCAAGCCGGCGAAAGAGACCAGGGCCGGTGTGAAAGACTGCCCGTCATCGAGATACAAGAATACAGAGTCCGATTCCACACTGGTGCTCAAAGGGCTGCTGGGAGCCGCCACGCCATCGGCGACCTCTGGGGTCACGGGTCCCAGACCATTCAAGAACAGGGTGACGGTCTCGCCGGGCTTGGCCGGGTTGGAGTTGTCCACTTCGGAATAATCGGAGTGTAGAACGGCTCCCGCGCCAATCCCGTTCTGGCCGAGCGTGTAAATTCCCGGAGACGAATTATCAACGTAGACGGTTACCTGGTTGGACTTGCTACCGTTGACCACCACCTGGAACGTAGCGAAAGATTGCCCGGACGTATCGTACGGGATCAGAGCGCTGATCTGGTTTTGACTTACCACATAGACCGGAGCCGCTTGACCATTGACGAGAACCTGGACGCCATCCAGAGTGGTGGAAAGCGGAAGACCGGCCGCCACGTGGGTAGAGACGCCGAAGTTGCCATACAGGGTCACCAACTCGCCGGGGGCGACGGCGTTGGTGATGGGCGTGTAATTGGCCGCGTCGGTGACGCCGATCGGATCGATCCACACCGGGGCCGCGGATTGAAAGGCAGGCGCGTGGATGCCGATAATCAGCGAGTACTGTTGGTTGGATCCAATCATCATCAGCGCCGCGCCGCTGGCGCCAGTGAGGTAGGTGTATGTTCGGCCGTCGTAATAGGAGCCGTCTGCTCCAATGGTCACCGATTTCTGGAACGTGTTGTCATAAGTATCGATGTCCACTATGTCGTCAAACCGCTGGTGAGTGATGAGGGTTCCATTACCATTGCCGGTGACCGAGCCATAAAAGGCATCCAGGAAACCAAACAAGGTGGGCGCGAGATCTTCCATTCCCACCGTAAAGTAGGTGCCGTTCAACAGTGAATTGGAACTGGTTCCGGAGGGCGCGCGAAATCCGAACAGCATATCCGATCCGTTGGCCGTACCGCCCACGAACCAGTTGCCATCGGCCGAGACGTACAGGACTTTCTGTCCGGCGACAAGTTCGAGGGCGTCGGTCGAGCTTCCTGGAAAGGTCACGGTCCCGCCGGACGCGCCGGATAGAGAATAAGTGGAAGCCGCGACATTCTGCATGGTGGTTCGCCCGGAACTTATGTTTTGCGCCGAGCCGCTGACCGTGAAGGCGGCGATGTTTCCGTTTCCGTCGGCGTTCATCGTGAAATAGCCCTGCCGCGCCTTGGAGGCGGACGCGTTGGGGAAGTCGAGCATGCCAACGGTGAAGGCGCCGGAAAGCAGGCCGTTGGATGAGGAGGAGGCTGGCGCCTGCACGGCGATAAACAGATCGAAATAGTCATCCTCGGTTGAACTCGCGATGACCACTGGCGAGCTGAACGTGCCGAACAGCGTGGCGGGGTAGAGCGGATTGTCCAACTGTGCGATCCCGTTCGATTGGACGCCGTAGGTCCCGCCGCCCAAGGAAGCACAGTAGCCTTTGCCGCCGGTACCGGCGGAGTCTGCCAGTTGCGTGTTGGAGAGCGTGTACCTTCCCGCGCCGTCGAACGTGATGGCGCCCGTCAAGGTGCAGGACTCAGTCAGGTTGCCGCTCTGGTCGTTGAAGAAATTGACGTAGCGGAAGAGGTATTGGCCCTTGAGGCTGGCGGTCCCGCTGGTATCGAAGGCTTGAGCCTTGACTCTCACCGGCGCCAGCGCCAGTAAGAGAGCGCCCATCAGAAAAGGAAGTGCTTGGCAGGTGCGCGTCATGGTTACTGGCCCTTGCTCCAATTCATAATCAGGTTGAAGGCATCCACGCTGCCTAAACCGGTGGCGAAGTTCCAACCGCTGGCGGCGGCAAATGCCGGGGTATAGGTTTGGCTGGTTGCCGAAAGGCCGCCATTGGCGTCGAACGGCGTCGTCGAACGCCCTCTTCCCACGAACGCGCCTCCGAAACAGTTGATATCGCCGGAACAGTTGACCGCAATATCGCCTGTGTTGATGGCATGGAATACCGACGAGGCGACGGAGCTGGCCGCAAGCTTGTAGTAAACCGGATTGGGGTTGCCTTGTGCGCCTCCCATCTTTTGGTTCACCAAAGCCTGAATACCGGCCATGATCGGGGCAGAAAATGAAGTTCCGCCGGCGCCGGCCCAACCCAGCGGCGAGCCGACGCAGGGCGCGCCGCCTCGGAGGATATCGGAATAGCAGAACGGATAATAGTGGCCCCACAGGCCATTGGCGGCGAAGAGGGAGACATCGGGGAGATCCCGGACGCCATCAGTCGGAATCCCAGGAACGCCTGTTTGCCAGGAGGGTTTCGGGTATCCTTTGCAGGTGCCACTCACGACCAGATTTTGCGTGGGAGCGCCGGTTGCGCAGCCGCTTGGTCCTCCGCTGCCCGCACCCGTGTTCAGGAAGTTCTGTCCTTTGCTGCTTCCACAAAAGCCCGCCGAACCGTAGCCAACTGAGTAGCCAAAATAGTTTGCCAGGGTAGAATTGGCGCACGAATCGTTCCACGGGATTTCAGGAATATAGGAAAGCGCGGAACCATAGGTGTCGCTGTTGGTAGACCCCCAGTAGGTGCTGTTGGCGTGCTGGTATGAGTCGCCGAAATCGGTTCCACCAACGGCGACATTGTAGGCCGTTGAGCTGGTGGCGCTGACGCCGATACCATGAGTGGCGGCGCTGAATCCCTGGTCGCAGCCCGCCGCGCCCGCGTCTCCCGCCGCGACGAACACCGAGATTCCCTCCGCCACTGCCTGCTGATAGGCGGAATTATAGGCGGCGTTCGCGGTGGCGCCCGCGGCAGCTTCGCAATAGCCGTAACTCACGCTCATGATCTTCGGAGGATGGCTGGCGTTGATGGTGTTCAGCGTAGCGATCGTGAATCCAGGCGTGGTGGTCTGGTCGGCGCACGAAGCCACCTGAATGGCCGCATTCGGCGCCGCGGCGCTGGCCCACTCCGCGTCCAGCGTTGCTTCGTCCCCTGCAAAATTGGCTCCTGGATCGGAACAGTTGGAAACGCCGTGCGTCGGTGCTGGATTCACCGTGGCCAAGGAACCGGACGTGTAACTGGATAGTCCGAAGGCCTTCCGGAACTTGTCCCAGTCCGCGGTGTCATAGAGATCGCTTGTCTCCACCACCGCAATCGTTTGTCCTGCACCGTCGTATCCCGCCGCGAAAGCCGGCTTCAGATCGTAAATCGTTGCCAGGTCTTCCGGTACAACGATGTCATACTCGGCCCGGTACTTCGGGGCGGGCATCTTCATCGACAAAGGCCGGAAATCGTGCAACGATACGACCCCTGCAACCACTGGCGCCAGGGCATCCGGGATCCTGGGATCACTCATGTTGGCGATGTGTCTGGCGCCATCTACGGATAAGTGGTGAATTTCCGTGCGGAATGCTGCTGCCACCTGGCCCGCCGTTCCCGAGAAATCGATCACCATACCGCTGGGATATACGGTGTTGACCGTGAAGCCATTGAATCGTAGCCAGTCTGTAACTTGATCGATATCCGGCTGCGACGGTCCAAACATTTCGCCGAATTGCGCCGAGGTCAACCATTTGTGAAAATTCGGCGAAGAGGAATCGTGCTGCTGATCGATAAAAGCGCGTAACGCCAGTTCCCGTTCGGGGCTGCGCCGCAATTGAAGCAGCATGTGCTCCATTGCGAAGGTATCGGCTACCTTTCCACGGTCGTTGTGCGCGCTCGCTTCGCCGCGTGTGTTGCCGGGGAGTGGAAATTCGCGGCTGGCATCGATGGGGCGAGTAATCAGAATCCGGGCCGGCGGCGCGCTTCTCTCGCTTTGCGCTACCAGCACGGATAACAAGCCGGGAGCGAGCATGCCGCAGCATAGCGCCCGGGACAGGGGTGATTTAAACGGGAAAGTCTTCGACATTGAGCGTCCTTGCGAAACCGGTGATGAAAATAGCTTCCGTCTCTGAGTCATATCGTTTACGCTATCGCCACGAGATTGCCGCGGCGACAACCTTTCAACCTTGAGAACTTATGGGATTATCGAAGAAGTATAACGCATTGTGCCAGTCAATGTCCCGGACATGCGTGCGCGCCGTGGTGATCTAGTTGCTGAAGCGAGAGTGACGTGCGTGCGATCTTTATTTGGATCAGCAAGCTCGAGGAGATGGGATGAGGCATTTTGGGATATGGCCCGGGCGATTCGTCGCGAGGGCGTGGGGTACTTCAGCGCGTTATGGGCGGGTCTGTGCGGCGATTACGCTGGCGATCCTGGTTTCTTCGGCGTTTGGTGCGGATTTCACCACTTATGTGGAAGGCGCGAACCACCAGTATATGGTTTCCGCGCTGGCGGCGGACTCCAGCGGCGATACTTACGTGACGGGCGGGTACGCGTTCGTCACGAAATTGGATGCTGCCGGGAACATCCTCTTCACCGTCCCGATCGAGAGCCAATGCTGTACCACTGGCTATGCTATCGCGGTTGACCGGGCGGGCGACGTTTGGGTGGGAGGGAACACGAACTGGCAGAATCTGCCGCTAGTGAATGCCCTGCAATCGGCGCCGCCGTCCACGTCGAGCGCCGCGATTGGCTTTTTGATGAAATTGGCCCCGGACGGCACGGTTCTTTACTCCTCCTATTTCGGCGGCACGCAAGGCGGCACCGCAATCAACGGCATCGCGACCGACCAGAGCGGCAACGTATATCTGACTGGCTCAACGACCTCCGGCGACTTCCCGACAACGCCGGGACTGCCTGCCTGGCCTACGAACCGCGCTGTTGTCGGAACGTTCGTCACCAAATTGAACACCTCCGGCCAAAAGATTCTCTACTCCACTGTGATCGCCGGAACCAAGGCAGGCCAGTGCCCCGATTGGGAAATACAGTCCACCGGCGGTCTGGGGATTGCGGTCGATGCCACGGGAGACGCTCTCGTGGCTGGCTCCACGGACGCCACGGATCTACCGGTCACCCTCGGCACGAAAACCAGCTGCGGGGCATTTGCGCTGAAAATCAACGCTGTTGGAAACCGACTGGGTTACCTGACATATCTCGGGCCGGCGGCGAGCGTCGTCAATGGTGTCAGCACTTCGACCGATGTCATCGGCAGACCCATCGCCGCAGACGCTTCCGGTAATGCCTACATCGTGGGAGAGACGAATAGCCCGGATTTTCAGACGACGCCCGGCGCGTACCAGTCCGGCAACGCAGGGACATTTGTGATGAAGCTCGGCCCGGACGGCGCGACGATGTGGGCGACGTTGTTCGGCACGGATCTCAACGGAGCCAATGCTCTGGCAGTCGGCCTCGACAATGCGAACAACGTTTGGTTGACCGGCGGCGACGGATTTGATTCCTCGCCTTACGGGAGCTACGTGGCCGGGTTGAGCGCGGACGGGTCCACGCTCTTATACTCGGCGCAGTTTCCCTCCGGTGGCGCAGGGTTTGACATTGCAGTCGATCCGGCCGATACGGTACACGTGCTGGGCCAGACAGGGTTCGTTTCGACCATCACGCCCGTGCAACCGTTGGCTCCGCGGGCTCTCGCCATTGTCAACGCGGCCTCGGATCAACTGGACGGAATGATCGCTCCCGGGGAAGTCATTTCGATTTTCGGGTCGGGAATGGGGCCAATGACTCCACGGGCAGCGACGCCGCTGAACAGGTCTTTTCCGACGTCGCTCGGCGGAGTGCAGGTGCTGGCTAACGGCACGCCGATCCCTTTACTGTATGTTTCGACGTCGCAGATCAACGCGGAGATTCCCTCACCTTTGAACGGTTCTTCGAACGGGATCGCCAGCATACAAGTCATCTACAACTCGGCGGCGCTGCCCGATTTTCGCCTCGCGGTGGTCGACTCGGACTTCGCGCCCTTCCGAAAGGCCAGCGGGTCGCTCGCAGTGATCAATCAGGATGGCACGGTGAATGAAATCGACAACCCGGCGAAGGCCGGCAGCATTGTCAGCATTTGGGCGACGGGATTCGGCGTCACGGGGCCGCCGGTGAATGGCTCTGTGGCGGCTGCGAACAACTACTGTGCCAACTGCCAATTCAGGTTGAATTGGGGCGCCACCAACCTGACCGAGACCGTGCAGTATGCCGGAGCGTCGCCCGGACTCATTGATGGGCTGACGCAGATCAACTTCACGATTCCAGCACAATGGCAAACCGACGGCGCGTGGGTGATCTTTACGCCGCCCGGCCAGACGGAACCTCTTTGGCTCGGGTGGGTCGACATATCGCAATGACAGACGCTAGGGCTTAGCGGCGCCGAGTTGCTGGAGCTTTGCGTTGGCGCTGTCGCGGATGGCTTTGCGGAGCTGCTCGGGGGTGGTGGTGTCGGAAGCGAGCAGGTCGAGCGCTTTGCGGGCGTTCTCGCGCGCCAGATCCTTTTGGCCGGCCGCGAGATAGGCATCGGAGAGGCTGTCGTAGACATTGGCCGAGTGCGGGTAGGCGGTGGCGTTGAGCTTCAGTATCCCGATCGCGCCCTTGGCGTCTCCAGCTTGCAGATGCTCATAGCCGAGAGTATTCACGACGCTTTCGGGGAAGACTGTAGCTTTGGGATCGCGGCCGCGCGCCTTGGTGAGTTTTTGCGCGGCTTGCTCGACGCCGCCGGGCAGATCGATATTGGCAAGGATTTGCGGCCACGGCGAAGTTGGCCAGCCGCGATGATCCACCGGAGCGCGGCCAGGCGTTTTGATCAGCGTGGTTACGTACCAATCCACGATCGCCTGGCGCAGCTCAGGATGAAGCTGGAACATATCGGCGCCGTGGCCGCCTTTGGCGTAGTGAATATAGCGTTTGCCAGGGTTGGAATCGACGGCGAAGAGCCAGGGCATGATATCCAGCGTGTCGCGGAATTCATCGTCGTCCGCGAACGAAAAGAGCGCGGGCAACTGAGCCGATTGCCGGAGGAACTGGCGGCCGGCGCGGTCGGTAGGGCCGGACAAGAGGACCAGCGATTTGACTGCTTGCGGGTGACGTCGCGCGGTCTGAATGGAATTGTTGACGCCGCAACTGGCTCCGCCCACGCCGATCACGTCGCGGTCGACGCCGGGCTGCGAGACCAGGTAGTCAAAGGCCGTGTCGATGTCGCCGGGCCATTTCTCCGCCTCGATGCGCGCCGCGTCCCGGGGCTGGAGCTGATCGCGAGGCGTGCCGCCACTCTCGCCAAAGCCGCGCAGGTCCATGGTGAGCACGTTGATTCCGGCCGCGGCAAGTTGCGTCGCTAAGCCGTCCCAGACTTTGCGCTGCCGGTTGCACTGATGCAGTAGCAAGACGCCGGGTCCGGGCTTCTCGGCGGAGAAATAGGTGGCCTTGATCCCGATACCGTCCGATGCCTTCAGGTCGATCACGCGGTCGGGAGGCGCCGTCTGCGCCGATGCGATCATCGCTAGCAGCGGCGGCAGAAGTAGTCCTGAAAACGTACGGCGGGCCATGCGCTACCTGCGCCGGACGGAGAACTCGGCCCGGCAGCCACGATCCACCCAGATTCCGCGGCGGTCCCAGCCCCAGGTTTCGCCCATGCGGCACGGGCTGCCACTGATCTGACGCGTCAAATCGATGGCGACGCCGCGCGTATCGAGTTCGCAGTAGACGCGTTCACCGTGGTTGGAGGAGCAAGTCAGGCGGCGCTCGCCGCGGCCGAAGTCGCGGCCGCGATCGCCATCCCTATCTCGATCGCGGTCGCGGTCACGGTCGCGGTCACGCTCCCAATCCAGGAAGCCGCCGCCCTGGACGGGCTGCAGGATGAAGCGCTGGTTGGAGTCGCCGTTCGGGTCGTAAATCTGGACGCGGGCGCCATTGCGGTCCGTACCGTTCGGGATGTCCAGCGTCCGGCCAAGGCGCGAAGTGATGAGCGGATTGCCGTCCTTGCCGGGCTGCAAACGCCATTGCTGGCTCGGGCCGCCATTGAAAGGTACGGCGCGCACCGGTTCGCTCCTGCCGCCGCCTCCGGCATCCAGCGCGAATCCGTTCATCCGGTTGCGGAGGTACACAAAGCCATCGGGCGCTGGACGGAGCACCCAGACCTGATTGTCGGTACCGCGCGCGTCAAACTGGATGACCGACGTGCGATCGCGCATGTCCAGGTCGAGGACCTTCCCAGACTTAAGATTCGTGATCTGGTATTGCCCCGGCCCATTGAACCCACGCTGCGCGGCGAGCGGCGCGGCGGCCAGCGCAAAAACGACCAAGCACTTCCATCGACTTGCCATGAACGGTTCCTCCCCGTAGGACCATGGTAACTCTCCGGGCTGAAGGTGCTGCTACACCGACGGCTGGCGCCGACAGCGAACCTGTCAACGAGTTCGACCGCACGGTGGCTGGTGGCTCAACCGGCATCAGTTGCTCAAGGCCAGCTACGAGTGGTTCAAATTGGTGACGACGTTTCGCGCTGTGGACCGGGCTTTCCGTTAGGTCCACGAGAGCACTCGGAAATTTACGAGGGCCTCCGCCGATGTCACGGTTACGTTTTGGGAGCTCTGCGCTTTTGTGATTGAACTCCATCGAACGCAATGCAACCATCGCGTAGGAGGTTGGGGAGATGTCCTGCACCACTCCAGCTCTTTTGCGGTATTGCGCGGTCCTGCTGTTCGCAGTGCCTGCCTGCTTCGCGGACGTAACGGCTTCTGTTTCAGGGTTCATAGATGCAAGCGGCCAAGCCCAAGTATGACTGTACGCCAGCAGATGACAGTTTCAGCTTCAGCGACTCAAACACCCAGCCAACCTTCAGCTTTTCAAAGACCCGCGTTGCGTCGGCGGACGATGAAAGGCTCAGCGCCGGGGCCTCCGTTGCAATCCAGCAAATGGTAGCTCTAAATCCTGGGCACCTCAGTACGTTTATCGAAGCAGATGACCATCTGGGGGCGTCGAATTTCGACACACAAGCGAGCGTCGATGCGGTGAATGAGAATACGACTACGTTCGAGAGTACGGGGACATTTCTTCTCCACGTCATAGGACAGATCACGGTCCAGATGAACGACTATCACTTCTCCAGTGAAGATGTTGAGTATCTGGAACTCAGCGGTCCGGACGGGCTGATTTTTTCCGATTTTGCGCCGTTTGAGTTGGCACCTCTTGTTGAGGACGTCAATGAGTCTTGGCTTTTACCGGCAGGTACATATACACTACTCGATTCGGTTGTGCTTCAGTCCCTCGCAGGCGCACCGGGAGGTGCAGGTGGGAACTCGTTTAGTCTTTCCTTGGACGCCGATTACGCCTCAGTACCAGAGCCTCGCTGGGTGGCCATCCTGGCTTTAGCTGCACTGCCGCTGCTCTTCTATGGGCGGTTGCGATCCAAACGTGCGCGGAGAATGTAGAAAGGAAATGGGCTACAGGTTCTGGGAGAACTTGTTGCGGTAGATCTGGACTAGGGAGGTCTCGTCGGCTCCGATGGCGCGAGCATATTGGCGGATATAGCTGACGTTGTAAATGCCGCCGGGCAAAACTTCGAAGTTGCCTTCCTCGATGGCCTTCAGAGTAGTGACCTTGAGCTTTAGATCCGAAGCGATCTCTTCCAGAGTGATCCCTTTCATCTGTCGAAGGGTCGCGACGCTCCAACTATCTAAGGGCAAGGTTGCCATAACCTACTCCCGGACTGCTATATAGTCATATCGGCGGGGCAAGTCTCTCACTACACGTTACAGATAGGGATTTTTCCTCAGATTGTACTGTAAATTACAGTAGGGGCGTGTCCGGTCAGCGCTGGATGTCGACCTGGGCGGGTTCCACGTGGTAGCCTTCGTCGCCGGCAGCCGCCACGGCCATACTGCGTAAGATCTCCTCGGTGGCATCCTGCGGGGTTTTGGCGAGGGGCCGCTTGATGACTTCCTCGCCGATCTGGAGACGGACGTGCCAGGACTTCTTGGTGGCGTCCCAGGTAACGCTGGTTTTCTCGGCTTTCAGCATCGGGAGTTCTCCGGCCATATCTTAGCTCATTTGGGGCCGCGCTCAACGCGACGCGGGCGCCGGATTCTGAAGGGGAATGTGCCAGACCGGGTCAGGGTTTCGCTCGAAGCGGCCGCCCAACTGTTCGAGAAAAGGTGTCAACGGCTCTTTGCTGACAATCAGAACCGCTTTGTCTTCCACGCTTTCGCGGATATAGACGCGCGCTCCACACATCCACTCATCCAGGCGTTGAGGGTCGGACCCGTCGATGGACTTCCGGTCCAGAAGAGGAACATAAAAGGGATAGCCTCGCAGCGCCTCTTCTTTGATGGGCGGGAGCAGGAGAGCTTTCGTCCGCTGGAAGAACTCGGCTGGCGGCCCAGGCAACATAATCTGAATTGTGGCTCCGATCCCCAACATGACGTCCCGGGCTCCGGCCCGGGCGTCGGGCAGGGCGGCCAGGCGGAAAACCTGGTAGAGCAACGGCCGAGGTTTGCCGCCAAGAGCGAGCTTTTCGAAGTCTCCACGATTCCAAAATTCCGGAGGCTTACGGTCCGGCCACACTCCTAAGCCCGTCTGAGGGACCCACTGAGGGGCATGTTGAGAAAAGCGATCCGCTCCATCGCCTAACTCCAACTCGTTGGCTTGCACAAACACCTCGCTGGCGAGATGCTGAGGGCCTAAGAAAGTACTGAACCGGTTGAAGAACCAGATCAGTCTCGAACTCTCCTCTTTGGCCGCCGGGAAGGAAGAAACCGGCAGCAGGTAGGCCTCCCAAGGTTTGCCTGCATCTAGCGGCCGGAGCGCGATGGAGTTCTTCTCTTCTTTCGTCGATGCGTAGAGTTTATGCGTGGCGTCTCCCAACAGTTCACCCCTGGAAATTACAATCAACCAAGCTACAGCGGCTACCACTAGAGCCCCCGCGATGGCCGTTAGTCGCGCCGTCCGCCGGGACATTCAGTGATCCTCGCGTGGGTCATCCAGGATACTCGATCCCCTCCTGACCCAGGGTGTTCAACAAGTCGTGGATCTGATCTTCAAAGTCATCTTTGAAGACCATCACGACGCCATGGTCAACCGGGCTCTCATTGATGTAGACATCGAAGAGTTCGAACCACTTGTTGACTTCGTCAGTAGGACGGCTGAAGAAATGTCCAGTGGCCAGCAGCGGGAGAACAAAAGGCAGTCCCTGAAAGGCCGGGTCGTCTTGCAGGCCGTCACCGAATAGCGTCTTGCTTTTGGCTTTGAATCCGTCCTGCAGAGCGAAAACCTCTTGGAGCATCTTGGCCAGATCAAACTGACCGAGGACGGGGTGTTCACGAATGGATGCAGGGATCGGCAGCTCGGGCGGTTTCGCGTTCGGGTCGGGCGGGAGGAACGCAATTGTCATTCCCCCGTGGCCAAAGAAGAGCTGGCACTCTCTCTTCTGGTCCTTATTGACGAACCAGTAGCAGTAGTCGGCAACATATTCTTCGAACTTGAATTCCTTCTTTCCGGCTCCGATTGCTTTGAGCTCCTCAAAGTCCGGAGGCGCCGGCAATTGTTCGGCAGGCCTGCGGCTGAGGCCGATGACGGGCTTGAAATCCATGGCGGTTGCGAGAAAAGACTTCTTCAATTCTTCCTTGAGGACCTTGAACTGCAAGAAGACTTCGGCTCGCAAACCGCGATCGGCGGCGAGCCGTTCGGCCAGAAGATCGACGAACCGCAGCAGCCAGGCCCGTTGGCCGGCCGGGATGGGGAAGGAGTCGACCGGAATCCAGTAAAGGAGGTGGTCCTCCAGGGCGTAAGCGCGCCGCCAGGGCAATAGAGCGTCACTTCCCATGGCTGGAGTAAGCCTGGATTTCGCGGCAGCTGCCGCGCCTTTGTTATTCACGAGCTCCGCCAATCTAACGCCACTGCTCCTTCCCAGAAGCCGCGGCCGAGACAAGCGACAAGCGGCGGCTCCCGAACCGCGTCACATGCATATGCTGTTCATGGCAACCACCACGCCGCCATTGACCGTGATCTCTTGCTGCAGTTCCACAATCTCCACGTTAATTTCCATGGGAATTGTTTTGCTCTTGAGCGCTCCGTATTTTTGCGCGAACACAGCAGCGCCCATATTATCTAGAAAGAACGATCCGGTATAGCCTCCAACCGAGGCGGTCGCTCCCACAACCTGTGCTGCGACGATGTTGCCTTGAATGGTGGCCAAATTCGTCTGGGTCTGAAGATTGCAATGCTGGTACTTGAAGTTGTATCCCTGTGTACTCGTGTCATTCCAGATCCAGCCGGTCTTGGAGACCGACAAGTTGTGATCACTCTTAAAGGTGTAGGTCGCTGCCAGCACGTCGGTCTGCGTGTAGGTGCCCGTATAAGTGTAGGTCGCGTTTCCGGTAACGGACTCGTTGAGATTGCCCAGGATACTGATGGCCTCATCGCCGGCGAGTTGCATCACCCACCAGCCCGGTTTGCTCTTGTCAACTAAGGAGACTGCTCCATCGGATTTGAACGGACCGATGGTGGTCGTGACGCCAGTGGCTATATCCTCCGTCATTTCTCCTTCGATCTCCTGCCAGCGGTCGCCGTGCACAAGTTTGATGTCGGTGCCCTTCAGGCTTGCATACTGAGATCCGAACGGCGTCGGCGAATTGATCACGCCGCCGGCAAGACCAAGATTTCCGAAATGCATGGTGCTGGGGTCAAGAATATCGTGATGAATCTTGCTCGATGTGTCCGTTATAGTTTGACCGTCAAATGCGCCCATCGCTTCTCCTTAAAGTTTTATGCGATTACCAGAGTTAAGATCCGCCAGGTCCGACTTCGCGAGAGTAGAACTGGCTGTGAAGGTGAATGCGTCCGTTAGGGGCGTTCAGAATGATGTCCCCGTCGTCTACCTGCAACACCAAGGTTTCTCTTCCGGAGGGAGAATGCCCTGCGGACGCCAACAAGACTTTGATGGAGTTCGGTGTTGAGAGAACGATCGATTCCTTGCCTTTGGTATCCACCATCTGGAACCGGTTGCCGCTCTTGGTGACGATGCGCTTCACTTCGTTGGGGGCGACGTCGTCCTTGAGGTAATCGAAACGCGGCGCCTGATCGACGCCGTTCCAGAGGCATCCCAGGATGATGGGCCGCTCGGGATCGCCGTCCTCGAAGCCGACCACTACCTCGTCGCCTATTTCCGGCATGAACATGAAGCCGCGCTCACCGCCTGCATGCGGCGTCATCATGCGCGCCCAATAAGCCGAGCCGTCCTGCTGCCAGAAATACTGCACCTGGATGCGCCCCATTTTCTTGGGGTCGTTATGCTCCACCACCCGTGCCGGCACCAGTCCGTACCAGTGGCGCATGCGCGGGGGACGGGGATTGGTGTAGTTTTGCCAAGGCGTACAACGGAATGTGTTGATGTAGCTTTTCGGCGTCCACCTGTGTTTCACCGCTATGATGCCGTAGGTTCCCTCCGAGTCCAGCACACCGGAAATGTTGACCTTCTTGCCGGGCTGCAGCCTGGGCTGGGAGCATTTTCCGCTAGCGGAAACGGCGCTGCCGATCGAGCGCACGCTTTCCTTCTTCAGCAGTTGCTGGTAATCGTCCAGAGTCACCACGCGGCTGCGCTGGTACACGTAGCCAGCCGGAAGCTTCGCTGACTGGCTCTTCACGGCGTCGACCAGGGGTCCGATCGATCCCAGGAAGCTGGGCTCGTCTTTCACCTGATCGAAGTTCTGGCTCTTCATCTCATGGTGGTGATAGTGCGCGCCGTTGAAGGAGGGCTGCGAGAGGGTGCCTCGCGTGGTGAATTCGATCAAGCCGTACTCGTCCCTCCAAACGAGGTCCACCGTGTCGCCGAATTGGTTGGAGATCTCCAGCCCTTGGTCCGTCGGCCGCGTCCAGCATCCATAGTCGTCAGCTAAACGCTGGAGGAAAGAAAAGTCGGTCTCGGCCCACTGCACATAGTTGAGCGGGCGCATGCTTGGGCCGTTTACGGTGGCCTTTAGGCCGGCATTCCCCGCCAGTTGAGACGCGATCGCATTCAGCGTCTGCTCCTGGTAATAATTCTTGTGGGGAGTCAGATCCATCGTGTAGGAGCTCGTTACTCCGACAATCTTGGCGGTGAAGCTGCCCCATACTTCGTGCTTCAGCTCGACGTGCAGTACGATTCCATCGAAGAGCACTACTTCTCCGTCATCGTCGGTGGTGGTTACGTGGAGATCCCTGCCAATGAAGTCTTCAATCGGGATGCGCTGATCGAGCGTGCCGCGGCAGAGAACATAACACCACCAGTGGTGGTTCAGCTTCTGGCGCACTTCGACACACGAGAGGAGTACGGTGGATATCTGGTTTCCGTCAACCTGCACTGCGATCTCGGCCATGAGACTTAGACCTCCGTCGACGCTGTTTCTACTGTCGTAGTGCACCGGCGCGAAGGCGCGTTACAAAGGATTGCCAAAGCGTGCTTCATTGCCGTGCCGGAATGGTGGGGTGGGAATTGCAATCCTTCGGGTCCTCCTCCCTGTGGGTTGCCAAGGGGTCAATTAAATACAGGTAGCGAGAGAATAGCCCGAGTGCCGGTCGAGGAGCCATACCATGAACTTGGTATTTCAGGCTGCTCTGGTTCGGTAGGCAAGCGCTGCGTATCGCAGGATACGTAAGCGGCCATTTGTCACCAGTAGACCGGATTGGCCACGAGCAGCAAACGGCCGTCAACGCCTCGGACATTGAGGCGAGTCCAATGCTGGCGGCCATCGCCTCTCAGATCAAACGATTCGCGCGCATCTTCGCTCGCGATGCTGGATTCAACGAATGGCGCAATCGGAGAGCCGTCCTGGATGATTTCGATCCGGGCGCCACGAACGTGAACGGCATGCACTGTGAAGTGGATTGTTGCGCCGGAAGGGACGTGAAGCGTGTCCCCCATGTGGACCGTTGCGCCGCCCGATGTTGCTGAAAATTCCAACAGCCGATCCGGCGTTCCTTCCGTGTCGATAAAAACGCGGCCGGATCGGATCCCTTGCAGAACTGCGTGCTCGGAAAGCTTGCCGGCCCAGACCACCGTCTCCGGATATCCCACGCCGGAGCGCGGCTTCGACTTTTCATCCGGGAAATGCGTGTCGCTTCCGCCAATTCCAGTGAGATGGAATCCACGATTGAGCTGTGCCTGCCAGAAGGGGATGCCGGCGATCGGTCTTTCCGCATTGCCGTCGTTCAGAGGGGAGACATTCACTAGCACGGACGGCTGTTAAGATAGTGTGCACCCCAGCCGAGGAGGTGCCATGCGCCAAGCCGCCCGAGTTTTTGCTCTGCTCCTGATCTTGGGAGCGCTGATTTCCGCCCAGGAGCCCGCGCCCGCCCCAGCTCCCCCTGAGACACCCGCGACCCCGCCGGCAGCCAACGGTAGAGCGCAGCGGCCCGGCGGAGGGCCTCGCAACGAGGAGCCGGAACCTTACGACAAGGTCATCACCAAGGAAGCCAAGTCCAGGAAGGGCATCTTCTCGGTGCATGAGGTCAAGGACAAATATTTCTACGAAATTCCGAAGTCCGAATACGGTAAGGATTTTTTGTGGGTGACACAGATGGCCCGCACGACGCTCGGCGTCGGCTACGGCGGCCAGGAACTGGCGAGTTACGTCGTTTACTGGGAACTGCGCGGCGACAAGGTCAATCTGCGGCGCGTCAACTACGACGTGGTGGCTGACCCGAAGACGCCCATCGCGCAGGCCGTGAGAGCGGCCAACAACGACGCGATTATCATGACGTTTCCCGTGGCTGCCTATGGCCCCGAGAATGAGTCGGCAGTGATCGACGTCACGCGTCTATTCACCAGCGACGTGTTTGAGTTCAGCGCGCGGCGAAGGCTGAATGCGAATGCGATGGATGCTACACGGTCTTATATCGAGCGGATCTCGCCCTATCCGCAAAACATCGAAGCCGAGGCATCGCTGACGTATACCAAAGGCAACACGCCACCTGGTGCGCAAAACGCGCCGCCGAATCCGTTCCAGGGCGCGGGTATGCCGCCCGGCAGCGCCACAATCGTCTTGCATCACAGTATGGTGAAGCTGCCTGAAAAACCGATGACGCCGCGCATGTTTGACGAGCGCGTCGGCTACTTCTCGGTCAGCCAGATGGATTACAGCCGCGACGAGCAGAAAGCGCCGGAGCGGCGCTACATCGCGCGCTGGCGCCTGGAGAAGAAAGATCCCAACGCGGCGCTTTCCGAGCCGGTCAAACCGATCGTCTATTACATTGATTCGGCCACGCCCACGAAATGGGTCCCCTGGATGATCCGCGGCGTCGAGGACTGGCAGAAGGCTTTCGAAGCGGCCGGCTTCAAGAACGCCATCATCGCAAAGAAGGCGCCCACGCCCGCCGAAGATCCCGAATTCAGCCCGGAAGACGTTCGCTACTCCGTCATTCGCTGGCTGCCCTCAACGATCGAGAACGCTTCCGGACCACACATCAGCGATCCGCGTACGGGCGAGATCCTGAACGCGGACATTCAGTTCTATCACAACGTGATGAACCTGCAGCGCGACTGGTACTTTCTGCAAGTGGGTCCGCTCGATCCGCGCGCCCAGAAGCTGCCGCTGCCCGACGACCTGATGGGCCGTTTGCTCGAATTTGTGCTCGCGCACGAGGTGGGCCACACCCTCGGCTTCCCGCACAATATGAAGGCGAGTTCCATGTATCCGCAGGATAAAATCCGCGACCCGCAATGGCTGAAGACCATGGGCCACACGCCGTCCATCATGGACTACTCGCGCTACAACTATGTCGTGCAGCCGGAGGACAAAGTCCCGGTCGAAGATCTAGTTCCGCGTGTCGGCCCCTACGACGTTTGGGCCACGGCGTGGGGCTACAAACCGATCCCCAGCGCCAAGACCCCAGACGACGAAAAGCCCACGTTGGACCAATGGGCGCGGGAGCAGGACAAGACGCCCTGGTATCGTTTTTCCACGGCCGGTGCGGCTGGCGCTGATCCGGGCGAACTGACCGAAGCCGTCGGTGACGCCGACGCGTTGAAATCCACCGCGATGGGCATCCGCAATCTCGAGCGCGTCGCGAAGCTGCTGCTGCCCGCAACCACGACGAAAACCGGTGAACCTTACGAAGATCTCGCGGAACTCTACGGCCGCATGCTGGGCCAATGGACGCTGGAGCTAAATCACGTGGCCGCGATTGTCGGCGGCTTCAATACCCAGGAGAAGTACATCGGCCAGGCCGGCGTTCTCTATCAACCGGTCGCCAAGGCCCACGAGAAAGATGCGGTGAAGTTTCTCAACGAGAACGCCTTCACGACACCGATGTGGATGATCGATCCACAGATTTTGCGCCGCATCGAAGTGGCCGGCGCGCTGAGCCGCCTCCGGAACGCGCAGAACGCGGTTTTGACGAACCTGACGTCCAGCGCACGTTTTGCGCGGCTGGTGGAGGAAGAGACCATCGATGGATCGGCTGCCTACCGGCCAACGGAATTCCTGGCCGACGTCCGCAAGGGGATCTGGAGCGAGCTGGACGCACCGCGCGTGAAGATCGACGCTTACCGCCGGAATCTGCAGCGCGCCTATCTGGATCTAGCCAACGACAAATTGAACGGCACGCCTCCACGGCTGCCGGCTTTCCTGGTTACAGCGCCGAGCGGCGACGAGCGGCCCTTCTATCGCGCCGAATTAAAGACGCTTTCGGCGAGTATCGGCGCCGCCATCGCAAAAACGTCGGACCCCGAAACGCGCGCCCATTTGGAAAGTTCACGCGACGAGATCGCCCGCATTTTGGATCCGCGCTTCGCGCCGGCGACGGAGAACGGTAACCGGGCGGTCCGCGTCATTGGGGATCAATTGGCGCCGTTCCTCGCGCCGCCGGACCAATTGGATACTTGTTGGCCGGATTACGTCATCCGGCCCTGAGGGCTACCAACGCGCCAGAGCGGAAAATACCAAATCCAGGCGATGGGTGATTTGCGCTGATGCACCTACACTTGTTCCAGAATCCCCGTATGGGGGCGCCTCCTTACACAGGATTCTTTCCAAAAGGTGCCCCCAGTCCTTCGAACTCCTTGCCTCTGCTGAGCAACAATTAGGCATATGCTGACTTCCATCTCCGGCCGCTCCTTGGTGGTAACCGGTGCGAGCAAGGGAATCGGAAAGGGAATCGCGTGCGTCTTCGCAAGCAAAGGAGCGCGAGTGTTGCTCACCGCGCGCGACATCACGCAAGCCGAGGCTGCGGCCGCCGAGATCCGTTCTCAAGGTGGCATCGCCAGTGCCATCTCCGCCGATGTCGCCAAACCTGAGGACAACGCACACATGGCGCGGACCGCGGTGGAACTTTATGGAGGCATCGACATCCTGTGCTGCAATGCGGGCGTGTTTCCCTCGGCCCGGCTGGGCGAAATGAGCCTGGCAGACTGGAGCCAGGTGCTCGACACGAATCTTAAAGGGACGTTTCTCTCCGTGGACGCTTGTTTGCCGCATCTCAAGATGCGCGGCCAAGGGCGCATCGTGGTCATTTCATCGATCACTGGCCCCATCACCGGCTACCCGGGTTGGAGTCATTACGCCGCAAGCAAAGCCGGGCAACTGGGTTTCATCCGCACGGCAGCGATTGAGCTGGCGTACCACAATATCACCATCAACGCCGTTCTTCCGGGCAACATCCGGACCGAGGGCGTCGAAGCGCTCGGCCCCGAATATCTCGCCAGAATGACGGCCGCGATTCCACAACGCCGGCTCGGGTCGGTGGAAGACGTCGCGCATGCCGCGTTGTTCCTGGCCAGCGACGAAGCGGCGTTCATCACCGGCCAGACAATCGTTGTGGACGGCGGACAAGTACTGCCCGAGTCGCATATGGCTCTCGAAGATCTCTAACTCAGTAAATCGGCAGAAAAACGGACGGCGGCCATTGCATGGACGGTTGACGTCAGTACGAATGTCCGCCGTGATTGAGGGTTTCAGTCTGAACCCAGTGTATGCCTGGGCCCCAACGGAGTACATACCCGCGTCTTGTGAAATTTGAAAGCTCTGAGGTTGGTAGAGTTGAGAGGCATTAGTTGACTCTGCCTTTCCCGCGATCCACCAGCCTGGGCGCGCGCAGCATGGACTCGGTGAGCTGTCTCCGGTGCCAATCGGCGGCATGAATTGCTCGCGAAAGTTGTTGGACTCTCTCCTCCAGATCGGCTCTTTCTGATACGGCTTCGGAGGCGATATTTTCCAAGAACTCCTGCGCGGCCTTGCGCGATGTTCCGGCGCTGGCGATGAGTTCGGCCGCGTGACTTGGGTTCTCATACTCATACGCGATCTCGATTTCCGCCAGCCGTACTAGCGCGAATGCCAGGTCCGTTAACGAGCGTACCAGCGCCATGCAAATGTGCTCCTCGCGCCGGCACAGGTCTTCCAAACGCATGATGTATGCCATAAGAGACGCTCCTTCCCGCTATGAAGCGTTGCCAATCCTGGTGACGCTGCCGGGCGCGGGAGGCTGGCCCTCGACGCGACCCGGCCTTGCGCCGCCAACCGTTTTTTCATCGGCACCAGCATGTGGGGCGGGATTCTGTAGACGGCCTGCCTCAGGCGGCCGCAGGTAGTAGCCCATAATTACTCCCAAACTGATGCCGAACAGAAAGCCTGCGACGCGTTCCCGTGTCATCGCGGCCAACTCCCGGACTGCGGCTGCCTGGAACCGGCCAGAGGATAGGGATGGTCCCATAACGCGACGTCGCCGATCGCGCGGCCGCTGACGACAATCTCAACGCGCGAGTTTTCCTTGCGGCCTTGCTCCGAGGCGTTGGAAGCCACCGGACGGCTATTACCATAACCCGCGGCGGAAACCTGATACGCCGGTACGCCGCTCGCAACCAGCACGTGGCGTACTGCTTCAGCACGCTGTTGCGATTCGGCTGCATTCGCAGCGCTCGCGGAATATCCTTCGACGGACACTCGCAATCCTGGCCGGTCTGCTACGATTGCGGCGATTCGCGCGACTTGGGATGTAGAGCCGGCGCGCAGGTCCGCTCCCTGGAATTTGTCGTCCGGCACGGTGGCGATCAAGCCGCGCGGCGTGTCGAGCGTCGGCAGGACTCCTTTCAGATTCTGGAGCAGCCGCAGACGCATCTCGCGCTCTTCGCTGGCTTCGGACCGGGGCGGGGCGGCTATGCGTGCCGAGGTCCGCTCGCGTGGCGGTGGCGGGGGAGCCGGAAGCTCGTCTGGTGCCGTCGAGGGCAACCGGGCAGCGGTCTCCCGGTTCGCTTCCGCCAGTGCCCGGCGTGCTTCGTCCACGGCCTCTTCTTTGGCCTGTCGCGCGTGTGCGAGATCCGCTTTGGTTCTGGACACCTCCGCGTTGGCCGCTTGGAGTTGCTCCTCCTGTTGACGCCGCTCCGCGATCACGCGTGCATCTTCGGCTGTTTGCGCCGCTTCTCTCGCCTCTTGCACCACCGTGCGGAAGTCTCCTTTCCGGTCCTGCAGCGCCTGCGCCTCCGAGAGCAACTGGCTCGCCCGGTCGAAGACCTCCGGGGCATAGCGCGCCGCATTCGCGCTTCCTGCGATGCCTACCGCGTTCTGTGCCTGATAAAGCTCCGAGACGGCCTCATACTCGTGCATCGAAATCTTGGGTGTGCGGACCGCGGCCGTTTCCGCAGCGCTCGGCACGTGCCACGTATAAGTGCCGCGAGGCAGCAGCTCGTACCGGGCCTCAACCGGCTCAACTCCCCCGGCCGTATCGGGGCGGACCTGGTTTTCGAGTACCACCACATCGCTGGGCTGGCGAACCGCCGAGTACGGCTCGGCCGTTACGATCATCGCGAAAGCCTGCAGGTCGGACGCGGCGTGGAGGCTGGCTTTGTCCGACGCGCCAGGAATCAGCTCTCCGATATTGTAGGGCCGGCCTTGCGGCGTGATGGCCCATAAGACGTAAGTAAGGTACTCTCTTCCGAAGCGCTGCGGCGCCGCAAGACCGCGCACCGACACATCGATTCGTGTGCTTCCCCGCTGGGACTCCACCGTCGCCTCGCCCTTTGCAGCAGGAAGCAGGACCGTGCCGCGAAAGTCGACTTTTGTCGGCCCGGACCGGTACTCGTAATTGATTGCTTTGACCGTGCGCTGTACTACCGTCACACGGTAGAGCGGAGATGTTTCATTGTGCGGAGCCTCCTGGCCGACGGAGGCGAGCGGTAACAGGAAAACCAGAAGAGTGACGCCGCTTCGAGCTCTCAGTTGTCGCGTTGTCATGCGTGGAGGATGTGCAAGCTCCGTGCCATCGCTCCCAACACCTTGTGATTACACCGCCGCACAGCTTGCATGTTGGTAAGAATTCCAAGCTCGCGGTAACAACGACTGACTGGTAACTTTCACGAAACTGCCGGCCGCCAAGGTGCGAATTCTTTACATTCGTGCTGTGAATCGGCAAAATTTGCAAGCCGAGTTGTCCGGGCCGCGAGACGACCTGCCTCTCTAAACGCCGTGTTTGGAGCTTCTTAATCGAGGACATAAATAAGAATAGCCATGGACCTCCACTTGCTCATACCCCCGGGAATTCGCCGCCCCAGTCCGTGCGGCCGTTGCTTTCAAGTCTGTGGCGGAACTACTTCAAAAACCCGGTTGGCGACAGCGCGCAGCCGCACTCAGGAATCTGTCCCCGTTGTGCCGTCTGGTTTGGGACGCGGCTCCGGGCATCGTCACCGCTGGTATTCTGCTTCGCCTCGCCAGCGCCTTGGTTCCCGTGGCGGTTCTGGCGGTCTCCAAGTGGATTATCGATCTTGTGGTTGGAGCGATCCGGCATCCCGGTCCCCTGCCACACGTGATCTGGTGGCTGCTGGCGGCGGAATTTCTGCTGGCGGCCGGCAACAATGTGTTCGGCCGCGGGATTGATTACACCGATGGGCGCTTGGCGGAGGAGTTCACCCGTACCGTCAGCCTGCGCGTCATGCGGCACGCCGCGAGCCTCGATCTCGCCACCCTGGAGAATCCCGCGTTTCAGGACACCCTGGAGCGCGCCCGAGTGCAGGCCATGGACCGCGTTGGCATGGTGCAGGCCATGGGGCGGTTGCTGCTGCAGGCGGTAACGCTGTTGACGCTGGCGGCTAGCGTGATCGCGTTCTCACCGGCGCTTTTTGCGCTTCTCGTCGTGTGCGTCGTTCCAGCCTTCGCCGGCGAAACTCACTTCGCGTTCCGCAGCTACTCCTTGGCGTTTAGCCTCACACCGCTCCGCCGCGAGCTGGATTATCTCCGGACGCTGGGTTGCAGCAAAGAGAACGCAAAAGAAGTGAAGATGTTCGGGCTCGGCGGTTTCCTGCACGATCGCTACGGCGAACTCGCGGGCCAGGCGATCGACCAAACGCGCCGTTTGATGCGCCAGCGGTTGTGCTACGGCTCGGCGCTGACTGTGCTCGGGTCCGTTGGGTACTACGGCGCTTATGCTTACCTGGTGTGGCGCGCCTTGCTCGGAGACATCAGCGTCGGCACGCTGACCTTTCTGGCTGGCGCCATCGCAGGCGCGAGCAGCCAGTTGCAGGCGGTCTTTTCGTCCTTCTCCACGATCGCGGACCAGGCCTTGTTCCTGGGAGATCTGGTGGATTTTCTGTCCGTTCAGCCAGCCATTCAATCCAAGCCGGATGCGCTGCCGGCGCCGCGTTCCATCCGCGATGGCTTCGAATTTCGCGACGTCTCGTTCCATTACCCGGGATCGGAACGGCTGGTGCTGGACGGTCTGAACCTCCGGATCGGTCCGGGAGAGCATCTGGCCGTAGTGGGAGAGAACGGCCAGGGCAAAACGACTCTGGTGAAGTTGATGGCCCGGCTTTACGATCCGGCGTCGGGCGCGATTCTACTGGACGGCGTCGATTTGCGGGACTATCGCGTGGAGCAACTTCACCGCCAGATCGGAGTCATCTTCCAGGACTTCGTGCGTTACGATTTTCCAGCGCGCCTGAACATCGGAGTCGGCCGGATCGCCGAATTGCAACATGATGCGGGCCTCTGGCGCGCTGCTCGCAAGAGCCGTGCCGACGCGATGCTGAACCGTTTCGAGAACGGACTGGACCAAATGCTGGGACGCCGTTTCGAGGGCGGTGTGGACCTGTCCGGCGGCGAGTGGCAGAAATTTGCGCTCGCGCGCGCCTATCTTCGCGACGCGCAGGTCCTGATTCTCGACGAACCGACAGCAGCCCTAGACGCGGTGGCCGAGTACGAAGTATTCTCCCGTTTCGCCGATTTGGGCGAGGGTAAGACGGTGATCCTGATCTCGCACCGCTTCTCCACCGTGAGGCGTTCGCACCGCATCATCGTGCTGGAGGATGGGAAGGTCCGCGAAGAAGGAACCCATGATCATCTGGTGAGAACCGGAGGCCAGTATGCCCGGCTCTTCCAACTGCAGGCGGCAAACTACCAATGAGCGCATCCGCCACAGTCATCGCGGACGCGCCCCCGCCGCTGTTCCCGCCATGGACCGGCGCGCAGACCGCTAGACAGCGCCTGCTTCATTGCCGGCACGTGCTTCAGCAAGTGCTGCGTCAACCTGCGCCGGACCTCGAATCGCCCGCCCGCCTGTTGCAGGAAAACCGCTCGCTGTTCGAGATGCAGTTTCGTTATCTGCAGCGGCCGCTCTCAGCCTCCAGTGTGAGCAACCTGCCCGCAACAGATGGAAGAAGCAAGGAGCCGCGCATCTACCGGATTGCAGCCAGCCATGTCGGCCAAACTGGCGGGAAGTTGGATGCCGAAACCTTACGCGATCTAGCAGCAGACCTCCGTAAGAACCGCTCGCTTCTCCTGAGGGAACTGTGGGCTTATGACGCGATGCTCCGGCTGGCGCTGTTGGAGCGCATCTGCGGCAATCCCGAACGCGAAGCTGCCGTGTCGGGGTGTATTCGCAGTTTGCACCTGCTCGACTACGTGTCCTGGCGCGATTTTGTCGAATCCGTCTGTCCGATCGAGGAGGTGCTGCGCCGCGATCCCGCAGGAGTCTACCCCGGCATGGACTTCGCCACGCGCGAGTGGTACCGGCGCGAAGTGGAGGGGCTGGCCCGGCGAGCGGGACGTACCGAGTTGGACGTAGCGGAGCAGGCTATCGCGTGTGCACGGGAAGCCCTTGCGCCGAGCGGTCCGGGCGCTGTCGCTGCTCATGTCGGCTATTACCTGATTGGAGCCGGCGCCCATCGGTTTTCACGGTATCTAGGATGTAGGCTTTCCCTCCGGTCCCTTGCGCAGCGCGCAGTCCAACGCTGGCCGGGTGCGCTCTACGCTGTCTGCGCCGTACTCATGGCGGCGCTCGTGATTGCGGGGTTCGTTCGGTTCGAAGGCCCTTTCCCTTTTTGGATTTTGCTGCTGTTACTCCTTCCCGCTAGCCAGACTGCGATTGAAATCGCCAATTCGCTAGTCGGTCATTGCGTGCCGCCGCGCCCGCTACCCCATCTGGACTTCAAGGACGGTGTCCCTGACTCCGCGCAGACTCTTGTGGTGGTTCCATGCTTGCTACTGTCGCCGGCCGCCGTCCGCAAACTCGCCAAGGATCTGGAGATCCGCTATCTCGCCAACCGCGACGCCAACCTGATATTCGGCTTGCTCAGCGACTTCCCGGATGCGGACCGGCAGCATACCGAAGCGGATTCGGTGTTGGACATCTGCGTGGAGGAGATTGATCGTCTCAACACGCGTTACGCGCCGGACGGGCACTCGCCATTCTACTTGTTCCATCGCAGCCGCCAATGGAATCCGCACGAATCCAAATGGATGGGCTACGAGCGCAAGCGTGGGAAGCTGAACGACCTCAACGAATTCCTGCTGAAAGGCTCGGAGTCATTCGACGTCGTTCGCGGTGACCGGTCCCGGCTTCGCGCTATCCGCTACGTCATTACAGTGGATGCCGATACGGCCTTGCCCCGCGACACCGCCGCAAAGCTGATCGGCTGCATCGCGCATCCGTTGAACCGCGCCGTGCTGGATCCGGCGACCCGCACCGTGACCTCGGGATACGCCATCATTCAGCCGCGGGTTCCGGTGAGCATGGAATCCGCCGGCCATTCGTTGTTTTCGCGCATCTTCAGCGGACTGGCCGGGTTCGACCCGTACTCGACGTCCACTTCGGATCTCTATCAGGACCTGTTCGGGCGCGCCAGTTTCATTGGCAAAGGCATCTACGACGTCGCCGCCTTTCATGCCGCTGTGGGCAAGCGCTTCCCGGAGAACTCCATTCTCAGCCACGATCTGATTGAGGGTGAGCACGTGCGCACGGGACTTCTGTCGAGCGTGGAACTGGTGGAAGATTGCCCGGTAACCTATCGGGCATTTTGCCAGCGTAAGCATCGCTGGGTGCGCGGCGATTGGCAGCTTCTGCCTTGGCTGTTCGCGAAGCCGCCGGCGCCCGGCGGAGCGGCCGCCCGTAATCCGCTCTCCCTTCTGTCGCGATGGAAGATCTTCGACAATCTCCGGCGCAGTCTGGTTGAAATCGCGTTGCTGGCGCTACTCGCCGCCGGTTGGATCGTTCTGAATCATCCCCTGCAATGGACGCTTGCAGTCCTCGCGCTGTTGCTGGCCCCGGCGTATGCCGTCGTTCTTCTGAGCGTGACGCGCCCGCCCGGGCAGCGTCGGCTATGGCCCGCTTTTCTCCGTGATCTGGGCACTCGCGTTCTGGTCAAACACCGGGACGCGCTGCTGACGGTTGCGTTCCTGGCGCATCAGTCATGCCTCATGGCGGACGCCATTCTTCGGACGTTGACTCGCCGGTTCCTCACGCACCGCAGGCTGCTGGAATGGCAAACCATGGCGCAATCGGAAGCCCAAGGCGCCGTGAACACAGGAATGGTAGCGATCTATTTCTACCTGTCCGCCGGCTGCGTGCTGCTGTTTCTGTTGAGTACCGAATACCTGAGTCTTACCATTGGACTGGTTTGCGCGCTCTGGATCATTGCGCCGCTGATTGCCGCCTGGCTGAGCGAGCCGACGCCCGCACCAGCGCAGCTTTCCGAGCACGACCGGACTTTCTTGCGCGATACTGCTCTTCGGACTTGGCGATTCTTCGCCGATCTGGGCAATGCCCAACATCATTGGCTGATTCCCGACAACATACAGCTAGATCCGCCGCTCACGGCCCATCGCATCTCGCCCACGAATTTAGGCCTGTCGCTGACCGCTCAACTGGCGGCGCACGATTTCGGCTACCAGACTCTGGAAGAGCTGGCCACCGCCCTGGAGCGGATCTTTGGTTCCATGGCACAATTGCAGCGGTATAACGGCCATTTCTTGAACTGGTACGACACGGCCAGTCTTGATCCCGTCGCGCACCGCTACGTCAGCACCGTGGACAGCGGGAACCTTGCGGCATCTTTGTGCACTCTTCGGCAGGGTCTCCTGGCCTTGCTTAAACAACCGATCTGGGGACCAAGCTCGCTGACCGGTCTGTGCGACCACGTGGTCCGGATCCGTGAGCAGCTCTGGCCTGAGGTCAGGAGCCATTCCGTCATGCGATCCACGGCCAGCCTGGTGCGGCTTTTCGAGTCCGAACCCACCAACCTGTTCTTCTGGGAGAGTGTTTTGACGGACGCGAACGAACTGATCTCGCGTCTCCGGGAGTCTTTGGAGCACGCTCATGCGGGCTCCGGACACAGCAGCGATGATGCGCGCTGGGAGGAACTGCGCTACTGGGAGCGTCTGCTTGCGGAGCGGGCCGGCGTGGCTCTGCGAGAGTTTTATGCACTGGCGCCCTGGCTTGCGCCCGAACTGGAGCAGGAGCTGCGCGTGAACGTGCTGGATCCCACTCTGGCGGCGTTGATGGCCGAGCTAAGCCCGGTGCCGGTTCTGGCCGAGCTTCCGCAACAGTACCAGCGCATCCAGGCGCGGTTGGCCGAACGGCTCGCCAGCGACGACCCGCTTTATCCGGCGTTGCGCGGCGTTTTGCAGGAACTGCTTGGCCGCCTGCCGTCGGCCCGTGCATCCGCGCTCGATCTGATGCGGCGTCTCGAAAGACTCGCCGACGAAGCCTTCCGGTATTTCGATGAGATGGAGTTCGCGTTCCTGTATGAAAAGAACCGTGGACTGCTGCGCATCGGATATAACGCGGACACCGGCCGCGCCGACGAAGCCTGTTACGATCTGCTGGCTTCCGAGGCCCGCACGGCCGTTTTCCTGGCGGTCGCAAAAGGCGACGTCGCCCGCGAGACTTGGCTGCAGCTGGGACGCAAGCTCACCGCCTACGGCAAACACTGCGCGCTGCTTTCCTGGAGCGGGACGATGTTCGAGTACCTGATGCCGCTGTTGCACCTGCGCTCGCACGGCGACTCACTGTTGGACCGCAGCCTGCGCGCCGCGGTTCGCATCCAACAGACCTATGCACGCGAGTGCGGAGTTCCCTGGGGCATATCCGAAGCCGCGTATGCAACCCGCGACCAGCTGATGCAATATCAATACCGCGCGTTTGGAGTTCCTGTGCTCAGCGCTTGCCCGGACCGGGCGAAGAACCTGGTGGTAGCGCCCTACGCCACCATGCTGGCGCTCATGCTGGAACCCGTGGAGGCTGTCGCTAACCTGCGCACGCTTGCGGACCTCGGCTGCGTGGGCCGCTACGGATTCTTTGAATCACTGGATTTCTGCGATCGCCAAGGTCCGCCGGAAACCATCCGCTGCTTCATGGCGCATCACCAGGGGATGGGCCTGCTTGCCATCGCGAACGCATTGTTCAATGGACGAATGCAGGAGCGTTTCCATCAGGACCCGCTGGTGCAGGCCACTGAATTCCTGCTGGAGGAGCGGATGCCCGCCGTGGTTGAGGTCATCCAGCAGGAGGGACAGCCGGTCGCCGCGTAGCCGGGCTTCCGGTTCCTCGCCGGGCGGGATGCCGGTGCGAGCGTTTCCGCACCAGCACCACACTCGGTTTCGCCGCCGCCGGAGGGGAACTGAAACCCGCCAGATCCATGCCGCGTTGGATCGCGTCGTTTTGCATAAACCAGCGCCACACGTTACCGGTGAGCAGATTCTCGGCGCTTAGCAGCGTTATCCCAACGTCGATGCCGACTACATCTCCGTCAAACCAACCGTCGGATGGATTAAAGCTGTCGATGAAGCCGTAACGGCCATACACGCGGTTGCCGAAACGCTCCTCGATAGCGCGTAGCGCCGGAATCGAAATGTCCGGGGTGAACATGAGCGATCCAGCAGCCGCACTGGGCGCCACGGTACCATCCACGGAGTCGAAAGACTGGATCTCGCTGTAGATTCGATAACCCTTGGGGCCGTCGGACGCGGTAATTCCCCAGATTTCCGGGCCGAACGTGTGAGGAACGATGTCGCTGATGTTCAGGCAGTAAGCGCGATCCGCGCGTGTCGCGGCCACGGAATTCCTGTAAAAATCGACGAACGTTCGGTCGCGCCGGTTCCGGAAGTCGATCCAGGCATGCGAATACTGGTGAGTGAACAGCGGCCCTCCGCTGATGAAACTCAACGACTCGTACGAATAGATGGGCCGCTGCCAGGCATACCAGGAGCCGGGGCTGATGGGGTGCGCCGGAGAACCGATCGCCAGCAGGTACAACAACGAAGCCTCGCTGTAAACATCCCATTTGTACTTCAGAAAGCCCGTGTCGCGCTTCCAACCGTGCGAGAGCAGCAGCGGGTCGCCATTCAGCATCCATGGAAAGTCAACCCGGTTAAAGATTTCCTTGGCGAGTTCGGGGATTTCGGCGTCTTCAGAAAAGTATTCGCCCGCGGTCAGGACGCCTGCCAGAAGGAACGCCGTGTCCACCGACGAAGACTCGCTATCCCACTCCCGGTCTCCGTTGGAGACATCCATCCAATGGTAAAACCAGCCATGTTCGGAGTGAGCCTTGTTGGCCAGAAACTCGAGCGTGGTTCGAACCCGCGCGGCCGCCTGGTCGCGGGGAATCCAACCGTGATCGGCGCCGATACAGATCGCGGTCAGCCCAAACCCGGTTGCGGCAACGCTGGCAATGTCCTGGCTCGCACCTTTGGTGCGCTCCCCGTCGGCACGGGCGCGGTCCAGGACCAAGCCTGTGCCAGGGTCGGCCTGTTCCCAAAAATACTGCACCGCACGGCGCTCCAGATCCTCGACGAAAGTGCGGTCCTGAGCCGAAATCGTATCGGGCGGGATCGCGTCGGCGGCCGGCGCCGGGCGTAAGGACGCGGTCGCGAACAAGATACTGGCACTCGCGATGACGAAAGAACGCTTCAACGGACCTCTTGCGGAGCGGATATTTCTATTATCGGCAGAAAAGCTGCCGGCAATCAATTCGCGGGCATGCGGATACCCACACTTGTTCAGGAGTCACCGTTTCAGGAGTCACCGTTACTTTCATAAACGGTTAGTTATGAAACGGTTAGAGCTAGAAACTTAGACCACTCCGGGCGGTTCTCACAGCCAGCAGTTGAACACTTCCCGGGAGGGAGATGATGAAACCTATCTTGCTCTTTATTGCGGCGGCTGTGCTGGCTAGCGCTAGTCTATCGGCCGCCGTCGTCCCATGCCCCACGAGCGCATCGCTGTCCACACTCGAGGCGTTCGACACAGCAGCCGACGCCTGCTATAGCCAGGACAAGCTGTTTTGGGGCTTCAACTATACGCCCGGAGCCGCCGCTCCTGCAGCCACCGACGTTACCGCAAGTCTGATCCAGCAGAGCAGTCCGTCTCTGGATGTGCACGGGTGGAACTTCGACGGCAACTGGATACAAACCGGCAGCGACTTGGCCAGCTTCGTCATGGGCTACACGACGGAGTTTTGCTCCGCATCGCCTTGCACCACCGGCAATCCCGGAGAGTATATCAGTGGCGCTGACGCCACTTACGCTCCGGTCTCGGTGTTGCCTACCGGCAATGAAGATGTAAGTTGGTCTAACGGCGCCGCGGTGACCTTGACCAAAGGCTCGCCCGGTCCCCTTCCGTCGAATGGCGACATCGGTTTGACGCCGAGCTTCACGGGTCCGATCAGCGTGAGTGCGGATTTCGCCGGCACCGGCGGCATCACCCAAACTTCGCTGCGTTTCTTCGAAACGACGCCGTCCATGTCGACGGTTCCCGAACCGGCAAATCTCGGCCTCTTTCTGGGACTTGCCGGTCTAGCGATCGCTTTCGGGGCGCGCAGGATGAAACGGGGTGCCGCGTAACCATCCCAACGGTGCTTAATTAGCGTTTCGCTTCGCGAGGGCGAGTTTGATACGTTCCGCCAGATAGGCTGCTGTGAACGGCTTCTGAATGAAGCCGGCCAATTCATGTTGGGCGAAGCGCTGTTCAAACTCGACCTCGTGGTATCCGCTACAGAACATCACTGGAACGTCGGCCCGAATCGTGCGCAGCTTCTGCAGAGTGGCTTCGCCTGACATGGCGGGCATGGTCAAATCCAGCAGGACCAGAGAAATGCTCCCGGCGTTTTCCCGAAACAACTCCACTCCCTCCGGGCCGTTATGAGCCAGCAGCACGGTATATCCGTAGCGGGTGAGCGCCGATTTTGCGATCCGCCGCACGACCTCCTCGTCATCGATGACCAGTATCGTACCCGTTCCTTGTAAATCCGTCACGGCCGGACCGGCATCCTGGTTCACTGCCTCGCTTTGACTGGCCGGGAAAAGCACCTTGAAACTGCTTCCCCGGCCGGGCGCGCTATACACTCGCAGAGCTCCCTTATGTCCGCGCACGATTCCCATGACGGCGGCCAGCCCGAGCCCCCGCCCGGCGAATTTCGTGGTGAAGAACGGATCGAAGATGCGCGACACCGTCGCGTCGTCCATGCCGCAGCCGTTGTCGTCCACTTCCAAAAGCACGTAGCGGCCGGGTGAGATGCTGCTAACGCCGAAGGTCTGCTGCAGATACATCTCATCCACCTCCTTCACACTGGTGGTCACGGTGACCGTTCCGGGCTTTTCTTCGCCGATGGCTTCGGCGCCGTTGATGACCAGGTTCATCACCAGTTGCTGGATCTGTGCGGCGTCTCCCTCGATGGCGGGAAGATCCTGCTTCAGATCGAGCCGCAGCTCAACAGTCTTCGGGATGGAAGAGCGGATCAGGTTGCTGATCTTTCGAACCGCCTCGGAGAGATTGAGCGGCTCAATGACAAACTTCGCTTTCCCCGCATAGGCCAGCAGCTGCCGCGTCAGAATGGCGGCCCGCTCCGTCGCGTCCACCACATTCTGGGCTTCGTTCTTCAGCGGACTGCCCGAGGGAAGATCCTCGAGCATCATGCTGGCGTTGGCCATGATCCCCGTGAGCAGGTTATTGAAGTCGTGCGCAATGCCCCCGGCCAGCACGCCCAAACCCTCCAGCCTTTGCGTCTGCTGCAACCGCTCGTTGAACCTCCTCCTTTCCGAGACGTCCCGGCCGAACACGGCCAGCCCGTCGCGCGTGGGATAGGCATTCACTTCGAACCAGGCGTCGAAGGGCGCATAGTATTGTTCGAACTGAGCGGGCGCGTGGTCCTCCATGGCGCGGCGCAAGGCGGCGCTGACATCCCCGTTGATCTCCGCCGGCAGCAACTCCCAGAGCGTCTTTCCCAATAGCTGTTCTCGCGGCACGCGGCCCAGCGCGGCCGCCTGGGCGTTCACATAGGTGCACTTCCACTGATGGTCGAAGGCGCAGAAGCCTTCGCTCATGCTTTCCAGGATGTCGCTGATTTGCTCGCTGGATCTCAGCAGCGCCATCCGCGAATCCTTGAGAGAACTTGCCATGCTCTTGAAGGTCTGCGCGAACATCCGGACTTCGGAAGGCCCGGCGGCTGGCACGGGACTGTCGTAATCTCCCTCTCGCAGAGAGCGCGCGCGATTCTCCAACTTGTGGATGGGCAGAGAGACGAAATGCGCGAACAACAATGAAAAGGCGATGGCCAGTGCCGCCAGCAGCCCGGACACAGCCGCCAGCCGCTTGCGCAAAGCGTTGGCGGGAGCGAACGCTTCCGACTGGTCGATCTGCACAACCACGCACCCGCCGCCGATTTGAGGGACATTCCGGTACCCGTGAATGACGGCGACGTCCCGGTAATCCCGGTCGAGCACTTCGGAATCCGACCCCTCCAGACACGCGCGGATGGCCCGGTCGCCGGCAGGACGCTGACCGGCAGCCATGGCGAGCGGCGCCGGGTACTTCAGGGGAGTAAGAAAACGCCCTTGCGGGTCGGTGAGAAATGTCTCTCCGGATTGCCCTAGGCCGTAACTATCCTGAAAAATCTCATCGACGAGCTGCATCTCCCCGCGGAGCTGAACGCTGGCCGGTCCGTCCGCGGAGGCAGACTTCGCTCCAACCACGTAAAAAGGCTGGCCCGATGAATCCCTTTCAAAGCGCGCCACTTGATTTCCGCTGGGCATGGGGACGGCAGCCAGTTCGGCCGCACCCCCTCCGACCAGGATCGGAGCCCGCCCGCGGTAAACCAAGCGAGCCGCGCTCGCCCCTTCTGTCGACACGTAGTCCGCCAGCACCTTGCGCAAGCACGGCGTCTCATCGGGCTCACAGCCCAGACTGGCGGTCTTCAGAAGTGCGGCAGCGCGTGCGCGTTGCCCGGTGATCTCACGGAGCAACGCCTCTTGGCGGGCGCTGGCGGCGATGGCGACCTCGCGAACCGCGCTGCCTTCAATGATTTCCCTCGAACTGCTGTAGGCGAGCGACCCGAAACTTGCGGTCGCGATCAGAACCAGAGCCACCAGCAAAAAGATGAGCTGGGTGCGGAGAGAGAAGCTGCGGCGGACCATGCGTGTCGTACGGATGATTACCTTCACCTCTCCGGAACCACCCGGGCGTCATCCGCTGCTTGCGCAAGCCCAGACTTTGGTCGGCGAAACCTTGACCAGTTGCGGCTTCGGTCTGATATCGCAGTGGGTAGCGCGCACAAGAGCGCGTTCCCCTGTAGTCAGCACGATTGTGCCGGACATGAACAGTTGGAGGGGCGACTGGTCGTCGCGCAGCGCCGGCCAGTCAATGAGCAATTCGATGCGCAGCCCTCGTTCCAGAGGCTGTCGGCCCGTGAAGAGAGCGCTTCCCGGGCTGATGAACTGGGTTCGGCCTTCTCCTGAACCCACCGGCTTTAAGCCCCGATACACTCGATAACGAAGAGTGAGTGTCAGCGGATATTGACGCTCATCCGCGACATGGGACATTACTCGTCCTGGCATGGTTAAGGGCATGTTTGCCTTCTTGAACGGGGGAGTTCGCTTTATCGAGCCATCCTGACTGATCCCGGCCATTCCGGTAAAACTTTCCACCATATGGTTGTAGAACTTCCGCGGTCCGTTATCTCTAACGACTCATTTGCAATGAGATAGATACCGTTAAGGCAAGTTGAGCAAACTGATGGCCAATGTACACAAGCGGAATGTGGCAAAGGCGCTCGATCCTGGCATGGCGATTGCTCCGTTTACAGCAAATGGCTGGATCGCGTGTCGCGGTGCTGACGACAACTCCGGCCACAGTCATCGACGACTACAAGCGCCTGATGCGGCTGGCCTGCTACCAACAGTTTCTGCCAAAAAACGAACCCACTGCCCTCAAGATCAACATTAGCTGGCACTTCTTCTATCCGGCCTGCTCCACCACACCATGGCAACTGGATGGCGTGATCACGACGCTGCTCGAAGATGGCTACGGGAAAGACCAGCTTTATGCCTGCCACAACCGCACGGTGGTGGTGAGCGCCCGGCGCGGCGAGATTGCCAACAAGCACAAACAAGTGGTGGACAAGTACGGCTTGCGCAATGTCCACCTGTACGACCCCAGCGAAGAGTGGGTCCGATACGAGCCGAAGGCAGAGATGTTGGCGCTGGATTCGATCTACCCGGACGGAATCCGGATTCCCAGACGCTTGATTGGCTCGAATGTTGTGCACCTGCCGACCATGAAGACGCATGTTTTCACAGGGATGACGGGGGCGATGAAGAACGCATTCGGCGGGCTGTTATTTGAAAAACGCCACTGGACCCACAGTGTGATTCACGAGACGCTGGTGGATCTGCTTGCAATCCAAAAGGAGATCCACCCGGGCATCTTCGCGGTGATGGACGGCACATTCGCCGGCGACGGTCCCGGACCGCGGTGCATGATGCCGTACGCGAAGAATTACATCCTGGCCAGTGGCGATATGGTGGCCATCGACGCGGTGGCGGCGAAGATGATGGGCTTCGATCCGCTTTCTATCAAATTCATCCGCCTGGCACATGATCGCGGCTTAGGCTGCGGCGATGTGCGGTGCATTGATATCGCAGGCGAAGACATTGCGGACGTCAATTTTCACTTTCACGTCGGCGACACTCTGGCCAGTCGCGGCCAGAAGGCGATCTATTGGGGGCCGTTGAAACCGCTGGAGAATTTCCTGCTGCGCACCGCTCTGGCCCCCTGGTCTTACGCCGCATCCTTCTTATATCACGACGTTTACTGGTACAACTGCATTGGCCGGCGCAGAGTCCAGCAGGCGCTCCAGACCGATTGGGGCAAGCTCTTCATGAAATATTAAGGCGGCGGATGCTAACATAGTCGGAAGTACGTGAAATCCGCAAGTCTGTTCTTTCTATTTGTAAATTGCTTAGCGGCCGGCGACGTCAGCGGCCTGCTTCCCCAACTCACAGCGAAGATCCCGCCGAGGGCGCGCTTGGCCCTAACCGGCTCGCAGTTTGCCAAGTTCGTCTCGCGCTTGGACCCTCATCAGCGCGAACAGGCGATTCTCAAGCAGGTCCTCGAAGGCGATATCCCGTCGTTCTTGAGGACACTGGTTCCGGTCCAACTCCGGTATGAGCAGGCCAACGGTAAGCCCGTGCGGGCGACAATTTTTGTGGCGCCGGATTATCTGGCCATCGGATCCAATCAAGATTTCCTGCGGATTCCAATGAATCTGGACACGGCGAAGGCGGTCGTGGACCGGCTTGGGTTCGTCCTTCCGACTCGCAAGATGGTCGACGCCATCTACCGGCAAGCGGCCTATCATTTTGCGCCGCAGCCGCTGCCCGCCGGTCCCGAGATGCGTTCGACTGGTTTTTATGCGCGGCACAATGAAATGGTCAATGCGCAGGCCGAGGCGCTTGGCATTCCGTTGGGTGCTCTGGTTTCCGGCGATAAAAAGGATGTCGTGCTCAGCAACCGCCTGATCTCGCATCCGGGCCAGATTGCCATCTACGGCTGGCACCGCCCGACGGGCGTGCCCATTCAACCCCTGAGCACGGTGCATGGCGCGCATTACGCCGACTATAGCCACGGCATCCGGCTGGTCAGCCGTAAGGTGCTGGTCGACGGAAAGCTTCGCTCCATCTCCGACGTCCTCCAGGATACTGTGCTGTCGAAAGTGCTCAGCGACGAAGGGCCGATCCGCAATCTCAGCTCGCTGCTGCCTTACAGCGCCGGCGATTAGTGCAGCGTCTTGCAACAGCGAAAACTCAGATGGTAATTGGCGTGGCTGTGCGGATCCATCACGCGGCTGCCGTGCCAGTAGGGCGCGCGCCAGCGGCACCAGTCCTCATGGGCGCGGTAAGTGTCGAAGATAAACCAACTACCTTTCATCTCCGTATAGCCTAGCTCGCGGCTTCCCAGACTCGACATCTCGGAAGGGGTCAGAGGAAGGTTCATGTGCTCAGCGGCGTTGCCGTTCAAATCGTAGACTTGGAGCGGGCTGCGGCACGCGGGAAAATCGCCGTCGGGAAACGTGTTGGAGCCGCATCCGGTCCAGCTTCCTCCATTGCAACCGGGCGTCTTCTGGCTGGATGTGGCGCAGATACCTTTCTTATATTCGGGGCCGTAGCTCCAGGTCTTATCGCGGCCGAACTGCTCATTGTGCTGGCGGCGCATGCGTTCGACGGCGGCGTTGGGGCTGAGTCCCTTGGCGAGATCCCAACGGTAATCGGGCGGCTGGAGGCTGCCGGCGCAAGCGCCCTCCCATTCGTGCGCGTCGCAGAGGCGTTTTCCCATGGCCGAGCAGATTTCGGCGGCTTCGCGCGCTTTGACCCAGACCACCGGATAGGCGCAGGGGATGTCTGGAAACTCGAACTGATCGATGCAAACCTTGGCGTCCTCGGGCTTTTGGGTGGCGGGATCGTACAGAGGCGCCATGTATTTCGCGCCGCAGATTTTTTCGAACTGTAGGTTGTCGTAATTGACGGACGACTGCTTCAGCTTAGCCTGGCACTGCTCCGGCGTTACGGGATGCCGGGTGACGGCGGGATTTCCTTGCCCGATATAACCCGACGTAGTGAAGATCGCCCGGATCGCGCTCATCTGGGCGTCGGTGAGTTTGTGGACGACCTGCAGTTGGCGCAAGAGAAACTCGTTCTGTTCCTGAAAGGCCGGCGACTGCGAGAACGCGATCAGTCCGCAATAGGCGAACAATCCCAAGGCAACCAGACGCAGGACCCTCATGGTTTTACCTCCTGGCGCGCACGCCGAGTGACGTAGAAGAAGTCGCGATTGTCCGCGAGGGCGAGAAAACGCGGAAGCACTTCGCCGGAGGGAGTGGACTTGTCGAGTGCGCTCATCCCTTTGATGAGGTGCTGGACGGCGAGGCGCGATCCGGTTCTTCGGTAGACCGCGCAATAGGTGTGTTCCAGCGCGTTCATGTCCAGTAGCATGGCGTAGCGGCACTGATAGGCCTGAAAGATGCGCGCCATCGCGGATGGGGTAGCGTCGCTGAAATCGGCGTAGATCAGGAAGCGTTTACCGCCGTTCTGCTGCAGCGCGACTCCCGATCGCATGGTGCGGAGCTTGGAGTCCTCTGAGCCGGACCAGTTGCCCGGCCCCCAGTGCGCCACCAGACGGCCCGGAATCGTACCGCGCGTCACATCGTCGAATTCAACGAGTGGCACTCCGTTTTGGCGGGCGTACTTAACGCGGGCCAGGAGCTGGTTGTCGGCTTCGGTCCAGGTCTTCATCTGAACCGAGCCGTCGTTCAGGACGAAGAGGGTGGCTAGACCCGGCTGCAGCGTGCTGAACAGGACGCCCTCTTCGACGAAGCCATAGTGGCTGCCGTGATTTTTGAGAGCCAGCTCGCCGTACTTGAAAGCTCCGTGCGTGCGCTTGAAGCCGCCGGTGAAGGTCGCGACGGTCCGGGTTGCGAATTCGGGAGCGACGAGCCCGGTTGCGACGAGCGGCGCGATATTGCCGATGCCATCCGGGCCGGCGAGTGTCGGATCGCGCATCTGCGCGGGGGCGCGCTCGGACCATCCGACCCCAGGGTGGTCCGTGCCGAGCGCGTAGCCGAGGTCGAATTGGTCCAGATCGAAGGCGACCAGATAACACAACGCCGACGCCTCGACGCGGTCCAGGTTATTTACGGACGTCCTGTCGCTTCTCAAGATCGCCGAGTCGATCAGATCCGGCTGGAGGATACTGATCCAGACTCCTGGGAGTCCCTCGGCCCGGTACCACTGTCCAGGCGCCATACCGGTCTTTTCGGAGCCGCCAAGGTCGATCCCCAGATTGTTGGAGGCGAGCGACCTCGTGGCAAATTGCGGATCGATGCTCGCCGCGAGCGGTGAGCCGCTTGGTGGAGCGCCGGCGGGAGCTTTCGGCTCGATGGTCCCGGTCTCGCGATTCCGCTCTCCGAGTACTGCGTGGCCGAGGGCAATGATTTCTTCACCGCCCCAAACGTGATCGCGCAGAAATTCGGTAGCGGCCTCCAGCGTCGAGCGATGTCCCGCGGCGGGATTTCGCAAATAAATCCGCCCGTCGCACAAGGGCTGATAGATGGCCCGCGAAGCTTTGGCCCGCGTGAGTGCATCGCCGCCAAAAAGATCGCAATCGCACCGGTTTTTGCCTTCCAGGATCACTAGGCCCGAAGGCTCCAGCAGCAGCCTTTGGTTCGCCGGCTTGGGATTCTCCAGGTGATAGGCCGTCTCCGCGCCGCCATTCCAGGCGACTTTGAGCACATACCAAGCGTTGACGGACGGATTGAGGTTGACCAGCGTGGCCAGCCCGCTCTTGCCATCCTTGGTAGGGAAATGCACGGAGTTTGTCTGACGGAGGGGCTGGAGATCCAGAATTGTTTTGCTTGACTGGGCTTGCGCAAGCCAGACCACCAGGCACGCGATTGCGATTGGTCTCATAGCGCGATGAGGATGACAGTGAGCATCAGCAGAATGAGGAACCGGCTGGTGCGGTCGTGGGTTGCGAAAACGAGCGGATCGTCGGGCATCTTGCCGCGATGCGCCGTCAACCAGGTGTGGCTTGTCCAGTAGAGCACCAAGGGGCACAAGAGCCACATCACTTGGTAGTGGCGATAGAGAACGTGGGCCGTGGCGCTATTGATATAGAGGGCCAGCACCAGGACCGCGAGATAGCCGCTGGCGATTCCCATGGATGCCAGCAATTCTTCATCGCTGAGCTGATATCCGCGTGCTTTCGCGTTTTCGCCGTCGATCGACCGCATGATCACCAGCTCGCCATAGCGCTTCACCAGAGCCAGGCTGAAAAACAAGAACGTTGAAAAGGCGAGCAACGCGTGCGATGGCCGGATGGCCACGGCGGCCGATCCGGCGAGAATCCGCATCGTATAAAGACCGGCGAGAGCGATCACGTCCAATAGGGCGACTCTGCGCATCCAGAAAGAGTAAGCCGTGGTCAAGGTCATGTACAGCAACAGCGCGCCCAGCAGGAGCGGCGAAACCAGCAGGCCGGTGAGCAAGCCGAGGCCGGCCAGGACGGGAATTGCCGCCAGCCCATAGCCAAGCGGAAGATCACCGGCGGCGAAGGACCGGAAGCGCTTCTGGGGATGATGCCGGTCGGCCGCCAGGTCGAACAAATCGTTCACCAGATATCCACTGGAGGCGCAACATCCGAACGCGAGGAAAGCGAGGAGGGTCTTTGCCAGCATGGCGGGTTCGACAAAACGGTGGGCGGCGAATACGGGCACAAAAACCAGGAGGTTCTTTAGCCAGTGCCGCAGACGCAACGGCTTCAGATATGCGGCGAAAGCTCGCCGGGGAGGCGTGGGCAGGCCGGATTCCAGGGAGGCCGCGACAGGTCTATCGCTCACGAAAGCGGCATCGAAAATTTTCAAATGACGCGCCACTTGCCAGGCGAAATCCAGATCGACAGTCGTCGCCAGCAAGAGCCTGCGCCCCTGTGCATGTTGCGCTCTCAGGCAATTCAGGACGTCTTCGCGATATGGCAGCAAACTCACTTCCAGCGGTCCCCTGTGAGCCACTTGCTGTTTGAAGAAGGACTTGCCCCGCAAGAGCCAGACGAGCAGGACGAAGAGCAGCAGCGGGTTTTGCTTCAGCAGGACCAGGAGGGATTCAAGGAGCCGGTTTGTCTTCAGTAGTGCGCCCTCCAGATCGACCACCAGCGGCGCAGTGTTCGATTGCGCTGGCCCGCGGATCACTGCGGAATGCATGGACGCCCCTGCTCATCAAGAAGAGGAGCACTTCAGCTACCGCGCGGGAATCGAAGAAAGGCGCACGCTTCAGGTTCCAGGCTGGGTGAATTTACACAGGTCAAAGCCGAGTCAAGGCGCGCATTGCTTGCCTGCGGACCGGGTTAGTCATCCGGGGAGCTCTTCTCGTCGATGCGGGCCTTGAGCGGCAACAAAGCGCGCAGGGTGAAGAGATTCAAGACTGCCAGGATGATCGCGACTCCGTAATGGTCCATTGCAACCGAGGCCCCAATGACACCGGCGTTCCATACGCTGGCGGCGGTTGCGGTACCTTTTACCGTTGCGCCTTCTCGCAGGATGGCGCCGCCGCCGACAAAGCCGATGCCGGTTATCAGCCCTTGCAGCACGCGCGATTGATCGGCGCTGTTCGGGTGGACGCCGAGAATCAGCAGATAACCGCAGCTGGCAATTCCAACCAGCGGAAAAGTACGCACACCGGCGCTGTGCGCGGCCTGCTCCCGTTCCCAACCGATGATGGCGGTCAGCAAGTAAGTAATGCCAATCGGCTCAAGGTATTTCCAGATCTCCTGCCAATTGTTGAGAACCTCGATCATGTAGCCAGCGCCCCCTGGTAAGCTGCGTGTCCCTGCCATTATGGCTGCCGGAAAGAGCAATCACAAGGAGAGGCGAGTGCTTGGCCCAAGAAGTGCTCTTTGATCCTGCGACTCTAGACATCTGGAGGTGTCCCATGCCAATTGGTGACGTATGCGTCCGCGACGTCGTGATCGCTGGACCGGAAATGACAGTGCGCGAGGCCGCCCGCTTGATGGCACAGGTTCACGTCGGGAATCTGGTGGTGGTTCGCGAACAGCCCGACGGAGTTGCGATTCCCACCGGCATCATTACGGACCGGGATATTGTCCGGAACGTGGTGGCCGAAGCGCTGGATCCGTCCGTGTTTACGCTCGGCGACCTGGGGGCGCGCGAGCTGGTGACCGTGTGGGAGGATGAGGGCGTCTTTGAGTGCATGCGGGAAATGCGGATCAATGGAATTCGCCGGATGCCCGTGGTGGACCGCCGCGGCGGGCTGGTTGGGATCATCTCGCTCGACGACCTGATCCAGCTGCTGGCCGAGGAGATGGGCGAACTGGCGAAACTCATCGTTCGCGAACAGGCGCGCGAAGAGGAATTCGCGCGGTGACCGCGAGGCTGACGGACACGGACCTGCCCTATCGGAATCGAGCCGAAGCCGGTCGACTGCTCGCGGTTGAGCTGGCCGGTTACAAGTCGAAGCCCGGTGTAGTGGTGTTAGGGCTGACGCGCGGCGGCGTTCCGGTGGCGGCCGAAGTAGCGCGAGCGCTCCAGGCTCCGCTGGACGCAGTGGTGGTTCGCAAGCTGGGCGTCCCGTTTGAGCCAGAGCTGGCGATGGGCGCCATCGCCGGCGATGGAACCGAGGTCCTGGATCAGCAGCTCATCCATGCGTTGGGCGTGACGGAAAATGATGTGTCCGCGGCGATCCAACGCGAGCGGGCCGAAGTGGAGCGCCGGGAGCGGCTTTATCGCGGTGGCCGTTCTCCGCTGGACCTGAAAGACCGAACAGCGATCCTGGTCGACGACGGGCTGGCAACCGGATCCACGATGCTCGCCGCGGTGGCATTTGCCAGGAAGCGGCAGGCGAAGCGAATCGTGGTGGCCGTTCCGGTTGCGTCCGTGGAAGCGTGTGAAAAGTTACGGGAGAAAGTGGACCAATGCGTTTGTCTGGCCACGCCCGATCCTTTCTTTGCAGTTGGCGAGTGGTATTCGACGTTTCTTCCAACACAGGATGCGGAAGTGATTCGGCTTCTGGAGGAGAACGCCAAATCGATGACGCTGCCATTAAACGCTTAAGAGATCCGGCCGTGAGGGCTTCGCGGACGCTTCGACGGTGAGGTTGTTGTCAACGTGGCAAACGCCAAGCGTGGTCCAAGCCGCGCGCTCCACCTCAGCGCGCTCGAACAGCGAGTGAACCGAGCCGCGCAGAATCACGTGATCACCGCGCGTTTCGATGTGCACATGACTCAACTGCCGGCCAAAGTGTCGCTGCAAGGCGGCTTGGACGTGCGCTTCGACCGCATTTCGCATGCTTGCTGGCTTCAGAGCGATTTTGTTGCTGACTCCGGTGACGCCCCGTAAGTGACAAACCGCGTCGTGCGCGGCGATCTTCTGGTAATGCCAATCCAGATCGCCTTCCAGAGTGATCCAGCCGCTGGTTACCGCCACCTTGACGCGGCCCGCGGGAACGACGGAATTCCAAGCCAGCGCATTGATTGCCGCGCGCGCGATGTCTTCATCGGTAACGCGGCCGCCGTGGGGCAACCGGATGTCGATCTCGCTGGCGACCGCGCCGACGCTTTCAACGCGGGCGGCACAGCGTTCCGCCACCAGCTTCCCGGAGTAGCTGGGCACGTGGCCGGAGAGCGTCACGATGCCATCCTGCACGGACACGCCGATCGAGCTTGCATCGAGACTTGGTTCCGCATCGAGCTCGTCCTCGACGTCGCGCCGTAGTTCTGCATCGGACTTCATAATTTCTCATCGGAAAGATGTGCAAGAAACCTTCCACAGAAGGACTTCTCTATGTGGCTGTTACGCAAACAGTGGCGGTGCTCCACCTGAGTTATATGACCCTGTTTCCGTTGCGCTACTGCGAAATGGAACGCGAACTGCTTGGGATTTTGAGCGAGGGAGGGAACCACGATGAAGGCGTTGTTCAGACGGGAAGTCTCGATTCGGCTTTCCGAAGACGGTACGGCGTTTGTAAGTACGGTTAAGTACGGCGGGTTCTTCTCCAGGACAACCGCAATCCCATTGAAGATCCAGCCTTTACCTGATTCCGTCGAGGACAAGGCGTTGGTGCCGGTGCGAAAACGCATCCTAGATCTATAGGCACGGCATCTCACGTCACATCACTCAACAGTAAGCCCCAGTGCACGAAGAATCGCTCATCCAAAGGTGAATTGACCAAGAAGCGGTCGAATCACGGACACAGCAGGTCCGCGGTTGCACTCGGCACACACCCCCGCTTAAACTTGTAGGAACCTTGCAGCCTTATCGTAAAGATAGGCGCGGAAGGACCGCGGAGCAGTTCGGATTGGCCACTCCTCAAGAATCGGCGGCTGTTGCACCGGCTCATTCCGCCGCTTCGCTGGTGCGCGCCCTCGGCGTCGCGGACCTCACCTGGCTGTACGTCGTTGCGGTTGTTAATCTCAATTTCATTCCGGTAGTTGCCGCCGATGGATTGCGAGCCATCTGGTTGTGGGCGGCGGCGATTCTGTGTTTCTTTCTGCCCCAGGGAATTGCGGTGCTCGAATTGGCCGAGCGGATGCCCGGTGAAGGCGGGCTCTATCTTTGGACCAAGGAAACTTACGGCGATTTTCACGGATTCCTTTGCGGCTGGTGCTATTGGCTGACCAATATGTTCTTCGTGCCATCGCTGCTTTTTTACGTCACGGGCGTGACGGCATACATGGGCGGCGGCGCGGGCTCGGGCTTAGGGAAGAGCCGACTGTTTTTCTTCCTGCTGACGAATGCGCTGCTTTGGGTGACCGTACTAGCCAATGTACGAGGCCTGGGGGTCGGCAAGTGGGTGAACAACATCGGCGGCATTGGGGCGCTGACCATCACGGGAACGTTGCTGGCGTTGGCGGGCATGACTTTATTGAGGTCCACGCACCACACCGATTGGAGCGGCCTGTCTTTCCATGCTTTAGCGAATTTTCCTTTGCCGACGCTGGGTGTGGTGTGTCTGGCGATGGTGGGGTTGGAAGTGGGGCCGGTCATGGGCGACGAAGTGCGGGATCCGCGGCGCACGTTTCCGCGGGCAATTCTGCTGGGCGGAACACTGTGCGCCCTGGCTTACGTCGGGTCCACAGTGTCGCTCGCGCTGGCAATGCCCAAGAACGAGATGGCGGTGGTGCAGGGAATGATGCAGGCTATCGACAAGATGAGCGGCAGACTGGGTTTGGCCGTCATCGTGTTGCCCGCCGCGATCCTGATGGTGGTTTCCATCGTTGGCTCCACGTCGGCGTGGGTGAACGGGTCGGCGCGCATTCTGTTCGTTTCCGGGCTGGACCGTTATCTGCCGCAAGGCCTGGGCAAGGTGCACCCGCGGTTCGGTTCGCCGTATGTGGCGCTTGTGATGTTCGGCTTATTTGCATCCGGCGTGATCACGATGAGTTTTGCCGGAGCCACGGTACGCGACGCCTATGTGACGCTGCTCGATCTCTCGGTTGCTTTGCAGATGATCTCGTACCTATATTTATTCGCATCGCTGGTGCGCCGGGTGTTTTCGCGGAGCGAAGCGCCCGCCTACTTCCGCCGGGGCGTGTTGCGCGTGGCGTCGGTGGTTGGCTTCACGATGAGCCTGGCCGGTTTCGCGACGGCCTTCATTCCATCTGGTGAGATTTCATCCATATGGGCCTTCGAGCTGAAGATGTTCCTGACGCTCGGGCTGCTTCTGGCGGTCGCAGTAGGCCTGTTTGTCTACGAGAGACGCCGGAAGGTCGCAGCGGATTAGCGCGAGATTGCCCAAAGCAAGGCAGGGCTACAGCGCTTCGGGTCTCGTTGGCCACTCCGAACAACTTCGAGGCGTCGATCGATGATCTTCCGCAGGATTTTCGGTAGCAGCGGCTCGGGATCCTCGGATCCGGCCACGATCTCGCGTCCGTCTTTGTCGTCCAACATCACGATCGGCCAGTCGTAGCAGACGGTTCCGTTAGAGAGTCTCAGCCGATTATGCCCTAGCTCTTCGCAAGGGTCCTTCCAGCCCCTTTGCAGTTCGCCATTGACGACCGGAGGCAGACGAACCCCGCGACACTCTTCAGAAGCTGTTGTTACAGCGGTCAGTTGGATTGGGGGTGTACTGGGCCGGTTCAGCCGATTGCCCTGATCAGTCCATTCAACGGGATTCGGTACGTACAGCCGGTCAAATGGCGCGCGGAGGTGGAGGCTCTTGCGAACGAGAGTGGTATAGACGTCCAGGTGCGCGGGCTGGATGAGGCTCCAAGCCGCATCCCTGGCTTCGTAAATTCCGGTAATGTGCCGGTCCACGCCGAAGCGGGAGGTATCTGATGGATCGCTGTAAACGCAGTCCGTTACGACGAGTTCTGCACGGCCGTTGTGATTGAAGTCAGCGAGGATCGCGGGGCGGTCGAATGAAGACGCATATGTCTGGATCACCCAGGGCACTGGCCGGCCTTGATCGTTAAAGAGCAAGAACGAGAGGGTGACTTGGATCGTGCAGCGGCCGAGCTTGGGAGGAAAGGAAGCGATCAGCAGATCCTGCCGCGAATTGTGGTCGAAATCGGCTTGCCAGACAGAAGTGCGCCCGAGCCCTTGCGAGACCGGCAGAACAGCCTCCCACTGCTTGCCATCATCGTCGCGACCTCGAAAGCGGATTCGGCCGTCGGCCCAGACCGCTAGGGTCCGTCCGAACTGCACTGATGTGCGGGGCTCGCCCGGTATTCCCAGGTCGCCGATGTCGTCGAGGTAGCGCAGCCCTGGGAACGCGGCACATAGGAGTCCGGAGAAGAAGCTGAGCAGAAGCAGTACACGACACGAGTGGAACATCGCAACTAGGACATGCCGCCGAAGGCAATCAGTTTGGTCTCCAAGTACTCTTCCAGGCCTTCGGCGCCGGACTCGCGGCCGAGGCCGCTCTCTTTCCAGCCGACGAACGGAGCTTCGACGCTCTGCGGCAGCCATTCGTTGACGGCCACCATGCCGAACTCCAGGCGCTCGGCGGTCCGCATGGCGGTGCGGAGATCGTTGGTCCACACATACGCCCCGAGACCGAAGCGGGTGCTGTTGGCTTGGGCGATGGCGGCGTCGGCATCTCGAAATGAGATGACCGGCAGTACCGGCCCGAAGATTTCGGATTGCACCAGCTCGGTCCCGACGTTCACGCCGGTCATGACGGTCGGTTCGTAGAAATAGCCGCGCGGCCTGTCCGACGGGCGCTTGCCTCCTGTTGCGATCACCGCGCCCGAAGCCTTCGCCGCCCCGACCATCTCCTCTACGCGGTCGCGCTGACGGGCGTTGATCAGAGGGCCAACTTCGGTGCCTTGTTCGAGGCCCGGGCCGACGGCGAGTTTCGAGACCATCGCCGTCACCTGCTCGGTGAACTTCTTCGCGATCCCGTCGTGCACGAAGAAACGCTGCGGCGAAAGACAGACCTGGCCGCCGTTGCGGAATTTCGCCGTGACGGCGCCGATGGAAAGTCGATCCAGGTCGACATCCGGAAAAATCAGCACGGGTGCGTTGCCGCCCAGTTCGAGCGAGAGGCGCTTGACGGTCTTTGACGCGCCGTCCATGAGCAGCTTGCCGACGCGCTGGCTGCCGGTGAAATGGATCTTGGCGCAGGCAGGATTTCGCAGCATCTCCTGGCCCATGCCATGCGGGTCGCCGTTCACCAGGTTGACGACTCCGCCGTCCAGTCCGGCTTCAAGAAGGATGTTCACCATCTCCATCGCGGTCAGCGGCGTGTATTCGGAAGGCCGCATTACGATGGTGCAGCCAGCGGCCAGCGCGGCTGCGGCGGCACGCGCGACGTTGTAGGCAGGAAAATTCCAGGCGGTGATCAGTCCCACTACGCCGAGCGGTTGCTTGATCACCAACTGCCGCTTGGCGGGATTGCGCGAAGGAATCCAGCGGCCATAAGCGCGCTTGGCTTCTTCGGCAAACCATTCGAATAAGTCCGCGGCGACGGCCCATTCGCCTTTGGCCTGCGCGAGCGGCTTGCCGCTTTCCGACGTCGTCGTGTGCGCCAGCGCGGCAGTGCGTTCGCGCATCAGATCGGCGGCCTTCTTCAGAAGCGACGCGCGCTCATAGGCCGTCTTTTGCGACCACGCGGGGAACGCGAGGGCGGCAGCGTCGATGGCGGCGCGGCAATCCTCAGCGTCACTGAAAGGAACCGTGTGGACGATTTCCTCGGTGGCAGGGTTCAGAACGTCCCAGGTTCCGCCGTTCGATGCATCTCGCCAGACGCCGCCGATCAACTGCCGGTACTGGTAACTCATCGGACAGCACCCGAGGTGACCGGCTCGTTCGCCTTCGCCGCCTCTTCAATCGCGTGTCGGACGACGGCCAGAGCCTCGCGCAGCATGTCTTCCGGCATGTTCAGCGGTGGTAAGAAGCGGATGCAGTTGCTATAAAGGCCGGCGCGAATCAGCATGACCCCGTTAGACGCGGCTTGCTGCACAATCGCAAGAACGTCGGAGGGTGCGAGCGGCGTCTTGGCTTCTCGGTCGCTGACGAACTCGACCAACATCATAGGACCCAGACCGCGAACGTCGCCGACGATGGGCCAGCGAGCTTTCCACGATTCCAGTTCTTCGCGCAGTACAGCGGCGAGACGATTTGCATGCGCCAGAAACTCCGGCTGACGGATCATGCGCAACGCTTCCAGCGCGGCCGCGCATGCCAATGGACTGCCGCCGTAAGTGCTGCCGACGCCGCCAAGGTGCGCGGAATCCATGATCTCGGCCCGCCCGGTGACCGCGCTGATCGGCATGCCGGCTCCCAAGGATTTGGCCGAGACGATCAGGTCCGGCACGATGCCGTAGTGCTCCACCGCGAACATCCGGCCCGTGCGGCCGCATCCGCATTGCACCTCATCGGCGATCATGACGATGCCGTGCTGGTCACAAAGCTCACGAATGCGTTGGAGAAAACGCGGTGGAACCGGCAGGAAGCCCGCCTCGCCCTGCACCGGCTCGATGATGAACGCAGCGATCGCCGACGGATCCACTTGGGCGATCATGGCGTTCTCCAACTGGCGGATGGAGAAGTCGACATATTCGTCGGGCGTCATGCCTTGCGGTGTGCGGTAAACGTTTGGAACAGGCAGGCGGACGATCTCGGGAGCGAAGGGGCCGAAGCCGCTCTTGAACAGCCCGTACTTGCTGGTGAGGCTGAGCGTTAGCAGTGTCCGGCCGTGATAGCCGCCTTCAAAACAGATGACAACGGGGCGGCCGGTGTACTTGCGCGCCAGTTTGACCGAGTTTTCCACGGCTTCCGCGCCGCTGTTAGCAAGCAGCGTCTTCTTTGGAAAAGCGCCCGGCGTGATTTCGTTGAGCAGTTCCGCTAACTCGATGTAAGGCTCATAGGTTGCGACCAGGGCGCAGGGATGGATGAACTTGTCGGCTTGGCGTTGGATTGCCTCGACGACGGGCTGTGGGGAGTGGCCCACGGCGAGCATGCCGATACCGCCGGCGAGATCGACGAGCGTGTTGCCGTCGACGTCAAACACCAAGGCCCCGTCGGCCCTTTCGACGACCACGGAGGTGGCGCGTCCCAGGCCGGATGGAACGGCGGCGGCGCGGCGCGTTAGTATTTCCTTCGCTTTGGGGCCAGGTATTTCAGTATTGCGGCGGATATAAGACATAGCGTTCTCCTTGGATGCGCCCTTGACGTTTTTGCCGGCGTCCAGCACCAGCAGGACGCTGTAATTGTCGCAGACCGGATCATTCAGATAGTTGGCCAGCAGTTTGCGTGGCTCAAAGCCCACGTTGATCTGCATGGAGAGCGTGGAATCGCGGATGCGGCCCGCCAGCACGCCGGCGTAATACTCGCCGGCCGCCATCTTGTCTTTCACGGCGCCATAGCCGGGGATCATCCCGGCGGTCACTTGACCTTTCAAGCCCAATCGCCACACCACTTCCTGGCGCGCCGCGTAGAGGGCAGTAGCCAAGCCATGGCCGCGATAATCCTGGTGGACCGCCAGATCGGCGCCGTAGAGCCAGCCGCCCTGCGGATCGTGCGACGTCAGCCAGCCTCCCTGGATGATTTCGGCGAAAGTGTGATCGACGTGCTCGAAGTCAAAGTTCAGCCGCAACGTTGTGGTGGCGCCCACGACGCGATCGCCCGCCAGCACGACGAATTGCCCGTCGTCGAACAACTCCATATGTTTCAGGTAGTGGGCGCGCTTGAAGCGCTCTTCGTCGGCCAGAGTAGGGAAGCAGCGAAGCTGGAGCTCTTCCATCTGGACTGCGAACTCGGGCCGTGCCTGCAGCAGCACGATGCCGTCTTCCAGCTTGCGGTAATACCACTTCACGGGTCCTCCAAAGGATGCGATGTTCGCCGACTGTACCTTACGATAAGTCTACAGGCTAGCAAAAACATGGCGTCCAGGCGTTCGAGTGCCCATTATTCCTAGTTGAGAATTTTAATAATGCATGCATCACCCGTTGTGAAATGCCACGGCGCATGGCATGTGGTTTTTTTGTCCGATGCTATGATGAAGAGTGCGTTAGAGCAGTGAACGCGACACCCCGGAGAAAACTGTCGGATAACTTGAGACCATTCGCCAGGCATCGGTGCATGCAAAACGCGGAAGGTCCACGGGGAGGGTAAAGAGTTGAAGGCGTCACAGAACAGCACAGGGACAAAGGTTCAGGAAATCCAAGAGCGCAAGTCGCCTGCATATTCGCAGACCGCTCGGGCCACAGTAGCGCTGCGCGAAATGCTGGTGCAGGGCCGGTTCCGGCCCGGAGAACGGATTCGAGAGGTGCCGCTGGCAGCCGAACTAAAGGTCTCACGAATTCCATTGCACCTGGCGCTCGAGCGGCTGGCTCACGAAGGATTTCTCGAAATCCGTCCAACACGCGGTTTCGTGGTGCAGAAATTCTCCACCGAGGACATTTATGACGCCATTGAACTGCGCGGTTTGCTGGAAGGGGCCGCGGCCCGCCTGGGGGCCGAACGGTTCAAGCATATCAGTGATTTAGCGACTCTCCAGATTGCCAGCCGCGACATTCTGACGCTGGTGCGGCGCACCAAACTGACCATGGAGACGTTCAGCCGGTACATCGATTTGAATGCCAAATTCCACGCGGCGTTGCTGGATTTGTCGGGCAGCCGGATGCTGCGCCGCGCGATTCAACAGGCGTGCTCGCTTCCATTTGCCTCGCCCAGTGCATTCTTAAAGCGCCAATATGTTTCGAGCGATCTGCGTGAGTTATTTCTGATTTCGGCCGACCAGCATTGCGGGATTGTGGATGCCATTGCGAGCCGGGAAGGCATGCGGGCGGAGATCCTGACGCGCGAACATGCGCGCGTGGCGAGAAGGAATCTGGAGGACGCTTTGCGGAATTCAGAGCTTCCTTCGGACCTGGCTGGCGCGAAGCTCATTCATCTCTGAGATATCACTTGCTCGATTCCGGGCGAGAGATAGCCCGGCTTAGCCGCAAGTTTGCCGACATCAGGGATGGAGCATTGAGGTTCGACTGCACGCGCATAATCTAACTCAATCGCGCGCTGGACTAGTGTTCCCTTGTTTTCGCTCTCCGGCGCCGCGATCGCCAACGCTACGGTGCAGGTAACGAACAGAGCGACGCAAGTCGTCCGGTCGGTCACCACCAACGCACAAGGCCGCTACACCGTCCCCGAATTGATCATCGGCACTTACGACGTGCGCGTTTCGGCGGCTGGCTTCCAGAGCAGCGTGCAAGCCAGCCAGGGCCACTCGTGTCGATTCGCTAGAATGTCACCGTGCCCGACCCGCTCGATCTTTCGCCGCTGCTCGCGCCCATTACCATCAAAGGGCTGACGCTGCCAAACCGGTTTGTGATGCCGGGCATGCAACGGCAGTGGTGCGACAACGGCGTGCCGTTGCCGCGTCTGGCCCAATATTATCGCCGCCGCGTGGAGGGCGGCGTTGGTCTCATCATTACCGAGTCCTGCGCCGTCGATCATCCTTCTTCTACGCAGACGCCCTTCTATGCCCGCATTACCAGCGCGACTTTGGATGCCTGGGCGGAGTGCGTCAGAACCGTCAAAGAGGCGGGTGGCCACATCTTCCTGCAGCTTTGGCATGAGGGAGCAATCCGGAAGGAAGGCGGCGACGGGCCTTATTCCCGACATCCCTCGTTGAGCCCGTCCGGCTTGATTAGTCCAGGGAAGGCCAACGGCCGGGCCGCAACCGCCGAAGACCTGGCAGCGATCCAAGATGCGTTTGTGCGCGGAGCCAAGGCGGCGCAGCAAATCGGCGCCGATGGTGTCGAGATTCACGCCTGCCACGGCTATCTGCTGGATCTGTTTCTTTGGGCGGGGACCAACCGGCGAACGGACGGATATGGCGGGGACGACATCCGGGATCGGGTCCGGTTTCCAGCGGAAATTGTAGACGCCGTCCGCAAGGCAGTGGGGCCCGAGTTTGTGATTTCGTTCCGGTTCTCGCAGTGGAAGGAAGTCGACTACAATGCAAGAATCGCTCCCACGCCGCGCGATCTGGAGATCATGTTGGCCGAGCTGCGGGCCCGCGGCGTCGATCTCTTCCACGCGTCGGCGCGGCGCTTCTGGATTCCGGAGTGGCCCGGTTCCGGCCTCGGCATCGCCGGGTGGACCAAGTCCCTGACGGACGCACCGGTAATCGCGGTCGGCAGTGTTGGACTCGATACCGACGTCATGGAGAACTTTTTCGGGAAGGAAGCCAAGGCGACGGGTGAAGCCGGCCTTCAGGAGTTGCTGCGCCGCTTTAACAACCGGGAATTCGATTTGATTTCCGTCGGACGCGGCCTGATCGGCGACCCCGATTGGGTCAAGAAAGTAGCGGAGCGCCGTTACTCCGACATCCGGCTCTTCACGAAGAAGGATCTCTTAGGTGACCTCGAGATCGGCGGGTTCGTCGAGGAAGCGCACCGCGCGGGGGACTAAGCCCTGCTACACGGGTTGAGCGGTTCGCCAGCCGGCGGCATACTCTCTGCGAACCACCTCCGAGTAGGGAGCGGGGCTGACGATCGCGCGGATTTCCGTTTGTTTGTGGCGTTCCACCGTCGTTTTTCCCGACCCTCCGCCCTCTTCGCCCCAGACCAGCGTGACCTCGTGTCCGATCTCGATATCGGGGTCGACGATGCCGAGCGATAACATTGTGCGCTCATTGAAACTATAGCCGCTGAACATGGACAAGCCGACGATGTGTCCACCGGCCAGCAGCTTGTCATAGGTGGCGGAGGTGTAGTTCGGGTTCGGCAAATCGATATATTTGACGTTGTCCCGGCTCAGCATGCACGTCATAGCCTTGCCGAGGTCGGCCGCGTTCCAGGCGAAGGTCACCTTTCTGCGATGCGCCTTGCCGTCCATCTTCTTCAGAGCGTCACTGCCGATGAAGTCGTGGTCGAACTTGATAAATGACCCATAGCCCAACTCGTGCGGCGTGACGTAGTAGTCTTCGATGTTATTCGAATAAAAGCTTCCGCCGATCGATCCGCCCAAGCCCTCATAGCTTGCGGCGCGCAACCACTGCCGGTAAGGCTTCATCTTCTCGCCAGTGTAGATAGCGGGAAGCGGAGACGGAATCCATCCGGATTCGAGCGCATTGGTGGAATAAGCCCGCGCTCCAACAGGCACCAGGCCGAAGTCTTTGCCAGCATCGAGAATCGCCGCTCGGATTTCCTCGCCCTGCTCGTAAGGTCCCCAGACCTCCAGCCCCGGTGCGCCTGCCATGCCGTGGCGCAGCGCCTTCACTCGCCGTCCCGCGATCTGAATGGCGCCTACGTTGAAGAACTTGATGTCCGGGTACGGCCCGCCGTTGAGCTTTTCAATGACCTGCTGCGCGTTCGGCCCTTGAATCTGATAGCGGTAGTGCTTCCGGATTACGGGCTTGCCTCCGGGGCGGGAGGGCGACCGGTCGTCCTTGGAGGTCGTGACGTCGTAGCCGCCTGTCTCGGCGTGAAATTGAATCCAATTGGCAGTCGGAGCGCGCCCGACAAACGTGAACTTGTTCTCTTCGTCGCGGAACAGAATGCCGTCGCCAATTACAAAGCCGTCGTAGCTGCAAGGCACGAATTGTTTGGCTCGGCTGGTGGGGAAATTGGCAAAACTGTTGAAGGCCAGATGCGAGAGCAGCCTGAAGGCATCGGGGCCTTCTAAATACTGCTCCACCATGTGATGCGACTGATCGAAAAGAACGCAGGTCTCGCGCCAGGCGCGTTGTTCATCGCGCCAATTGGTGAACTCGGGTGGAACCACCGGGTAGATGTACGCTCCGACTTTCGAGTTGCGGAGCAATTCTACAGGATTCCCTACGCTCTGCAGTAAGTCCTGCAAAGATTCGTGACGCACGCTAATCTCTCCTATTACCGTTCGAGCAGCCAAGTCGAAGCATGGCTACCGCTCTGATCCGCGCGGAATTGGGAATAGAGTTCTCTTCTTCCCAGCCCGACTCCGCCGGCTTCTGCTGCATACGGGGACAAGTCTCGCACAAGAATATCGCTGTTCGGCGTTTGCGTCGACTATGCCGTGTTGATTCAAGATATCAGCTCCAATGATTTGCCGTTCTCGGCACGGGGCAGGGAAGCTGCCTCTTTTTCCCGGAAGAGTTCTGCGATTACCCCCCGGATCCACTTATTGGCGGGGTCGTGGGTGTAGCGTTCGTGCCAATGTTGCACGACATGATAGGCCGGAAGCGGAAAGGGCAAAGGCATGAGCTTAATCCTTCCGGAACTCGCGACAATCTTACCCAGCTGTTCGGGAATCACGGCCAGACAATCGGCGCCGGTAATCATGCTCGAAATTCCGAAGCAGCCCGGTACCGTGAGCCGGACCTTTCGGCGGATCCGGTTCGACTCCAAGGCCTTTTCCACGATTTCCAGGCCGCTGCCCGGCGTCGACAACACCAGATGATGTTCGCTCTCGAATTGGGCCAGGCTCAGCATATCGTGGATACGCGGATGGTTGGCCCGGACCGCACAGACGAAGCGGTCCGCGAAAAGCCTTTGCTGGCAGAATCCGGACCCGGTGGAGGGCATGAATCCAATGGCGATATCGAGGCGTCCCGACTCGAGCTGCCGTGGGGTTTCATCCGACAGGTCCTCCAGCCCGATTCCCACCTGGGGCGCGACGGTGTGCAGTCGCCGCATGAAGACCGGCAAAGTGGTGAGCCGGATAATATCGGTTGCGCCCATCCGGAAGATGCGATCCGAGGTTAAAGGGTGAAATGCAACGCGATGCACCAACGCGGTTTCCAACAGGCCCTCGGCCTTTTCGAGCAGGCCGATCAGCTCCAGCATTTGGGGGGTCGGTTCCATGCCTTCCGAGGTTCTTACGAACAGCGGATCCTTGAAGTGGCGGCGCAACCGGGCCAGGCTCATGCTAACAGCGGATTGACTCAGCTCGAGATTCTCAGCGGCCTGGGAGACGCTGCGTGTCTTATTGAGCTCATGAACGATGCTCAAGAGTCTCAGATCAATGTTGGTCATGTTCCGCCGCTTCATGGGCCTGTCGCAATGCATGCATTGCAGCCGAAAATTGCATGCACTGGAGCATTCTATCCTCAGCCCGGAGACCGTGTCAAATGGGCCTGTATCCGGCAGTAGGAGGCTGAGGCGAGAGAAAGGCGAGGCGAGATTCAGTTTCGCGCGCACAGCACCGGCGACGAGCAACTGCATGCATTTGGTTGCTCGAGAACGCGACAGTATCACGTCACTGGATACAGAATATCAAAGAAAGGGTAAGAACTAGTGAGGGCAGCGGGAGGAAGGCTTAAAGAAGAGATGATCGGGCTGGTCCCGTGCGCGACTGGTTACCTCGAACCGCCGCGCACGGGCGAATTGTTGCTCGCTACGCCTCAGAAAGTAATGCGTCCACCGAGTTGGATGGCGCGCGGGCCAGTGTCCTCGGCACTTTGAAGACTGCTGATGGTGCCGAAGCCCGCGGTGCCCAGGGCTAGATTGGGTATGCCGTAGTTGGGATGGTTGAACAGGTTTGACGCCGATGCGCCGATGCGCAGCGAAACGTGCTCCTTGTAGCTGAAGGTGCGATAGATGGACAGCGAGACAACCTGGGTCCCAGGGCCTACGACGGCGCCTACCGGCGAAGTGCCAAAGCGGCCGATGTTGTCCGGAGGTAGCGCGAAGGCGGCCGGGTTGACCCACTGCTGAATGGTCTGGTGCTGCGGATATAGGGGCGTGCTGAGCACGGTGTCTGCGCGCGGATCGCCGCCGTTGTAAGAGTTGTCGAAATTCGTTCCCGAGGGATCCGTGCCAGGCGCTGTCACTGTTAAGTACGGCCCGGTCTGGAACATGAGTCTGCCCGCAACCTCCCAGCCTCCCAACGCCTGGTTGAGCAGCGCGCTGCCGCTGTGGCTGGACGTCTGATACAGGAAGTTGGCGATCAGGCGATTGTTGCGTGTGAACGGCACGCGGCCGTAATCCAGATTCGGATTGTAGTAATCGCTGGTTTGGCCGCCGCCCTCACCGGCGAATGTGGTCGGATTCCACCCGCCCGCGTTGGAGAGGTTCTTGGCGTGGTTGTAGCTGACCAGGAATTGCAGCCCCCTGGACATGCGCTTGTTGATCGAGACGGTGAAGGACTCATAGTTGGCGCGGCCGGCGTTCTCCACATTTACGATCGAATCGAGCAAAGGATAGGGCGCGCTGGCGCTGGCGGCGGCAAAACCAATCGTGTTGGCGGGCACCTGGTCCGGATTGTTCTGGATGGCCAAATCCGTGGCGTGGCTGCCGTCGTAGGAGAGGCGCAGACCGGTCTGGAAGCCGAGATCGCGCTCGAAAGTGAAGTTCCACTGCTGAACGTAGGGATCCTTGTAGTGGAGATTGTAGGATAGATCGAAGTCTTGAGTGCCCGGCTGGGCAAGATTCGATGGGAAGGGATAGGGAAAAGTGTAGGTGGCTTTTCCGTTCTTGATGGAATTGGTGAATCCGGCCACATCGCTGGCCTCGACCGCCCAGGAGGAGAGCACCAGGAAGCCTAGCGGCGAGTCAATGAACTTGCCGTAGCCGCCGCGGATCACCGTCTTACCGTCCGAAGTGACGCGCCACGCGAAACCGATACGCGGTGCGAAGTCTGTCTTCTGCGAATAACGCAGGCTGTTCGGGAGGCCCGCCTGGTTCGCTGTGTAGATGGGCATCGGATACAACGAGCCGGCGAAGCCTGGATTGACGAGCTTCAGACTTTCATTGGGCACGGCTACTGCGCCATGTACGACGGAGCCATCGAGTCCAGTGTAATAGCCCGGCAGAAACGCGGCGATGTTGTGATTGTGATCATCAAACATGGGATGGTATTCGTACCGAACGCCGTAGTTGATCGTCAGGCGCGGCGAGATTTTCCAATCGTCCTGGGCATAGAAAGCATAGGCTTTGCCGTAGGCGTCGGTGTCGGGATAGAGAACCGTGGCGATGGTGTCGCTGCTTGGGACACCTAGCAGGAACGCTGCGTAGGGGTTGCCAATTGTAGAGCCGATCACTGAGTTGGTGAAGTTATACCGGCCCAGCCAGAGGCTGTCGAACACGGAAGTGTAGAGCGCCGTCAAGTAGCGGAAGTCGCCGCCGAACTTGTAGGTGTGCTTGCCTTCCGTCATGGTGACGTTGTCCAGGAACTGGAAGGTTTGAGTTTGCTGGATATTGGAGCCGACGCCGCCCGTGCCCTGAAAGCCGGCGATCCGGACATTCGGCGTGGTATTGACGCTTTTCAGGAAAGAGGGAGACTGCTGGATGTAAGGGGCCAGTCCCAACTCATTGCTGATCTGGTCGCCCGTAATGCCGTAACTGCTGCCGGTGTGCAGGCCCGACCAGCCGGCTCGAAACTCGTTCACGACGGTCGGGCTGATCACCCAGTTGTGCGCGCCGGTGAGGCTCCAGTCGTTTTCCGGCCGTAGCACCGGCCCCGCCAGGGCGGACCCGTTGGTGCTGGTCGTGGTGCAGTTGCAGGGCGGGTATTCGGACACTTTGCGTTTATACGTAAACCGGGCGAAAGCAGTCTGCCGGGAAGTAATGTTCTGGTCGATGCGCGCGTCGCCCTGGTCGCTATCGATGGGAGTCGCGAAATTCTGCACGTAGTTGTTGGCGATGGCGTTCGCAGGACCGGCGTTCGGAAGAGGGAACAGGTATTTCAGAACCGCAGCGGAAACCGGGTTAATGGCTGACTGAGGGATCTGATTACCAGCAAACGGTGTCCCATTCAGATCTCTGACCTGACCGGAGTACGCCGACAGATCGCCGCTTCGCAACGCGAGGGAAGGCACGTTTTCGTCCAGGACGATCTGGTGCGGCAATCGCAGACCCTCATAGTCCAGAAAGAAGAAAGTCTTGTCCTTGCCGTTATAGAGTTTGGGAATCGAAATCGGGCCGCCGAAGGAGCCTCCGAAATCGTTCATGATCAGCTTGGGTACCGTGGGGCTGAACGTGTTGCGCGCCGCGAAAGCGGAATTCTGGTGGTTCTCGAAGAGGCTTCCATGATACTGATTGCCGCCGCCTTTGGAGATGGTGGTGACGTCGCTGATGCCGCCATATTCGGCGCTGTTGTTGACCTCGCTCACGTGGATTTCGGCGATGCCGTCGAAGGAGGGAAACAGTTCGGTGATCGGCGCGCTGTTGCGGGGGCTCATGGTGCTGATGCCGTCGATGCTGACCGATAGCATCTCGACCCGGGAACCGGCCACGGAAATGTTGCCGCTATTGTCGGTCTCGACTCCGGGCTGCGTCGTCAGAGTCGAAAACGCGCTGGTGGAGCCCGACGCCCGCGAGCTAAGAGCCACGGGAAGATCGATCAACTCGCGCCCGAGTTTGCTCTCCGCGATATTGGATACCTCGGTGTTAATCGGCGCCTCGGCCTGAACGTTCACCTCGACCGTCTGCGCCTGCGAGGCCAACGCCATCGAGCCGTCGACTCGCACCGTCTGGCGGGAAAGAAGCTGAAGATTGGTATTCGTAATCTTCTGGAAGCCGGGCGCTTCCATCGTGATTTCGTACATTCCGGGCTCGAGATTCACAACGGTATAGGTCCCGTTGGCATCCGTCGTTACTTTTCGCGTCGACGAAGTCTGCAAGTTCTTCACCGTTACTACGCAGTCAGCCACCACCGCTCCCGACGGATCCTTCACCGTTCCGAGAAATTCACCAAACGTCGACTGGGCCGGACTGAGGACCGCAAAGACCTGCATCACCGCGGCGAATGCCGCGCACCAGTACAAACAAGCAACAAAGCGCCGCAGGCGGCGACCCAAAGCAATTGATTTCATTTAAGTAGAGGCCTCCCCAAGAATTCCTGCTAATCGAGACACCACGCCCCAACCAAGGCGCGACGCCTATCGAACCGTCAAATATGTTCTGAACTGGATCGAGATTAACTGCGGCTGCTTGGACGCAAACTGCGCTATTGCGCGGGCGCCTTAGCCCAAAGGACTACGAGGTCGTTCGCCTCTGACACTCCAGGTCTTTCAGCGGTCAGAAGCGAACTGAAAGTTTCGTCGAGTATAGCTGAAGCGGGATTCCTTGTCAATGAAAGAGTCTCGAAACAGCCGACGGTTTGACGCTGCGGCACGGCGCCAGTTGGACGCTTCGATTGCCTGCTAATGCGAGCCCTTGCAAACGTCGGTGATGCAAATCGTGGTATTGGCGGGCGGCGGCACCGGGATGCCGCGTTCCTCCATTAGCTTCTTCAGGAGAGCCTCGGTCTGCGGATGGGCGATCGCGGATTGGACGCCGACGCGGACTAAGCCCCGCGAATAGTCGATGGGCATCCACCGGTGTCCCTGCAGCGTGCCGGTGAAAGTGTCGCGGCTGCCGTTATCCATCGCGTTGAGCTTGGCACCGTGATCGACCAGCAACTGGACCACGGCATCGCTCCCCTTGTGCGCGGCGCCGTGCAAAGCGGTGCGTCCGTCGCCATCCACCGCGTTCGGGTCGAGCCCGAGATCGAGGCACATCTTCACCGCCTCCAGATTCTCCTCGGGCGACCATTGGAAAGTCACGCCTTCCACCCAGCCGATCCCCGCCGCCACCATCAGCGCCGTATCGCTGTTGGTGGTGGCAATCTTCGGATCGGCGCCGTGCGCCAACAGGAGCTTCATGACCGTCACGTCGCCCGACTGAGCGGCGCGCAAGAACGGCGTGGCGCCGTCTTCATACAGCCACTGCATGACGAAGATCGTGCGTGTCTCGGTGCTGTCGCCCTTGCAGTGACCGGGAGTCGACTCCATGCCGCAGACCCGTGCGTTCACATTTGCGCCGTGGGCTAGCAGCAGTTTGATGAAGTCCAGATGATCCATGTCCGGATCCCGTACGGGGTAGTCGCCGCCCTCGATGTTGCGGTTGTCGACGGCGATATAGAGCGGAGTCCAGCCGCCGTTATTGGCGATATTCGGGTCAGCGCCGTGATCCAGTAGAAACGCCCCGAGCTTGTAGTGTCTGTTTTGAACCGCGGTCAACAGCGGCGTCCAGCCATAGCGGGTGGTCTGATTGACGTTGGCGTGGGCGGCCACCAGCAGCTTGGCGCAGTCCAGGCAGTTCTGGCGCGCGGCCAGAATCAATGCCGTCAAGCCTCCGCCTTTGGTGTTTGTTGTTTGCCCGAACGCCTTGGCCAGCGCTGCGGCGTCGAGATCCTTAGCCTTTCCGCCGGTCCCGCGGCGGAAGAATTTTTCTTGTTCGGCCCGTTGCGCGACAGTCGGCGCCAGGTAAGCCGTGCCGCCCTTGGAATCCGGAGCCGAGACGGCCGCTACATCGGCGCCATGCCGGAGAAGCAGATTCACGGCGTCCACGTGGTCCTGTTCCACGGCCCACATGAGGGCGGTGGTGCCGCGCAGCGTTTCTTTCGCGTTGACATCAGCGCCGTGATCGAGAAGCACTTGAATGGCCTCCACCCTGCCGCTTCGAGAGGCGTACATCAAGGGCGTTTCCCCATGCACGCCTCGCTCATTCGGGTCCGCGCCGGCTTTGAGCAGCTTGGCGATCATGGCCGCGCTGCCGCGCGTTGACGCGAGCTGAAGCGCGGTGGCGCCGTCACGATTGGGCGTTTTGGGATTAGCGCCCGCGGCGAGCAGCAGATCGGCCAGCTTCAAATCGTCCTGGTAGGCCGCCCACTGGATCGCAGTTGCTCCATCGGCTTGCGGCGCATTGACGTCAGCCTTCTTTTGCAACAGGCTCTGCACAGTGGCGTAATCGCCGTTCATGGCAGCGTCCGCCACGGGACTTTCAGCGGCAAAGCCGAAGGGTAGCGCTGTGGCAGCGTATGCGATTAGGACGATTTTTGCTGTACAACCCATAATTCCATTTCACCAAAGTTTCTGGCTTGCCAGGCGGGCGCCGGCGACCAGGCTCTCGAATTTGGCCCACATCACTGTGGGATGAACACGCTGGATAAAGTCGACTTGCGCGAAGCCGCAATCGCTGCCCGCGATCACGTTCTCGCGCCCCACCAGCCCGGCAAACCGCACGATGCGGTCGGCCACGGCCTGTGGATGCTCCACGGTCGCAGTGTGATGAGTGATGACGCCGGGGATCAGAATCTTGCCTGGGGCCAGCCGCTTGTTTTCCCAGACACGCCACTCGTGCTCGTGGCGCACGTTCGCCGCTTCAATGGAATAAGCGCCGGCGCGAACCTTGAGAATCAGGTCCACGATGGCATCCAGCGGCGCGTCCGACACGTGGGGAACGTGCCAGCTTCCAAAACAGACGTGGTAGCGGATACGGTCCTCCGGAATTCCTTGGAGGGCGTGGTTCAGCGCCTCAACACGGAGATTGGCCCATTCCCGGTACTTTTCCGGGCTCTGCTCGACCAGGTAGTCGTACATATTGGCGAGCACCGCGTCGTCCACTTGGAGAAGCAGCCCGGCTTTGTGGATCGCCTGGTACTCCTCGCGCAGCGCATCCGCGATCGCGTACACGTACTCGTGTTCGTTCGGGTAGTATTCGTTTACGCCGTCATAGGCGGTGCTGGCAGGGGCAACGGCAGTGAGGAACGCTTCCTCGACCTTCACGCCTTGCAGGGCCGCTTTGAAGTTGGCGATGGCGCGATCGATCGGGGCATGGTCCTGATACCGGATCGCGCCCACACAGGCTTCGGTGGCAACTCCATTGGCCAGCCGCGGCATGTCTTGCACAATCGCCTCCCGGAACTGCACCCGGTCGCGCCCCAGCCAGACCACTTCCCGCATCTGATCGGGACGGGTCTCGAAGCCGCTAATCCTGGTCAGAATGTAGTTGGCCCAGCTGGACTTTGCATACTCGCCGTCACTGACAATGTCGATGCCGGTTTCCGCCTGCTTCCGGACCACATCTGCCGTCGCTTTTGTCAGTATTGCCTCGTACTGCGCTGGATCTTTCGGCGACTGGCCGGCAGGGGACAAATCGCGCAGTTCCTGCGGCCGAACCAGACTTCCCACGTGCGTGGTGAGGATGCGATGTTCGCTGCGCTTCATAAGTTAAGGGGACTAAAATGCCTCAGTTTCAAAGTGTTAGACGTCCGTGTTTGGGGCCGGGCACAGCCCCACGCCGCAAGCGGCGCTGACAGTGGAATCCCCTGGCCCCAGCAAATCACAAGGATACCCCCCTCAAAGTTCGCAGTCGAGAGGACCCCTGTGATGCGGACTATCACCGCCGCTGATGCCAATGCATGCGAACAGAAGCTAGAATACAATTAACGTTGCATCACTAAATGGAACGTTGGGAGCAACCATGAATTACCCCTTAACGGGATATCACCACATTACCGCTTGCGCCGCTGGCGCCCAAGACGACGTCAATTTCTTCACGCAGGTAGTCGGCCTTCGGATGGCCAAACAGACCGTCCTCATGGACGGAAAAATTCCGATTTACCACCTTTACTACTCGAACGCGAACATTGAGGCGGGGTCCATTATGACTTCGTTTCCGTATGGCCGCCAGCAGGGCCGGAAAGGGTCGGGCCAAGTGTCGGCGACCGCCTTTACCGTGGCCAAAGGGACGCTGCCTTTCTGGCAGGAACACTTGAAGCGCACCAAGGTTGAGCAGCAACCGGTAGCGGAGCGTTTTGGACAGAAGTTTATCCGCTTTTCCCATCCCGCGGGCCTGGAATTCGAAGTGATCGAAGACGCTGCCGACACGCGGGAAGCCTGGAGCACGCCGGAGATTGGCAAGAGCGAAGCGGTGCATGGATTTCATGGATCGGTCCTTTCGGTGCGGGAAATCCCGGAGACGGAGCGATTCTTCGTAGAAGCTCTCGGCTTCCGCAAGACCGGTGTGGATGGTGCATTTCATCGGTTTGAGACAGGCGCTGGCGGCGCCAACAAGACGGTCACGCTGCTGCACGAACCAGACCGTCCGGCGGGGAGCTGGACGTTCGGCGCCGGTACCGTACACCACATCGCGCTCTGGGGAGCGGACGATAATGCGCTGGCCGAACAAAAAGCCATCTACGAGGAACTCGGCTATACGGACGCCTCGGAGATTAAGGACCGGTTTTACTTCCACTCCATGTATTGCCGTTGCCCCGGCGGCATCCTGGTGGAGAGCTGCTGCAACGTTCCCGGTGGATTCGAAAAGGACGAGGAGCGCTCCAAACTCGGCACCAAGCTGCACCTGCCACCCTGGTGGGCGGGCCGCGAAAAAGAGATGATGGCCGCTCTGGAGCCGATCCAGGTGCCGGAAACCGCGATCCCGCACTAAGGCGAGGAGACATTGGTAATATGAAACGCGTTATTTTGATTGGTGCTTCCGCGCTGATCCTGGCTGCGCTGCCGTTGGCAGCGCACCACTCGTTCGCGGCTGAGTACGACGGCACCAAGCCGGTGACGATCAAAGGGACGGTGACGCAGGTCGAGTGGATCAATCCGCACTCCTGGGTCCACGTCTCAGTGACCGATGAAAACGGCAAAGTGACTCAGTGGTCGTGTGAAACCGCGCCGCCCAACGCGCTTTACCGCCAGGGCTGGAGACGGGACACTCTCAAGCAGGGCGACCAGGTGACCATCGAAGGCTATATGGCCAAGGATGGCAGCCATACCATGAGTGCGCGTAGCGTAACAACCGCCGATGGCAGACGGATGTTTGCGGGTACGGCGACCGATGGAGGTCCGCAGTCCGCGAAACCGGACGCCAAAGACTCCAAATGAGAATCGCCCAGGGCGTGGGCGCACTGGTCCTGGCAATTTTGACCATTGCGCCATCATTGCCGGCGCAGTCGCGCCTGAACAGTAAGGCAGGCATTCCCCGCCTTTCGGATGGAAAGCCCGATCTCCAAGGGATCTGGGAAGTTCGTAACGACGTCGCGAACGGAGATCTGGAAGCCCACAGTGCTTCGGCGGGCATCCGCGCCGGGGAAAGTGTGATCGTCGATCCGCCCAGTGGCGAGATACCTTATCAGCCCTGGGCGGCGGCCAAACAGAAAGAAAACTTCGCAAAGCGGGCGGCCGCCGATCCGGTCAATCGCTGCTTCCTCCCCGGCGTGCCCCGAATTACCTACATGCCCTACCCGTTCCAAATCTTCCAAACAACGAAATACGTGGCGATCACTTATGAATATGTGCACGCCTCGCGCACCATCCTTATGAACGGCGCGCCGCATCTGGATGACATCGACTTTTGGATGGGCGATTCACGCGGGAAGTGGGAAGGCGATACCCTGGTAGTGGACGTTGCGGACAATAATCCTGACACGTGGCTGGACATGTCCGGGAACTTCCACAGTGGCGCCCTTCACGTGGTTGAGCGTTACACATTGACATCGCCCGACGTGCTCCAGTACGAGGCCACCATCGACGATCCGAAGGTATTCACGCGGGCCTGGACCATCCGCATGCCGCTCTACCGGAACACCGACAAGAACGCCGAACTCTACGAATACGAATGCCACGTGTACCGGGAGTCCCGGGAGCAGGCCAAGCAATGAGATATCGATTCAACCCAGTGAGAGCCTGCGGGCTCATGGCGGGTATGGTCCTGTTGATCGCCGCTTTGCCGGGGAATGCGCAGGGGCCTCGGCGCCAGCGCCCGCAAGTCAAAGCAGGACCGTTTCAAAGGCTGCCCGATGGCAAGCCCGACATGCAGGGGTTCTGGCAAACCAACAATTTCTTCACCGCGTTCGATCTGGAGACGCATGAGAAAGCCGAGTATGGCGTGCCGGCAGGCAAGGGCGTTATCGTCGACCCGCCCGATGGCAAGATTCCCTATCAGCCCTGGGCTCTCGCCAAGAAGAAGGACCTCTCCGAACACCACATGTACGACGACCCGCAGGCGCATTGTTATCTGTCGGGCGTGCCGCGCCAGATGTACACTCCGTTCGGCTTCCAGATTCTGCAGCCCCGCGGCTACGTTGTTTTTCTCTTCGAGGCCTTTCATTCTTACCGGATCGTGCCCTTGGGCAACCTTCCGCATGCGTCCGGCCCCATCCACCTGTTTGAGGGAGACTCACGCGGTCATTGGGAAGGGGACACGCTGGTAGTGGATGTAACGAACCAGAACGACAAAACCTGGTTTGACATGGCCGGCAATTTCCACAGCGATCAGTTACACGTGGTGGAGCGTTTTACGCCCGTGGACGCCAACACCATCAACTATGAAGCGACGCTCGAAGACCCCAAAGTCTTCTCGCGGCCCTTCAAGATCGCTTTTTCGTTCGGCCGCAATCCGGACCCGAACTACCAGCAGATGGAATATGCCTGCGTCGAAGGCGAGAAGGATCTGCAGCACTACACCGAGAGCGAAGGCGCCAAGAAGCCCTAGCCTTACTTCACTTCTTAAAAAGGCAATACGTGATGGCGGACGCCGCCCGCGGGCCGATGGAGGGCTATCCAGCCGGCTGCGCTTCGTGGACCATCTTGGACATGAACTCATTGCTGCGCTTCGCCATTTCCTCGCGGCTCACGTCCTCCTTGTGGGTCGCCAAGGACCAATGGTGCCCGAAGGGATCTGTGAGCGCGCCAAAGCGGTCGCCCCAAAACATGTCAGAAGGCTGCGCCTCTGCTTTGGCTCCCGCGGATACGGCTTGGCGAAAGACGTTGTCCACGTTGTCAACGTAAAGAAAGATGCCTACGGAAGAGCATCTCAGCGTGCGCGGCGAACGCGTGCCGCTCTCCGGCAATTCATCGGAAAGCATGATCAGGGAATCGCCGATTTTGAGTTCCGCGTGGCGACTTTGCCGTCCGGGCCATCGAACCGCGATTTTTCCTGCGCTCCAAATGCGCGTTTGTAAAAGTCGATGGCGCGTGCGCCATCATTTACGACCAGGGACGGAGTAACCGAATGATAACCCTTCGGAATGGGTTGAACTGAATGTCGCATAATTCACCTCTCACTCATTTGACGGAGTTGGGCGCTCACGCATACCGGATACCGCCAGCGCCTCAGGAGCGCGTCCAGCAGAGGCGTTGAATCGGGGAGGCGAGACGGGAGTTGGCCCCTGATCCTGTCCGGACTTCCGGCGTGCTGCTCATCCTGCCGGCCTCCCGCTTCTGCAGACCTCACTTCTGTGACGGTGCCCGTCCCTGCGAGGTTGGGGCGGAGTTGAACCGTAACCGTTAATGTGCAAAATACTGCCTGCAAGCGTCCGAAACAAGGCATTAGCTGGAATGGTCTAAAGAGCAGGGGAGGCTCTCAGTAGCGGTCCCCCCGGGAGTCAATATGAACAAAACGAAAAAGCAGCCAGCTTACGGCGCCGCGCTGTCTCTGACGGCGCTTGGTGCCTTGCTCTTTACGGGAATGATGCAAACTCCAGCGTATGCGGATACCGCCGTCGAGCGGCTCCAGGAGTCAGCGGAGGTGCTCCAAGATGTGATGTCCGCGCCGGATAAAGGAATCCCGAGACAGCTCCTTGAGGATGCCTATTGCGTCGTCGTGGTACCGAACGAGAAGAAGGCGGCGTTTATTGTGGGCGCCAAGTATGGGCGGGGATTCGCGGTTTGCCGGAAAGACAACCGCAGCGGCTGGGGAGCGCCGGCAGCCGTCCGCGTGGAAGGGGGCAGTGTTGGTTTCCAGATCGGCGGAGCGGAGACGGATTTGGTCATGCTGATCATGAACGAAGATGGGATGCGCCGCCTGATGAAGGATAAATTCACGCTGGGAGGAGGCGCCTCAGCCGTCGCCGGCCCCGTGGGACGTTCCATCGCCGCCAAAACGGATGCCGAATTAAGCGCCAAAATCCTTACTTATTCACGCTCACGCGGCGTGTTCGCAGGGGTCGACTTGAACGGTGCGACGCTCAGAAACGACGTCGACACCAACCGGGAACTATACGGGGAACGGCTACACAGCAACCAGATATTGCTAAGCCGGGTAAGGCCTCCTGCCTCTGCCAAACCGTTGTTGTCCGAGTTGCACGAATACTCCGAACGCCAGCCTGGTTAACGCCGGCGAGTAGTGGGCCCGTCCGTCGCCAGGGCGGGCCCAGCGGCGGTCAAGCTGCGAGGTTATGATCGCTCGGATTGCGCTTTTTGGATTCAAACAGCCGGCGCATATCCTTTCGGGCGCGCAATAGGCGCAGGCGCATGGCGCCGCCACTGCAGTGTTCCGAGGCCGCCAGTTCCGCGATGCTGCATTGCTCCCAATAGTGTTTCCGTAGGAGCATGCGATCGCGCGGCGCGCACAACGCGAGCTTACGCCGGATGTCGACGACGGCGAGAACCTGCAGGCAAGGATCGTCCGAAATCAGGTCCTTTGGCCTACGCAGGCGTGCGGTCCGGCGCAAGTCATTCCGGCCCAGGTTCAGAGCGATGCTATTGACCCAGGGAAGTGTCTTACGTAAATCGCGGAGCTGCCCGCGCCGTTCCCAGCCGCGCACCCACGCCGCTTGCGAGATCTCTTCCGCATTCTGCCGCGTCAGTCCTTTGGAAATCAGAAAATTGACCGTCCGCGGGCGGCCTTCAGCATATTCCTGAGCGAAGCTGTCCCGTGTCATCACCGGCTTCTGGATGCCTCTCCCCCGACTGAGACAGTTCGAGAATAACAGCGACGCATAAAGCCGGCATTAACGAGGCATTATGAATTTCTTTATCCGGTTCGCCCGGCTGGACCGGATTCCAAGCCCGCGGCCCGCTAGCGCTTGCCCAGCGCCGGCTTCGTGCTGATCAGGTGCTGAATATCCTTATTGTTCTCGCTGCAGGAATACTCGATGAGTTCCGGCAGCTTCGGGTTCAGCTTCAGGGGCTTAAACACGCGCGACAGCGTCCAGGGCTTGGAATACATTTTCGGATCGTCCACTGTGTACTCGTATTCGATGTTGTCCGCAGTCCGGCGGAAGCGCTCGGTGACGTGCAGTTCGTCGCTGTGCTGGTGGCCTGCCGTATCCAGCCACGTCCAAGGCGGACCCTTCAGCCCCGTCGTGTCGACCACTAAGGTGTCGCCTTCCCAATGGCCGGTTGAGTCGCCCATGAAAGCCGGCTCCATGTCGCTGGGGTGAGGCCGTCCATTTAACGGGATGGACCGGAAGGTGTGCATGTACTCGAACAGGATTACCATGTAGGCCGGCGTCTGCACGAACTGCGCCGGGTAGGGCGACTGCATGATGCGCGGCACGCCCGGATACCAGCAATTCGCGGTGGGATCGTCCTTGGCGTCATGGTTAAGATAAGCGGCCCTGCCGGCTTCGGTGTAGGGGATGGAATCCTCCTTGCCGAAGGCCATATTGGGCGTGTACTGGATCATAAAAAATCCGCTGAAATCGGGCTTGCCATCGGCGGTGCGCGGAACGGGCTTGGCTTCGGAGTCCGCGACGCCGGTCTGCGCGGCCGCGGCAGCGATCCCCGTTACAGCGATCATCGCGCAGATCCAAAACAGGTTCTTCATTCCGCCTCCCGCTCGTCCATGATTGTATCGCCACAACTCAGTGAATGGTCATCGCGTCTCAGTTGTTGAAACACTCTCCAGCGAAATATGATAAATGACGGCCGTGAGCGGCCGGGGAGGTGTTTCTATGCGGATCATCTTGGCGCTTCTGGCGGCGATTCTCTTGGTGCCGCGAGCAGATGCCGAAATTCATGAAGTGAACGTGACTGGCGGCCGCGTCGCGGGCGTATCGGCGAACGGTGTTGTTTCGTTCAAGGGCATTCCCTTTGCGGCGCCCCCTGTGGGAGAACTGCGCTGGAAGGCGCCTCAGCCCGTTCGGCCGTGGACCGGCGTGAAGCAGGCAAGCACGTTCGGGCCGAGCTGTATGCAGGATCCGAACTTTGTGAAAATCTTCGGCGCGCCGCCGGCCATCAGCGAGGACTGCCTGTATCTCAACGTCTGGACTCCGGCGAAGGCGCCCGGCGACGCGCTGCCAGTGATGGTCTGGATTTACGGCGGCGGGTTCGTCGGCGGCATGACCAGCATTCCCGCTTACGACGGCACGCGGCTGGCCGAAAAAGGCGTTGTATTGGTGAGCGTCGCGTACCGGCTGGGCGTTTTCGGCTTCCTCGCCGATCCCGAGCTCAGCCGTGAAAGCGGCAAGGGGATCTCCGGCAACTACGGTCTGGAAGATCAAATCGCGGGCCTGAAATGGGTGAAGGCCAACATCGCGAAGTTCGGCGGCGATCCCTCGCGCGTCACCATCTTCGGCGAATCCGCTGGCGGCATGTCGGTAAGCATGTTGACGGTGTCGCCCGCGGCGAAGGGCTTGTTCCAACGCGCTATCTCCGAGAGTGGCGGAAGCCTCGGCCCGGCCCGGTTAGGCAATGAAGGCGGCGAGACCGTTCCGCCGCTTAAGGTGGCGGAGGCCGCAGGGCAGAAATTTCTCGCTAGGCTAGGCGCGAACGACATCAAAGCTGCGCGCGCCCTCAGTGCCGAGAAAATTCAGACCGCCCTCGGTCCGGGACTGCAGGGCGGATTCTGGCCGGTATACGACGGTCACATTTTGCCGAGCGACGCCTATGAACTCTACCAGGCGCGGCGCTTCAACGACACACCCGTGCTTGTCGGCACAAACTCCGACGAGGGCGCTCTGTTTGTCCGTGGGAGCGTGACTCCGGCGTCATTCGAATCGCAGATTCGCGCCGGCTACGGCAAGGAAGCGCAGGAGATTCTCGCGGCTTATCCGCACGCTAACGATGCGGAGGCGGCCAAGTCCGGCAAGAACATCTTCCGTGACGCGACGTTTGCATGGCACACCTGGGCGTGGGCGCTGCTGCAGTCCGAGAAGGGGCATGGCAAGGCCTTCGTCTACTACTTCGACCATCGCACGCCCCAATCGCCGAACGGGGCAACGCACGGCGCTGAGATCGGCTACGTCTTTCGGAATCTCGGCGGCCCGGGCGGCGGTCCATCCGGTGTTGCGGGCCCGCCTCGCCCTGAAGACGTGGCGATGTCGGACCTCATGAGCAGCTATTGGGTGAACTTTGCAAAGAACGGCGATCCCAACGGTTCTGGTTTGCCGGAGTGGCCGGCGTTCACCGCCGATCAGCAGCGCGTAATGTACCTCGGCGCTCACTCCGGCGCTCAGGCTGTGCCGAACATGGAGCAGGTCAGGGCTCTCGACGGCTACTTTGCCTGGCGGCGCGAACAGGAGAAGGCCGGGCTGGAGCGCTGACGCGGTATTCGCGTGTAAGACGGCGATGCGCGGAACTGGTCGCCTTCCAGCCGGTCCGGTGGACGAACCAGCGTATGCTGGAGGCATGCGATTCGCAGCGCGTTCCCTCTGGCGGAGGCCCGTCTTTTCCATCGCGGCGATTCTGACGGTCGCGTTAGGAATCGGAACCAATACCGCACTTTTCGGTGTAGTCTACTCCGTGCTCATTCGGCCGCTCCCGTTTCGCGATCCCGGCAGTCTGGTGCAACTCTGGGAGACCCATCCTGCTTTGCCGCAGTTGCAGGTAACAGCGCCTGACTACCGGGATTGGCGCAATCAGGCGCGCAGCTTCGAGCAACTGGCGGCCTACACGCTCTCGGCGATGAACACCGTGACGCTGTTGGGTGAAGGCGAGCCTGCGATCGTCCACGCCACCATGGCGAGCAGCAACCTGTTCCCGCTGATGGGAATTCGGCCCTTGGAGGGGCGAGCCTTTAGCGGGACGGAAGAAGCGTCCAAACAGCGCGTGGCATTGCTGAGCGAAAGCCTGTGGCGGCGGAAATTTGGCGCGGATCCGTCGGTTGTGGGCCGGCAAATCCGGCTCGAAAAAGATTCCTTCCAGGTTGTCGGCATCGTGCCGCAGCAGCAGGCGTTTCCCGAGTGGGCCGATCTCTGGATTCCGCTTTCCTTGATGGAGCCGGAGCTCCAAACGCGGAGGAAATATCATCCGCTGGAATTGATCGGCCGCCTGAAGCCGGGCGTCGGAGTGGAACAGGCGCAAGCTGAGATCGAGACCATCGCTCGTGGACTCGCGCGGGATCATCCAGACACCAACACGACGGTCGGCGCTTACGTGATTCCTTTGGCGCGGGAGATCACGCAAACGGTGCGGCCTTCGTTGCTGCTGGCATGGGCGGCGGTTGGGCTAGTGCTGTTGATCGCTTGCGCGAACCTGGCGCATCTGTTCCTGGCGAGAATCATCGAACGGCGCCAGGAACTGGCCATCCGCCAAGCGCTGGGCGCCAGTGCCTGGCATTTGGTGAAGCAGCTCTTGTCCGAAAGCGCGCTGGTGGTCGGGATCGGAGCAGCCGCTGGAATCACGTTGGCCGTATGGGCCGACCAGTTCCTTCGCCACGTTGCCGGGGACCAGATCCCTCGGCTCCAGTGGCTTGCATTCGAAGGGCCCGTCGGATTCTTCGCGGTGGGAATTTCGCTGATCGCGGGAGTGCTGTTCGCGTTGCCTGCTTGCTGGCAACTGTTGTACCGGCGGCGACGCCTGTTGGAATCGGGGCGATCCGTCACGCGCGCTCATTCTCGGCTGAGTGCGGCACTGCTGGCAGGCGAAGTGGCGATGGCGCTGCTGGTGCTCTCGGGAACGGCCTTGTTGATCCGGAATTTCGCTGCGCTCCTGAATGAGGATCCGGGCTTTCAGGCGAAACATGTCTGGACAGTTCCAGATCTTCCCCTGCGCAACGGCTGGGACAAATCTGCAGCGTTTCTGGCCACGGAGCTGGCTCCCGCTTTGCGCAACATTCCGGGCGTCGAGCAGGTGGCGGCGGTCAACTCGGCGCCGATGAGCTTGGGTGCTACCGAACATAGCCGGTTTGCGACGCGATTCGGCATCCAAGGCCGGACGTTCGACCCGGGCAGTTATCCAGTCGCGCAAAACCGGTGGATCACGCCGGAGTACTTTCAGGTGCTCGGGATTCCTCTGAGGCGGGGGCGCTGGCTGACAGAGGCGGACAGCGGCAAACCACGAATTGTGATCAACGAGACGATGGCGCAGCGGCTTTTTCCCGATCAGGAGGTGATTGGGAAGCGCTTGGTGCTGGGCGTCATGGATGCGAAGCAGGACTTCGATGAGATTGTGGGCGTGGTGGGTGACGTGCGCGATTTGGGTCTAGATCAGGAAGTGGAACCGACGATCTATGGAATCGCCACCGGCCCGGTTATGACGCTGCTGGTGAAAGCGTCGGATGATACAGGTCAAGCCGCGGCGGCTCTCCGCGACGCAATTCATCGCGTGGATCCCCAGATTCCGGTCACGCGGATTCATCCGCTGCGGGAAAACATTTCCGCCTCTCTGGCGAGGCGGCGTTTCGCGTTGCTGCTGCTGTCCGTATTCGCCGGGTTGGCGGCATTTCTGACGGCCGGTGGGATATACGGGTTGCTGAGCCAATCGGTGAACGCACGCGTGCGGGAGTTCGGCGTCCGGGCGGCGATTGGCGCTTCGCCGCGCGAGTTGGTTTTCATGATCCTGCGCGAGGCCGCACTGCTTGCGGTGCCGGGTTTGGCCGCGGGGGTGATTCTTTCGTTTGCTTTCGGCCGAGTAATGAAGAGTTTCGTTTATCGGCTTTCGCCAGTTGATCCCGTTTCGATTGCAGGCGCGGTTCTCTTCCTTCTGTTGTTGATCTTTTTGTCGGCATGGGCGCCGGCGCGCCGTGCCGCGGGCTTCGATCCGGCGTTGGCATTGCGCCAAGAATAGGCCTTTAGAGAGGTAATTGGATGCGGCTTCCTGTTGCGGTTCTGCCGGCGATGATGGTCACCCTGTTGCTTGGTCCTTTCGGCGGGCGCATGAATGCGCAATGGATTCACTTTCCCACGGCAGGCGTTCCTCGGACGCCGGATGGGAAACCGGATCTTACGGCAGCCTGCCCGCGTACCGCCGACGGCAAGCCAGACCTTTCGGGCCTGTGGGATAACCCGACCAAGCGTCCACCAAACCCGGAGTTTCCCGGTTGCGCCGCCGTTTCCGACGAATTTATCAACATCGCTGCGCACCTGAAGGGCGGCTTGCCTTATCAGCCCTGGGCGGCGGAATTGGTGAAGGCTCGGCGGAGCGAGCAGCGTGTGAACGACCCGATGTCGCGCTGTACTCCGATCGGGCCCATTCGTCTACACACCTGGAACGGACCGAGAAAGCTGGTGCAGTCGCACGGGCTGCTCGTCATCATGAATGAGTACGACACGACATTCCGTCAGATTTACACCGATGGCCGCCCGCTATTGTCAGACCCAAATCCGTCCTGGAACGGTTACTCGAGCGGCAAATGGGAGGGCGACACGCTCGTCGTGCAAACGAACGGTTTCCGCGACGGCATCTGGCTGGACGCGCTGGGTAATCCGATGACGGCTGAGGCCGAGATTACGGAACGCTTCCGCCGACCTAACTTCGGCAATCTGGAGATTGAGATTACGGTCAACGACCCGAAGGCCTACACAAAGCCGTGGACGGTGAAGATCTCCCAGGTCATCGATCTCGACACAGATTTGCTGGATTACGTTTGCAACGACGACGAGAAGGATATTCCCCACTTGTCGAGCAAATAGAGCCTTTAGTGCTCAAGAGATAGCGCCAACGCGTTCGCGGCCCAGCCGGTGGCCATGGTTGAGATCCACTGGTCATGACCGTAGGGGAAGCCGCTTTCGAAATATTGCTGGAATTTCGTGGCACGGCTGGCGACGTGCCAGGAGCCGTCGGCGTCCTGTGTGCCGAGCAGGAACTTCACTCCTTTGGCATCCGGGCGCATGATCCTGGCTTCGTTCAACGCCCACAAAGTCATGCCCGTGGCATAGGCGTCGCTCGGAAATCCTTTGCGCTGCGCCCAACCGCCGTCCGAGCAGCGCTCGGCCAGGATCGGTTCGGCGAGCTTGTGAAGTTCGGCGGCGCTTGCGCCCGCCGCGGCCGCGCCAACCAAGCGCATATCCAGATCCTCCAGGATGACCGGCTGAGCATGCACCAGCCACTGTTTGCCTCGCTCGATGCGATGCTCCATTTCGTTCGCGCGTCCGGGCGTGCCGTAGACCTTGAGCGCGCGCATCGCCATCGCGGTGCGCGAAAAATCGGAGTCCTGGATCGGGGAGCGCGAATATCCCGGAAGATGCCAACCGCCGTCGCCGCCCTGGGACGCCGCCAGGTTCGCGGCCAGAAGGTCCGTGATGCGATCCGGCGCATAGCCCCCCCGCACCAGCGCCTCGACCGCATATAAATTGTTGTCCGCTCCGCCGAGCGCGGCCGCTCCTTCCAGTTCGACAGGGCTCATCGTGAAGGTGATCTGGTGAATCCGCTCGCGGGCCGCGTCCTCATCAATTGCAATGCCCTTGGCTCGTGCGGCCGACGTGGCAAACTCCGTGGGCGGTTGTTCATGGCAGGCGAAGCATCCGGCTTTATGGAAGAACCGGTCGTTCGTGCGCTCCAGCAACTGAATGCTGCGCGTGATCGCAGTTCGCGTGTCCGGCGGATCTTTTGAGAACCCGACAGGCTTGGCGAGGTCCTTGGGAGTTCCTCCTAACGCGTGAATCACTTCCGGATCGTCGAACTTGTAGGCCCAGTCGAGCGCCGTTTCTCCCACGTGGTTCTTCACGGATTCGTTGGCGCCGTGGGCGATTAACATATTTACCGTCCGGCGATCGTATCGGTCCGTTCCGATGGCCAGCATCAAGGGCGTGAACCCGCGATAATCCTGCGCATCGATTTGCGCCTGGTCATCCAGCAGCAGCTTCACAGCTTCGGGCGGGCCGAATGCGGCGGCCATCAACAAAGGAGTCCAGCCGCCGAATTCCACCGTGCCAGTTTGGATCTTGGGCAGGTTCTGCGTTTTCGACACGGCGTTTACCTTCGCGCCTTTAGATAGAAGCAGCTTTACCGCGGTGAGATTCCGGTTTCCGGCCGCGTTCATCAGCGGGGTAAGGCCGATGAAGGTATCGGGAGTGTCGATATCGGCGCCCGCGTCGAGCAGCAGCCGGATGGTCTTGGTATCGTTTCCAAAGGTCGCAGCGTTCAGCGGCGTGACGTGCCGCCGGTCCATCACGTCCACCTTGGCGCCCTTCGCCAGCAGTAGCCGCACAACTTCCGCGGAAGGATCCGTAAAGCCGGCTATGATCAACGCGGTCCGTCCGGTTCTGGCGGCGAGGTTGACATCCGCGCCATGGTCCAGCAGCAAGCGAACCTTGGCGGCGTCCGAAACCGACCACATTAGTGCGGTGGAGGCAAAGCCGTTTTGCGCGTTCACGTCCGCTCCGTGATCGAGGAGGATGCGCATCGCATCGACCGATCCAACTTCGGCGGCATACATGAGCGGCGTGATGCCGCGGTCATCGGCGACGTTCGCGCTCGCTTTGCCGGTGAGCAGGGCCTGCAATGCAGCAAGATTGTTGTCGCGGATGGCGGAATAGAATTTCGCCGGGGCTTGTTCGGAGTTTTGGGCCATCGCCGCCAGGGCGATCATCGCAAGCAGAGAGGCTATGCGCATGCGTGGATTATATTCGAAATCAGGCATGACTAGAGCTTAGGGCGTGTTCGCGACGCGGACGATCGCCAGACAAGCAGTATAATGCATGTCTGGCCCCTGATGAGCGCTTCCGCGAGACTCGAACTTCCGGATCAGTACAATCTCGTCGACCATTTTGTAGACCGGCATTTGCGGGAGGGCCGCGGCGGGAAAATCGCGATCGTCTGCGGGGATCGGCGGTTTACATTCGCTGACGTTGCGGTGCAGGTCAACCGGGCTGGCAATGCATTGCGGCAGCTCGGAGTCCAGGAGGAGCAGCGGGTTTTGCTGATTCTACCGGATGTTCCGGAGTTCGCGGCAGCGTACTTGGGGACCATGAAAATCGGTGCGGTGGCCGTTCCGACCAGCACGGCTTTGCGCGCTGGCGACTACGCATATTTTCTGGAAGAAAGCCGAGCCAGAGTGGCGATCGTGCACTCGACCCTGCTAGGTGAATTCGGACCCGCTCTGCGCGACCAACGCTACTGCAGGAATGTAATTGTGTGCGGGGAGCCTGTCGAGGGCCATACGAGCTGGAGTCAGTTCCTGGGCAGCGGGTCGCCGGAACTGGAGCCGGCGCCAACGAGCAAGGACGACGTGGCGTTTTGGCTTTGGACTTCCGGCAGCACAGGACGTCCGAAAGCCGCGATCCATTCACACCAGGATTGGGTCTACTGCTGCGAACATTACGCGCGCGGCGTGCTGGGCATCCGCGAGGACGATGTCACTTTCTCTTCCTCCAAGCTTTTTCACGCGTACGGCCTCGGCAACGGCCTCATGTTCCCCTTTCACGCCGGCGCCACAACCATTTTGTTCGCGGATAAGCCGCAGGCAAGGGCCGTTCTAGAGATCGCGCAAGCGAGCCGGCCGACGCTCTTCTTTTCGGTGCCGACGCTCTACGCGGCCATGCTGCAGGAAGCCGGACAGGCGGCTTACGACTTAGCGTCGATCCGGCTGGCGGCTTCCGCCGCTGAGCCGCTGCCCGCGGATATCTTTCGCCGCTGGAAAGCGCGCTTCGGCTTCGAGATTCTGGATGGCATCGGATCGACGGAAGTACTTCACATCTATCTTTCCGCACGCGCCAGAGAGGTTCGACCGGGCAGCACCGGCCAAGCGGTACCGGGCTATGAGCTGGCCCTGGTCGACCATGACGGTCAATCCGTATCTCCCGGCGCCATCGGAGACTTGCTGGTGGCCGGCCCCAGTACCGCACGAGGCTATTGGAATCGCCAGGCCTTGACACGAGATCGCATGCGCGGGCGCTGGTTCTTCACGGGAGACAAATACAGCGTCGATGACGACGGCTACTATTGGTATGCGGGGAGATCGGACGACATGTTCCGGGTGTCGGGTCAATGGGTCTCACCGATTGAAGTCGAGAGCGCGTTGATTGAGCACTCCTGCGTGCTGGAAACGGCCGTGATTGCTTTTGAAGAGGAGTCGGGACTGCACACGCCACAAGCGTTTGTGGTCCTGCGGGACGGCTCTGCGGGCAGCGCAGAGCTGGTCAAGGAGCTACAGGACTTCGTGAAACAACGCATCACGCCCTACAAATATCCGCGCCGCATTGAGTTCCTGCCCGAGTTGCCGAAGACGGCTGCGGGAAAGCTGTTGCGTTATAAGCTCCGCGAGATGAGCCGAGGCGCGTCGGCGTCGCAGGCCTCAAACTTGTGATTGGGGACGCCGGCCAATAATGCTGATGCCCACCATACTGATCGCCAGTTCGTCCTTTTGATTGAACGCTTCGATCTTCCCTCGAACAATGCCGCGGTCGGGCTTGGAGCGGGAAGGTCGCGCCTCGACCACTGTGACGCGGACTCGCAGCGTATCCCCGGGGCGCACCGGATTCGGCCACCGAAGATCGTCAACACCCGGTGAGGCCATGCTCGCGACGTGGGACAGGTAACGGTCGACGTACACGCGCATGATAAGAGCTGCGGTGTGCCAACCCGAGGCGATGATTCCGCCAAACCGGCTGTGCACTGCCTTCTGCGGGTCGATGTGAAAATACTGCGGGTCGAATTGTTTCGCGAACTTGATGATCTCCGCTTCAGTGATCGTGATAGCGCCCAGCTCGTGCACGTCGCCTGGCGTGTAGTCTTCAAAATATCGTTCGTGGGGCGGTACAGCGAAGCTAGGAAGGGTCATGGAAAGCTTCCTCTGCCTGCGGCGTGAGTCGGATTTCTTCGAACGGATACGAACTCGACACAGTTATAAGACCGGCTTCTTTCAATATGTCCAGCAAAGCGTAAAAGTCTCCTACGTCCAGGCCGCAGGCCTCCAGAATCTCGGGCGGAGTTGCGGTGCCCTTGGTCTTCGGGCGAAGCGGGCCATGATACGCCTCGCGCACGATCAGGTCGAAAAGCTTGCGTGCGGGTACAGAGACCGTCTGTAAGCGGTCGGAGCAGGATGAGACAGGACCCTCCACAATCAAATTCTAATCAAACCGGACGTACTCGAATTCTATGGGCAGGTTGTTGATGCCACGCGCCGGTGGAGAGATCCAATTCGCGAATCTTCCCGGTTCGATCACGCGACCCATAAGGGATGCAACAAAAGCGTGGTCATCGTCGGAAGGCAGCCAAGCGGCGGACTGGCGCTCCCAATCCTCTTTGGAAACAACTTGACCGTCCGGACTGATGGAGGCGCCGCCGAAACTGCCGATCTTGCGGTGAAATCCGGCGTGAGGAAGCCGGATTCGAAACGGAAGTCCAAACCGTTCGGGAATGCGGTTCCATCGGTCCACGCCCGCTTGAATCTCGCGCGAGTAGTCGTCGCGCAACCGCGCATTGAGAGCGGTGAGCGCGGGCACCTGCCGGTCCACGATCTTGCCATCCGCGACTTCCGCGACGGTGTACGCGTCGCTGGAGAGCGAGTGATTGTCTCCAATACTGGCCTCGCCATAACGGCCCTTTAACCCGCCGGTGTAATAGCCGGCCGCGTTGGAGGAAATCTCGGAGCCAAAGAGATCCAGCGTGACGCTGTAGTGGAAATTCACGAACCTCTGCAGAGTTTCGAGATCGATGACGCCATGGGCGCGAATCTGCGCGGGATTGGTCAGGTTGTGCTCGCGCATCACTTCGCAGGTGCGTTGCACGATCCTCGCCACGCCGGATTCACCGACGAACATATGATGCGCCTCTTCCGTCAGCATAAATTTCGTGGTGCGCGCCAGCGGATCGAAAGCGGACTCCGCCAGAGCGGCCAATTGGAACTTGCCGTCGCGGTCGGTGAAGAAGGTGAACATGTAGAATGCGAGCCAGTGGCTGGTCTTTTCATTGAAGGCAGTCAGGATGCGGGGATTGTTCGCATCGCCCGAGCGCCTCTGTAGAAGAGCTTCGGCTTCTTCGCGCCCGTCGCGTCCGAAGTAACGATGCAAAAGATAGACCATCGCCCAAAGATGGCGGCCTTCCTCGACATTCACCTGAAACAGATTGCGCAAGTCGTACATGGAGGGACAGGTCGCGCCGAGCAGCCTCTGCTGTTCCACCGAAGCCGGCTCCGTGTCTCCTTGCGTGACGATGATCCGCCGAAGAGGCGAGCGGTATTCTCCCGGAACCTCCTGCCAGGCTGGCTCGCTTTTGTGATCTCCGAAGTGGACCTTCCTGTTCTCGTCTCGCGGTGTTAGAAAGATGCCCCAGCGGTAGTCCGGCATTCGCACATATCCGAAGTTGGCCCAGCCGTCGCGATCCACGCTGGTCGCGGTTCGCAGATAAACCTGCAAATTGGCCGTATTCTCGGGACCGGTCTCATTCCACCAGTTCAGGAAAGCGGGCTGCCAACGCTCGAGCGCGCGTTGCAACGCCCGGTCAGTGGCCAGGTCGACGTTGTTGGGAATCCGCTGCGAGTAATCGATCACCTGCTGGGATCCTTCTCCGTTGTCCGCCATGTTGTTTAGGTTCGCTCCCAATCGAACTTGGCACGATTGCCTGTGCCATACACCTTCAGCGCCCCCATCGGTCCCACGGCGTTGGGGCGAATGAAAATCCAGTTCTGCCACGCGGAAAGCCTTCCGAAGATGCGGGAGCTCATGTTCTCGTGCTCGCCCAGGCGCAGGTTGGCTTCCAGACCGGTCATCGCATCGGGAGAAAGCGCCAGACGGCTTTCGATGGCAAGCCGGATCTCGTCGGCCCAGTCGAGTTCATCGGGTGTGAACGTGACCAGGCCAAGCTCTGACGCCTCGCGTGGCCCCAATGCTGCCCCCGTGTGCTCGCGTAACCCGGACATGCGGGATTCATCGCGGTAGAATCTGGCTTGCAGGCGGTTGAGGCCGTTCGCCGCCTCCAACTGGCCGAAATTCATTTCCGATAGCGCGATTGCCGTTTGCGGGTCGTCGAGCATGTAAACTCGATCTGCCGCTAAACCCAACTCGAACAAGCTTCCGGCGAAACACGATCCCGGCTCGATGAGCGCGTAGATCGATCTTGACGTGACATCGATTCGCGCGAACGTCCGGCGCATCATTCCGATGACCTCGCGCACGAACCAGTTGTTGCGATTCAAGAACAGAGCCGCATCGAACGCGAGAACGTCCTTAAGTTCTCCCTCGGTTTTGAAGACCCATAGGCCCAACTCGAGCTGGTTCATGCGCAGAGAGAGGATCGCGTCGTCCAACTCTCGCGCCATCTGCAAGGGCCACCAGTGCTCCCCGGCTGCCACAATCTCTGCAATGGACGCCGGTCCTCCGGACTCGGGCGCGCGAATCGTAAGGGTTACGCAGCGATGCTGCGGATCCAGTTCCGCGTCCACATAGCAGTAGTGATATCCGCGCTCATCGATGGTGCGCTCCAGCGGCGTCAGTTGGATCCCCTGAGCGTCCTTGGGCCGGTCGCTACGTTCACCGAGCGCTGCCGTGCGGGTTTTAACGTACGCATCGAAATCCTGAGGCTTGATCACCGCGTCGACGAGTCCCCATTCCTTCGCACGCTGGCCCTGCGCGCCTTCTGGCGTGGTGCAGAATACGTCCGCCAAATCCCGGCGCACATGCCTCTTGTCGGTAAGGCGCGTCAGCCCGCCAGTGCCCGGAAGCACACCCAGCAGAGGAACCTCCGGGAGACTCACGGCGGAGGAACGATCGTCGATCAATACAATTTCGTCGCAAGCCAGCGCCAGCTCGTAGCCGCCGCCAGCTGTGGACCCATTGCAGGCGGCGATGAATTTCAGACCCGAATGCGCGCTGGAGTCCTCAATCCCATTTCGTGTCTCATTCGTGAATTTGCAAAAGTTCACCTTCCAGGCGTGGCTGGAAAGCCCGAGCATATAAATATTGGCGCCAGAACAAAAGACCCGCGGTTTGGCGCTGGTAATGACGATGCTTGCGACCTCGGGATGCTCAAACCGAATCCGTTGAAGGGCGTCGTGGAGCTCGATGTCGACGCCAAGATCGTAGGAATTCAATTTGAGTTTGTAGCCCGGACGGAGGCCGGCGTCCTCCTGAACGTCCATCGCAAGCGTCGCGACGCGGTTTTGAACCGACACCTTCCAGTGGCGATAGCGGGAGGGCGCTGTCTGGAAATCGACAAACCCGGTCTCGAACGTGACTGGCGCTGGTTCGGACACTGCTACAAGATAATGCATCTCCGTATTTGAAGTCAATGATCGAGATGCACTATAATGCCGATATTGTGAGGCGCAACGCTCCAGCGAAACCTCCGGCGGCTCACCCCCTGAAGTTGCTGGCTGAGCATGTTCGGCAGGCCAGGGCACGCAGGGGCATGACGCGCAAGCAGCTCGCGCACGATTCCGGCGTCTCCGAACGGTACCTGGCGCAGATTGAGTCGGGTCACGGGAACATTTCCGTCTTGGTCTTGCGGCAGCTTGCCAAGGCTCTCAACATGCCGGCTGACGGTCTACTTCTTGAAGGTCCCGAACCTCCGGTAGAACTGGTGCACACAGTCGAGTTCCTGCGGCGTCTCTCGGTCGACGAACTGAAACTTGCGCGTCAGATGCTGCTGCATCAATTCGGCGCCATTGATCCAGCCGCTCGCCATCGGAGGATTGCGTTAATCGGTCTTCGCGGGGCAGGGAAATCGACCTTAGGAGCAGCGCTTGCCGAGCGTCTTGAAATGCCCTTCTTGGAGCTCGACCGCCTGATCGAACAGGAAAGCGGCCTCACGTTGAATGTGATCTTTGATTTTCGCGGACAGGCCGGGTTCCGGGAACTGGAACGGCAATGCCTGGAAGACGTGCTCCGGCGTTACCCCTGCTTCGTCCTCGCGACCGGCGGCAGCCTTGTCTCCGAACCCGGCACTTTTGAACGATTGTTGTCGAGATGCTTCACGGTCTGGCTCCGCGCTTCTCCCGAAGAGCACATGCAGCGTGTAATCGCTCAAGGAGATATGCGACCGATGGCCAACAACCGCGACGCCATGTCCGACCTGAAGCGAATTTTGGCGGAGCGAGAGGTGCTGTACAGCAAGGCCGACATTCAGGTGAACACGGCCGGGCGCACTTTTGAAGAAAGCATCGAGATGCTGATCCAAGCTTTGAGAGATTCTCCGGTTCGAGAGCCGTTGGCGGTGGTTGCCCGTTGACCAGGGTGCTGGTTCCAGAGCGCCTTCTGATCGGCGGCCACTCGCTAGAGGCGGCCAGGATCGGGGCCCACCGCTCCGATCTGCCGACCATCGTCATGCTTCACGAAGGTCTCGGTTCAGTCGCGCACTGGAAGGATTTCCCCCTTCGTCTCGCGGAGGAGACGGGAGCCGGCGTCTTTCTCTATTCGCGGTATGGGCACGGAGCCTCGGAAGCGCTGCGAGAGCCGAGGCCTGTTTCCTACATGCATCATGAGGCACAAGCCGTGCTTCCGGAGATCCTGCGGATGGCCGGGATCGAACGGCCTCTGCTTCTGGGCCACAGCGACGGCGCGTCCATCGCCATTATTTATGCAGGCTCGTTTCCTGATTCTCCGGCCGGGCTGATCTTGGAAGCACCGCACGTTTTCGTCGAAGAGATAACCGTTTCGAGCATCGCGCAAGCGAAGGTCATTTACCAAGAAACGGACTTGCCCCAACGACTGGGCCGATATCACGAGAACGTCGATTCTCTATTCTGGGGCTGGAACAACGTCTGGCTCGATCCGCGTTTTCGCGACTGGAACATTGAATCGTTCCTGGATCCGATCCGCTGCCCTGTCCTGGTCCTGCAGGGAACGCAGGACGAATATGGCACGGCCAGGCAAGTCGAGGCGATTCAGCGCAGAATTCCGTCGAGCTCCGCTCTACTCCTCGACAACTGCAAGCACGCGCCGCATCGGGACCGCGCGGAGGCGACTCTTTCAGCCATCTGCCGTTTCCTAGACACCTTGCCCCGCCGCGCAGGGTGAATCACCGTGAGCAAGCCCAGTCTGTTCTACAGCCGACCTGACGTTTGTGATAAAACAAAAGAAATTGATGAGGAGATCCCGGCCGCAAATCATTGATCTTGAAATAAGTTTATACCGATGAAGCGTTTTGTTGATGTCGCAGCACTAGTGGTCCTGATTGCTGTTTGGCAGCCGGGAGCGCGGGCGCAGACTTCGGCCGGGAGTCGGTCCGCTGCCGGGCCGGACCGATATCACGCGATGTTGAACACCTACTGCTTCACATGCCACAACTCGCGTGCGAAGGTCGGCGGCCTCGTGTTAGACAGCCTCAATCTTCAGACCGCGCCGGATGACGCGCGAACCTGGGAAATGGTCCTGCGCAAGTTGCGCGGACGTCTCATGCCGCCGCCGGGTATGCCTCAACCGTCGCAGAAGGACGTGGATTCGTTCACCGCTTGGATGGAGGACACGTTGGATGCCCACCCCAAGGGTCCGAAGGCGGGCTATGTGCCGATCGAGCGCATGAACCGTTCGGAATACGCGGCATCGGTGAAGGCGTTGGTGGGCGTAGATGTGAATCCTAAAGACATCCTGCCGCAGGATATCCAGGTAGACGGCTTCGACAATATCGCGGACGCTTTGAGCGTCTCGCCGGCATTCGTCGACCAGTACATCAGCGCCGCCAGGCACGTTGCGAAGCTGGCAATCGGCGATCCCACCGGCCACGTCGCGGACGTAAAGTATTCCATCGCATCGGTTGAGAACAGCGATGAACCCTTGCCACCAGGTACGCGAGGCGGCGTGCGCTTCCAGCACGACTTTCCCGCCGACGGAGAATACCGCATCAGTATCCTCGACCTTGGGGCGGGTTTGTACACTGCCGCGATGGAGAATGAAAGCACCCTGGTGGTGATGATTGACGGCCGAATCGTGTTCCGCAACCCGGTTGGCGGGGCTAGCGACCTGGCTCTGGCGGAGCGCAAGGGAGCCGCGGGCCGCGCCGCAATCATGGATCGCTTCGCCAAGATTCCGGTGGATGTGAAGGCCGGCGTACACGACGTCATCGTGACATTCATCGACCGCGCTGATGTGGAATCCGACGAGAATGTAGCCGCCGGCTTCCGCGGCATCGGAGTTCTGGGCTTCGGCGCCGGTAATGAGAGAATGGCGCGTCTTGCCAACGGCATCGAAATCGTCGGACCGTTCCATTCGACCGGCGTTTCGCAGACCGCCAGCCGCGCTCTGATTTTTGTCTGTGACCCTCAGAAAACTGGAGAACAGGTCTGCGCGAAGCAGATCACGGAGCACCTGGCGCGGCGCGCGTTCCGCCGGCCCGTGAATGCCGACGATGTAGCGCGCCTGATGCCGTTTTACGAAGCCGGGCGCAAAGACGGCGGCAGCTTCGATCAGGGAATCGAGGAGGTGGTAGCGGCCGTTCTGGCTAGCCCGGATTTCCTTTTTCGCGCGATTCCCGCGCCCCAAGGGACGCCTCCCAATTCCGAGTTTGCTCTCAACGGCCTGGAACTGGCTTCGCGCCTTTCATTTTTCCTGTGGAATACCGGTCCGGACGACGAACTGCTGAAGCTTGCGGCAACAGGCGCATTAGCCAAGCCAGCGGTGTTGGACAAGCAAGTGCTGCGCATGCTGGCCGATCCCAAAGCCTCCAGCCTGGTCACCAGTTTTGCGATGAAGTGGCTGAACCTCACCACTCTTGATTCTGTGCAGCCCGATCCGAAGTTGTTCCCGGCTTTCAGCGAAGAACTGCGGCATGATTTCGCGAAGGAAGCCGAGGATTTCATCAGCAGTATCATTTTGCAGGATCGGAGCGTCATCGATCTGCTCACCTCCAACCATACGTTTCTCAACGAACGGCTCGCCAGGCTCTACGGGGTTCCCGGAGTGCTCGGTCCCCAGTTCCGCGAGGTCACGCTAACCGACAAGGATCGTGATGGCCTGCTGGGCAAAGCGGCCGTGCTGCTGCGCACTTCGTATGGCGACCGCACGTCACCGGTCTTGCGCGGAGCATGGGTGCTGGACAAGCTGTTGGGAACACCGCCAACGCCTCCTCCGCCGAACACCGCGACCGACCTTTCTCAAAAGGCGGGCGAACTGCCGAAGACGGTCCGCGCGCGTCTGGAGCAACATCGCAACAAGGCCAGCTGCAGGCAGTGCCATGGTGTCATCGATCCCACGGGGCTGGCTCTGGAGAATTTCGACGCGATTGGTGAGTGGCGGACCGTCGACCACCAGGCGAACGCTCCCATCGATGCGAAAACAGTGCTGCCGAATGGCGTCGCGATTAACGGCCCGGTGGACCTGTCGGCGCAACTCGTCAGTCGGCCGGCGAGGTTTGCTGAGGCGTTTACTGAAAAGCTCATGATGTACGCTCTCAACCGGGAGTTGGAATACTTTGACATGCCGCAGGTCCGCGCAGTGGTTCGCGCGGCCGCGAAGGACGATTACAAGTTCTCTTCCATTGTTTTGGGGATCGTGAATACGGATGCGTTCCGGATGCAAGGTGCGGCGCCGGCTACGAAAGAGACGGGCGTGAAGGTGGCGTCGGCCAAGTAGGGCTGTAGGAGGTCCAATGTTCATCACGAAGAAACACATCGCTCGCCGGACAGTGCTGAAGGCTGCCGGAGTGAAGCTGGCGCTGCCGTTTCTCGAAGCCATGGTGCCCGCCGCCACGGCGCTGGCCCAAACTGCCGCCGTTCCTAAGCTGCGGGCAGGCTTCTTCTACATTCCCCACGGCGCCATCATGTACAACACTTCGCATGGCCCCGCGATGGACAAGTGGACGCCCAGAGGTTCCGGCGCGGATTTCAAGCTCAGCCCGATCCTTGCGTCACTCGAACCGTATAAGAAGTACGTGACGTCTTTCGGCAATTTGCAAAACGCGGCTACCGCGGGATCGGTGCATACCTTCAATCCCGCGACGTGGCTCAGCGCAACGCGCCCCGACACCGGCGGCCCGAAGGCGCACATGGCCACGACTCTCGATCAGGTGATCGCCAGGCTCATTAGCCAGGACACACCGCTGCCCTCGCTGGAAGTGTCCTCGGAGACCACCGTGCAGACGGCCGCCGGCGGCGGCGGCTTTTACACCACTCTGTCTTTCCGGGACGCGGACTCGCCGCTGCCGATGGAATACAATCCGCGGAAAGTCTTTCTGGAGCTCTTCGGGGAAGGTGACACGCCGCAGGAACGCAGCGCGATCAGCCATCAGACCAGTAGCCTGCTCGATCTGGTCATGGACCGCACCAAACAGCTCCAGGGGCAACTGGGAGGCGGCGACCGCGCGGTTCTCGACGGCTACCTGGACAGCGTTCGCGAGATCGAACGCCGAACCGAGAAGGCAAGCACCAAAAGTCTTTCGGGCGTCAAGATCCCAGATGCTCCGGTCGGAGAACTGGACAAGTTTCCTGACCAGGTGAAGCTGATGTTCGACCTTCTCGCCATCGCCTACCAGGCCGACCTGACCCGTGTCGCCTCGTACATCATGGCTGCAGAAGGCACGAACCGCACTTACAACCACATTGGGGTTCCGGATTCGTTCCATCCCGTTTCCCACCACGCCAACGATATCGAGAGGCTCAAGAAGCTGGTCAAGATCCAGACCTGGCACGTGGAGATGTTCTCGCAATTTGTGAAGAAAATGGCCGAAACCCCCGACGGGCAGGGAAGTTTGCTGGACCACTCCATTTTCATGTACGGGTCGAACATGAGCAACAGCGACCTGCACAATAACTATCCCGAGCCGAATATTTTGGTCGGCGGCGGCGCGGGCAAGATGAAGCTCCTCGGCCAGCACCTGGTGCTCGCGGAGCGCACGCCCATCGCGAATCTCCACCTGACGCTGCTGCAGAAGGTGGGATTGGAACGCGACAAATTTGGCGACAGCACCGGCACGATTGCAGGCGTCTAGATGAATCGCCGGGATGTTTTGAAGACTGCCGCGACGGCGGCGCTGGGGCTCTGGGCGTCAGACCGGATGTTCGGACAAAATCGTCTGACGGACAAGATCGCGGTGCTCAACGGCGGAGGCGCGAATATCGTCGCTTTGAATACTGTCGATGGGCTCGTGCTCGTGGACAGCGGTGCTCCGAAGAGCTTTACGGCTTCCTCGAAGGTACTGGCGCTCCTCAATACCCACTATCACATCGATCAGACCGGCAACAACGAACTCTTCGGCGCGGCCGGCGCGAAGATCATCGCCCATGAACGCACGCGTCAGTGGATGGCGACCCCATACTGGGTTCCGGCCGAAGAGCGCTACGAGAAGGCACGTCCGAAGATGGCCCTCCCCACTGAGACCTTTCTGACTACCGGCTCTTTGAACGCGGGAGGGGAGCAGATCGACTACGGCTACCTGCTGCTGGCTCACACTAGCGGCGATATTTATGTCCACTTCAAGAACGCCAATGTTCTTGCTGCAGGCGACGTCGCATCGCCGCTGCGCGATCCCGCGCTCGATTGGTTTACCGGCGCTTGGATCGGCGGCCGCGTCGACGCCATGGATCTGCTGCTTAAGCTCGCCGACGATCAGACGAAAATCGTGCCGGCGTATGGTCCGGTAATGACGCGCGCCGAATTCAAAGCCGAACGCGACCTGATGGAGGAGGTTCGCTCGCGCCTGTTCAAATTAGTTAAGGAAGGTCAAGGTCCCAAAGACATGTTGGACGCGGGCGTTCTGAACGGCCTTCCCCGAACTTGGAAAGAGCCATCCACGTTCGTGTATGCCGCAGCGAAAGGTTTGTGGGCGCATCATGACAAGATTGGGCCCGATGTCGTCTAGGGAGGCAATCGTGAAGCGTTCCGTTGTCGCTCTTCTGTGCGCGGCCGCCGCGGCCTTGCCGCTTGGGGCGGACGTTCAGAGAGGCTTTCTCGCCAGTCTCATCGAAGAGGGAAACCGCAAAGCAGCGCTCGCGCAGATTCGCGCGGGCGCGGACGTGAATGAAGCGCAGCCCGACGGCACCCGTCCCATCCACTGGGCCGTTTACAAGGTGGACTATGAACTCCTCGACGCGTTGATCGCAAAGAAAGCGAAAGTTGACGTCACTAACGAATTTGGATCCACACCGCTTGCCGAAGCTGCCAAGCTGGCCGACGCCCGGATGGTGAAAACACTGCTGGACGCCGGTGCAAAGCCAGATACGCCCAATGCGGACGGCGAGACGGCGTTGATGCTGGCGATTAAGACGGGGGAACTGCCCGTCGTCGAAATGCTGATCCATGCCGGAGCGAACGTTAACGCGCGGGAGACATTTCACAGCCAGACGGCATTGATGTGGGCGGCTGCTGCGCCGAAAAACGCCGGCGAGATGGTGAAACTGCTTCTTACGAAGGGCGCGGACTTCAAGCCTCGGGCGCTCTACAGCGACTGGCCGAGCCAGATAACGTCCGAGCCTCGCGCACAATATCGTCCTGTCGGCGGCCTGACGGCACTCCTCTATGCGGCGCGCGACGGCTGCTACGACTGCGTCGAGGAGCTGCTCAAGGCAGGAGCCGACGTGAATCGGCCAACCCCGGAAGGCGTCACTCCTCTAATGTTGGCTCTCGACAACGACCACAACGACGTTGCGAAGCTGTTGCTCGATCGCGGCGCCAATCCCAACCTCTGGGATTGGTGGGGACGCACTGCCCTCTACATCGCAGTCGATCGAAGGGACGAAATTCTTTTCCCGACACGAACCGGACTGCTGACGGTTCGAAGGCGCAGTGGCGAGGAGGCGCCCGAGCATCGCACTTCAAACCGTCCGCCCGTTTCCGGCATGGACATCATCCACGCTCTGCTGGCCGCCGGCGTCGATGTCGATCCGCAGCTCAACATGCACCGTCCCAGCCGCGGAGGCAACAGCGGCCGCTTCGTCGAGGAGTTTTACAACACCGGTTGCACGCCGTTGATGCGCGCCGCAGTGGCAGGCGATGTGGAAGCGGCTCGCGTCCTCCTGGATAAGGGTGCTTCTCCGAACATCATCGCGATGGGCACCACGCCATTCCTGATTGCAGCGGGAGTGGGAATGGGTGGAACCGGAACCGGCCTGGCGGCATCCACCAGCGCCGGGGGCCCTGCGAACCTGGAACTCATGGATCTGCTGGTCCAGCACGGCGCCAATGTGAATTCGCAAATCACTGGTACGAATAAGTATTCCCTGCGCATCTCTCGCGCGCCCTCTTCCACCGAAGGCATGACAGCGCTGCACGTCGCGGCCGAGCGGGGCACGGTCGATGTGGTGCGTTACCTGCTCGAGAAGGGAGCCAAGACCGATCTGATCGATTACAAGGGCCGCAAGCCGGTCGATCTGGCCGGCGCCGGCAGCGGGCTGTCGGCAGCCACGAGCAGCAACGTTGCTGTGACCAGTGCCAAGCCAGCCGCCAGCGGGGAAGGGGGCGCGACCAGCACGGCGGAAATTCGCGCCCTTCTCGAAGGCGCAGCCTCGCACAAAAATTAGCTGGCCTGCCGGGACCGGTCAGTTCGTCCGTGACCTTACCGCTGACGAGGAGACCGTAGATCCGTCTTTGCAAGTAAAATTCGATGCATCGTCCGTGCTTCCGGTTCCGTTGTACGCGGCGGTCTGAGGATAGGGGCAGAGCGGATGTGTTCGCACTACTTTGCCACCTTCCACCCGCGATGCGACGATTTGTTCCGGTGCGTGTCCGCTTTTCACCCACTCTTCCATAGCGCCGACCTTATCGAAGGTGTCGGCGCCTTCGCCTCCTCCGCAGTGGCGCATCCCCGGAACCATGAACAGCCGGTACGACCGTTCAACTAACTTGGTGTCGGCCACGTTGTTCCGCACGCTTTCGTAGTATTTCGGGCTGGTCTCTGCCGCCATTTGCTGGTCCGACCAGCCATGGTACTGCAGAATTTTCCCACCGCGCTGGAAGAAGGCTTTCAGATCCGGGTTCGTGGCATTGATGATGCCATGATCTGCTTTCTCGGCGAGTGCGATGTCCTGGGCAAAGTTGAGAGTTTTGTAATCCCAGTCAGCGTTCTGATAGACGACGTACTTGAAGTAATCTGTAGCAGCGCCAAAAGGCCGCTCTCCCGCTTGCGTTCCCCATCCCAGTTCGCTTCCAAGCGCGAGGCCTGGGAAAACGACTTTGTTTGTTTTCGAATCGACCACGCCCGCATAGATCTTCTTTGCCGCTTCAACTTCCGGAGTGGTGAGGCAACGGCTCGAGTCGCCGCTCTTGCACTCGATCGTTGCGGGATCGAAGTGGCAAAGGGTGGGATTCTCAATCACGCCATCCTTCACGCCGTCGATGGCATCGCAAGTATCCAGGACTGCCTTGTGGAGAAGCGAATATTTTTCGGTAGTCAGGAGGCTGGCCTCGTCACGATGGACCGCCTGCGCCATCCACACGCCCCCCAACGAGCGGCCCACAAAATCGGCGATGGGGTCTCCGGCCACGATGCCGTCGTAATCTTCCGGGTACATCTGCGCCTCTTTCAAGCCCTCGCGCCCACCGGCTGAACATCCATTCCAGATGGCACGTTTGGGAGATTGCCCGTAGAAGGTCGCGATGATCGCCTTGGATTTGACGGTCATCTCATGAACCGCGCGATAGCCGAAGTCAATCAACTTTTCGGGATGACCTAGAGCGAAGCTGGCGCTGCCTCCCGCGTGGCCGGTGTCCGTCATGGCCGCAACGAAGCCCCGGCCCAGCGCGGCGCCCAGGTATTTGTAATTGATGGTGCCGGTCCAACCGCCGTTTCCATCGGCTTCAAACTCGCCATTCCAGGTTGGCGCGGTTCCCCGCATCGGCAACCAAACCTCTATCCTGATGTTCGAATCCGGAACTGGCTTGATTGTGGCGGCGACACGGCAGAACGCCGGAAGTTTCTTCCAGTCCACTGGCGCGCCAAGATCGCGTGCCGATTCCGGTGGTGGGGTGAACTCGCCGGCGGCTACGACTTGGGCTAGTGTGACGGTGGTGTTCGGAAGCCCAATCGAGGCCAGGCTCTCACAAGAGGCCGCGGCGACGGGCGCATTGCTGACCGCCGCGAAGATAAAAGCGAAAATACCAAAACGAGCCGGCACGGAATCTCCTTGTTCACGTCAGAAATGGCCTTCATTATATGCCGTTCAGCGTCGCGAAACAGCCGGATGTGGCGATCCCTGTATGTTTTTCGACCGTACAACCCACTTCGGGTTGACGCACAAGCCGCAATCCGAGCCTCGAAACATCAGCGCCGCCCGCTGATCGCCCTTCAGCTGCCAATTCAACCAGGCGGTCGCGATGCCGCTGAATTCTCCCCCATTCGGCTCCCTGTACGTTCCCCCGTGCCCTACTCCTCTTTCGTACGCTCGAAAGACCGGAATACTGGTCAGGTGGTCAAAATCCGCTTCCGCATTCTTAAATGCGATGTCCTGCATATCCCCGCTGATATAAGCCACCGGAACGTGAATCAATTCCAGGTCGCGCTTGCTGAGGGTTTTTCCGCCGCCGAGATTCGTAGGCTTGGCGAAGAGCCCGCTATTCCAAATCACAGCGGTGCTCACGCGGCTGTCCGCGGCGACTTCGATCGCCTGAATTCCGCCGCAGGACTGCCCCATCACCGCAATCTTTCCGCTGTTGAGGCGCTTGTAATACTTGCTGCCTTCGCGCTGGTTCTCCGCCATGGCCCATTGGATGGCATCGATCATCTGGGATGGGTGGGTTGCTGCCGGCGGTAGATTATCAGGAGGCTGTGTGGTGTCGGCCCCCAATGCCGGCGCCGCCGGAACCTGGGGAGGAGGCTGTGCGGGGCCAGTTGCATCGCGCTGGACAATCGGGCCTAGAGCGATCACGAGATACCCGTATGACGAGATGTCCGTGAGGAAGTTGCTGAACGCGTTTCCCACGTTCACGCAGGCGCCATTGCCCCAAACGACAATTGGCAATTTCACGCCATTCAAAGCCGGAAGATCGTCCGGCCGGTAGATCGTGTGCTCCGGCAAGCCTTTATCCATCTCCATCACGGCCCGATAAGGTCCGGACCCTTGGGTGGGCCGCGGAGACTGAAAAGCCCCGGCATTTTGTTGAGCCGCACTTTGCCAACAGACGGTGAGCAGCGCGACCAGAAGAGAGCAGACTCTTGAGTACTGCGAACGGGTCATTGTCATGAGATGATCCTCTCCTTCGAGAATCCAGCCATCAGAAAACTATATCGAAGTTTTGGAGCATAATGAGTTTACTCACATGCGTGCCTTCCTGTTTGTCCTGCTGACGCTCCCCTTGCTCGCACAGAACGATTCTGAACGCTGTTCTGCGCTGTCGCGAGTGGTGATTCCGGATGTGGAGATCGCGTCCGCCACGTTCTCACCGGGAGGTCCCTCGGGAAAGGATGGCGCGATGCTCCCGCCGCACTGCCAAGTCCGCGGAGCCATCGATAAACGCGTCGGATTCGGAGGGAAGCCCTTCGCCATTGGGTTTGAGCTTCGGCTACCCGTGAAGTGGGACGCCCGGTTCCTTTTCCAGGGCGGCGGCGGAATGGATGGAAGAGTGCGGCCCGCCTTGGGCCCGGCCTCCGGTGCGAACACCAATCCGGCACTTGCACGGGGCTTCGCCGTCGTTTCCACGGATGCCGGTCACACCGGCGCGCCGCCGCTGCCGGAGGCGGATGCATCCTTCGCCCGCGATCAGCAGGCGCGCATCGACAACGCGTATCGTTCGATCGATCGCGTCACCGAAGTGTCCAGGCAGATCATCCAGCAATACTACGGTGAGCCGTGGCGCTACGCCTACTTCGATGGCTGCTCGAACGGCGGCCGCCAGGGACTGATGGCCGCGCAACGGTTGCCCTTATATTTCGATGGAATCGTTTCGGGGGCGCCGGCCTTCCGGGTGACGCACGCGGCAATCGGGTCGGCCTGGGAGACGCTCGCATTTCTCAAGATCGCGCCGAAGGACGATGCGGGGCGTCCGATCCTGAGCCGCTCCTTCTCGGACGCCGATCTGAAGCTGGTTGCAGACGGTGTCCTCAAGGCTTGCGACACGCTAGACGGATTGGCGGATGGCCTGGTGATGAACACCCGAGCCTGCCGCTTCCAGCCCAAGACCCTCGCTTGCGCCGGAGCCAAGCAAGCGAACTGCCTGAGCCAAGAGCAGGTGTCCGCGCTGGAGCTTGTGATGGCCGGACCGAAGAACTCGCATGGCGATGCGATTTACTCCGACTGGCCGTGGGACCCCGGCATCGCCGCGCCAGGCTGGCGGCAATTGAAGTTGGGCACGTCGCCGACGGCCCAATCGAACTCTATCGACGTCCTGCTGATGCTGCCAGGTCTCGAGGGCTACTTCATGTATCCCTACGCAGCGTCCTTCGACCCGCTGAAGTTCGACTTCGACAAAGACACGCCACGCGTCGACGATACGGCGGCACTCCAGGACCCCACGTCCACGGACGTGAGCACGTTTGTCGAACATGGTGGCAAACTGCTCGTCTATCACGGCATGGCCGACCCGTTTTTCTCCGCGCTGGATACCCAGCGTTACTATGAACGCCTGGCGAAGGACAACGGAGGCCTGGACAAGACGATGAGCTTTGCGCGCTACTTCCCCGTCCCCGGCATGAACCATTGCGGCGGCGGGCCGGCGCTCGACAACTTCGACGCCCTCGCCGCGGTTACGCAATGGGTCGAGCAAGGCAAAGCGCCAGACAGCATGCTCGCCACCGGCGCCCAGTTCCCGGGCGTATCGCGGCCGCTCTGTGCTTATCCGAAGCACGCCGAATACAACGGCACCGGCCCGCGCGACGATGCCGCGAGCTTTTTCTGCAAAGACTAAAGACTAAGGAGAACAGAGCCTCGCGCAAATGGATGGCGCAGACGGCAGCAGAACATGAAATAACCAATCCTCGAACTCTGGTTCTTACCCAGATTGCACGCGCAGCTCGGCTGCCTTCGGATATTCAGACCGGAGACACTGTATCTTTGCAACTGAACGTCACGCTTTCCTACGGCGACCTGGTGAGCAGTAATCTGGTCACGATAGGCGGCGAAAAGACGGATGCGATGCTCCTGTGACTTGCAAGGTTGATGTAATCTCTCGTTTGCCATATTGAGTTACCCCTCCGTGAAACCTTCGACAACCGTCCTTTGGGAACCGCTGAGATTGTTTGCGAACCCCGGTCCTGACGATCTGATCCTTCAGTCGGTGCGGAAGGAAGCACCAACGCGCAGATCTATGCAGAGGACCTGCGGAGTCGCAAATGACGGTGGAATTGGGGACAGTAATGGGACAACCTGGATTATGGAGGTTGCGTAAATCCTTTAGAATGGTGGCCAGGGACGGAATCGGTACCCCTACCGCCGTTGATCCCGCGTAACTTACTGTTCTTTCGTCTCACCAGATCCGCTAGAACGTCCAGATCAGCAACTCTCTGGCACAAATCTGGCACAAATTTGAATAGCGGTTGATCTCGCCTCTTCCCTAGGAAATAAAAAATGCCGCTGGCGGGCGGCAGCAGGAGCTTAGGGTGAACGGTCAACGTGTGTCTGATCAGAATCCGAGCGGTCAGCAGGAACGAAGTCCACTTCGGCCAATGAACCGCGTCGCGGCAGATGTCAATGGGTCCAGTGCACCAAGTTCCCTCGTCGAGGGACCATTAGAGAGGCGCTCCATGAGGGCTGGCCTTTATGCGCGGGTCTCAACCATGGGAAAGGGGCAGGAAACAGACAACCAGCTGATCCAACTTCGCGAGTTTTCGCAAAACCAACACTGGGTTGTCATTCGGGAATACGAGGATCACGAGTCAGGGAGCAAAGCCGATCGCACGGAATTCTGCGTGATGCTACAAGATGCGGCAGCCAGAAAATTCGATGTGTTGTTGTTCTGGTCGCTCGACCGATTAACCAGAGAAGGTACTCTAGCCACGCTGAAATACCTCGAATTGATTGAGAGCTATGGTGTCCATTGGCGTAGCCTCACGGAACCATGGATTGACAGCGCTGGTCCGTTCCGCGATGTGATCATCAGTCTGTTAGCCAGTCTGGCCAAGCAGGAAAGAGTGCGGATCTCAGAGCGAGTTCGGGCCGGGATGATGCGCGCCAAGCAATTTGGAACCCGCAGCGGAAGATCCATTGGAAGGCCAGCGGCCTTGTTCCGGCGGGATCAGGCTCTGGAGCTTCGAGCGCAGGGACTTTCTTGGCGGAAAATCGCGCAAACAGTTGGCGTGAGCCCGACCACTGTCCGCAGGGCTTGTCACGGCTCAATGGAGGGCCACCAGCCGTAGCAAAACCCTCCTGCTAGTTTTTGGCAAGCACTCCCGCGATCACCTCACCGGGCGAGTCTTTTCATGGAACCGGGTTGAGCCAGCGCCGAAACGTAAAGCTTTGCACCATCGTTCAGGGAACCGCAACCGGCAGCACACAGTGAATCCCGATTCACCGGTACTTCCGTCCAGACTTCTCCTCTCGGGATATCGGCAACCGCCTACTTCGTGATCGCTGACAACGGGAATGAATTGCTATACCTTGACACAGATCCGCTTGGCGTTCTCGCCGGAAGCGCCTAGAGGCTATTTCCTGGAAGAGACAAGTGAACGCCTGCGCCGCTCGAACCCGCTGGCTAAACCAAGCACGGGCGGTCTTCTGGATATCCCCAGGCCGCGCGGGCGGCGCGCTCTGTTCCCCCTGACCATGCCAGGCGCAGTGACACGCCATGCAAGCTAATGAATCGCAATCGTCACGGTGTTTGACACGATCTCACCCACGGTAGTGCCGAGCAGTATCGCCGAGAGGGGCGAGCACCCGAGTTTGGGTCCGCTCTGATCTGGAAGGGGTACCGCCCCGCTTTGCATGGACACTGGTGAGGTTTCCGGCGGTGCGCTGTGCAACAGTTGGTATCGAGGCGATTGCTGTATACTGTTCAAAGCCGGAGAGGTCAAAATGGAAATCCCAATTGCATCCGCGATGAGGAGTCGCCCAACGGATGAGGGAGTTTCATTGCAAATTCCGAGGAAGGTGGGCGACATATGAGCGTTTTTGATAACAGCGTGAAAACGGCCACCAGGGTCCAGGATCCGGGCAGCGACAAGTCCCTTTCGCCGAGCGGTGCGCTCGCATATTCGTCGATGACCAGCCCGGCGGGTCTGGCCGGTTGTACGGGGCTGGACGCCACACTGGTTCACGGCGACCGTTGGATTCAGATCGACTCCAATCAAACCGAGACGATCTCGTTGAACGTTCTTCAGAAGATCGAAGGAAACCAGACTATCACCGTGACCGGCAATCAAACCGAGACGATCTGCGGGACCGCCAACGAAACCGTGATCGGACCGCATATCATCGCCAACATGAATGTCTTCAATGAAACCCGGATCGGAGCCCACATTCAGACGCACGGCGGCATTGAATGGATCCACGACAAGGAGAACGAGTGGCACTACGGCGGCTTGCAATGGACTTTCTATTCGATCATGCATGAAATTGAAATCGAACACCTCGAACTCGCCGCCGGGCATAACGAAGTCAAGGGACAACACAATTACTTTTCGGTGAACGACAATACCGCGGTATTGTTTCAGTTCCAAACGAAGGCGCTCAATGCGGAAGCGGATGGGACGGAGGCCGATATCAAAGGCCTCAAGGGTGACGTAAAGGCTTTGCAGGGGAAAGTGGGAGCACTCGAAGCCAAGGCTGTCGCGGCAATTCCGACCGCTGGCGCCGACGTGAATCCGACGCCGCTTCTCTAGATTGGCCGTATCCGGTGACCGAACACCACAGCCGTCTTACACCCGTTGAAGAAACCGCCGTGCGGCTGCTTCCGCTACGGCGGGCCGAAGTGCTGGAAGAATATTTCCTGTATTGGATTCCGGTCAGCTCGGTTCCCGCGCCCTTGGATCAACGGGTGTGGTTGAAGACGTTCCTGGACCGCGTATCGGATTACCTGGTCAAAGAGAAGGGACTTCGGTCGGAGGTCTTCCTCCAGTACAAGACCGTCTACCCGGACCTATTGGACAAGTTTTTGGACTTGTCACTCGACCTGGTCCCCATCATGGGGTTCGGGAGAAAGCCGGGCGTCCCGCTGCCGCCCATTCCCAGTGAGGAAGAGATCAAGAAGCTGGGAGAGGGTAAACCGTTTGTGTTCGGAGACTATGTCGGAGACTTCAGCTTCTGGTTTCTGGGAAAAAACGAACGGCTAGAGCGGGAATCTTTCTTCGGCTATGGCGGGATGACGCTGCTGTTCCTGCCTCCCGATCCAAAGGGCCCTCCCAAGAAAGTGCCGATTACGCCCCGCATGCGCGAACACCCCGCATTCCGTGACGTTTTTGCGAAGTTTGATCCCGACCAAGTCGTGGCGCGCGGCCAGGCGCTGGGCGATCCATGGCTGAAGCGCAGCCTGGAGATCTACGGGGAGGAGATTCCCAAGTCGCCGCAAACCAAACATGTGCCCTACATCGTTCCGCTTCTGAAGAGCGCAAACTTCATGGAATCGGCCGACGAACGCGAAAAGCTTTCCCAGATTTGCGAGTTCTACGTCACCGAAAGTCCCGAGGACCAGGGCGTTCTGCTCGCCAGCGCGGCGGACCATCAGGATGCCATTATCGGAATCGTCGAGGCGATGCGAGACGCGGAAATGAGATATCCGGAGTGATAGCCGTGAATGCGATCTGCTTGAAGGCCATTCCCGCAGCCGAACCCTACGAAGCCTACGTGTTACCGGTCTCGGGTTACCCGATGGAAGCCGCCGAATCGACCGCCGCAAACGCGTTCTTGGACTCTTTGTGCGGCGCGGCTCAGCGCTGGCAGCTTTCCAGTGAAGTATTGATGCAGCTCGAGCAGCTAGACGCCGACGGCTGCCGGGAGGCATTCACTGAGTACGCCCGGACCTGGATTCCGCAAACCGGGCTGGGCGTATGGGTGGATCGCCGTCCGCCCGAGAAGTGGACTCAGGCTGAGCTCGCCGACGTCGTGCCCGGCGATAAACTGCGGCCGATCATGTTTCTGGTGTTCCGTGTGTCCACCGCGCAGAAGACCCGCGTGGACGCGCGCCACAACATGTTGCGCTTTGGACCGGTGCTGGAAATCCTCACTCCTCAGGGAGAAGCATATCTGCAAGGTTGCTCCGAAGTGTTCAAACAAGGAATCGTGGACCCTTCCTTCACCTGTTTCCCGTACTATGTCGGACTGATCGAGGGCAAGTCGATGGCCAACGCCAAACGCGAGCAATTGGACCGCTGGTTCCAGGGTGTTACCCTCTACGTGCGGCAGAGCTTTGAAGACAAAGGAATTCTGATCGCCTCCTCTGTGGCCCTTTCTGGGCTGTTCGAAGAGATCGGCGGTGTACGCGATCAGAATGGTTGGACGTTTCAGCCCTGATGTTTGCGTTTCCGTCGTCAGCACTTCAGGCGGTTGAAGAGTCCGGGTCGAGACTGGTGGTGATTTGTCCGCCCTTTTACATCGCCGCAGCCTTTTCCTTTGTGCTGACGATAGCAGCGTTTGTCATGATTTGGATTGCCGCCGGACGGGACCTCGGGCAAAAGGGTCTATTGATCCTCTTGGCTTCCGAGACGCCGTTTCTGCTGGTCAGCGCCGGGCTGGCAACCACCGGAGCAGTAGCCGTTGTGGACACCCAGTCCGGACTGCTCGAGGTACGCAGCCGCGTGTTTGGAATTGGACGCCGCCAAAGTTTTCCGCTATCGTCGGTGGAAAGAGCGGATGTGCAAAGCGGACGAGGAAGCCAGCGGCTGGTATTTCAGCTGAAGGACGGCTCCATCGTTCCGCTGGGCTTCTTCACGAACCAGGCGGGGCACGGCCAGGCAGCGAGTGCGATCAACCATTTTCTCCGTAAGTAACCGAGAAAAGCTGAATTATGCCCGGCCGTGGTCACGAGTTCCTGGTACGGCCGGTACTGGCTAAGTCCGTCGTTTTCGGTCGGGCACCAACGTTGTGACGCTAAAAGGGTGATTTTGAAAGTACTCTAGAGGTCACGACTGGCAGCTCAGTGCTCCCGTTCACTGCGCTTGAGCGATTGGGTGCGGAAAGACTATGGACAGAGACCTCTTTGGCAGCGTCATCGTCCACGACAGCCCCGGCATCTTCACATTCACGGGGACAGGGATTGGACCGGCCGCCGTGCAAAACGCGTTTAGCAGATACAGTGTCGCGGCCGCAGCTTATGGGTTCATAGCGGATGAAATTCAAGACGCTAGCGACCTCGCTCGCAACCTCCTGGCATATGCCTTCGGCGGTCAATACGGTATTAGTGGCCATAGAAACTTCGCAGATCGCGTCTCTCCCAAGCAGGTCGCCGAAATAGCTCCGAGCAACCGTAATGTTTTAGCTGGCTGCAGCTGATTCACGGGATGCATGACAAGTCGAGCGGGTGTGCCGAAATGGGTGCTAGTATCGATTCCTTTAAGCGACTGATTCCAACTTGCTGAATGCGGCGACACATGTTGTGCGAGAACCTCATAGTTTTGGTCCGGGAGAGACACTTCCGACCGACGAGCATTTATCCAACCGGTGCTTGCGTGGGCAGTCTGCAGGGCGACCAGTTCACATACATCCACCCATTCACTTCTTGACCTAGCTCGATGCACTCGGTAATGTAGCCTGCACGAGAGTCGTGCGATCAAGTGAAGAATCCAGAGTCAGAACGAACGACGCCGTGGCTTCCGGAAAGTTTTCGGACACTACCGAGTACTCCAACTCATACCGGCCTTCGCCGCCGATGCGAGGGAGGAAGTCCGTTCCGGTCGCAAATACGTTGAACTGGAGTTGCAGTGGAAAATCTTCCAGTATGTAGAAGGCGTCGAAAGCGCGGACCTTTCCAGGGAAAATGTGCGCGTTAGGCTGACTGTATCCAGCCCAACGGAATTCAACCTGCTTAACCGGAATCTCAGTCTTTGGATCAAGCCTGGTCGCTTTCTCAAGATAGGCGTAGCAGTCCCTGGCCGTCTTGCGGCGGTGCCGATTGCGGACGCCAACATGGAAGAACCAACACCATCTCCCGTCTTGGAGTAGAGTACGCGAGTACTGCGTCGAGTCGCGTTCGAGGACGAGTTCGTTTCTCCATCGCGGGTTCCAGTCCTTCCTCCTGTTGACTTCGTCACCGATCACGTTTGGAAGCAGGTGCCTGTCCTGAAAGGGAGTTGCATTAGCTTGAATCAACCCAAGTATCCCGTCATTGGTCTTGACACCCGACTCTTGGAAGGCAAGTACAGGAATCTCGAGATACGATGCTATGGCAAGCTCTTGGTGACAAAACAGTGAGCCCCTGTGAACACCGGACGATGGATCTAGTGGCTCGCGTTTGAAATCCACAAAGACAAAATACTCCGACTTACTCAGTTGTTCGAAGATGTTCTCCTTAAGTCCCCGGAGCGTTTGTTCTTGAACAGCAACGTATGGATCGAACCCGAGCTCGTAAAGGCGATCCCTGATCTTGGAGGCTATAGATGCTTCGTCAGAGCTCTTACTCTGACCGCAACTGATAAACACTCTGGCGCGGGGTTCCAGTCCCTCTCTGCTTTTCATACCACCCCGTCCATCCCTGAACGATTACCGATAATCTTAACAGCTCAACTGGCCCGGATTGTTCGCTGTCCTTTCGGGGACATCCCGAGTCGAAAGCATGTGGTTTCGGCGCACCGACACTCTGCCCTGCGACCTTTGCTAAATCAACGAGTTGGTCTTGGGCTTTGGAACCCCTTCCGGCACACATCAGTCTACACTGCGCCGTTTACCGGTACCGCTCCGGCAAAGCTTCCCAGAACCGGACTTGTGGCTCATGATATTGATGTTGGGACGCCCCGTTGTAAACTGTGAGCAGATCGGAATAAGCCATGCGCACACTATTTCTGCTGTCATTGCTGAGTTCCCAGGCTTTCGGATGTGTTTGCGCTGGCTGGCCCTCGGCCCGGGACGCATGGGCTGGCTCGGAGTTGGTGTTTGTAGGCGTTGTTGACCGTACGGAGCCCTCCGTACCTTCCATGGCTGCACAAACGGCTTGGGTCACGGTGAGGGAATCTTTTAAAGGCGCTTCCGTCGGCGAGCACATTGTGCTTAAGCAGGGCGGCAATGACTGCGCGCCGAAGTACCAGGCTGGCGCGGAGGTCATGTTCTACCTTTCTCGGCTTGAGCCTGGATTCTGGGTAGCTCCTGGATGCCATCGCTCCCGTTCTCTTGCAACCGCTGCAGATGATCTACTCTTCCTGCGTGCTTTGCCGAAGTCCGCTACGACCAACCGCTTGTCAGGAGAAGTTGACCTTTACGAGGATTCTCCAAGTCTCGGATTCCACAAGGTCCAAGCGTTTCCCGGAATGCGCGTCAGCGGGCGAAAACAGGAATGTCGATGCCTACACGAATGGCGATGGTGTTTATGAAGTCTACGGGCTTCCTCCCGGAACCTATACAGTGAACATCGACACGCCCCCTGGCCTAAAGTTGCAGTTCCCAATGATCACAGGCTCCAGGGAGATCCTTCCCAGGAACACGACCGTGACGCTTGGGAAGCAGACTGCGGTCAGCGTGGATTTTGTGCTCTACGAGAACAACAGCATTTCTGGAGTCCTGCTCACGCCGGAGGGGAAGCCGCTTCGAGGGTCTTGTCTTGATCTGGAACCCGCTGATCAGCCAAGCCAGCGTGGGCGAATATTTGGTTGCACTCAGCTAGACGGCTCATTTGAGCTTAAAGACATGCCCGCAGGCCGGTACGTAATTGTTGGGAACAAGAGTGGACGGATATCGATTAGTGAGCCTTTTTCGATGGCGTATTATCCTGGAGTCCCAACAAGAGCCGAGGCCCAGGTGATCGATGTCGCGCGGGGAAAGTCCATCAAGGGGCTACAGTTTCGACTTCCCACAATGGCGCGGCAAGTCAAAGTGAGCGGACGCGTTCAGTTCGCCGATGGAGTACCCGTCCCGAAGGCCTTTTTGAAGCATTCATCGAACGACTCCACGTTTACGAGCAGCGATGCGGATGGCCACTTCAGCATCAAACTGTTAGCTGATAAGCGCGGCGAGTTGAGCGCTGAGCTAATGGTGATCGAATCCGATCTAGAAAAATGTCCCGAGTGGAGACCAAAGGGCAACACGCAGATGCTAGTAATGTTCACATCCTCGTCAATGGCGATAACTGGAGAGGGCGATCAGGGCGACGTGCTTCTGACAATGCCGATGCGCTCGTGTTCCGCTTGGCACCCTTTGGGGCAGCGCTAGCTCGGTTCACCACCTTTTCATTATGGGAGGAAGCAAAAGCCACTCGCTGTTGACAAATGCGGACTGATTCACCATAACGGCGTTCGAGGGAATTACTCCCGTGAAGTCGCATAGTTTCTATTGATGAGCGTGACGCGGAGTGTGTCAAAAAGGATTACCTTCCGGCGCGCAGGCTCAGTTGTGAATCATCTGGCTGGCCAATCCAGCGGGTGAAATCTCCCCGCTCGCTTTCAACGAACTTTCTGGTCGCGGTCGGGTCAAAGTATATGTTGCGCCACAGTAGCGTTGTCAACTGCTGCCCATCAATGACTTTGGCTTCTAGGCAGAAGCGGTTGGCCCGACCTTGCCTCACTGCGTTGGGCCAAGCCGGCTTCTCATCTCGCCTAGGAACGGCGTGGCAGTGCTTTGTCGGAACGAACCAGTCACAGATTAGCATCGAAACTCGTTTGAGCATTTCCACTTCCCGGTAACAGTGGACCAGGTATTCTGGGCGTTATAATCGACCAACAATGCAACTAGAACCACATGCCTCGGTGTCGCTGGTGATGGTGCTTGCGCTGCTGTTTGCTTTGCTCGTATTGGTGCTGTGGTGGACGCGGCGGACTTACCCCGGTTTCAATCGTTGGTCCGCCGCCGGCATCTTGCTTGTGGCGGCGCTGTGCTTATTGGCCCTGCGGGGGTTAGCCCCTGATTGGGCCAGCGTCGTCTGTGCCGACAGCTTGATCGTCATCGCCTCAATTCTCTATCTGGAAGGAGCACGGCAGTTCCTAGGCCTTCGTCCCCGCAACTGGCTCACCTGCGCCGGAGGCTTCCTTGCGGTGATTGCCGTGGCCTTTTTCGACTACGTGGTTCCCAGCCTGAACGCCCGAGGCACCGTGATGTCCTCGTTCATGGCGATCATCTTCATAATCACCGCCATCCGATTGCTCAAAGCGATTCCACCTCAACACAAATTTGGCATGACGCTGACCGGTAGCATGTTCGCGCTCTGCGCAGCGCTACTGCTGGCGCGGGCTCTCTACTTCCAATTTGCATCTCCTTTGAGTGATTCGACGGTTTACTTTGGGATCTCAGGTGCGTTGGTCGTGGCCATCGTAGCCGCCCTGGTGTGCATCGGCGTCGGTATTGTCCTGTTAGCGGATGAGCGAGTGGTTTCGGATATGTACGATGCAAGGGAGGCTGCGCTGCGCGCCAAGCTGGAAGTCAACGAGCGCCGACAGAGAGAAGGTGTACTGCGCGAAAGCCTAGAGCGTTTCCAAACTGTGGCGAACGCGGCGCCGGTGATGATTTGGGCGTCCGGCCCGGACAAGCTTTGCATGTTCTTTAACAAGCCCTGGCTCGACTTTACAGGCCGTTCGATGGAACAGGAGCTCGGTAACGGCTGGGCAGAGGGTGTATACCCGGAGGACCTCGACCGTTGCCTCGCTACGTACAATTCATCGTTCGAGATCCGCCACCGCTTCCAGATGGAGTATCGGTTACGGCGTTCCGATGGCGAGTATCGCTGGATTATGGACCACGGGACACCGCTCTATCAGAAGGGTGAGTTTGCTGGCTTTATCGGCTCGTGCATTGACGTAACCGAGCAGAAGCTTATGGCCGAGCGGCTTCTGGCCCAAAAAGTCCAGCTCGCCGATGCGCAGCGTCTCGCCAACCTGGGGAGTTGGGAACGGGATCTGGACGACTGCGGCTTCGACTGCTCCGAGGAGTTCCTTCGCATCCTTGGGCTTCAGGGCAAACCGCCGGGAACTCTATGGGACTTTCTCCAATATGTCCATCCCAAGGACCGGCACAGCGTCTCCCAGAGCGCCTTGGAAATTCGCTCGAGCGGCTCGCCAGTAGAGATGTCCTACCGAATCGTCCGGCCCAGCGGTGAAGTGCGCTTCGTTCGGAGCATAGTGCAAGCAATTAGAGACCATCGGGGCAAACCGGTTCGCGCAGTGGGTGCGATGCAGGACATTACTGAGCAGCTTAGGTCGGCCGAGCTTTTGCGTGAGAATGAAAAACGTCTAAAGAACGCAGAGCGCTTGGCCCATCTCGGCAATTGGTACTGGGATCTCAGGAGCAACAAGGTATCTTGGTCCGAGGAGATGTTCCGTATCTTCGGCCAGCCTCAGGATTACACGCCGAGCTACGAGGGATTCTTCCAGGCGGTCCTGCCGCAAGACAGAGAGCGAGTGGGCCGAGAGGTAAGAGATTCTCTGGCGAATAAAGGCGAGGTCTTTAGCGAGGTTCAGATTGCCCGACCCGATGGCGAGTTGCGTGTGATTACCTTCATTGCCGAGGTACTACTAGATGAGGAAGGCCAGCCGGCTTCTTTTTTTGGCGCCTGCCAGGACATCACTGAAGAAAGGCGCGCGCAAGAAGAGACTGTCGCCAGACAGAAGCTAGAGAGCATAGGAACCCTGGCTAGCGGGATTGCTCACGATTTCAATAACCTTCTGGGTGGCGTGCTAGCTCAAACAGAGCTGGCCCTGTCGGAACTTAGCGCCGGAATAAATCCCGAACAGGAGCTGAAGGCGATCCTGGACGTGGCGATCCGCGGCTCCGAAATCGTGCGCGAGTTAATGATCTATGCAGGAAAAGAGAGTGCAGTTGTGGGACTGGTCGACGTTTCGCGGATCGTCAAGGAAATGCTTGAGTTGCTCAAAGTTTCAGTGTCGAAACATGCCGTGGTGGAAACAGATCTCGATGAGGATCTTCCGGCCGTCCGAGCCAATGCTGCGCAACTTCGGCAAGTTGTGATGAACCTTGTAACGAATGCGTCCGAGGCGATAGGACATCGAGATGGAGTCATCCGCGTGACGACGAGCCGGGTAAAAGTAGGCAAGGAGTCGTCTGAAGGCATTTCCGATCGTTTGGCTGCCGGCGATTACGTAAAACTAACGGTCTCCGACACTGGTCGCGGCATGCCCCGAGGGACTCAGGCCAGGGTGTTCGACCCGTTCTTCACGACTAAAGCCTTGGGCCACGGCCTCGGGCTTTCAATCGTCCACGGGATCGTTACGGGTCTCGGGGGGGCTATCCATCTTACGAGCGAGCCTGACAAGGGTACTACGTTTGAGATATTGCTGCCTTGGGCCAAGGGGACGGCCGAAACATTCAATGGCCCGATGCCTGCCAGCGAGGAGCCGGCGCGTCCAGCCCAGTCGGCCACCATCCTGGTTGTAGAGGATGAAGACGCACTTCGGAAAGCTGTCGGGAGGATGCTGCGCAAGATAGGCTTTGAGGTACTCGAAGCTGCTAATGGCTCTGCCGCTATCGATCTTCTTCGAACGAGTGGGAGCAAGATTGATGTAGTTCTGCTGGACCTAACCGTCCCGGGGGCTTCCAGCACTGAAGTCGTTGCCGCGGCCGCCAAAGCCCGGCCAGACTTGAAGGTGGTCCTGACCAGCGCTTACAGCGAGGAGATGGCGACGCCAACATGGAGCACACCGTTAATCCACGGTTTCATTCGCAAGCCGTATCGGTTCGGGGATCTTGCGCAGACTCTTCGGGACGCCTTACCCTCCTAAGCCAGAAGTGCTGGCATGCCGCCGCCGCACTGTGCCGAAAGGATTTCCTTTCGGCTTAGCAGTTCCTCTGTGGAACAAGCTTCCGGTAAATCAGTGAATGTAGGCGGACCGGAAGGACCTCAAATGCCTTTCGGCACAGCCCGATAATGGGCAATATCGGTAGCTAGGTCATCAGGATTACCTCTGTGCTTCGAAAACATCAACAACGAAGCGCGACAGGATCACAAGTCCGGGATGGCGACTATACGGCCTGGTTGAACTTGCCAGCTCCGGATCTACCGGGTGCGCCTGCCTCTCAGTACGCTCCGATTATCGGACCGTGAGCATTGGAGAGATCTTACTTTCTGACGGTCATGAGAGGTGCGTTACTTTGCGCAGTGCCGATCGTAACTTGGATCGGGTAGTCGCCAGGCGGAAGGCTTGGTACGTAGAAATTCACCTGCACCAGCCCTACGAAGCCTGGGGCCAATCCGGCATAAAAAACCTGCGCCGAACTTCCACCGACCGTTACCGTTGTTGAAAGGCTCTCCCATGACAGCGGCGAAGCCGAAGCTCCGACACCGTCGTCGACGGGCGGCACGACAGGTCCAGAGCCAACCAGGTACGCCACGGCGGCGCTGCCTGCCGCTGCGGGATTCGTAGCCGCGTTGAGGCTGTAATCCTGGTTCTGCACGATCGCGCGATTCGTTGGGTAGGTCAAAATGAAGGGCGTGGCTGGCTGGACGTTAATGCGCGCACTTGCGCTGGCTGTGCCCCCGTTGAGCACCACAACCGATGCCGGGCCCACAATGACCGACCCGGGCACCTGCGCCACGACCTGCGTCGGACCTACGTAGATCAGCGGGGCCGGGATGCCGTTGATAAGCACTTGCGTCGTGCCGAGCAATACCGGAAGAACCCCGGCCGGCGCGGTGACTGGAGCTGAGGCGAAATTCGTTCCATAAATGTCGACGAGAGAGCCGGGCGAGACGGTGTTGGATGTACTCGCGTGCAACACCACCCCTCCCGCGGAGATCTGTGGCTTCGGCGCTGTTGGAGTGATCTGCACGAGGAGAACCTGCTGTGGCGCGACGGTGATCGAGTAACTAGAATCCTTCGCCAGGTTCGAGTCGAGCGTCGTTGAGGTCACTCCGTCAGTGCTTTGCACCACGTATACCGCTCCGGGAACCAGTAGCAGGCGGCTGTATGAGATCGGCAAGGGAAGGCTGATGCTGTTCGGGGAAATGTTCGTCAAGACGATTCCGATGCTGCCGTCACTCGCGCGCCAGGCACTTTCGAAGATGCTCGGATAGTGCCCGGACCGTTGCGCATTGTTGTGCTGAAAATCGATCCACGACACGGTCGTCGCCGGGACTGTCAGTTGAGGCGCCGGGAGCATAACGCCGTTGACAAGGAACTTTTTCGCATATCCCGTCCTGGCTGAGATGTCGTTCTTCAGATATGCCTCGGCCGCAGGCTCGAGAGCCGGCGTGTAGCCGACAGGGATTTGATAGTCCGGGACTTGGCCCCATGTGAGGTCACGCGCCAGAGCAAGTCGAAAATAAGAACCATCGAGCACAGGAGGACTGATAAAGTCCTTGAACAGAATCGAGTCATGATAGACATACTGAAACAGCGGTACGGGTTCTGAATAACTCGGAAATTGCGAACTCTGATCGTATTGGTCGATCCCGGCCCCAACGTGCACGGCCAGGTAGGGTAAATAGACCTCAGCCGGTTCTTCCGCGGAAAAAGTCGCATCCGAATTCACCGCAGCAACTGCCGCGGCGGCCCTCTGCATCACATCGATCCACGCCTGCGTCTCCCAGTTGCCACCCCATCCAGGCGGATGCGAATGGGCCGGGTTGTAGCACTGCAGCGGCCCTGCCTCCATGGAACTATCAAACGAGAGCAGATCGACTCCATGCTGAGCGAAAGTCTGGTAGACGCCGACGATATACTGCCGCCACGGATCCGTGGAAAAATCCATGACTGCCCAGGTATCATTCTGGATGGCTGATGCAGCGCCCTGCGTCGTCAACATCTTCCCGGTCTGGTCGACCATCACGGAAGCGGTCATTGTCCCGGACTTATACAGGTCCGTGGCCGTATCCAGATAAAGAGCGCTGGGCTCGAAGAAATATCGGCCAGCGGGCGTCGCGTGAATCATCGCGTCAAAGCTTGCCCAACCCTCCTGCGGGGGAAAGTACTCGCCAAAAGTAAACTCTCCGAGTGGTTCATACCCCTCCAGCTCCCGGAGCGCCGGGACTCCGAATGTCTGGTCGCTCTGCTGCCACTCCTGGACAGCGGCAGCATAGGTCTGGTCCGGCGGGGGCGCACAGAGGTGGGCACACGTGGGTCGAATCAGCGACAGATCGTGTAGCCACGCCGGAATCGGTTTTGTTCGGCTCTGCTGGGTCCACGGTTGCCGAACCGCCCAGCTTCTGTAGACCTCAGCGGGAGCGTACCAGTCGCCTTGCGTGGCTCCGACGATTACGTTGTAGGGCAAGCTGAAGCTGTCTATAGTGTTTCCTGCGGGAAAGTGCACAATGCTGATTGAGTAGTCACCCGCAGTACTAGGAGATTTGCCCCAGAAAAGATCCTTCGTGTACCCTTGAGTGTCGTCGCAAGCGAAATAGAACCCGGAATTCGCGTCGAAGTAAGCAAGGAACTGCATTAACCCTCCCGCCGAGGGATAAATCCCGCCTGGGTAGAATCCGGAGGGCACGTTGGCAGTCGGATCGTGGTACAGCGTTCCTTTGAAACTTGGTGTCAGCAGCAGGTCGTCCGCCCCAGTCTGGCCGAGTGGCCCAATCCCGTTGACGTTCGGAAAATCGATGGACGAAAACGAGTTCGTTCCTAAGCCGCTTGCCTGGATTGTCCAGTACGAGAGCAGCGAATCCGAGCGGACCGAGATCTGCGCAGTGATCGTCACGTCGGGTATATTCGGGAGCCCATTCGAGAGATACTGCAATCCCTTCCACGTCAGAGAGAGGCTGGCCGCGGCGGGGGTGGTGCTAATCGTCCCACTAAACGTCATCGCCTGACCTGAATTCGCGTAGATATTCGTGCCAGCAGCGGTGTTCAGCGAGATACCCCAGGTAGCGGGGAAATAGTTCATGGTTCTGGATTGCAGGTTGACACCACTCTGCTTATGAATGATGCCATCGAGGTTACCCGTACTCCGCAGCACGGCGATCTTCAGGACATCGTTTTCAATATAGAAGTGGGTGTCGTCCTGATACGCTGTCGCCAGACCAGCCCAAATCGGCGTGGACGTTACAAGGATTCCCAGGAAACGCCAGCAAGGTCGCACAAAAGCCCCTAGAAGATGGATTTTCGCACACTCGGGGAAGACTCCGGAGCAGGTCGAGGACAGCACTTGCCAGGCAAGACGGGCGATCTGGAAAGTTTTCAACTCCACTTGGCCGCGTAACGCCCTAGTCGGAGATTTGAAATTGCTGCGCGCCGGACCCGAAGAATGCCAGAATGCCTAGCCGAACGAAAACTCTCTTACTGGCTCCGCCATTCACGCTGAATGAATCGACGGTCACTCGAAGCTGAGGGCCCCGGCAGGCATCATGATTGTTAAAACCCGCTTGAGGCGGATGTAATCGGTTCGGTCGGCCCGAAACCGGATCTGGACCATTTTGGCTGGCTGGGACATGATCTGCAGCCGAAGCAAGTCTCTCCCAAGCTCCGCCTTTGCGATCCTAAAGTGCCCGCACAATGTTAGTTCGTGGCTTTCAACGTAGAAAAGTCCACCATCGTCGGTTTCGAACTGCCGCTGGATCAGGAAGTACGAGTCGTCACTATCGAGTTTGTCGGAGAATGAAACCTGATAATATTCCCCGCCAGAACTCGCCACGGAAACATAAGAAAGAATCAATTCCGCCACTCGAGCACCGGCTATCGATTCTATCGCTCTCGGCCGAACGTTTGCGGAGGCGCAGGGAAAGCACTCGTCTCCGCACAACGTGCCTCTTGCAGGGTACAGTTGAGTGGAGGTTCGCTCACTTGGCAAAACAAAAAGAAATAGCAGACAAGGAAGAGTCCGCGGCGACTGTCTTAGCCAGCGAGCCTTTGCTCGCGGGAGCCAGGCTGCCTACAAAGTCCTTGAAGAAGGGAAAGCTTCCTCCAAAAAACAAATCCCGACTTCCCAGGCGGCAGAAGAAAGCCCAACAAAAGGCCGCAGGTCGCCTATAACTCGGATCAGGCAGCGCGGCCTCGATCACATGGTTTTTGAGCTAATGAGTTCAGCGGGTTGTCCCAAACATTTGAAGGAAACAGCCCGTCAAGCAGTATTATCGGTAGCTTCCCAGAACGCTGTATCCGGCCAATGTCCGTATCGGGGACGATACGGGACTTTGGGGAAACCGAGGTCGCCGCTTTCGCGAATACGGGACCGGGCGTCAAGCCGTCCCCGGCAAATTCATCATTCTCGCCAGCTTGGGCCAGCGGGCGCTGGATCGCAAAGCCCTCGATAACGCGAAATAAAGGAAAAACATCGCCTCCAGATCACGCTGTTCGATGGCCCTCTCGGCCCAGTCCGCTGCCCGATCGACCTCCCCGCACAACAGATAGAAAATGGCAAATCCGCGGGGAGCTCCAAACGCGTCCCCGGGCTCGAGTTTCTGCAGCAACCTGTCAGCGCCGCTCTCGTCGCCGGTGCGGCGCAGGAGGGCCGCGAGAGTCGCAATGGTCGACGGGTACGATGGAGCTAGAGAATACGCTTTTTGGGCCGATCGCAGGGCCAGCGGGAGCGTGCCTTCCAGGGCCTGCAGTATAGCCAATGAGATGTGGGCTGCGAAGAAATTCTCGTCCAGCTCCAGGACCTTGTTCAATTGGTCGTACGCTTCTTGGTCCCTGCCGACTACTTGGAGGTACGCGTGCAGGTTCATGCGCGGCATGACTTCGAGCGGATCCTCCTTGATTACGCACTCGACTTCTTCTATGGCTTGCTGTGGCCGGCCCGTGAGGAACAGGAAGACTGCGTAAGAGCGACGGACGTCCGCTGAGACCGGTTCGTAAGTCATCACCAGATCGTAGCGACGCTGGGCTTCCTTCCAGTCGAAGTCGTAATATCCGGACATGTTTGCGAGCAAAGCGTGCGCTTCGGGAAGCGACGGATCAATCGCTAGCGCCCTTTGAGCCTCTGCCCGGGCCAATGGCGCAGTTTCGTGGACCGGCAGGGAACCGACAAGTGAGAGCACATTATAGTAACGTGCGAACTCTTCGTGCGCCAGCGCGAACTTGGGGTCGAGCGCGATCGCTTGCTCGAAATATCCCTTGCTTCGGGCCAGCGATTCCGGCGTCCACCTTGACAGGTGATAGCGGCCTTTGAGAAGCGCGTCGTATGCGGGAAGGGCAGGCGTATAGCGTTTTTGCTTCGCAGGCACGGCGGAGATCTTCACGTGAAGAGCGGAGGTGATCACCTGAGCAATCTCGTCCTGGATCGCAAATACGTCAGTTAGCTCACGATCGTAGCGCTCCGACCAGATATGAGATCCGTCCTCGGCATTGATCAGCTGGGCCGTGACCCGAATCCGATTGCCCGCGCGTCGAACGCTACCTTCGAGCAGATGGGCGACGCCAAGCGCCTCGGCGATCCTGCGAATGTCTTGTTCCTTACCCCGGAACGCAAAAGCGGAGGTGCGAGCGATCACCTTCAGCCCGGGAATATGTGCAAGCAGGTTGATGATCTCTTCGGCCAGACCATCGCTGAAGTATTCTTGTTCCTTATCCGCGCTCAAGTTGGCGAACGGCAGCACGGCGATCGACGGTTGCCGTTCGGCTGGTTTCGCGGAAAGCTGCTGTAAAGCCGCCTTCACCTCCGCCATGGTCTGGAACCGATCGGCCGGCGACTTGCGAAGACAGCGCGTCACAATCCTGACGATTTCTCCAGATGCTGGAAGCGGCTTCGGTTCATCGCGCAAAACAGCGCTCATGACTTCCGCTGTCGAGTTTCCAGCAAACGCACGGCTCCCCGAGAGCATTTCGTACAGCACCGCGCCAAAACTAAATATGTCGGAGCGCTCATCGAGCGGCTTCCCTTGGGCTTGCTCGGGAGCCATGTAGGCCGCCGTGCCCAGCACCGTGCCTTCGATCGTACGGGTCACGTCGGAATCTGTCTTAGCTACCAGCTTGGCCAATCCGAAGTCCAGCAGTTTCACCGAGGCGCCTTCGGTGACCATGATGTTCGCCGGCTTCAGATCGCGGTGGATGATGCCTTTGCGGTGCGCCGCTTCCAGTGCTTCCGCAATCTGCCTTGCGTAGTTGAGAGCAGTCTCAAGCGGGAGCGGTCCCTGGAGCGTTTGGCCCTCGACGAGTTCCATCACCAGCGCTCGATCTTCGATGCCGTAAATTTGCGCGATATTGGGATGGTTGAGCGACGCCAGCACTTGCGCCTCACGTTGGAAGCGCGCCATGCGATCGGCGTCGTGAGCAAAGGCTTCGGGAAGGATCTTCAGAGCGACGTCACGCTTCAGGTTGGTGTCTCGCGCGCGGTACACTTCGCCCATTCCACCGGCGCCGATGGGCGCAAGGATCTCATAAGGTCCCAAACGAGTCCCGGCGGTAAGGGCCATGCGTATTGGAACAATTCTATCCCGTAGGCATCCTCAGATCCTGTGTCACGCGCAAACCGGAAACTGTGCAGGCCCTTTCGCGGGGCACTTCAGGAAGGTGTGCCAAAACCTCTCATCGCAGGTGAGGGCTTCGGCAGTGACGACAAACGAGGTGCGCAGAGCTTCGCTCGTGTGCCCCAAAGAGATGGTTTCGGCAACACCGTGCCAGGAACACGCAGTATCGACACATTTAAGACGATAAGCGCGTTTCTCGTTCCCGATCGGCAAACTCCCAGCAAATCGAACTCCGGGAATTAATGAGGTATGCGGCACCTACCTCTGTAGCCCTATATCTGAGCCGATCCCTCTTTGATTGCGTTATACACGGCCCCCAGCTTATGGCGCCACGGGGCCAACGGAGCGTCGCAGCCTCGCAGTAGATCCAGCAACTCGGCGTCGCTGAATGGGGATTGGCGGTAATAAGATGCAACGGCGGCGGACGCCTTGTCTGGCAAACCTTCCTTTATCATCGTACGTAAGAATTCGTCCACCTCATGTTCATTCGTCACCTTGGGCTCGTCACGAAGGAGAATGGGAATGTGCGCCACCGCTAGCCCCGCCAGTGAACGGGTTTCCGGCGTGGGCGCTCCCCTCCACGCATCCAACAGTCCTGCGAACATCTCCTTGATCTGCGAAAACACAGAGGCCCAACCCCACAGCTCCGGGCGGGCGAATGCCTGGCAGGCGGCGGCTTGCGCCGCCGGGCCCTCGGTCAATAATGGGGATGTTAGGCGAGCAAACTCTTTGGCGGAATCTTCGCCCTGAACGGTGCGAATGATGCGAGAAAGAGCCAAGGCGCCCTCGCAGCGCTTCAGGATGTCGATATTCTTTAGGAGAGCAGTAACCTCGAGTTCTGGAATGGCGCTAGACGGCTCATCTATGGCGAGCTGAACCGTCACAATCTCACTGAGAAACTGTCTGTACCATATTGTCGGTTCCCGGAGAAAGATCGCGCCGACCTCCTCCCGAAGAAGCTTTCCATATTTCGATCGAATGATTAGAGAGACATTTGCTTTTATTGCACCTGAAAAATTTCGTTTTGAGGCCACGAGCTGCAGCGCCGCCCGAATCGTGGCGGGTGTTGCCTGTGCCTCGTCTGCCAGACACGCCGTCAACACCCGAAACATTCGTTTGTCGGTGTGGGTCATTAGCCTCGCAACCAAGGGGTCGGCCTTCCGGCCCGCAAGGACGGCAGCGAGGGGAATCACCTCTCGCCATTTCGCCTCACTGAGATGAGGCTCCAGGACGGAAACAATCGAATCTGTGTCAAGGCGCTGCTGGTACCAACCCTCGACAATTGCCTTGGCCGTAAGATATTCCTGAAACGTCAGGTGACGAAATTCGTAAAACTCTAAAAGGGTACCGTCCACGACGTCGACTCCTGTCCTCATCAAGAGGCTGCTTCGGTGCTCGACTTTTTCGATGAACTCGGTCACTCCAATTCTCGCGAATGCAAGCTCCGTAAGTTGGCGACGAGCTTCGTTTAAAAGGCCGGCAAGTTCGGGGCGACTTATCTTCTGTATCCCTCGATGCATCATTACTGAGGCTACATAGCATAACTGCGGGAGTGACTCCTCCTGCTCTAAAGGGGCGTGACCCTCCACATTCCACGTCATCAACAGAACCTCGACGGCCTTCCCGTACAGTACGCTTCTGCGCGTAGGCAGTTGCCCGACCCAGCGTTTGACCAGAAGTAATGTCGTAAGTAACAAAGGATTTTCGGCGAGTAGCTTGATGCGATCGTTTCCGCATATTGTAGTCGCGAGCCTGGCGGCATCCGAAGCCACGTCGGGTCGATCGCCCACCACCTCCCGGTGCCAAGCGACGGTTAGTCGCCGGATATCCTGATCGTCAAACGGCGCGAGCTTAGCTGGTGTGCAAACGGCAGCTAGCAGGCCGGCGACATGACGAAAGCCAGCCTCACGGGACGTCGCTACTACGCTCACTTCTGGGTAAATTGCGAGCATTGTTCGAAGGTTTCGAACAAACGCTGCCCGATCGCCAGCGTCAGCAATTTCGTCGAGTCCGTCAATCAAAAGAAGAATGTCACCTGATCGGAGAGCCCGCTCAACCTTGGTGCGAAAGGCCTCCTTAAGATCCCCGATAAACGCTCGGCCAGCCAACACGTCCAGGAGTTCGCTGAAAGAAGCGCGTGCCTTATCCCGGAGCTCTCGACAACGGAAGAAGAGAGGTATCCACGATCTTTCCGGTAGCCCGTCGTCGACTAATGCGCGGCGTGTCGGGTCAGAGTACGCTACGGCCAAACGCTTGAGCAATGTCGATTTTCCGGCACCGGGTGAAGCCAAGACAGCTAGGCGACGGTGTTTTTCCAGTATCTCCCCCACGTGAACGGGACGGGGGGCGCGATACGAAAATAAGGATAGCTGTTCTACACGAAGCGTCATGTGCGGACCTATCTCATCCTGAAGTTCTGCCGATTCTGGCGGTCCGACAGTTAAACGTAGCGGCACAAACAGATTCTCGAGCCGCAGGCGAAGCGTACCGACCTCGGCATCCGCCGGCAGACCGTCCAAAAGAATGAACCCGCATTCGGAGCTTAGGTATTCGTAGTAACGAAGTAGCGCTTGGTTTTGCTGCGCTTCATCATCTGCTGCAATAGCCGTTTCGTTTGTGCAGATTATTCCTGGAAGCAACTCTCCTAATGCGGGCATCACCTCTGCAGCCGCCCCAGGTGAAAGCCAGGTGCCATCAGCGTGGATAAGGGCGACGTGTGTCCGCTTCCAGCCCGTCCCGTAGAAAATTGCCCAGACCCAACCTCTGGGATGCGCTAGCAGGTCGACAATGGGGTCTAGCGTTAAGGTGGGGTCGAATGCCGCGTACTTTCCCGCCGCCTCCGTTGCACGTTCCACCGGAACTAGAATCCGTCCCTTTATTAGCTCTTCAACGACCTTAGGAGCATCAAGCAGTATCACTGCATTAGTTCCAGAATCCGCTTCCTGGTCTACTGATGTTTCGGTGAATCCGGAAAGCGAGATGAAATAGGGCGTGATCGGCACGCGCGGGCGACGACGCCTTTCAGGCCTGAGCTTTCCGGCGAACTTATTGATTTCAGTTCCTCCGACTTTATCGTCCCAAGCCTTGCATTCGGCAATTGCTCGACGGCGCTCATGCCGGTGCTCTGCTTCAATATCGACTTCACGGCCGCTTCGCGAAATGTTGAGGCGAACGTTGTCATACCCAAGCGTAAGAAACAAGTCGCTCATCAATCTGGCGAATAGATCTCCTCGATCGTTATTGCCTTTGGCCAAGATTCGAACGCTCACTTTAGTCGCCATTGGTATGATTCTATCTTCTAGTTCAATAGCACGATGCATTGCTGTGGTAGGCACGAACCATCTCGCGGCAGGCCAACTCCACTCCTCCGACCACGGGAGACGAAATTAGGAATGACAAGTCCTCATGGTTGTATCGCGAGTGCTCCGGCGTAAGAAGGCGCGGGTGAAAACGGACATGGATCGCCGGAGCATTCGCGATACGACGACTTGAACTAAGGCGCTTCCATTCTAGGGGGATTGGTA